>Ga0222421_100018_pt1 | contig 498870 bp, 469 predicted proteins | sample 3A1ome_2_FD_182473 | JGI IMG/M metagenome (GOLD analysis project Ga0222421, IMG submission 182473) | Enriched microbial communities from leaf-cutter ant dump, University of Wisconsin, Madison, United States - 3A150A (version 2) | ecosystem: Environmental > Terrestrial > Nest > Insects nest >... | reverse complement strand
CGAAACCCACCAGGACCCCGATCATGCCCCTTCAGATGGGCCAAACATGATCTATATCGAAAAAATGCAGGCACTCATAAATACACTCAGGGCCTTCGACGATCTCGCTAAGGGAAAATAAGGTCAGTTTCTCATAACGCTTGCTGCCCCTTAGTTTTCCATGGCATCATATTCCGACATGACACACGAAAATTCGATTTGGAAGCAGGCCTATATCGGCGGTAATGCGGTTGGCCTTAATTCCGTGACGGAAGATAACGAAGACGTCTTCATTCGCTCGTTATGTATCGAATTCATCGGCTCCCGAACCCATGAAGATCGTGTGCTCGTTTTCGGCAATTACTACGACGCTTCGGTCGAAATCAGCTTTATCCGTCCCGCGCGAGCCAATGCGACCGATATCTGCCTCGGCCTGCTCGATGATGCGCGCATCAACCTGCTGGGCGAGCAGGGACTCACCACTCTGTTTGATCTGCTGAAGCCCACCCATGTCGTCTTTTGCCGCTATTGGGGGGCGCAATACGACTTTATTCGTCAATTGGCACAGGCACACAGGGCGGCCATGCTGGGCACGCTCGATGACAATCTGCTGGAGGTGCCAATTGAAACCGGCCCCTCGACCTATGCCTATTTTCAGGATGAAACCCGCCGGGCGGCGATCCGCGCGACACTCAGGGATGTCGATCTGTTTGTGCCCTCGACCCCGCATCTGGCCACCGCCATGCGGCCTTACCGCTCAGGCCCGGTCGCCGACTGGCCATTGTTTTGCAGCGTAAATGCTCAGGAACTGCCCGTACCTTTACCCCGTCGTTCGACCCCGACAATCGGTTATATGGCATCCGCCAGTCATGCCGCCGATCTGGATGCGCTGATTCCGGCCCTCAAAATCTTGCTGGAGAAACGCCCGACATTGAGCATCGAATTTTTTGGCACAATCAAACCACCTGCCGAACTCGAAATGTTTGAAGGCCGCATCATCACTTATGAGAAGGCTGATACATATTCCGACTTCATCCACCGTCTTAAAAAAATGGGGTGGTGGGTCGGATTGGCGCCGCTGGCTCCTTCGGCTTTCAACAAAACCAAGACCAATACAAAGTGGATCGAATATACACTGGCCGGTATTGCCACACTCGTCACTTCGACGGATGTGTACGGCGCACCGGTTGAGCACAATGCCTGCCGCCTGGCATCAGCTGATAATTTTTTACCTGTTCTTGAAGAAATGCTCGACAGCGCAGATTTGCGCGAGGATTTGCTCATCGCATCACGCACTCTGCTGAAAAATGCTTACAGTCTTTCCAGCCATTACGAACAGTTGAAAGCCACACTCAAAAGGGCCACGATCTTGGCCGCCGCCCGCATGGAGGCCGCGGCATGAAGGGGCTTGTCGTCACTGCCGCTACCGCCTCGCGGACCCGTCCCATGATCGGTGTTCTCCTACCGGGCACCAATGCGCTGGAAATTTTCGCCGCCACCGCCGAAACCGCAACGGATTTCGATTTCTTCGTCTATATTCCGCGCGTCGATTTCAAAGCCCAGCATACACTGAAGCGTCTCGGCGTACGCTACACCTGCGAACTAAGCTTTTTCATCCTCCATACGCCGACACTCGACGCCGCCCTGACCTTCGGCTGCCTGCCCCACCCCGCTCACAACAATGTCCTGCTGCTGACCGCCCTGCTCAAGGAGCTGGCTATTCCGGTTCTGGATATTCAGCATGGCCTCTATCAATGGGGCATCAACTTCACCGACACCAGCCTGGAGCAGGGGTTCACCGGAGAAGCGGGCATCAGCCTGCCCATGAAAACCCAGGCGGACTATCAGGTTACCTGGACGGGTGAAAATGCCATAGGCTATCCGCGCTATAAGGGCGCCCCCCCCGCGCCGAACGTGCCGAACGGCCCGATCCTGGTAGCGACCAATACCAATTGGCACATTTACAGCGAGGAAGACCGCCAGACCTTTATCCGGACGCTGCATTTGTTGTTCACCCGGCTGGATACGGTGAGGTTCATATGGAAACCGCATCCGGCGGAAATGTCACCGAACAATGTCGCGGTGAACGATTTCATGGATTTGATCAGGCGGTCCCGCAGGTATCGGAATGTCGAAGTGTTTACCCAGAATCATCTGGAACCGGTGACGCTGACCGACCTGATCAGGGGATGCCGTGCGGGCATCGCCACTGTTGGCACCGCGGTGATCGATTTTGAAATGTTGGGTAAACCCTGCGCTATTTTTGACAGCCCGGCCGTGCGCGCGCTAAATGCCAGGCTGTCACATGCCGATACGTTCCATAGTTTTGAAAGTTTGCTGGCCTGGTTCGACCGCCTGGACGAAGCCACACGTCCCCCTGTGACAGGTCAGTTGAAACCATTCGATGAACGCGCTTTCTCGGCCATCGTCCACAAAGCGATCGCCCTGACTGCGAAACGCAAACTGAAAACTGAGGCGCACCTGCCAATTGTTTTGAAATATACCGGTTTATCAAAGGCGCTCACGGCTTGAAATAGATACTGTTGAGCGCCAGCTTCAACGGCCGGATGCGCAATCAAGGAAAGCCCCTCAAAAGGCTGCCGGCTGATTTCTTGTCTAATGCGCGGTTCAAATTGTCAGCCTTGATGAAAATGTTATAACGGACCAAACTGACAGGAAATTACATGACCGAAGCTGAACTTTTTGAAGGGGTTGCCGAGACAATCCGGCTCGCCCTCGTCACCGGCCCCATTCCCATAACGCCCGAAACTGAAGCTGTTAATATCGACGGCTGGGATTCCCTGTCACATACAGTCATTATGATTATGCTTGAGCGAAAGTATAATATTACAATATCAGAATCCGAAAGCAATTCCCCGAATAATGTTGGTGAATTGGTTAACATGATTTCCAGAAAGATCGAGAAATAAGAATGCCGGCACTGAACTACGACCGAATTGTCGGCCGTGATAATTGGAAATATATCAGTCAGATTGATAGTATTGATGAGAAAAACGCCGGCACAGTAAAGCTATCCCCAGTTGAATTGCGCCATTGGGCTTTAACCATCGAGCATCGCATGGCCTGGTGCGCACGATATGGCATTACATACAGTTTTATCATCGCCCCCAACAAGGCAACTATTTATCCGGAATTCCTGGAAGTCTGCCATCGCCCGGTTCGAAATCGGGATTTGCCGGCCTTAAAGGCTTATCTGGCAGCAAATTCAAATGCCTACCTGCTCGACCCGACGGCACGCCTTCTTGCTGAAAAGGCCAAACAAGACGTCTATTATCGCAGTGACGAGCACTGGAATCATTATGGGGCTTTTATCGCTTACGAAATGCTGATGGAGGATATTAACCAGTCTCTCGACATTGCGCCTATTACCGCTGACAGGCTGGTGAAGCGAAACGCGCCCTTTATCGGCGGTCTGGAAGCCATGGTTGAAAAGCCAGAAGCGGAACATATCGATCTCCTTTCCGTGAAAGATGGCCTTTCACGCCAAATCTATGTCAATAAAACCGGCGGGCGTGGCAAAATTCAGATTTTTGAAAGCGCCAATAAAAGCCTGCCCCGCGCCGTTATGTTCCGCGATTCCTACGGCAGTTTCATGCTCCCCTTTATCAGTGAAACCTTTTCACGTGTGGCTGTGGTGAGTCATCGTGGCTTGATGTTTGATCTGATTCAACATGAAAAACCCGATGTCGTCATTCATGAACTTTGCGAGCGCTATCTGGATCCGGTACCTGATGACATCAAAGGAAGACCTTTCGATGAATATTGCAGTGCGCCTTTAAGCGACTTGCCGCCGATAGCCTCATAGCTCAAACTGCGGCCATTGCCCGATAGCCGACCTGGAACAGACTTGATTATGGAGCGCCGCAATCAGGTCGAGGCACATACAAGGTCAATGGCAATGTCCGTTCTGAAGACATTCGAACCTGCGGAGCAACGCCCCTGCCCTGACGTCTTGCTTCATGGCTAAGTTTTGGGAAGCATTGCCATTTCGAGATAACGCCCCAGGTTTTCCTTGCGGCTGATCTTCCCGCTTGTCGTCTTGACCAGCCAGCCGGGTTCGACAAGAACAACCTTCTGGAGGGTCAGTTCCAGCCGGCTGAAAACAGTATTCTTGATTTCGGCCTGCAAATCACGTCGGGCATCCGGATCTGTAAGATCGGTTTCGGCCACCACCACAGCCGTTTCACTTTGCGTCCGTGCCTCAAAGATAGCGAAGGCAACATTGCGCCCCTTTTTGACATTCGCTACGCCGTTTACGATATCCTCGATATCGTTGGCATAATAGTTTCGTCCATTGACGATCAGAACTTCCTTTGTCCGGCCGCAGACATACAGTTCCCCGTCGGCGAAAAAGCCGATGTCTCCCGTACTGTAATAATCGCCATCCATGGCCAGGACAGTCCCGGCCTCATTCTTGTAATAGCCATTGAAAATGAAATGACCGGCAATCTGTATCTCGCCGGATCGGGGCGAATCTTTCCCGGTTTCATACCCCTCATCCGTCTTGATGCGAACGGTCAGTCCATCGATCACCGGCCCGTTGGACAGGTAGGCCACCGCGTTTTCCGCTTCAGGAGAAACAAAGGACACGATTTTCTTTTCTTCCAATGCCCGACGGTCAACATAAACGCTTTTCAAAACCGTATCAGTGGTCGATTGCGCCACCGCGAAAACCGTCTCAGCCATGGCGTAACAAGTGCGCAGAGCTTCGCGCTTCAAACCGCAGTCGGCGAAGGCCTGGTAAAACTTGTCAAACGTCTCGGTCTTGTTTGGCTCGGAACAACCGATCAGCCCCTTGAGAGATGACAGGTCGAACGTTGTCCCCCGCGGCCGTGTCTGGGCGATCAGATTGAAGGCGAAATTAGGCAGCCAGACAAAATTGCCGCGATAATCTTCAATAGCTTTAAGCAGCGAGGACGGACGCGATACCCACTCGAATGCGTCGATCGAAATGAGGCGGGCGCCAACCGTGATCGGAGTGATCATGCAGGAGATCAGCCCCATGTCATGGTAAAGCGGGAGCCAGCTTACCAACGTATCCGCCGGCGTCAGCCCGATAGCCCGGCTATAGCTGTCAATCTGGGCGGCGACCTTGCCGTAGCTGAGCATGACGCCCTTCTTGAGGCCCGTCGTCCCCGAACTATGCTGAAGAAAGGCCGTATGATCGTCCTGCTGTATTGGCGTACCGCGCGCCAAGACTTCGCCCAGGTCGAGATCGGCTACGTCAATAATCCGGACATCCAGCCCTTCACAAGCCTTGGCGATATGCGGCAGGTTTTCGGCATAGCTGATAATCGCTTGGGGCCGGACATGATGAAACAGTTCCTCATGCGCCGACCAGTAAAGGGTCGCGTCCTGTTTTGGTGTGGGGAATGGGAGGAAGGACGGGATAACGCCGGTGTACATGGCGCCAATAAAAGAAAAATAAAGCTCCGCGCAGTGCTTCAGAACGATAAAGACCACGCCTTCGCCACCGATGCCGGCCTTTTCATAGGATGACGCGAAGCGCAGGCAGTTTTCCCGAAAGTCCGTAAACGTGTAACTGGCCGTTTCCCCTCCTTTGACCAGCGTCAAAAAAGGTTCATCTCCCCGAACCGCCGCATGTCCATCAAGCGCGGTGAGAATTTTCTGCGCCGTCATATCAGGCCATATCCTCTTTTGCCCAATCATAAAGGCGCTTCAAACCCTCATTGAATGAGATTTCCGGCGACCACCCCAGGATTTCCCGCGTATAGGAAATGTCAGCGACGGCATGGCGGATATCACCTGGCCGGAAGGCGCCATTGACCGGCAGGTCGAAATCCTCATGACCGGCCAGTTTCGCCAGGCCCATGGCCGCGTCATAGATTCGCGTCGATTCGCCAGCCCCGACATCCATCGGCCGAATGGGGCGGGCGTCGCTTTCAACACCGGCGATCATGGCCGCAACCACATCATCGACATAGACGAAATCCCGTGAAATCTCGCCATCTTCAAAGATAGCGATCGGCAGTCCGTTGAAAAGCCGCGACAAGAAAATGGACAACACGCCGGTATAGGGATTGATCAGCGATTGCCCGGCACCGAAGACATTCTGGAAACGATAGATAAGCAAACGAGTGTCCGTCATCCCTAATACATTATCGACCAGATATTCCTGCATCAGCTTGGTAGAGGCGTAAACCGAGGTCGGGTTCGGTTCGATAAGAGATGACGAAGCAATCGCCGTCAGCGGAAGGCCATCCTGCCCATAAACTTCGAATTTTCCGGCCTCCATATCCTGCAACCGGCGGGTGGCGCGGGCAACAGGTCGCGCATCGGCATCGACATAAGCGCCTTCGCCATACACGGCGCGGGAAGACGTCAGCAGGAACCAGTCCAGTTCATAACCCAGCTTACGGATAGCTTCGAGCAGATAGGCCGTACCTGATACATTGGCCGTCACATAACGGCTGACCTCGTCATAGGATTGTCCCGTCCCGGTTTCGGAAACCAGGTGCGCAACAGCCGTTGGCCTGAATTCAGCGACCGCTGCCTTCAGAACCTCGGAATCCGCGATATCGGCCTTTATGAAACTAACCTTGGGGCCAAATTCCGGCGGTTGGGCGTCAGGTCCGTGAACCTGCGGATGCAGGTTATCGTAGACAAGAACAGCCTCAGCCCCCATGGCTTCCAGACGGCGGACGAACCGCGAACCTATAAAGCCGGCACCGCCAGTAACAAATACACGCATCAGATTCTCTTTAAATTATTTCTGGCTGAATTTCTGGTTGACCCTGTCGGTGACGGCGACCTGTTGGGACAGGTAATCATCAAACCGGCAGATTTCGTTCCAGAGATAATCCTTGCGCGAACCGATGCTGTAATGGTCCAGGCAATAACGAAACGCCCTGAGGCCGTGCTCGCGCGACAAACCGGGGTTATCTATGAAGCGCTGAATGGCCATGCGCCATTGCTCGGGCGTATTGGCCAGCATCCCGGCGCCGGAACGGCGGATATCCCGCTCGAACTCGAACAGGTTCGACGCAATGATCGGAACTCCCGCCGCGCCGCATTCCATGAATTTCAGCGAGGATTTCGCCGTATTGAAGGCCGTTCGCTCCAGCGGCACCAACACCAGATCCTGTTCCGCCACCATTTCAAACATCCGGTTTCTGGAAACGGCCGGGCTGCGGATCACATTCGGCAGGCCATCAAGGGAGCGGTTTCGCAGTTCACCCAGTATGGTCAGCGTGACCTTCGGGTTGGCGATGAGAACATCACGCACCGCATCCTGAATATGAGCGAAATCGGCATCATGGGTCGGCGTGCCAGACATGAACATCAGCTTGAAGCCTTCATTGGCCGCGTTGGCCAGACGGCGCGCACCGTGGGTAAAGTTGGCGTCGTCCACCGCGTTCCGCGACAAAATCACCGGCATCCCCAGTGAATTCAGTTCCCGCTGGAGAAACGGCGTTGAACAAATAACGCCGTCGCACAATGACAACATCTGAAGGCGTTTACGCAAGCCGCCCGCATAGGAGGCATCGTCGAACTTAACCTGTCCCGACCGGATGACGCCCATTTCCGCACGCCGCCACGGCTTGAACATCAGATCATCGACATCATAAAGCACCCTGCGATTCTTGCGCTTCATCCTGTCGAAAATATTCATGCTGGACGAAATGACCGGGACCCGCTGAAAGATCACAACGTCAAACTCATCCGGGCAGAGCTTCCCGTCGGCAACCTGTTCAAATGCGTCTTCCTGACCGATCACCCTGGCCTCAACGCCACTGTCGCGTAACTGCCGGGCGGCCAGATCGGCGCGATAGATACGCGACCCATCAGTCCGGTCTGACGCGTTGGCGATGAACAAAGCCCGTGGATGCACACGCCCCCGCCAATCCAGGCGATGCGTCGTCGCCGGCTGGGCGCTCAAACGTATGCTCGTAGCGTTTGGATTCAGATAGCGGGCGGAAAGCGGGATGGTGGCGGTGAAACCGGTCCCCCACGGCAGGCCGAGGCGCCCCGCGAGACGGCGCGGCTCATTACAGGTCGCGGATGCGACCTGCTTGTCGCCAACCATGATCTCGATTCCGGTAACCTCCGCCGCCGGATTATACGCCACGCCACGGATCACGCCATTATCCATCGAGCTTACGACCAACACGGCGTCGTTGAGCGCTCCAGGGCCGGTAATATTTAAAGGCAGATTGTCAAGATCGAGATCATCGTCCGTGTCTTGCTCCGGGTCCAGATCGGCGGGCGCACCTGCCACACCGTTTTCCATGTCCGGCCTTTGCGTCGCATAGCCCAGCTTTTGCCCCACCGTAATATAGTGGGTGAGAGGGTCCAGGCCGGCCTCCCTGACGTCTTCATATGTATTCAGGTAATAAACAGTACTAAATTGCGCCGATGGATTGCGGTTCTCTCGCCAACCGGATTCAAGATAGTGCTGCAGCGGCTCCTGACCGCTGCCGGCGACATCCGGATAGGTCTGGAGATAATAATCCCGATCGAAGGCCGCATTCAGCGCGTCATTCAGCTTCTCGTCCGTTATGCCGCGGATAGACCGTCCCTCGGCAAAGCCCGTTTCGACATAATGGATGAGCGGATTGATGCCCTGAGACTGTACGTCTAAATGGGTCGTGAGATAATACGAGACATCGAAATCCGCCGACGGCGACCTGCCTTCGCGCCAGCCGGTACGCAGGAAGTGCCAGAACGGATCGATGCCGGCACGCGCGATATCAGGGTTCTGCGACCGGTAAAATTCTGCGTCGAACAAGACGGCTTTATCCGTTCCGAACGCTTCGCATAACCGCTTCAGTTCTGTTTCCCGTGGCGTCAGTTTCGCCTGGTTTCCGCCCTTGATTAACCGCCGGACAAGCTGTTTGAACTGGCCTGCATCAAAGGTCGGTTTCAACATGGACAAGACGCTCTCTGGTGGAAAATGGCGAAATTAACGGGCAGAACCTACGGGGTGCAGGTATCAAAATCAATGTAAAATCCGCAACATTGTGCGGTTGCTAAGCATTTATGGTTGTCGCTTTCCACCGAATTTGGCACATAGCGAAAACCTATCCGATCCGGGATGGCAGGTTGAAGGAACGCCCATATGCAATTTGAAAGATTCGCCATATCCGGCCCTGCGCTTATCAGGCCGAAGATGATCGGTGATTCACGCGGCTACTTTATGGAAGCCTTCAAAGCCGACTGGTTCCGCGAGACTATCGAAGATGTCACCTTCGTGCAGGACAATCAGTCGCTGTCGGCGCAGACGGGTACGATTCGTGGACTGCATTACCAAAAAACCCCCGTACCCCAGGGCAAGCTGGTGCGCTGCCTGAAAGGCTCGATTTTCGATGTGGCCGTGGATATCCGACAGGGATCGGATACGTTCGGCCAATGGGTCGGGGCCACGCTCACGGCTGCAAAAGGCGAGCAACTATGGGTGCCGGAAGGATTCGCTCACGGCTTCTGCACACTGGAGCCTGACACCGAAGTTTTCTACAAGGTAACCAACCCTTATTCGCAGCCGCATGACGCCGGCATCGCTTTCGACGACCCGGAAATCGGCATTACCTGGCCGATAGACCTGTCGAAAGCCATCCTTTCCGACAAGGACAAGATACAGCCCAAGCTTGCGTCTTTGCGCTAGGCGATATATTGGCTGACTGAATTGATGCCGGGGCCGGGGGGGCTTTACAGGCCTGAACTGAAATGTCCGATCAGGATGATCTGATGCGCCGGCTTATTGAGGGACGATTTAAATGCGTATTTTGGTAACCGGCGGCGCCGGTTTTATCGGTTCGGCGCTGGTGCGTTATCTTGTCGGCGAGGTGGGCGCCGATGTGCTCAATCTCGACAAGCTGACCTATGCCGGTAATCTGGAGTCGCTAGGCCCCATCGAAGGCGCCAACAATTATCACTTTGTCCAGGCCGATATCTGCGACCTGCCGAAGATAAATCAGGTTATCGCCGGTTTCCGCCCCGATCACATCATGCACCTGGCGGCGGAAAGCCATGTCGATCGTTCGATCACCGGCGCGAAGGATTTCGTTGAAACCAATGTCATGGGCACCTTCTCCATGCTGGAAGGCGCCCGCCATTACTGGAACGGCCTTGAAGGTGAGGCGAAGGCCAATTTCCGTTTCCTCCATGTCTCGACCGATGAAGTCTACGGCAGTCTGGGCGAAACCGGCCTGTTCGAGGAAACCACGCCCTACGATCCCTCGTCGCCCTATTCGGCGTCCAAGGCGGCGTCCGACCACCTCGCCAAGGCCTGGCATCGCACTTACGGAATGCCGGTCGTGGTGTCGAACTGCTCGAACAATTACGGCCCCTATCATTTCCCCGAAAAGCTGATCCCGCTCAACATCATCAATGCCATGGAAGGCAAGCCGCTGCCGGTTTACGGCGATGGCAGCAATATCCGCGACTGGCTGTATGTCGAGGACCACGCCCGCGCCCTGCACCTGATCTGCGCGAAGGGACGCCTGGGCGAAACCTACAATGTCGGCGGGCGCAACGAACGTACCAATATCGAGGTCGTGCGCCGCATCTGCGCCATCATGGATGAACTGCGCCCGCAAAACGCTCCTCATGACAAGCTGATCACCTTTGTCACCGATCGTCCGGGCCATGATCGCCGCTACGCCATCGACGCCACCAAACTGGAAACCGAACTGGGTTGGAAGGCGCGGGAAAATTTCGACAGCGGCATTGAGAAAACCGTGCGCTGGTATCTGGATAACGAGGTGTGGTGGCGTCCTCTGCGCGGCGAGGTCTACACCGGCGAACGCCTCGGTGTGCTCAAGGCCTAAATGATGCGCATTCTCGTTACCGGAAAAAACGGCCAGGTCGATACCTCCCTGCAAACCCTGGGGGAGAGGCTCGGCCTGGAAATCATCCGCATCGGCCGGCCGGAGATCGACCTTGCGCAGCCGGAAACACTCGAAACCGCTGTCCGTGGGGCGCGGCCGGACGTCATCATCTCGTCGGCGGCCTATACCGCGGTTGACAAGGCGGAAACGGAAATCGAACTGGCTCAGGCAGTCAATGGCGATGCGCCCGGCGCGCTGGCCCGCACGGCAGCGGAACTCGATATTCCCCTCCTGCACCTATCGACCGATTATGTCTTCGCCGGCGACAAGGACGGCGCCTATGACGAAACCGATACGCCCGCCCCGGTCAGCATCTACGGCAGGACCAAGCTTTCCGGCGAGGAACAGATCCGCGCGGCGACCGATAACCATGTCATCCTGCGTACCGCCTGGGTCTATTCGCCCTATGGCAATAACTTCGTCAAAACCATGCTGCGCCTGGGTGAAACCCGCGATGAACTGAGCGTCGTCGCCGATCAGTACGGCTGTCCGACCTATGCGCCGGAAATCGCCCGCGCACTTCTGGCCATTGCCCAGCAGGTGGCCATCGACCGTGACCCGACCCTGCGCGGGACTTTTCACCTGACCGGACAGGGCGAGACGAACTGGGCGGAATTCGCCGAAGCCATTTTCACAGGCGCTAAGGCACGCGGCCGCAAGCCGGTCCGTGTCAGGCCGATTCCGGCCAGTGACTATCCGACGCCGGCGAAACGCCCGGCCAATTCCCGCCTGAACGGCGATAAACTCGACGACACCTACGGCCTGCGCCTCGATCCCTGGCGGGAGTCGCTCGATGATTGCCTGGACCAACTGATAACGATGACACAAAGGGCCTCCCTATGAAGGGTATTATACTGGCCGGCGGCAGCGGTTCGCGCCTGCATCCGATGACGATCGGCGTCTCCAAGCAGATGATGCCGGTTTATGACAAACCGATGATCTACTATCCGCTGTCCACCCTGATGATGGCCGGCATCCGCGACATCCTGATCATTTCAACGCCGCACGACCTGCCACTGTTCCAGAAGCTTCTCGGCAGCGGCGAACAGTGGGGCATCAATCTGTCCTATGCCGAACAACCGACCCCGGACGGCCTGGCCCAGGCCTATATCATCGGCGCCGATTTCGTCGGCCGTGAGCCGTCCTGCCTGATTTTGGGCGACAACATCTATTACGGCCCTTCCCTCTCTGACTTTTTGCAGGAATCCGCCACGCTTACCTCTGGCGCCAGCGTTTTCGCCTATCAGGTTTCCGATCCCGAACGCTATGGCGTCGTTGAGTTCGATGACAGCTTCAAAGCGCTGTCAGTTGAGGAAAAACCGGAAAATCCGCGTTCCAACTGGGCCATTACCGGCCTCTATTTCTACGATCATCAGGTTGTCGATATCGCCGCCGATCTCAAACCCTCGGCGCGCGGCGAATACGAGATCACCGATGTCAACCGAATCTATCTGGAACGCGGCCAACTGCATGTCAAACCGATTGGCCGCGGTTATGCCTGGCTCGATACCGGCACGCCGGACAGCCTGCTCGACGCCGCCGAATTCGTGCGTGTACTGGAGAAGCGCCAGGGTATGAAGATCGCCTGTCCGGAGGAGGTGGCCTGGCGGCGGGGGTTCATCAGCGACGCCGAACTCAGCGTCCTCATCAACCGACTTGGCAAAAGCGATTACGGCAAATACTTACAAAAACTGACCTGATTGACAAGTGAACTCCGCAGGCCGCACCACCCCCAAAATCCGCTTATAAAGGCCTTGTTCCCGCCATGCCATTTGTTTAATGGTTTTGGGACACAGGACGTTTTGCAGCGCGACACGAACCCTTCAGGCCGATATCTTGACCTTTTGAGTGAATATAAATGGATAAAACAATTAAAGACGTCGTGGCCGGATTTAAGATGTATCCGGTCTGGCTGCATCAGGCTTACTACTACCTGAGCGCGAAATATAAGCGGACAGCCCTCGGTTCACTATGGATCGCCGGAAATTTTGTTTTCCTGTCCATCGCCATCACCATCGTTTTCGGCGACCTGTTCGGGCGCAGCGTCAAAGACTTTCTGCCCTATGTCATGATGGGCAATCTGAGTGCTTCCCTGTGTCTGTGGACCCTGGCCGAAGCGCCTGAACTCTATTTGTCATCGAGTTCCATTATTCGTAACCACGCCTACCCTTTCTCCTATTTTACCTTTGAGGAAGTGGCTCGTGTGTTGATGTTGTTCGGGCACAATCTGGTCATTTTCTATATTTTCATGACCTTTTTCGGTTCCCTGTCCATACCGCACTGGACGGTTTTACCGGGGCTTGTGATCGATATTCTCATCATGATGACATGGGGCACCGTGGTCGGTCTGGCCGCCGCACGCTTCCGCGACCTACGGTTCCTGCTGAGCAATTTTTCACAAATCATGTATTTCCTGACGCCGGTCTATTGGCATTACGATCTTCTCAGCGCCAACAAAAAGTGGATCGCTGACTACAACCCGCTCTACGCCATGGTTAGCCTGATCCGTGAGCCTCTTCTCGGGCGCCTGGCCACCCCCGTCAACTGGTCTGTCGCCCTCGGCCTGCTGTTCAGCGGTCTGGTTCTGTGGTTCATCACATTCACGGCCTGCCGCCGCCGCATCCCCTTCTGGGTTTAATTCAAGGATACCCGCTTACCATGTCTATTGTTGAATTAAGAGGCGTCGAGCTTGCCTATCCGATCTATTCCATCCGGGCGCAGTCCATCCGCAACACACTCGCCAATCTGGCGGTCGGCGGCAAACTCCTGAAGGACGGCCATGATGTTATCCATGTCCGCGCACTGAACAATGTATCCTTCTCGCTGGACGATGGTGATCGCCTGGGCATCATCGGTCATAATGGCGCCGGCAAAACAACTCTGCTGAAAGTGCTCGCGGGCGTTTATGAACCGGATCGCGGTTCAGTCCAGGTCAATGGACGCATCGCTTCCATGATCGATATCAATCTCGGCGTTGACCCCGAACTGACCGGTCGTGAAAACCTGATCAATATGGGACGCATCCGTGGGTATACGACCAAACAGATCATAGCGCTCACCCCTGAAATCTTTGAATTCACCGAACTGGGCGAATTCATAGATCTGCCGCTCAAGACCTATTCTTCGGGCATGAGAACCCGCCTGGTTTTCGGCGTGGCCACCAGTCTTGATCCCGAAGTCCTGCTGATGGACGAATGGATCGGCGCCGGCGATAAGGCTTTCTTTGAAAAGGCCAACAAACGGCTCAACAGCATTCTGCACCGCTCGCGCATTATCGTCCTGGCCAGCCATAACTGGGCACTCATCCGCCGCATGTGCAACAAGCTCCTGGTCCTGAACGCAGGCGAACAGGTCTTTTTCGGCGACATCGACGATTGGGACGAAAAGAACGACCGGCCGCTCTAAAACGCTCTTCAAATCTTCACAGGCCTGACGCAAAAGCGTCAGGCCTTTTTTAATGATCCGGACGGAAATGCGGATGTTTCCAATTGCCATTTTTAACCGTTACCGCCAAAACTTTCGCCGGAAAATGTTCGCACCTGCGTTAAGATAGGCAGTAAGAAGAGGCCCCTGATGCTGAAACCCGTTCCCGCCGTGATCGCCGCTGTCCTTATCGGTGCGCTTTGCCTGTCCGCCTGCGCCAAAAAGGACGATACGGCGAAGGGGCGCGGTGCGACGACCGTCGGGTATGTCGTGGTCAGCACACAGCCGCTCAATGTGACCCAGGAGCTTTCGGGCCGCACCTCCGCCTTCCTCGTCTCGGAAGTACGTCCCCAGGTCGGCGGCATCATCAAGGCGCGCCTGTTCACCGAAGGCGGACAGGTTTCGGCCGGCCAGTCGCTTTATCAGATCGATCCGGCTACCTATCAGGCCGCCTATGACAGCGCCCTGGCCCAGCAGGCCCAGGCCCAGGCCAATTACGATTCCGCCAAACAAAAAGCCGACCGCTATACCCAGTTGATCGGCATTAAGGCCATCAGTCAGCAGGATTACGACGATGCGCAAACGGCATTGAAAACCGCCGCCGCGACACTGGCCCTGCAAAAGGCCGCCGTCCAGACCGCCGGCATCAATCTCAACTACACCAAGGTCGTCTCGCCGATCTCCGGCCGAATTGGCAAGTCCACGGTCACGCCGGGCGCGCTGGTCACCGCCAACCAGACGGCGGCGCTGGCCACGGTTCAGGACCTCTCGAAAATCTATGTCGATATCACCCAGTCGGCCAGCGACCTGCTGAAGCTGAAACGCGCCCTTATGTCGGGCGAACTGGGCGCGCCCGACCATGCTGAAGTGACCTTGACCCTAGATGACGGCTCGACCTATCCGCAAACCGGACGCCTTGAATTTTCCGATGTCACGGTCGATCCGGCCACCGGTTCGGTCACTCTGCGCGCCGTCTTCGCCAACCCGCAGGGCCTGCTTCTGCCCGGCATGTTCGTCAATGCGCGCATCGTCAAGGGCACGGTTTCACAGGCGATCCTGATCCCGCAGGCCGCCGTGGTGCTCGATCCCAAGGGCGGCGCCAGCGTGCTGCTGGCGGGCGCAGACAACAAGGCGCACAAGCAGGCGATCACGCTCGGCCAGATGCAGGGCGCTCAGTGGCAGGTGCTGAGCGGCCTCAAAACGGGCGACAAGGTGATCGCCGAGGGCGCCATGAAGCTCAAGGACAAGGGCGACATCAAGGCCGCGCCGGTCAAGCCTGCTCCCACCGCTTCGGAGCAGTAATTCATGTTGTCGCGTTTCTTTATCGTCCGTCCCATCTTCGCCTGGGTCATCGCCATCGTCATCATGCTGGCCGGCACCCTGGCCATCTTCACCCTGCCGATCGAGCAATACCCCAGGATCGCCCTGCCCCAGGTCACGGTTTCGGCGACCTATACCGGCGCCTCGGCCAAGGTGGTTGAAGACTCGGTGACCCAGGTCATCGAACAGGGCATGACCGGCCTCGACGGCCTGAAATACATGACCTCGACCTCCTCCACCGGCTCCGGTTCGGTGACCCTGGTGTTCGAGGCCGGAACCGATCCGGATGTCGCCCAGGTCCAGGTGCAGAACCAGGCCAATTCGGTCATCCGCCGCCTGCCGACCGATGTTCAGGCGCTCGGCCTGCGCGTCAACAAGGCCTCCGGCTCAACCTTGATGGCCATCGCTCTCTATACCGACGACGACAGCCTGTCGAATGCCGATCTCGGCGACTGGATCGCCTCCAATCTCAATGACCCGATTTCGCGCATCGAGGGCGTCGGCGACACCCGCGTCTTCGGCTCGCAATACGCCATGCGTATCTGGCTCAATGCCGACAAGCTGGCCAGCTTCAGCCTGACGCCGAGCGATGTTTTGAGCGCTATCAAGGCCCAGAACACCCAGGTTTCCGCAGGCTCCATCGGCGCCGATCCGGTCGCGCCCGATACCGCGCTGAACGCCACCATCACGGCGCAATCACAGCTTCAGACCCCGGCGCAGTTTGAAAACATCATCGTCAAGAACAACACCGCCGGCACGCCGGTTTACCTGCGCGATGTCGCGCGCGTAGAGCTTGGGCCGCAATCCTACGGCAATATCGCCCGCATGAACGGCCATACGGCTTCAGGGATGCAGATCACCCTGGCGACCGGCGCCAATGCCCTGAAAACCGCCGATCTGGTCAAGGCCAAGATCAAGGAACTGGAACCCTCCTTCCCCGCCGGCGTCAAGTACGCCATCCCCAACGATGCGACCGATTTCGTCAAGCTGTCGATCGAGGACGTGGTGAAGACCCTGGTCGAAGCCATTGTGCTGGTCTTCATCATCATGTTCGTCTTCCTGCAAAACTGGCGCGCCACGCTTATTCCGGCCATCGCCGTGCCGGTGGTTCTGCTGGGCACTTTCGGCATCCTCGCCGTCTTCGGCTACTCCATCAATACGTTGACCATGTTCGGGCTGGTCCTGGCCATCGGGCTGCTGGTCGACGACGCCATCGTCGTGGTCGAAAACGTCGAGCGCGTCATGCACGAGGAAGGTCTGGAGCCGCTCGAAGCGACGCAGAAATCGATGGATGAGATCACCGGCGCCCTGATCGGCGTCGCCTCGGTGCTGGCGGCGATGTTCGTGCCCATGGCCTTCTTCGGCGGCACGCAGGGCATCATCTATCGCCAGTTTTCGGTGACGCTGGTTTCGGCCATGGCTCTGTCGGTGGTCGTTGCCCTCGTGCTGACTCCGCCGCTCTGCGCTACCCTGCTGAAACGTCCCAAGCCGCATGAAGGCATTACCGTCGCGCCGGAAGGAACGCAGGAGGAAGACGTCAAGGTCAAGGGCCTGCTTAGCGGTTTCAACCGCGGCTTCCAGGTCTTCGCCCATCGCTACCAGAAATCCGTCAGGAGCATTATCCGCAAGCCGGGCCTGTTCATGCTCGTCTATGCCGGCATCATCGCCGCCGTCATAGGCCTGGCCATGACCCTGCCGACCTCCTTCCTGCCCGATGAAGACCAGGGCGCCCTGATGACCCAGGTGCAGCTTCCGGTCGGTTCCACCACCGACAAGACCGTGGCCGTGCTCAAGCAGGTTCAGGAGACTTACCAGAAAGACCCGGCGGTCAATTACGTCTTTACCGTCGCGGGCTTCGGCGGCGCCGGCGCCGGCGGCAATCAGGGTATGGCTTTCGTCCGTCTCAAGGACTTCAAGCAGCGCCACAGCGACGACATGAAGGTCTTTGCCCTGGTCGATCGCGTCAACAAGAAATTCTCGCAAATCCATACGGCCCGCGTCTTCCCGGTCATTCCGCCGGCCGTGCGCGAACTGGGCAATGCCTCGGGCTTCGACCTGCAACTGAAGGATGTCGGCGGCGTCGGCCACGAGGCTCTCTCCGATGCGCGCGATCAGCTTGTCGCCATGGCCGCCAAGGAGCCGCTGCTCTCCAACGTCCGCGCCAATATCCAGGACGACATGCCGCAACTCAAGCTCGACATCGACAATACCCGCGCCGGCGCCATGGGCGTGGCCGTTTCCGACATCAATTCCCTGCTCGGTACGGCGTTGGGCGGCACCTATGTCAACGACTTCATCGACCGTGGCCGCATCAAACGCGTCTATGTTCAGGGTGACGCCCAGTTCCGCAGCCAGCCCGATGACATCAATCGCTGGTTCCTGCGCAATGGCGAAGGCGCAATGGTGCCATTTTCCGCCTTTGGTTCGTCGCGCTGGACCTTCGGCCCGCCGCAGCTCCAGCGTTATAACGGCGCCGGTTCGATGGAGGTTCAAGGCACCGCCGCCACCGGCCAGTCCAACGGCAAGGCGATGGAAAAGATCGAGGAACTGGCCGGACAGCTTCCCACCGGCATCGGGTTTGAATGGACCGGCATCTCCTTACAAGAAAAGGAATCCGGTCAGCAGGCCCCGGCGCTCTACGCCCTGTCGGTGCTGGTCGTCTTCCTGCTGCTGGCGGCGCTTTATGAAAGCTGGTCGATCCCGTTCGCCGTCATTCTGGTCGTGCCGCTGGGCGTCTTCGGCGCACTGCTGGCCACCTGGTTCCGCGGGCTGGATAACGACATTTACTTCCAGGTCGGCCTGCTCGCCACCATGGGCCTTTCCGCCAAGAACGCCATCCTGATCGTCGAATTCGCCAAGATCCTGCACGAGGAAGGCCGCACCCTGCTCGACGCCACGCTTGAAGCCGTCCGCATCCGTCTGCGCCCGATCATCATGACCTCGCTGGCCTTCACCTTCGGCATCCTGCCGCTGGCCCTGGCCAATTCGGCCGGTTCGGCGTCGCAACACGCCATCGGCACAGGTTTGATCGGCGGGGTGCTCTCGGCCACCTTCCTGGCCATCTTCTTCGTACCGCTGTTCTTCGTGCTGGTGCAGAAGCTGTTCCGCATGGACAACCTGCCGCAGGATATCGCCGCCAGGGAAGCCGCGAAGACGGAGGGCCGCCAATGACCCGCATTGCCCTGACCTCCCTGCTGGCTCTGTCCGTCGCCGTTTCCGGATGCACGCTGGCGCCGAAATATATTCAGCCTGCGCCGCCGGTTGCCGCCGAATGGCCGGTGGAAGCACCCGCCGCCGGTAATACGCCGATCAAATGGCGTGATCTGTTTACCGATCCGCGCCTGCAATCGACCATCAATCTGGCGCTTGAACAGAACCGCGACCTGCGCGTGGCGGCGCTCAATGTCGAAAAAGCGCAGGCGCAATACCGCATCGCCCGCGCCGGTCTGTTGCCTGAAATCGACGCGTCGATCAGCAATCCGCGCAGTCAGGCCAGCCGGAACTATACGGCCAGCCTGGGCCTCAGCGCCTACGAGGTCGATCTGTTCGGCCGCGTCCGCTCGCTGAAAAACGCCGCCGTCGAAAGCTTCTTCGCCGAACGCGAAAACCGCAACGCGGTACAGATCAGCCTGATCGCCGCCGTCGCCACGCAATGGCTGACCCTGGCCTCCGATCAGGATCAGCTCCGGCTCGCCCAGCAGACCCTGACCACCCGCATGGATACGCTTAACATCGCCGAAGGCCGCGCCCGGATCGGCGTGTTGAGCGATCTCGATCTCGCATCCATCCAGGTCCTGGCCCAGACCGCCCGCGCCGATGTCGCCCGTCTGCAAACCGTTATCGACCAGGACAAGGCCGCCCTTACCCTGCTGGCCGGCGCGCCCCTGACCGCCGGCCAATTGCCCGATGGCCCGCAAACCGGCCAGGTCGCCGATGCGCTGCCGGTCGGCCTGCCTTCGGACGTCCTGCTCGACCGCCCCGACGTGCTGGCCGCCGAGCATGACCTGAAATCGGCCAACGCCAATATCGGCGCGGCGCGTGCCGCCTTCTTCCCGCGTCTCTCTCTGACCGGTGCGACCGGTTCGTCCAGTCCCGACCTCGACGATCTGTTCAAGTCCGGCAACGGCACCTGGAGTTTCGTGCCAACGATCTCGATCCCCATCTTTGCCGGTGGCGCCAATGCGGCAAGCCTGAAAAGCGCCGAGGCCAGCCGCGATATCGCCGTCGCCCAGTATGAAAAGGCCATCCAGTCGGCCTTCTCCGAGGTCAGCGACGCCCTGGCCGTGCGGGCGCGCATCGATGAACGCCTGAGCGCCCAGACCGCCGCCACCGACGCCGCGCAGCGCAGCCTCACCCTTTCCCAGGCGCGTTACGATAATGGCGTGGACAGCTACCTGACCCTGCAAGACGCCCAGCGCACGCTTTATGCCTCGCAGCAGACCCTGATCGGCCTGCGAGCACTGCGCGCCACCAATCTCGTGGCGCTCTACAAGGCGCTGGGGGACGACGACAGCCTGCAATAGACTGTTCCAACAAGCGTTCGTACACGGATTTTTGACGTTTGGCGGCCAGACTGCCAAGGAAACGCAATCACCGGGGCGGCCATGGAACTGAAAATCACCCGGATCGGCAACTCGCTCGGCGTCATCCTGCCGCGCGACCTGCTGACCCGCCTGAAACTCGACAAAGGCGATTCGGTCTTTCTCACCGAAACGCCGGACGGCTATGCCTTGTCGCCTTACGATCCCGTCTTCGCCGAACAGATGCAGACAGCGCGCGACCTGATGAAAAAGCGCCGCAACGCTGTCCACGAACTGAGCAAATAGATGCCTTTCGTCCTGATCCGCGAAGGGGTGATCGAAGCCATCCACGCCGAACAGGCCGCGCGGCATGGTCACCGGACGGGCCTGCGGGAACGCAGTCCGCTCGGATTGATGCACGCTCGCGTCCACGCCCTCAATGAAAGCGCCTCAACCGACCTGGCCAGCCTGGCCGCCTGCTACGGTTACGCCCTCGCTTACGAACAGCTTTTTCATGACGCCAGCCTGGCCACGGCATTGATCGCCACCGAACTGTTCCTGTCTATCAACGGCTACCGGCTCACCGCCGACGACACGGCCTGCTTTCTCGCCTTTACCGTGGCCGGAAATGGCGAACTGGGCGCCGAGGCCTTTGCCAGCTGGATACGCGGCCACATCGCGCCGCAACCGGCGGCAGCCGCCTGACAATGTAATTCGTCGGACAAGTTAACGTCATCACAATCATATTGCGTCATAATATCGCATATACGCCGGCAAAAACGGTCATGAATACGCTTAACGGCCGGTAAAATACCGGTAACCATCCGATGGATACGCATGTACAGAGTTCTTTACTGTTTAAAGGATCAACACGACTGGAAGCTGGTCTTGCTGGCGGCTGCCGTCTGTATTTTTTCCTCTGTCGTCGCCATCCTGACCATTGAACGCGCCCGCTCCACCACAGGCACGCAGCGGATGCAGTGGGTGCTGACCGCGGGTGCCGCCGGCGGTTTCGGCATCTGGGCCACGCACTTCATCGCCATGCTGGCCTTCAATCCCGGCGTCAATACCGGTTACGACCTGCGCCTGACCCTGCTGTCCCTCCTCTGCGCCATAGGCCTCAGCGCCGGCGGCATCGAAATCGGCATCAGCCGTGGCTTCAGATACTCGAGCCTGGCCGGCGGCGCGGTACTGGGCGCGGGCATCGCGGCCATGCATTTTCTCGGCATGATGGCGCTGGATATTCCCGGTCAGATCATCTGGGCGCCGGACCTGGCTTCCCTGGCCATCGGCTTCGCCCTGACCTTGAGCGCCGCCACCATGTGGGCGGCCAACCAGCCGTCCGGGAAGGCCGTCAAAAGCCGCCGGCCCGGCATTCATTGGGCCGCCAGGATGGCGCCGCTCCTGCTCACCCTGGCCATCGTGTCGCTGCACTTCACCGCCATGGGCGCGATCACCGTCCGTCCGGACCCGGCCCGCGCCGTCAATGGCCTCGTGCTGTCTCCCGGTTCCATGTCCCTGGTCATCACCTCCGCCGCCATCGCCGTGCTGGCCCTGTGCGCCTTCGCCGTCATTTCCGGCCGCCGGCTCGACCTGATGCGCGACGAGAGCAACCGCCGCTTCCGCATCCTGTTGGAAGGCCTCGAAGACACCGCCATCTTTCTGCTCGATCCGCAGGGCCGCGTCACCGACTGGAAGGCCGGCAGCGATCGCAACAACGGTTATCGCGTCGAGGATATCACCGGTCGCGTCTATGCCGATGTCTGCGCCGTGGACGCCGACTTCCCCATCCGCTACCGCGAGGCGCTGAAACAGGCCGAGCGCGAGGGCCGCGCCGAACTGGAAGGCCCCGCCCGCCGCGCCGACGGCAGGCCCTTCTGGGGCCAGACCCTGCTGCGCGCCCTGCGTGACGGCGAAGGCAAACTGCTCGGCTTCGCCAACATCACCCATGAAATCACCGAACGCAAGGCGGCGGAAAATGCGGCGGAAACCTCTGCGCGCAATCTTGACGCCGCCCTGTCCAACATGCCCATGGGCCTGTGCCTGTTCGACCGCAACGAGCGCCTGATCCTGGCCAACCGCCGCTTCATTGATTTCTACAATCTGGATGAAACCCTGGTGCAGCCCGGCGTCAGCTTCCGCACCCTGCTCACCACCATCATGAACCAGAAAGCCGAGCCACCGGACGAGAACATGGTGGAGGCCTTCCATGCCCGTCACCGCGAACTGATCGCGCGGCCGGCCGGCGGCACCTATGTCTCGGATTATTTCCCGGATCGCGTCATGTCGATCTCGCATCGCCCCATGGCCGAAGGCGGCTGGGTCACCACCTTCGAGGATGTCACCGAACGCCTGGCCTCCGAAGCGCGCATCCAGCACCTGGCGCGTCACGACACCCTGACCGGCCTGCCCAACCGCGCCCATTTCAACGACGCCTTCGAGGCCGAACTGGCACGCGCGGCGAGGAACGGCGAATATCTGGGCATGGTCGCCTTCGATATTGCCCAGTTCAAGGAGATAAACGACCGCTTCGGGCATCAGACCGGTGACGAGGTTCTGAAGAAACTGGCCGCCCGGCTGGTCGATCACGCCCATGTCGATGGCCGCCTCGTGGCGCGTTTCGGGGGCGACGAATTCAATTCGATGCGCCGGTTCACCCGGCTGGAAGACCTGCGCGACGCCGTGCAGAAACTGTATGACTGCGCGCGTGAGCCGATCCGCGTCGGCGGAGAGGATATCAGCCTCACCATCAATATGGGCATCAGCATCTTCCCGCAGGACGGCCAGACGCGGGAAGTCCTGCTCAATAACGCCGACCTGGCCATGCAGCGCGCCAAGACCGTGACCGGACGCGCCCTGTGCTATTACGACGCCGCCATGGATGAGGTGGCGCGCGAACGCAACGCCATCGCCAAGGACCTGCTGCGCGCCCTCAAAAACGATGAATTCCGCCTGTTCTACCAGGTTCAGCAATCCGTCGTCAGCGGTGAGATCACCGGCTATGAGGCGCTGATCCGCTGGAAGCATCCGGTGCGCGGTTTCATTCCGCCGATCGATTTCATTTCAGTGGCGGAAGACAGCGGCACCATTGTCGAAATCGGCGCCTGGGTGCTGCGCACCGCCTGCCGCGAAGCGGTGAGCTGGGGCAATAATCTCAAGATCGCCGTCAACCTGTCGCCGGTCCAGCTTAATGATGTCAGCCTGATCGAAACAGTTCAGGAGATATTGATAGAAACCGGCCTTTCTCCATCCAGGCTTGAACTGGAAATAACCGAATCGACCATTATCGGCGACAAGGCCCACGCCCTGCACCTGCTGCGTCAGATCAAGGCCCTGGGCGTCACCATCGCCATCGACGATTTCGGCACCGGCTACGCCTCGCTCGACACCCTGAACTCCTTCCCCTTCGACAAGATCAAGATCGACCGCTCGTTCCTGATGGACGCCGACAAGAGCGCCCAGGCGCGCGCCATCGTCCGCGCCATCCTGGCGCTCGGCAAGTCGCTGGAGATACCGGTGCTGGCCGAAGGCGTCGAGACGGAAGCGCAACTGGGCCTGTTGCGCGAGGAAGGCTGCGAGGAAGCGCAAGGCTACCTGCTCGGTCGTCCGGTGGAATTCATCGGCGCGGTGAAGGCGGCCTGACCGGCGGCTTATTCCGCGACGTTTTCCGTTTCCGGCTGGAGGGAATCCACCATTTCCAGGGATTCCGAGATAATCGCCCGCATGGCGCGTTCCGCCACTTCCGGCTGGCGGGCCTCGATGGCGATGAGCACCGCCTCATGCGCGGGGATGCTGGCCGTATGTCCGGCAATGCGGTTGGTCAGGCCTATGGAAATGGTCAGCGCCGTATGGATCAGTTCCTTGAGCTGGATGATGAACGGATTGCCGGACGCCTGCAAAATGGCGACATGGAAATCGATATCGGCCAGCAAGGCCAGGTCATGGTGATCGCAATCATCGCGCATGCCGTTCAGGCCGGCCCGTATCGCCTTGATATCGGCCTTGGTGGCACGTTTCGCCGCCAGTGACGCGGCGATCGGTTCGATGGCCAGCCGCACCTCCGACAGGTCGCGGTAGATCTTGTGCGAATAGGGCCGCTCGGTCATCCAGCGCGTCACATCGGGATCGAGCAGGTTCCAGTTGCTGACCGCCTCCACGCGCGTCCCCTGGCGCGGGCGCGAACTCAAAAGCCCCTTGGCGGTCAACATCTTGACGGCTTCACGGGCGACCGTGCGGCTGGCGCCATGGGCGACGCATAGCTCGGCTTCGGTCGGGAAGCCGCTCGTTTCATAGTCTCCGACGACAATGGCCTGGCCCAGGGTTTCCACCAGTGAGTAGGTCAGGCTTACACCTGGGATATGCCGCATATGTGTTCTTCCCGTTTTTTATCGTCTGTTATACCCTTAATTTAATTGATTAAATTGCACTTGTCACTTCAAATTGCAATCCTGCCCCGCGGGGTGCGCCAGATCACTGATAGCGCTAACATAACCACTTGAAACATATCGCTAAACCTGCGCCGCGAAGCGGTCTATCAGCCATTGCGCCGCCGGGCCGGGCGGGGTGTCGGTGCGGTAGATGGCGTGCAGGTCATATGCGTTCACCGGCCAGTCCGGCAGGTTCAGCGCCACCAGACGCCCGGCTTCCAGATCGCCGCGCACCATGAATTCCGGCATCGAACCCCAGCCAACCCCGGCCAGCAGCAGGGCGTGCTTCGAGCCGAGATCGGCCAGGCGCCATGTCTTGACGCCGATCACGCCGAAATCCTGTCCGGCGGTCAGCGGCGAACGGTCGGTGAGCACAAGCTGGATATGGTTGCGCGCCTCGCCCGGCGCCTTGCGGCCGGTATGAGCCAGCGGATGGAAAGGCGCGGCCACCGGCACCAGTTTCACCGCGCCGATATGGCGGCGGTCCAGCCCCTCGACCGAGGTATTGAGCGGTCCGCTGATGCCGGTCACCGCCGTCTTTTCCTGCACCAGTTGGGTGATCCCGCCCAGGGCCTCGACATGCAGGCGCAGGGGAATGGTGGGAAAGGCGGTCTGAAAGGCTTGCAAGGCGTCGACCAGCCGCGCCGTCGGCAGCATGACATCGACTGCGACAGACACCTCGGCCTCCAGCCCCTCGGCCAGCCCTTTCACCCGCGCGCGCAGCATATCGACCCCGTGCGTCACCGTGCGCGCCTCGGCCAGCACCGCCTGTCCCGCCTCGGTCAGTTCGGGTTTGCGCGTGCCGATGCGGTCGAACAGCGGCAGGCCCAGCTGAAGTTCAAGATTATCGATGGCGTAGGTAATCGCCGAGGTGGCGCGGTTCAGCCGCCGGGCTGCCGCCGCGAAACTGCCGGTTTCAACAACACACAAAAAGACCTGCAACTGGTCAAGCGTAGGCGTGCCGGGGATCATTTTACGCCCTCTAATATTTCTGATTATCTGAAAAGTCTGTTCAATATTATACGGATTTTCAGAATACTCCACAAAGCCTACAAGATCATTCACCGATAAGACGAGCCAACCCTTGTCAAAGGAGATTGTGGCCATGCCCATCCTGACCGCCCATAAAGACCGCACGATCATCAGCACCCATACCGCTTTCCGCACACTGGAAGGTGACGGCTTCGAGGTCCGCCGCGCCATTCCGTCAAAAGGTTATGAAGCCGTCGGCCCGTTCATCTTTCTCGATCACTTTGGCCCCATCGAATTCCGGCCCGGCGAGGCCAAGGGGGCCTCGGCCCACCCGCACGCCGGTATTGAAACCCTGACCTTGCTGCTCGAAGGCCGCAGCATCCACAAGGACAGCCTCGGTAATATGAGCGTTATGCGGCCGGGCGAAGTCCAGTGGATGCGTGCCGGACGCGGCATCATCCATGACGAGGGTGCCGATGCCGAAATCCAGCGCACCGGCGGCCGCAATCACGGCATCCAGCTCTGGCTCAACATGCCTAAGGGCCGCAAGCACGATGATCCAGCCTATCGCCATTTTACCGCCGGCGAGATTCCCGTAATCGCGGGCGACAAGGCTTCGGCGCGCATCGTCGCCGGCCGGGTCAGTGACGTGAAAGGCCCGCTCGAAAGTTTCGGCGCGCCGGTCGTCATCCACGCCTCGCTGAAAGCCGGCGGATCGATCGCCCTGAATAGCGACGCCCGCGAACTGGCGCTCTACACCATGACCGGCAAGGCCGCGACCGGCGGCCTAACCATCGAACCCGGCCAACTGGTCCGTTTCGGCGAAGGCGATGCCGTCACTCTCACCACCGATCAGGAGAGTGAAATCCTGCTCGTCGGCGGTGATCCGCTTGATGCACCGATTGTCCGTCATGGCCCGTTCGTCATGAACACCATCGACGAACTCGAACGCGCTGTCCGCGACTATTACGCCGGCCGCATGGGACATATTTAGTGCTCAGGCGCCGCAAGGCTCGCCGCATCGGCGGCGGCGGGCGGTCGCCCTTGCCAGGCCATTAACGGCCTGGAGTTTTCTTTTCTTCTCCTCCCCAACTTATCAGTAAGGATGACTCAAATGGCTAAGGTTCTCGTTCTCTACTATTCCGCCTACGGGCATATCGAAACCATGGCGAAGGCCGTGGCCGAAGGCGCCCGCGAAGCCGGTGCGCAGGTCGATATCAAGCGCGTGCCCGAAACCGCGCCGCTGGAAGTCGCCAGGGCGGCGCACTTCAAGCTCAACCAGGAGGCCCCCATCGCCACGGTCGCCGATCTGGAAAACTATGACGCCATCATTGTCGGCACCGGCACACGCTTCGGCCGCCTGTCGTCGCAAATGGCCGCCTTCTGGGATCAGGCCGGCGGCCTGTGGGCGCGCGGCGCGCTGCACGGCAAGGTCGGCGGCGCCTTCACCTCGACGGCGACCCAGCACGGCGGTCAGGAAACCACCCTGTTCTCGATCATCACGTCTCTGCTGCATTTCGGCATGACCGTGGTCGGCATGGATTACGGCCACGCCGGCCAGATGACGCTGGATGAAATCACCGGCGGCTCGCCTTATGGCGCTTCGACCATCACCGGCGGCGACGGGTCGCGCCAGCCGAGCGAAAACGAGTTGACCGGCGCCCGTTACCAGGGCCGCAAGATTGCCGAAACGGCCATTAAGTTGCATGGTTAGTTTGTGGCAGTGGGCCGCCATTCCGGCGGCCCGTCCCTTCTGAGGAGGTTAAGATGACTTCAGTACAGCGTTACCTGCCCGTTCTCGGTCGCGTACTCCTGGCCGTGCTGTTCGTCATGAGCGGTGTCGGCAAGGCCACCGATCCAGCGGGCACCATCGCCTACATCCAGTCCGCCGGCCTGCCCCTGCCGAATATCGCTTACGGCATCGCGTTGACCGTCGAACTGCTCGGCGGCATTCTGCTGATCGTCGGCTACCGCACCCGTCTGGTCGCCCTGATACTCGCCGCCTTCACGGTTGCCGCCGCCATCGGCTTTCATGCCCATTTCGCCGACCAGAACCAGATGATCCACTTCATGAAGAACATCGCCATTACCGGCGGCCTGCTTCAGGTGGTCGCTTTCGGCGCGGGCGCCTTCAGCCTCGACAGCCGGCTTGGCAAGGCCTAACCTCTCAAAGCGCGGCCGTCCCCGGCGGCCGTGCGTCTTTTTCCGGAGAAACCCATGGCCCGCGCCACCGCCCATATCGGCACCGATCGATACGCCACCACGCTGCATGTCGCCGGGCGGACCCTGACCGCCGACGAACCCGAAGACAGTGGCGGCGGGGATGCCGGACTGGCGCCCTATGATTTCCTGTTGTCGGCCCTGGCCTCATGCACCGCCATCACGCTGCGCATGTATGCCGATCACAAGGGCTGGCCGCTGAAGGCGGTCGATGTCGACCTGCACTTTTATCGTGAGGGCGACAAGGAAATCATCGACCGCGTTGTCACGCTCGACGGCGACTTCACGCCGGAACAGCGCGAACGCCTGCTTCAGGTGACCGAGCGCACGCCCGTCACCAAAACCCTCAGGCAAGGCCTCACCATCGCCACCACCCTTACCAGTTGACCTTCACGCTGAGCGCGCCGTTGCGGCCTTCGCCGAAGCCGTTCAGTTCCCAGTACGTCTTGTTGAAGACGTTATTTATATTGCCGGTGAAGGTCACGATATGGCCGTACATTTCCGTCTGGTACTGGAAGCCGATATTGGCCAGGGTACGGTGCGGAATCAGGATGGTGTTCAGGTCATCGTAATAAGCGTCGCCGTAATAGCGCACATTGCCATGCAGGCTCAGCCCCTTGACCGATGGGATGTCGTAATCGGCATTGGCGGCCACCTGCCATTTCGCCGCGCCTGACGGGATATGGCCGCGAAGGGCGGTATTGTCTTCCGATACGTCCTCGATGCTGGGATCGAGATATGTGGCGCCCAGTCCGAGACGCAGGGCGTCGCTGACCCGATAATTGCCGATCGCCTCAACGCCCTGATAAAGGGTCATACCATCCTGCGTCAGGTAGCGCAGGCCATCGCGGAACTGATCGATCTGGGCGGCACGCTCCACCCGGAAAGCGGCGGTCGTGAAGCTGTAACGCGGCTGCTCCAGCTTCATGCCGATCTCGTACTGCCGGCTGATCGTCGCATCGAGGATATCGCCGACATTAGCGTAGGGCACATCGACCCGCGTGCCGGCCTCCATCGATTCCACATAGCTGCCGTAGATCGACACCGTGCTGACCGGCTTATAGATCAGGGCCACGGTCGGGGTCAGGGCGTCGGTGCTGTAGCCGGAATTGACCGTGGGATCGTAATCCATGTCTTCCAGGTCGTAATAGGTGTAGCGCACGCCGATAATGGCCTGCCACTTGTCATTGAAGTGGATCGTATCGCTGGCGAAGGCGGCCGTCTGCTGTTCGTTCCCGCTGACCGGCGCGAACGAATAGTCGATATCGCGCGTGACCAGAAAAGACTGCTTTTCGTGGATATTGCCCGTGAAATCGTCACTCCAGTACCACTCATTGCCCCACTGATCGGTGGTCTTCTGGTAGAAAGCGCCGAACACAAGGTCATGCCGGATCACGCCGGTCGAAACCTTGCCCTGCAAAAGGAACTGGGTGGTATAGTTCTTGAGGCGGCCCGAAAAATTATACGCCGAACCGGTATAGTCACCGGCCTGATTCAGCATGGTGGCGAACATCTTGTTGGAATAGTGGTCTTTCTGCGTATAGCCGGTTGTCAGGCTGGCCTTCCAGCGGTCATTGATCCGCCATTTCAGGCCTGTGGTCGCCATCAGGGTCCGGCTCTTGTAATAGGAATTGGCGATACTGACATTTTCATAATCGTCGCTCGCTTCCGGCAAGACGCCGTCCGTGTAACCGTCCCAGTAAAACAGCAGCGGCTCATGCTCCAGTTTGCTGTCCTGGTAGATGGCGCTGCCGAACCAGGTCACATCGGGCGTGAAACGGTAATCGAGAGCGGCCGACGCAAAGGTGCGATTGATGCCCGCGCCATTATAGGCATCGCCCTTTTCACCGGCGATATTGATGCGATAGCCAAACTTCCGGTTTTCCCCCAAACGCCCGCCGGCATCGGCATGGACGTAGACAACACTGTCATTGCGATAGCCGGCTTCCGTGGACAGCAACGGCGTATCCGTCGGCGTCTTGCTGGTGTAGCTGAGAACGCCGCCTGGCGCGCCGAAACCATACATGAAGCCGGTCAGCCCTTTCAGCGCCTCAACGGTTTCCACCGCCTCGACCGGAAATTCGCCACCCCAGTAGAGCAGCATCGGATTGCCGTCCACATAGGTGTTGCGCACGCCCAGGCCGCGGATCTGCGCGCCCCACCAGTCGGTCGTCGCCGATGGAGACGACGAGAAGACCGACGGATCATTGACGAATATCTGCCCCACCGAATTGGCCTGCCGCCTGGACAACTCGGCTTCATTGACGACCGTCACGGAAAACGGCGTATCCAGCAGCGACTTCTCGCCCAGCGCACCGTTTTCAGTCGTCTGGTTCTGCCCCTTATCGATCTTCTTGCCGGTCACGATAACGGTTTGCGGTTCGGCAGGTGTCCCAGAGTCCGAAACGTTTGGGTCTGAAACGTTTGGGTCCGAAGCGTTTTCCGCCATAACGGGGGTTGCCAGAATAGGGAACACCAGAAACGCCATCAGCGCCAGACGGGAAGGCGCAAGCCAACGGGAGGAAGCCATTATCTGTCCTTTGAATAAGACAGCGGCAGGGTTGAAAATGATGTCACTGGCAATTTTCCCCGGCCGCCAATATGGCGAATGCGAATAAATCGCATTTCGGTAGCCGTCAATCGCTAATGCGAATGAATTGCAATAATTGCCGTAATGTGGCGATTATGCCCCGCTCAGGTTACGCCATCCGAATATTGCGTTCCCGTGGGTGTAAAAGTGGCCGTCAGTTGCTGCATCCGCAAACGCGGATCGAACGAGATATGCACCCAGCTCCCTTCCTGAATCAGCTGATCGAAGCGGATATCGCTGGCGACGATCTTCTGGCAGATTTGCAGCGGCGTGCCAAAGCCGGGACAGACGAAATCGACCGCATAACCGCTCATATGGGCGCTGTTGGGTGCCCCGCCCACAGCCGCATTGAGCGCCGGCGAGCGATAGCCGCTGTTGACCCGAATCGGCTTGCCCAGCAGGCTGCGCACCCGGTCCATCTGCTGCGCGGTCTGACGCAGGGTTTCGACCATTTCCGGCGACGGCGTATTATCGATATTGCGGTGATCGGTATGGGTCAGTTCATCGAGCGTGAAATACTGGCTGAAACCATTGGGAGGCGGCGCCGGTTCAAGCGCCGGAAAGACCGTTTTGGCCTTGCCGAGCCATATCTTGCGGTCCTCCAACCCGTTGGTGCCGCCATTGACGATCCGCGTCACGCCCTCGATATCGTCGGCATCGGCACGGGCATTGCAGCCGGTCTGCTTCCAGTAGGCCGCCGCCCCTTGCGCGGCATAGACCGGGTTTTCCAGCAATTCGGGCTGATCGAGCAAGGGCTGCCCGATCAAAACCGCATAGGTGGCGTAATTGCTGCGCCCGGTGATCATGATGAAACCGCGGCCGATATATTTCGCCCCATCTCCCGGATTGACATTGCCGAGCGACGGCCGGTTGCCATAGATGCACTCGGCGATGGCGTCCGGCCCCGCCGCCACCAGTTCATTGGCCTTCTCTATGGTCTGGACCCGGCTGCGGAATGTCGCCAGCAGGACCTCCGGCCGGTAATTCAGGTTTTCGACCAGCGCCCGGAAGCCGGCGCTTTCGTGAGCCAGTTGCGCCATGTAATGCACCAGCCGCAGGCGGCTTATGATATCGCCCGTCGCCAGGGAAGCCTCCAGCGCAGGCGCATAGGATTGCGCGCGATCTTCACGGATCGATGGCGAAAGCGCCTTCAGCCGTTCCGGCGTGATGATGGTCATGCGCGCCCCCTGCCCGGCCTAATCGTCGCGCGGCCGCTGGGCGGGATCGAGCGCGCGCAGGGCGGCCAGATCATCCGGCGAACCTGATGACGCCACCAGGGCCGGCTGATAGGAAATCTGCGGCGTGGTCTGTGTCACCGGCGGCGGTGTGACGAAGGCCGAGGTCAGCGCGCTCAGGCCATCGAAACCGGTGACTCCGCTGCCGCCATCCTTCGGTTTGAGCGTCGACCGCACCGTCATCAACTTGCTGAGAATATCGAACCAGAACGGCGCGCCGAGCGTCACCGCGAAGGCGGTCATCAGCCAGCCCATGATCAGCGAAATCAGCGGCAGCACATTGAACAGGGCATTATCCCCCAGCGATGGCGTGCCGCGATAGAGATTGACCGTGCGTTCGGAAATATTGCGCCAGCTTTGGCTCAGATTGGCGGTAAAACTTCCCGTGGACCAGTCCGGCATGGGCGTTACCGGAATCTGCGAGGTGCGGCAGTTGCCGGGCGTGTAGGTGGCATCGCCCGGACTGTCACAGAAACGGAACAAGTGATTCATGGTGTCGATGGTGGTGTCGTTCCAGCCGAGCGGCAGGTCGAGTGCGCTCAGGGGGTTCTGCCCGGCTTCCGGCATCAGTTGTTCGGTGGTGCTGTGCGCGCTGGCCTTTTCCCTGTAATAGGTTTCCGATGACGCCTCGACCGCCTTGCGCAGGGACGGACTGAGATAGAGGCTCTGGGCGATCACCACCGTATTGACGTTGAGAATGACGCAGGTGACAAGCGCCAGCCAGAAGATCAGGGTTTGGGTTTCCAGCCGATACCAGCCGGACACGCGGTCCATCGTGGCGTTGTACCAGTTTTCCATGAACATGCGCGCCTTGTCGATATCGCCGGCACTGTTGCTGATGGCGAACTGGACCATTTTGGCGAGGCGCGCATTGGGTAATTCCCGGCTGGCGGCCAGGATGGCGTCCGGATCGAGACGCCCATCGGCCGCTTGCCCGCCTCTGTCCGCCAGCAGGTCGAGCAGAACGAAGGCGAAATGCCCACTGGGAATATAGGACGGCAGATTCTTGCCCTGAAAGAAGCCGCGCCTGGGCGGGATAGTATAGCGCCCGCGATACAACGACATGATCAGCGGATGGTCGTAGAAGCTTTTCAGTGTTTCGTAACCGGTCGCATCCGCCTTGACCCTGGCCGTCTTGTTGCTGACGTTTTCCGGCGGATGATCGCACAGGAGTTCGATCAGGCCCTTTTCCAGATTGCGTGACCGGCTTTTGCAGAACCCCTCGATAGCCTCGCGCACCACGGTCGTCAGCAGGCTCATCAACAGGTAGACGAAGACAAGTCCCGCCGCCACATCGATCGAGTCAGGTAATAGTGAACCCACGCATACCCCCTGTCATATTGGCCATCTGCCATACCGGATGCCGTTTTGACGTCCGTGCCCGGCCGATATGGTTAACGCAAATTAACCAAAGCGCAACTTTAAGGGCCGTATTCCGGCCTTCGGGCGAGTCGAATAACGCCGTCATGCGCATTTTTGCCACAGATTTCAGTTGCGGATTCAGAGTGGCCTGTCACCCCTTACCGCCCCGCGAACCCCGCGATTTCGACGGTCGAAAGGCGATCACCGGACATCGGTTTTCGCAGCGGAAAAAAATAGCGCTGAGATTAATGATTTTGCGTGTAATAATCTTTTTAAATTTGAAATGATGCCGGCCCCATTTGTCATACATAAAAATAATACAGCTTTTTCAATAACTTGTGTGGCATTTTTGCTATTGCTTAGGCCAATTATAGTACAAGAAACCAATAAAATCTGGCAACGTTGTCATACAATATGATAGCGTTATCATTGAATGCGAACCCAAGATTGCGACCGTAACCGGCCCAGTCAGCGAGTATCGTATCAGCAAGTTGGGAAAGAACGTAAGGATTGGCGAAACGCTCATACGGGCTTCATTGTCACGTTTTGGCGTTTTTACATTTAAACAATGTTTCATATGCACATGGCCGCCAACGCCGTGAGCCTCTCTCCCATCTTGCAATTTCGCCTATGCCGCGTTCGGAAAGCGCGCGGCCTTCATTTCAGGGAGACGTTCTTAATGACGACGACTAAAAAGAAACTGGGCCTGCTGATGGGAACCGCCTCGATGGCCGTTCTCGGCTCTCTTGCCTTTGGCGCCATGGCTCACGCCCAGGACGCCACACCGGACGCCGCCGCCTCTGACGATACGGTCATTATCGTGACCGGTCAGCGCGCCCAGCTTAAAAGCGCACAAAAGATAAAGAAGGACTCGGACGTCATCGTCGATTCCGTCACCGCCGTCGATATCGGCGCCCTGCCGGACCGCTCGGTCGCCGATGCCTTGCAGCGCATCTCCGGCGTCACCATCCAGCGCGCCGCCGAAGCCAATGACCCGATCCGCATGACCGCTGAAGCCGGTGGCGTCGAAATCCGCGGCCTGGCCTGGGTCCGCTCGGAAACCAACGGCCGCGACATCTTCTCCGCCAAGAGCGGCCGCGGTCTTTCCTGGGGCGATGTCTCCTCCGACCTGCTGGCCGGCGTCGATGTCTATAAGAACCCCTCCTCCGACATGATCGAAGGCGGCATCGGCGGCACGGTCAACCTGCGCACCCGCCTGCCGTTCGACTCGAAGAAGCCGATTATCGCCTTCACCGCCGACGCCACCCAGGGCGACCTGCAAAAGAAGAACCACTATTCCGCCAGCTTGCTGCTCTCCGACCGCTGGAACACCTCGGCCGGTGAAGTCGGCGCCCTGTTCAACTATTCGCTGGTCAATGAAGGCAACATGACCAACGTCATCGCCGTTGACCGCTATAACCAGGTCGGCGACAAGCTGGTCCCGAACACCATGGGCTGGCGCACGATCGACTGGAACCAGAAGCGCACCGCCATCAACGCCGCCCTGCAATGGCGTCCGAGCGACGATCTGGAGTTCACCCTGTCGGTGCTGAACGCCAAGGCCGAGCCGAAGAATACCGAATACAATGTCGGCTTCTATAACGACAGCGGCGAATTCTCTTCGGCCGATTCCATGGCGACTTATCAGTATGACGCCAACGGTGTATTCAAGAGCGGCACCGTCAAGGACGCCGGCATCACCTCCAACACCCGCTACGGCGAAGACCACAACGAAACGACCGACCTGTCGCTGCATGCCCGCTGGAACGTCAATGACCGCCTGACCCTGGCCGGCGACGTCCAATATGTGAAATCCACCGCCAAGGTGCTCTCCAACACCGCCTTCCTGCAAATCGGCGACAAGCCGGACGCCACCATCGACCTGACCGGCAAGCTGCCGGTGATCAGCGTCTCCGGTTCCGATACCGCCGATGCCAGCGATTACTGGTGGGCGGCCGCGATGGACCATATCGAACAGAACGACGGCAAGGAAATCGCCGCCCGGATCGACGGCGATTATCAGCTCGACGCCGGCTGGCTCAAGAGCTTCAAGTTCGGCGTCCGCACGACCGACAAGGACTACAACACCCGTCAGTCCGGCTATAACTGGGGCTTCCTGTCCTCGCAGTACTGGGGCAATGCCGGCGATCCGCAATCCGCCACCAATACCGGTTCCGGCACCTATGAAGTCCGCGATTTCAGCAACTTCATGAACGGCGACGTGCCGGTTCCAGGTTCGGTCATCTTCCCGGAAGCCTCGGTCGTCAACCGCGGCACCGCCACCACCGCCCAGTTGCTGGCCATGGCCAATACCTCGGGCTGGGGCTGGGCGCCGCTCAGCGACGACTGGTCGACCTATGCCGCTTCCGGCGGCCTGAATACCCAGAACGAAAAGACCACGGCGGCCTATCTCACCGCCAAGTTCGCGGGTGAAATCAGCGGTCATACGGTTGACGGCAATTTCGGCGTCCGCGTCGTCAAGACGGAAGCCACCGGCGACAGCTTCATTTCCGCGACTCTTCCCAACGTGGCAGGCACATGCGTCGAAAACTGTGACGACTACAACGCCGCCATTGCTTTCGGCACCCTGGGGCAGGCCTACGGCGGTTCGCAGGATTACACCAATACCCTGCCGAGCCTGAACGTCCGCCTGAAATGGAGCGATCAGCTCCAGTTCCGCTTTGCCGCCTCCAAGGGCATTGTCCGCCCGGAACTCGCCTGGCTAAGCCCTTACACCTCGCTGGGTTACACCTTTACGACTTATCAGGTCGGTGATGCCGACGACGCTACGTTCGGCGTTTCCTACGCGGCCGGTTCGGAGCCGCAATATACCGGCACCGGCGGCAATCCGAACCTGAAGCCGATCGAGGCCAACCAGTACGACCTGACCGCCGAATGGTACTTCGCCCCGACCGGCAGCCTGACGCTCGACCTGTTCAAGAAGGATCTCACGAATTACATCTATAACGGTACGCGCGCTGAAACCTATACCAGCAATGGTCAGACCTTCACCTTCGACGTCACCCGCCGCTTTAACGGTAATGTGGACGGCAAGGTAGACGGTTATGAAATCGCCTACCAGCAGTTCTATGATTTCCTGCCGGCGCCGTTCAACGGGCTAGGCCTGCAAGCCAACTACACGCATATCGACTCGTCAGGCGGCCGCAATTCCGGCTCCACCGATGAAAGCGCCCTCAATGCCCTGCCGCTGGAAGGCATGTCGCCTGACAGCTACAACGTCGCCCTGATGTATGAAAAGTACGGTATCTCGGCGCGCCTGGCCTATAACTGGCGCTCCAAGTACCTCTACACCACCTCGGCGGCCAATGTGAACCGTCCGCTGTGGGCGGATGATTACGGCCAGCTCGACGGTTCGATCTTCTACACGATCAACCCGAACTACAAGATCGGCGTCCAGGCCGTGAACCTGACGCATTCGACCACCACCCAACTGGTATCGAGCGATCTCAGCGCCCCGCTGGAAACCCAGTGGTATTCGGCTATCAAAACCGACCGCCGTATCTCGGTCGTTCTGCGCGGCCTGTTTTAAAACTGACGGCGCGGCCGGCTCCGAGCATACCGGCCGCGTCCGTATCTTCTTCTCCCTGCCCCTTCCGGTCCGCCGGGAGGGGCTTTTTATGTCAGGCCTCGTTTTGCTGTTATAAAACAGGGTCAATGCTCAAACCGGGGAAACATCATGGCCGAACCTATTCGCAAGATCATCATCGCCGGCGGCGGCACGGCCGGCTGGATGTCGGCCGCCGCGCTCAAGGCCGGCCTGGGCAACACGGTCGAAATCCAGCTGATCGAGTCCGAGGATATCGCCACCGTGGGCGTCGGCGAAGCCACCATCCCGACCATGCGCGTCTTCAATGAGCATATCGGCGTCAATGAGGCCGAGTTTATCCGCGCTACCGAGGCGACCTTCAAGCTCGGCGTTGAGTTTCGCAACTGGGGCCACAAGGGCCACCGCTACTTTCATCCCTTCGGCGACTACGGCGCGCCCCACGAGGGCCTGGCCGCACATCAGATCTGGCGACGGCTTAAGGCGGCGGGTGACGACACCCCATTGGAGACTTACAGTCTGGCCACCCAGTTGGCCTATGCGGGCAAGTTCTTTCCACCTAATCCCGATCCGCGCTCACCGATGCATGACTACAGTTATGCCTTCCATTTCGATGCCTCGCTTTACGCCAAATTCCTGCGCGGTCATTGTGAAGCGCGCGGCGTCAAACGTCACAATGCAAAGATCACCGGCGTTAATCTGAACGGCACGGACGGTCATATCGAAAGCCTGACGCTCGATGACGGCAGCATGGAATCAGCCGATTTCTTCGTAGATTGCACCGGTTTCCGCGGTCTGCTGATCGAAGGCGCGCTGAAAGCCGGCTATACCGACTGGTCGGACTACCTTCCGGTCGATCGGGCCTGGGCCATCCCTACGGCGAAAAGCGACGACCTCAGCCCCTATACCCGTTCGACCGCTCATACGGCCGGCTGGCAATGGCGCGTGCCCCTTCAGCACCGCACCGGCAACGGCCATGTCTATTCCAGCCGATTTATGGATGACGACACCGCACGCGCCGTACTGCTGGACAATCTCGATGCCGCACCGCTGAAAGACCCGATGCTGATCCGTTTTGTCACGGGCCACCGCAACATATTCTGGGAAAAGAACTGCATCTGCGTCGGGCTGTCATCGGGCTTTCTGGAACCGCTGGAATCGACCTCGATCAACTTCATCCAGCTCGGCATCATCCGGCTGCTTGAGCTGTTCCCGTCGAAAGAAATCGATCCGTTCCTGCGCCGGGAATATAATATCCGCACCCTCGACGCCTACGAAAAGGTGCGCGACTTCATCATCCTGCACTACTGTACCAATACGCGCGACGAGGCCCTGTGGCGTTATTGCGCCGAAATGCCGATCCCCGATGACCTGGCCTACAAGATGGAACTGTATCGCCGTCGTGGCGAGGTCATCCTGCGCAAATACGACCATTTCGCCGAGCCGTCATGGGTGTCGATCTATAATGGCCAGGGCGTGGTTCCCGAAGCCTATGACCCCCTGGCCGACCGGGTGCCGCTCGATACCCTGCAAGACCTGATGCGCAAACGCCGCGAGGGCATCCGGCGCGTGGTGGCGCAACTGCCTGACCATGCCACCTTCATCGCCCAGCACTGTCCGTCGGATAATTTCATGAAAGCGGCGAATAGCTGAACTGTCCTGAGACAGCCTAGACCTTCTCGCCGGTCACGCCTATCTTGATCTCTGAAACCGCATCGCGGAAGGCATCGCCGCGCGCCTCGAAATCGGTGAACTGGTCGAACGAGGCGCAGGCCGGCGAAAACAGCACGATTTCTTCACGGCCGGATTTTTCCGCCTCGGCATAGGCCTGGGCCACGGCGGTGAACAGCAGACGCGACTGTGTGCAGGGCGCGGCCTTGCCGATGGTGACTTCAAAAAGCTCCGCCGCATCGCCGATCAGATAGGCGTGCTTCACCCGGCTGAACAGGTCGCGCAGATCATCGATGCCGCCGGCCTTGGGCACCCCGCCGGCGATCCAGTAGAACTTGTCGAAGGACGACATCGCCTGACGGGCGGCGTCGGCATTGGTGGCCTTGGAATCGTTGATGAAACGGACATTGCCGATACGGCCGATCTCCTGCATCCGGTGCGCCAGGCCGGGGAAGGTGCGCATCCCCGCGACGATCTCCTCCATGCCCAGCCCCAGCGCCTTGCACGCCGAATAGGCGGCGGCGGCGTTCTGCCAGTTATGGCGGCCGGTCAGGGTGCGCACGGCCTTGAGATCGATCACCTGGCGAGCGCGCATCGAGGTGCCGTCATAGAGCATGCCGTTCAGCGCATAAACACCGTGACCGAGCGTACGGCGGGCCGAGATCGAGATCAGCTTCACCGGCGAATGGACGCGCATATCGCTGATCAAGGCTGAGGTATAGTCGTCATCCGCGCCGATCACGGCGGTCTGCTTCGAGCCTTGCGCCATGAAGATGCGTTTCTTGGCCTTGATATAGCCTGCCATGCCGCCATGACGATCGAGATGATCGGGCGTGATGTTCATCAGCACGGACACATCCGGCGCGAAGCTCAGGGTCAGGTCGAGCTGATAGGACGAGGTTTCGATGACATAGATCGCGCCGGCATGCATGTCCGGCAGGTCGAGGATGCCGATGCCGATATTGCCGCCGACATGGACATCCTTGCCGGCGCTTTTCAGGATATGGCCGATCAGGGCCGTGGTGGTCGATTTGCCGTTGGTGCCGGTGATCGCCACCGTGCGCGGGCGCTTATGCGCGGGCAGGCAGGTGAGCGTCCGGGCGAAGAGTTCGATATCCCCCATGACCGGCACATCCGCCGCATGGGCCAATTCGACCGTCCAGTGCGGCCTGGGATGGGTCAGCGGCACGCCGGGCGACAGCACCAGCGCGGCGAAATCCGACCAGTCAGCATTTTTCAGATTCTCGACCGTGAAGCCTTCTTTCGTGGCCGGCAACAGATTGGACGGCTTGTCATCCCACAGGATCGGCTCCGCGCCACCGGCCTTGAGCGCCCGCGCCGCCGAAAGCCCGGAGCGCCCCAGTCCGAAGATGGCGACCCTTTTGCCTTCAAAGCCTTTTACCGGAATCATAACGCTTACCTTAGCTTGAGAGTCGCGAGGCCTATCATGGCCAGCATGGCCGCCACGATCCAGAAACGGATCACGACGGTCGATTCCGCCCAGCCCAGCTTCTCGAAATGGTGATGGATCGGCGCCATCAGGAAGACACGCTTTTTCGTCAGTTTGAAATAACCAACCTGGATCATTACGGATAAGGCTTCCATTACGAACAGGCCGCCGATTATAGCCAAAACGATTTCATGTTTCAGCGCCACGGCCACGGCGCCCAAACCGCCGCCCAGCGCCAGCGAACCGGTATCGCCCATGAAAATCTTGGCCGGCGGCGCGTTATACCACAGGAACCCCAGCCCGCCACCGATGATGGCCGCCAGCAGCACGGCCACTTCACCGGCCCCCGGCACAAAGTGGATGATCAGGTATTCGGCGAATTTGGCGTTGCCGACGAGATAGGCGATCAGGGTGAAGGCGCCCGCCGCGATCATCACCGGCACGATGGCGAGGCCGTCCAGCCCGTCGGTCAGATTGACGGCGTTCGACGCCCCGACGATTACCACCGCGCCGAAGACGACATAGAAATAGCCGAGATTGAAGATGAAGTTCTTGAAGACCGGTACGACCAGCGAGGTCGCCAGATGCGGCGCGTCGGCGGGTTGCGGCGAATAATAGATCAGCACCAGCACGGCGATGACGGCAATGGCGATCTGCGCGATCAGCTTCTGGATCGAGGTCAGACCGGCCGAGGTCTGCTTGGTCACCTTGGCGTAGTCGTCGATGAATCCGAGCAGGCCATAAGCCATGGTGACGCCGAAGACGACCCAGGCTGCCGCCGAATGCGGATCGACCCACAGGATGGTGGCCACCGCGATGCCGGCCAGGATCATCAGGCCGCCCATGGTCGGCGTGCCTTTTTTTGTCAGCAGGTGGGTCGAGGGGCCATCCTCACGGATCGGCTGCCCTTTGCCTTGGCGGGCGCGCATCCAGCGGATGAAGCGCGACCCCATGGCGACGGCGACGATCATGGCCGTGATCATGGCCAGGAAGATGCGCACCGTCTGATATTTCATCAGATTGATCAGGGGCCAGTGCTGGTGCAGGCTGGTGACGTGCTCGTACAGCAGGTAAAACATGAAATGCGTGTATCCTAGTCCGTTGCCAACAGGGCCTTGGCGATCCATCCGGCTTTCGAGCCGTTCGACCCCTTTACCATAATCACATCCCCCTCTTGCAAGTCCTCAATCAGACGAGGCGTCAGTTCCGCGGCGGTTTCGGCATACGCGCCGCGCAGGGCGGACGGCAAGGCGTTCCACAGGTTTTTCATTAAAGGCCCTGCCAGATAAACCCTGTCGATATCCTGGGCCTCGATCACGGCCGCCAGTCCGGCATGGAGCGCCACCTCTTCCGGTCCCAGTTCGAGCATGTCGGTCAGGACGACAATTTTGCGTGACTCCGCCGGTTTGGGACGCAGGCCAAGCGATTCCAGCGTGGCCGTCATCGAAACCGGATTGGCGTTATAGCTTTCGTCGATCAGGGTGAACTCGCCGCCCCTGCCATTCGCTTCCCTGAATGCCTTTCGCGTCACCTTGCCCCGGCCGTCGAGCGCGGCGAAGCTTTCCAATGCCAGCAGCGAGGTATCGAGATCGACATCAAGCGCTTCCAGCATCAGCAGAGTGGCCAGGGCGTTGACCGCCTGGTGCTTGCCGGTATGGGCCAGGCTGAAAATGATATCGCGCCCATGGAAACGCGCCGCTACCGAGGCGCGGTCGCCGTTTACGCGGTGTTCGACCAGTTGCGCATCGACGCCGTTGTGTTCGCCGAAAGCCGCAACCAGAGCGCCCGCGCCGCGTGCCTGCTGGCTGAGGAAATCAAACCACGGATTATCGGCATTGAGGATGGCGAGGCCGCCAGGCAGCAGGCCATCGAAAATCTCGGCTTTCGCCCTGGCCACCCCGGCATCGCCATCAGGGAAGTTCTCGGTATGGGCGCCGCCGACCGTGGTGATGATCACGGCGTGGGGCGCGACGAATTCCGACAGGGGGGTGATCTCGTCGGCATGGTTCATACCGATTTCGAAAACGGCCCGCCGGGTATCGGCAGGCATCCGGGCGAGGGTCAGCGGCACGCCGATATGATTGTTGAAGCTCTTGATGGCCGAATGGGCGCGGCCGGCCTGGCTCAGGCCCTGCATGACCATCTGCGTCACGCTGGTCTTGCCGACGCTGCCGGTCACGGCCCCGCGTCTGGCGTTTATCGCGCGATCGCGGGCAAAGACGGCCATATCTTCCAGGGCCTTTTGCACATCCGGCACCAGCAGGCACGGGCCGCCTTCGATCGGCCGCCGCGTCACAGCGATGGCCGCGCCGGACTGAAAGGCCTGTGGCACGAAATCATGGCCGTCGCGTACCCCCTTCAGCGCCAGGAAGACATCGCCCGACTGGAGCGCGCGGCTGTCGAAATTGACGCCGGTGGCCCGGCGCGAAGTCCCCTCGCCTATGCCGGTCAGTGTGCCGCCGGTGGCCTTGGCCAGTTCATCGAAAGTCCAGAGGGGGGTATCGGCCATATGTCACACGCGCAGCAAAGGAAAACGTCATTGAACCCGACTCAGGGATTTAGGCAAGCGCGAGTGTGTTAATCTCTAATTCTCCTTCCATCTTGATGGGGAGGAGAATTAATACACCGGACAACTCATCCAGCGATAGGCCCGCGCCCATGAAATCCCCATGGAGCGGACAATGACGAAGCCTCTTGATTCCGCCGGCCCGTCCGTCGTTTGCGTGCAGTTGTTCATATAGATGCCGGTGGGATCGAACGAGTCCAGACGGCGGGCCGACAGGCTGTCGTCCTTGTTCAGCGTGACCTCGGCCACATCGTAGCTGACATAACTGCCGGGATACAGGTGGTCATCGACGCGGGCGCGCTCATTCAGCACCACGACCACCGCCTCCTTACGCCTGACGCGGCGCAGGTAATCCCCGGCGCTGTCGAAACATGCGGCGGCCTGATCGCCCTGTGATTTCCCTTGCGCATCCTTGCCGCGCGGACGGCCCTGCCTCCAGTCGCGCCCGCAATCGACGATAAAATAATCATCGCCATAGGCTTCCCAGATTTCGCTCGGTACCGGGGCCGGCGGCGCGCCACAGCGGTTCAGCGCCTTTTCGGTAATATAGAGGCCATCCGGTCGGCCCGTCACCCACCAGCCGATCTCCTCGACCGGTGCGCAGCCGTCCACGGCCTGCATGAAGGACTTGTCGATCCAGCGGCTGTCGACCTTGAACTTGTTAGCGCCTTTGCGTTTCAGCACCCACTGGTCGGTTTCGGCCTTTTGCAGCACATCGCCGGCCGTCACCGCGTGTTTGGCGGCAATCAGATCGAGTTCCTTTTCCTCGGCATGGCCCTGCAGATATTTCACCGCCGGTTCGGCGCACCAGGTGGATTTCACGCTATACTGCGGATCGCAATCGCCGGGCGTCGCCAGATAGCGCATCGCGCCTTCCACACGCAGCCTTTCCGTGACATGCCAGACGCCTCGCGTTCCCGGTGTCAGCGGCGGCCCTTCCGGCGTATAGGGGCCGTTCGGCTGACGCGGCCCGCCGCCGCACACGACGGTCTGGTGCTCAAGCGCCACGTCGCCGCCCGCGCGATGCTCGATGGAATAGCCGACATTTTCACCATTCAGCGCATAACAATCGCGCGGCACGGTGACATCGGAGGTTTCAAACGGCAGTTCACGCGCCTGAAAACCTTCGGCGGTGGGAAACAGGTCATAGAGCCGGAAATCGCGGCCATAGACACCGGAAACCCAATCGCCCTGCGCCGGCCTGATAAGACCGAGGACACGGGTCGCCCCTACGGATGCCGGTTTCAGTTTCACCCTGTCGAAACAGGGACCGTCTACGAGGGGCCGGAACGGCGCCGGACACCCGTCCCGCAGCGCGGCAATGGCCAGTTCCGCGCCCAATACCTCATGCACCGTACCGAATTGCGCTTCATGCACCAATACCGGCTGCGCGGTCTGCGCCTGTCCTGTCAGCGGAACAAGCGCGCTCGTCAACGCGACCCCTGCCAGCCATTTGACTATGTTCATCATCCCTGCCCCTGCTATGCCCAGACCTTGATAACGCCATATGCGCCTGCGGATCAAGCCTGAGGATAACGGCGTTTCAGGTAATCAGGCGCTCAGGGCCTCACGCACCACGCCGGCGTCATCGAACGGCAGGACGGTCCCGCCAACGATCTGGCCCTGCTCATGGCCCTTGCCCGCAACCACCAGCACGTCGCCGGTCTTCAACCCCGCCACGGCCTCGAAAATGGCGGCGCGGCGGTCACCGATCTCGACAGCGCTTTTTCCCATGCCGGCCAGCACCTCGGCGCGGATGGCGGCCGGATCTTCGGAACGCGGGTTGTCATCCGTCACGATGGCCCGGTCGGCCAGCCTGGAGGCAATGCCCCCCATCTTCGGGCGTTTACCGCGATCGCGGTCGCCGCCACAGCCGAAGACACAGACCAGCCTGCCTTTCGTATGCGGGCGCAGGGCGTGCAGCACGGTTTCCAGACCATCGGGCGTATGGGCGTAATCGACATAGACCTCGGCGCCGTTGTCCTTTGACCCCACGCGTTCCAGACGTCCGCGCGCGCCTTTCAGCCGCGACAGGGCGTCGATCACCGCACCGGCGTCCTCGCCCGCCGCAATGGCCAGACCGGCGGCGACCAGCGCGTTCGACGCCTGGAACAGGCCGGCCAGCGGCAGCTTGGTTTCAAACCTGCGGCCAAGATATTCGAGATGAAGAATCTGCCCATCGACGGTCAGGTCCCGGCCCGTCAGGCACAGGTGCTGTGAACGCTCGCCGACGCTCATGACATTGAGGCCCGACATGATCGACAGGGCGGCAAAGGCGTTATAGGCGTCGGAATCGGCGTTGAGCACCGCCGTCTTGCCACGCGGCAGCAGTTGCTCGAACAGGCGCAACTTGGCCGTCCGGTAGGCGTCCATGGTGGCGTGATAGTCGAGGTGATCCTGCGTCAGGTTGGTGAAACCGGCCGCCGTCAGCGACACCCCGTCCAGCCGGCGCTGGTCGATGCCGTGCGACGAGGCTTCCAGCGCCAGGTGGGTAACGCCATCCCGCGCCAGGTCGGCCATATGCCGGGCCAGATCGGCGGCGTCCGGCGTGGTCAGGCCGGGACCGGTAATGGCGTTTTCCGTGCCGACCGGGCTTTGCGTGACGACGCCGAGCGTCCCCATGCTGGCCGATTTGTGGCCGAGCGCGGCGAAAATCTGCCGGCAGAAGGTGGCCACGCTCGTCTTGCCGTTGGTGCCGGTAATGGCGACGCAGGTCTTCGGCTGCGTGCCGTAAAAGGCCTTGGCGGCCAGGGCATAGGCCCGGCGCACATCGGAGACATTGACCACGACGGAGCCTTCCGCAACCGTCCCGTCGGGGGCGAGAATGGCCGCCGCGCCCTGTTTGATCGCCTGAGGAATAAACTGGCGGCCATCCATGGCATTGCCCGGCAGGGCGCAGAACAGCACACCCTCCCCCACCTTGCGGCTGTCGGCGGTCACGCCGGTCACGAGCGGATCGTTATCGAGATCGCGCCTCAGCAGGTCGGATAAGCGCCAATTACCGGAAGTCCGGCCGGAACCCTGGGCGTTCATCAGTCTTCTCCGGTTACGTCTTCGGCGGCGACGGGCGCCTTGTCCCATCCCGGTCCGGTAAACTTGTCTTCCTTGCGCGACACGCCGACGAAGGGCGCGATGCGTTCGATCACATGGCCCGCCACCGGTGCCGCCACCGGGCCGCCCATGCGTGAGCCATTGCTTTCAGGCGAACCTTGCGGCGAGTCGAAGGTGACCAGAACACTATATCTGTCGCCATCCACAGGTCCGTCGACCGGAAAGACGGCGAGGAAGGACGACACATTTTCGCGGGTATAGCGGCCATTGCCCGGTTTCTGCGCCGTGCCCGTCTTGCCGCCGACACGCAGGCCCGGCGCGTTGGCGCGCGTGCCAGTGCCCTTGAGCACGTTCTGGCGCATCAGTTCCAGCATGGTGCGCGAGGTGGCGGCCGAGAAGACCTGCGTCCCCGGCAGCGGCGAATGACCGTCATATTTTTTAATGGTCAGCGGCCGCAGATAACCGCCGTTGAGCGTGGCGTTAGCCGCCTCGATAAACGACAGCGGCGTGATCGCCATGCCCTGACCGAAGGCCGAATTGGCCAGGGAACCGTCAGACCAGCGGGCGGGCAGCAGGGGCGAAGCCGGTTCGGTCAGTTCGATATCAGCCGAACGGAACAGGCCGAGCGCTTCGTAATAGCGCGTCATGGCGGTGGCCCCGACATCGAGCGCCACTTTCGAGGTGCCGATATTGGACGACTTGATGAAGACATCGGTCAGGCTCAGCAATTCGCTTGAGGCATGTTCGTCGTGGATCAGGCGGTTGCCGATTTTCAGCGGCTGGCGGCCGTCATAGACCGAGCTGAGCGAGGCCGTGCCGGTATCGAGGCCGACCGAAAGCGAGATGACCTTGAAGATCGACCCCAGTTCGTAGCGATCGACGGCGGCGTGGTTGCGTTTGTCGGCGTCACTGAACGCGCCCGGCCGGTTGAGGTCGAAATCCGGCCAGCTCGCCAGGGCCAGCACTTCGCCGGTGCGGACATTGGTGACGATGCCGATGGCGCTTTGCGCCCGCTGGGCAACGGCCATGGTACGCATTTCATTTTCCAGCGCCCCCTGGATACGCAGGTCCATGGCGAGTGTCACCGGCTGGTTCGTCGCGGCATTGACGGCGATCTGGTCCTGCAAGGCCTTTTCCGCGCCGGACATGCCTTCGCCGCCGCGCTGCGTCATGCCGATATAGGCCGAACCGGTATTGGCCAGCGGATAATCACGCACGCGCGCCGCCTCGAAGCTGATGCCCGGCAGGCCGTAATTGAGGATTTCGTCGCGCTTGGCCGCCTTGATGTTATTGGTCAGCAGCAGCCGCCGGTTCCCCTTGAACGGCTTGTCGATCTGGTCGCGCGGCAAGTCGGGGAAGATTTGCAGCAGGGCGCGGCGCACCAGGCTGCGGTCATCACCGGTCATGTCGTTCGGATCGACGAACAGGCTGTAGTCGTTGACATCGACAGCCAGCAACTGGCCGTTGCGATCGACAAGCTGGGCGCGGGCATTCGGCTCACCGGTCAAGGCGGCGATCTGCCCGCGTCCCTGCAGCGAACCGCGCGCGGCGAAACCGGCCAGGCAGACATAGGCGACGGTCAGCCCCACCAGGATGCCGAAGATCCGCATCCGCGCGCTCGATGCCTTGACGCCGGACGCATTGGCGCGCTCGAACGCGTGTTCGACCTTCCAGACGCGATCGGCGACCCATTGAAAGCCCGATTGGGTGGATTCGATGATCGAGATGCCCATCAGCGCCCTCCTGCCCGGCCGGACGCGGCTTGCGCGGCGACTTGCGGCGCCGCATGGACAGGCGACACCGCGATCAGATCGTCCGCAGCGGGCGCGGGAACGGGCGCGGGGGCTGCCGGCGGAGCGACCGTGACCGGCGATACCGGGCGCGAGGTGGCGCGGGAAATTTCCCCCAGCGATTCCAGGCGCGCCTCATGGCTCGGATCGGTGCGCTTCATGCCGAGATACTGCACCGCCATTTGCTCCAGGCGGTCGGGGCGCTCCAGATGGGCCACCTTGATCCTGAGGCTGTCGACAGCCGCCTGCTCCGCGGCGATCTGACGATCCAGCTCATTCATGCGGCGGATGTCCTCCCCCTCGCGCGCCTTGCTGACGCATACCCAGAAAATCAGGCCGAACATCAGCAGGCCACCGACCAGTTCGATCAGACGGACGCCACGGACGCGTTGCTCAAACAGTTTCAGGAAACGGCTCATGATCCGGCTTTCCTGTGGGATGGGGACCTGTGTGGAGGCATCACGGCAAGGGAAGCGCCAGTCCGGCGGACGGCGCGCAGCTTGGCCGAACGCGCGCGCGGATTGACGGCGATCTCAGCTTCGGAGGCCTGCACGGCTTTCGGCGTGACCAGCGTATACACCGGCTGACGAACCTCGACCTTTTGCGGCGCATAGCGCGAACCCGACGATACCTTACCGGCGCGCGCATTGAAGAAAGTCTTGACGATGCGGTCTTCGAGCGAATGAAAGGTCACCACCGCCAGCACGCCATCGGGCTTCAGCAGGGTTTCAGCCACTTCGAGCGCACGTTCCAGCTCGCCCAGTTCGTCATTGACGGCGATGCGCAGCGCCTGGAAGGTGCGCGTGGCCGGATGAACCGCCGCCCCACGCCGCCCGCCCAACGCCCGTTCCACCACCTCGGCGAGATCCAGCGTACGCTCGAACTTCCGCGCCTCGCGGCGTTTCACTATGGCGGCGGCGATGCCGCGCGACTTGTGTTCCTCGCCATAGAGCCAGATGATGTGGGCGATCTCGTCCTTGTCATCCTCATTGACGATATCGGCGGCACTGCGTCCGTCGACGCTCATGCGCATATCGAGCGGTCCATCACGCATGAAGGAGAAGCCACGGTCGGCCTCATCCAACTGCATGGAGGAGACGCCGATATCGAGCACGATGGCGTCACAGGACTCATGCCCCAGTTCGGCCAGGCCTTCCTTCATTTCGGAGAAACAGCGGTTCACCCACTGGAAGCGGTCCGGATAATCGGCCTTGAGGACATCGGCATAGGGCTTGACACGAAGGTCGCGGTCAAAGGCGACGACATGCGCACCGCGTTCCAGGATGGCGCGCGAATAACCGCCGGCGCCGAAAGTGCCATCCACCACCAGCTTGCCTGACACATCCCCCAGCGCCATCAGCACTTCGGGCAGGAGGACGGAAATGTGGGCCTGTCCGCTCACGCCAGACCTCCGCGTTTGGCGAAAACAGCCCCGACCAGCGCCGCCTGCTCGGCCAGATACGCCTCATAAGCCGCCGGCGCCCAGACATGAAAGCTTTCGCCCATGCCGGCGATGACCACATCGCCGGTCAGGCCGAAACGTTCGCACAGCCTTTCCGGCAGGGTGATGCGCCCCGCCGTATCGAAGCCCAGGCGGTGCATCGAGGCGTAACGGGTCTGCATGGCGTAACGAAGCGGAGACATGGGCGGATATTCGTTGATCACATCACGTTGCATGGCGAAGAAAGCGCCACCGCCGCATTCGAGACACGCGGCGTTGATCGCGGGCAGGCAATAGACCCCCTCGAACGGATCGACACCGGGAAACGCCGCCAGAGCCGTGGCGCGGAAATCCTGCGGGACCAGAAGTCGCCGTTTGGAATCCAATTGCTTCTCATGGGTCGAGAGAAACACGCAGCCGCCACAGACCGTTTTGGTCCGCTCCCTTTTCGCCGAAACCCCTGGCCGGCCCTCCCGGCCAGATCGCTTCGGGATGGATATAGGGTTAACATGGGATTAAATGGGATGCAATGACTCTGAATGACACCAGATACGGATTCAGAGCATAAAAACGCCCAATAGTGGATAAGTATAGAACAAAACAAAAACATTTATACTTATACCCATCCGATACGCGGTTACTGGAATCATAAATGCGACCGGCCATGCCCATGGGCCGGCCGGTCGCATTTGCAACACCGTGAGTTGTAGTCAATTATACTTAACGGATATTTAAGACGGCCTTGTGCCGCCTGTCGTGAAAATGAAGGGGGCCAGATGACCTGTAAGCCGGGTTCTGTTCAGGGATGGCTCCCCTCGGCGATCATTCATCTTGGCCATCCGTCGCCGGATGGCTCATGCAACCTACCCGAACGGTCTGGGGCGGTAATACCCTGCCGCCGGCTGTCCGGTCGGCGCGCCGTTCCTATTTGGTCTTGCTCCGGACGAGGCTTGCCATGCCGTTCCCGTTACCGGGAACGCGGTGCGCTCTTACCGCACCCTTTCACCCTTACCCTGGCAAGCCAAGGCGGTCTGCTCTCTGTGGCGCTATCTCTGGGGTCACCCCCGGCGGGCGTTACCCGCCGTCCTATTACCGTGGAGTCCGGACTTTCCTCAGGCGCCCCGAAGGACGTCCCGCGATCACCCGGTCATCTGGCCCAGAAGTCTTCTAGTTTACTTCCCCGGTTCGATCAATGGGGCAATGATGAGAGACAGCCAGCCCAGGATCGTTATACCGCCACCGATCGGGGCCAGCCCCGGCAGGATCACGCCGGTGGCGGCGTGGATAATGATCTCGAAGGCGAAGAGGCCGCTGCCGGTCAGCATCAGCGCCATGGGCAGGGCGCGCCGCCAGCCGGAAATCAACGGCGTGGCCAGGATGGCGATCACCGCCGCCGCGTGAAACAGCAGGAATTGCCCGCCGATCGCCAGGGTGCCGGTCTGCGGCGGATGCGACCCGGCCGCCAGCATAACAACTCCGGCCAGTCCCCATAGGGCCGCTATAGCGAGGATAATGCGTTGACCGGTCGGGTTCATCTAAACCTCCATCAGGGTGATATGGCGCAGCAAGGCCATCAGGGTGACGCGCAGCTTCGCATCGGCGCGCCCTTGTAATCCGGTGCCAATCTGTTCCGGCAGCCAGTGACGCTGGAAGGCGGTGACGATAGTGGCGGTTTCCGCATCATAAGGTCCGCCGGCGAGGATATCATAGCCCAGCTTGCCGAGCGCCGATTGCAGCGAGAAAACGCCCAGACCGCTATCTTCCGGTCCCAATGGCGGCCCCATCGCACCTTCCGGCGGCAAATCCGGCGATACCCACAGGCCATGGCCATGCGCCGCCAGTTCGGCCCATGGAAAGCGCTCGCCGGGGTCTTCTTTTCGCGCCGGCGCGATATCGGAGTGGCCAAGGATGCGATGATCGGGAATATCCCAGCGTTCGCGGATGCCATCGAGCAAACCGATCACCGCGTCGATCTGCGCCGGCGGGAAATCACGATAGCCGAATTCATGCCCCGGATTGACGATTTCGATGCCGATGGAACAGCCATTGATATCGGTTTCGCCTTTCCAGAAGCTGACACCGGCGTGCCAGGCCCGGCGCTCTTCCGCCACCAGCCGGTAAATCCGCCCGTCTTCCCCGACCATGTAATGGGCCGAAACCTGCGCGACCGGGTCGCACATGCGTTGAAGCGCCGCCTCGGCGGTCTTCATGCCGGTATAATGCAGGACCACCATATCGGGCGGCCCCTTGCGTTCGTTGAAATTGGGAGACGGGCTTTCGATCATGTGCCGTTCTTAGCGGCAATCCGCCAACCGGCCAAATAAAAACGCCGCCGTCGGGCGACAGCGGCGCTTCGGAATCTCCAGGACGTGATGAACCTAGTAAACCGTCCCAGTAAACCGGCCTAGTAAACCGTCCATGTCGAGCCGGTTTTGCGCGCCTCATAGACGCCCTTGCCATCTTCGGCATGGATGCGCACCTTAGCCGGCTTGCGCGTGACAAACGCCATCAGGCCCATAACGCCGATCACAGCAGCGCCGACCATGGCCACCGACGCGGCGAACAGCGCAACCAGCGCCAGTCCCGCCACCACGGCAAGCCCCGCCAGCGTCGTCACCATGCCGGTGACAAGACGGGCGATCAGGTTCTTGCGGCGAACCTCGCCCCAGGGCTTATAGGCGGAACGAACAAAGGAAGCGTCACGCATGATCATGAATCTCAACCTCATACACTCGGAACAATACACGTTCCTTACAAAGACAATTTGTCCTACCCGCAAAGATTGGCACGAATAAGTCTTTCGTCAACCTCCGCGCCCGGCAAAAACCGGAATTTCAGCATCCCTTCAGCGCCTTCCGACGCTGCATGCGCCGCTAATCCATATAAAAGCCCTGTAAAATTCGTCAGTTAGACCCGGACCAGGTGAAGCTCAGGCCATCAGCGCCCGCTCCTTCACGATCTGGTCATAAGCGCTGTTTATCAGGGCGGCCTTCTGCGTATAGAGGGCCTCGAAATCGATCGGCAGGCCGCGCGCGCGGATGCGGTCGGGGTGGAAATCGTTGAGTCGGGAACGCCGGGCCACGCGGATATCGTCGTCCGACGCATCCGGCATCAGACCCAGGATATGGTAGGGATCGTCTTCGCCCAATGGCACGTAACCGGCGCGGATACGGCGATAGGCGACCGTCTTTATGCCGAAAAGCTCGGCCACCGTTTCCAGATAGGTTTCTTCCTGATGGCTGAGATGGCCATCGGAAACCGCGATATGGAACAGGCCCTCCAGCACATCCTCAAGGATTTGCGGGCAATGGCTGTAACGCTTCGCCAGCCGGCGGGCATAGGACTCGAAGCCGAGGCTCGTCTGACGCGCCAGGTCATAGAGGCGCATAACATCGCGCATCGCCTTTTCATCGGGCTGGAAGACATGCAGGAAGGCGGTCTGCTCGACCTCATGGGCCAGCCCGTCGGCCATGGCCAGCTTGGCGCCCAGAGCCGTCACTGCCGTGGCGAAGGCCGGATCGGCGCCCGGCGGCCCCTTGGGACATTCGGTGCACTCGGCGGCGTCGAATTTACGCACCGCCAGTTGAGCCAGGTTTTTCCAGAACGACATCATTACCCGCAAGCTTATGAAGGAGGATCATAGCCTAATTACGGCGAAGTGTGTGCTTAAGTTTCTGTAAGACTCGCAAAAAAACATACCTAATGGCGATTTTATGCCTTACTTGCTGTATAGATGAACTGTCGGGCAGAAGACCTGTGCGTTTTTGCCGCAATAACCTTCAGGGGTCTATCAACCCTTTCGTCAAATCCGGAGCCGAATTTGCGCCTGCTGAGAGTGTCCGTCCTTACCTTGTCCGCCTGCGTCCTCGCCTTTTCAGCGGCGGTTCCGGCTGGCGCCGCCGCCACGAAGAAACGTCCCGCCGCCAGCCCGTCCACCGTCAAGCCGGCGAACGATCCCGCCGCCACCGGCCGTAATCCTGACGGCAGCCTGCGCCCGCCCGTGCTCGATGATGCGCCGAAGGACGATTTCCTGCGCGTGGCGTGGTGTCATGGCGTGCTTTCGGGCAATATGGAAATGGCCGAACTGGTCGATTCCGTCATGCCGGTCGATGACCAGATCCAGACCATCGGCCTGTCCTATCTGCGCGCCTATGAGGCGGCCCTGACCCTTTCCGGCAAGGGCAAGGATGACGCTCAGCACAAAAAGGCCGAGGAAGCGCGCGATTACGGCTATAATGAATGGGCCGCCGCCCGCCAGGCGCCGGTCAAGGAAGCCGCCTTCGCCTATGCCAACTGGCAACTGCCGGGCGATTGCGAACACGCCGCCGTGCGCCTCTCCGGCCACCCCAACCTGTTTGCCGAAATGGCCACCGAAGAAGAACTGGACGCCATCGCCCTGGCGCTCAATTCCGGCGGCCCGCACGATTACAACGAAAAGCCCAAGCCGGTCCTGACCGCCACGGCCGCCCCGGTGAATGACGATGGCCCTCTGGCCACCAATACCCTGGCCCGCCGCGCCATGGCGTCACGCGCCCTGCCCTCGGTGCCCGAAACCGCCAATACCGGTGCGGACGCCGAGACGACCTACGCAACGCAACAGCCGCCTAACCCCAACCATGTGGAAAAGCGCAGTTGGTCGGAAGGCCTGGGTTATCGCCTGGGCTGGACCAATGTGCCGAAGAAGAAGGCCGGGGAATAACCGTTTGCGGGGGTGGCCCCGGCTGAAACAGCGCGCCCTATGGCTGGTGAGCGCGGATCGCCTCCAGAAAGGCGTCACCGTACCGCTCCAGCTTTGCCTGCCCGACACCGGAAATGCCGAGCAGCGCCTCGCGGCTGGCCGGCCGTTCCGTCGCAAAAGCCACCAGAGTGGTGTCAGGAAAAACGACATAGGGCGGCACCGAAAGCGCCTTGGCAATCGTTGAGCGGGTCGCCCGCAGCGCTTCAAAAAGCGACAGATCGGCTCCCTGCAACGCGGCCTTCGCGTTTGCCGACGTGTTTGATGTCCCGCGTGCCGCCCCCTTCACCGCCTTGTCGGCCGATGCCCGGTCCTTGCGGAAACGCACCTCGCGTTCGTGCCTGAATACCGCGCGCGCCTCCGGCTCCAGCCGGAGCGCCCCGAATGCCTCATGATTGACGCTGACGAGGCCGGCGGCCAGCAATTGGCGGTAGACCGATTGCCAGGTCTTCGCCGGCATATCCTTGCCGATGCCGAAAACCGGCATGTTCACATGACCGAAACGGGTGGTCTTTTCGTTGACGACGCCGCGCAGCACGTCGATCAGATGACCGGCGCCGAAACGTTCGCCCGTGCGATAGACGGCGGCCAGCGCCTTGATCGCCGTCTCCGTGCCGTCCCAGGTTTCGACCGGATTGAGGCAGGTATCGCAATTGCCGCACCGGCCCGGATGCCCTTCGCCGAAATGCGCCAGGATCGCCTGCCGGCGGCAACCGGACGTTTCACAGATCGCCAGCAGGGCATTCAGCTTGGCGCGCTCGATGCGTTTGATGTCGTCGCCCGAACCACCCTCATCGATCATCCGCCGGCGCTGGATAACATCGGCCATGCCATAGGCCATCCACACATCCGACGGCAGGCCGTCGCGGCCGGCGCGGCCCGTTTCCTGATAATAGGCTTCCACCGACCCCGGCAGGTCGAGATGCGCGACATAGCGCACGTTCGGCTTGTCGATGCCCATACCGAAAGCGACGGTCGCCACGAGGCATAGCGCCTCCTCCTTGAGAAAGGCATCCTGATTCGCATCGCGCAGGCCACGCTCCATACCGGCATGATAGGGCAGCGCGCGAATACCCTGCCTATTCAGCCAGTCGGCTGTCTCCTCCACCCTGGCGCGCGACAGACAATAGACAATGCCGCTCGAACCCTTGTGCCGCGACAGGAAACGCAGCAATTGCTGGCGCGGCTGATCGCGTTCGACGATCTCATAAGCGATGTTGGGCCGGTCGAAAGAAGTGGTGAAGACCTCGGCCGACCTAAGGCCCAGCCTGTCAATAATATCCTCGCGCGTGTGCGGATCGGCCGTCGCCGTCAGCGCGATGCGCGGCACGCCGGGGAAAACCTCGGCAAGCTGGCCGAGTTCACGATATTCCGGCCGGAAATCGTGCCCCCATTGCGAGACGCAATGCGCCTCGTCGATGGCGAACAGCGCGATCTTCGCCTCACCGATCATCTCCCGGAACCCCGGCGTGACGATGCGCTCCGGCGTCACGTACAGGAGGTCCAGTTCGCCGGCGGCGATCGCCCGGCGGACACCGGCCGCCGCCTCGCGCGTCAGCGAGGAATTCAGCGCCGCGGCGCGCACGCCGAGTTGTTTCAGCGCCTCCACCTGGTCGCGCATCAGGGCGATCAACGGCGAAACCACGATGCCGACACCGGTCCGGCAGAGCGCCGGAACCTGGAAACAGAGCGACTTGCCCGCCCCCGTCGGGAACAGCACGACCGCATCGCCGCCCGCCACAACCCGATCCACCACCGCCGCCTGCTTGCCGCGAAAGGCGGCATAACCATACACCCGCTTCAGGACATCGAGCGGCGTCGGCGTGCCTTCAGTTCCGAACGAGGCGCTGTTGCTGTCTGGGGCAGATGGCATGGAATCGCTTTCATGGAAGACCGTATGCGGCGAAGGACACCGACGGTCAAACTTAATGTATGTCAGCAAGAGGCCAAAGACAATTCGAGGAGGCGGCATCATGACACCGAACACCATTAAGCGAGATTCGCCTTATCCCTGTTTTATATTGACGTTCCTATTGCAGCGCACCTAGACTTTCCACCAGTGCGGTTTTGAGTTCTTCCTTCTCCTGAAAGTGTCCAATGAACGTTTTTCCGCCCGTACCGCCGGATAGGGTTGCCCTTATTGCCGCCGATATGGACCGTCGCGGCTATGGCGTGGCGGAAAACTGTATTTCCACGGAAATGCTGGCCGGCCTTCGCCGCTTCATCGAAGATGGCGTAGCAGCCGGTGGCGGGGAATATACCGTCTTTACCGGCGCCCGAGCCACCGAAGGTACGCGGTTGCAAGACCTTTCGCGCGACGGCAACTTTCAGTCCGTCTGCCGCGATCTGTATGCCCTCGGCACGAACCAAACCCCACCCCCGGTTTCTTTTTACCAGGTCCTGCGTTGCCTGGCCGGCCGGACCGGCGAACAGCACGCCTACCGCTTCCATTACGATTCCTACGTCCTGACCATTCTGGTGCCAATCCTGATCCCCACCGATGGCCAGCCGGGCGACCTGATCATGTTTCCGAACACGCGACCGGTACGCCGGACCTATCTCGGCAACCTGATCGACAAGGTCCTGCTGGATAATCCACTCACCCAGGCCCTGCTGCGCCGCGGTGTTCGGGCAGGCCGGCTGAAGCCGGAAAAAATCCGCATGGAACCCGGAAACGTCTATTTCTTCTGGGGCTGCCGTTCGGTCCACACCAATGAACCGTGCGACCCGGACAAGATTCGCGCCACGGCCCTTTATCACTATGTCGATCCTTACGCCGGAAGCTGGTTACGCAAGACCCTGCTGGATTTGCGCGGACGCAAGCCGCAGATGTCGCAGCCGATGACTGCACAGCCGGCATGATCAGGGCACGTAGTTGAGAATGGGCGACAGCCAGCGTTCAGCCTCATCGACCGACCAGCCCTTGCGGCGGGCATAATCACTCACCTGATCCTTTTCGATCTTGCCGACGCCGAAATAATGCGCCTCCGGATGGGCGAGATACAGGCCCGAAACCGAGGCCGGCGGCGTCATGGCCAGCGCATCCGTCAGGATCATGCCGGTGCGCGCCGTGGCGTCGAGCAGGTTGAACAGGGTCCACTTTTCGGTGTGGTCCGGCTGGGCCGGATAGCCCGGCGCCGGACGGATGCCCTTGTATTTTTCACCGATCAGATCCTCCACCGAAAGCGCCTCATCCGGCGCATAGCCCCACAGTTCGCGGCGCACTTTTTTATGCAACGCCTCGGCAAAGGCTTCGGCCAGGCGGTCGGCCAGGGCCGTGGCCATGATGGCGCTGTAATCGTCGCCCGCCGCCTTGAACTGCATGGCTTTTTCCATCTGGCCGTGGCCGGCGGTGACGGCGAAGCCGCCGATCCAGTCCGGCGTGCCTTTCGGCGCGATGAAGTCCGACAGCGCCGTATTGTTCTGGTCGGCGCGCGGCTTTTTCATCTGCTGGCGCAGGGTATGGAAGACGGCAATCGGCTCGCCGCGGCCTTCATCGGCATAGACCTCGATATCGTCATCCGCATTGGCATTGGCGGGCCAGAAGCCGACCACGCCGGACGCGGTATACCACTTCTCCGCCAGAATCTGCGCCAGCATGGCTTGCGCGTCCTTGAAAAGCTCACGCGCCGCCTCGCCGACGATTTCATCTTCCAGAATGGCCGGATATTTCCCCGCCAGTTCCCAGGTCGAGAAGAACGGCGTCCAGTCGATATGGTCGGCCAGATCGTGCAGATCGTAGGGCGTGAAGGTGCGCAGGCCCAGGAAGGACGGCTTCACCGGCGGCTTTGCGGCCCAGTCGATTTTGTACCGGTTGGCGCGCGCCTCGGCCAGTGTGCTGCGCGGCTGCGAATTGCCCTTGCCGTAGGCCAGGCGCACCTTTTCGTAATCGGCCTTCGCCTCGGCCTTGAAGGCTTCCCTGTCATCGCCCAGCAGGCTCGACACCACGCCGACGGCCCGCGAGGCGTCGAGCACATAGACCACCTGATTATTCTGATACCCCGGCTCGATCTTGACCGCCGTGTGCGTCTTGGAGGTGGTCGCCCCGCCGATCAGCAGCGGGATATCGAAGCCCTGACGCTGCATTTCGCGGGCGACAAACACCATTTCATCGAGCGACGGCGTGATCAGCCCCGAAAGCCCGATCATATCGACCTTGTGTTCCTTCGCCTCGGCCAGAATGCGGTCACACGGCACCATGACGCCAAGATCGATCACCTCGTAATTATTACATTGCAGCACCACCCCGACGATATTCTTGCCGATATCGTGGACATCGCCCTTCACCGTCGCCATCAGCACCTTGCCTGCCGTCTGATAGTCGCCACCGGCGGCGACATGGGCTTCCTTCTCCGCCTCCATGAAGGGCATCAGCCAGGCCACCGCCTGCTTCATGACGCGCGCCGACTTCACCACCTGCGGCAGGAACATCTTGCCCGAACCGAACAGGTCCCCCACCACATTCATCCCGGCCATCAGCGGCCCCTCGATGACGTGCAGCGGACGTTCGACCTGTTGCCGCGCCTCCTCGGTATCCTGATCGATGAATTCGGTGATGCCATGCACCAGGGCGTGCGACAGCCGCTCGGCCACCGTGCCCTCGCGCCACGCCAGATTGGCGACCTGCACCTGCCCTTTTTCACCTTTGTATTTCGGCGCCAGTTCGACAAGATATTCGGTATTGCTGATATTGTGGCGCTGCTTGCGGTTGAGGATGACGTCCTCCACCGCCTGGCGCAGTTCGGGATCGATATCGTCATAGACCGGCAGGTCGCCGGCATTGACGATGCCCATATCCATGCCCGCCTTGATGGCGTGATAGAGGAAAACGCTATGAATGGCCCGGCGCACCGGCTCATTGCCGCGGAACGAGAAGGAAACGTTCGACACGCCGCCGGAAACCCGCGCATAGGGCAGGGTCTGCTTGATCGCCCGCGTACCCTCGATGAAATCGACGGCGTAATTGTTATGCTCATCGATACCGGTCGCCACGGCGAAGATGTTGGGATCGAAGATAATATCTTCCGGCGGGAACCCGACCTCATCGACCAGCACGCGGTAAGCCTTGGTGCAGATTTCGATCTTGCGCTCGGCGGTATCGGCCTGGCCCACCTCATCGAAGGCCATGACCACTACCGCCGCGCCATAGCGCAGACAGGCGCGGGCCTGTTCCTTGAATTTTTCGACGCCCTCCTTCATCGAGATCGAATTGACGATCGCCTTGCCCTGCACGCATTTCAGACCGGCCTCGATCACCTCCCACTTGGAAGAATCGATCATCACCGGCACGCGGGCGATATCGGGTTCTGCGGCCATCAGGTTCAGGAAAGTCCGCATGGCCGCTTCGGAATCGAGCAGCCCCTCGTCCATATTGACATCGATGATCTGCGCCCCGGCCTCGACCTGCTGACGCGCCACGGCGAGCGCCGCCGTATAATCGCCCTCGACGATCAGCTTCTTGAACTTGGCCGAACCGGTGACATTGGTGCGTTCGCCGATATTGATAAAGGTAGGAGTCATAGAACTTTCTCGATGGCGGCGATCTGGCTCGCCCATTCACTGTAGGAACCGCTGTCGAGGTAGAGTTCCCGGATTTCGGAATCGCCGGTGCTGATGCGCTTCACGGCGGATTTGGCGAGCGCCGGCAGGTCATCGGGCACAGGCCCCATGTCCTCGACGATCATGTAATAGTCCTGCGCCGACACATCGCTCCTGCCGATGGCGACGGTGACCAGGGCGGCGGCGGCATAGGCCCGCGCCCCTTCGGGCAGTTCGACATAGTCCTCATGGGTGAAGACCGCCTGGAAGACATCGCGCAGCACGTCCCACGACGGCGCGGCCTCCAGCTCCATCATGAAGTCGGCGGCGTCATCATTATCGAACGGACCGCTGGACCAGACGCCCATCTATTTCCCGACCCTCCGGATCGCCAGTTCGATCTGCCCGTGAAGGAAGTCGATAAAGTCGATGCCCTGCGCCCGCAGCGACTTCGGATAGAGCGATGCCTTGGTCAGTCCCGGCAAGGTGTTGGTTTCGAGATAGACCGGTCCCTTATCCGAGATGATGAAGTCCGAACGCGAATAGCCCCGGCACGACATCGCCTTGTGCGCCTTCACGGCCAGCCGTTGCAGTTCGGCATTGACGGCGGGATCGAACCGGGCCGGGCAGATTTCCTGCGTCGTCGATTTGAGATATTTCCCGGCATAGTCAAACGCGCCGTCCCCCGGCACGATCTCGACCGGCGGCAGGGCGATGACCGAGCCATCCGCCTGCTCCAGCACGCCGCAGGTCGCCTCCGGACCAGTGATGAACGGTTCGATCAGGTAAGCCATCGACGCCGATTCCCGGCGCACGGCGGCGATATCCTGCGATGAATTGACATAGATCAGGCCGTAGCTTGAGCCTTCCTGCGCCGGCTTGGCGATCAGGCGGCCATAATGCGACAGCGCCTCGTCGGCCTCGTCCAGCGTCACGGTCGAGGGCGAATAGACTCCCGCCAGACCGGCGAACAGCTTAGCCGCCGTCTTGTCGAAAGCCAGATGCGAGGCCGCCGAACCGGAGCCGGTAAAGGGCACGCCGCGCGCCTCCGCCAGAACCTGAAACTGGCCGTTCTCCGCCGTGCCGCCATGCAGCCCCAGCACCAGCACGCGATCCCCGGCCGCAGTCGCATCGAGCGCCTCGGCCACGGTGCCGAGCGTGGCGCCATCGGCCTTGAACGGCGCCTCGAACGGTTTTTCATGGCCCAGCAAACGCGCCTGAGACGCGACATGCACCGTGCCGTCGAGATCCCAGAACCACAGGTCGGCTTCCGGCAGGGCGGTCGTCAAAGCCTGCGCCGACGCAACCGAAACAAGGCGCTCGCGGCTGGTGCCGCCGAAAAGGATAGTGGTCTTCATAATCTCGGTCCGTCAGGCGTAAGCGATCCAGCCGCGCCACGAAAGCCCGGCAAAGACGAGTTCAATGCGCTGAAAACCGGCTTCGCGCAACAGGCTTTCGTCACGTTCCGGACCGACACAGTTCAGCATGCCCTTCACATGGGTGCGCGCCTTGGCGACCATTTCAGGATCGGTGCCGCTGCCCTCGCTGAACCGGGCGTAGCGCTCAAACTTCTGGTCAGCGTCCGGCGCGGTTTTATCAATCGACAGATGAGCGGCGAAGAACGGCGCGCCCGGCTTGAGGCGCGTGTGGAGGGCTTTCAATGTCTCCAGTTTCGCTCCGTCATCCGGCACGAAATGCAGGGTCAACAGACAGGTGGCGGCGTCGAATTGTTCAGCCGGCGCTTCGAAGATCAGCCCCTCAACCCAATCGACCTTTTGCGCGGCCTCGCCCAGCAAGGCGCGCGCCTGCGCCAGCATTTCCCCCGATGGATCGACACCGCAGAAGCGCCAGTCCGGCATGGCCCGGGACAGGGTACGGATTTCCAGGCCACCGCCGGCACCAAGCACCAGCACGCGCGCATCGGCAGGCACAGTCTCCTGCAAAAGCTGCGTCATGATGCGGTGCAGGCCGTCGAAACCCGGCACGAAGCGTTTCGGCCCCTCGGCGTAGCGCGCCGCGTGCTCCGGGTTGTTGAAGATATCCGCCAGCTTTTCCATCACGCCAGCTCGAAAGGCTCAAGGCCTGACAGACGCAGTGCCTTGGGGCGTTCGGGTATCTGGCGCGGCGTGATGCCGGCTACTTCATCCGCCACATGCTTGATGTGATCCGGCGTGGTGCCGCAACAGCCGCCCAGGATATTGACGATGCCGTCCTTCGCCCATTCGTGCAGTTCGTGCGCCGTTTCGTGCGGCTGCTCGTCATACTGGCCCATGGCGTTGGGCAGGCCGGCATTGGGATAGGCGGCCACCAGACAATCGGCCACACGCGAAAGCTCGGCGATATGCGGACGCATCAGGTCGGCTCCCAGCGCGCAGTTGAAGCCCACGGCGAACGGCTTGGCGTGGCGCACGCTGTTCCAGAAGGCCTCGGCGGTCTGCCCCGAAAGCGTACGCCCCGAACGGTCGGTAATGGTGCCGGAAATCCAGATCGGCAGCTTTTCCTGGGGATTTTTTTCAAGATTGGCGTCTTCCAGGTCGAGAATAGCCTTGATCGCCGCCTTGCAGTTCAGCGTATCGGTGATGGTTTCGATCAGATAGAGATCGACCCCGCCTTCATAGAGCGCCGCCACCTGCTCCCGATAGGCCTGATAGACCTGATCGAAGGTTACCAGCCGCGCGCCGGGATCGTTCACGTCCGATGACATGGACAGCATCTTGTTGAGCGGCCCGATCGAACCGGCCACGAAACGCGGCTTGTGCGGCTCTTTCGCCGTCCATTCATCGGCCACCTTCCGGGCGATCTTCGCGCCCTCACGGTTGATATCGATGACCGATTGCAGGTCGAGGTGATAGTCGTCCTGCGCGATGGTGGTGGCCGAAAAGGTGTTGGTTTCGGAAATATCCGCGCCCGCCGCGTAATACTGGTCGTGCAGGTCGGCGATGATGTCCGGGCGCGTCAGGCACAGGATATCGTTATTGCCCTTCATCTGGCCCTTGTGCCCCTTGAAACGCTCGCCAAGAAAATCGGCTTCATCCAACCCCCGGCGCTGGATCATCACCCCCCACGAACCATCGAGGATCAGGATACGTTCTTTCGCGGCGGCTTTCAGGGTTTCAATGCGTTGCGACCGGTTCATATGTTTTAATTCCTTTTACCCCTCACCCCTGCCCTCTCCCCTCAAATGGGGAGCGGGGGAAGGAAAAATGAGAGCGTTCTAATTATCCCCTCTCCCCTTTCAAGGGGGGAGGGGGGTTACCGAGCAACCGCCTTGAGTCCAAGAATCCGCCCAATGGCAAATACCAGATCGGCGCGATTGAGCGTGTAGAAATGGAAGTTTTCTACACCTTCACGCTCCAGCCCCAAACACATTTCGACCGCCACCGCCGAAGCCAGCAGCTTGCGCGTCTCGGCGTCATCGTCCAGCCCGTCGAACAGGCTTTCCAGCCAACCGGGAATAGCCGCGTCACACGCCGCCGCCATTCGGCGCAGGCCCTTGAAATTGGTCACCGGCATGATGCCCGGCGTCAGGTCGATCCTGATCCCCGCATCGGCCACGGCGTCACGGAAACGCAGGAAGGTGGCCGGCTCGAAGAAGAACTGGCTGATTCCGCGCGTCGCCCCGGCATCGACCTTCTGGCGCAGCACGTCGAGATCGAAATCGAGCGACGGCGATTGCGGATGCTTTTCCGGATAGACCCCGACACTGACCTCGAAATCGCCGATCCGCTTGATGGCGGCGGTCAGTTCGGTGGCATTTTGGTAACCGTCAGTGCGTGGCTTGTAATCGCCGAAGCCGGAAGGCGGATCGCCGCGCAGGGCCACGATATGGCGCACCCCGGCCTCCCAATAGGCGCGGATCACCTCATCGACCTCCTCGCGCGAGGCATCGACGCAGGTCAGGTGCGCCGCCGGCTTCAGATGCGTCTCGTCGAGGATGCGCTTGACCGTGCGGTGGGTGCGTTCACGCGTCGAACCGCCCGCGCCATAGGTGACGGAGACAAATTCAGGATCAAGCGGCGCCAGGCGGCGGATCGATTCCCACAGGGTCGTCTCCATCTCTTCCGTCTTCGGCGGAAAGAACTCGAACGACACCTTCAGATTCTGCCCGCCGGCGGCAAGCGCGCGGGCAATGGGCGCCAGGTCGGTTTTTAGGCTGGGGTTCAGCGAGGGACTCATGGACATTTCTCAATTGGTGCCTGAACAGGCAAATAAAAGGATCAAACCCTGGCGGCGAGCCATATCTTGACGGTCAGGCCGGCGCCGGATTTGGGCGGCAGGCTGGCGGCACTTAGCGGCGTGAAGCCGGCGGCCTCGAACCAGTGACTCATGTCCTCGTCCAAGATACCCAGCCGCCGGTGCTGGTACTGCTCGCGCATGATCTCCAGATCGTGATGCTCGAAATCGGCGATCAGCAGGCGTCCGCCGGGCTTGAGCAAACGCGCTGCCTCGACAATGGCGCGGGCCGGATCAGCCAGGAAGTGCAGCACCTGATGGATGACCACCAGGTCGGCCGAAGCCACCGGCAGTCGCGTGTCGTAGATGTCGCCGTGGCGGAAATCGGCGTCCAGCCCGGCGTCGAACGCCTTGGCGCGGGCGATATTGAGCATGTGCTGCGACAGGTCAATGCCGATCGCCGTCTTGCCCGGGCCGGCCAGCAGTTCCAGCATTCGCCCGGAGCCGGTGCCGAGATCGATGACATGTGCATAAGGCACGTCGGTCAGGGTCCTGAGGATCGCCCGCTCGACATCGGCCTCGGAAACATAATGACTGCGGATCTCATCCCACTTCGGGGCAATCGTCTCGAAATAGCCTTCCGCCGATTTGCGGCGGCTTAAGCGAATGCGCTCCAGTTGCTGGAGGTCACCGGCATGGGCGTCATCCAGCGAGGCCAGAATGGCGTCAACCAGCGGCCGGATAGCGGGGGCGGACGACAGGCGGTAAAATACCCAGGCACCATCGGGGAAACGCTCGATCAGCCCGGCATCGCTCATCAGTTTCAGATGGCGCGAAATGCGCGGCTGGCTCTGGTCGAGAATCGACACCAGCTCCATGACCGACAGTTCCTCACGCGCCAGCAGGCGCAGCAGACGCAGGCGCGTCGGCTCGCCCGCCGCCTTCAAGGCTTCCAGCAGGGCGTCGAATCGGGTTTTGGGCGCATAATCATCAGCCATATAATCATATAAAGATATCTTTATATGATAGGCAAGCCTTTTTTCGCCTTCGGGGAAAATGACGAAATAAACGCCGTGCGGCAGCATAACGCATGGCAATTCGGGCGAATATACCCCATTATCACAGACAGGAACAGACGAGGTTTATAATGAGAGATGGCGTCAGCGTCGGAAAAGCCATGTGGCGCGGTCTTCAGCGCAAATGCCCCTGCTGCGGACGGGCGCCGGCGTTTCGCGGCTACCTGAAGGTGGTCGACGCCTGCTCATCCTGTCAGACCCCCCTCAGCATCTACCCGACCGACGACGGCCCGGCCTATATCACCATGATCCTGATCGGCCATGTGGTCATCGCGCCCGCCTTCATGTTCGGCTTCTTTTACGCCTATCCGGTGCAGATTCTGGCGCCGGTCATGGTCGGCGCCATCGGTGCACTGACCCTTATAACCCTGCCCTATGTCAAGGGCGCCTTTCTCGGCCTGATGTGGTCCCTGGGCCTGAAACAGGCGCGATAATACCTTGACAAGGTTTCCCTTTGGGCGCGAAATGCCTATCCACATTCCGCAATCACAAGGGAGTTGCGCATGGCTCACAAGTTTGAAATCCGCAAGAACAAGGCCGGCGAATTCGTCGCCTACTTCACCTATAACGGGGAAAGCATTTTCTGGACCGAAGGCTATAGTTCCAAGGCCTCCGCCAAAAACGCAATCGAATCCGTCAAGAAAAATGGCCCCGACGCTCCGACTGATGACAAAACGGTGGATTGACAACAAAAAAAGCGGCCTGCCGAAGCGGGCCGCTTTTTATATCCGCACACAGGTGTCATGGCTCAGGCCATGGTGAGCGCATCCTGAATCAGGGCGATCGAGCCTTGTGCTTCTTCAGTGCATTCCATCGACAAACGGTCGATTTCTTCCTGGGCGAAACTGCGCATCAATAACGCCGCCTGAGGCGACAGCGCCATCAGGGTGCGGGTCGAGGCGCGCGCCAGGGCCAGGGCGGCATCCACGTCAACCAGGTTGGCCGTGTCGCGGGCGACAGCCAGGGCATAGAGACGTGAGGCCACATTCGGGGAGGAATTAGCCATCGTTTTCTTTTTGGACATGGGGTGAACAGAAACTCATGACCGGCCCGAAATCGGAAGACGAAAAAACACACAATACATCCGGGCCGCACACAACGCATACGCTTAATTGAGTTATACTATAGCGGCCGAGTGCGACAAAAACCAGTCCCATACCCTGCTACCGCACGGATTGCGCGGGACTGTCATCTGTTTGTAATACATCGAATAATTGTATTCGCCATAGGAAGAAATTCCACGCACATCACGCAATTGCGAAATATTCCATTGTTAGCGCTCCCAATAGCGAACATATTCCGCAAAACGCAAAATTTTCCACCAAAAACGGCGCTTTTCCACGCTCCATAATGGCGAAATACGGCGCCACATAGCTCAAAAGGCGAAAAACAGGCCAACAGCCCGCTCCCTCGTCACCTTTTGGGTGAATTGGGCCACCACGCAACAAAAAGCCACCGCGACCGATGGCTGCAGTGGCTTTTTGGCCCGTATCGCGGGAAACGGATCAGCCGATCTTCTGCGCCAGACGCTCCTGGCCGTCACGGATCAGTTGCGCGGCGGCTTCCGGTTCGACCCAGCCGATGACATTGGTCATCTTGTTCTTTTCCAGATCCTTGTAATGCGCGAAGAAGTGCGTGATCTGGTCGATGAAGATCTGCGGCATCTGGCGATAGCTCTGCACATTGTTATAGAACGGGTGCAGCTTATCGACCGGCACGGCCAGGATCTTCTCGTCGCGGCCGGCTTCATCTTCCATCACCAGGGCGCCGATCGGCCGGCAGCGGATAACCACGCCCGGATAGACCGGGGTAGGACCGACCACCATGACGTCGCACGGGTCGCCGTCATCGGCCAGGGTGTGCGGGATAAAACCGTAGTTACCGGGATAGTACATCGAGGTATACAGGAAGCGGTCGACGAACAGGGCGCCGGAATCCTTATCCATCTCGTACTTCACCGGCATGCCGCCCTGCGGTATCTCGATAACCGCATGGACATCCCATGGTGCGTTCGGGCCAACGGAGATTTTATCAATATTCATTGTACGACTTTGATTTGGAGCCAAAAAGTTGCGCTTTCATAGGCGCTGCCCCTAGTTCGCACAAGCGAAGAAACCACAAAAAACCGATCTTTCTGACAAATGACATGACGGACAGCGGGAAAGACTCATATAAAGTGTCTTCGCCGCCACATTTATATAAAGCCCCATACAAGGCCTTTTGCCAGGAAGCCTCATGTCCATCCTCAACACGCTTATCCGCGCCGCGCAGGACAGTCCGCTGGATATCGTCGCTCTCGTCATCTTCGTTTTCTGCTGGCTGGGTTACGAGCCGTTCCTGCGCAAGATATCCAAAAGCCGCGGCCTGATCACCAAGGACCTGAGCGTGGTGCGCCGGGCGTGGATGAAGGAAATGACCGTGCGTGAGGTCAAGCTCTACGATTCCAACCTGATGGCGCATGCCGTCAATTCCGCTACCAACTTCTCTTCGGCCAACCTGCTGCTGATCGCCGCCGTGGCGGGCGTGCTGTTCGGCGGGCACCTGCCGATCAAGTCGATGTCGGCGCTGGGGCTGGTCGTGTCCTCCACCCAGTTGTTCCAGATCAAGCTGGCCCTCGTCGTGGTCTGCCTGTCGCGCGGCCTGCTCGATTTCATCTGGGCGCTGCGCCAGATGAACTATTGCGCCGCCGCCATGGGGTCACTGCCGGAAAACATGGACGAAGACCTGGCCGCCCGCTTCACCGACGCCATCACCAATGTTCTCGAACCGGCCATGACCAGTTTTTCCCAGGGCGTGCGCGCCTATTATTTCTCGCTGGCCGCCGCCGCCTGGTTGTGGGGACCGATCTATCTCGGCATCGCCAGCATCGGCGCCATCGTTCTGCTCGGCTGGCGGCAATCGCAATCGCAATCGGCCCGCGGCCTGAGACAATTGCGCGAACTTCTGGAAGAGCACCCCTATCCGACGCCCCCCCGCCCTATAACCACCCACACCAAGAAGACAGATAAAAATGCTGCGCCGCACAATGCGCAAGGGGGATACTGAGCTTATATCTCACGCATAAAACCTGATCACCCTTCGGTTTGTAACGATATGTGATCATATTATGTTATATTTGCCCTTGTAATCTTTTGCACCGCAAACTAAATTCAACCTGTTCGGCGCTTTTCAGCGCTGATGCCCTTCCTGGGCGTTTCCTCCCTGTAAACTGGCCGCGCCGTAGAGCGCGGCTTTTTTTTGCCCGGCACACAGAAACCGGTGTCATCACGAAACCGTTACTTCATAAGGCTTTCAGCGCTTCGGTCAACCGGCGAAAAACCGTCCGCAGACGGACAGCGCCGGAATGCGGCGCCAGCCGGCTTTCATCCATATAGATAGCGCGGTTGACCTCGATCTGCAGGGCCTCGATTCCCGCCGCCGGACGGCCGTAGGTTTCGACGATATAGCCGCCGGCGAAAGGTTTGTTCAGCCCGACCCGCAACCCCGCCCCCTCCAGCACCCCGCGCACCCGCCGGACCAACACCTCCGAACAGGTTTCGCCGTGACGGTTGCCCAGCACAATATCCGGCTTCGTTTCGCCACTACGGAAATGATCGAGCGCGGCACTTGGCATCGAGTGCCAGTCGATCAACACGACCGGCCCATTGCGTCGGGCCTCGGCGAGCAACCCTTTCAGCGCGTCATGGTAAGGCCGGTGGATCAGATCGAGCCGACGGTTGACTTCTTCCATATCGAGCGGCTGGCGGTAGATATCCTCATCGGCGCTCAGTCGGCGGGCGATCACGCCGAAACCCGCCTTGACCCGCGCGCTCAAGGACAGCGCCGCCTTCGGCAGTTCGCCCCTGATCAGCCGGGCATCGAGTTCCAGTTCATTGCGGTTGACGTCGCAGAAGGCGCGGGCATAGCGATTGATCAGGCCGTAGACGCCGAGATCGGGCGTAATCCCCACCAGGTCATCGACAAAGGCGTCCTCGCTGGCGCGCAGGCCTTCGGGCGTCTGGCGGGCTTCGGCGATAAAGCTTTCAGGGTAATAGCGCCCACTGTGCGGCAGGCTGTAGACCAGCCGGCCGGCTTCATTCGGACGCACCACGACCGGCGCGTGCCCGCTTGTGTGGACAAGATGCCAGGGCCGGGGATTTTCAATGGGGACTGGTTCGTGCATATTATCACTTTAGTAGGACATTCCTGTCACGTCTTCACCCCAAATTTACGATCGCTTCGCAAAGATGATGACATATGCGCGAAGGCGGATATGATGCGGCGCTGCTGGGGTTTACATGACCGATCCGATGAAGAAAATTCTCCTTGCCGAAGATGAGGATTCCGTCCGCAGCTTCCTGTCGCGCGCCCTGCAACGCGCTGGCTACGATGTCGTGAGTTGCCCCGACGGCGATACCGCTATCCTGGCGCTCGACCAGGGGCCATACGACCTGCTTCTCACTGATATCGTCATGCCCGGCGCCGATGGCATAGAGGTGGCCAAGCGCGCCGCCCAGTTGCAGCCGGACCTCAAGATCATGTTCATCACCGGCTTCGCCGCCGTGGCTCTCAATGCGCAAAAGGCCTCACCCAACGCCAAGGTGCTGGAAAAGCCCGTGCATCTCAGGGAAATCGTCACCGAGGTCGAGCGTCTGATAGCCGCTTAAGTGGGCTTTTTCACTTTTCCCCGAAAAAAGTGATTGCGGCGCTTGCTAACGGACAATCGCTTGGCTATACACCCGATCTCTTCGGGAATGGGCGCTTAGCTCAGCGGGAGAGCACTACCTTGACATGGTAGGGGTCACAGGTTCAATCCCTGTAGCGCCCACCATTCCCTTTAAGGGTTTGGTGAGGTCCATCTTCCCGGAGTGCAACGCAAGTGGCACGCAGAGTTCTTTAAAAAGCGCATCGATAGCCTTGCGGCCCAGGCTGAGATAGTTGGGGTCGTATTCGGCATAGGCCTCGGTGGCGCTGGATGAATCGTCCAATCTGATCTTGTGGCCAAGCATCCCCTGAATTTCTTCCCACGGCACGCCGCGCGTGCGCAGTTCCCTGGCCATGGTGTGGCGCAGGCTGTAGGGCGTGGTGCCTTCGGGCAGGTTGGCGGTCTTCACCAGTTTGGCGAAGGCGCGCTTGATGCTTTTGACCGGCTTGCCGTGCCACAAGATGAACGGCCGTTCCATGCGGCCCTGGTATTCTTCTTCGGTTTCGTCTTCCGGTGTCTCGCTGGTCAGGAATGGAAAGATGGTATCCGTCATCGGCACGATGGGCCGGCCTTTTTTGGTGCGCGCCCGCCCCGGCGGATTCAGGTCGATCAGGCGGGCGTTGTGGTCGGTCTGTTGCGGCGCCAGTTCCAGCACCGCTTCCGGCCGGGCCAGGGTATTCAGCGATATCAGGATAAACAGCACCATATGCGGCTGGTAGTCGAGCGCGGCCATGATCAGCGCCTTTAACTGATCCTTGCTCAGTTTGATGTGTTTGCGCTTATCGCCCTTGCCTTCGGCGGGGAAAATGAACGGCGCAGCCGCCAGTTCCTGAAGCTTCTGCGCCCGGTTGAGCGCCGCCCGGCCGACAGTCAGGACACGGTTGATATAGCCGGTGGTCATCGGCGCGTCGGTGCGGCCCTTGCGGGGATTGTTCTGACGGTATTCGCGCAGCCAGGCGACGAAGCGGATCTGTTCGTGGGGCGTGATATCCGAGACGGTCTTGTTGCCCCAGTATTCGTTCCACAGGGCCAGCGCGACGCGGGCCTGTTCGTGGCTGGGCTTATGGCGGGCGTGGTGCAGCCAGTAGCGCATCAGCACATCGGCGATTAGGGCGTCCGCCGGCTTTTCATCGCGCGGCGCGGAATTCAGTGCGACGTGCTGCGCGAGGACGATTTCTGCGGGGCGAAGATCGCGCTCGCCAGTGCTGAGGCGTCGGGTCTGGCGGCGGCCGGCGTCGAACCAGGTGATATGCCAGAACGGCGACCGCTCCCGCTTCGAGAGCCAGAAACCGCCGATTTCACTGATTCGGTCTTCGGTTGGCATGTCTTCTGATTCTCCAGGTATTCGAGCAGGTCTTTGGGGGTGTAGCGGATCATGCGCCGGCCCAGCCGGCGATAGGCGATTTCACCGCGCAGGCGGATGCGCTGCAGCGTATCGATCGATATGCCCAGTTCGGCGGCGGCGCGGGCTTCCTTCATCAGGATGGGGAGTTGGTCAGCTGGGGTCATGGGGTGACTTGCCCCTCGACCTTTTCATGGTTACGAACCTTGCCGAACACAAAGACGGCGCCAAATTTGACGCGCCGGGGTTCCGCCCAGTTTTGAAACGCCATGGAAAGGGCGTCTGCGCGCGGGCGGCTTGAATCGGGGTTCGGTGAGGGCGTCAGTTGGGCGGCGTGCAGGGCGTTTGTCAGGGCCTCCAAATCATCGGCCGTGAAATCACCCTCTTCCCAACCATCCTTATTGATCGCTTGGTCAGTCTCCGCCCATCGCTCAAGAACGTAGTCGGCATCGATTACCATCAGTGCCGGCGCCAGATCGTCATCATAATCACCGTCAAACAAGCCGGTGAAGGAATATAGCGCTTTATCGGCCTCACAGATGTAAAACGGTTCGGCTTCCCCATAGACGTCATGCCCGGCAATGATCGCGCTGTCTCGCGTGTCATAGGGACCATCCCAATACTCGCCATCTTCATAGAGGGTGAACCACCATTTGAAATTACCGTCGCTCATATCGCCCTCCTAGAACGGGATTTCATCATCAAGCGGGAATTGTTCGCCGGGCGCGGCGCGATGAGCTTCGCCATTGCTGATCCCGCGCGTGCGTGTCTGGTCATAGTCATCGGGGCCATCGGCCGGCGCCGTCACGGCGGCCGCCGATCAGGGTCAGGTTGCCGCCATAGCGTTGCAGCACGACCTCCGTGGAATAGCGGTCATTGCCCTGCTGGTCGGTCCATTTGCGGGTGGCGAGCTGGCCTTCGAGATAGACCGTCGATCCCTTGCGCAGATACTCTTCGGCGACCTTGGCCAGGCCGTCATTGAAGATGACGACGCGATGCCATTCGGTCTTTTCCTTACGCTCACCGGTCTGCTTATCGCGCCACGTTTCGGAGGTGGCCACGGTCAGGTTGGCGATCTTGTCGCCGCTGTTTGACGTGCGGATTTCCGGGTCTTTGCCCAGATTGCCGACCAGGATGACTTTGTTGACACCGGCCATCAATCCGCCCTCTGTTCAGGAGTGAGTGGCGCGTGTTCACCGCAGCCGATGCCTGCCTTGCTGCTGTCTGTCGGTGAACAAAATTCCTGCCACGGCCGCCAGCCTTGCGGACAATAGAAGCCCCAGTCGCGGACCTTTGGGCCGGTGAAGAACAGGGAGACGGCCCGGCCGCCTTCGGGGATTTCGAGGCGGTGAGCATCGGTGGCCTGGCGCGAGACGATAGCGCCAGCCTGGCGGACAAAGCTGCCGTGCGGCGTGTGCTCGATGTATTCGCCTTCGATGACGACGGAAGTATTCGGCCACGGGTGGTCATGCAGAGCGCGGTCATCGTCGCTACGCAGGATTTCGTGCAGATAGACATTCTGCTGCTCGTTGCGCGGCACAATCCACCAGCGGCGCAGATAGTTGTCGCCGATGATGAAATCCGGCGGCCTTTGCATGATCGCCCTGGCCCAGGCGCGCATATCTTCGGCGCTGGCATAGGTTTGCAGACCGGCGGTCAGTGCTGGCATGGAGACGCCTGGCCATGCGATACGTTCGGGGAAGCCGACCTTCTCGGAGGTCAGGTTGAACTTGGCGGCGACAGCGCGATCAAGATCGATGCCTTCCGACATCGCCACCAGATCGGCGGTGATCACGACATCGGCCAGTTCAAGCGCCAGATCGTCAAGACTGGCGCGGCTGCCTTTCAGCCCCAGACGCTCACGTTCGAGTTTCTTGACGATATTGCAGGCCTCGCCGACCTCACCCGCCATTTCATTGGCGCGATAGGCCAGGGTGATCCGGTTGCCGGCGTCCCAGCGGGATTGCCGCGCGGCATTGGCCTGGCGGAGGGTGGTATAGGTATTCATGCGGCCTCCTTGAAGATATCTGCGGCGGCGGGTGTCCAGCGTTCCGCCTTGAGTTGATTTTTGAGGGTTTCGGCTTCGGCCTGGGTCATGCCCGAATGGATGACCGCGAAGGGCACGGCGAGCGGCTTGCCGTCATCGTCCGTCATGTCCGGCAGGCGGGCATAAATGGCGAAGGCCGGCGCGAACGGGCGAAAGGCGATCTGGTGCGGCGCGCGTTCGATCCGTGTCAGGACGGTTTTCAGCGCCGCCAGCGGCGCAATCAACAGCGCTTCCCATGGGACTGGCGATGGCGACCAATCGAAATAGCTGATCAGGATTTCAGGCACTATTCGCCCTCCCAAGACCATTGAGCGGCGCAATCACGGCACTTCCAGTATCCTGTAGCGGGCGGCTTGTTCGGTCGTTTGGGGCATGTACAGCATGTCCCTCCAACTTGTGCATTATTTGCACAAGTTGAATTTTTCGCACTTTCTGCAAAGAAGACGCCTTCGGCGAACTCGACAGCTTGCCATACAGTAACTCGCTTGCGACCGGTGGCCTGCTCAACTGCATAGACCAGTAGTTCTTGATCAGTCAGGAATGAGGTGTGATGAGCCAGTCGGTTGGCACGCGCTAGAAGGATGGCCCGAATATGGGATACAGCCATCACCTATCCCCTATCGCGGTCATGTACAGATCGAGTATGGTTTCTTCCTCATCACGCTTGGTCTTATCCATCTTGCGGAGGCGTATGACCTTGCGCAGGATTTTAACATCGAAGCCCTCGCCCTTAGCCTCGGTATAGACTTCGCTGATGTCGGCCATGATGCCGGCCTTGTCTTCCTCCAGCCGCTCGATGCGCTCGACGATGGTGCGCAGACGGGTTTGGGCGGCGCCGGACATCACGTTATCGGCCATCGGTGTGTTATCGGGAATGGCCGATTCATCCGCCGCCAGACTGGCGTCATGAATATCCTGAAGATCGCCGGATATGGCGGCGCCAACCAGCCGCGTCGGCGGGATGCCTGTCGTTTCACTGACCGCCATGGCGAGACTGGCCAGTTCGCCGCTGCGGGCTGACAGTTCCTCATAGGACCGGGGCGCGGCGATGACCAGCGCCCGGCCGAGATCGTTCGGCGGCGCGATGATCTTTTCCTGCGCCATGCGCGCCATGAAACCCTTGGCAACCGTGGGCGCGATGCCGAGATCACGGGCCATCAGCTTCGCCGTGACGGACGGCTTGTGCCGGGTATATGCGACGGCGCGATCGTATTCGGTGGGTTGATCCAGTGCGACAGCGAGGGACATGGTTTCACCTGAAAGGCTGGGGCCGGTTTGGGTGGGTTAAGAGAACCGTTCCGGCGATTTAGCCGGAACGGGGGGTGTCGATGGGGCTGGTGGGCGGGCGTTTGTTCACGAACCACCCGGATATGTCGCGGCTTCGGCAATTTCACCGGCGATCAGGGTGATGATCTGATCGAACTGATCTTTTCGGGCCGCACGGGCCGCATAGGCCGCATAGGCCGCATCGGCCGCACGGGCCGCACGGGCCGCATAGGCCGCACGGGCCGCATAGGCCGCATCGGCCGCATCGGCCGCATAGGCCGCATCGGCCGCATAGGCCGCATCGGCCGCATAGGCCGCAGCACGGGCCGCATAGGCCGCCGCATAGGCCGCCGCATAGGCCGCATAGGCCGCACGGGCCGCATCGGCCGCATCGGCCGCATAGGCCGCAGCACGGGCCGCATCGGCCGCATCGGCCGCATCGGCCGCATAGGCCGCAGCACGGGCCGCATAGGCCGCAGCACGGGCCGCATAGGCCGCATCGGATGCATGGGCCGCTTCGCCTGGCCCATGAACCTCTCCGGCCTGCTCTTCGAGCATGGTGGCCGTGGCCTCACAAACAGCCCTGACCTTGAGCCAGTATTCCTTTTCCGAACGCGGGGCCTGGGCATGGCGCAGGCGGGCGGCGTCGAGCGCCTGACGGGTGCAGAAGGCGCGGAAGCGGATATCGATGCGCCGCCAGGCGCGCGGGGTCAGGACGCACCAGCCTTCGATGACATCGGCATAGCGCAGGGCGTAATCGACGGCTTCCGCGGCGGGCAGCGCGTCGAACATGTCGGGCGTGATGCGGGCCAGCCATGGCGGCATACACAGGGCGGCGCAAGGCACCTGATCGACGGACATGATATCGCTGCGGGCGGCGCCGAGGATACAGGCGATGTGCTTGCCTTCGCCGTCTTTGTTCCAGACTTTTTGACGCAGCGTGCCTTCGCCGGCCATGGCGCGGATATTCATCGCCCATGACTTCGGTGTGATATCCTGGGGTGTGGTGGTTTCGGTGTCCATTTGGAGTCTCCGGTGGGTGGAGGGGAAAAGAGCGGCGAAAATCAGGGGGGGTGGGATTTCCGCCGCTCCGGTGACGCGCGCCGGCTCAGGGGGCAGGCCCGGCGCGCGGAGGCGGTCAGGTGAAGGCGATCCACAGCAGCGAGGCGAGCCAGGCCACGCCGGCGAAAAAGAACAGGCATCCGGCGGTCAGCAGGCCCAGGACCTGCGCCCGGTAGCGGTGATCGACGGGCACGTCAGGCTCCGGATAGGGCGGCGCATAGAGCGGCTGTTCGTGATCCTCGACAGGATGATCCGTCATGCGGCCCTCCGGTTTTGGGGCCAGTTCTGGGGGCGGTTCCAGACACGCGACCAGGGCGGCGGCACATGGAAACGTTCGCGCTGCTGGATGCTGAACAGCCACCAGTTATTGCGGTTGAGCGGCGTGAAGCGGGTATCGCGTTCGACGCGGATTTCGCCCTCGACCCAGACGTCGAAAAAGGTTTCGTGCGGCCCGGCGCGGTGGGCTTTCAGGGCGTAGTAGCTCTGATTGAGGACGAACGGCCCGCCCGGCTCGACGCAGCGCAGCAGGATATAATGCGGCTTTTCGGGGCGGACGGTCATACGCGGCCTCCCTCGATCAGGGCGGTCAGCGGCGCCGGGTCCGGTGCGTAGCCGCCATCGGCATCCATTGATTCGGCCATCGGCGTCAGGACGATGATCCAGCCGATGATAACGGCCATGGTCAGCACCACGGCGGCCAACGCGGTCAGGTCGGTGAGGATCTGCTTCATGCCGCACCGCCTTCACCCGTGCCGGCGGCATGACCGCCGGCACGGGTTGCATCTCCTTCACAACCCTGATTAGAGTTGCGGTTACCACACATAGGAGAAACCGAATGGATGAGACGGTTATCAACGATTTGATCCGGCGCGTATTCGTGATGGAACATATGTTCAATCATCTGGCGTGCGCGGTCGTAAGCCTTACAGACAATCCTGAAGGCATGGCGGAGTACATTCGCCATCGCGTCGAAAGCAAAGCGCCTTTCGATTCGGAGGGCCTTGCGATTATGGAGCGACATCTGACCTGGATCGAGGAAGCGGCACGGGCAGAGGCGCGTGACAGGGACGCGGGGTAACGCGGCCCAATCCTTATAGGCCCGATGCAGGTCGGCAGGTTTCAGGACGCGGCTCATTGCGCACCGCCTTCCGCCGGGGCGGCGGGCGTGATAGCGTTCGTGGCCAAATTGTTGGCCGCCAAAAGGATATCGACATATGCGCAAAGTTCAGCCGCCGTTGCGCCTTCCAGAAGACGCGCTTCATGAATTGCGAGAAATTGTTGCGCAGCGCGTAACACCAGAAGCACTTGAGCAGGCGAATTCAGTGCTAGATCTGATGTACCTGGAGTTGAATAATCATCCGGACGTGCCTGACCGGGCTTACGATTCACTGGTTGATGTGAAGCAGATTCTTCAACTGTTGCACCCTCGGCGATAGCCTCGACAGGCCGCATCGTCCAGACATCGAATTCACGCGCATCGCCGCGCGCGTTGATGGCGCGCGACAGGAGAAAGCCGGCGTCTTCAATGCTCAGGCCGGTATCTGAGGCCAGCTTGCTGACGGACGCCATATTGGGCCGCACGCGGCTCATTGCGCACCGCCTTCCGTTTTTGCGGCGGGCGTGGCTTGTTGCCGTCTGGCGACATGGAGAAGGTTCGTTTCCACCACTTCACAAATGAGGTCAATCAATGCCCGTGATACTTTCGTATCGGCTGTCAGATAAAGCCCCTCCTGCCGTTCACGCTGCCTTAACCGCTCACTTATCTGCCGACGCTCGTCGATCGGCAGACGGTACGTTGACGGTGATATATCGCGCGGGCGCCTTGCTTCACTAAAAAGAAATCTGATCGGGCCGCGCAAATGGAGGCCGGTTTCGGGTTGCAGTCCGGCGTGGCGAACCTGATGCTGTGAGAGGGCGAGGCCGAAGACCTTGAAACTCATCCAGTCCCGATGACCGGCCCCGACCATGAAGGATTTGTAGCTGAGGTAGAGATCGACGGTCGCTACGCTATGCCCGACCGCACCATCGCCATGGTGGGTGCAGCTATCCAGCCAGCGCTGAAACGGCGAGATATCAGTCTGTAAGGCGGTTTCGAAGGGCATCCCCAAACTCCCGTTGGTGGGTGTGTGGGGAGAAAGCTATTGTGAACTTTCACAATAGTCAATATAAAATGTGAAATTTCACAATCGCGCTATTTAATCAGGTGCAAAAACAAAGTCCGGTGGCATTTCTATATCGAGTTTAACGCCATAATGGCCTTCGCTTCGTGCGTCTTTCCAGCCACCTACGATATGCGCGCGACATTGTGCTTCAAATCCCGCATATCCAGCAGCAGTCAATTCTGCCAGATAATCTCTCGCATCGGCGCGTGATAGGTAACCCACTGTATGGCCCGCCATATCGACTTTGACGGCATTGCGGTCGTGTGGGTTTGTTGGCTCAGGTATAAGCGTCACCGCAATAAGTTTTTCATGACCGTCTGTGCATTTGCCGCCGCAAACAGCATCTAGGATTTCTTGATAATTTCGTTCGCCAACGATCTCGAAAAGAAAATCTCCCTCGCCGCGAATCAATAAAGACCCTTTATTAGAGTTGCGTCTTCGCCCAAACAATAACGACAATAAGCCCATACTACGCTCCAACAATTTACGGAATTGGCAGACGGTTGTGCCATCACCATGGTTTAATGAGAGGTAAGCGGTAAGCCATTCTTTAGGCTAACTTTTTGAGCCTTTATAAGGCCATGTAAATCCACACCGGCCGGACAAATATAGGTTGCTTCCCATGTCGCGCCCATTTTAGTTATGGCCTCTACACTGGAAATGCCGCAGCCTACAGGCTGGACAAAAGCCTCTGCAACGCGCCGCCAGGTTTCGATGGGCGTATCCGCACCAGCTGGTGAACTTAAAGCGGCCTGCATCATAAGAGTGTCGTATTTTTTGTGAGGCACCACTATGAACTTTAAGCCGTCAACAATCACAGGAAACCGCCCCCCATTATACGAAAACATTGAATGGGTTTCAGCTTGAGAAGTTGTGGATGTGACCGCGAGAAGCAAGATCGCAATTAAAGCGCTTCGCATTGAACTTTCCCGTCTTTTTCTTCGCACCTACGGCTATCCTTGGTAGCATTATAATCAGGTGTACCGTAATTTGTTATGCACCTACGCTTCACCTCCTCGATGATTGCTTGACGATCCTTGACGTGGCCAGCATCTGTAAGACTATAAGCACCCGTGGCGATCGGACCCGCAAGAAATGTTGCGATATCGAGGCTACCCCTCACTAGGGTTTTGTTATCATATTTCATGGCTATATTTCGACCTTGCAAGCATTCCTCTGAGGCATACTTGGGGTCAGATGTATTCAAAGTAGACAAAGAGGTTTGAGGCGTCACGGCGCAGGACGAAGTGCCTATAAAAATAATAGACGCAAAAACATATCTAAATTGCATAAGATTCTCCCCCTCTAAAAGAAAAACATTACATTTTTCTTGAAAACCAGACGACACGACCAATTATCGTTACTTCGTCAACCAATACTTCATACGCAGGGTAGGAAGAGTTTTCCGAAATCAACATAATTTTTTCAGGATCTGATTTGTGAATACGCTGTACTTTTTTCACCACGAGGCCATAGCCATCCCAAAGTGCAAATATGCCGGGCGGTGACGGGTTTGTATCAGAATGATTTACAATAATACGGTCTTGCGGTTGCAGAATTGGTGTCATGCTGTCGCCGACCACTTCTACGACCGACAATTGATCAACATTTCCTCGTATTGCAGAATTAAGAAAGCGTCGTGAAAACGGCCAAGTGTCCTTAATTACATCGCCATTGGCATATGTCCCCGCCCCCGCAGCCAATTGAACGTCATATTCCGGAATTAACACAATATCACGGGACGTCTCTTCTACAGGTTCCTCATTATATTCGGTTCCGTCCATATCGGCAACAAGTCGAGGCTCGCCAAGAATGTCTTCCATTCTCACGTCCAGCACTGATGCAATTTTATACAAACGGCTCCCAAGCGGCTCTTTTGCCGTGCCCTTAATCAAATCCCGAATTGCTGTTTCGCCAAAACCGCAAGCCTTTGCGAGCGAATTCTGATTGAAGCCGCGTACTGTCATCAGGGTGTTTAAGCGTTCGCCAAAGTTCATTGTGTGAAACTTAACACCGCACAATGGTAACGGCACCTGAGAAGTTTCACATTGACAAGTGTGAAGTTTCACAATTATGCTCCATTGCATGATGACCATGGACGAATTTTTGCACCGTGCAGATGCCGTTGCGGCAATGAAAGGTTGGACGCGATCCACCATATCAAAGCGCCTCTTCGGCAGCGGTACGCGGCTTGATCAGCTTCATGCGGGAGCTGACGTTGCGACGCGTCGTTTTTCTCGCGCGGTTGAAGAACTTAGTCTCATAGAGTTGCCTTCTGATCTCATCCCCGCATCTTCGCCCATTGGCGGGTGCGATCCTACCGACAAATCGGCGGCACTTGTCGGGCAACCGGCGGGCGAGCCGATTGGCGGTGGGAGATGAGCCGCGGCGAATTAAAATTCCCGAAGCGGTTTTATGCCGGCAGGTGTTGTTTCGATGTCCACGGAAATCGCTTTGTGACACTTCGGGCATCGATAGAAGACGTGCCGGAATATATCCGTCTTGCCTTCCGAAAGTTGCAGGATGCTCGTGTAACCGTCCTCAAAGCATGGCACGCAGAGCCAGTGCGGTGGCTTCGGTGGCTGTGCGTCGGCCCTGTCGCCTTTCACGGCTGGCTCGTACGCATACACAAACGCCCCGGTTTCGACATCGCGAAGCCGATAATCTTCGAAATGGTGATGTGTACGTTTGAGGCGTGCAATTTCCTTTTCAAGCTGCGCTTTCTCGCTCTCGAGCGCTACGATCTTTTCCTGCAGAATCAGCGCGGCCTGGGAGGCGCGAAGCAAGGCGTCATTCAGGCTGGTTACAGCGGCGGTTGTTTCGGCTTTGGCGGTCGCGCCAACGGCTGTCCTGATTATGTTGAAGGCCGTGTTGGCGCTACTCAGCGCCCCGCCGATCGTAACGATATCCATTCCCATTCTCCTGTGTGTCAGAACCGCAACCCTACTCCGGGTTGTGAAGGAGAAGCAACCCGTGCCGGTGGGCCTGACGCCGGCACGGGCCATTCATCCGATGGAGGCGCGCGATGACGATCCTGCGCGATCCGATGAGTCTGCATGGGGTGGTCGAGCGGGCCATCGCGCAGGCGGGCGGGCTGGCGGACGCGGCCATTATCACCGGCCTGCCGGAAAAGCGGCTGCGCGATTCGACCAATCCTTATCTGGAAGGCCGCCATGCCGTCGATACCTCTTACAAGACGGTGCGCGCCCTGACTCATTCGGGGGTGCGCGTCTTCGCCGACGATCTGGCGGCGATGCTCGGTCTGCAACTGGTGCCCGTGGCGCGCGCGGCCTCGGCGCCGGAGCCGGACGTGCAGGCGCAGGTGGGGAACGCCCTGCGCGAAACCGGCGAGGCCGTGACCGCGATCATGGCGGGGCTGGCGGACGGCGCGATGACGCCGAACGAACGCGCCCTGGCCAGCCGGGAAATCATCGACGCCATCGGCGCGTTTCAGGCGCTGCTGGTCAAACTGAATCACGCCGGAGGGGCCTGATGACGGGAAACACGGGACCGGATGGCCGGTCGAATAACGGTACATCGACCTGGACGCCGGACGCGCTCGAACTGGTCCGGCGCGAGGCGGCCAATTTATCGGCGGCGCAGATTGCCAACAGGCTGCGCGCCGATCTGGGCATCATGAAGACGCGCAATGCCGTGATCAGTGTCATCCATCGCAAGGGCTGGCAGGTTTCGGCGCGTGTAAAGGCGGTGACGCCCAAGCCGAAACCCCGCACGGCCGGCATGGGGCTGGGGATGAAGCCACGGCTGATCCATACACCGCAGACGCCCTATCAGGCGCTCAGTTCGCGTGGGCGGATGGAGCCGCGTGTCAGCGGGCCGGACGGCAACGATTTGCAGGTTCCGGCCGTGGCGGATCGGCCGCCGGTGGGGCTGCTCGACCTGCGGGCCGGGCAATGCCGTATGGTGGTCAGCGCCGCCAATGCACCGGCGCCGCTGTTTTGTGGTTGTCCGTGCGCCCGTGGGCCGCGCGGGCGGTTTGACGCGTGGTGCGCAGAGCACAAGGTAGTGGCGGCCGCGCCAACACCGAAGATGAACACCAGGGGCATGAGGCCGGCGGCGGTGAAACAGCGCCGGCCTTCGCTCGATCAGATCGGGAGGCGGTATAATGGGCTATAGCGCCAACGCCACCAAATCCTATCAGCCGGTCAGCGCCGAGGTTATCGGCTGGCGGGCGCTGGCGGATCATGCCGGGCGGGTGGCCACCGGCCAGAGCCACGATATGGCCAGCCTGAAAGACAAGGCCGAGGCGGCGCGCAAGCTGACCGTCTTCGGGCCACTGGGGGCGGGCAATGTCTGTGTGCGGCTGATCGAGGTGGCGCTGCTGGCCTGCGACAGTCCGCGGCGCGCGGCCTATTTTCCCGATCTGCACCGCCTGGCGGGCGAGGTCGGCAAGCGCTGCGACGGCTGGGCCGTGGTCCGCGCCGGGGAGGTCAGCCGTGGATAGTCTGACGGTCGCCGCGCCCCTGCACCTGACGCCCGCCGCCGCCGGCATGGCGCGCGATCTTGGCCGGATGCGCGAGGAAATGGATATTCAGGCGCTGTGCGATGCCTTCGATCTGCGCGGCATGGCCGGGGCGCGCCGTCATGCCGGCTGGCTGGATGACGGCGTGCGCATGGAATTCGGCCGCCGGAGACGGGCGCAGCTTTTTGAACTGGGGTGGATCGTATGAACCATCCCCTGCACGATTACCGCGCGCTGATTGCCGGCAAGAAAACCGAATTCCAGCCGGCGGGCCTGAAATCCGTGCCGGCGCTGCACCCGAAGCTGAACGGGCATCAGCAGCATTCGACCGCCTTCGCCCTGGAGCGCGGGCGGGCCGGGCTGTTTCTCGATACCGGCCTGGGGAAATCTTTCTGTGAACTGGAATATGGCCGGGTCGTGGTCGAGCACACCAACAAGCCTTTTCTACTGCCCGCGCCGCTGGGGGTGACGAAACAGCATGAGCGCGAAGCCGCCAAATGGGGGATCGACGCCAGGGTGATCCGTCAGCCTGCCGAGATCAGCGGGCCGCGCATCTACATCATCAACTATGACCGGCTGCATCTCTTCGCCGATATCGATTTCGGCGGCGTGGCGCTGGATGAAAGCTCGATCCTCAAATCCTTTACCGGCGCGACCTCGAAGGCTTTGATCAAGCGCTTTGCCGGGCTGAAATTCCGCCTGGCGGCGACCGCCACGCCGGCGCCGAACGACTATATGGAACTGGGGCAGCACTCGGCGTTTTTGGGCGTGATGTCATCGAATGAGATGCTGACGCGCTGGTTCGTGGCCGATCAGAAGAACATGGGCCGCTACAAGATCAAGCGCGGGGCCTATAACGCCTTCTGGGACTGGGTGGCCAGTTGGGCGCGCTGCGCCCGCACGCCGTCCGATCTCGGCTATTCCGATGACGGCTATATTCTGCCGGACCTGACCGTGCATCGCCATGTGGTCGGTTCGGACCTGACGCTCGACGCCGGTGCGGAGCGCGACGGACAGATGCGCATGTTCCGCCTGCCCGATACGTCCGCCACCTCGATCCACGGCGAAAAGCGGCGGTCGGTCATGGCGCGGGCCGAGGCGCTGGCGGGACGGGTCTGTGCCGAGCCGGACGAGGCCTGGGGCATCTGGTGCGATACCAATTACGAGGCCGATGCGCTGATGGCGATGCTGCCCGGCGCCGTGGAGGTGCGCGGCGATATGCCGGCCGATGAAAAAGAAGAGAAGCTGGAAGCCTTCTCGACGGGGCAGGCGCGCCAGATCGTCACCAAGCCGGAGATCGCCGGTTTCGGCATGAACTGGCAGCACTGCGCCCGCACCGCCTTCTGCGGCTACACCTATAAATACGAGATGTACTACCAGGCGCTGCGGCGTTTCTGGCGGTTCGGCCAGGCGCGGCCGGTCGATGCCCATATCTTCGGCTCTGAAGCCGAGGCCAACCAATACGCGGTGATGACGCGCAAGGCCCAGGGCCACGACCGCATGAATGCGGCGATGGCCGAGGCGATGAAGCGCGCCGCCGTCACCAAGCAAACCCGCATGGATTACCTGCCCGATCTGCCGGCGCGGTTGCCCGATTTTCTGAGGAGGAGCGCCTGATGCTTCATGTTCTGAACCAGCATGTCACCGATCAGTTCAGCCTGTATAATGCCGACTGCGTGGAATTCGCCGCCGGACTGCCGGATAACAGCATCGATTTCAGCGTCTATTCGCCGCCCTTCGCCAATCTCTATATCTACTCCGAATCCGAGCGCGATATGGGCAATGTGTCGGATCACGCCGAATTTCAGGCGATGTACCGTCATCTGGTGCGCGAGAAGCTGCGCATCACCCGGCCGGGGCGGCTGACGGCGATCCATGTCAAGGATACCGTCTATTATTCCAATGCCTCGGAGAAAGGCGATCGGGGCGTTTATCCATTCAGTGACGATTGCATTCGCACACATATCGAGGCGGGGTGGACGCTGCATTGCCGGGTGACTATCTGGCGCTGCCCGGTGAAGGAGCAGAAGAAGACCAAGCCGGACGGGCTGCTCTACAAGAATTTCCGCGCCGATGCCGGGCGTGTCCGCGTGGGGATGCCGGAATATCTGATCGTCTTCCGCAAGTGGGATGACGAGGCCCAGCAGGCCGATCCAGTGATGCACGACTATCTCAAATGGCGGGAATGGGCCGGTGAAGGGGCGCAGTTCGTGCAGCGCGGCCATCAGGCGCAGGGCCGGTTCGAGAAAGAATATTTCGAGGCGCTGGATATCTGGCAGAACTGGGCATCGCCGGTGTGGATGGATACCAATCCGATGAAGGTGCTGAATTCGGGCCAGACAGATCCGGAGGCCGAACGCCATCTTTGCCCAATGCCGATCGATCTGACCGACCGGGCCGTGCGCATGTGGTCGAATGCCGATGATGTGGTGTTTTCGCCATTCACCGGTATCGGCTCGGAAGGCTATGCGGCGCTGAAGGCCGGGCGGAAATTCATCGGCACGGAACTGAACCCGCCCTATTACAAACAGGCGATCAAGCATCTGGTCAATGCCTCGGAAAACAGCGCCATGCTGGAACTGGGGGTGGCATGAGCCAGATACTGAACGATGGCCAGAACCATTACCGCATGATCGCCGCGCAGGACCCGTGGTTTTGGGTGATGCCCCTGGACCCGCCTGGGGGGGGGCTGGCCCGATGACCTTCCACAAGACCAAGCTGCGCAAAGGGATATTGCCAAGGCCGCCTAAGATGGGCGGTGCGTGATGGGACGCGTTCTCATAGCATGCGAATATTCGGGCATCACGCGTCGCGCTTTTGCGGCTCGCGGACACGATGTCTGGTCGTGTGACTTGTTGCCTGCGGAAGACGGAAGTAACCGGCACATCATCTGTGATGTCCGTGATCTGCTCAATGACGGCTGGGACCTTCTTGCGCTGATGCACCCACCTTGTACGCGCCTGTGCAAATCAGGTTTGAGGTGGCTTCATGTCCCTCCGCCAGGCCGGACCCTTGCGGAAATGTACGCGGAACTGGATGAGGCTGCGGCGTTATTTTCCGCGTGTTGGAATGCTCCTATTAAGCGCAAGTGTCTTGAAAACCCCCAAATGCACAAGATGGCGCAGTCGCGGATCAAAAACTATCGACCGCCCGCGCAGGTTGTTCAGCCGTGGTGGTTTGGCGATCCTGAATTTAAGGGCCTGGGCTTGTTTCTCGATGGCCTCCCGCCATTGATTCCCACCAATCGTTTAATCCCACCGCCTCGCGGTACGGACGAGTGGAAGGCGTGGTCACGCGTACACCGTAGTTCGGGGTGGGTTGCAGATCGATGGAAGGATCGCAGCCGGTCATTCCCAGGCGTAGCGGATGCTATGGCCGAACAGTGGGGGCGTGTCCTGGAGGCCGATCCATTCATCCAGGGTGACTTGTTCGAGGTGGTCGCATGACAGACCGTGACCTCTTCAACCGCGCCAAGGACAAGGCCGATATCGTTGCCGTCTATGGCGGCAAGCTGATCGGCCGTGGCCCGAAGCGGCGCGGCATCTGCCCGCTGTGCCGGCATGGCGACAAGAAACAGAGCGGCTTCGCCTTCGAAGTTGATGTGCGAAAAAAGACGTGGAGGGCCTATTGCTGCGATGAGCGGGGCGGATCGGTCATCGATCTGGAGCACCTGATGCACAGCCGGGGCGGCGAAACGATCGTGGACGCGGCCAAGCGGCTGGCGGCCGAGGCCTTTCCCGGCGACCGGCCGATGGCGCAGGATACCCGTGCGCCGCGCCCGCCCGTGGTTCACGTGCCGGAGGGACCGACCTTCTCGGAGCGTTTCGCGGCGCAGATCTGGCAGGAGTCGCGCCCGGCGGCGGGCACGCTGGTGCAGCGCTATCTGCTTTCGCGCGGGATATACGGCCGGGTGCTGACCAATGCCTGCCGCCGGCTGCGCTTTCACGCCCATGTCTATCATTCGGGGCCGCGTCAGTCGGCGCTGGTCATGCCCGCCATGATCGGTCAGGTGACTGCGCCCGGCCCTGGCGGCGAGAGGGTATGGACCGGCGGCATACACGTCACCTATCTGGCGCGCGACGGATCAGGCAAGGCACATGTGCCTGAGGGCGAGAAGGCCAAGAAGATGTGGGGGCCGCAACATGTTGCCGGTGGCCCCGGCGGGCTGTGGTTGAGCGATACCGACGGCGAAGGGCCTTTGCTGGTGGCGGAGGGGATCGAGACGGCGCTTTCCATGGCGGTGCTTTTCGATGGCCCGTGCCGGGCGGTGGCGGCGTGTTCGCTGGGGCGGCTGCAGGGCGGTTATCTCAGGGATGCCTATGGTCGGTTCGATCCGGACATGCCGAAGCCCGATCCGGAGCGGCGGGGCTTTACCTGGCCCGTCACCGGCGAGGATCGCGTCATCATCGGCATAGACCACGATATGTCGCCGATCCGCGTCAGGGTCAGGAAGCCGCACGGCGGCACGGGCGAGCGCATATTGGGAGCGACCGCGCGCGCGCGGCTTTGCGCCACGCTGGCGCGCGCGAGCTGGGAGGCGGCAGGCTGGAAACAGGTCAGCACGCTGGCGCCCGATATCGGGGAGGATTTCAATGACAGGTTACGCCGCCAGGCGGTTCAGGGGGCGATATGAGTTTGATGGATGACAACGCCTTTCCGGATGCGCCGACCGCGAAGGAGCTGGCGGGCTATGACCTGAGCGATTACGGCAACGCCATGCGCCTGATCCGCCTGGCGGGCGGGGCGCTGACGGACGATGGCGTCAATATCGACCATGTGCGGCTGCTCTATGTGATCGGCATGGGCTGGATCGGTTTCAACGGCCGCTACTGGGACGGCAAGTTCGGCGAGGTGCTTTCGCGCCGCATGGCCCACAGCGCGGGGCAGAAGATGCGCGCGCCGGAGGTCAGGGAAGAGATGCTCAAAAAGTATGGCCTGACCTATCCCGAACTGCGCAAATATCTCGATGGCCTGGGACAGGCCGGGGCCACCTCCGCCATGCTGAAACAGGCGGAATCCTATCTGACGGTCGAGATCGACGCCTTCGACGGCGATCCGATGCGGTTGAATTGCGAAAACGGCACGCTGAAACTGAAACTGGACAAGGCCGGCAAGCTGCAGATCGAGCTGCGGCCGCACAGTCCGGCGGACCGGATCACGCGGATGCTCGGTGTAGCCTACGACAAGACGGCGGCCGCGCCGCAATTTCGCCGGGTATGGCGGGACAGCCTGCCCGATGCCGAGGTGGCGGCGTTCTTTCAGCGCTTCAACGGCTATGCCCTGACCGGCCATGTCTATGAACAGGCCTTCGCCATCTGCCAGGGCAAGGGCCGGGACGGCAAATCGACCCTGCTCGACGCCGTGCGTGAAATGGCGGGCGGCTATGGCGGCGTGGGGGATATCAACACCTTTCTGGAGACAGCGAACACCGGCGGATCGGGGGCCTCGCCCGACCTGATCAAGCTGGCGGGCGATGTGCGCTTCGTCGTGCTTTCCGAGCCGCCGCGCGGGGCGAAATTCAATGAGGGCCGGCTGAAAGCCTGGACATCGGGATCGCCGATCACGGCGCGGCAACTGCGTGAGGCGCCGATCGATTTCCGGCCGAAGGGCAAACTGATCGTGGAATGTAACGCGTTGCCGGTCGTGCGCGGCGATGATGACGGCATCTGGCGGCGGGCGAATGTCATCCCGTTCGAGAACCAGGTGCCGGTCGAGCAGGTCGATAAACAGTTGCCGCAGAAGCTCAGGGCGGAATTCCCCGGCATCCTCAACTGGGTACTGGAGGGCGTCGGCGACTGGCTGGCGCAGGGTCTCGCGCCGCCGAAGGCGATCAGGCGCGTGCTGGAGGACTACCGCAAGGAATCGTCGCCGTTTGGGGACTGGCTGATGACGCGGTGCGTTTTTGGCAAGGCCGCCGAGGGGCATCGCACACTCAGCAAGGACCTGCACGCCGATTACAAGGCGTGGTGCGAGGACCAGGGGCAGGACGCCAAGCAGATAATGGGCGTCAAGGCCTTCGGCACGGCCCTGTCACAGCGGCAGATCCGCCCCGCCGGCAAGGACCGCAAGGGCATTCAGTATCGCGGGCCGATCCGTTTGAAAACGGAAGAGGAACTGGCTCAGGATTATGCCGCCGAAAACCCTGACAGCGGGGATCAGACCGGTTCGGCGTCGGCGACCCTCAGGGGTATCGGCGATGATCCGCTTTCGATGGAGGACGGTCCGTTCGGCTAATGACGGAGGATGACGGAGGAACGGAGGATCGTGGCTGGTGTTTATCTGGCGCGGCACCTCGAAAACGGAGAATGGAAGGTCCGTCACGCGCTCATGGTCCGTCGCGTAACAGACTGAATAAATTAATGAAACGGACTATACGGAGGATACGGAGGATTATCGCCTGTGCGCCATGAACGCGGGCGTGACGCGAGGTGTGAACGTGTGATCCTCCGTCGTCTGTCTGCCGTTGTGTTTTTAATCTTTCAGGTTGGAGTAAGAAAAAATGGCCAAGGCCAAGACAGAAAAAGAGGCGGTGTTCGCGCATTGCCGCCTGACCGATCCGGCGGAACGCCAGGCGGCGGCCGAGGCCATGGCGGCGCGGCGGGCCACAGCGCGAGAGGTGATTGCGGATGCGGCCTGCCGGGTGGGGGATGAGGCGATATCGGCCATCGTGCTGCCGACGATCGAGCGCGTGATGGGCGGCGATCTCCAGATTGTCGATCTGCACGCCGGTGCGGGTAGCGGGCTGGTGAAGGTGGTCCGGTCGAAGGGGCTGCACTATCGGCTGGCGCGGCTTGGCCTGTGCGATGACCTGATCGCCGTGGCGTTGCGGTTCAACAAGGCCTTCGAGCGGGCGCGCATAGGCAATCTGACGGCCTGTTATGACGTGGCCGGCGGCGGCAATAAGGCGGGCGATCAGGAGCGGTTTGTAGGCCTCATGCGTGAACTGGCGGCGGCCAGTCACGGCCCGGTATCCTGCCCGCTTACGCAGGATGAGCGCGTGGTGCTGTATGGATATGTGCTGATGGATATCAGCATGGCCGATGTCGGGCATTATGTGGCCCGTGCGGTGTCGCCTGAAAAAAAAATGCACCAATTCACAGGAAAGTTACTTCTGCATAAGGCTTTGGAAAAACTGGTTTTCTTTTATGAAGACCTCGATCACAGGGCCGATCAGGCTCTAAAAGCACAAAAAAGGGCTTGAACCTGGGCGCAAAATGCGGTCCCGTGAACATGAAACAGAATTGCGTCCGGAGTTATCCGGGCATCATCAGAAGGCGGTATCAGCGGGAGCAGGTGCCGCCTTCGCTGCGTCTGGAGGGATGGATATGGGGAAGCTGACGGCCCTGCCCTCCCGCATCAGTGCGTTGCCGCCGAAACTGGCCAGACCCGCCGATCCTGACCGTGCGCCGATACAGCGGCACCGAGAGGATGCGGCGTGGCGCGGCTGGTACAAGACGCAGGAATGGCGGTCGCTTAAGATCGCATGCCATGTGCGGGATAACTACACCTGCCAGATGTGCGGGCGGATATGCGGCGGGAAGTATCCGGCGGATGACAGTCCGGTGGCGGACCACAGGCGCGCGCATAGAGGTGATCGCGCGCTGTTCTTCGATCTCGATAACCTGCAAACCCTCTGCAAGCTGCCTTGCCATGACAAGGTGAAACAGCAGGAGGAACAGGCGAGCCTTCACCATCGCGGCGTTTGGGATTGAAAAGAGAGAATTGCAATCCGTTCGCACTTGACAGTGCAAATTTGCAACAGGAGGGGGGCGGTCAAAACTCTGGCGCGCCGGTCATCAGTTGACCCGCGGCCCCCTCATTCGGAGATTTTTTTTGTCTGAGCCGAAAAAAGCGGCCCATCTTGATCTTTTGGGCGACCCGTGGACGGAGCTTAAAGACCCGCGCGGGCGGAAGCGTCATAAGCGTTCGCCGGAAGTGGCTGAAAAGGTTGCGGTTTTGAAGGCTTCGGGTATTGCAACGGTGGATATCGCCTTGCGGGTGGGGCTGAGTGAGCCGACGCTTCGCCAGTATTATTTTCGGGAGCTTCAGAATGGGGCGGCCCTGGCTCAGGCTGTACTTAACGAGTCCATGTGGGAAAAGGCGAAGGCTGGCGTTGTCGGGGCCGCACGCTACTTGCGCGAGGAGTTCGAGAAGGGCCAGATTGAGCGGATCGCTACGCCCGTGACGCCTGTGAAAGAGGCGGCGATGGGCAAGAAGGCGCTTCGGCAGGAAGCCGCCGATCAGGTGGGCGGACGATACGCCACACCGGAACCACCGCGCCTGAACTGATCGGATGAACTGGTCTACGGCCTGCCCTGACTGGCGCGAACGGATTGTCGCCAGGCAGTCGCTGATTCCTGCGCCCTTGTTTCCTGACGAAGCTCAGGCGGCGCTGGATGTGTTCAAGGGACTTCGGATAGTTGATGCGGCGGGTAGCCCGACCTTTGGCGAGGCCTGCGAACCTTGGGTCTTCGAGTGGGTGGCCGCGATCTTCGGGGCCTATGACAAGGCGCGTAACAAGCGTCTGATCAAGGAATTCTTTCTGTTGATCAGCAAGAAAAATTCCAAATCTACGATCGCCGCCGGCGTAATGGTGACGGCGCTGATCCGCAACTGGCGGATGGCCGCCGAACTGATCCTGCTGGCGCCAACGATCGAGGTGGCGAGAAACGCGTGGAAGCCCGCCGTGGCCATGATCCGCGCCGATTCTGATCTGAGTACGTTGCTGCACATTCAGGAGAGTGTGCGGACGATCACTCATCTGAAGACGAAGGCGGAACTGAAGGTCATCGCCGCCGATTCCGGCACGGTGGCGGGCAATAAGGCCGGTTTCGTCTTTGTCGATGAGTTGTGGGAATTCGGCTCCCGGCATGATGCGGAAAACATGCTCACCGAGGCCACCGGCGGCCTGGCGTCGCGGTCGGAGGGCTTCGTCATCTACGCTTCCACCCAGTCGGACAAACAACCGGCCGGGGTCTTTGCCGAAAAGCTGGCCTATCATCGGGGGGTGCGCGACGGCGAGATCAACGATCCGCACAGCTTGCCGACGCTGTATGAATATCCGGAGGCGATGATCGAGGTGGAAGCCTATCTCGATCCGGACAACTGGTATGTGACAAATCCGAACCTGGGCCGGTCGGTCGATATCGATTACCTGATGCAGGAGAAGGCCAAGGCCTTCAGCCCGGTGGCGAAGGGCGGCAAGAAGCAATCGTTTCTGGCCAAGCATCTGAACGTGGAAATCGGCTTGCGTCTCTCCGCCAACCGCTGGCGCGGCGTCGATTACTGGGAGGCCGCCGCCGATCCGGCGCTGCGGACCCTGGAGGACATACTCGACCGGTCGGAAGTGGTCACCGTCGGCATAGACGGCGGCGGACTGGACGATCTGGTGGGATTGTCGGTCATCGGCCGCGAGCGTGAAACGCGGCGGTGGATGGTATGGGCCAGGGCGTGGGCGCACAGCGACGTTCTGCACCTGCGGCAGGATATCGCCACCCAGTTGCTTGAGTTCGAGAGCGACGGCGATCTGGTGATCTGTGACGATCCGGAACAGCCGAACCGGGATGTGGCCGATATCGTGGCCAGCATCAAGGCCCGCGATCTGTTGCCGGAGAAGCATGGCGTGGGGCTGGACCCTTATTGTATCGCCGGACTGGTGGACGAGCTGGCCATGCGGGGTATCGACGGGGAGCTTTTGTCAGCCATCCGGCAGGGCAGCGCCTTGTCACCGGCCTCATGGGGATCGGAGATCAAGTTGAAGAACCTGTCGTTGCGGCATGGCGGTTCGCGGCTGATGAACTGGTGCGTCGGCAATGCCGCCGCCGAGGTGCGCGGTTCGGCCATCCTGATCACGAAGGAGACAGCCGGTCGGGCGAAGATCGATCCGCTCGTCGCCATGTTCAATGCGGTCATGCTGATGGCCCGCAATCCGGAGGCGCTGGCGAATGAGTGGAACAACTATCTTGAAAGCTTGGGAGTAGTGGCTTGAATATGTTCAAAAACTGGCTTCCGGGCGTGAAGGAAGGCGGCGGATATCACGCGCATGTCCTGACCGAAGGCCAGGTTTTGAGCACCAAGGCCGCCGATACGGTGGTCAGCTTGTCACTGACCAATCCCAGCCATTGGGATGGTGGGGCTTCGGTCGCCGGCGTGGCGGTCAATGAGTCGTCGGTTCTGGGGCTTTCGGCGGCCTGGGCCTGTGTTAACCTGCTTTCCGGCACCATCGCCTCCCTGCCGCTGGTGATTTACCGCACCGATGCGCAGGGTGTCCGTACCGTTGCCACGGATCATCCGCTGTACCGCCTGTTGCGGGAATCCCCGAACTACGACCAGACGGCCATGGATTTCTGGGAGGGCGGCACGGCAGCCCTGGAGCTGCGCGGAAACATGCACGCGCGCAAGGTATACAGCGGCCGCCGTCTGGTGGCGCTGTATCCGATCCATTGCCCGGCCGTCCGGCGTCAAACCGACGGATCGTTACGGTATCGCTGGAGCGAGGACAGCAAGTATTACGACCTGCCGCAGGAACAGGTTTTTCATGTGCGCGGGTTCGGCGGCGGCCCTTTGGGCGGGCTTTCGACGCTCAGTTATGGCAGGCAGGTCTTTGGCCTGTCATCCGCCGTCAATACCGCCGCCGCCAAGACCTTCGTCAACGGTGTCAGGCCGTCGATCGCGCTGACGACGGACAGGTTTCTGGGAGATCAGCGCAATCTGATCGAAAAGGCCCTGATGGAAAAGCATGAGGGCGCGATGAATGCCGGGCGCCCGCTGATACTGGAGGCCGGACTTAAGCCTTCAAACCTGTCGTTTTCGCCGGAAGACGCGCAGATGCTGGAGTCGCGGGGCTTCAGCGTCGAGGAAATCTGCCGCCTGTTCGGCGTGCCGCCGATCATGATCGGGCATGGTGAGAAGACCAGTAGCTGGGGCACCGGCGTGCAGGAAGTGACGCTCGGCTTCATAAAATATACCCTGCGCCGCCGCCTTAAACGGATCGAACAGGCGATTCAGAAACAATTGCTTACACCCGAAGATCAGGCTGCGGGGATTGTTGTCGAGTTCAATCTTGAGGGCCTGCTGCGGGGCGATGGCGCCGGACGGTCGGAATTTTACAGGTCGATGACATCCATCGGCGCCATGACGATCAACGAGGTTCGGGCACTGGAAAACCTGCCGCCCGTGGCCGGTGGCGATGTGCCCCGGATGCAGTCGCAGAATATCCCGATCAATATGAGCAATCCGCCCGCACTGGTCGCCGGAGGGAATGATGAAAACTAAGAATTCGGGTCTGACGCTCGACCTCAAGTCGATCGGCGGCGACGGCCGCATCGAGGGTTACGCCTCGGTGTGGAACGTTGTGGACAGCTGTAACGAGGCCGTGGTGCGCGGCGCTTTCAAGCAATCGCTGGCGGCCTCGCGCCGTGAGGGCCGCAGTATCAAGATGCTGCGCCAGCATGACACATCATCGGTCATCGGCGTCTGGGAAGACCTGGCGGAGGACGAAAAGGGCCTGAGGGTCGCCGGGCGCATCCTGAAGGATGATACGGCGCTGGCGGCGGAAACCTTCGCCCTGATGAAGGCCGGCGCGCTGGATGAGCTATCCATCGGTTACCGCGAGATCGAAACCAAGAAAGACCCGTCCCGGCCCGGCGTATTGCTCCTGAAACAACTGAACCTGCGCGAGGTCAGTATCGTGACCTTCGGGGCGCTGGGTGTGGCGGCGCGGATCGACAGCATCAAATCCATTCTGGACGACGGCGACCTGCCGACCGTCCGGCAATTCGAGGCGTACCTGAGGGATTCAGGCTTCTCAAAGGCCCTGGCGACCACCATCGCCGCCAAGGCCGCGCCGCACCTTCGGGGGGAACCCGGAGCGCAGGCAGATGATGTGATGGACTTTTTGAAAGCCCTGCGCGGCTGAACCCTGCCCTATCGGCAATCTCACTCCTCAAAGGAAAATCTTATGAAAAACCGTTTCACTATTGCGGCGGCGGCCTCGCTTGCCGTTATGTCTGCCCTTGGTTTCCGTATGTCGGCGAATGAGCGCCGCATGGGCCGCTTCCTGCGTGATCCTGATGGTCACAGTGGTCCGACGCCCGCCGAAATGGCGGCTGAGATCAAGAAGGACTTCGAGAAGAAGTTCGATGAGGTCAAAGGCCTGGCGGAAAAGGCCGTGGCGGAAGCCCAGAAGGGCATCGACCAGACGGCTTCCCAGAAGGAAATCATCGACGGCGCCCTGACCGGCATGAACGAGGCGAAGGCGCGCCTTGACGAGCTTGAGCAGAAGATGGCCCGCTCCGGCGGATCGGACGACGACCACCAGAAATCCATTGGCGAGCAGTTCGTGGAAAGCGAAGGCTTCAAGTCGTTCGCGGCCTCCGGTTTCTCGAAGTCCGCCCGTGGCGCCGATCTGCAGATCAAGGCCACCCTGACCTCGGCCACGACCGACGCCGCCGGCTCGGTGGGTGACGCTGTGCAAACCACCCGCCTGCCTGGCATCCTGCCCCTGCCGCAACGCCGCATGACCGTGCGCGACCTGCTGACGCCGGGCCGCATGGACGGCAACTCGCTGGAATATGTGAAGGAAACCGGCTTCACCAACAGCGCGGCGCCGGTGGCGGAAGGCGCGTCCAAGCCGGGGTCGGACCTGAAGTTCGATTTGGTGACGACTTCGGCCAAGGTCATCGCCCACTGGATGAAGGCCTCGAAGCAGATCCTCAGCGATGTATCGCAACTGCAATCGGTCATCGATCAGCGCCTGCTGTATGGCCTGGCTTACGTGGAAGAAAACCAGTTGCTGAACGGCGACGGGACCGGGCAGAACCTAAACGGCATCATTCCACAGGCAACCGCCTATTCGGCGCCGATCGCGCTTTCGTCTCCCACCAGCATCGACCGCATCCGCCTGGCCATGCTGCAGGCGGCGCTGGCGGAATATCCGGCGACCGGCCATGTCATGCACCCGGCGGACTGGACCTGGATCGAAACGCTGAAAGATACGACCGGGCGGTATATCATCGGCAATCCGCAGGGATCGATCACGCCTACCCTGTGGTCGCTGCCGGTGGTTCAGACGCAGGCGATGACCATCGACAAGTTCCTGACAGGCGCCTTCAAGCTGGGGGCGCAGGTCTTCGACCGCTGGGATGCGCGTGTGGAAACCGGGTATGTGAATGATGACTTCATCAAGAACCTGGTCACCATTCTGGCGGAAGAGCGGTTGGCCCTGGCGGTCTACCGCCCGGAGGCGTTCATCTACGGCGACTTCGGCCGCGTATCCTAAACGGCGGCGGCGGGGCTTCGGCCCCGCTGCTTTTTGAGGGAGTATTTTATGACTACGAAATTCAGGGTCCTGCGCCAGCACCTCGGCGACCGGATGTATATGCCGGGCGACACACGCGAGGCTGTGGCTTCGGAGGTGGCGCATCTGGTTGAGAAGGGCGTGCTTGAGCCGGACCGGGCCAAGACCGATCCGAAGCCCGCGAACAAGGCTGAAAAGCCTGCGATGAACAAGGCGGCGCCGGTATGATCAATGCCGTGGTCCTGACGACCGGTCCCTTGGTGACGCTCGACCAGGCCAAGGCGCATTTGCGGGTTGACGGCGATGATGAGGATGCTCTCATCGAAACCTATGCCGATGCCGCGGTACGTTCGTGCCTCAAAAATACTGACCGCGAACTGGTGCCTCAGGACGCCGAGGCGGTGTTTCGCGCCGCCGCTCTCCTCACCCTTGGCGATTTTTACGCCAACCGCGAAAGCGTGGTGGCGGGTCAGTCATTCGGGCTTTCGCCCACCGCCGAAATGCTGCTTGGCCCCTATAGGCTGATCCGTGTCTAAACCGATTGCCCTTTGCCTCGGCGGCGCGCTGTGCGTCTGGGACGATCTGGCGCGCGCGCGGGCGCTGATCGGTGACGCCCGGCATATCATGGTGGCCTGCAATTATGCCGGCATACAGTATGACGGACATCTTGACGCCTGGGTGAGTTTGCATCCGGAGCGGATGCGGCCGTGGATGGCTGAACGGGCGGCACGCGGCGGAAACAGCGATTACCGTGTCTTCGGACAGTCCCGGCGCTGCAATAGCCCCGGTGAAGTCATATCCCAGATATGGAATGGATCGTCTGGCCTCTATGCGGCGCAGATTGCCCTTCGTGTTCTGGGGTGTGGCGCGGCGGTCCTGTGTGGCGTGCCGATGGAATCGGCGGCGCAGCATATCCATTGGCCAGGAGACTGGACAGATCCGGACAAATATCGGGCCGGTTTTGAACAAGCCAGGGCAGAGGGTGCCAATATCCGCTCCATGTCGGGCTGGACAAGGACGCTATTCGGCGCGCCATCGCGCAGATGGATTCAATCGTGATGCGGGCTGGAAAACTCGACCGCCGGATCACCTTTATCATGAAGGTACAGGTGGGACCGGACAGCTTCGGCGATATGCAAACAGTGGATCGGACTGTCGGCCCAGTATGGGCGGCGGTGATTCCGGTCAGCGACGGGGAGCAGATGCGGGCAGCGCAGGCGGGCGCCACCCTCACCCACCGCTTCCAGGTCCGCTATTCCTGCCAGGTGGCGGCGGTCGATGCCATGGCGCAGATCGTTTTCGAGGGGCGAACCTATGCGATTATTGCGCCGCCGAAAGAGATCGGCCGGCGGGAGGGTCTGGAATTCAGCGCCACGGCGCGCGCGGATACGGCGGTCTGATCATGGCCCGGCGCGTCGTAACGGTAAAGGGCCTCAAGGAGCTGGAGCAGAATCTCGCCAAACTGACCAAGGCGGCCGCGAAGGGGGTGACGCAACGCACGTTGAAGCTGGCGGCCGTGCCGATGGTGACTGCTGCCAAGAATTGGGCGCCGGTACTTACGGGCGGAATGAAACTGTCGATCTCCGCCAGCACGAAAAAGCCGGTCAATTATGACAAGGGCAAGATCGCCTATAGTCAGGTGCTTCGGAATGGCGGCGACAAGGCGGCGGCGGTCACAGCGATGCGGCAGGCCCGAAAAGAGAACCCGAATACGTTTTCGGAAATATTCATCGGGCCGTCGCACAAGCGCTTTTATGCCAGCTTTGTCGAATACGGCACGGTGCATTCCGCGCCCAATCCTTTTATGCGGCCGGCGTGGGACAGGACACAGGATCGTTGCCTGGAGATCATTATCGAGGAACTGGACAAGGAAATCGATAAGTCGGCGGCGCGCCTGGCCAGGAAAGCTTTGAAGGGCCGGTGATGGAAGAAGCGCTCAGGGCCTATCTGCTGGCGCAAGCAGGCATAACCGATCTTATCGGCAATCGCGTGTTCTGGAATATCCGCCCTCAGGGCACGCCCCTGCCGGCACTCGTCCTCAACCGTATCAGCCTGCCGGTGAACCATACCTATAAAGACCGTGTTCGGCTGTCCCGCGCCCGTGTGCAGTTCGATTGTTATGGGGTTTCCAACGCGTCGGCGCGCGGTCTGGAGCGCGCGGTTGTCACGGCGCTGGACAGCCGGGCCTTCACGCAGGGCGGTATCGAGTTCCAGGGCTGTTTCGCCGCCGATGCCCGCGACCTGACCGACCGGGGCACAACGGATGCCGACACGATCTTTCGTCCGAGTATCGATTTCAATATTCTTTTCAAGGAGTAGACACACATGTCTGACGCAAATATCGGCTGGTCTTCCACGATCAAGCTGCATAACGGCACCACCCTCATTGAACTGGCGGAGGTGGACAGCGTAACCGTGCCCGATGATCAGGCGGATGAGGTGGAAGTGACCCACTACAAAAGCCCCGACCGCCGCAAGGAGTATATCTCCGGCCTGATCGATGGCGGTGAACTGGAAATCCAGATGAATTACATCGCCGGCACGGCCACCGACCTGCTGCTGACTGCCGCCAAGGCCGCCGGCGATGTCCGGCCCTGGGAGGTCACCATTCCCAATGGCGGCAGCGGCTGGAAATTCTCCGGGGCCGGCTTCGTCAAATCGTACACAAAGGACATTCCTGTCGATGACGTGATGAAGGCCACGGCGACCATTCGCGTATCGGGCGCGGTCACCGAAACGGCGGCCAGCGGCAGCGGGAGCTGATCACCGTGAAAATCGAGAGGATTATCGGCGGTCAGGCGGTCATCTGGTCGAACGACCGCCGCGCCCGGCTGCGGGCCGAGCTGGCGCTCGATATGCCGTGGGATCGGATCGCCGCCAATATCGCCCGTTCCACGGCCATCCAGGAGCAGCTGTTCTACAGCGGCTTTACCTACCCTGACGGCCGCGCCGTGCCTGAAGAAGAGATTGACGCGCTGGCGGCGGCGGATGATGCCGGCATGAAGGCGCTGGTGCGGGCCATCTCGGCGGAGAGACAGACGGCCCCTTTAGAGGCAGCACCATCGCCGCGCAATTCCGGCAATGGTGCAGCCTTGGCCTCGATCCCGGCCTCTTCTGGTCATCGGAAGACTGGGAAATCGAGGAAATCGTCAAAGGCCGCCGGGACTACCTCGGCCAGGTTCATAAACAAGGCCTGATGCAGGCCTATGCCACGGCGGTCTTCGGCCGTGTGAAGGACCCGCACAAAACGCTGAAGAAGATGCTCAGGTCTTTATCGGCGCAACCGAAATCGTCCCAACCGGCGCAAGCCAATGCCGCGTTGCTGGCCGCCATGCGCGGGCTGGTGGCGCGTACCAACCGGAGTAATTGACATGGCGGGAAACGGCATTATCGGCGCGCTGCTGGTATCGCTCGGCATCGATACGGCGGCTTTCACTACCGGATTGCAGGAAGCGGAAGGCAAGGCCAGTGCTTTCGGCAAGGTCATGTCCACCATCGGCGGCGTGGCGTTCGCCGGCCTTGTCGCCGGGGCGGCGACGGCTGGCGCGGCCTTCATCAAGTTCGGCGCGGAGAGTTTGTCCGTGGCGGATAATGTGAGTGATACCGCCGCGCGCCTCGGCACAGGGGCGGTGGCGCTTCAGAAGCTTGGCGCCGCCGCCACCGATGCCGGAAGCACGCCCGCGCGGTTGTTCGACGCCATGGACAATCTCAACGGCGTCATCGGCACCTTTGTTCAGACCGGCGGCGGGCCGGGCGCGGCGGCTTTCAAACAACTTGGTATCGCCGGGCAGATTACCAGTGGCCAGATACAGACCGCCGATCAGGCTTTTCTTGCCGCCGTCCAGGCCATGGAGGGAATTCCGGACCCGTCCTTAAAAGCACAGATCGCCATGCAGCTTTTCGGCAAGGCCGCCGGGCCTGATATGCTGAAACTGGTCGATGTCGGTCGGGACGGCCTGGTGGCCTATGGTGACGCCGCGCAGGATGCCGGGCGGATCATGTCGGATGAGATGGTCAAAAAGCTGTCCGACGCCAAGGGGCTGCTTGAAAAAACCGGCGCGGCCGCTGGTCAGATGGCCACGGTCATGGCGGGCGAGGCGATTGTCGCCATCGTGGATATGGCCAAGGAACTGGCGCCGTTATGGGCACAGACGAAAACGCTCTGGTCGCAGGTGGCGGCCTATCTGTTGCCCTCCATCAAGGAATTGGGCGCGGCCTTCATGAAATTCGCCCGTGGCCCCGCCGGTCAGTGGCTGATCGAGGTTCTGCGCGAGATCGGCCAATTGCTCGGCACCGTGGTGGTGGTCGGCGTCAATCTGACTGTCAAGGCCTTCACGATGCTGTTCAATGTGGTCGATGCCGTGGGGCGGTTTATCGCCAATGCGGTGGACAAGATGACCAAGGCATTCGACTGGCTGCGCAAGGTGACCCACGGCCTGATCAATATCGTGATGCCCGTGGGGCCGGCCTACAGGGCGATGGCGTCCGATGTCAGCGCGTCGTCGAAAGATACCGTGGATCATGTCGAGACGAATTTCAAACGTCTGCCACAGGTCATGACCAAGGTGGTCACGACCGAAACCGGGAAGGTCAAAAAGGCCTTTGAGGACCTTCGTAAAAGTTATGTGGAATGGTCCGAGGGTAATAACGGCAAGGTCAAGCCGTTCGAGTTGGGCAAGATGTCCGACCGGGACATCAATACCAATGATCCGAAAATCCTTGCCAATGATTACGTCAAGGCCATGCGGGATGCCGCGCAGCAAACGAAAGAGGAGAATCGCCGGAATTTCGCTGAAACCTTCACCGATGGCGTCATGGCGGCCCTCAATGGTGATCTGGGCAGTTTTTTCACGCGCTGGTGGCAACGGCATCTGGCGGAAGACCTGGACGCACTGGGTGCGCGGCTCTTCGACTGGATGGGATCACCGTCGTCATCGGGCGGCATCTCCGGCCTGCTAAAAGGAATCGGCGGCGGCATTGCCTCGATCTTCGGCAACTCGCCCAAAAACGCCAATGGCGGCACCTATGCCCTGAAAGGCGGCGGCGGTGTGGATTCACGGCTGTTCAGTTCATGGGTTTCACCGGACGAAATCATCAGGATCGGATCGGCGGAGGACTTCAGCGGCGGCGCCATGACCCTGCAAGTCGAAGCCTCGCCCTGGTTCGATGTGCGGGCCAAGGAGGCCTCGCGCCCGATGGTGGTTGACTATGCCAGCCGGGCGGCGGCGACCGGTACGCAGGGCGGCGCGGCGCTGGCGCAGACGCAACAGGCCCGCCGGCAACGGAGCTGGATGGAATGAGCATCATCCTGCCCGGCGCGCCCTCCTTCGTTTCATGCACGCCGCGCTTGATCAGTTCGAGCAATGACCTGAAAAGCCCGGTCGGCAATATCAAGCAGCGCATCCTGCGCCTGGGGGATATGTTCGCCGCCGATATCGTCATGCCCCCGATGCCCAAGGCTACGGCTGACAAGTGGTTTTCCAAACTGATGCAGGGGGCGCGGAGTACCGTCGTCTTCGACTGGCCTCTGCCGGATGCGGGCGTTGGTAATCCCGGCACGCCATTGGTCAAGGGCGCCGGTCAGACGGGGGTATTGCTGGTGATCGATGGTTTCACGGCTGGCTATCAGATCAAGGATGGCCAGTTTTTCAGCCTGATCCAGGGTGGCCGGCGTTACCTGCATATGGCTACGGCCGATGTGACGGCCAGCGGCGCGGGACAGGCCACCGTTTCCTTCCTGCCCATGCTGCGGGTCAGTCCCTCGGACAATGCGGTTGTCGAATTCGCGGCGCCGAAGATTGAAGGGTTGATCCAGGCGGACGATGTGCGCGCGCCGCTCGCTGTGGATCATATCGTCAATCTGGCCTTCTCGATCGAGGAGCAACGCTGATGGCCCTCGATCCGGATATGCAGGCGGGGCTTGAGGGTGATGTTATCGGCCTGTTCGTGGCGGTTGAGATTCAGCATCCTGTCGGCACTATCCGCCTGCTGCCCGGCGCCGGGGTGATTGTTTTCAACGGTCATACCTTTGTGGGGCATGACGATTCTTACGGCTCACTAGGGGCGATCGATATCTCCGCCGATGGTCAGGGCAATGAGGCCCCGACGGCGCAAATAGCGGTCAATGTGGCGGATATCACGGTCGGCCCGGCGCTTTCCTCAGCGACAGCGCAAGGGTCGCCGGTGGCGGTCTATGTCGGCGCCTTCAATCCGGCGACCGGGCTTGTGATAGGTCAACCCGATCTGCGCTTTTATGGCGAGATCGACACGATCGACTGGAATCGCGGCGCCGATGGTGCGCCGTCGCTGCAAATCGAGGCGGTTTCGGGCTTCGAACGCTTTTTTGAAAATGACGAGGGCAATCGGCTTAATGACACCTATCATCAATCGGTCTGGCCCGGCGAGCTGGGGCTGGAATATATGACGATGGTTCTCGATCAAATCCCCTGGGGGATTGCCGGCGCCAAGCCGCCCCTGACCCATTCGGGCACGGCCTGACCCCATGGAAATGATTCACCGCATTGCCTGCGCTTCGGAAACCCTGGCGCAGTACAAGAACGCGCGCTTTCAGTGGGGCCGAAAGGACTGTGTGCGCATGTGCGCCAGCCACATCAGGCGCATGGGACATAAGGTTTCGCTGGTCAAGGCGGGCGAATATTCGTCTTTGCAAGGGGCCAGGGCGGCCCTGAAACGCGCCGGTTTCGATACGCTGGAGGCGGCACTGGACGCCCGATTTGATCGCATCGCCCCGGCGGCGGCCCTGCCCGGCGATATCATCGCTCTGCCAAGCGACTGGGAGGTACCTGCCTTGGCCATACGTCTGAGCAATAACGCGGTGCTGCATACGTCGAACGGCGGTTTTGCGATATCCGAACCGAAAGCTTTTGTTGCTGCCTGGCGTGTGCCGTTTTTGGTGGAATTGAAAAATGTCTGACCCGATTAGCTGGGCCGTTGCCGCCATCAAGGCCTATGGCGCGTGGGCGGCGCAGCACGCCATTGCCGCAACGGTTGTCAAAATCGCCGCGACTGCCGTCGTGACCAAGGCGCTGACTCCCAAGCCCAAAGGCATCGGCTCCAGCGGAATACAAACCTCTTTCAAGGCCGATCCGCAAGCCCCTTCGCCCTTTCTGGTTGGGCGCACGGGCAGCGGGGGGTATAATGTCTTTACATACCCCAGCGGCGACAAGAACAAGTATCTCAACTTCTTCACGGTGTTTTCGCGCTTCGGTCCGCTGAAAGCCTTCGAGGGGTTCAGCGCGAACAAGACCCCGGTGAACTTCAATGCCGGGGGCGCGGTCACCTCCGGCGGCAGTTTCGCCGGCAAGATGTGGCTGATCGCGGCGCTGGGTCTGCAACCGGCCACGGCCCTGGCCACGCCCACAGACCTGATCGGCAATGGCGAAGTGGCGGAATGGACTGCGGCGCACAAGCTTTCCGGCCTGGCGGCGCACCGCTGGGCGCTGGAATTCAACAGTACGGTTTATGCCAACGGTGTGCCCCAGCCCATTAGCGTTTGGCAGGGGATGCGGGTCTACGATCCGCGGTTAGATTCAACCTATCCCGGCGGCATCGGTGACCAGCGCGCCGATGATCCGGAGAGCTGGGGCTATGACGGGTACGATAACAACTACCTGCAAGCCATCACATACCTGCTTGGGTATTGGGAAAATGGCGTCAAGGTCGGCGGTGTCGGGTTAGCGCCCGCCATGATCGATTTCCCGGCCTACGTCGAAGGGGCCAATCTGGCCGATCTGAACGGCTGGAAATCGGGGGGCGAGTTTACATCGGCGGACAGCAAGTGGTCGGTACTGACCAATATGCTGCAGGCCGGGGGCGGCGAGCCGCTCAAGATCGGCGCGAAGGTCAGTTGCCGCATCAACGCGCCACGCACCGCCCTGGCCACGCTTGGCGAAGCCGATATAGCGGGTCAGGTCAATGTGCCGGGTGTGCGGTCCCGCCGCGAGCGCAAGAATTCGATCATCCCGCGCTATCGCTCCGAGGCGCATGACTGGCAGGTGGTGGCCGCCGCGCCGATCACGGCGGAGGCCTATCAGCTCGAAGACGGCGGCCTGCGGCAAAAGGAGATCGAATATCCCTTCTGCCAGGCCGATGAACAGGCCGGGCAACTGGCGGGCTACGATCTGGTCAATGCCCGCGAGATGTATCCGATCACCCTGACAGCCAAACCGGCCTGGATGGGCTACCGGCCCGGCGACTGCATCAATCTCAACCTGCCGGAGATGGGTCTGATTTCGCAGAAGGCGATCATCCTTAACCGCGATCTCGATCTGGCGACCGGCACGGTATCCATGACGCTGATCAGCGAGACGGAAGGCAAACACGAATTCGCCCTGGGTCAGACGGCCGTGCCGCCGCCCACGCCAGGCCTGACCGTGCCTGACTACGGGACGATTATCGCCCCGGCCGTGGAAGCTTTCCATGCCAGTGTCGGCTACCTGACCAGCGGAGCCAATGCCCTGCCGGCGATTTCGATCACTGGCGTGGGGGATAATCCCTTCGCTAAATACATCGTCATCGAATACCGCGTGGTGGGCGCTGCGGACTGGATCGAATGGGCGACGGCCCCGGCGACCACGACCGCCTTCACCATCACCGGCCTCGATTCCGGGCAGACCTATGAAATCGCCGTGTCCTATATCTCGGTGCTGGGGGTGCGCGGCGCGCGGCGCGTCTATGGCCCCTATACGACCGGCGGGGTCAATGCCAATCAACTGGCGGGCATCGACGGCGCCACGATCATCAATGGCCTGAATACCAATATCGAGGGGCTGGCCAAGGAAATCCTCAGCCGGCAAAATCTGGACGCCTTCACCAAGGCGACCTTCTACGACGGCAACGGCAAATCGATCAAGACCGTGGCCCTGAGCGCCATCGACAAGGCCGATAACGCCGTCAGCACCATGAATTTCATCGGCGCCTTTAATGTGGATCACAGCGCCTTCATTCTCAACGCCTCGACGGTCAGCGTGGTCGATGCCGATGGCGTAACCAAAACCTGGTCCGCCTACGTCAACGCCGTCAGCACGAAGGTGGGCGATCTGGAAACGACCGTCGCCATCCAGCAGGAATCGCTCGACGGCATCACCGGCAAGCTGTCCTTAAGCGTCACCGCGCCTGGCGGCACGGGCGGCATCGTGATCGGGGCCGGGCCGCAGGGGTCCTATATCGGCTTCGCGGCGGCTGAACTGGCCATCTTCGATAACGCCGATCCTGATGTCTATACCATCGTCTTCGCCTATGCCGGCGGTATCATCAGCCTCAATTCGGCGGTCAAGGTCAACGGGGCAGCGGTCATCAACGGCTCGCTGACCATCAATGCCGTGCCCGTCAACTTCGCCATCGTGCCCGCCTACGCCAAGACGGCTTCCAACTATCACGGCGACGGCAGCACGACCTTTACGCTGTGCGAAACCACGATCACGCTGGATACGGCGGGCTATCTGGAATGCGCGGCGAATGTCTACCAGGGCTTCCCGTCGGGAGACGCCAACTGGAATTGCTGGCTCTATGTCGATGGCGTCGCCGACGAGCCGACCTCGTACATTCAGGGCGACTGGACGCAGGTTCAGGTGAGGATGGACACCATCAAATACAAGCCCGCCGGCACCTATACCGTGACGCTCAAATGGAAGGGCGGCGCGACGGTTGAAAATGTCGTCGGGGTGCTCTTCGCCAAGGGACTGGAAAAAACCTCATGATTTACGTCTCCTATCAGCCGACGCCGCCGGGTAGCCTCAGCGGCCCGATCGTGCAGGTACAGCGCTGCGCCCGCATCGCGCCCGAAAAACTGTCCCTGCCAGTGGTCGAAGTGCCGGAATGGCGTGACGATTACGGCACGGCCTATCGTGTCGTTGACGGGCAGGTGGTGGCGAAAATCTGATCATGACGATTTCAGCGCCCTCCAATCCCGCCCTCATCCTCGATGACGGCGCGTCCACCTTTGCGCCCACCGGCGGCGGCACTTTCACACGTAAAGGCATGGTCGATGGTGATCCGCGCGTCTACGATTCCGGCACGGACCTTGTGCCGTCGTCTTTCGTCGCCGCCTATCAGGCTTCCGTGCTCGATACCGCTTCGGGGGATGAACAATATGTGCTGACGATCGAAGGCTGCGCCAGCGCCGACTTCACGGGCGAGGTGCGCGGCCTGGATGAATGGTCGATGTCGGTGAAGGACCAGCAGGATATCCGGGGCGTTACGACGCTCGATCCGCTGGATAACACCATCTGGCGCTATCTGCGCCTGTCGATACAGGTCAGCGGCACAACGCCGGAAATCGCTGTGTTCGCCTTCCTGCGCCCGCTTTCGGACATGACCGCGTACGAGTTCCATGAACTGGTGCAGCTCCAGGTCTTCGCCATGGAGAATATCCAGAACGCCATCGGCTGCTGGATACCCTGGGCCAACGGCGTGGCGGGCGGCGGCCCGTACAATGACGGCAGATATCCGATCTATGACGGGTTCGGGCATTCGACCCTGCTGGCCTGTCCGGCGCAATGGGCCGATGATTACAAGGTCGATGTGCCGCAGAGCTATGGCGCGATCGGCGACGGCCTGTCGCATCCGGCCTCAGGCGTTTTCGATACCCTGACGGACTGCCAGGCGGTTTATCCCTTCGCCACGTCGCTGGCGATGGAAATGGACTATCTGGGCTGGCAGAAGGCGATTAACACCGGACGCAAGATCGGCAGTCCGCCCGCCGTCTATATTATGTGCAATGCCGATCCGGCCAGCCAGAAAGAGTTGACCTACGTCTCCGGCATCGCCTGGGTGGAAGCCACGGCCGCGCGCTGGAAGTTCAATGCCCTGGCGCCGAAGACAACAACGGAGCACCTTTACGAGAATTACGATTTCGCCACGGATGAGGGCTGGGTGAATGCCTCCATCTGGGGGCCGGGTGAGCTGATCGACACGACCTTCGATACCGGTGCGGCGGTGATGACCGATATCGGCGAGCCGGGAACGCAGGCCACCTTTTATCAATGGGGCCGCCTGCTCTCCGACATACCGGTGGGGCGTTACACTGTGACCTGGGAGGCCGAGGCGACGCTGGGCGATAGCTATGGCCTTGGTAACTTCAATCCCCCCTATATGGTTATCGGCTTCTTCGCCACCTCGCCCGGCGAGGGGCCTAATCTGGTTGGGCGCGATTCGGGCACGATCTATTTCAACGTGTCTCCGCCAACCGGTGGCGTGATCGATGCCAGGAGCGGAAGTTTCGATATCAATGTGCCGGTCAGCGGGTCGGTATGGCTGACGGTTTCGGCGGGCGGCTATGGCAATTTCAGGGTCACCAAGCTCGATATCCAGCCCGCCCTGCTGAATTGCGCCGTGCTGATGACGCGGGACGGCGCGCCCGAACATTATCCGATCATGCAGCCGCTGGCCGGGATATGGATTGAAGGCCCGGCCGTGGCGAACGGCGTCACCGGCGTCTTGTGGAAATCGTTCTCCAACACCGACGGCAATGTGGCGGCCCTGGAAAAATGCAATATCACCGGCTTCGAGTTCGGCGCGGAAACCAGCGACGGCGCCTATCTGACCGAGATTATCAGCTGCAATATCTTCAGCAACCGCATCGGCTACCGGCACAGGCCCGGCGCGGAGAACGCCGGCGAAAACATGCGCTTCGTGGGTGGCGGCATTTTCAATAACGTCATCGCCATCGACAATACCGGTCGCGCTGAAATCAATATCGTCACCATGGCCATCGATTATAACGGTCAGGCCATCGTCAACAACGCCGGCACGATCAATATGAGCCTGCTCAGGCTCGAACAATGGTGTGACGCCTCGACGCCCGGCCCGATCATCCACTGCCTGCCGGGCGGCAAGGTCACCGGTTCGCAGATGCGTTTTCTGGGGGCGGGCACGCCCGGCACCATGACGGAGCCGCCTGTCAAACTGGACAGCGCGCTTTCAAGCTGCACCTTCCATATGTGCGACATCTATAATCTGTCGTCGGCCACCGGCTACGCCGCCAGCGGCCCCGGCCGGCTGCGCATCACCGACATGCAGAATAACGGCAACCCGAACATCGGGCCTTATCTGCTCTCCGCTACGCCCGCCATGGATGTGCTGGGCGGCGCGGGCTTTTTCGAGCCGATGACCACCTATGTGCCGGTCGCCCCGGACGGTATCCATCTGGAGGGCGGGCTTTTCCCGACGGGAAGCCATACCAGCATCGACCGCTGGAACACCAATATCACTACGATTTCGGTCACAACCGATTTTGCCTGGCAAGGCACGCGCTGCCTGAAAATCACCAAGGCCGATAGCGACGATCCGAGCATCAACGATTCTCTGCATATCCTGATCCCGACGACGGGCGGCAATCTGCTGGGCGGCTTCAAAATCCTGATGCCCCACGATCAGCCCTCAACCGGCACGATCTATTTCCGCGTCTTCTGGGTCCGGGTCATCGGCCAGGACGATCTGGGCCGCCCCAGATACGGGCCAAGCTGGTCGTTCAAGGGCGAGACGGATATCCCGGTGCCTCTGGAAGGCTCGGATACGTGGATCGGCCGCAGTTTCGGCACCTTTTATGAAAACGACAGCCAGGATCCGGCCACCCAGGCCGGTATCCGCCCGCCCGTCTGGGCGACGCATCTTCTGTTGTTGCTGGATCATATGTCGATCCCGCCGATGACCTATTACATCGACGCCATACATGCCAATGAGGCCGGCTGATGCGGCCCGCACCTGAAAGGAAAGCCCCATGGATCAGCTAGGCTATATCGGTGAAGAGCGGCCGTTGCTGATCCGGCAAGGGGCCGCGCTGGGACCGTATGAGGCGGCGCTGACCTATGCCGATGGCGCGCCGGTCGATCTGACGCATTGCACGATTCCGTGGGTGATCCGCAAATACTGGAATAGCCCCGAAGCGGTTGCGTCGGGCACATTCGAGATCAGTGACGCGGCGGCCGGGAAATATATCGTGCATATCGACGGCGGGCAGACCGGCGCATTGTTTGCCGGCGGCACGCTGACGGAACCGGCTTCGCTGGGCATCTGGCAGGCGGATGTGCAGCCGCAGTCCGGCGATCCGCGCCCGCTGTTCTACGGCCCCGTGCGCGTGAAGCGGGACCTGAAACCGTGAACACCTGCCCTGACGGCTGGGCTGTTCGCTGGCCTCCGATGACGCTGGCCTCTGTCTGGCCTGTCGCTGAACCGGTCGTTACGCGGCTCCCGCCTGATCCGGTGATCACGTCGGTTCTGTGTGACCCGCTGCCTTCTGAAGGTGGCGCGATCGGGACGGCATCGCAGGCCATCGCGCATCTGATGAAGGTGGTGCTGGGAACGCCCGTGGGACGGGCCGCGATCATGCAGGATGCGGCGGGCGTCATGCAGTCGGCAACCGTCACGCCGGTGGCTCACGGGCTGGCAAGCCAGTCCGTTTCGCCGCCGGTGCAATCGGCCAGCGCCAGCGCCGTCAAGGCGGGCTTCGCGGCTCAGGCTGTGGCGCCGGTGGCTCAATCGGCCGGGCAATCCGACAAGGCGACGGCCTCGGCAGACCAGGCGGTTGACACTGTGATGCAGTCTGCCGCCGCCACAGCGGTGAACCGCACACTGAGCGCGCAGGACATCGCCGTCATGGCTCAAGCCGTTCAGGCGACGCCTGTAGCCTCCGCGTCGGCCGGGCAGTCCCTTGCGATCCTGTTGCAAGGCGTAACTGCCTCTGCGGTCGGCATCGCCGGCGCGGCGCAGACGATCGCGGCTGTGACGCAGGATGCGGCGGGTACGTCAGTCGCGGCGGGTTCGGCCGATCAGGCGGCGGGATATACGTCTCAGTCCGCGGCCGCCACACCCGTGGCAAGAGGTCTGGCGGCGCAGACGGCGGCCGGCGTCACGCAATCGGCCACCGGCAAGCCCTACCGCCTGTGGACGCCCGCCAATGCTGCCGCCACGCGGCTGGCGGTGTTCGATCCGGCCACCTTCACCTGGTCCGGCTCGAATTTCAGCGGCGGCACGAACAGCGGCTCGATCGGCGGCGCGATCGTCACGGCGCTCGGCACCCCCACGAAGGCGGCTGGTGACGCCAATGGCCACGATGCGGTCAATCTGCCCGCCACGGCCGCCTTCGGCATCGCCGCCGCCGCCCTGCCGGCAGGCAACAAGGTCTGCGTCTATGTGACGAAGCGGCTCGGCAATCCGGCCAACAGTCTGGGGGCGTTGCTCTCGCAATCGGCGCAGACGCCGGGCTGGGCCTTGTACGACCAGATCAATACCTCCGGCACCCTCTCGAACGGACACAGTTTCGCCGCCGGCGACAAGGGCTGGAATGGCTGGCCCAGCGGTACCACCAACACCGACAAGGATATCCTTGTCACGCCGCCGGCCGATGATGGGGCCTATCATCTGACCGTCGCCAAGATCGGCACGGATCAGTTCTGGCGGCATGACGGGGCGGCTCTGACGCCGAATTACGCCACCGCTCATGCCATGCCGGCGATCACCGGCAATCTGATCGTCGGGACCTCGACCGGCGGGCAGAACCTCAATGAACGCCTGGCCTATGCCGAACTGGTCGACGGAGATCCGTCATCCGGCGACATCGAAAAATACGAAGGCTGGGCCGCGCATCGCTTCGGGACCGTCCTGCCATCCGGCCACCCCTACGAAACCGACCCTCCCACTGTCTTTTAAAGGAAAGAGATATGACCAAGCTTACCAATGCCGCCGCCCGGACGATCCTGTCGGCGAAACTCGCCCTGTTCGACGGCGGGTCGCTGAAATTCTATACCGGCGCCGCCCCCACCAATACCGAAACCGCGCCGACCGGTACCCTGGTCGGCACCCTGACCTTTGCCGATCCGGCATTTTCGCTCAATGCGGCGGCGGACGGGGCGGATGTCGTGGCGACCGTCAATGCGGTGACGCGCGATGACGGAGCCGATAGCAGCGCCACCATCGGCTATTACCGTGTGCTCGACGCCGAAGGTGAGGCTTTCGACCAGGGATCGGTCGGCGCCGTCGGTTCCGGCGCCGATATCGAGATGCGCGACCCGGCCGTCGCCGCCGGCGAGCCGATCGAGATCGAGGCCTGGACGATCACCAAGGCGCTGGTGGGGGGCTGATTTTTTCTCTTCAACCGCAAGGCCGCCTCCGGGCGGTTTTTTATGCCCGAAAGGTAAAACATGAAACTCATCCCCAACTGGAAAGCCGCGCTGGGTCACTACTCGACCCTGGCGCTCGGAGTCGCGGCCGCTATTCCGGCCACGTGGGCAAGCGTGCCGGATGAACTGAAAGTGCTCATTCCGGCGAAGGAAATGGCCATCATCACCGCCGTGGTGGCCGCCGCCGGCTTTTTCGGCAAGTTCGTCACCCAAGGCACGCCCAAGGTCGAGGTGCCCGCCCCGACCAATACCGCCGCGAATGATATCGCCAGCACGGTCAAGGCCGCCGTGATCGAGAAGGGCAAGGACTACGTGGCGGATCAGGTCGCGGACGCCATCAAGAAAGCGCTGAAATGACCCTGCGCGATCTGCAAACCCACCTGAAGGCGACGGGGCGCTATTCCGGCGCCATCGATGGCCTGTGGGGCCGCTTGACCGAGGCGGCCGTCCTTCTGATGCTCACCGACGGGCCGGACACCGCCCTGGCCGACGAGGATCTTCGCAATGCCGCCAAAAGGCAGGGTCTGACTTTCGCACAGGTCAAGGCCGTGACGGCTGTGGAATCGAGCGGGGCCGGTTTCTTCGCCGGGCGTCCGTTGATCCTGCCTGAGCCGCACCGCTTCTCGAAAGCCACAAAGGGCCGCTTCGATGCGACCGACCCCGCCGTGTCCTATCCCAGGTGGGGCATGCGGGCCTATCCGGCGACCCAGGACGCCCGCTATGACGTGCTGCTGCGCATGATCCGCCTGGACGTGGACGCGGGCTTTGCCAGCGTCTCCTACGGCCGGTTCCAGATCATGGGTGAGAATTGCGCCTCATGCGGCTATTCGACCCCCGCCGCCTTCGCGGAAGGCATGGCGCGGGATGAGGTCCACCAGTTGATGGCCTTCGAGACATTCCTTGTCTTCACAGGTCTGCGCGCGAAGCTGATGGCCTGCACCACAGATCCTGAAACGTGTCGTCCATTCTGCAAAGGATATAACGGCACGGCCTATGAAGCCAATAATTATCACATCAAACTCGCGGCGGCGATCAGGAGGTATTCTTAAGTGCAAATCGACCAAACCACATTCGCCATGCTGTTTACCTGGATCGTCACGCTTGGCGGCGCGGTGGTATGGGCCGTGCGGCAGGAAGGCCGCATCAATCTTGCCAATTCGCAGATAGTTAACCTTGATGACAAGCTCAGGACCACCACGAAAGGCCTGACGCAGGGCGCGGAGACAACCCAGGCGCAGGTTGAAGAATGGCGACGACATACCGATGCAAAGATCGATGCGCTTGGTATCAGTATTAGTGCCAAATTCGACAAAGTGTTCGATAAACTTGATCACAAGCAGGACAAGACCTGATTTCCATCTGGTTCGTCATCATTCTCAATGCCTGATATTGTAAATGTTACAGGCTGATTTCCTCGCCTTCAAAAAAAAGGGAATTATATAGATGACTCCCTTTTCTTCTTTGCCTTGTCCGCCTTTTTGATCTTTTCTTTTGCGGTTGAAACCGCTTGCCCTTTTTCGAGTGGCCGATAGTTCAGCACATGCGTTGTGATGGCGTCGAGTTCTGGCGGGGTTTCGCTCATGCGATCAAATCCTTGTAGGTCAGGCGCTGCCCTATGGCGGCGTGCAAGAGGCTGGCTAGGCGATCAAGCGTGTGACGCTTCACCCGGCCATCCTTCTCGCGCATCCCGATGGCCGCGTGCTTTCCGACTGCGCCTCGGCCCGCGTTGAGTTTCTTGTGATCGTGTTTGTTGCCTTCCTTGCCGCCGACGAAAGTTTCGTCAATTTCGACAATGCCAGCCAGCTTCGTCGGGTCATTCCCACACGCCTCCCGGAGGCGTTGCAGCATGAACCAAGCCGACTTCTGCGTCACGCCGATTTGCTTCGCAAGCTGCATGGAAGAGATGCCCTTTCGGGCCGTGACCAATAGGTACATGGCGTACAGCCATTTGTTCAGCGGTATTTTCGACCGCTCAAAAATGGTGGCGGTGCGAACTGTGAAATCCGTTTTGCACGCCCCGCAGCGGTAGAACCCCGCCGGACGCTTGCCGATGCGCTTCGCTTCATCACAGGCCGGGCAGACGGCCCCGGAGGGCCAGCGCTTCGTCTCCATATAGACCCGTGCGCTTTCAGAGTCGGGGAACATGGTGAAAAGATCGAATGTTGAGATTGTCGAATTGCTCATAATTCGCAGAACTCCCAGCAGGAAACCATGCCGATGCGCACATAGCCGAAATCCTTTTCGAGCGCGCGGGCAACATGCCCGATCTTCGGATTTTCAATAGCCCGTGGCACCGATGAAATCTGGTCATCGAATGCCGTATCAAGGTCGCGGAGATAGACCAAACTGGTTACTTGTGCCGCGTCGGTTGTTGCCAGAGCGATGCCGACGCCCTTGTAATGGTGCGCCAGCGCATCAGGAATTGTGAAGACGTTCATGGCGATTACAGATAATAGTAAGCGTCGGTGAGGTCGTTGGCGGCAACGCCCAGGGCCTGAGCAACGGCAGTATCAACCGCCTCAATGTCCGCGCGGCGCTGATCGAAGGTGCGGGTGTCATCAGCGATACGTTTGCGGGCGGCGGTCATAGCGTCTTTCCAGTCGGTAGGAAAAGATGCGGCCATCTGAGACAGGGCGTGGTGGCGTATCGCTTCGTCCGTGTCGTAGTACTTCGTGCGGTTATACATTTTGGACGTGTGATGATATTCACCGCTGTGCAGCTTTTCAAGCAGGGCCTTCGCGTCCGCACGCTTCGGAAACGATTTTTGTCGCGGCGGTCAGCGGAAAGCGGCCTTCTTCTTCGGCGGCAATCGCATTGTTCGATTTCGAGTACCCGTTATAACCAGCCATCGTCTTAATCCTTGAAGGGACAGCCTTTCCGGCCCTGACAAGTAGATAACTACCCTCATTTTACGAGGGAGTCAAGTATATAATTCCCAAAAAAACACCTAAAATATAGGTTATTTTGATCCTTACGCCGAAATGGTGGTGGCGATTTTTAACACTACAGCCCATAGCCCCTGTTTGAATTATAGCGTCGGGTGTAGCCGTACAATTCCGCTTCTTCCGGCGTATAGACGTGCCTGATTTTTGGCGCGGGCAGAAGGGACGGTATTGGCGATCCATCAGCTTCGTAGAGGAAGCCGGCAATCTGGAAATACTGCGGTTGCTGCCGGGTCATGCCAACATAAACCGGCTGGTGGCCGCCTTCCATCAGAGCGTAGGAGCCTTCGGTGAGTGTGTGCATGAAACGGTTCCGTCTTTAATGTTTTCATTTTGTTCTCGCCGGACGGAAGAGTCAAGAGTGCAACGCAAGTGGCACGCACGAGGCGCTAAAATAAGGGTTTGCATGCTATTAAGTGCAACCTAACGCGGCTTTAAGCCATTGTTTTTGTTGATTGGTTATTGCCTTGACATGGTAGGGGTCACAGGTTCAATCCCTGTAGCGCCCACCATTCCCGAAACGAAAAAGCGCCGGGCCTGATAATGGGCCGGCGCTTTTTGTTTGCATATTACCGCTCAGGCCTTGCCTTCCAGTATGCCGAAGCGGAACAGAATGCCCGCGATTGCCGCACCAATGAACGGCGCCACGATAAACAACCACAATTGCGACAGCGCCTGTCCGCCGACGAACAGCGCCGGCCCTAGGCTGCGTGCCGGATTGACCGACACGCCGGTGATGCGGATGCCGACGATATGGATGACCGTCAAGGTCAGGCCGATGGCCAGCCCGGCGAAACCGACCGGGGCCAGTTTGTGGGTCGATCCCAGGATGACGACGAGGAAGATAAAGGTCGCCACCACCTCGAACGTAAAGGCCGCGCCCAGGCCGTAACCGCCCTGATAGCCCTCGCCCCAGCCGTTTTGCCCCAGGCCGCTCGCGGCGACGTCATAGCCGCTGACCTTGCCCGACAGGATGACATAGAGCACCGCCGCCCCAAGAATGGCGCCGATACACTGGGAAACGACGTAGATCAGCAAGTCCCTGCCGGTCAGGCGCCCGGCCACGAACGCCCCCAGCGACACCGCCGGATTGACGTGGCAGCCCGAAACCGGTCCGATGCCATAAGCCATGGCGACAATGGCCAGCCCGAAGGCGAAGGCGATCCCCAGCGGCAACATGCCCGCCTGGTCACCGGCGAAAACCGCCGAACCGCAACCGAAAAATACCAGTACGAATGTGCCGATCAGTTCGGCCAATGCCTTTTTCATGAGAAAGCTCCCTGCATCGGCGGACAACGCACGACAGGGGCGCGTTCAACCTGTCGAGTCCACCAGATAACACCGTACGCCCACAAAAGGCTGTAAGCCGATTTCCCGAATTCGGGAAGCGTCAATTGCGGATATCGGATAGAGACGCCCTACTGGGCAGAGGCGTAGGTATCTGCCAGAGCCGAGGCCTGACGCATATCGGCCTCATTGAGCAAATGATTGCCGTCCATGGCCTTCATCAGGTTCTGCCCTTCCGGATCGCCGTCACCGGCGGCCAGCAGCGCCCAGGCATAGGCCTTGACCTTATCTTGCGGCACGGCCTCGCCGGCATAATAGAGTCCGGCCATACGGCTTTGCGCCAGCGGGAAGCCCTGTCTGGCGGAGGCCTCCACCAGAGCCAGCCCGCGCGCCGCATCCTTTTCGACGCCCCGCCCGGTCAGGTACATGTTGCCGAGATTATAACGCGCCGGCGCATTGCCCTGGTCGGCGGCCTTTTGATACCAGTCGCGCGCCGAGGCGAGGTCCTGAAGCACGCCCTGCCCCGCCTCGAACATGGTGGCGACATTGAACTGGGCGATATCGTAGCCCTGCTCCGCGGCTTTCAGATACCAGGAGAAGGCCGTCGGCAGGTCGGCCTCAACGCCCAGACCGTTATCGTAGGCGACCCCCAGATTATACTGCGCCCCGACATAGCCCTGCTCGGCGGCGATGCGCGTCCAGTGGATGGCTTCCTTGTAATCGACGGGCGTCACATCATAGCCCTTGGCGTACATCAGGCCCAGTTCGGTCTGCGCCTCCGGATCACCGGCATTGGCCGCTTTCCTGTACCAGTCGAACGCCTTTGCGTAGTCCTGACCGATGCCGTTACCGGTGAAGTAATCGTCGGCCAGCCGCACCTGCGCCTTGACATCGCCCGCCTGCGCCTGAATCTGCAAGGTAGCGATATCGGCGGTTTCGGCCTTGACGTTCTGGTCGGCCGCAACCCGCGTCGGCAGGATACCCGATGTCTGCGCCAGCACGGGCGAGGAGATGAGCAGTAAAGCTGCCGCCAGACTGATTAAAGGATAAGGTTTCATGACGTATCTCGCCCGGTTCTCGGTAATGGCGAGTATATGGATAACTATGTCAGTTTCTGCCAGTATGGAGCGGCGCCCCTTATCGCGCCGCAACGCCATTACCACGCACCTGCGGCATCAGGGCCACAGTTTCAGCGGTTTTTGGTGCGATTCCGGCCGGATATAATCATAAACCGCCAACCCCGCCTCCGGGTCGGAGAAGGTCCGCCAGCTTGTTTCGGCGATGGCGACGCCGGCGTCGTTGCGGCCGTCGCGCCAGTGTTCAGTGATCGAGGCGCGCCAGAATTCAAAATCCTTGGACTGGATTTCACGCCGATTGGCCCGGTTGATGATATGAACCAGGCTGACCCGCCCGCTATAAAGATCTCCCGGCGGACGACCGCCGCAGATACGCTCCAGCACGTCCGGCGGCACATGCCTGGCCAACTCAAGGATGGCATGGCGCAGACGGTATTTTTCAAGGAAGGCGTCGGTGTTGAGGCGCGTGCGGCTCGAATAGGTGATGTCCTTCATCCGTTCCTGCACCTCATCCATGGTGGCAGGTTCCGGACCTTCGGCACTGAACAGGTCGATCTGGAAAATCAGCGTGTCTTTCGCCACGCCCGCCTCCAGCACATAGGACAGCGGCGTATTGGAAACCAGACCGCCATCCCAGTAGGCCTCGCCATCGATATGCACGGCGGGAAAACCCGGCGGCAGGGCGGCGCTGGCCATGACGTGCTCCGGCCCGATCTTGCGGTCCCGGCTGTCGAAATAGACGAAATTGCCGCTGCGGATATGCACGGCCCCCAGGCTGAGGCGCATCGGTCCGGCATTGATACGGTCAAAATCGACATGGCGCAGCAGGGTTTCACGCAAGGGTGCGGTATCGTAAAAACTGGTTGCTTCCGGCGTGCCCGCCGCATTGAACCACGGCAACAGGAACCACGGGCGGAAGAAATGCTTCACTCCGGCCATCAGGCTCATCAACCCGCTCATCTGGCGGAAGGTAAAATCGCTGATATCGTGCTTCTGCGCCAGATTTTCACCAGGCACCGAAAGGCTGATTTCCTTCCAGAAGTCACGCAGATGGGCGATGCGGTCTTCCGGCGCGTTACCGGCGATAATGGCGGCATTGATCGCGCCGATGGAGATACCGGCGATCCAGTCCGGCTCCACACCGTTTTCGTGCAAAACCTCATAGGCGCCGGCCTGATAGGCGCCCAACGCCCCGCCGCCTTGCAGGACCAGAACCGTCTGATCATAGGCGCCGGTCAGGTTTTCGGCGTTAGGTGGGTCTTTTTCAAACGACATGACGCAAAATCCCGATTTCAAATGAAACCGGGATTTATATTGCACCGCAATAAAGCTTATTTCAAGGCGGGTTTAACGGGGCGCCGGAAAGGCTACCCCTTCCTTTACCGGTACGCCAAAGACCGGCTTGCCATCCGCGCCGAAGCTGAAGGGCTGGATATGCGGTGCGCGCGCCGGTGTGCATTTCATGTCCGGGCCGGAATTGGCGTGATAGATGATCCAGTGGGTCTGGCCGTCCGGCGAGGTGAAGAAACCGTTATGGCCGGTGGCGTAGACGCCGTTCTCCACCGACTTGGCCAGCGCCGGCTTCGGCGATTTCGTCCATACCTTCGCGTCGAGCGGATCGCTGCCGGCAGGCGCGCTGAGCAGGCCGAGGGCGTAATCGTCGGACCAGCAGGCGCTGGCCGAATAGGTCATGAAAAGCTCGCCGTTAGGACCTTGAAGAAACTCCGGTCCCTCGAGAATTTGACGGCCGCCCTGCCGCTCCCAGGTCAGGTCCGGCCGGGCGATGGTGGTTTCCGGCCCGTCGAGCGTCCATGGATTGGCCATGCGCGCGATATTGAGCACGCTGTCCGGCCCGACATAGGGTGAGTAGACGAAATAGCGCTGGCCGCCATATTCAAACGTGGTGCCATCAATACCGGGATGGGCGGTATTGATCCGGCCCTTGTCGATCCACTGGCCGGTTGTCGGGTCGGCGGAGGCATTCTCCAGCACGAACACGCCGCGATGGGCGTCATCGTCATGACCGGCGGCGGCGGCGCTGTAATAAATGTACCACTTGCCGTCGATGCGGTGCAATTCGGGCGCCCAGATCGATTGCGCGTTCGGCCCGGTCTTCGGCGGCGTCCAGACGGTGGTTTCCGGCGCATGGGCCAGATCGGCGAGGTCTTTCGTCTTCCAGATGGCCAGCCGGTTCCCCAGGGTGTGCATGTAGTAATAGGTACCGCCGTCGCGCGTCACCCAGGGATCGGGACCGGAGGGCAGTAACGGATTGGTATAGGTTCGCACCGCTGCCTGCGCGGGCGCCTTATCCACCACCGGCTTGCAGGCTACCAGAGCAAGAGCTAAAGCCGACAGGCCGAGGGCTGCTTGTAAACGAGTCATGCTTCCATCCTAATATTATCTTATTTATCATATAATAATGGAATCCAAATGGAGGCAACAAAAAAATCCCGGCCTCGGATCACGAAGCCGGGATTTATAAGGCTCAGTTCAGGCCGTAAACCACGCAGGCTTTCGCTTCCAGCCTTTGCAAAGGCGGAGTCTGGATAAAGGGATTCTGCAGGGCCTTGGCTTCAAGATATTCGGCGGAATTGAGTGTAAGTCCTGCCATGGCTGGTGCAGGCTGTGGCGGTGGCGGCGGCGCATAAGCCTTGCGCGCCCCCGACACCATAACCTCCTGCGCCATCGTCGGGTCCCAGCCGTTATCGGCCCCCCGCGCCAGAATGTCGGTTTCACAGGCCCGGCCGGTCGGGTCGATCACCTTGATGCCGCCCAGCTTGCCGCCCGCCGCCGCCGCTGACTGCAAGGCGCGGGTATGGGCATCCTTCACCGCCTCGGTATAGAGCCAGGTATTGGTTTCGTTATCCGGCTGGAGATTGAAACCGATCGGCGTCGATGAGGTCGGGGCCGCCGCCAGCACCAGGGCGTAGGCCCGTTCCAGCAGGGCCGCATCCCGCACCTCGACCGAGAGGTTCAGCGACACCTGATATTTCTCGATCTTGTCGCCGCGCTGATCCTCGATGCGATTGCCGCTTTTGTCGCGGTACTGCTCATAAAGCGCACGCATGGAGAAACTGGTGCTGACCCGCACCTTGTCCTTGCCGAGTTTGTCGAGCGCCTGGTTAAGCCCTTTCGTTTGCGCGATCGCCAGATTTTGCGCCTTTTCCGCCGTATCGGCCACGGTCAGGAAGGTGGCCGAAAAACTGGCGCGGTTGGCCGGGATTTCGGTAAAGACATAACCGGTCTGGGTGATGACGCTTTCCTTCATCCACCACGGCGCGCGATCATAGGGTGAAACCTGAGACGCCGCCGTCTGGGCCAGAGCGGCCGTAGCGGCGCAGGCCAGCCAGCCGACGGTAGCCAGCACGATAAGTTTACGCATTTTGAAACCCCTCCGTGAACGATGTCATTGACGACATATCAACCTGAGATAAAGGCCAAACTGAGACAATTCCAGCCACATGGAAGTCTTTACAGTCCCGCCGGAAGAGAGGAGCCGGCCACCGCGCAAACCCGCGATATAGCAAACACAAACGGCGCATCTTGAATATGCCCTGGGAATAGCATAAACGGAATAACGCTTTGCCCTGCGAAGCCGGAAATACTTGTCATAAAAGAAAAAACATGTCCGGGACACCAAGAATAAAAATCCTTTCCCGGACGGAAGACATGAATGCTTGCCCCGGAGGGGTCGATATATGGGTGCTTATGAACGGGAGGCTGACGAACGGGGCGCCGACAGCCGGGCGAACGTGAATCGCGCCGAACCCAGGATACATTCGCTGGGTGACTCTCTTTCGGGCACCAATCTCGAACGCGCCGGCGATCACAATCAGCGCGTCACCCTGCAAGCCATCCGCGCCGCCGGCGGTCCGATCACACGTGCCGATATCGCCGACCTGACCGGCCTGACCGCGCCGGCCATAGCCAATATCACCAAGCGCCTGCTCAATGACGGCATGATCCTGAAAGCCGGGCGGCAACTTGGCGGACGCGGCCAGCCCGCCACCAAGCTGGTGGTTAATCCCGACGGCGCCTTCTCCATCGGCCTCAATATAGACCGCGATCACATCGCCATCGTGGCGCTTGATTTCGTCGGCAATGTGCGCGCCCGCGTCTGCCGCGAAGTCCATTTCGCCATGCCCGATGAAGTGGTCGCCTTCTTCAAGGCCGAGGTTGACCGGATCGTGGCGGACAAGGCGATCAACGTGGACCGCCTGATCGGCATCGGCATCGGCATCCCCGACGACCTCGGCCGCGTGCCGGTGGCCAATCGCCCGGACGCTTATCAGGTCTGGTCCGAGATCGACGTCGCCGCCCTGTTCGCCGAAGTCCTGCCGGGCACCTCCCACCTGCCGGTCTATGTCGAGAACGACGCCGCCGCCGCCTCGATTGGCGAAATGCAGTTCGGCCACGGCCTGCGCCACCGCAGCTTCATCTACACCATCATCAGCGCCGGTCTTGGCGGCGGTCTGGTGATCGACGGCCATTATTATCGCGGGGCGGACGGCCGTTCCGGCGAAATCGGTTTCCTGCCGGTGAAGGACGAAAACGGCCAGCCGCAATCCCTCGAAGACATGGTGTCGCTCTATTCGCTCTATGATTACCTGCGCAAGGCCGGCTTCGAGGTTTCGACGCCGGAGGACCTGGAAACCTTAAGCCCCGCCGCCCAGGCCTGCGTGGAAGCATGGCTTGACCGCGCCGCCGACCGGCTGTTCGAGCCGTTCCTGGTCATGAGTTGCGCCATCAACCCGGAAGCGCACTTCATCGGCGGCCGCCTGCCCGCCATGTATATCGAGCAACTCTGCACGCGCCTGAACCGGAAATTCGCCACCTATCAGGGCCGCATCAAGACCCTGCCGCCGGTGAAACGCGCCGATCTGGCGGTCGATGCGGCGGCGCGCGGGGCCGGCATCCTGCCATTTAACGACCGCTTCCTGCCGATCCGCGAAGCCCTGATGAAAACGGGCTGAGGCGACTACCAGCGCAGCAGCTTCCCGCCCAGCAGGGCCGCGATTCCGGTAAGGATCGCCACCGCCACGCCGTAAACCAGCAGCAGATAGACCGGCGCATCTCCCCGGCAATGCAGGGCGTAGGCCGCCGCCATGAACGAGGCCGTCGCCAGGCCGCTCAAGGCGCCCAGTGCAACGGGATGCGAGGTCGCCGCCCGCCGCAGCCAGAACCGCCACAGCACGATCAGCCCGGCCATGCCGCCGCACAGGATGGTGACATAGCAGATCATGACCCCGCCGCTCAGATAGACCGCCATGCGGTCCCAGCCGTCGCGCTGGTATTCGACACCCAGATTGCCAAGTACGATTCCACCGATAATCAGCACCGGCAACAGATAGCGCAGCTTCGGGCGGCCTTCCGGCCGCGCCAGTCCGGATACGCCCCACAGCGCACCCGCGCCCAGCGCCACAAACATCAGCGGCTTGAGAACCGGCATATGGCTATCCGGCCACTGTCCGCCGATCAGCGCCACCAGTTCGGGACGGGGACCGTACAGGATCCAGATATAAAGCGCCGCCACGATCAGGCCAGCCAGCGCCCCCAGCCACAAGCGCCGTGCGCGCAGCGGCTTTACCGGCTTCAGATCATGGGTCAGGCAATCGAGAAGATCGCTCATTGGCCGCTCCCCGCGCTTTTGCTTTTCGGTCCAATCAATGCCTGCAACTTCTTCAGGCCGCGATGCACCGCGACCTTCACCGCTGAAGCGCTCTTGCCCGTCCGGCCCGCCACTTCCTCGACGCTGAAGCCATCGAGCTTGTGCAGCTTGATGATCCGCGCCTGATCCTTCGGCAATTGCGCCAGCAGCACCGCCACATCGCGCGCCGCCAAATCGGGCTGCATGCCGTCCTCCAGCCCCAGGGCTTCATTCAGTTCGACATGCACATACCGCCCGTTCCTGCGGACAAAATCGATCAGCTTGTGGCGCGCCACCGCCGATATCCACGGCAGGAAGGGCGCGTCCGGATCATAGGTGTGGCGTTTTTCATGCAAACTCAAAAGCGTCATCTGTACTAAATCTTCACCATCACCGCCCATCAGGCGCCGCCGGAAATAGGCGGCCAGCCAGGGCCTCAGGCTCTCCAGCAGCGTGCGGTAAGCCGCCGCGTCACCGCCTTGCGCGCGGCGCATCAGCGTCTGCCAATTGTCAATATTATACGAGGCCATGCGCGTTAAGGTTACATCTGAAGCGGTTTCACATCCGTATGGATGAAATCATCACCCTTGAACAGTAGCGGCGCATTGCGTTCGATGGCAAGCGCATAGGCGAAACAATCGCCGAAATTCAGTCCGGCCCTGTGCCCCGTCCCCTTGCCGTACCGCCGGAAAGCCCCGAAGGCGATATCGGACTGCGTGGCGGTGACGGGTTCGACGCGAATACCCAGACGTGATAAAAACAAATCGAGATCCTGAATATTGCGCTCATCACGCGCATACAGGACCATACGGGCTTCCAGTAAATTCGCCGCGCCAAACCAGCAAATATCCGCGGTTCTTATCCTGTCAAGAAATAGCAGCCCCTCCGGCTCTTTAAGTACAATGGCGATAATGGCCGAAGTATCGATAACGATCATGAAGGCAGGCCATTTTCATCATAACCAATGATTTCATCGGCAGTGCGGCTATCCTTTGCCGGCCGGCCGGCGATCCGGTCGATGATCTCCTGTATCTCGGCCCGCACCATGTCCGGCCTTTTCGCCAAGGCGACACGCGCCAGCTTTTCTTCCAACGCGCTGACAACGACCTGCGTCAAACTCTGTCCGGTTTCCCTGGAAAGTTCCTGCGCCAGACTATGCGCCCGTTCATTTTTGATGTTCAGCGGCATGGGAAATCTCCTTTCCTCCATTATACACAAATGGAGGAATTTAGGAAACTAACTATCGAAGAGGTCCGGGGCGGCGGAAGGAGACGGCGGCGGCGTCAGGCCCAGATGCAGATAGGCCCGGGCACAGGCCGTCCGTCCGCGTTGGGTGCGCTGGATGAAGCCCTGTTGCAGCAGGTAAGGCTCTATCATGTCCTCGACCGCATCACGCGCCTCGGCGATGGCGGCGGAAAGCGTCTCCAGCCCCACCGGCCCGCCGCCATAGTTTTCGATCAGCGCCTTGAGATAGCGGCGGTCGGAATGATCCAGCCCCACCGGATCGACCTCCAGCCGCGCCAGTGCCCGCGCCGCCGCCTTCTTATCGATCAGTTCCGCGCCATCGGCATGGGCGAAATCGCGCACCCGCCGCAGCAAACGCCCGGCGACCCGCGGCGTCCCGCGCGAACGCGAGGCGATTTCCAGCGCGCCGTCTTCGGAGAGCGGCGCGCCCATCTTGCGGCCCGCCCCCATGACCACGCGCACCAGTTCTTCCGGCGTATAAAATTCCAGCCGCAGCGGAATCCCGAAGCGGTCGCGCAGGGGTGTGGAAAGCAGCCCCGCCCGCGTGGTGGCCCCCACCAGCGTGAACGGCGCCAGGTCGATGCGCACCGTGCGCGCCGCCGGCCCGTCACCGATAATCAGGTCGAGCACATAGTCTTCCATTGCCGGATAGAGGATTTCCTCGACCGCCGGATTGAGCCGGTGGATTTCATCGATGAACAGGACGTCGTTCGGCTCCAGGTTAGAGAGGATCGCCGCCAGGTCGCCCGCCTTGGCCAGCACCGGTCCGGAGGTGGCACGAAAACCAACACCCAGTTCCCGCGCCACGATCTGCGCCAGCGTGGTCTTGCCCAGCCCCGGCGGCCCGTAGAACAGCACATGGTCGAGCGCTTCCTTGCGCTGCGCCGCCGCCGCCACGAATACCTTCAGATTGGCCTTCAATGGCGCCTGACCGACAAAATCGTCAAAGGTCTGCGGCCGCAAGGCACGATCCTGCGCGCGCTCTTCATAGTCGTTGTCGGACTCACCGGATACAATACGCGCCATCTTACTTACCCAAAGCCTTCAGCGCGGCGCGGATCACCGCCGGCAATTCCGCTTCCGGCCCCAGTTGCGCCACCGCCGTATCAACAGCCAGACGCGCCTGCTGCTCGGAAACCCCCAACCCCATCAAACCGGCCACGGCCTCGCCATTGAGACTGACCTTCGGCGGCGCGGCCGGGCTGTAATCGACCGGTACGAATTCAACATTGGTCAGCACCTTGCCCTTCAGCTCGATCACGATGCGCTGCGCCAGTTTCGGCCCCACACCGGAGGCGCGCGCCACCGCCGTCTTGTCCTCATGCGCCACGGCCTGGGCCAGTTGCTGCGGCGTCAGGATATCGAGGACGCTGAGCGCCGCCTTCGGCCCCACGCCCTGCACCCCCTGCAACACCACATAGGCCTTGCGCTCATCCTTGCCGAGGAAGCCATAGAGCCGCGTGCCGTCCTCGCGCGTCTGGCTTTCGATATGCAGGATCACCTCGGCGCCCGGCTCCGGCAGGGCCGCGATCGTCCGCACGCCGCAGCGCACGACATAGCCGACGCCGGCGCATTCGATCAGCACCTCCTCATCGGTCGTTTCGAGAAGCAAACCGCGTAACCGGCCAATCAAGCGAGCATCCTCTTCAAACCGTTCATTTTGCGTTTGTGCGCATGGGTGATGGCGCAGGCCAGGGCGTCCGCCGCATCAGCCTTCATGGCCGCGTCCGCCTTGGGCAGCAGACGCCTGACCATGAAAAGCACCTGTTCCTTGTCGGCCTTGCCGGCGCCCACCACCGATTTCTTGATATCGAGCGCGGCGTATTCCGCCACCAGCATCCCCGCCTTGGCCGGGGCCAGCATGGCCGCGGCGCGCGCATGGCCCAGTTTCAGGGTCGAAGACGGGTTCATATTGACGAAGGTTTCCTCGATCGCCGCCTCGTCGGGCGTCCATTCGGTGATCACGGCGCTTAAGGCCTCGAACAGATGCAGCAGGCGCACCGACAGGTCGAGATCGGCCGGCGGCTCGATAACGCCATGCGCCACCCACGACAGGCGCGCCCCCTCGACGTCGATCAGCCCCCATCCGAGCCGCCTCAGGCCCGGATCGAGTCCCAATATGCGCACAACGTTCCTCATATGTTCGCTTGTATCCGCACTTCCCGCCGCGCGCAAGCCTCCCGTATCCGTTTGGCCGGAAAGTTGCAGGACTGCCGCGAAAACGCGCTTAATTCGCCTTTTGACACAGGTTTTGGAAGTTACCGTTGCCATAAGGCCAAAGCTGAGGTTAATGTTTTATGAAGATCAGTGCTGCGGGGGCCTTATGAGCAATTTGAATCCAACCCTGGATGCCGTAAGAGAGGCGCGCCAAACTCGCCGGGGAACCGGAACGGCGGGCTTTTTCGTGCTGATCGCCCTCGCTGTCGCCCTGGCCGCTTTCGCACTTTACAAGGGGCAGGCTCCGCTGCGAACCCCCTTCCCAGAAGACTGGATCATCTGGGCGCGCGGCACCGCCACCTGGGCCGGCGCCCTGGCCGTTGGTTTCTTCGTACTGCTGATCGGCGTCATCGGCCTGGTCATCAATCTGCTGTCCGGCATGAAACCCGCCAGGACCGCACCGTCTGCCGCTCCGTCCGAAATCGAACTGGCCACCGCGCCCGCCGTCGATCTCCAGACCGCGACCCGCGCCCATGAAAGTCATCATGAAAACCATGGCGTCCTGGAGGTCCAGTCGCTCGAACCGGCCATTTTCAGCGACCACGCCACCTTTTCCGACAATGCGTCCGACAGCTTCATGACGCGCATTCCGGAAGAACCGGCCGAAGCCCCCACCGCCCCCGCCTTTGACGCCACGGCCGCCCTGGCCGAAACGCACGGCCTGCATATTCACACACCCACGGCCGAGATCGTCCCGATCCGCTCCACAGCGGACGAGACGGCGCACGACCCGTTGGCCGCCGCGCTTCTGGCCGAAACACCCGAGGTCATCACCCACGCGCCGCCGGGGGATATAAACGCCGTGATCAGTTCGGCCATGCGGTTTGCCCCGCAAAGCGAACCGCATGCGGAAGCCCTGCCCGCGCCGCCAACCGAACCTCCAGCCGAAACCATTGCCGCGCCAATGGCCGAAATCGTGCCCGATGTCGTGCCCGCGCCTGTCGATGATGACGGCGAAATCCGTCAGGCGACCCGCACCGCGCTTTCGGTCTGGCCGGAATCCACCCGCGCCATCGCCGCCGACGAACTGAACGCGCGGATCGCGCATCTCTATTACGACAAATCACCCGCCAGCCAAAAGGCGTTCCAGTTGATCGCTTCGGGCGATCTGTCCGCCGCCGCGTCGTCCCTGGCTTCACAGGCCGATACCCTGGCCATGGCCGGCAACCACGCCGCCGCCGCCGAGCTTTGGCGCGTCTCCGGCGCCCTGCACATGGGCCGCGACGACAGCAAAGCCATGGCCGCCTACGAGCATGTGTCGGAACTGGACCCGAACGACGCCAATATCCATCTCTATCTCGCCCGCCGCTACCAGATGGCCGGTGACACAACCCGCCAGCCCGCCGTTATTGCCCGCGCGCTCGGCGTCATCAGCGATCCGGCGATCCGCGCCGAACTGCTGGTCCCCTATGCCGATTTCAAGCTCAAGGCGGGCGATGCCCAGGCCGCGGGCGACGCTTTCGAGGAACTGAGCCGCTTGCAGGAAACCGAATCCAGCCTGCGTCCGGATGATGTAGGCGTGCGTTCCACCCTGGCCATTACCCTGGCCCGCCTGGCACAGGCGCGCGAAATGCAGGGCGCCTTCGATCAGGCCGGCCCGCTGTACCGGAAGGCGCATCAGGTTTTCGCCGATCTGTCCGCCCTGAAACCGGAACACCCCGGCCTGCGCGCCATGGCGGATAACGCCTTGCGCGACGCCCGGCGCTTCAACGCGGCGTAAGCGGCTTGACTTGAAAGACCACCTGCGGGAAGAGCGGAAAATCGCCCTGCGGAGTTCATCGTGTTCAAGCTATCCCCCGCCTTCGCCACCATCGGCCTGCTGGTGTGCTCCAACCTGTTCATGACCCTGGCCTGGTATGGCCACCTCAAGTTCAAGTTGGAAAAACTGTGGGTGGTGGTGCTGGTCAGTTGGGGGATCGCTTTCTTCGAGTACTGCTTTCAGGTGCCGGCCAACCGCATCGGTTACGGCACCTTTTCGGCGGCGCAATTGAAGACCATTCAGGAAGTCATCACCCTGTCGGTTTTCGTGATCTTCTCGGCGGTTTATCTCGGCGAACCGCTGAAATGGCAGACGGCGGTGGGCTTTACCCTGATCGCCTGCGGCGCGGGGTTTGTCTTCTACAAGCCTTAAAGGATAACAACTAATCAACAGTCCAGAATGAATTCCATGTCGTAAATATAATCTAGCACTTGATCGGTTAAGTTCCTTAGATTTTTGCGATCATCACTGGACAAGGCAGCAATCGCCGACGTACGGAGCGCCGGACTTTTCCATACTTCTTCCGGGCCGGCGAGAAATAAAGCCTCCCAGAAAAGCGCTGAGGCTTCGATGCCTCCACCATAGAGAGACATTTCCTCCAGCATATAGGCGTAATGTAACGCCTCACCTCCGCTAGTCTGGAAAAATCTATCAAAACCACCGCCTTCTAACTCACACATCAGTTTTGAGATCATATGTGGCAAAGCCAGGCTCTCCATAGTTTCCTCCCTATATGACTTCACAAGAAAATCATGAAATTAAGAACAAAACAAGAACATTTTTGCAATTCTCATAAAATGCAATACAGTCAACCTTACTACTATTTAATGATATATACCTTGCATCAACAGGTAGCTTGTCATATTCAATGAGTAAGCGGCCACCTCCCCGGTTGCGACACCCAGCGCCTCAAGGAAACAGAGATGCCTGAAACCATTGATATCCAACTGAAAAAAGGCGTGCTTGGCCTGTGCGTGCTGGCGGTGCTGGCGCGCAACGAGAGCTACGCCTACGAGATCGCCAGCCACCTCTCCGATGCCATCGGCATGGGTGAGGGCACGATCTATCCGCTGATGCGGCGGATGCAGACGGACGGACTGGTGGCCACCTATCTGGTGGAATCGCCCGCCGGCCCGTCGCGCAAATATTACAAGCTCACCGATGCCGGCCGCGCCGCGCTCGACGCCCAGGCCGCGGAATGGCGCGGTTTCGCCAATTCTGTTGAGAAACTATTGGCCGTGGACGCCCTGCTTGAGACGCTCCCTGCCCCATCCGTTCCTTTAGAAGAGGCCTGAGATCATGACCCGTATCGAATTTCTGGACCGGCTGTGCCAGGGGCTGAAAGGCCTGCCGCCCGCCACCCTCAAGGAAATCATGGCCGACTACGAGGCCCACTTCAAGGACGCCGCCGAAGAGGGCCGCTCCGAATCCGAGGTAGCCGAAGCGCTCGGCGATCCCGACCGCCTCGCCCGCGAACTGCGCGCCGAAGCCGGCGTCAAAAGCTGGGACGAGGCCAAGACACCTTCCAACGCCACCTCGGCCATTATCGGCATACTGGGCCTGGGCGCCATCGATATCCTGATCCTGCTGCCGCTGGCCGGCGGCGTGGCCGGTACCCTGATCGGCATCTTCGCCGCGGCCATCGGCGGCTTCATCGGCGGCGGCGTGCTTTTCGCCGCCGGTCCCTTCATGGGCCTGCCAGGCGGGATCGCGGCCGCACTACTTGGCGGTTTCGGCATCATGGCGCTTTCCGCCGCCGTCGGCGCCGTGACGCTGGCCCTGACCATCTGGCTGGTCAACGGCCTCGTCTGGTACGCCCGTCTGCACTACCGTGTGCTCAAGCCCGCCCTCGAAGCTTAAGGAGATCCCCATGATCCGCAAACTGTTTCTCTTCTCCGGTGGCGCCTTCCTCCTGTCGCTGGTCTGCCTCGCCGGGGCTGCCGCCCTCGTCTCCAACGAAGTCGGCACCAAGGGCTGGAATATCGGCCTGATCAGGGACGGCGATCACATCCGCATCGGCAAGGGCGAGGCCGGAAAACCGGAACCCTCCACGAGCAAGACCCTGACCTGGACCGGCGGCGACCTGCTGGCCGTCGATCTGCCCGCCGATGTCGTCTACACGCAGGGACCGGCGGCTTCGGTCACCGTCACCGGTCCGCAATCGCTGGTCAACCGCATCACGCTCGACAATGGCCGCCTGTCGATCACCGATGGCCCGGAACACCGCGAAAGCGTCAATTTCACCTGGGGCAAGGACGGCTTCGACGCTCAGACAAGCCATCAGGGCGCGCGCATTACCGTCACCGCGCCGAACGTCAAACGCTTCGAGATGACCGGCAGCGGCGACCTCGACCTGCGCGGTTACGATCAGCCCTCGATCGATATCAGCATCGCCGGCTCCGGTTCGGTCCATGCCGTCGGCCGTACGCAGAGCCTGAAGCTCAATGTCTCCGGCAGCGGCAGCGCCGATCTGGCCGCGCTGGAAACGAAGGACGCCGATGTCAGCGTCAACGGCTCCGGCGACGCCACCATCCATGCCAGCGGCAAGGCGAAGATCGATATCTCCGGGTCCGGCAATGTCGACCTGGCCACCAAGCCCGCCAAACTGGATACGACCATCTCCGGCTCCGGCACGGTCGATCAGGGCGAAGGTACCAATGATGGCGCTGATAATTAAGGGCGGCTTCTGCCGCCCACATCAGACGCCTGCGCGCCAACCGCGAAGACATTACCATCATCAGTCACGAGATAGGCATAGCCATTGACGAATGTTTGATACAGCACCTCGCCGGAAGCCGTCCTAAATGCCAGGGCGGCTTCACGTTGATCAAACTCAACCGCATATGCCGGCTGCGATGGGAATTGCCATTTATGGTCTACCATGATGCTCATGGAATGAATATCCTCACGCTCTGTTGTCCCTCTCGTACAGATACGAACGGCTGACGCGATTCCATACGCTCGAACCGATATAAATAGCCGGTTTTATAATCGGCGCTTCTGGTGAGGCACTTCATAAGGATGCAATCTCTATTTTCCTGCGGTCCGCTTTCGGGCCGTAAGCCTGATCGGCGATCCTATCCTTACATGTCAGTGTAAGCTCAGCAGCGCACCTTTGCAGCCTGTCCGTTATCCTGCCGACACCCTTCACTGAAGATAGAGAGACGTTATGGTAACGATCAACAACTCCCAACCGCCTGCCCAGACCAATAACAACAGCAATGCCGGATTGATTATTCTGGCTCTGGTCATCCTCGCCGCCATCCTGGCTGGCGCCTATTATTTCACCACCTACGGTCCGGTGACGACGACCAACACCAATACCAGCACGGTCGACCGCACTATTACCCGCGTCGAACAAGTCCCGGCACAGGTCGGCAATGCGGTCGATAACGCCACCACCCCGCCGCCAGCCAACGCCACTCCGCCGTCGAACACCGAACCGGCTCCGGCACCCGCTCAATAAGAACGGCATATCGGCAATAAAAAAAACGCCAGTCTATTGGACTGGCGTTTTTTTTATTTAGCGGCTGAACTTCTGGAACTTGATCCGGTGCGGGATCAGGCTGTCCGTGCCAAGGCGGCGCTTCTTGTCTTCCTCGTACATTTCAAAGTTCCCCTCGAACCATTCCACATGACTGTCACCCTCGAAGGCCAGGATGTGCGTGGCCAGGCGATCGAGGAACCAGCGGTCGTGGGAGATGACCACAGCGCAGCCGGCGAATTCCTCCAGCGCCTCTTCGAGGGCCTGAAGCGTTTCGATATCCAGGTCGTTGGTCGGTTCATCGAGCAGGATGACATTGCCGCCGGCGGCCAGGGTCTTGGCCAGGTGGACGCGGTTGCGCTCACCGCCGGAAAGCAGGCCGACCTTCTTCTGCTGGTCGCCGCCCTTGAAGTTGAAGCCGCCGACATAGGCGCGCGAATTGATTTCCTTCTTGCCGACCACCATGATGTCGGTGCCGCCGGAAATGGCCTGCCAGACGGTATGGTTCGGATCGAGATCGTCACGCGACTGATCGACATAGGCCAGCTTGACGGTTTCGCCGAGGCGAATGGTGCCCGCATCCGGCTGTTCCTGACCGGTGATCAGTTTGAACAGGGTCGATTTCCCGGCGCCGTTCGGGCCGATAACGCCGACAATGCCGTTGGGCGGCAAGCGGAAGGTCAGATCCTTGAACAGCAGCTTTTCGCCGAATTCCTTTTCCAGGCCGGTGACTTCAAGCACCACATTGCCGAGGCGCGGACCGGGCGGGATCTGGATGGTGGCGAAGGTCTGGGCCTGGCGCGAATTTTCCTGTTCGCGCACCATGTCCTCGTAGGCAGCCAGACGGGCCTTGGACTTGGCCTGGCGGGCCTTGGCGCCGGAGCGCACCCATTCCAGTTCCTTGGTAAGCGCCCGCTGGCGGGCTTCGGATTCCGACTGCTCCTGCACGACTCGCTTCTGCTTCTGCTCCAGCCAGCCGGAGTAGTTGCCCTCATAGGGCACGCCCTTGCCGCGATCGAGTTCCAGCGTCCACTTGGTCACCTGATCGAGGAAGTAACGGTCGTGGGTAACGAGGATAACGCAGCCGGGGAAATTCTCCAGGTGGTGCTGGAGCCACGCCACCGATTCCGCGTCGAGGTGGTTGGTCGGCTCATCCAGCAGCAGCATGTCGGGCTTGGAAAGCAGCAGGCGGGCCAGGGCCACGCGGCGCTTTTCACCACCGGACAGCTTGGTGACGGGCGAGTCATTCGGCGGACAGCGCAGGGCATCCATGGCCATTTCGATGCGCGAGTCGATGTCCCACAGGTCACTGGCGTCGATCTTTTCCTGGAGCGCGTTCATCTCCTCCATCAGGTCGTCGGAATATTCCTCGCCCATCAGTTCGGCCACCTTGTTGAAGCGGTCGAACGTCTTCTTTTCCTCGCACCAGTCGATGACGTTTTCCCAGACGGTCTTGCTGTCGTCGAGGTGGGGTTCCTGCTCTAGGTAGCCCATCTTGGTGCCCTCGGCGGCCTTGGCCTCGCCGGAGAATTCCTTGTCGATGCCGGCCATGATCTTCAGCAGGGTCGATTTACCCGAACCGTTGACGCCGACCACGCCGATCTTGGCGTCGGAATAGAAGGAAAGCCAGATGTTCTCGAAGACCTTCTTACCACCGGGGTAATGCTTGGTCAGACCCTGCATCTGGAAGATATATTGTTGCGCCATGGGGAGCTTGCGCCCTTCTGAAAAGAATGGGTTTTAAAGGATGGGGGTGTTTAGCGGCTAAGGGGCAAAAGCGCAATATTTAGATGCGGCGACGATCGTGATGAATGGCAAGAAACCCCACCACCAACGCACTGATGCGCGTCGGTCCCCTTCCCGGCAGCCAAGGAGGATTTAAAGACTCGCTTCTTATTATGGGACCACGAGCCTCTTGGCTCGTGGTGGTGGGGGTTCTTGCTTAACGCCCAAAAACCACCGCCATCAGTCTTTCCAGATTCTCCGCGTCTTCCGCATCATAGGCATTGAAGCTCTCGGAGTCGGAATCGAACACAGCGATCAGCTCACCTGCCCTATCGAACACCGGTACGACAATCTCCGAATTGGAGCGTGAATCGCAGGCGATATGATCGGAAAAAGCATGGACATCCGGCACCACCTGCGTCTGCCCGGTGGCCGCCGCTACGCCACAGACACCCCGCCCGAAAGCGATGCGCAGACAGCCCAGGGTGCCATTATACGGCCCCACCACCAGTTCATCGATTCCGGTGGATTTCTTAACCTTATCCACAACATAGAAGCCGGTCCAGAACCAGGAATCGAACGCCTGGCCAAGCAGGGAAACCACGGTCGCCATGCGCGCCGTCACATCCGGCTCCCCCTCCAGTACCGCCATTGCGTCCCTTATAACTTCTTGATATTTTTCGCCTTTGGACATCATTGCCAAAGAGGCGTTAACCATATAGCTCAATATTGTCTCCTGATTTTTCCCCTGGCGCGGGCATTTCGGGACGGGGTTTGCGCGCGTAAGCGCGCAAAACGCGAAATCGGCGCGGGCTGGAGCTTATTAACACTTTTTTCTGGCCAAGACACCGCTTTTGACGCATGATGACTATGCGCGCGTAGGGCTGTTCGTCTTGGCGCATCGGGGTACGGGTTTACGAGGGGGTTTCGTGTGGGGTCCGCGCGACAATCCGGCAACGCTCAACAAGATTAAGTCAGTCATTAGTGGCATTGGGGGGCCAAAGCTTGACACTCTTCGTAATCCTTAACAAAAGTTGCGTTAACCATATTTACACCGACGCTGTCGGAGCGATGACTGATGTCAGAATGTGATCAGGCAAGATCGACCCGGCGGTCCTCAAATGGGCGCGCCGGCGGGGTCTTCAGGGGCCGGAAGGTGATCGCCCGCATGGGGGTGACGCTGATGGCCGGTCTGTGCGTCAGCCTGTCCCTCAGCGGCTGCGACATGCGCGACTGGCGCTGGTTCAACCGCCGCGCCGGCATCGACGGAAACTATGCCTGCCCGCGCCCGCCCGATCCTTTCCAGACGCAGGGCTTCAACGGCCAGGAACGCGAAACCCGCTATTATCGCCATCTCGCCTTCGGCAATGACTTCTTCGCCCAGCTCGAACTGGCCAACCGCTACGCGGCCATAGACGCCTCGAACAAGAACCTCGAAGACCATATCGAATCGTCGGTCTGGCTGGTGATGGCCCTGGCCAACCAGCAGGGCTATGCGCCTATGAGCCGCGCCATGGATCCGCGCGGCGGCGTTCTGGCCTCGCGTTACGACAAATGCCGCGCCTATGAGCGCGAGCGTGCCTACCGGATGCTCGATAACGAACTGTCGATGATGGATTCAGGCGAGCGCGACAAGGTGCGTGATCGCGTCATCTATATCCAGGCATCCCTCGGCGCCGATGGTTTCCGTACGCTCGGCCGCCTCTATGACGATCAGTACGGCCCTATGGGCGAGCCGGCAGATAACCCGCAGGCCATCCGCGCCATGATGCGCGGCCGCAATTACGGCATGTCGAATGTCCGCACCCTGTTCGAGCGCTCGGACGTCGATGCCTATCTGTATAATTACAAGGCCTCGGAAACCGGCGATGTCGGCGCCTATGTCCTCCTGAAGGATTTCGAGAAATCGGCACCCACGCGCGCCAAATATTCGTCCTTTGTCGAATCCAAGGCCCGCCGCTGGGTGGCGCCCTATGAATTCTATCCGCCCGAAGCGCCCCAGGGCGGCGTGCCGCATTCGGATGAAAGCCGGCCGGATGACGCGGCCGCCTACGCCCTGTCACGCATGGAGGAACTGCCCTTCATCCATGTGGTGCGCGCGCTCGATTACCTGAACCTGCTCAATGTCGCCTGTTTCGAGCCGAAGGACGTGCCGAAGCAGACGATCGACGGCCTGCGCGCGATGATCGGGATGCCGGGCGGCGAGCGCCTCACCTATCTCGATCGTGTCCGCGCCATCCAGTTGGCGGCGGTGAACGGCGATTCGCGCTCGCAGCTCGTGCTGGCCGTCATGTATTCGGAAGGCGTCGGCGTCGAGGTCGATTATGCCCGCGCCTTCTACTGGTATCAGCGGGCCGAAAAACAGGGATCGCCGGAGGCGCGCTACGCCATGAGCACCTATTTCGATCTCGGCATGAAGGGCGTGGCCGACCAGAACAAGGCCGAGTCCGTGGTCATGCAGCTGGATTCGGCGCTGGCCGGCTTCAAGCCCTCGGCGGGCCGCCTGCAGGCCGTTCTGGCCCAAGTATCGCGTACCCCGGATAATTAAGCTGCGAGGCCCGTCAGGGGGATCGTTGGCGGTTTAAGGAAAACGAAGATGTGGATGCGTAAGGACCGTCAGTTAAGTTCACAAGGGTCAGGCCGGCGGCCTGGCCACGGCCTTGTGCTGAGCCTGGCGGTTCTGCTGGTGACCGCCCTCTCCGCCTTGTCCGCTCCGCAAGGCGCCCTGGCCGGCTCCAATGTCGCCGCCCGCGTCAACGCCACCATCCGCCCCTGTTTCGGCGTCCTTCTGGAGCCGGAACTGCGCACCTGCCGGTCGCAGCAGCGTTATGGATACGGCTATGGCTACGGTTACGGCTACAACGATTTCCGCAATCGCTTCCGCAACGGCATCGTGGCCCATTTCGATTGCAATGAAGGCCCCTATGCGCTCGATCGCCTGCTGGCCCGCCTGCCTTCGGGCAGCACTCTGAACCTGCGCGGCGCGCGCGGCTGGCGCACCTCCAATGGCCTGGGCGCCGCCGACCTGCCGGAAGCCTATGCCGGTTACAGCGTCTGCGAGGTCAGTCTGCGCCTGCGCAAATCCATCATCATCCAGCCCGAAACCGGGCCGGGCTATGACAATCATCCGCTGGTCTTAAAAGCACCGCAGGGCGAAAACTGCATCCGCATCGAACCGACGGCGGATATGGTCATCGTCCGCAACCTGACCCTCATGTCCACCCGCGGCGCCAGCCAGCCGTGTATTTCGGCTTCCGGCGGCGAATTCACACTGGAAAACGCCAACCTGCGCTATGATGGCGAACGCTCGGCCGTCAGCATCGAGGCCGGCCGCTTCAACATGACCGACACCAACCTGATCGCCCGCACGCAGAACGCCGCGCTGGAGATCAATCACGCCGCCCTCTATATCTACAACAGCCGCGTCGCCAGCACCTATAACGGCATTCGTGGCGACATCACCAATGACAGCCGTCTCACCGGCGTGACGGTTCTGCAACTCGGCGACTGGCAAGGCTTCGAGCGTGGCGAAAACGCCCGCGCCATCGATCTCAGCCTGGAAACAAACCGCAGCATCATCACTCTCGACCAGACCAAGACCCTGTTCTACGGCAACGGTCTCTACCTCGATGGTGTCGGCGAGGCACTCGTCTCCAATTCGCTGTTCTATTCGGATCACGCCATCACCAGCAACCTGGAGCGGGTCCGCATCCTCAACAACTATATCTTCGCCGATGAGGTGGGCATCAACCTGGAACGCGGCACCGCCTATGTCGGCAACAACCATATCCGGCTGGTGCGCACGGCGGCGATCCTGAAAAAGCCCGGCGCCATGCTGCGCGCCGTCAATAACCACATCGAAACCGAACGCTGCGAAGACCTGAGCTGGGGCGATGTGCCGCCGGAATTCCGCAACTGTACACCCTGGCATCAGCAGGCGGCCTTCGGCATCCCTGGCGGCGGCGTCGACTGGAGCATCTACGACCTGCTCAGCGAAGCCTGCGCCGACTCGCCGTCCGATGGCCACGCCGGTGCGATTTGCGGCCGGTTCCGCGCCACGACCTTCAAGACGCTGAACAAGGCCCGCACCTATGATGATCGCTCCAACAGCGAACTGATCAAGGCCGGTTGCAGCCGCAATATGAGCCAGGTAACCGCCGTGTCATGGCAACAGTGCCAGGATTATCAGAAGCTGAGACTCCCGGCGGATAACGGTCAGGTCAATCAGGACATCGAGGAAGCCTCCTATCGCGCGCTGAAGGCCATCTGCATACAGTCCCCCGCCGATCCGGCCTGGAGCCAGCGCTGCGATACCTTCCGCCGCAACGCCAATGCCGATATCGCCGACGGACAGTATCCCTTCGAGGACGACGACACCAATCTGGCGTTGGCCGACGGCAAGGAATGGCTGTCGCAGGAACTCTACAGCAATGAGAACAATCTCTATTCGGTGAATGCCGGCACCTTCATGCCGCTGTTCGATACCTACCTGCCGCGTCCGCCCTACCGCATGGCGACCTCCAATGTGGCCGGGCCGAACTCCCCGGATAATCCGGAATCGAGCCAGGGCGCGCCACCGCCGCGCAATCCATCCCCGCGCCGCGATGCCCCGGCCGTACCAGACCCGGTGCCGCCCATTCCGAGGAAATAATAAAAAGCCGGACCGTGGATATTACGGTCCGGCTTTTTCATACCTGCCAGTTCATACCTACCAGTCCCCGAATGCGAAAATGCCCCGAGGGGTTACCATCGGGGCATTTTCAGATCATATCCGGTTGATGATTAATTATCGTCACCGTCGCGGTTACCGGATGAACGGCGGCCCCAATGCCAGCCACCTTCCTGCTTGTCCTTGGCCTGGAGGCCGAGAACAGCGCCGGCCACGGCGCCGGCCGCCGCATCACTGGTATTTCCACTGGCGCCGCCGATCAGGGCGCCGGTCGCCGCGCCGACCGATATGGCATTGGAATCACCGGCGTTCAGGCTCGACCCCATGGTGGCGCCGATCACCGCGCCCTGTTGCGCCCCCCTTGAATTCTGCGTCACGGCACTGCCGACGATGGCGCCCGCCACGGCGCCCACAACCACCGGGTTCGGCCCGCCGCGAACGAATTCGACGCCATAGGGACCGCGCCGCGTACAGACATAGCTGCCGTCACGCGGATTATCGGCATAGGGATCGAGGCCCACCGCATTCTTCGTGGCATTGGAGGACATGACCGGCAGGTCGCTCGTCCGCGTCACGCGCGTCTCGACATGGGTATAGGGATCATAGGTCATGATTTCCGGCGCTTGGCCGGAGAAATCGGCCCGGCAGGCTTCCTCGGCACGCGCCGTATTGACCGCCCTTGGCTCCGGCGTGGTGACGCAGGCGGTTGTCGCCAGCCCCGCACCCAGCGCCAGACCTGTAAGAATAAAACGTGACGCCTTCATCGCATCCCCCGACCACGGCATTAAATATGGTTAACGGGGCATAGTCGCACACTTTCCGGCTCAAGCAAAGGCTTGAATCGGTGCGAAAACACAATTGAAATAACAGCAGTTACCCAACCGACACGCTTTTATAAGCAAGCGATAAACGGCTCAGCCCAGCGCTTCGTAATCCTCGTCCGAGATTTCAAAATTGCCGTAGACGTTCTGCACGTCATCATCGTCGTTCAGCGCGTCGATGAGCTTCATCAGGGTCCGCACCGGCTCACCGGTCACCGGATTGAGCGATTGCGGCTTCCAGACAATGCCGGTCGATTTCGGATCGCCCAAAATCTTGCTGATCGCTTCGGCAACCTCGTTCAGATCCTCGAAGGCGGTATAGATGGTATGGCCGCCCTCGTCTTCATCGCCATCCCCCGGATCGGTTTCGACATCGGCCGCGCCGGCCTCGATGGCGGCTTCAAATATCTTGTCGGCGTCGCCGGCCTTGAGCGGATACTTGATCTCGCCCACACGATCGAACATGAAGGAGACGCTGCCGGTATCCCCCATCTGGCCGCCGTATTTCGAGAAGGCGGTGCGGACATTGCTGGCCGAGCGGTTGCGGTTATCGGTCAGCACTTCGACGATCAGGCCGATGCCGCCGGGGCCGCGGCCTTCGTAGCGGACCTCTTCCATGTTGTCGGCTTCACCGGAAGCCCCCTTCCTGATGGCCCGTTCGATATTGTCCTTCGGCATCGATTCGGCCTTGGCCATCGAAACCGCCAGGCGCAGGCGCGAATTCATGGCCGGGTCCGGCATCCCCATCTTGGCGGCGATGGTGATGTCGCGCGACAGCTTGGAGAAGAGCTTGGAGCGCGCGGCGTCGGCACGGCCCTTCTTGTGCATGATGTTCTTGAATTTACTATGGCCGGCCATTTTTCCCTCTAGTCGCTCAAGCGCCGCGAAGGCTTTCCTCGCAACGGCTCGGGCGGGCAGTCGCCCTTGCCAAACGCCAGAGCGTTTGGAAATGATTGTTAATGCTCCGGCTTCTAAACCGAAAGCAGCGCTTTAGGCAAGCTTTGCGAAAGCCGGCCACCGATGCGAATCGGTTCTATGCGCGTCGCCAGTCCGCTGCGGTCGTCGCTCTCGACATAAACACCACAGATTGTCGCCGGGCCGGAAGCCGGACGATAGCGCTCCTTACCTATCCGTGTGGTGAAACGGCGCAGCGGCTCTTCCTTGTCCATGCCGATCACGCTGTCATAATCGGCGCACGCGCCGGCATCGGTCTGGTAGGCGGTGCCATGCGGCAAGATCTGCGCGTCGCCGGTCGGCACATGGGTGTGGGTGCCGACCACCAGGGTAGCCCGCCCATCGCAAAAATGCCCCATGGCCATCTTTTCCGATGTCGCCTCGGCGTGCATATCGACCACGATCGCATCCGCCGCCATGCCCAGCGGACAGGCCTCAAGCTGTCTATCCACCGCCCCGAAGGGATCGTCCATCGAGGCCATATGCACCAGCCCCAGCACATTCATGACCAGAATCCGTTTGCCCGATTGCGTCTCGAACAGATTGGCCCCGCGTCCCGGCGCGTCGGCCAGGGGCGGGTAGTTGATCGGGCGGATCAGGCGCGGTTCGCGGACGATATAGGTCAGGGCCTCCTTCTGGTCCCACGAATGATTGCCGAGCGTCAGGCAATCGGCGCCGGCGTCGAAGAGCTGGCGCGCCGAATTTTCCGACAGGCCGAACCCGGCCGAGGCGTTTTCCGCATTGATAATGACGAATTCAAGTTCAAGCTCACGCTTGAGACGCGGCAGGTGTTCGGCAAGGGCATCGCGTCCGGCGCGGCCCACCACATCACCAAAAAAAGCAAAGCGCATTAAAGTTCCAAATCCAAGCCTCACTTCGGCGGAGGCTAAACCTTCGAGCGTACCTGGATGACGCCCTGATCGGTAAATATACCATCAAGCGGCTGATCATGCACCTCAAACGGGATTTCGGCAAGTTGCTGCCCCGAAAAAGCGATTCCGTAGCCCTTCGCATCCTTTTGCGCCCGCAGACGCGCCAGAACCCGGTCATAATAGCCGCCGCCATAACCGAGCCGCCGCCCCTGCTCATCGAAGGCCAGAAGCGGCAGGAAGACGACATCGGGCAGGATTTCGTCGGCGTCATCGGCCGGCTGCCGGATATCGAACGGCCCGCCGACCAGTTCGTCGCCCAGCGAAAACCGGCGGAAAATCATGCGATATCCCTCTCCCTCCGCCACCAGGCACGGCAGGGCCAGGCCGTAGCCGCGATCCTCGAAAACCTGCATCAGCGGAAAGGGATTGATCTCGCTCTGGATTGGCCAGTAGCCGCCGATGATGGCGTCTTTTCCCGGCCATGCCCGGCATTCATCGAGGTATTCCTCGGTAATCTCGGCCAGCATGTCGCCCGCCAGCGGCGCCCCTTGCGCGAAAGCGGCGCGGCGGCGCTTCATTTCGTTGCGCAGCAGCGGCTTCTGGTCGGCAGTCAGCATAGTCAGTTCTCCGGCTTGCTTTTAATCTTTAGCAAATCCGGCATAAAAAAGCACGGCTGAATATGCAGGGAAGGGTGGCGGCGCCATGAAGAGTCGTGTCGATGCGTTTAAATCCTCTCAGACCTGACTAGTCAGGTGGGAACCAGGTAACTAGGACCACGGTCCGGATCAGAGCCAGTCCCCGTTCTAAGTGATTAAGGTCAGAAGGAATAGTGATCGCCACGGAAGCCACAGCAGGACCCGCCGCTTTCATATATAGGCGGCCTGCCAACGGAACTCAAGCGTGTCGCGGATCCAAATTCGCACTCTGCCACTGGCCTCAAAGCCGGCACTCAGGCGCGCGATTTCAGTGGCAAAAACAATTCCAGAACCATTTCGTATGCCGGTACATCCGGAACAGGTGACAGGCGGCGCTGACTATAGATCGGGAAATCACGCGCCTCTTCACCGCTGGCCGGAAGCCAATCCTGGTAGAGATAAAGCGCTGCGGGTTCGAGATTTTGGGTATTGCCGGGATAGCGCAATACGGCGCAGCGGCCACCGGGAATTACGCCGGCCTTCATCTGCGGATCGTCGGCCGCGATCGGCTGCTCCGTCGCGAAACACAGGTCCGCGCTGTAGTCGGCCGGATTCGCGGGTTCCCGCTCGGACCGGAAGACCATGAACATCGGGTTTGTCTCCGGCGACACGCCCGCCGCCTTACGGCAATCGATGAACCGCTGCCGCGTGTCGCCGAAGGTTGCCCGGTCGCCGCGATGCTCGATGATCGCCACCGGCGTATCAGGCACATCACGGATCGTCACGTCGTCGTCAGTAAATGTAATCTGCATGAGTTTGCTCCTGGCAATGTCAAAAGGCCCGAAGGCCGCAAGCCACGCCGCCCAGTCGGGCGACTTCTGGAACGATGACGGGCTTTGCCCGACCCGTCGCCGAAAGGCGCGGGCGAAAGCATCCGGCGCATTATAGCCCGCATCCAACGCCGTGACCGTGATGGTTTGGCCCTCATCAGCCAGTTGGCGCGAAGCGTGCTTCAAACGGGCAAGCTGGACGTAACGATGCACGGACAACCCAAAGATCGCCATAAATTGCCGGTGAAAATGAAACCTGGAGAACGCGGCTATGCCACTCAGAGTTTCCAGGTCCAGATCACTGTCGAGATGCCGGTCTATATAGTCCAGCACCCGTTGCATCCGGGCATTGTAGTTTGCTTTGGTTTCAGGCGCTGCCTTCATCGTTCCTCCGTGGCAATGCCATTTAAGCGCTCGAAACCATAGCGCGCCCGACCGATCTTGCGGTTTGCCGCCATTTTATCAATAATCAGGCCGTCACTGACAGAAGTGGTCCCCACAGTACGCTGAAACAGCACAAAAACCGCTTGCAAATGCCGGAAAATCCGCCATAAGCGCCCTGTTGTCATTGGGGAGTAGCCGCCTTCCGTCATTTATGACACCTCATGTTTTTCCCAAAAGTGGCAACCACTTTTTGGCATGAGGTTCTGGAAGGGATCACGTCAACACAATTGGAGCGCCGCTCCATGGTGTGATCAACGAAGTTCAGCTTCGTCAGGCAAGACCTTTGGCCATGCTGCGATTGCCTTCGCCGGGCAAGCCGCCGCATTGCGCCATTGGATCTTCTGCTTGCCCGGCCCTGTGTGACTAAATGCTCCTTACGCTCCTGCTCTTTTTTGGCTCTGCCATCGCCATCTATCTGGCATGCGAATTCTTCGTCAACAGCGTCGAATGGTGCGGCAAGCACCTGAATCTCGGCGCCACCGCGGTCGGCTCGGTGCTGGCGGCCTTCGGCACCGCCCTGCCGGAAAGCGCCGTCACCTTCATGGCGGTCGTTTTCGGCAAGACCGCACAGCAGAAAGATATCGGCGTCGGCGCGGCCATGGGCGGCCCGCTGGTATTGGCCACCATCGCCTACGGGGTCGTGGGCCTGGCCCTGTGGCTCAGGCGGCGCAAAAAGGCCGGCCCCGCAAACCACGCCGTGTCCATAGACGCCAAACGCCTGGGCCGCGACCAGTTGAGCTTCCTCGCCATCTTCGCCGTCAAGGTGACGCTCGGCCTGGTCGTCTTCGCTTACAAACCCTGGCTCGGCGTGCTGTTTCTCGCCGCCTACGCCCTCTATGTCTGGCGCGAGATCAACAGCGCCGAAACCAATGAGGACGAGGAAGAGCTGGAGCCACTGAAAATCCGCCCCGGCAATCCGAACCTCGCCTGGGCCGGCCTGCAGGCCATGCTGGCGCTTGGTGTCATCGCTTTCGCCTCGCACATCTTCGTTTCGCAACTGGAAGCGATCGGCGAAGGCCTCGGCATGGCCCCGCATCTCGTCGCCCTGCTGCTGTCACCCGTCGCCACCGAACTGCCGGAAACCATGAACGCCATCATCTGGGTCCGCCAGGGCAAGGAACGGCTGGCCCTGGCCAATATTTCCGGCGCCATGATGATCCAGGCCACCATTCCCAGCGCGCTCGGCATTTTCTTCACGCCCTGGCGTTTCGATATGCCCCTGCTGATCTCCGGCCTTATTACGGCCCTGGCCATTGTCGTGCTGTGGCTGATGTTCCGCAAGGGCAAGGTCGATAGCCGCGCCCTGTCCGCCATCGCCTTGCTCTACGGTCTGTTCGCGGCCTATATGGTGTTGGGGCAAGCTTAAAGCAGGGTGGCGGCCACCGGCAGGACCGGCGGCACCGCCGCCTCGACCGTCAGCAGGCTTTCCTCGAAATCCACCAGGATATCGGCGAAGGCTTGCGGGGTCAGGCGTAGATGGCTCATCCGGCCGCCCATGCGATAGGCCCAGAAGGAAGCGATATGACCAAGGATGCCGATGCTTTCGCCTAATTCAAAAAACATCTTCGGCCCATTGAGCAGAAACTGGCGGAAGGGCGCCGGGTACGCCCCTTGCGTCAGTTCCAGATAGGCCTCGTCATAGACCTTCAGCGTCTTGTGCGTCGAAACAATGGCGGCGATGATGGTCTTCGCCAGCCGCGGCCTGACCTCCGCCAGGTATTCGCGGGTCGCGGCGTCGCTGGGACCGAGCGGGCGGTAGGTCTGTAATCCGTCGATCACCTGCCTGATGTCGGCCTGGAGGTGCGTCTGCCGCCATTTGAAATAGAGAAAACCGCGCCACGAGAACATGCCTTCGGCGAAATCTCCGTCGCTCATGCGGAAGGTCTGCCGCAATGGATCGAGATCGCTGTCCAGATCGTTGGCCAGGATTTTCGAGGTCAGCCGCATCGCCGCCGCCGTCATGCCGCCGCCGAAAGCGGTCATGACCAGGCGTTCGATTTCCGCATTGGCGAAGCTGGTCAACTCGGTCAGATCGCGCGGAGAAATTTTCAGGTAGCACGGATCGGGGCGGAAACCGTAACGCGCCAGTTGTTCGCGCACCAGGAACGGATCGAGCGAGGGAATGGCGTCGAGATGCTGGAGGATTTGCAGGTCGGTATTGCTCGACAGGTTCTCGTCATTGAGCCATGACCGGGTAAAATTGACGAAACCACTCTGGTTGACGAAGATCGAGCGGCCGCCCAGGCGCAGGTCGGCGGCGTCGAACGGCAGGATGATCTTGGTGGCCGTGCGGCGCGGATGGGCGAACAGGTCGCGTTCCGCCGGGCGTAGCGTGTGCTTGACCAGCAGGGCCTTGTTAAGCTGGGAATTACGGAAAAACGGGTGCGTGGCGTGGCCGTCCGTATGGCCGCTGAGCGCATATATCCGCGACAGATTGAGCACCCGGCTGGTGGACGCCGTTTCGCCGAGATTGGCCAGGTTGCGCACATCGCTGTGGTTGCCTGTTTTATTATAGGATGCCGCCCCCGCGTGCATGGGATTGAACTTTCTGCTCAGAATTAGCTGGGGCTTTTTGCCGCCAGGCTATAGGATATGCAACGGCCCTTACCGTAACGCGAAACGATTAAAGGCGTATAAATTTTCCATAAAGACGCTGCGTAAAATGGCTAAATCTTCATCGGAACCGGCGGTGGCCTGTAAACAGGAACCCGGTATTTTCACACCCGTAATCGACCGGTCGCGCTGCGAAGGCAAGGCCGATTGCGTGGTCATCTGCCCCTATGAGGTTTTTGAGCTGGATATCCTGCCACCGGAAGGCCGCGCCGCTTTGGGGATGCTGGCGAAGCTCAGGGGTTTCGTTCACAGCTGGAAGCAATCCTTCGCCGTCAATGCCGACGCCTGCCGGGCCTGTGGATTATGTGTCAGCGCCTGTCCGGAAAAGGCGATCACCCTGGCGCGGCGGGAAAGACAGGTTTGACCACGAACCTTCAATCCTTTACCCGCTCCGCAAAGTCAGCCTCTTCCAGCACTTCCGGAATAGCCGCCTCGACCATTTTCGCCATATCGGGATCGCGGTTCCGGATCGGCTTTTCCTCCATGCCCCACAAGGCGACGAAGGCCAGAGCCAAGCCACCGGCGCCCATGGCGAACAGCGGCCGGAAGATCATCGCCCCATTGCCGGAAACCTTGAGATGATCGAGCACTTCCGGCGTCAGCCCGGCGCTCGCCGAACCGCCGAGCAAGCCGAACACCTGTCCGAAAAGCACCGCGCCGAAGGCCGCCACCAGCAGCGCGCCGCCCAGGGACCGGAAGAAATTCATCATGCCGGTGGCCGTCCCCATCTGATGGCGCTCGACCACATTCTGCACGGCGACGATGCTGACCGACATGATGGTGCCAAGGCCCGCACTGGCGATAACCAGCAATATTTCATAGCCCCAGAGGCGCGCGGCTTTCGGCAGGAATTCAATGCCGGGGAAAACGGCCAGCAGGGCATAGATCGCCGCCGCCACGGGCAGGCCGATCATCGGCATCAGCTTGTATTTCTGACCTTTCGTCGCGCTGATATAACGTCCCGCGCCGATAGAACCGAACACGACACCGAGGCTCATCGGGATCATGGCCAGCCCCGTTTGCGTGGCGCTGAGGCTGTGGACGATCTGGAGATAAATCGGCAGATAGATGCCGATGCCGATCATCGCCCCCATGGCCAGGGTGGACATCAGGGTAGCGCGCACGACGATGCTGTTTTTCAGCACGCCGGTCGGGATCAGCGGTTCGGCGGCCAGCCGCAGACGGAAGGCGAACAACACCCAGAACAGGAGCGAAATCCCATACAGTCCCCAGACCGGCAGGCCGTAAATCGTGCCGGCATGAGCGTTGAGCGCCAGCATGACGGCCACCGCCGCCACCGCCATCAGGCCCGCGCCCATGAGATCGAGCTTATGCGGCTTTTCATAGCGCGGCAGTTTCAGCAGCGCCTTGTAAACGATCCACAGGGCCAGGGCGCCGAATGGCAGATTGATCCAGAAGATTGCCGACCAGTGGAATTTTTCGGCGATGAACCCGCCCAGGACCGGCCCGCCCAGACTGGCCGCCGTGAAAACCCCCGCGAAATAGCCTTGCAGCTTGCCCCGTTCTTTCATGGTGACCACATCGGAAATCACAGTCTGGACCAGCGACATCAGCCCGCCGCCGCCCAGGCCCTGCACCACGCGCGCCGCGATCAGCAGGCCCATGCTGCCCGCCAGTCCGCACAGGGCCGAACCGATCAGAAAAACCACGATCGCCATCAGAAGAGTGGTTCGCCGGCCGATGATATCCGCCAGCTTGCCGTAAAGCGGCGTCACCACCGTGGCGCTGAGCAGGTAGGCGGTGACCACCCACGGCAGATGCTCGATATCGCTGAGTTCGCGGCCGATGGTCGGCAGGGCGGTGGAGACAATGGTCTGGTCGAGCGCCGCCAGCAGCATGACCATCATCAGGCCGATGATGATGCGCTGTATATCCTTGGGGTTCATTGCCTTGAAGTCCGGGGCGGTTACAGGCTCTGTCCGGGTCATCTGAGTCTTTCCGTCATTTCGATTTACAGACTGTATCATTTCTTGTCGCCGCGCAAGGCTTGACGGACGCGCGCTTTTCATCGGACATAGAGCCGCAAAAAGGCAATATATAAATGCCGGATATAAATGTTGGGAAACCGAACCATGAAACGCCTTGTCACCCTTGCCGCCGCCACGCTGTGTCTGTGCGCGCCCGCCGCCCATGCCGCGCCCGATATCGCCGGCCGCATGGTCAACCACCCCGCCGCCGATCAGTGGAATATCTTCGGCGCGGGCGAAAAGCATGAACTGATCAAGGATGCGACCGTCAATGGCGGCGCGGCCCTTCAGATCACCTCGGCGGGCAAGGGCGGCAATCCGTGGGACATCCAGGCGGGTGTCTCCAATTCCAGGGCCGTCAAAAAGGGCGACGTCATTCTGCTCGCCTTCTGGGGCCGCGCCGTCACGCCGGGCAGCGCCACCGTTCCCGCCGTCGTCCAGCAATCCGCCGCGCCCTATACCCGGCTGGGCGAGGAAACCGTCACCCTGACCTCTGACCGGCAACTCCATTATGTCACCGGCACCGCCGGTCAAGACTATCCCGCCGGCACAATGGGGGCCAGCGTGCAACTGGCGACCGGTGCCCAGACCGTGGCGCTCGGCCCGGTCTTCCTGCTCGATTTCGGCCCCGGCCATGACCCGAAATTCCTGCCGCGCGACATTCCGTGAAAGACCTGCGTTACTGCAAACGTTACCAGCGCACTTCCTTTTGCAGAGCGCGTTTTTTCGCTTTTGGCAGATGGGATTTCGTCTATAAACATCCCAAGCCAGTACGATCTTTTTGATCGCAATAATATGCGGCGCCGCGAAAGGCGTCCTGACGCAACATGACCTTGGGAGATACCTTTATGACTTCACTCCGCCCGGCCGCCTTCGGCCTTCGCCTGTTGGCGACGACAGCGCTCATCAGCGCCTTTGCCCTGGCATCCGCCGCCAATGCCCAGACCACCAACGCCCCGCCCCCCGCGCCGACCGTCCGCACCGATGCGCCGGCGGAAAGACCCTGGATGGATACCAGCCTGAGCGCCGAAGCCCGCGCCGACCTGATCCTCAAGGACATGACCCTGGCGGAAAAACTGGACCTGACCTTCGGCTATTTCTCGACCGACCAGCAATGGCAGGTCACCCCGATCAAGAATTACGTCTATCCGAAGGAGGGCCTGCCCTTCTCCGCCGGCTTCGTGCCCGGCATTCCGCGCCTCGGCATCCCCAACCAGTGGCAGACCGACGCCGGCGTCGGCGTCGCCACCCAGACCGTGCCTGAAGCCGCCCGCACGAATGATCTGCCGCGCGGCCGCACTGCCCTGCCCTCCGGCATCAATACCGCCGCCACCTGGAACCCGGAGGTCGCCGAGGCCGGCGGCGCCATGATCGGCAACGAAGCTTTCCTGTCGGGCTTCAACGTCCAGCTCGCCGGCGGCATGAACCTGCTGCGCGAACCCCGCAACGGCCGCAATTTCGAGTATGGCGGCGAAGACCCGCTGCTCAGCGGCGTCATCACCGGCCACGAAATGAAGGGCATCCAGTCCCAGCACGTCATCTCGACCATGAAGCACTACGCCTTCAACGGTCAGGAAACCAACCGCAACCAGATGGACCATCAGATCGAGGACAAGGCGGCGCGCGAATCCGACCTGCTGGCCTTCCAGATCGCCGATGAGATCGGCCAGCCCGGATCGGTGATGTGCGCCTATAACCGCGTCAACGGCTTCTATGCCTGTGAAAACGACTGGCTGCTCAATCAGGTGCTCAAACAGGACTGGGGCTTCAAGGGCTATGTCATGTCCGACTGGGGCGCCACCCATTCCACCACCCAGGCGGCCAATGCCGGTCTTGACCAGCAGTCCGGCTGGGCCTTCGACCGCTCGCCCTATTTCCATGGCGCGCTGCGCGAAGCCGTTAATAACGGTTACGTATCGGAGGCCCGCGCCAACGACATGGCCAAACGCATTCTGTGGGCCATGTTCGAGGTCGGCCTGTTCGATCATCCCGTCAATGGCGACCAGTCGAACATCATCGATTTCGCGGCCAATGGCAAGGTCAGCCAGACCGACGCCGAGGAAGGCATGGTCCTGCTGAAAAACACGGCTGGCCTGCTGCCGCTCAGCAAGACGGCAAAGTCGATCCTGGTCGTCGGCGCCCATGCCGATGTCGGCGTCCTTTCCGGCGGCGGCTCGTCCCAGGTCTATCCGAAGGGCGGCTCGCCGGTGCCGGACGAATACGGTAAGGGCTTCCCCGGTCCGAAGACCTGGTATCCGTCCTCGCCGCTGAAGGGCATCCAGGCGCGCACCGCCGCCACCGTCACCTATCTTGACGGCAAGGATGTGAAAGCCGCCGCGGTCGCTGCGAAGAAGGCCGATATCGTCATCGTCTTCGGCGAACAGTGGACGGGCGAAGGCTTCGATGTGCCCGACCTCAATTTGCCGAATGGCCAGGACGCCCTGATCTCGGCTGTGGCGAAAGCCAACAGGAAGACCGTGGTGGTGCTGGAAACCGGCGGCCCGGTCGTCATGCCGTGGCTTAACCAGGTCGGCGCCGTCATCGAAGCCTGGTATCCGGGCAGCAATGGCGGCGAGGCCATCGCCCGCGTCCTGACCGGCGAGGTCAATCCCTCCGGCCACCTGCCGGCCACCTTCCCCGCCTCGCTCGACCAGTTGCCGCGCCCGGTCATCGAAGGCGATCCGAAACTGGACGCCGACTCGCATCCGGTCGGCAATTACAATATCGAAGGCGCGGCCATCGGCTACAAGTGGTTCGACAAGAAGGGCTATAAGCCGCTCTTCCCGTTCGGCCATGGCCTGAGCTACACCACCTTCGCCCTGTCCGACCTGACCGCCTCGGCCGATGGCAAGGGCCTCAAGGCCGGCTTCTCGGTGAAGAACACCGGCGCGGTGGCCGGCAAGGAAGTGGCGCAGGTTTACGTGTCCGGTGAAGGCTGGGAAGCGCCCAAGCGCCTCGGCGCCTTCCAGAAGGTCGAGGTCGCGCCGGGCGAGAGCCAAAGCGTATCCGTAACCGTCGATCCGCGCCTGCTGGCGACCTATGATTCCGCCAGCAAGACCTGGAATATCGCCGCCGGCGATTACAAGGTGATGCTGGCCACCTCCGCCACCGATATCGTCCAGACCGTCACCGTGCATCTCGATGCGCAAACCCTGGATGTGAAGGGCAAATAGTGTGCTGCGCTTCGAGGTGACGACGGACAGGGCGAAGATCGATTTCAACACCGTCTATCGTTACCTCGATGCCGAACAGGGCATTCCGCGCGATCTGTTCGACAGGGCGATGCGGAATGCCCTTTGCTTTGCCGGTCACCTGGCCGGCGAGCAGATCGCCTTTGCCCGCGTCATCACCGACTACGCCACCTTCGCCAACCTGACCGATGTCTTCGTGGTGCCGGACTATCGCGGCAATGGTTATGCCACGCGTTTGCTGAAAGCAGTCTTCGCCTATCCGGACTTGCAGGGCCTGCGCCGGTTTACGCTGGAGACATACGATAAACACGGCCTTTATGAGCAATTCGGTTTCCATGCGCCTGCCCGGCCGGAAACCCTGATGGAACGCTGAAATGACCCGCTGGCTGATCGTTCTTTTCGCCCTGTTTCTCGCCCCCGCCGCTTTCGCGAAGGATTATCAGAGTTCGCCGCCACGCCAGCCGGCGGTTGAAAAGGACTGGGGCCAGTGGCTGGGGCCGTACCGCGCCGGCATTGTCGCCAAGATGGGCGAGGATTTCGGCGAGCAATATATCTATGCCGCGCAGAATGCCGCGTTGGCCACACCGGCCGCCGGCGAACAGCGCGTGGTCTTCCTGGGCGATTCCATCACCGACCGTTGGGACCTGGCGAAATTTTTCCCCGGCAAACCTTATATCAATCGCGGCATCGGCGGACAGGTCAGTCCGCAGATGCTGGTGCGCTTCCATGCCGATGTGGTGGCGCTGAAACCGAAGGCCGTGGTCATCCTGGCCGGCATCAACGATATCCAGGGCGCGCTCCAGGTCGAAACCGACGCCCAGATTGCCGCCAACTACACCGCCATGGCCGAAATCGCCGAGGCCAACGGCATCAGGCCGATCTTCACCCTGCTCATGCCGGTCAATAACTATACGGCCAACGCCGTCACCATGCTGGAAGACCGCAAGCCGGAACGCGTGGCCTGGCTCAATGCCTGGCTGTCCGGCTTCTGCCAGACACATGGCTATGACCTGATCGATTACGGCCCGCTGCTGCGCGATGAAAAAGGCCTGCTGAAAGCCGGATATACCTCGGACGGCATCCACCCGAACGACGAAGCCTATGCCCTCATGGCGCCGGTGGCCGAACAGGCGATCGAGACAGCGCTGAAAAGATAAGACGATCTCTGGCGCGAACGTTCAGAACCTAAGCGCCCCCCTTCCCTTATACCTCCCCATTCATGGGGAGGGGGACCGACGCGCTCTTGCGCGTTGGTGGTGGGGGCCTTGCTTTTGCAATGTACAATTATTAAGCCCCCACCACCGCATCTTACTCGCTATGCCCGCTCGTACGCCCCCATTCATGGGGAGGTATAATCGCTACGGCATCTTGAGCCGCCCTGGAAAGCCTGTTAGCGTCACGCGACCATCCGGGGGATTACAACCATGGGATTTGACCGTATCGCCGCCGCCACGGATGAGCCGGAGCGCATCGCCCGTCTGCGGCTGGCGCGCACCCAGCGCATCGGTCCGGTCAATTTCGCCCGGTTGATGCAGCGTTTCGGTTCCGCCACACGGGCGCTGGAAGAGTTACCGCAGGTCGTCAAACGCACCGGCGGATCGCTGACGCCCTATCCCATGGCCAAACTCGACGAAGAACTGGCCCGCGCCGAAGCCGCCGGCGCCCGGCTGCTGGTACGGGGGGACGCCAATTATCCCGTCCTGCTGAAACAGATCGACGCCGCGCCGCCGGCCCTGTGGACGCTGGGGCCGCTCAAACCACGCCGGAAGGCCATCGGGATCGTCGGCGCGCGCAACGCCTCCGCCGCCGGACAAAAGATCGCTCAAATGCTCGCTCACGACCTCGGCGAGGCTGGTTTTCATGTCATTTCCGGTCTGGCGCGCGGCGTCGATACCCGCGCCCACGAAACGTCCCTGAAAAGCGGCACGGTGGCTGTGCTCGGCGGCGGAGTCGACGATATCTATCCGCCGGAAAACCGCGCGCTCTATGAGCAAATCCGCGCGCACGGCCTGCTGATCTCGGAAAGCCCGGTGGGCCATCGCGCCACCGCCCCGGACTTCCCCCGCCGCAACCGGATCATTTCGGGCCTGTCGCTCGGCGTTATCGTGGTCGAGGCCGAACTGCGCTCCGGTTCGCTGATCACCGCCCGCCTCGCCGCCGAACAGAACCGCGAGGTCTTCGCCGTGCCCGGTTCACCGCTCGATCCGCGCTGCCGGGGCGCCAACGACCTGCTGCGCCAGGGCGCCAACCTGTGCGAAAGCGCGGAAGACGTTATCCGCGTCCTGGAGGCGCAAATGGGCTTCAATGCACCCGAAGCGCTGCCCATACCCACGGCAGGCATGACCGCACCGGACATGACCCTGGCGCCGCCGCAGAATGAGGACGATATCGCCCGCGTCAGCCGCACTCTGCTGGATCTGGTCGGCGAAACGCCGGTCCACCGCGACGACCTGCTGCGCCTCAGCGGCGCCCAAACCTGGATCGGCCTGGCTGCCCTCAGCGAACTGGAAATCGCCGGCCGGATCATCGCCGGCGAAAGCGGTTTTTACAGCCGATCCTGACCGCGTTCATCAAGATCGCCCACCTGCGTGATTCCCTCATGAAGCGATTTTTCACCCATGCCGCGCGCCGCCAGAATGGCCTGACGCAGGTCATGTCCCAATCCGCCGCAACCGACGCGCTCAGCCATTTGCGCCAGTTCCTGCGCGATTTCCGTGATATAGTCGAGCACATCACTTTGTTGCTGGGTCAGGTGACAGGCACTGTTGCTGCATGACATGGACATGTTGAAGGCTCCGGACAAATTCCATGGTTAACATTTATCATTAATTGTATTTAAAAAACTATCAATTTTAGATTGTGTTCTGAATTATTTTATAAGCGTTGACAGAAAACAATTCGGTCAGCATGTATGCCCCCTGTTCCCTGACCATCCGGCCGGCGGCGTCTCTTGATTAATCGACGCGGCGCATGATCTAAAGGGTTGGGATTTGTCGTCACCTTTCCTTTTGTCCGCCCACCCGGTCGCGGACACGATTTCGCCTGACAAGAGATTTTATGACCGTTGTAATCGTAGAAAGCCCGGCCAAGGCCAAGACCATCAACAAGTATCTCGGCAAGGGTTTCACCGTTCTGGCCAGCTTCGGCCACATCCGCGACCTGCCCTCGAAAGACGGATCGGTGAAGCCAGACGACGACTTCGCCATGACCTGGGAGGTCGATCCGAAATCCTCCAAGCGACTGAACGACATCGCCGACGCCATCAAGACCTCCGACCGCGTTATCCTGGCCACCGACCCGGATCGTGAGGGGGAAGCGATCTCGTGGCATGTGCTGGAAGTGCTCAACAAGAAAAAGGGCTTGATGAAGGACAAAAAGGTCCAGCGGGTCACCTTCAACGCCATCACCCAGTCCGCCGTCCAGACCGCCATGGCCGCCCCGCGCGACATCGACATGGAACTGGTCGATGCCTATCTGGCCCGCCGCGCACTCGATTATCTTGTCGGCTTCACCCTGTCGCCCGTGCTGTGGCGCAAGCTGCCCGGCGCCCGCTCCGCCGGCCGCGTGCAGTCTGTGGCGCTGAAGATCGTCGTTGACCGCGAAATCGAGATCGAGAAGTTCAAGACCGAGGAATACTGGACGGTCGACGCCGAGGTTTCGGCCAATTCGCCGCCCTTCACCGCCAAGCTGTTCACCTATAACGGCAAGCGCCTGGGCAAGTTCGACCTGCCCAACGAAACGGCGGCCTTTGCGGCGCGTGATCTGGTCAAGCGCTCGCAATTCACCGTCACCGAGGTCGACCAGAAGCCCGGCAAGAAGTCGCCGCCCCCTCCCTTCACCACCTCGACCCTGCAACAGGAAGCGGCCCGCAAGCTCGGTTTCTCGGCTTCGCGCACCATGCAGACGGCCCAGAAGCTTTACGAAGGCGTCGATATCGGCGGTGAGACGGTCGGCCTGATCACCTATATGCGGACCGACGGCGTTTACGTCGAACCCTCGGCCATCAGCGAAATGCGCAAGCTGATCGGTGAACGCTACGGCAGCGCCTATGTGCCCGAAGCGCCGCGCCACTACAAGGCCAAGGCCAAGAACGCCCAGGAGGCCCACGAAGCCATCCGCCCGACCTCCGTCTTTCGCCGCCCGGAAACCCTGCGCCTCGAAGGCGACCAGGCGCGCCTCTACGAACTGATCTGGAAGCGCACCATGGCCTCGCAGATGGAGCAGGCGCGCGTCGAGAACACCACGATCAACCTGTTCACCGCCGACAAGCAGACATCCTTGCGCGCCACCGGTCAGGTGGTCACCTTCGATGGCTTCATGGCCGTCTATGAAGAAGGCAAGGATGATGACGGCGACGACGAGGGCGGACGCCTGCCAGCCGTCAAGGCCGGCACCATCGCCGATGTCCATACGTCGAAAGCAGATCAGCACTTCACCGAGCCGCCCCCCCGCTATTCGGAAGCCACGCTCGTCAAGAAGCTTGAAGAACTCGGCATCGGCCGTCCGTCGACCTATGCCTCCATCCTGACCGTGCTGCGCGACCGCGCCTATGTCCGCATGGACAAGAACCGCTTCATCCCCGAAGACAAGGGCCGTCTGGTCACCGCCTTCCTCGATCAGTTCTTCCATCGCTACGTCCAGTACGATTTCACCGCCGACCTGGAAGAAAAGCTCGATCTCGTCTCCGCCGGCGAACTGAACTACAAAAAGCTGCTGGCTGATTTCTGGAAGGATTTCCACGCGGCCGCCGAAGGCATGACCGAACTGCGCACCACGCAGGTGCTCGATGCGCTCAATGAATCGCTTGGGCCGCTCATCTTCCCCGACAAGGGCGACGGGACCAATCCGCGCGCCTGCCCGGTCTGCGGCAATGGCCAGCTTTCCTTGAAAACCTCACGGTTCGGCGCTTTTATCGGCTGCTCCAACTATCCGGAATGCAAGTTCACCCGCCCGGTCGGCTCGCCCGATGCGGAAAATGCCGAAGGCGCCACAGGCGACAAGGATCTGGGTGAAGACCCCGAAACCGGCAAGATGGTTTCCCTCAAGATCGGCCGCTTCGGACCCTATGTTCAGCTGGGCGAACCGGAATCGAAGGAAGACAAGCCCAAGCGCTCGTCCCTGCCGAAAGCCTGGCCGCCCGCTTCGATCGACCTCGACCGCGCGCTGAAACTGCTTTCCCTGCCGCGCACCGTCGGCATCCATCCGGAAGACAAGACGCCGATCAAGGCCGGGCTTGGCCGCTTCGGGCCGTTCATCGAAACCGGCGGCACCTATGCCAACCTGTCGAATTTCGACGAGATTTTCGAGGTCGGGCTTAACCGCGCCGTCGATCTGATCGCTGAAAAGCGCGCCGGCGGCGGCGGCAAGGGCCGCGGGGCCGCGGCGGCGCCTTTGCGCGAACTGGGCACCTTCGGCGAAGGCGGCGACAAGATTTCGGTCATGGCCGGTCGCTACGGCCCTTACATCAAGTGCGGCAAGGTCAACGCCACCCTGCCAAAGGATGTGACGCCTGAGACGGTGACGCTGGAACAGGCCATCGAACTGATCAACGCCAAGGGCGGCCCTGCCACCAAAGCCAAAAAAGCCCCGGCGAAGACAGCCACCGCCAAGAAACCAGCGGCGAAAAAGCCAGCCGCCAAGAAGGCTCCGGCAAAGAAAAAGACGGCTTAATTGATCCTCCCCTGCGAAACGGGGAAGGATCAGGCTAAAGAGCCTTCCGAAACGTCAGATTATAACGATGACCACCAATCGCATGACGCCCCGCTTTCAACGTCAGCACCCCATGGAACGCCTTGCGCGCCGGACCGCCCCACACCACCACATCGCCGTGATGCAGGCTGATTCTTTCCACCGGGTCGGATCGTTTCAATCCGCCGAACTGGAAAACCGCCGGCAGGCCCAGCGACACCGAAACAATCGGTGCTGAAAAATCGCCTTCATTGATATCCTGATGCAGCCCCATCTTCGCCCCCGGTTCATAGCGGTTGATCAGGCAACCATCCGGCATGAACTCGAAACCCGCGATCTCCGCCGCCCGCCGCGCCAGATCGGGAAAGACCGGCGGCATATCCGGCCACGACCGGCCCGTTAACGGGTCCGACCGGTCATAGCGATAGCCTTTCGTATCCGCCACCCAGCCGATACCGGCATTGGTCATGGCCACCGACATCCGCCCGCCCCCCGGCACCGTCATATGGCGAAACGGCGCGGCCGCCGCCACCGCATCAATGGCCGCCACCAGGGCCGCGTCATCGGCACACGCGAAGTCGCGCAGGATCGAGACGCCTTCGCGCCGGAAATCGCCGAACAGGTCAGGCTGCGTCATGAAATATGATGCCGAGCGTATGCCGCCGTCCGGACCGCACACGGCTGACCCCATGACGCATGGTGACGCGATAACTGCCGCGCGTCCCCGAAACCGGCCTGTGCGACACCGCGAAGATCACCGCATCGCCCTGCTGCAATGGCACCACCGACGGCACGGACTGCATGCGCGGCCGCTGCTCGGTCAGGACAAATTCGCCGCCGGTGAAATCCTCCTCCGGCCGCGACAGCAGAATGGCGGCCTGCAACGGAAAGACATGCTCGCCATAGAGATCCTGATGCAGACAGTTGTAATCGTCAGGCCCGTATTGCAGCAGAAGCGGCGTCGGTCGTGTCTGTCCGGCGGCATGGCAGCGTTTGAGGAACGTCTCATGATCCGCCGGAAAGCGCGTTTCCAGCCCCATGCGTTCGTGCCAGCGGTTGGCGATCGGCACGAGTTGCGGATAAAGCCGCCCACGCAGTTCCGCCACGGCCTCCGGCAGGGGATAGGCGAAATATTTGTACTCGCCGCGCCCGAAGCCATGCCGCGCCATATGAACCTGGCTACGGAACACCGGCTGCTCGTAAAGCGCCGCCAGCGCCTGGCAGGCTTCCGGCGCGATCAGGCCGGGCAGGACGGCGAAACCCCGCACATCGAGATCGCATCCGATGGTCCGCCATTCGTCGAAAATCTGATCGGAAAAGAGATCGGCGTCAAACATTTTGGCCCTCCTTCAATAACAGGGCACGCTTGCGCTCCACGCCCCAGCGATAACCGGACAGCGCCCCATCGGTCCGCACCACGCGGTGGCAGGGGATGGCCACCGCCAGCGCATTGGCGGCGCAGGCTCCCGCCACGGCACGCACGGCGGCCGGCGATCCGACCATCTCCGCCACCTCGGCGTAGGAGCGCGTTTCGCCCGCCGGGATAGCGCGCAGGGCCTGCCAGACGCGCTGCTGAAAGGCGGTGCCGCGAATATCCAGCGGCAGGTCGAGCGCCGCGCCCTGATCGACCAGACCGACCACCCGCGCCACGGTCCGCTCGAAATCCGGGTCCGCGCCGATCAGGTTGGCCTTCGAAAAGCGGTTCTGCAAATCCCGGATCAGCGCTTCGGCATCGTCGCCCAGCGTAATGGCGCAGATGCCCTTGTCCGATTGCGCCACCAGCACCGCGCCCAGCGAACACTGGCCGATGGCGAAGCGGATATCCCCGGCCCCGCCCGCCCGGAAGGCCTTCGGCGTCATGCCGAGGATCGCATCCGAACGCTCGTAAAACCGGCTGCTGGACCCATATCCCGCCTCATACAGCGCCGCCGTCACCGCCTCGCCGGCGGAAAGTCCCTCGCGGACCTTTTTCGCCCGGTGCGCATCGGCATAGGCCTTGGGCGTCAGGCCGGTGGCCGCCTTGAACCGACGATGAAAATGATACGGCGAAAGGCCCGCCCGCGCCGCCATGTCATCAAGCGAAGGCGCATCCTCCGCCCCTTCGATGAAGCGGCAGATATCGGCGATCATTTCCGCCTGGCGGTTCCGCGCACTTTCGCGCGGGCGGCAGCGCTTGCAGGCGCGAAAGCCCGCCGCCTCGGCCTCATCGCAGGTGGCATAGAAGCCGATATTTTCCGGCCTGGGCAGGCGTGAGGCGCAACCCGGCCGGCAATAGATTCCGGTGGTCCTGACGCTATAGAAAAAATCACCGGCTTCGCGGCGCCGGAGGATTTCCCAGCGTGGATCGCATTGTGTCGATGTCGCGGTATCGGGCATGATATGAAGCATAGCATTTTCCTCATCAAAAGGCGTGTGAATTCGGGTTTAGCCTGTCTCCGCTGTCCGGAAACTCCGCCCCTTGCGGTGTAATTCCCGCAATCATCCGAAATCCGAATCGCGGCACACTTTCCACATCGATTTTTTGCTTAAATTTAACGCACCAGACATATAGATCGCGGCATAGACATGCCGTCCAGCGTGTTTCAGTCCGAGGGGTTTCCCATTCCTGCCGCCACTACCCGTTTCATTCTGCCGCTCCGTCCGGTTCTTATCGGACTGGGCCTTCTGGCGGTAAATGCGCAGGCGCAGGAAACTCCGCCCGACGAAGTGCCGCAGGTAAAGCCGGCCCAGGAAGAAGCGCCGCCCCTGCCGGACAGCCCCGAAGACGCCCCCATTATCAGCGATGAGGATTTCACCGCCGCCCTGCCGCCCATTGAGGATACGGTTGCGCCCCCCGCGGGTGACGCGCAACCCGAAACCCTGCCGGTTCCCGGCGCACCGGCGGATATCCCGTCCGACGCCCTCCCGGAGGTCACGGCCAGCGAAGACACCGAACTCGATGCCCCCCTGCCGGCCCTGGAAGGCTATGACATCCAGCCCAACCAGGCCGCCTTTACCGATGAAACCCTGCCCGAAATCCGCTATGTCACCGTGGTCGACGGTCTGCACGACATCCATCTCAACGATGAATTCAAGCCGCTGTCCGCCCTGATGAACGGCAAGGGCAAGGCCGCCAATGTCGCCCAGGTGCGCGCCCGCGCCACCGAGGATGAGGCTCTTATTCTGCGCCTGCTGCAATCACAGGGCTATTACGACGGCACGGTGACCACCAGTCTCGCCCAGCCGACCGAGGCCAGAGGGCCGGTCCAGGCTCATCTCATCGTCACCCCCGGCCCGGCCTATCATTTCGGCCTGATCATGGCCGATGCCCAATCTGACGGGAAAAAGGTGGCTACCCTGCCGCCCGACCTGATCCGCAACGCCCTGTCGCTGAAAACCGGCGAGCAGATCATCGCCACCCGTGTGCTGGCGGCCGAGGCCAATGTCAGCGTGGTCATGCAGCAGAGCGGCTACCCCTTCGTCAAGGTCGGCGCGCGCGATATCCTGCTCGACAGCTCGAAACTGACCGGCGATTATACGCTCAAGGTCGATACCGGCCACCGTTCGCGCTTCGGCGGTTTCAAGTCCGAGGGCCGCGAAGCCTTCGGCGCCGATCATGTCGCGGTGCTGACCCGGTTTGAAAAGGGCGACCTGTACGATAATCGCAAAGTCGATGACCTGCGCGAGGCCCTGGTCGCCACCGGCCTGTTCCGCTCCGTGGCGGTCGAACCCGTGGCCACCGGCGAATTCGCCGACGATGGCTCGGAATATGTCGATCTGCTCGTGCATCAGCAGCGCGGCCCCTACCGCACCCTCGCCGGCGCCTTCGGTTACAATACCGGCGAAGGCGTCACGGCGTCCGCCTCCTGGCAAAACCGCAACATGTTCCCGCCCGAAGGCGCGCTGATCGTCACCGCCGCCCTCGGCACCCAGCAACAGGGCCTGACCACCACCTTCCGGCGCTCGAACGCCAAAAAGCGCGACCGCACCTTCCAGTTGGCCGCCGCCGCCACGCACAATATCTATGACAGCTACGAAGCCTATACGGCCAGCCTGTCCGGCTCCGTTTCCCGCGTCTCGACTCCGCTGTGGCAAAAGGTCTGGACCTGGTCCTACGGCTTCGAGATCGCCGCGTCGAAGGAAGCCACCGACGGCGTTGCCAATTTCGATGACGACGCCGACAACTACTATATCGCCGCCCTGCCGACCCGGCTCGGCTATGACCGCTCCGACAGCCTGCTCAATCCGGCCACAGGCTATCGCGCCAGCGCCGAAGTGACGCCGCTGATCTCGCTTTCCGGCGGCGGATCGAGCGTCCGCACCGTGCTTGATGCCAGCTACTACCATCCGGTCGGCGGCAATTCCGTCATCGCCGCGCGCACCCGTGTCGGCATCCTGGCCGGGGGGCAACTCGCGGATATCCCGCCCTCCCGCCGCCTGTATGCCGGCGGCGGCGGCTCGGTGCGCGGCTACGCCTATCAGCAGCTTGGCCCGAAAGACGCCAGCGGCGATCCCACCGGGGGCCTCAGCCTCTTTGAAGCCTCGGTGGAGTACCGTTACCGCATGGGTGATATCGGCATCGTGCCGTTCATCGATATCGGCCAGTCCTACGCCTCGACCACGCCGTCCTTTTCGGATCTGCGCGTCGGCGTCGGCATCGGCGCGCGGCTCTACACCAATTTCGGACCGATCCGCATCGATATCGCCACGCCGATCAACCGTGACAAGACCAACTCAGAGCCGCAGATCGCGCTCTATGTCGGCATCGGACAAGCCTTCTGATGGCGCGCAAACCCAAACAGCCAAAGCCCCCCATGGCGCCCGCGGAAACGCCGCCGGAAAACGCCGCGCCCCTGCCCGCGCCGGATCACGATGACGGCCTGACCCTGAAAAACCGCGTGGAAACCGCCGCCGAAGAGGTCGCCGAAACCGTCAGGACCCGCACCGGCTTCGACCTGCGCCGGATCAACGGCTGGAAGGTAGCGCGCAATATCGCGCTGTTTGTCGTCGGATTGGCCGTTCTGCTCGTCGCCGCGCTGACCGCGCTCAATACCCCGCCCGGCCGCCGTCTGCTGGTCGAATTCGCCACCGGCATCAAGCTCAATTCCGGTTTGCAGATCGAGATCGGTGAAATCGATGGCTCGCTCTATGGCGAAATGACCCTGCATGACGTGAAGATCAAGGACCTCAAGGGCGTCTTCATCCAGAGTCCGGCCATTCACCTCGACTGGCGGCCTTTCGGCTATCTCGGCAAGCATGTCGATATCCGCGATTTCTCGACAGCGAAGATCGAAATGCTGCGCCGGCCGGTGCTCAATCCCGGCGACACGCCGGAAGACAACGGCCCGCTGCTGCCCGACCTCGATATCGACATCAACCGCCTGAAGGTGGACGCCTTCGTGCTCGATGCGCCGGTGCTGGGCCAGGATTCTAAAGAGGCGCACACGATCGCGCTCAACGGCCAGGCCCATCTGCGCCACAAGCGCCTCAATATCGATGCCGCCGCAGTCAGCGAAAAAGCCGATAAGGCCAGGGTGCTGATCGATGCCGCGCCGGATAAAAACCAGCTCGATATCAGCGCCGGTCTTGATGCGCCGGCCGATGGCCTCGCCGCCAAACTGCTCGGCTTCGACAAGGCGTTCATCGCCAGGGTCGACGGCAAGGGCACATGGAAACAGTGGAACGGCCGCGCAATCGCTGATTTAGGCCCCGACAATCTGCTCGACCTCGGCGTCACCGCCCAAAGCGGCACCTTCCATATCACCGGCGCCACGCACCCCGACCTGATCCTGACCGGCGATACCGCGGCCCTTTTCAAGCCTGCAGTGATGATCGACCTGACCTCGAAGATGAAGGACCGCGTGTTCGATAACGTGCTGGCCCTCTATACCGACGCCGTGCGGATCGATGCGAAAGGCACGCTTGATCTCGGCAAAAACCATTTCCGCAAGCTCGAACTGCACGCCCGCCTGCTCAAATCCGATGTGCTCGGCAAGGACTTCACCGCCTCCGACCTGCGCGCCGATCTGCTGATCGACGGCGATTTCGACACCCCGCGCATCGATTACGACCTGGCTGCCAAACGTTTCGATTTAGGAGGCATCAAGCTCGACGGCTTCACGGCGAAAGGCAAGAGCCGCGTCACCGATGGCGGCGTGATCGTGCCGGTCAATGCGCAACTGACCTCGCTGACCGGCATCGCCCCCCAGGTCGATCCGCTGCTGACGCACCTGAAACTCGATGGTGAAGTGCGCCTGAAGGACGGCAAGCTGACCAGCGATATGATTCGCATCAGTTCGGACCGCCTCAAGGCCACCGGCACCCTGACCGGCAATCTGAAGGATAACCTGTTCCTCGCCAGGGTGAAGGCCAGCCTCAACAATTACGCCGTCGGGGGTGTCGGCACGGTCAATGTCTCGACCGTCGCCGATGTAAAACTCAATCATGGCAAGGTCAGCGTCGCCGGCACCGCCAATGCGCAAACCACCAGACTGGAAGACGGCCTGAAAAGCTTCCTCGGCGGCAATGCCAAACTGAGCGGCGCCTATGCCTACAGCGAACAGGGCGTGGTGAGCCTGCGCAATCTCAGCGGCAAGTCGCCCGATTTCACCCTGACCAGCGCCAGCGGTTCACTGGCGCCGAACGGCGCGATCTCGCTGAACGCCAAGGCCGTTTCAGCCCAATATGGCGCGCTCGATGCCGTGGCTTCGGGTACGCTCGATCATCCCAATGCCGTCATCCACGCCGCCAATCCCGGCCTCGGCGTCAAGATGGTCGATGTCACCGCCAAGCTCTCCAGCACGCCCCAAGGCTTCGCGCTGCTGGCCGATGGCGGCAGCGCCTATGGCCCCTTCTCCGCCGACGCCCTGGTAATGACCGAGGGCAAGCCCTTGCGCATCGATATCCATAAGGCGACCTTCGCCGGTATCGATGCCTCTGGCCTGCTGACGCAAAACGAAGCCGGCCTTTTCACCGGCACCCTGGCGATCAGCGGTTCCGGCCTGAAAGGCACAGCCCTGCTCTCGGTGCAAAACGGCGATCAGGCCGTGGCGGTCAATGCCACCGGCAACAGCGTCAATGTGCCCGGCGACATGAAAATCTATGTCGGCCGCACGATCGTCACCGCCAGTATCGTGCTGCACGACCAGATGTCGTTGAACGTCGATGTCCAGATGGCCGATATGCGCTACCAGGATTTCGTGCTGGCCACCGCCCGCGCCAGGGTTCAGATGACCGGCGAACACGGCACGATCCAGGCCGTCGCCACCGGCAAGAAGGACGTGCCGTTCAATCTCGCCGTCAATGGCACCATCGCGCCGGATACCTACACCTTCGCGGCGCAGGGCGCGGCCAACGATATCCCCTTCAGGCTCAATCACCCCGCCGTCATTCGCAAAAGCGGCGACGACTGGGTGTTGCAGCCGGTCAAGGTCGTCATGGATCAGGGCAGCATCGACCTCTCCGGCCGCTTTGGGGAAAACCTGAAGGCGCAGGCCCGCCTCAACGACCTCGATCTCAGCCTGGCCAATATGGTGCGCAAGGATCTCGGCCTTACCGGCACGGCCAGCGGCGCCATCGATTTCACCCAGACCGGCAACGGCTTCCCGACCGCCCGCGCCAACCTGAAGATCAGCCGGTTCTCGCGCGCCAGCGCCGCCGTGGTGTCCACCCCGGTCGATATCGCGCTCGACGCCCGGCTTGATCCGGATCGCAGCCCGGCCAATAACTATGTCCATGCCATTATCCGGCAGGGCGGCAGCGTCGTCGGCCGCGCGCAGGTGGCCCTGACACCAGCGAATGGCGGCGACTGGATCGCCGATATCAACAGCGCCGGCGTCAGCGGCGGCGTGCGTTACAATGGCCCGGCCGGAATGCCCTTCTCGCTTGCCGGCCTGCCGCGTCAGCAGCTTTCCGGCGCCGTGGCCCTGGCGGCGGATATCTCCGGCCAGCTCAACGATCCGCAGCTCAACGGCGTGGTCAAGGCCACCAGCCTGACCTACGACAATGAAAGCATCGGCACGCGCATCACCAATATCGCGCTCGACGGCCGTTTCACCAATGACCGCCTGGAACTGACCAGCTTCAGCGGCCGCGCCGGCGACGGCACGGTGAAAGGCAATGGCTGGCTCAGTCTCGCCGCCGCACAGAAGTTCCCGATGCTGATCCATGTCGAGATGAACAACGCCCGGCTGGCGCGCAGCGATTCGATCAACTCCACCGTTTCCGGCACGATCGACGTCACCAACAGCGAGGCCGATGGCGGCCTGATCAAGGGCGACCTGCGCCTGCCGCAACTCAAATATGTCATCATCAGACAGGCCGCCGCCGAGGTCGCCGTGCTCGATGGCGTCCGCCGCAAGGGCGAGGACACGACGACCGAATCGGCCATCGCCCTGCCGGCCTTCTGGCGGCTCAATATCAGCGCCCGCGCCGACAACCAGATCTTCGTTTCCGGCATGGGCCTGGAATCGGAATGGTCGGCCCGCCTGCGCATCACCGGCACCACGAAGGACCCGCGCATTGTCGGCGACATGAAGGTGGTGCGCGGCAATTACACCTTTGCCGGCCGTTCGTTCGATATCGACAGCGGCACCATCACCTTCGACGGCGGCCCGGTCACCGATCCCGAAATCAGCCTGACCGCCAGCGCCGACGTGCAGGATGTCACCGGCATCATCAAGGTCAGCGGCTCGGCCGAACGCCCCGATATCGCCTTCAGTTCCACCCCATCCCTGCCGCAGGATGAAATCCTGTCACGGATGCTGTTCGGCGAAAGCGTCGCCAATATCTCCCCGACCGAGGCCCTGCAACTGGCCTCCGCGGTCAATGGGCTGAACGGCGGCACGGACTATCTCAATCCGCTCGGCGCCCTGCGCGCGGCCACCGGCATCGACCGATTGCGCGTCGTCGGCGCCGATACCTCGACCGGCCGCGGCACCTCGGTGGCGGCGGGCAAGTACCTGACGAACAACGTCTATGTCGAGATCGTCACCGACGCCAAGGGTTTCACCGCCACCCAGCTTGAGGTCGCCCTGTCGCGCAGTTTGAGTATCCTCTCCACCACCGGCAATGCCGGCACGGGGGCCAGCGTCAGGTATTCAAAGGACTACTAAAGCAAGAACCTCTATACCTCCCCACCTTTTGGTGGGGAGGGGGACCGCACGAACCGCGAAGCGGTGAGATGTGGGGGTGGGGTTTCTTACTTTTCCAACCCCGCCAGAAACGCATCGATCGCGCGGATCGCCTCCGGCTCATCCAGCATCGGCGCATGGCCGCGATTGGCCACGGTAACGGCGCGCATCCCCGGATGGCTTTCCAGCATCCGCCCGAAAGTCGCTTCCGACAGCAGGTCCGACAGGCCGCCACGCACCCCCAGCACCGGTATCTCCTTCAGGGTTTCCCAGATGCCCCACATATCCGGCGGCGCCACCACCGGTCCATCCGGATCGAAGGCCGCCGATATGCCCGGATCGTAGGAGGATACCGGCACGCCGTCCCGTTCGTGGTATGTGCGGCGCGCGAAAGCCAGCCAGTCTGCGTCCGTATAGTCGGGGAAAGCAACTTCATTGGTCTGTTTCGCCCGCGCCGCCGCATCGGCCCAGGAGCGGATCGGCGGCGACTTGCCGATATAGGACCTAATGCGCTCCAGACCTTTCACGTCGATCTCCGGTCCGACATCGTTGATCACCATGCCGCTCACCGCCTGCGGCGCGATCATGCCCATGATCATCGCCATGATCCCGCCCATCGACGTGCCGATCAGCGCCGCGCGGGCAATGCCGAGTTCCCCCATCAACCTGAACATATCCTGCACATAGAGCGCCGGCGTATAGTTGGCCGGTTCCGAATCCCAGCCCGATTTGCCGCGTCCGCGCTGATCAACCGCGATCACCCGGTAACGCGCTGAAAGATGCGCCGCGATAACCTCGAAATCGGCCGAATTGCGCGACAAACCGTGCATGCAGATGACCGGCATACCCTGGCCACCCCCGGAAGGCGTGTAGTCCCGTGCATAGAGTTTCACCCGCAGGTCATGGCTGTCGTAATAGATATCGGAATAGCCGGTCACGCGCGATATCCTTTAAAAGGCGACATAAGGCCCCATCGTCCCGCCGGCATTGCGTCCCGAAATGGCCGTATAGACCTTGCGGCCATAGAAGAACGGCAAGCCGAAATCGAAGCTGTTGCTGTAGGGCTGGAGATTGTCGAAACCGTTCGGATCGCCGCCCAGGCCCGGCAGGACGTAATAGGGCGTATCCACCAGTTGATCGGTGTTGTCGATGGTAAAGGCGACATTGGCGGTATTGCCGTTGCTGCCGGTCAGGATGGCGCTCAGATCGAGCGACGAGGTAGGGCAGTAGAAGCCTTCCAGATCGCCGGTGCAGCCGGTAATGGCGCTGTCGCTGAATCCGTAAAAATTGGTGCCGCTGTCGATGAAGCTCTGGGTCAGGCTGACGCCCTTGTAGGTGGCCGTGATCAGGCCGTTAGTGGTGGTCAGTACGGTCTGGCCGCCCAGTTGGTTATTGGTCTGGGTGCCGATGCCGAAATAGAGTTTCCCGGTCAGGCCGACGACTCCCGGATGCGCCACCGCCGGCAGGTCGATCACCGTGCCATTGTTATTGACCGCCATGCGCGCCACCGGATTGGGCACCTGCGCCGAAGTCGCCAGCGCCGTGGCCGTGCAGGCCGCCGCGACACAAGTGTAATAATAGCCGTTGTTGGTGGTGCCGGCGCAATAGCTACCGCAATCGCTGACGCCCATGCCGATGCCGATAATGCCGTTGGCGCCGAAATCGGCGATGGTGTCGTGGCTGTCGCCGCCGCCGGAGGAACAATCCGTGGGGACATTGGCGTAGTCGCCGTCATCGCCGATCACCAGCAAGGGCATGTCGCTGACCGATTCTCCGCCGATGGCAAAGTCCGCCGTCCGCACCGAACCGAAGACATAGCCATCGACATACTGATAGCATTCGCCGACCCCCTTGCCGCCGGTCGTGGTGTGCGGCAGGGCGGCGCGCATGGCCGTACTGAGAGCCTCATTCTCGATGCGCAGGCCGACCGAGCCGGTGTCCATGATGATATGGTCGATGGTCTGGCAGGTTGTGGTGCCCGGCGCGCAGATCTTCACCGTCACGAAGCCGATATTGACATTGCCGTCCGCGCCGGCCGGTCCCGGATCGACCGAAATGGAGGTGAAATTGGCAAGCGTCACGCTGCTGCCTGAGGAGGAGGAGGAAGAGGCGGAGGAAGAGGATGACGAAGAATGGCTCGAACTGCTGAACGAACTGCCCCCGCCTGATGAGCCACCCCCACCGCCGCCACAAGCCGCAAGCAGAAGGAGGCATCCGACCAGAAAAATGGCGCGCTTCATTGGGCGCCTCCCTGCAGGGTCCGGACCGGAAAGCCGCCGGGCGCCGTCTGCGGCAGGTAAGCGAAGCCCCAGAAGGCGCCACTATGCCCGCCGGTGCGCACCACGAAATCGCCGTGGGTCGAAGCCAGCGCCCGCCGCATGCGGATACGCGGATTGGCCTTGTTATCGGCCTGGAAGCGGGAAAAATAACTGTCGCCGAAAAGCTGTTTCAGGTTCGGCCGCTGCGGCCCCTGCCAGCTTACCGCGAAGACCGTGCCGTCCGGCCGGACAAATTCGCGCGTCACCGTACCGCTGTCGAGCGTCATTTCATGCACGGTGAAGGTCGTATGCGCGACCCGTGATGCCATGCGGGCGTTCAGGCGGGCGCGGTCCGTATCGACGGTCGCCGCCTTGCCGCCCAAGGTCGCATGAGCCGGCGCACCCAGCGCCAGAAGACCCATGACCGTCAAACTCACCACTGCCAGCCGCATCACGATCCCTCGCAATCAATCCCTGAAGACAGACTATTCCTCATACGCATTAACGCAATATGATCAAGGTCATCAGCCGTGATCGAAACGGGCGATCAGGCGATAGGCCGCGCCATCGAAAACCTGCCTGACCGTGGTGACGCGGGCCTTATTCCGCCAGGTCCGGCGTTCGATCACCAGGCAGGCCGCGCCTTCATCCAGCCGCAGGTGCGCGGCGGTCCGCCCTTCGGCCGGCGCGGCGCTGATCTGGTTTTCCACGCGGGTCCAGGGCACGACACCCAGCAGCCAGTGACCGGGCGACTGGCGGGTGAAATCGACCGCTTCCGCTTCGGGAACGGCGGACAGGCTGATGAAACGGCGTTCATGGGCCAGCGGTTTGGCGGAAGCGAAATGCACCCCTTCCAGCTTGAGCACCCGGCCGCCCGCACCCGCCAGTTCGATTTCCTCAGGAGTCGTGGCGGTCCGCACGGCACAGGCCAGAAGCTCGAAATGATAGGCCTCGCCGCGCGCCGTGATTTCATGCTGCACGTCGGGGATATCGAGCACGGTCGAATCCAGCCGCGGCAGGCGCACGAAGCTGCCCGCCCGCTTGCGGCGCTCGATCAGACCGGCGTCATCGAGCGGCGTCAGCGCCTTGTTGACTGTCATGCGCGAGACGCCGTATTGCGCCATCAGCTCATGCTCGAACGGAATGCGGTCGCCGGGCCTGAGCGCACCGGAACGGATCTGCTGCTCGATATCGTCGCGGATTTGCTGGTGCTTTGTCTTGGTTGGGGGCTTCATGCCGTGAGTCTTTGCATGAGCCTGCGATAATCGGCAAGTATGGCGTTGCGCTTGACATGACGGCCGCCGGAAACCTGCTTGCGGCCATGACGCCAGACGCAATCGACCGGCGAGCGCGCTGAGGCGAAAATGAAGGTATCGAGATCGTGATTCACGTTATGGAGATTGGCCAGACTGACGATATCGGCGGGCTGGCCGATGGCGATGCCGCTTTCGACACCCAGCGCCTGCGCGCCATCAAGCGCGCGGATATACAGGTTGTCGAGCACATTGCGTTCGCGGTGAATCAGCCGCTGGCCGTATTCGAGCAAGCGCAGTTCCTCGGCGGCGCTGATCAGCACATTGGAATCCGAGCCGATGCCGAAGCGCCCGCCCTGTTCCAGAAAATCGCGCGCCGGAAAGATACCGTCGCCCAGATTGGCCTCGGTCATCGGGCACAATCCCGCCACCGCGCCGGATTTGGCCAGCCGCGCCGTCTCTTCCGGCGTCATGTGGGTGGCGTGGACCAGGCACCATTGGCCATCGACCGGCGCATGATCGAACAGCCAGTCCACCGGACGCTGGCCGGTATGAGCGATGCAATCCTCGACCTCCCTCACCTGTTCGGCAATATGGATATGGACCGGCGCGCCTTCAGCCATCGGGATCAGGGCGTTTAATTCAGCCTCAGTCACGGCGCGCAGACTGTGCGGCGCGATGCCGACCACGGCGTCATCCAGCCGCGCGGCGTGTATACGGCTGGCATCAAGCAGGTTTTGAAAGCCGTCGAGATCATGGATAAAACGCGCTTGCCCCGGTGTCGGCGGCAAACCACCGAAACCGCTGTGCGCATAGAAGACCGGCAGCAGGGTCAGGCCGATGCCCGTGACCTCAGCCGCCGCCACGATCCGACCGGCCATTTCCGCCGGATCATCGAATGTGCCGGTTTGCGCATGATGCAGATAATGAAACTCCCCGACGCGGGTAAAGCCGGCCTCCAGCATTTCCATATAGGCCAGTACGGCGATGGTTTGCAGCTCGTCCGGCCCGATCCGCGCCTGGAATTTATACATCTGCTCGCGCCACGACCAAAAACTGTCCGGCTCACCGGAGCGCCGCTCGGTCAGTCCGGCGATGACGCGCTGGAAGGCGTGGCTGTGCAGATTGGGCATACCGGGAATGCCGACAGCATGGCGCTCGGCATTCTCATCTTTGGGCAGAGCCGCCCCCACTTCGATCTCCGCAATCCGGCCCTCGGTGACGGTCAGCAAGACACCCGGCTGCCAGCCGGATTTGAGCAGCGCTTTTTCAAACCAAAGTGACGACATGAGCTTTGCGTTCAATATGTCTATACATTATTCCATTATGTATAGACATATTTTGCGAGTCTGTGAAGCCATGCAAGCCGATACGGTCTGGACGAATTGCCGCCTGCTCACCAGAGCCGGCCAGCCGCTGGTCGATAACGGCACGATCGCGGCGAAGGACGGCCGCATTGTCCATGCCGGTCCGGCGGTCGATTTCCACGGCCCGAAAATCGACCTGCAAGGCCGCCTGGTCACGCCGGGCCTGATCGATTGCCACACCCACCTCGTCTTCGCCGGCAATCGCGCCCATGAGTTCAGGCTGCGTCTCGACGGCGCTTCTTACGAGGAGATCGCCTGCGCCGGCGGCGGCATTCTCTCGACCGTCACCGCCACCCGCGCCGCCTCCGAAGATGACCTGATCGCCGCCGCCCTGCCCCGGCTGGACGCCCTGATCACCTCCGGCGTCAGCACCATCGAGATCAAGTCCGGCTACGGCCTGACCCTCGAAGACGAATTGAAAATGCTGCGCGCCGCCAAGGCCTTGGAACGCCACCGCCCGATCCGCGTCATGACCACCCTGCTTGGCGCCCATGCCCTGCCGCCGGAATACAGGGACCGCCCGGACGCCTATATCGATACGGTGTGTAACGAGATGATCCCGGCGGCGACAGGCCTCGCCTCGGCGGTCGATGTCTTCTGCGAGGGCATCGGCTTTTCGCCGGCCCAGACCGAGCGCGTTTTCCAGGCGGCGCAGGCGCATGGCCTGCGAGTCAAGATCCACGCCGAACAACTCTCCAACCTGCACGGCGCGGCTCTGGCGGCGCGTTACGGCGCGCTGTCGGCCGATCATCTGGAACATCTCGACGCCGATGGCATCGCCGCCCTGCGCGACGCCGGCACAGTGGCCACCCTCCTGCCCGGCGCCTTCTACTTTATGCGCGAAACCATCAGGCCGCCCATCGAATCCCTGCGTGCCGAGGGCGTCCCGATGGCCATCGCCACCGACTGCAATCCCGGCACCTCGCCCCTGACCTCGCTCCTGATGGCGATGAATATGGCCGCGACCCTGTTCCGCCTGACGGTCGATGAATGCCTGGCGGGCGTCACCACGAATGCCGCCAAGGCCCTCGGCCGCGACGATATCGGCGCGCTGGAACCCGGCAAGTGGTGCGATTTCGCCGTCTGGGACTGCGCCGAGCCGGCCGATCTCGTCTATTTCATGGGCGCTGCGCCCCTCTATTCCCGCGTTTTCCAAGGCACTACTGTATGATCCTCACCCCCGGTTCCGTTACATTGGCCCATTGGCGCGCCATCTATCGCGGTGAAGCGCTCACCCTCGATCCCACCTGCCTGCCGCAGGTGGCGGAGAGCGCAGAAGCCATCACCCGCATCCTGGCCAAGGGCGAACCGGTCTATGGCATCAATACCGGCTTCGGCAAGCTGGCCTCGACGCGCATCGATGACGCCGACCTGAAAACGCTCCAGCGCAATATCATCCTCTCCCATGCCGCCGGCGTCGGCGCACCGTCCCCCAAACCCGTGGTGCGGCTGATGCTGGCGCTGAAACTGGCCTCGCTGGCGCAGGGGGCTTCCGGCATCCGCGTCGAAACTCTGGACCTCATGCAGGCCATGCTGACACACGACCTGATGCCGGTCATCCCCTGCCAGGGATCGGTCGGCGCATCCGGCGACCTGGCGCCGCTGTCGCATATGGCCGCCGCCATGCTGGGAGTCGGTGAGATCGACGCCGCCGGCGTCCGCAAACCCGCCATGCAGGCGCTGCGGGATGCCGGCCTGAATCCACTCGATCCCGGCCCGAAGGAAGGCCTGGCCCTGCTCAACGGCACGCAGTTTTCCACCGCCAACGCGCTGGCTGGTCTGTTCGAGGCCGAGGTGCTGATGCAGACCGCCCTAGTTACCGGCGCGCTCTCCACCGAAGCCGCCAAGGGGTCCGACGCCCCCTTCGATCCGCGCATCCATGCCCTGCGCCGTCACAAAGGCCAGATCGATGCGGCCCAATCCTTACGCGAACTGATGAGCGATTCGGCCATCCGCGCCTCACATTTGAAAGGCGACGCACGCGTGCAGGACCCCTACTGCCTGCGCTGCCAGCCGCAGGTGATGGGCGCCGCGCTCGATATCCTGCGTCAGGCCGCCACAACGCTGGAAACCGAAGCCAATGGCGTGACGGATAATCCGCTGATCTTCACCGATCCTGATGAAGCTTTATCAGGCGGCAATTTCCACGCCGAACCGGTGGCCTTCGCGGCCGATATGATCGCGCTGGCCATCTGCGAAATCGGCTCGATCGCCGAGCGCCGCATCGCCATGCTGGTCGATCCGGCGCTGTCGGGCCTGCCCGCTTTCCTGACGCCAAAACCCGGCCTCAATTCCGGTTTCATGATCCCGCAGGTCACCGCCGCCGCCCTCATTTCCGAAAACAAGCAGAAGGCCTATCCGGCCAGCGTCGATTCCATCCCGACCTCGGCCAATCAGGAGGATCACGTCTCCATGGCCGCCCACGGCGCGCGCCGCCTGATGGAGATGGCCGAAAACGCCTTCGCCGTCATCGGCATCGAGCTGCTGGCCGCCGCGCAAGGCTGCGATTTCCACGCCCCCCTGACCTCGTCCGATGCCCTGGAACGCGTCCGCGCGCTGACCCGCGCCGCCGTCCCCGCTCTCGACCACGACCGCCATTTTTATCCCGACATGGCCCTGGCCATCGATCTGGTTCGTTCCGGCGCTGTTATCAAGGCGGCCAACCTGCCGTTACCGACAGTGGAATAGCCCCCACCACCGCATCTAACGCTATCGTGCGTCGTGCGGTCCCCCTCCCCATAAATGGGGAGGTACGAGTTTTCTTATACTCCCCCGCTTGCGGGGGAGGTGGCAGTCCGCTTGCGGACTGACGGAGGGGGGCCTTGCTCCCGTTGAAAGGAATACAGATGACCCGTCTCGATAATTCCCGCCTCATCAAACCCGCCACCGGCACCACGCTCTCCGCCAAATCCTGGCTGACCGAAGCCCCCTTGCGCATGCTGATGAACAACCTCCACCCCGATGTCGCCGAACGCCCGGAAGAACTGGTGGTCTACGGCGGCATCGGCCGGGCGGCGCGCGACTGGGAAAGCTATGACCGCATCGTCGAGACCCTGAAGCGCCTCGAATCCAACCAGACCCTGCTGATCCAGTCGGGCAAGCCGGTCGGCGTGTTCGAGACCCACGAAAATGCCCCGCGCGTCCTGCTGGCCAATTCCAACCTCGTGCCGCACTGGGCCAACTGGGAGCATTTCCACGAACTCGACCGCAAGGGCCTGATGATGTACGGCCAGATGACCGCCGGCTCGTGGATCTATATCGGCACTCAGGGCATCGTTCAGGGCACCTACGAAACCTTCGTGGAAATGGGCCGCCAGCACTATAACGGCGACCTCAGGGGCAAGTGGCTGCTGACAGCGGGCCTGGGCGGCATGGGCGGCGCGCAGCCGCTGGCGGCGGTGATGGCGGGCGCCTCGTGCCTCGCCATCGAATGTCAGGCCTCGCGCATCGATATGCGTCTGCGCACCCGCTATCTCGATTACCGCGCCGACACCATCGACGAGGCGCTGGAAATGATCCAAAACGCGGAAAAACCGATCTCGGTCGGCCTGCTTGGCAATGCCGCCGATATCCTGCCGGAGCTTTACCGTCGCGGCGTCCGCCCCGACCTGCTGACCGACCAGACATCGGCCCACGATCCGGTCAATGGCTACCTGCCCTCCGGCTGGACGGTCGAGCAATGGCAGGACAGGCGCGAACGCGATCCGCAAGCCGTGGCCAAAGCCGCCAAGGCCTCGATGGCCCGGCATGTTCAGGCGATGCTCGATTTCCAGAAAGCCGGCGTCCCCACCGTCGATTACGGCAACAATATCCGTCAGGTCGCCTTCGATGAGGGCGTGACAAACGCCTTCGATTTCCCCGGCTTCGTGCCCGCCTATATCCGCCCGCTGTTCTGCCGCGGCATCGGCCCCTTCCGCTGGGTGGCGCTCTCCGGCGATCCGGAAGACATCTACAAGACCGACGCCAAGGTCAAGGAACTGTTGCCAGACAATAAACACCTGCATAACTGGCTCAACATGGCGCGCGAACGCATCCGGTTCCAGGGCCTGCCCGCGCGCATCTGCTGGGTCGGTCTGGGCGACCGCCATCGCCTCGGTTTGGCCTTCAACGAGATGGTGCGCCAGGGCGAGTTGAAGGCGCCGGTCGTCATCGGCCGAGATCATCTCGACAGCGGCTCCGTCGCCTCGCCCAACCGCGAAACCGAGGCCATGAAGGACGGTTCCGACGCCGTTTCCGACTGGCCCCTGCTCAATGCCCTGCTCAATACCGCTTCCGGCGCCACCTGGGTATCGCTGCATCATGGCGGCGGGGTCGGCATGGGCTATTCGCAGCATTCCGGCATGGTCATCGTGGCCGATGGCACCGACGACGCTGCCAAACGTCTGGCGCGCGTGCTGTGGAACGACCCGGCTACCGGCGTGATGCGCCATGCCGACGCAGGCTACGAAATCGCCATTGATTGCGCCCGCGAAAAAGGCTTAGACCTGCCCGGCCTGTAAAGTGAGTCCCGCCATGATCACCCATCTGCCCGCTTCACAACGCCATCCCCACCCCTGGAAAAACGGCGGCGGAGTCACGCGTGAGATCGCCGTCTTCCCCGATGGCGCGGATATGGAGACTTTCCTGTGGCGGATCAGCCTGGCCGAGGTCACCGACGCCGGACCGTTTTCAGTGTTTCCCGGCGTGGACCGGCACCTGACCGTATTGAGCGGCCGCCTGCAACTCGATTTCGCCGACCGGCAATATGTCCTCAATCCGGGCCGCACCCTGAGCTTTGAAGGCGACGCGCCGGTCAGCGGCACGCCGCTTATGCCGGTAACCGATCTCAATGTGATGACCCGCCGCGGCCGGGCCGGCGCCGAGGTCCGTCAGGTCGCGTCCGGCTTCATTCTCCCCTCCGACCTGACGGTCTTTGTCGCCACGAAACCGATGAACGTCACCGCCAATGGCGCGCGCCATGCGCTGGACATTCATGACGCCCTGGTATTCGAAGGCCTGGAAGGCGAACCCGTATCGGCGGGCGACGGATATCTAATTGTTTTAAGATAGAGTATTATGGAATGCGCAGTATAATGTGTTTTCAGATACGGGGGAGGATGGGGTGAAACGAGTCGTCTCTGGGTTATTTGTCTGCATTGTCATGGCAACATCACCCGGCGCTCACGCTTCCATATGCGCCAATGGTAAAATCCCCCTCAACACGGAATATCATGAATCGCGTTATGTCTTATCCGGGCATATAGTTTCGAGAGGGAAACCCTTCCGCCGTTATTACTGGCATGACGGCCGAAAGACATACGATGAATATCAAAAAGTCACGGTGAAGGTAGACGACCGATTCAAGGGCTTTCCCGCGAAGACGATCGCTTTTTACGATTCGAATGATTCTGCCCGCCTGCCCGCCGATACTGGTGATCACTGGCTGCTGTTCTTCTACGCGGCCAATGACTGGCGACAGGTCTTCGTGGATACATGCGGTTCATCCGGCTCTCTTTCAGACCCTGAGACGGCTGAAACCATAAAGGCTCTGAAGGATATTAGATAAGTTCCACAGCCACCGCCGTCGCCTCTCCGCCACCGATACAGACCGCCGCCACGCCGCGTTTCAACCCGCGCTGCTTCAGGGCATTGATCAGGGTGACGAGTATCCGCGCCCCCGAAGCCCCGATGGGATGGCCCAGCGCGCAGGCCCCGCCATGGACATTCAGTTTGTCATGCGGAATATCCAGATCATTCATGGCTATCAGCGCCACCACCGCGAAGGCCTCATTGATCTCGAACAGATCGACCTCATCCATGGTCCAGCCGGTTTTTTCCAGCAGCTTGCGGATGGCCCCCACCGGCGCGCGGCTGAACCATTTCGGCGCCTCGGCGTGGCTGGCATGGCCGACGATACGGGCGATCGGCGTCAGTCCTTTCGTTTCCGCCGCCGAAACGCTGGCCAGCAAAAGCGCCGCCGCGCCATCGGAAATCGAACTGGCATTGGCCGCCGTCACCGTGCCATCTTTGGCGAAAGCCGGTTTCAGGGTGGGAATCTTCTCCGGCCGCGCCTTTCCGGGCTGCTCGTCACGCACAATCGGACCCGCTTTCGTCTCCACCGGCGTGATCTCGGCGCTGAAATCGGCTTTCACAGCACGGTCGAGCGAGGCCAGGGCGTAATCGTCCTGCATCCGGCGGGTAAACTGATAATGCGTGGCGGCCTCTTCAGCGAAGCTGCCCATCAGCCGGCCCTTGTCATAAGCATCCTCAAGGCCATCGAGGAACATATGGTCCTTAACCTCGCCATGCCCCATCCGCATCCCGGCGCGCGCTTTCGGCAACAGATAGGGCGCGTTGCTCATGCTCTCCATGCCTCCGGCCACGACCATCTCCGCCGACCCCGCCGTGATGGCGTCACAGCCCAGCATCACCGCCTTCATGCCGGAACCGCACATCTTGTTGATCGTGGTGGCCGGCACCGAAACCGGCAATCCCGCGCCCAGTGCCGCCTGACGCGCCGGGGCCTGCCCCTGTCCGGCGGGAAGGACGCATCCCATGATCACCTCGTCAGGCACAACCCCATGCAAAATGGCCCTTATCGCCACCGCCCCCAGTTCCGGCGCGGTGATACACGCAAAATCACCCTGAAAACCGCCCATCGGCGTCCGGGCGGCACCCGCTATGATGATTGTCTCCGGCATGATCGTTTCCTCTCGTTTTGAGAAAGATACACCCGAAACTAAACTTGTACAGGCTTTAAGCTTCCACTACCCCGCCTTTCAGGCGCCCCCCTCCACCAGCGGCAAGATTATCGCAAACACCAGGCAAGATTTTGAAATATAAGCTCTTCTTCCCCTCTCCCCTTCCTGAAGGGGAGAGCCGGGCGGCCGGTGCCGACGGGAAACAAGCCGCTTCAGCGCCGCAGGTGACCGGGTGAGGGGCGAAAAAGCCGACAAAATCACGCCCGGCTGATCGTTTGGCCCCTCACCCTAACCCTCTCCCCACAGGTGGGGAGAGGGGATTTTACGTGCAGAATCACCCACATCCCTTCACATGCGCCAGCGGCGAAATACAGGTCAAGGCAGGGTGTAAGCCATGATCGACCCGCCCGGTTTACCCTTGGCGTTCTTGCCGCCGCCGGCACCGATAACGACATACTGCTTGCCCTTCACGCTGTAGGTCGCCGGTGTCGCCGCGCCCGCCGCCGGCAGGGTGGCCTGCCACAACAGCTTGCCGGTTTTTTTGTCGAAGGCGCGGAACTGATTGTCATAGATGGTGGCGGCGATGAACAGCAGCCCGCCCTTGGTCACCACCGCTCCGCCATAGTTTTCGCTGCCGGTGGTCGGGTCATGCAATTCCGGATATTCACCCAGCGGAATCTGCCACAGATAATCGCCGGTATTGACATCGAGCGCCGACAGCACACCCCAGGGCGGGGCGATGGCCGGATAACCGTCAGGATCGAGGAATTTCGTATAGCCGTCAAACACATAGGCATCATTGTCCGTGGACGGATATTCCGGCGCGGCCTTGGGTTGCTGGGCCGGATCACCCGACAGATAACCCACAATGGCCTTAATATCTTCCGACGAATACTGTCCGCCGAAGCCCGGCATCCGGCCACCGCCATTGGTGATCTGCCGCGCCATCTGCTCACCGGTCAGGCGGTGATCGACACCAACGAGCGATGGAAACTCCGGCGGCGAACCCTTGCGGTCCACCCCATGACAAACGGCGCAGGCATTCTGATAAAGCGCATAACCGCTGCGGCCGGAAACCATCGGCGGCTGTTTCTTCACCTTGAGAATCCACGCCATTTCATTGGAATTGATGTAGAGAATACCGCTTGTCGGATCATAGGATGCACCACCCCACTCCGCCCCGCCATCCATGCCCGGCAGGAGAACGGTGCCGCCAAGCGAAGGCGGATCGAACGGCCCGCGCGACCGCAATCCGGCGAAGGTCTTCGCCACGGCCGCATGGGCCTCCGGTGTGCGTTGCGTCAGGTTATCGGCGGTCAGTTGCTGTCGGTTATAGGGCAGCGGTTTCACCGGCATCACCTGTGTCGGCGCGGTCACTTCACCGGGAATATCCGAGGCCGGCGGATGCACCTCCCGCACCGGATAAAGCGGCTGGCCCGTCTTGCGATCGAGGATAAAGACCAGCCCCGCCTTGGTCGTTTGCGCCACGGCTTCGCGGCCATCCACGGTAATCAGGGTCGGCGGGGTCGGCGGATCGCGGTCCCAGACGTCGTGCTTCACCAGTTGGAAATGCCAGACGCGCCTGCCGGTATTGGCGTCGAGCGCCACCAGCGAGGTGCCGAAGAGATTGTCGCCCTCGCGGTCACCGCCGTAGAAATCCTTGTTACCCATACCCGCCGAACCGAGCGGCGCGAAGACCAGCCCGTTCTCCGGATCGAGCGTCAGGCCCGACCAGGCATTGGCGCCCATGGCGGTCTTCCAGGCGTCCTTCGGCCAGGTATCGTAACCGACCTCGCCGGGATGCGGAATGGTATGGAATATCCATTTCATCGCGCCGCTGCGCACGTCATAGGCGCGGATATGGCCGGGCGTATTACCGGTCGATCCCATGATGATCAGGTCTTTATAGACCACGCCCGGCGAAACATTGCCAACCGATACCGTGACAGGATCGCGCCCCAGTCCCTCCTTCAGATCGACCTCGCCATTGTGGCCAAAGCCGTCGATCAGAAGCCCGGTCTTCGCATCCACCGCCAGCAGGTGATTACGGAAGGTAAAAAGGATGCGCTCTTCCTTACCGTCACTCCACCAGGATACGCCGCGCAGACGCTGCTTGGTGTTGACCACATCGCCAAAGGCCGGATCGAACACCCAGATCTGCGTCCCCTTCGCCGCATCGAGGCAGAACAGCCGGCCTTTCGGCGAGACGAAATAGAGCCGCCCACGGATGATCAGCGGATTGCCCTCCATATCTGACTGGTTGCCGCCTTCACCGAAGGCGTCGCCGGAATCGAAGGTCCAGGCCACTTTCAGGTTTTTGACGTTCCCCGTATTGATCTGATCGAGCGTCGAATAATGCGTCCCGTTCGGATTACCATGATACCACGGCCAGTCCGCCCCCGATTGCGCCGAGGCGCCATCGATCGGCTTTTGACAGCCCGACAATATCAGCGCCATGCACGCCACCACCACCCCCAGACGCTTCATGATATATCCCTGTCTTATTGTGCTGCTTTCCGGCGAGCGTAATCGATTACAAAGCGAAGCGGAAGAGGCAAGTTTTCCGCATTGCTTTTTAGCGGAAGAGATGAAAACTGTGCGCCACGGAATACCCCACACTTTCAGGACCCAACATGCGCCCGATCCAAATCGCCCTGACCGCTCTCGCCCTTCTCTTGCCGGCCTGCGCGCAAGCCGATCCCGCCCAGGTGACGCCTGAGGCCCATGCCTTCCATATCGGTGCCTATCAAGCCTGGAGCCTGCGCGACCTGACCAATGTCGTGCCTAATGACAACAGCGTCATCGGTCAGGGCCGGACGCCCGAAGAGGTCGCCGCCGTACTGAAAGCCGCCGGTCAGCCGACCGACCACATCACCCTGTCGATCGACGCCCTGCTGGTGAAGGCGGGCGATCATCTGGTGCTGATTGATACCGGCATGGGACCGAAGGCGCATGGCGTGCTGATGGAAAGCCTCGCAAAAGCCGGCGTAACGCCCGATCAGGTCACCGATGTGCTGATTACCCACAGCCACCCGGACCATATCGGCGGCCTGCTGACGGCCAATGGCGCTTCCGCCTTTCCCAAGGCCGTGATCCGCATGACCGATATCGAATGGGCCACCGTGCAGGCCAATCCGCAGCAGGCGGCCTTCGTTGCCGCTGTGGGTGCGCAGGTAGAGCCATTCAAGGGTGGCGCGGAAGTCCTGCCCGGCATCACCTCGGTCGTGCTCAAGGGCCATACGCCCGGCCATACCGGCTATGAGATCGTTTCCGGCGACGCCAGACTGCTCGATATCGGCGACATGGCCCACAGTTCGGTCGTTTCACTGGCCAAGCCGGAATGGGCCATGGGTTATGACAGTGACAAGCCTGCCGGAGAAGCCACCCGCCGCGAAGAACTGACCGTGCTGGCCAAAAGCGGCGAACCCATCTTCGCTCCACACTTCCCCTTCCCCGGCACGGGCACCATCAAGGTGGAAGGGGACGGCTTCATACTGATTCCCAAAAAATAAAATTTATCCAAAAATAAAAAATTACTAATTTTATTTATTTCACCGTGCGGCGCAGAACTGATGGCAGACAGCCAGAGGAGATGCCCGCATGTCAGACGCTTCCAGATGCCCCTTCCATCAAACCACAACGGCCGGCGCGCCGATTGTCGATAACCAGAACAGCCTGACCGCCGGCCCGCGCGGACCGGTTCTGTTGCAGGACTACCAGCTTATCGAGAAACTGGCGCACCAGAACCGCGAGCGCATCCCTGAGCGTGTCGTTCACGCCAAGGGCTGGGGCGCGCACGGTACCTTTACCGTCACGCACGACATCAGCCGATATACGCGTGCCAGCCTCTTCACCGGGGTCGGCAAGCAGACAGAATTGATCACCCGCTTCTCCACCGTCGCCGGCGAACTGGGCGCCGCCGACGCCGAACGCGACGTGCGCGGCTTCTCGGTGAAATTCTATACCGAAGAAGGCAACTGGGATCTGGTCGGCAACAATACGCCGGTCTTCTTCATCCGCGATCCGTACAAGTTCCCGGACTTCATCCATACGCAGAAGCGCCACCCGAAAACGCACCTGCGTTCGGCTACCGCCATGTGGGATTACTGGTCGCTGTCGCCCGAAGCCCTGCACCAGGTGACCATCCTGATGTCGGACCGCGGCATCCCCGTTTCGCCCATGCACATGAACGGCTACGGCTCGCATACCTACAGCTTCATCAATGCGCAGGACGAGCGTTTCTGGGTCAAGTTCCACTTCAAGCCGCACAAAGGCAAGGTCAACCTGACCAATGAAGAAGCCGCGAAACTGATCGGCGAGACGCGAGAGAGCTATCAGGAAGCCTTGTTTGGTGCGATCGAGGCCGGCGACTTCCCGCGCTGGGACCTGTTCGTGCAGGTCATGCCGGAACTGGAAGCCGAGACCACGCCCTACAATCCGTTCGACCTGACCAAGGTATGGCCGCATGGCGATTACCCGCTGATCCCGGTCGGCGTCATGGAACTGAACCGCAATCCGGACAACTATTTCAACGAGGTCGAGCAGGCCGCCTATTCGCCGTCGAATATCGTGCCGGGCATCGGTTTCTCCCCCGATAAAGTCCTGCAGGCGCGGATTTTCTCCTATGCCGACGCGCACCGCTACCGCCTGGGCACGCATTACGAGGCTCTGCCGGTCAATGCGCCGAAATGCCCGGTCAATACCTATCATGCCGACGGCCAGATGCGCTTCTTCGATAACTTCAAAAACCCGGACGCCTATTACGAACCGAACAGCTTCGGCGGGCCGAAGGAAGCGCCGGAATACCGTGAGCCGCCCCTCAAGATTTCAGGGGATGCGGATCGTTATAATCACCGTGACGGTAATGACGACTATTCGCAACCGCGCGCCCTGTTCAATCTGTTTTCGGACGGCGAAAAGCAACGGACCTGCGAAAGTATCGCCGGCTCGATGAAGGGGGTTCCTGCCTTCATCATTGATCGCGCCCTCAGTCATTTCGACCTGATCGATCCGGCCTATGGCGCAGGTATTCGTAAGGCGCTGGGCCACGGCGGCGACGCCGAGGTTCAGGCAACCCGCAGTCTGGATTAGAGCGTTTTCCGATCTGATAGGATCAGATCGGCGCTCTAATTTCTTGTTTTGACGCACTTTTTAATCCGAAAAGTGCGTCACACTTTTCGGAAAGTGCTCTAGATGAAAAGCCGCCGCCCGAACCTGGGTGGCGGCATCTCACGGCGGCCTAAAACGCCTTTTCCAGATAGACCGCGCCGCTGGTTTCATGGCCGCCCTCTTCGCGGTGCAGGCTCTGGCCGACGCGGGCTTTCAGTTCGAGGCCTTCGACAAATTCCCATTTGAAGCCCAGATTCAACTCGGAATCATATGCCCCCGGCCGATCCGACGGCGCGACCGTTGCGAGTTCGACGCCCAGTTTCAGGGTATCGGCCGCCTTCCACATGATAAGGCCATTGACACCTATTTCCCCCTCGGCGTCATCGAACCCCTGACCGTAGGAAATCATCGCCTGATAACTGTAGCGCCCCCGGTTCCAGCCAAGGATCAGGGGTACTTCCAGCGCCCATTGATCGTCGGTAAAACCGGCGCTGCCGGTCGGGATGATCAGGGCCGGTTCGGTCGTGATACCGAAGCCATCGCCCTCGCCGGCCGGACGGATTTCCCATTTGACCGCCCATTCGCTGTCCACCGCCCCGGATACCGCTTTTTCACCCCGCGCCTTGAACGTGCCGCTGCCAAAGGTGATCGATGTTTCAAGTCCGGGACGGATCGGCGCAGTGATATCCATTTCGTAGCCGGTTTCGCGGCCGAAGCCATTGCTGGCCCACTCATAGCTCGGTTTGATTTCCCATGTGCGGGCGGCATCGAGATCCGGCGTGCGGAACGGCGCGCCCAGAACAGGCGTGGAGACGGCAGTGGCGATCAGACCGAGAGCCATCGCGCTGAAAAGAGAACGGAACATTAAAACTCCACGGGTCAGTCATGGCGACTTTTTACCCGTTGTGTTCTGTCATGCCGCTCTTCTCAGGCCATTCAGTGCTGCTTTCGGGTCAAAGCCTGTCCCGTCAATGTAACGGGACAGGCGACCGCTGTGGCGGAGCCTTTTGTGATAACGCCGGTGCGTTCGGCGATGCGGCCAATCCGGCCACTGCTCTATTCAGGCGTAATGCCGGTAAGGCCGTTCGCTGCGGACGGGCGGCGTTTTGCCTTGTACCGCCCGTTCCACCACAGGCCTGACATCCGGATGGATCGTCTGCTGATGAATTTCACAATCCGTATCCATGAACCAGGCGTTTTCCAGCGCCTCATCGAGCACCAGCGACCAGACATTCTGCGGCAATCCGAGCCGGTCGATCAGGTCCTGGGTAATATCGGCTTTTTCAAACATCAAATCTGCATTGAGAGACATGGGCTTATCCGATCATCGTGAAAAAGGGAGACGGAAGGTGAGACGCCGGGGCGGCCTGACGCGATATAAGCGTTAACTTTTGGCTATGGCGACTCAAAAAAAGGACAAGACCAACCGCCCGCCACAGGCGCGATGACCGGCTTGCTCCGCCTACGGAACAACCGTTTCCACAGAACAGGCAAGGCATCTTGGGGATGCTGTTGAGTCTGCGCTCAAAATCAGGCCGGAGCCTGAAGCCCCGGTCACAGGCCCTGCGCGAAAACCGCGCATAAAGACATATGACACTTTATCTTCACGATTTGTGACAGACCGGTCAGGTCCGCGCCGGGGCAGTGCGGAAAGCCGCCGCCATGGCGTCGTAAAGCGGCTTGGGCCGGAACTGATCGTCATAGGGTGTCGGGCGCAGAGGCAGCTTGTCGGCGCGCGGCGTGGTCGATTGCAGCCAGCTATATTTGTCGTCCAGCCCCCAGCACAGGAAGTCCTTCACGGCGGTATTATCCAGCGTCAGGTCGATATAGGTCCTGGCAACCTCCGCCACCACGGCGTCGCGTTTGGCGATATCGCCCTCGACCTTGCGGTCATTGATATCGAACTCGGTGACCAGAAGCGTATAATCGAGCGCGGCGGCATCCTTCAGGAACTGAGTCCATTCGGCATATTGCGGCGTGGTGTCATCGGTCGTCATCTGCCCCACCACGCTCTGATCGGTGCCGATATGGCCCTGTATACCGAGCGCATCGACCGGCAGTTTTTCATCGCGGAACCAGCGCAGCAGGTCGAGCGCCGCCTGACGGTGCAGGGCATCCTTCGGCCGCCAGCTCATATAATCGTTATAGACCAGTTGCATCTTCGGCAGATGTTCACGCGCTGCCTCGAAGCAGATACGCAGGGCATCGCGGCCCAAAATGCGCGTAAAGACATTGGCGCGTACCTCGCCGGTTGTCTCGTCGATAGCCTCGTTGATGACATCCCACGAGGTCAGGCGGTCGCCGAAATGCTCAGTCACCCGGCCGATATAGTCGCGCAGCAGCGCCTCGGCGGCGACCTTCCGCTTCGGGCCAAAATCATGCGTCAGCAACCATTTCGGCAGGAATTCATCCTTGGCCCAGAAAAGCGTATGACCGCGCAGGGGCATATGGTTGGCCTCGGCAAAGGCCAGCACTTCATCGCCCGGCGCGAAGTCATAAACATCCTTTGGCGTGTCATGGATGGTGTACATCTTCAGTTCATTGCGCGGCACCAGAATGCGGCAGTCACGCCTGAGGATTTCCGCCACCTGCGGCTCGGTCAGCCCCCCGGTCTTGACACCCGTGGCGCTGCCGAAACGGATACCTTTCGCCGCGGCCAATTCGCCAAGCGACGGCGTATTTTGCGCCAGGGCGGGCGTGGCCATAAGCGCCGCACTACCGGCCAGAAACAAACGACGATCCATTATTTTACCTCATGCGTGACGTGAACCCAGTCGATATCGACCGCGCCGCTCGCGTCATTTTTATTGAAGGTGAAAAGCGCCGGACGGCTGCCTTTCCACCACGAGAATTTCGACAGCGGCGCCTGTTCGCCGAATGATGTGAAGGTCTTGCCGTCGAGGCTGTAGGCGAAGCGGCTGGTCTGGTCCGGCAGGGCCTCGGCGCGCAGTTCCACCGTCTGGCCGCTGATCTCCGGCCCCGGCGTCTCGACACCCGCCGAAGCATAGGTAATCCGCGACACCCCACTTTCGCGCACCACGCCGATCCACACCGGCCTGACACCAAACAGACTGACCCCGGCGCGCTGGCCATCTGTCATGTGCGAAATATCCAGCCGCGCCGTCGTCCGCATGGCCGGCCCTTGCAGGATTTGCGTCAGGGTATTGCGCGCGGTCGTCAGGCTTTGCGCCTCGCCGGCTTTCAGGCGCAGCCAGCCCGGCCGTTCGTTCAGGCTCCATTTCGTATCGTCGGGATTGTGGTTCCATGACCATTGCAGACCCAGCGCCTTGCCGCTGAATTCATCGCTGTCCTGCAGGCGATCCTTTGTTCGTACACCGGTATCCGGCACGGCATGAGTCAGAACCGGCTGACCGTCATCACCCATCACCGGCCAGTCATCCACCCATTTGACCGGTTGCAGATGATCGATGCGGCCAAACGCGCCTTCCGAATTGAAATGCACGAACCAGCCCTGACCGGAAGGCGTTTCGACATAGCCGCCCTGATGCGGCCCCTTGATATCAGCGGTCGGCACCAGCACATCGCGCCATTCATAGGGACCATAGATGTTTTTCGCCCGCCCCACGGCCTGCGGACCGGTCCCCACCCCGCCGATCGGCGCGAAGATATAGTACCAGCCATTGCGCTTGTAGAGCTTCGGCCCTTCCAATACCGGCAGGCGTTCCTTGTCATCGGCCACCACCACGCCGTCATCGAGCACCTTCGTACCGTCCGCGCTCATCTTGTGCAGGATCAGCGGCCCGGCCCCGACCTTGCCGTGGATCAGATAGGCATTGCCGTCATCATCCCAGAAGGGACACGGGTCTTCCAGTTTCGCTTCGGAGATCACCTGAACCGGCGCCGACCACGGCCCGGCCGGATCTTTGGCCGTGATCATGAAAATACCCTCGTCCGGTGTCGGGAAATAGATATAGAACAGGCCGTCATGGAAGCGGATCGCCGGTGCCCAGATGCCGCTGGCGTATTTTGTGCCGGTCACCGGCTTGGACTTTGTGTCATCGATCTCGAACGGTCCCGGTATGTCGTATTCCGGCGCGAAGCTCAGTTTCGGCACCGCATTGGCGATGAGCTTCCAGTGCACCAGGTCTTCCGATTTCAGCACCGGCAGGCCGGGCGAGAAATGGAAGCTCGACGCCACCAGATAATAGCTCTTGCCGACGCGGATGACATCCGGATCGGAATAGTCGGCGAAGAGGATCGGATTACTGTAGGTCGCCGGTTTTGGCGCGGCGGTGGCACAGGCAGGTAGTGCCAGTAAGGCTAACGACAGGATGAAAAGAGCATATCCTTTCTTCCCCCTCTCCCTTTCTATAAGGGGAGAGGGATGGGGTGAGGGGATGGCAGCCACGGTCGCTTGCGGCGGCCATCCCCTCACCCGGCTCTGCGAGCCACCCTCTCCCCTTATAGAAAGGGAGAGGGGGAAGCGGGCTGAATTCGGGACAAATGATTTCACAGCGCAATCCTTTCATTCGGCTTGATCGTCAGTTTGCGCGCCGGACGCCCTATCAGGCGCAAGGCGATCTTTTCCGGTTTTTCAGAAATGCCGAGCAGAGCCTGCGCTGTCCCCGTCTTGCCGGTCACCAGCCGCGCCACACCGTCGATACGGCCAAGCGGCTTACCGGCCAGTGAAAGCGCCGCCCCCCTGCCGTCATAGGTCATAGCCGCCACAGCCCCTCCATCAGTCGGCAGGCTGAAACGCGCGCCTTGCGCCGCTGCATGACCGGGCCGGACATTCCAGTGCAGCGCCCCCGTCTCCTCGACCACGCCCGCCAGCCGCCAGGTGTAATCCATCATCACCAGCGCCGCCGGCGAATAGTTCGGCAGGTCTTCCTGCGTGAACTGACCCGTCTCCGGGTCCATCTGCTGGCGGAAGGTCATGTCGGCCATCAGCCCTTCGCACCACCGCGTCATCATAAAGCTGAACTCGGCAACGCGGCCATAGTGCTCCATCCAGCGCGGCGCGCGCAAAGCGGTCAGCGCCTGCGACGGCCCGCCCCAGCTATTCTTCGGCAGGGGCCTGACAAACTGCGGATCATCGAGCGCCACCGACGGCATCGGGTAATTCGTCCAGAAGGCTTTCGGATTATGAATCTGCCGCGTCCACAGGTCATCGAACAGCGCCTGATCGACCACATGCTCGCCACAAACCCGGCTGAGGATATCCGACCGCACACGCACGAATTGCCCGTCAGCGTCCAGATCGTAGAAGGCGGCATCCTCGGCGACATAAAGCTTATCCAGGATCAGCCGGCGCATCCGGTCGGCGCTTTCCGCCCAGCGATCGGCCTCGCCGGATTTACCCAGCGCCTTCGCCATATCGCCGAGCGCCAGACGCGCCCCATAGGTGGTGGCCGAAAGGTCCGGGCACAGGCGCGGCAGGGCGAACCCGTCCGGAAAATACTTGGCGTCCTTGTTCGGACACTGCGGCGGAATGCCTTCCCAGCGTGGCGAATTATCATGGCCGGTGTCGTAGGTGCAAAAGCCCTCGGTCAGGCCCGTCCCGCGCGTATTGCGGTATTTCAGCAGCCACGCATCCCAGGCCGAACAGGCGGTATAGGCCGAAGCCAGCAGCGCCTCATCACCGGTTGCCCGCGCCAGTTCCCAGGCGGTAGCGGCGATCGGCACCACCATCTGAATCTGGCCGAAGCCCGTCTCCGTCACCTTGTTATTGCACGGCAATTGCCCGTCCATGCGCTGCAAATCAAAGAAGATCATATGGGCATTACGCGCCACGTCCGGCCGGAACTTGCGGTAGACCAGCGCCTCGTGCGGCCCGCATTCCATCCAGATGCCGGCATAGTCGGCGCCCTCGATCAACACCGGTCCGGCATAGCGCGGCACCACCTGCACATTGGCCGCCAGCACCGCCAGCGCCTTGTCATAAGCCGTCTGCCACCGGGCATTGGTGGTCGTAAATTGCGGCTGCGAAACCGTCTCCGCGAAAGCCGGCGTGGCCATTACCGCCGCCGCGCCCGCCATAAACATACGCCGGTCGATCATGCCTCACAGGCCTCCGTATCGGTCTTCATCAAAAACTGCGGACGGGGATCGGGCGTGGCCGGCACAAACCGCACCTTGTTCACCGTCAGACGCGTGACATGCCGCGCCCACAGGCCATAGGCCGGGGCATTGTGCGGTTTGCCTGGAGCCACTTCATCCAGCATATGCGCGTCGGGATAGACGCCACGCAATTCACCGATCTGATCTTCCTCCAGCCAGCGCGTCGAGGCGATCATGCCGATCCTGATATCGTGCAGCACCACGTCCTCGATATGCTTTTCGGGAATGCCAATGAAATACGACCCACGCGGCCCGTTATCCGCGCCGGTAATGCATTCGAAAACCACCTTGCGCAGCGAACCCACCGGCGGCTTCGGCTGATCCGGCTGCACCCGGCCGCGATCCTCCAGCCGCATGAAAAACGGACTGCGTGCCCGCACGATATGGATATCGGTGGCCAGGATATTCTCCGCCGTGCCGCCATCGACCACCTCCCAAGAAATACCGGAATCGGACCCCACCGGCTTGACGTGGCGCATCGCCTCGGACACCCCGCCGATCTCGCACCGCCGCACCAGCACATTGCGGAAAACGCTCTGGCTGTCGGTCCCCAGCTTCACCGCATTGCACGAACTGAAGAAGGTGCAGTCCTCGACCAGCACGTTCTCGGTCGGGGCCTGCGCCGCACCCTTGAAGCACAGAGAATCGTCACCCGAACTGATATAGGACTTGCGCACGATGACATTGCGGCAGCCGTCGATATCGATGCCGTCATTATTGAAATTGGCCTGGTTCTCGACCGTCATCCTCTCGACCAGCAGGTCGTCGCAATTGAGGTAATTCTGCATCCAGCACGGCGAATCCTTCAAGGTAATGCCGTGGATATGGATGCGCTTGCAGTCGATCACCCGGATGACGAACGGCCGCCCCGGCGTGCCGTGGATACCCTCCTCACCGTGGAAATTCGCCCCGCGCCCGTCGATGATGCCCGCGCCGCAGATCGAGATATCTTCGCAGCCCTCGGCAAAGATCAGCGACTGGTTCATGCCCATATTGGTATCCTGAACCGTGCGGCGCTTCGCCACGCGTTCGGGATAATCCTTCAGGTCGAGCGAGCCGAGCAGCCGCGCCCCCTTGGCCACCTCCAGCCGGACATGGCTGCGCAGGTCGAGCGTGCCGCTGACATAATCCCCCTTCGCCAGACGCACCGTGCCACCGCCCTGCCCCGCCGCCTCGATGGCCCGCTGGATGAAAACGGTCGCCAGCCCTTCGCCCCCATAGCCGAACTGCTCCGGCGTGAAAATGCGCTTCGGGCCGTTCCACGCTTTGAGGGTCGCGGTCAGGCGCTTTGCCATGCTCTCCAGATCGGCACGCAACGGCACGACCCAATCCGGCAAGGCACAGCTTTCCGCTGCGGCGGTACGGAAGCTTGCCGCGAAACCAAGCCCGGCGAAACCGGTCCCCAGTTGGCGGCGTGAAAGAGAATACGGCATCGGTTTCCTTTCCATATAAGCTCCGCTTCTTCCGGCGGTTTGGCATCAAGGCACTGTATCAGAAAAAAAAGAAGCCCGGCAGGGAGACCGCCAGGCTCAAGTTGCAGAACCGGGGAATAAAACAGGTTCTGGTAGCTATGGCAGGCGCGGCGCCGGGAGGAAACGCCGCATCCGCCAATCGGATTAGAACTTCGCGTCCACGCTGACGAAGAACACACGGCCCTGGACATCGTAGGTCGCCGGGATGGTGTTATCCGCGGGCAACTGCGACGAACCGAGGATCGGCGGGTCCTTGTCGAACAGGTTGCGCGCGCCGACCGACAGCCGGACCTTCGAGGTCAGGTCATAGGCCGCCGTCAGATCGATATAGGTCTGGGCGTCGATGACCGGATTGGTCAGGGTGTTGAGCGCCGGCGGCGTCAGCCCCTTGGAAAGCGGCAGCATGTAGGTATCGACCGTCACCTTGCCGATATAGCGGGCGCGGGCCGAAAGGGTCAGGTCGCCGGTCTTCCAGGTCACGCGGCCGGAACCCTTCCATTTCGGGATCGGCTGGCCGCAGGTCGCGCCGAACGCACCGAGGCAGTCGTTCTTCACGTCCGGCTGGTCCTGGATTGGCGTGCCGACAAACTCGCTGACATAGTTGATGTTGGCCGAAACATCCCAGCGGCTGGCGCCCAGCAAGCCCCAGTCGGTGCGGAAGCCGTAATGGCCCTCGATATCGACCCCGGCGGTCGCCAGACGGCCGACATTGGCGTTGGTGGTCGCCACATAGTCGGGGCCGGTCACCTGACCTGATAACGTGTCGCGGTGGATGGCCTTACAGAAGACGCTGTTGGCGTCCATGATCGTCTTGTAGCAAAGGTCGAGGACCGACTGCACACCGCCACCACCAAGGGTCGAGATGGCGTCGTCAAGCGTGATCTTGTAATAATCGACACTGACCTGCAAACCACGCACATAGTCGGGCGTCCACACCAGGCCGAAGGTGGTGGTGTTGGAGGTTTCCGGGCTGAGGTTCGGATTACCGCCGGTCGTCTGGTTGACGAAGATGCCGGGCTGGACGGCCGAGGTGAAGACCGTCGAGTCAGGCACGCCGGTGGCGATACACAGGGCCTTCAGGGCATCGGTCCGGTTGCCGACAGGCGTCTTGTCGGAGCAGGGATCGGTGGCCGAAGGGCCGTTGGTGCCGGCGCCGCCGAACAGTTCGCCGACGTTCGGCGCGCGGATGGCGTGCTGATACTGGGCGCGGAAGGCGATATCGCTGTTGAGCGCCCATTCGGACCCGATCGAATAGGTCCAGACGCCGCCGACGCCCTTCAGGTCATATTCCGAATAGCGGAAAGCGCCGTTCAGGCTGAGACGCTTGGCCAGGGCCATGTCGGCCAGGATCGGCGCGCGGATTTCGCCGTAGATTTCCTTGACCGTGGTCGATCCCTTGGTCGCCTTGGCGGCGTTCCAGCCGGAAACGTCACCCGAAGCCAGATAGGTATCGGGAATGTATTCGGCGGTGTTGTAGCGCCACTCGAAGCCGGTCGAGAAATCGACCGGACCGGCCGGCAGATCGAAGGCTTCCCCGGTCAGGTTGCCGGCGAAGACCTGTTGCTCGGCGCGCAGGCCGGCATTGGCGTTGATGATGATCGCCGCCTTGCCCGCGTCAGTCATGTTCTGGCCGAACGGATTGAGCACCGGCGCCGCGCCGTTTTGCGAAAGCACGGCCTGCTGGAAGTGGCTGAGCGAGATCGAACCCGTCTGGGTGTCGGATTCCGTCGTGCGGGCATAGGTGTAATAGACGTCGTATTTCAGGTCGCGCAGGTATTTCGGCGACACGTCGCCGAGATTGCCGCGCACGCCCAGCGCCGTGCGGAAGACCGCGTGGTCCGAGGTGGTGAAGCGCGTGCCGATATCCGGCAGGCGGCGGTTATAGTTGATCACCGCGCGGCCGTCACCCGGCGCATTGGTCAGGGTCAGGGTGCCGTTGGTGACCGAGGTCGTGCCGGTTTCCTTCAGGTCGAGCTGGCGCAGGACTTCCTGCATCGGCGCGCTGAGATAAGGGTTATTGACGTCCAGAAGCAGGTTGCCGCCGTAAGAGGTCGGCGCGATCTGCACATCGGCGACATTGTCGCTGTAGTGCATTTCCATGTAGCCGGTCGCCTTGTCGTTGAAGTCGTAGTGGGCGAAGATATTGCCCATCCAGCGGGTCTGCGGCGTGATGATGTTGGACAGGCCGCCCAGATCATACCCATCGTCGGGCGCCACATAAGGCCGCGCCGTCAGGCCGTCATCGCTGAGGATGGCGCCATTGGACCCCATGTTCTGCAGGCCCGCCGCAACGAGCGCCGCATCCAGGCCGGGATTGGAATTGGCCGAGCCGTAAAGCGGCAGGTTGCCGATGCCGAAACGGCCATTGGGCACGGTGGCCGAACCGCTGTAGATCAGGCCCATGCGGCCGCCGGAATCGAGACAGGCCTGGCCATTGCCGGCGCCATTGGGTGTGCCGGCGTGAGTCTTGCTCCACGAATCGGCGGTGACGCAGCCGTCCGCCAGCGAGGGCATGGCCCAGCCGCCGCGATCGTCACGCGTGTAGCCGCCACGGTTCATGTAGTTGACCGAGGCGACGATGTTGCCACGGCCATCGGCGAAATTACCGCCCGCCGTGATATCGACGCTGTAGGTCGGCGTGCCGGTGTGCTGGTCCCAGGTCCGCTGCACGCTCGTTTCCACGCCCTGGAAATCATCGCGCATGACGAAGTTGACGACACCGGTAATGGCGTCGGAGCCATAGACCGCCGATGAGCCGCCGGTGACGACTTCGACGCGCTTGATCAGGGCGGCGGGAATGGTGTTGATGTCGGTGGTGAAATCCGGGCCGGTAATGGCGAAACGGCGGCCATTGACCAGCACGAGGTTGCGCGTCGGGCCGAAATTGCGCAGGTTCAAGGTGGCGGTGCCGACCGGCTGGCCTGCCTGGACCGTATTGGCCGTGGGGCTGTTGAGCTGCGAACCGGTGAACTGCGGCGTATCGGACAGCATGACATCGACGTTCTGCGTACCGGAAAGCTTCAGTTCCTGCTGATCGAGGACGGTGACCGGCGTCGGCGCCTTGAAACCGCGATTGGACAGGCGCGACCCGGTGACCACCACGACGGTTTCGTCAGCCGCCGCCGGTGCATCGGTCGCCTCCTGGGCCATGGCGTTCAGGCCCACGCCCAGCGCCAGCATCGAGATCGACGCCGCCAATACAGGCCGCAATTTCACCGGCCGCAATTTCCCTGATCTGTTGTACTTTTTCATAATTTTTCTTCCTTCCGTTATTTTACCGTCCGCGCCGGCTTGCTCCGGACACAGACCATCCCTCTTCGGATGACGCACATCATCCGGCTCGGCGCGGACATGGCTCCGGCACGACAAAGTTTATTAAGGGCGTGATGAGGCATGGGCGTTCGCGCCCGTCCTTTTGTTTCGCCCTGCCTGCGGCCGCCATCACCGGTTTTGCGCCCGGCCGGCAGCTCTTGTTCGATTAGACCCGCTCTTTTCCGGTATCCGTTTCAGATATGTGACACCGGTGTCAATTTATATGATAACGCTAACATTCAACGACAAAATACAAACGCATGTCGTAAACAGAGGCTACGCGCCTATTTTTTGTAAATCAACCGTCCCACCCGAAGGCGGCAGGCTCGCGACTATTTTCATCAGCGAAATATTCCATATACTGGAATTTCACCGTTTTGAATTCCCGTATAGTGGGACAAAATGGGACATTTCGTCTTCAAAACGCCCCATTCATTTCAATATCCGGGATAAAGCCGCAAAATGTGACCTTTCGATCACAGTGATGAAATATTGCCGGGCCGACGCAAAACACTACCTTTCATGGGTGAAAAACTCAGGGCTTCAACCGGGCATTGGCCTCATTGACCAGTTCGATATAGGCGGCGCCGACATTGATGACATACTCGTTTTCCCCCCAGAAGAACGGCCAGTCCTCCTTGTTTTCTGGAAAATCGGGCTTGAGGATCAGCACGCCCGGCACCACGCCGCCGGCAATGAAGCTGAAATCGGCGCGGTTATTGCCATAGGCCACCTCCTTGGAGATGGTCCCCACACCGGACACAAACGACACATTCGAGCCGGGGTGGGTGCCATAGATGAAGTCCAGCGCCCGATAAACCGCATCCGTACCGACGATATCGGGGAACTCACGGTTCAGCGCCGCGGCGGTCAGGCCATATTCCACCACCGTGCCGCCGCCGGCCCAGCCGCCTTCGGTAATCGGCACGCCGAACGGATTGGCTGACGTCAGTTTATCGACCTCGGCCTTCAGGGCCACCACCGTCGGGCGGACCTTCGCCTTGAAGGCTTTCGGCATGAACGGCAGCGCCTTGGCCAGGGTCGCGGCATTGGCGGCGAAGGTTTTGCCGACCTCCGGCCACAGGGCCTCGATCCGTCTGGCGTATTGCGGGTCTTTTGTCGTGATCAGCAGTTCGACGGCGGCGGAAAGCTCTTCCTCCACCAGGTCGCCGCCGGTCGTATTGCCGAAATGATAGAGGTTCGGCGCGTGGCTGTGCTCCTCGGCCCAGACCTTTTTGGCGATGGCCAGCGATTTATCCGCCAGCGGATCGTCGAAACCTTTCAGCGCCCGGCTGGCGGCGGCGAGTGCGGCGATAGAACCGTAGTTGAGCGCCGAAGTGGTGTTGGTAAAAGCCCAGCGGTCGTCCGGCATACCGCTGCGGCCATCCTTCACCTCATCACGGCCCAGCGACGAATCGTAGATCAGGCCATCCGTCTTGGTCACGGCGTCGCCGAGATGCGGATATTCCGCCACATCCGGTTCGACGATGCCGTTGATCGCGTGCCCCACGACATCGAACTGCGCCACAAGCTGGAGCGTGCCGTGCTGGATCTGCTGCAACAGGTCGGGCTTGCCATCCGGCACATGGATATCGACATAGCGGCGCTGATGGTCGATCAGGGTGTCGTCGCGCGTCAGGCCGAATTTTTCCCAGCTCTGCACCAGTGAGCGCACCACCGCGTAATGAGTCTGGGTGCGGATATCGAAATCGCCGGCGTCGAACCAGCCGCCGACATTCAGCCCCGGAATATGTTCATAGGGCTTGTATTGCGTGTCGGTCCCGCCCGGTTTCGAGGCGTACAGGTCGATATGATCGTCGCCCGGCGGCGCCTGCATGGCGTCGTCGCGATGGCTGTCTCCATGCCAGACGCGATAAGCCTCGTTGACCTTCATATGATCCATGGCGACCGGCAGATAGACATCGAGCGTCGGTTCCCAGGCCTTGGCGTAGACATCGGCGGCGATGCGGAACGGACTGGTGCGCTGCCCCTCATATTCGATGACGTAAAGGCCGGGTTTGGTGACGCTGGAGAAATCGAAAGTGCGGTAATCATAGCGCAGATAATGCCCCCACGGCTTCGCTTCGCCGGTCAGCACCGGCGTGAAACTGCCATCCGCGCCCACTTCCAGCAGGCGGGCCTCGGCGGCGGGTTTATCGTTCGGGTCGAGTTCGATCACCGCCCGCTTGGCCTGTTCAGGCGCATAGCCCAGTTGCGAATGAGCGATCATCGGCGGACGCACCCAGTCGGCCACCGAATTGGCGGTCAGGTTCCATGACACCACCTCGCCGGTCCGGCCCGAAGGCAGCAGCGACCGCACGACATACCAGCCGTTCTGCGCCTGGTTGCGGCCATCATAAAGCGCGATATCCGCCGCCGAGGTCAGGGTGACGCGGCGGGCGGGGTCCTCCGGCGCCAGCACGAAGGTCTTACCATGCGCCAGCGGCAGCGGCTCGGTCTGCGGCAGCAGGCGCGACATCGGCACGCCTTCGCCCAGGCTCTTCATCGGGCCGGAGGGATAGAGCGGAAAGGCACCCGCCACGCCATCCGCCAGATAACTCTTGTGGAAATACGCCGCCGGCAGAAACTCCATGTTCAGCCCGGCCTTACCCGCCAACGCTTCCGGCAGCGGCTTGTCGAGGATGACGCTGAGCGCCACGCCCTCGCCTTTCGGCGCCACGCGCACCTGGTAGGTGAAATCATATTTCGGATAGCTGATCGTCGTGGTGACAACGCCGGAGGCCTTGTCGATCTGGCGGTCCTTGACAAGCCCCATCTCGTCCCACTGACCCGGCGTCGGCATCAGGCGGACATCGCCATTAGTGGCCGTGCGCACCCCTTGCTGGATCAGCTCGACGCCGGCGATCTTGGCGTCATTGAACAGGCTGTTGGCGCCATTGGCGAAGACCAGCACATTGACGCCGCGTGTCTCGAAATACCCCTTGTCGTTCAGATGCAGCGGTTCGGCCCGCGCGGCGGCCGCCATCATGACACCGATGGCAACGGACAACATCAGCTTCGTCAGATTACGCATGGATCTTCCCTGTATATTTATGATAGCGGTAACATATCCCGTTAAGCGAAACTGTCAACGCGCATCCCTGCCTTGCCCGCCGGTTTTATTACCGGTTTAATTTGTTGAGCAGCATGGCCCGCAGCCGGCGCGCCTTCATCTCGTCCATCGGCCCCAGATTGCCGCGGGCGTGTTCGGGCAGGTGCGCGCCGGCGCGGTCGGCAGGCCCAAAGACATAGTAGTCGAACAGGGCGCGCCAGGCGTCCTTTTCCGCCTGCGGCCGGTCGCGCAGGGACAGGAGGCCGTGCAGCAGCGTATTCTGCGGCGTGTCCATGAAGGGCGGCGAGGTATTCCACCAGTAATTGATCAGAATATTGAACGGTTCCAGCGCCTCGACGTGATGCCACCACAGGGCCGGATAAAACAGCACATCGCCGGGTTCCAGTTCCGCCACCTGTCCGGCGGCCTGGGCCTCACGGAAACGCGGGTAACGCCCGAAATCCGGATTATTGAAATCGACCATGCTGATTACCTGGCCGCCCGGTGTCGGTTCCAGCGGACCGGGATAGAGGTTGGCCACCTGTTCCGGCGGAAATAAAGTGAAACGCCGCCGCCCCGCCACGCAGACCGCCAGGTTATGCGACATGTCGTAATGCGCCGTGGCGGTCGTGCGGTTGCCGATCCAGATGCTGGCCAGCGGCGGATTGGCGGCGAACATCGGATGGTTGAGCACAAGCTCGTCATGCGCCCGTAACCCCGGCAGGAACAGGTCGAGATCGGTCGAGCCGATGTAAAAAGCCGGCGGATTCGGATCACTGATATGGCTGTTTATCTGATCGAGCGCTTCTTTCAGATCGGCCCGTCCGCCCTGAAAGTTAAAGCCGGTGACATCCTCATTATAGAAGAAGCGCCCCGCCTGTCCGGGTTCGGCGACAAACAGCGTCACCGGCCGTCCCCGGTAAAAGCCCTTGAGGTAATCCATGGCCGCTTGCGGAGCCTCAAGTCCCGCCCGCACCAGCGGCCAGGCCTGCGCCACGCCCTTCATGATAACCGGCACCTGCGTGGCCATCAGGTCGTCATAGGGGATTCGATCCGGCGCGACACCGGTGACAATCTGAGTTCTGGCGATGACGCCCGGCATGCCGCGTCAGGCTCCCTGCCGCTTGCGGGTCTTGAGGGTAATCAGGTGTTGCATATTGCCGAGCGAGGCCAGCACATGGAATGCCATCGCCAGGTAGCCGCTCTCGTTCAACCTGACCAGGGCCGGGCCATCCAGGCCTGCCAGCGCCTCACTGCTGATCGTAAACAGATCGGGGATGTTGTATCCTACAGCGTCATCGATGCGCACATCGACCTTGACCGGCGCCAAAATGCCGGCGTCGAGCCAGGCGGCGAAAACGTCGTCGTTGAGGCCCAGGCCGCTGTGAAGCGTGCGCAAGACCTGAAGATAACGTTCCAGAACCGGTGTATTGCCGCCGTGCGGCAGGAACAGGGCCTCGCCTTTGCTTCGGCTGAGGCGCGGATGAGCCGGGTCCACCAGCATCATCGGCGAACCGCTGTCAGCGCCTTCCGGGAAGCCGAGCAGAAAAGGCCCGCGCCCCTGCCCCGCCGGTACATAGCGGGCGTTCCAGCCCGCGCCATCAAGGAACAGGTTCTCATCACGATCAAAACCAAGCAGGGCGATGGCATAAAAGGCGCCCTCCTCGTTACGGCGGAAGAAGATGGGATATTCGCGCTGAACCTCGACAAATTCGTTCGGGTAAACGCGGACCTGGTTAACGGCATCGCCAAAGGCGGCGGAGTGGCCGGTAATGACACGCAGATCGTGATGCTCGACATTATCGAGAAGCACGGGCTTACTGTTTTCCATGATCGTCAGGTCCGTTTAAACTATAGTGATTGGCAATATTGCTTCAGAAAAGCGTCCTGAGGCATCATATTGGCAACGGTGTGATCAACGGTCGCCTTCAATCCCTCAAACACCTGGTTCATTTCGGCCTCATTCATGAGCGCACCCAAACGGTGCCAACCCTGCGGTTCAAGTCTCTGTCCGAGCATGACCTGCACCCATGAATCCGTCCGGAACAGCTCACCAGGCCCCTGATAAGCCATGCCGGATTCACGGAAAAGGTCGATACGCGCCTGCAAGGACTCCGGCACGTCCATCAGCGCGTTTTCCGACCAGAAAGCGCTGTCGGTACGCTCTGTGAGCTTGTAATGCAGGATAACAAAATCCCGCGCGCATTCTATCTCGCGCTGCGCCAGGTCATTATAATGCGCCACCAGCGTATCGTTTATGCCAAAAAACGGGAAATTCTGGATAAGTTCCAAAACGGATTTCTGGAACAAATGAATGCTTGTGGATTCAAGCGGCTCGATAAAGCCGCTGGACAACCCCATTGTCACGCAGTTCTTGTTCCAGATTTTCTTACGCTTTCCCGTTTTATATTTAATCACTCTGGGCGTATTCGCTGTTGGCGCATCCAGGCTGTTCATCAGAAGATCGTGCGCCTCATCGTCCGACATGTGCGCGCTGGAGTAAACCAGACCGTTTCCAACCCGGCTCTGGAGTGGAATGCGCCAACGCCAACCGGCGCCGTGCGCGATAACTTTCGTGTAAGGCACGGGCGGGCCGGCGTGATGCGTCTGCACCGCCAACGCCCTGTCCGTGCGTATCCAGTGGCTCCAGTCCTCATAACCGGTATGCAGCGTTTCCTCGATCAGCAGTCCGCGGAAGCCGGTGCAATCGATGAACAGATCACCTTCGATCACCTCTCCGCCCGCCAGGGTCACGGAGGTTATGAAGCCCGTTTCAGAATTTTGCTGAACGCTGACAATCTGACCCTCGCGCCGCTTTACTCCTGCCTCTTCGCTCAGCTTGCGCAGGTATTTGCCATAGAGCACGGCATCCAGATGGTAGGCGTAATTGATGGAAAGGTTTTTATGGAGCTGAAACTTCCCGGCCATCGCCGCTTTCGTTTCCAGGCTGTAATCATCCAGCGATCCGCCGAGTCCCTTTGAGCGGGCTTCAAGCCAGATATTGTAAAAATGCGCCATCCACGGCGACTTGCCGATTGTGCCGAAAGAGTGAAAATACTGGTCGCCCTCCCGCGCCCAATTCTGAAAATCGATGCCGAGCTTGAAGGCTGCATCCGTTTCGCGCATGAACGCCTGTTCGTCCACACCGATCAGATGATGGAATGTCCTGACCGTCGGGATCGTCGATTCACCCACCCCGACAATACCGATATCCGCCGCTTCAACCAGGGTTATATCCAGCACAGACCCGATCAGGCGCGACAGGGCCGCAGCCGCGCACCAGCCCGCCGTGCCGCCGCCGGCGATCACTACTTTTTTTACGACCTGTGCCTTCATCTGCCTGCCCCTTAAATTCGCATACTTTAGAAAAAAGGAAGGCCGCATTGTTATGCGGCCTTCCCCTCAAGTTAAACCGATATTTTGGTTTAGAACTTGTAACGCACGCCCAATTGATAGCGTGAATCCAGTTCCTGATACATGACAACATCGGCGGGCACGCGGATATATTGCACCACATGTTCCTTGTTGATGTTCAGGGCCTCGAACGTCAGCAGGATGTTCGGACGCAGCTCGTAGTTCAGCGAGGCATCCCACTGGCCGAAGGCCGCGGCATACCGGCCACCGTTTTGCGAAGCGTTGGCCTGCATCAGGTACTTGTCACGCCAGTTATAGACGATACGGCCTTCAAAACCGTACTTTTCGTAAATACCGGTGATGTTGTACGTGTTGCTCAGACCTTCCAGAGCGAACTGGCTGCTGCCTCCCGGAGGAGCGGCGTCATTCAGGCCGACATCACCGTTGACAGTGGTGGCACTGGCAATGAAGCCGAAGCCGGTATCACCGAAGAAGTGCTGCCAGTTGAATTCGAAACCATCAATATTGGCCGTGTTGGTATTGAGCGGTTGCGACAGAGAGAAGACCTGCAACGGATCGCTGCTGTTGCCGTCCACCGGATAGTTGGCGAACATCGCCGCCTGGAAGTCACCGAAGTTGGCATAGGTGTTGCCAGCCGGATCGGTCAAGGTGTTGAACTGCGTGGTCGCCGTTGCCACGTTGCCGTTGGCGCGATCGATCAGAGCCGTCATGACGAACAGGGTGTTTGTATCGGTCGGCTGATTGAGCGCCTTCAGAGCGTCAACGGCCGCGCCGGAACGGGTGCCCGCCTTACCGGAAGACGGATCGGTCAGACCGAACAGGCTGGTATGGGTGACACCGTTGCCGATGAAGTTCTGGACCGCCTTGCGATAGTAGCCCAGCGAGATATAGCTGTTGCGGCCATAGTACCATTCGCCCGAAACGTCGAAGTTCTGGGAAACCAGCGGCTTGAGGGCCGGGTTGCCCGAACGGGCCGTCGCAATACCCCCGTTAAAGGTGTCCTTGCCCGGCGCATTGACCGAGGTCGTTGCGTACATCGAGCTGTACTGGGCGCGTGCATCGGTGACCGAGAACGACATGCGGCCGATGACGTCATCCCTTACATCCCATGCCAGGTCGAGGCTTGGCAGCAGGTTGGAGTAGCTCGACTTCTGCACATAAGGCTGAATGGCCGTACCCGGAACAATGGCGAAGTTGTTCTTTTGCGTCCATTCAATGGCGGTCGGGATGGTCTGGTAGGCCGTAACCTCGACATCGGTCTTTTCATAACGCACGCCGGCGAGAACACGTACCGGACGCGACAGCAGGGAGCCTTCCATGGCGAATTGGGCATAGGCCGAACTGACCTGCTCCTGAACCACATTGTGGTTGGAACCATTCGCATAAGGCGCCTTGGGCGCGGCAGCGACGGACTCGCTGTGGACAGGCTGGAAGCCCGTGAGGTTGCTGTAATAGGCTGCCAGACCGTCAAAAGCTTCCACGGCATTGAAGCGATAGGCTGTCGTATTGGCGTTACCCAGATCAACATCCCTGAACTGGCAGGCCATGCAGAAGGTCTTGATGTCGGTGCCGCCGTAGGTCTGGAGGTCGCCGGGGTTGGTGCCGCTCCAGTCGCCGAAGCGCGCCTGGATATTCGAATATTCCTGCTCGTTTATATTCTTGTACCAGGCAACGCCCGCCGTCAGCTTGCTGTTGTCGCTGGTGCGGAATTCGACATCGAACTTGGCCTGATCCAGCTTGTCTTCCTGACGGGAGAAGAACTGGTTGCTGTAGCCCGAGCTGATCGAGCCGATATCCTGCGCCTTCGTAATGGAGCGGGTCGGATCGAGCGTGACGTCTTGACGCGGCGCCTGCAGATCACCGTAATAGGTGGTGTTGCTGGCGACATAGGTCTGACCGACGGAAACCGTGGTCGAACTGGTGCCGTTTGAGTTGCCCGGCGACGTGGTGGACTTGCCGGTCGAAATGTCGAAGCGCAGGGTCAGGTTGTCGGTCGGCTCATACTTGACGTTCAGGCCGGTCTGGATGACTTCCGAATTAACCGCACGCAATTCGTTTTCATAGCCCTGATCCTTGCCCGACGGAATCAGGTCGGTGACCACAACCGCCGTGCTGACAATCGGGTTGCTGTCAAAGGTAATCGCCTTATAGGGCGATTGCGAGAACCAGTTGGTTTGCTCCGAGCGGGCTTCCTGCGCCTTGGTCTGCGCATAGAGGCTGTTGAGCGTAAAGGTCAGCTCATCGGTCGGCTTCCATTGCAGGGCGATGGCGGCGTTGTTGCGCTCCAGATGGTTTTCCGCATAGGTGTAGCGGCTGTCGGTCGGCAGGGCGACCCATTGCGTACCGTCGGCCGGCGCGTTGGTGATCGTCGTCTTCTTGGCCGGATCCAAAACGCCGTCGTTATAGGAACCCGTATTCAGGAAGGCCTTGGTGATGGTGCCGTCATCGTTGGTATAGTCAACGGAATAAGGCATGATGGCCCAGGTGTTAACCGTGTCCGAACGGGTCGAACCGGTCTTCTCCTGATGCGAACCAAACAGGGCGATACCGAAATTCCCCGAATTATTGGTCCATTGATAGGCGCCCGAGATTTCAGGCGTGACGCTCTTCTTCTTCAGAACCGTGCCGAGGCCGGGTTCATCGCTGGTCAGAGCCTTGACCGTGATGCTGCCCTTCGAGCCGGGGCTGGCGAGCGGTTGCAGGGTCACCACATTGATCGTGGCGCCGATGCCGCCGGACGCCTGATCGGCGCGGCCGGTCTTGTAGACCTGAATGGCGCCGACGCCATCCGAAGCGAGATTGCTGAAATCGAAGGCGCGCGAATTGCCCTGACCGCTGTCGGCGTTCTGACCGCCGCCGATGACGCCGATGGTCGAGGCCGGCATGAGGCGGCCGTCAACCGTGACGGCGTTGTAGCCGGGGCCGAAACCACGCACCGTGACCTGCTGGCCTTCGCCGTTCACACGGTTGATGGAGACGCCCGGAACGCGTTGCAGAGAGTCAGCCAGGTTGGTATCCGGATACTTGCCGACATCTTCGGCCGAAATACCGTCGACAACGCCGTCCGCCTTGCGCTTGATGTTCATCGAGCGCTGCAGCGAACCGCGGATGCCGGTAACAACGACGACGGTTGAATCGTCCTGCGCCGAATCGGCGGGCGCCGCATCCTGCGCGAATGAAGGCGCGGCGATCGCACAAATGGCCAGCGTCGAAACGCCCCCCAGGAACGCCGTACGCAACACACGGCTGGCGCGGTTCCCAATTACTCTACTTGTCATGTAGTCCTCCCAACTTTGGTTTTTATGACAGACAGCGCGCCGCCCGCCGGGCTTCGTTCGCAAACGATGACCCACCAGGCAGACGCAGTTCTCCGTTCCGCGACACCGGCTTATCCGGCACCCGGTTGAAGCTTTCGCGGAAAGCCGCGCCGCTACCGGACACCGCCCCGCCTTAATCCTGCGCACGCTACCGATCGGGACCGGAGATGGACATGACATTACATAGCCCACAAAACAGTCCAGATTCCCGACAACGTTGTCAGTATCAAATTCGATCGCTAAACGCTATAGATGCAATTATTGCCGCAAATGAAATTCCGGCGTTTCTTCTCCAAACTTATCATTATCGCCGCGGCTACTTTTTATGGCCACGATCCGCCTCATTCCCTTTCCGGATATGACTTCGCCACACCAGACCGGTTTCGGTACGTTAGCAGTAACACTCGGCCTCGAAACCGTCAATTATGGAAAAAGCATGTGGCTCATTTTTATGTATGACGTGTAATTTTGCAACAATACAGACACGAAAAACCCATCTACAGCCATTAATTGTAATACCAATGCATCATTGGTATTACAATTAATGCACCTTTTGGATGGCTTGTGGCGGGAAAATCGAATCGCTCTCCGCGCAATAGAGCCAATGCCGCCTAAAAACATGCGGACGCCTCCCCCTTCGGAGGGCCGCCTGGAGTCATGGCGGAAACTCAAGCCTCGCCGTGAAAGAAGTCATGAATTTTCTGCGCCAGGGCGGCGCTGATACCTTCGATCTTCATCAGCTCATCGACCGTGGCGCGGCCGACCTCACGGCCGGAACCGAAGGCCGCCAGCAGGGCGCGTTTCTTGCGCGGGCCGATGCCCTCGATCTCGTCGAGCGGATTTTTGGTGATGGCGGCGGCGCGCTTCTGGCGGTTGGCGCCGATGGCGTAGCGGTGGGCCTCGTCGCGCAGACGTTGCAGGTAATAAAGCACCGGCGATTTCGGCTCCATCATGAAGGGCAGCCGCCCCGGCATGAAGAAACGCTCCATGCCGGCGTCACGGTCCGGCCCCTTGGCCACGCCGACGATCGGAATATCCTCCAGCCCCAGATCCTTCATCACAGCCAGCACGGCATCAAGTTGCCCCTGTCCGCCATCGACCAGCACCAGGTCCGGGCGGCCGAAATTCTTCTCGCCTTCGGGCAGGTCCTTTTCCCTGATCAGCCGCATGAAACGCCGCCGGAAGACCTCGGCCATCATGGCGTAATCGTCGCCCGGTTTTGTATCGAGGTCGCGGATGGTGAACTTGCGGTACTGCCCCTTGAGAAACCCATCCGGTCCGGCCACCACCATGCCGCCGACCGCATGGGTGCCGCCAAGGTGCGAATTGTCATAGACCTCGATGCGCACCGGCGGCGCCTCCAGCCCGAAGGCCTCGCACACCCCCTGCAACAGTTTCGATTGCGCACTGCTTTCCGCCAGTTTGCGGCCAAGCGCGGCGCGGGCATTATTGAGCGCGTGCTGCACCACCTCGCACTTGTCGCCACGCTGCGGCCGCACCACCTGCACCTTGCGCTCCGCTTTCAGCGACAACGCCTCCATCATCAGGTCCCCCTCATGCAGGTCATGCGACACCAGGATCAGGCGCGGCACCGGCCTGTCCTGATAGAACTGGCCCAGGAAGGCATCGAGAATCGCCCCGGCATCGTCTTCCTGATCGACGCGCGGGAAATAGGCGCGGTCGCCCCAGTTCTGGCCGGCGCGATAGAAAACCACCTGCACACAGGCTGCGCCGCCCTCGTTGAACACGGCGAAGACATCGGCCTCTTCCTCACGCAGGTCGACCGAAGCCGACAGCGACACATGGTTCAGCGCCCGCACCCGGTCGCGCAGATGGGCGGCGCGCTCGAAATCCATCTCGTCCGAGGCCTGCATCATTTCCCGCGTCATGCGCTCGATCACCGCGCGGCTTTTCCCTTTCAGGAAATCATGCGCCTGTCTGGCCAGGTCGCTGTAATCGTCGAGACTGATGACGCCCGTACATGGCGCCGAGCACCGCTTGATCTGGTGCAGCATGCACGGCCGGGTGCGCGAGGCATAGACGCTATCGGTGCAGGTGCGCAGCAGGAAAGCCTTCTGCAATGTATCCAAGGTGCGGTTGACCGCGCCGGTCGAAGCGAACGGTCCGTAATAATCGCCCCGGATCGAATGCGCCCCGCGGTGCTTGGTGATCTGCGGCGCCTCATGATCCTTGCGCACCAGGATCTCGGCGAACATCTTGTCATCGCGCAGCAGCACATTATAGCGCGGCTTCAAGGCCTTGATCAGCCGGGCTTCCAGCAGCAGGGCCTCGCCCTCGGTATCGGTACGCAGCAAGACCATTTCGTGGGTCAGCGCCACCATTCGGGCGATGCGCTGGGTATGGAAGCGGCCCTGCGCATATTGCAGCACGCGCTTTTTCAGGCTTTTCGCCTTGCCGACATAAAGCACTTCGCCATCATGGCCCAGCATCCGGTAGACGCCGGGCTTGTCGGGCGCCAGGGCCGCCTCGCGCCGGATCAGCGCCGCGCCGATCAATCGGGCATCAACGGCAACGGTCATTTCCGGGTTTTCGGCTTCAGGAGTCATTATTACGCTTACCTAGCATGAATCGCGGTCTGTATATGGGAAGCGTAGAGCAAAATCCCACGCGATTACGGCAGGACCGGCAATAGCTGTGACAAAACCTCATCACGCGTCCGTGATTGTGATTTGGTATATCCGCCGCCATAGCCTATATGAGGCGTCTCAAGAACCGCTTCGAGTCTCCATGACGCCCGCCGCTCTCCCGACGCCTGCGCCGAAGTCGCGTGAAATCCGCGCCCTGACGGGTCTGCGCGGCGTCGCGGCCCTGTATGTGGTCTTCTTCCACGCCAACGGCCTGCACGCTTTTCCATCGCTGGTGCGGCCCTTCGTCAGCCACGGCTATATGGCGGTGGACCTGTTCTTTATCCTCAGCGGCTTCGTCATGGCCATGACCTATGGCGGCCTGTTCGAGCACGGCTTCAGCTTCGCCAGTTTCAGGAAATTCCTCCTGCTGCGCCTGGCGCGCATCTATCCGCTCTATATCCTGATGACGGTAATCACCGCTGTGATGATCACCACCGTATTGAGCGGCACCTACCGTTTCGATGACAATGTGCTGCGCGCCCTGCCCTATAATATCACCATGAGCCACGTCTGGGGGCTGGCCTATTCGATCGTGCCGCCGTCCTGGTCGATCAGCACCGAATGGGCGGCCTATCTGCTGTTTCCGGCCAGCATCCTCGTCGCCATGTGGCTGCCGCGCCGCTATGCCCTGCTGGGCGTTGTGGCGGCGTTCGGCATCCTGATCGCCGTCGCCTATGGCCCGCAATGGATGACGCATCACGCCCACAAGGGCATCGGCAAGCTCGATGTCGTCCACTCCTATGCGCCCGGCACTACCCTGCGCTGCCTGGCCGGCTTCTATATCGGCCTCGTCGCCTTCCGCTTCAAGGATCTGGTTCCCGCCCGCGCCGCCGGCCTGTTTCTGCCGCTGGCGCTTTTGCTGCTGTGCTACAAGTCGAACGACGTCTGGCTGGTGGCGGTTTTCGCCGGCCTGATCATGAGCCTGAGCCATGACGAAGGCCTGATTGCCCGCCTGCTGCAAGGCCGCATCGCCTACTGGCTTGGCCTTGTCTCCTTCGCCCTCTATCTGATCCACGATCTGGTGCAGAAGATCATCTTCAAGTCCTTCCCCGCCTGGGGCGTCGATCTCGGCCTGTCGAAAATGACCTGGGTGTTCGTATCGGTCGCCGTATCGCTCGGCATCGCGGCGCTGGCGCATTATTATTATGAAAAACCGTCGCGCATCTGGGCGCGTAACCTGATCAGGGCGCTGGAAAATCACGCGCCGGTTTTCAGCCGCGCCAACTATGCCCGCGTGGTCGATTATGTCCGTTCGGTCACCGTCCGGCCCACCACCCCGGCGGAATAGTCACCACAGGGGATCGACGGGAAAACCGAGCAAAGCTTCCTGAATCCGCCGCAGCGAACCTTCGTTGATGTTCTGCGGCAGGGCATCGAGCGCGAAGAACCCGACATTCTTGATCTCGGCGTGCGAAGTCATCGGCACAGTGTCGAACTTATCGACGCGGAACAGCAGGACATGATCGCCGGGAAAGAACCGCTCATTGCTGTGAACCGACAACAGCTGCGGCAGTTCCAGCGGATTGACGCCCCCCTCCTCGCGCAATTCCCGCGCCACCGCGTCATGGGCCGTTTCACCGGCATCGACACCGCCGCCCGGCAGCCACCAGCCTTCAAGATAGGTGTGCTCGATCAGCAGCACCTCGCCCTTCGGATTGACCACCAGCCCGCGCACGCCGAGCGTCTTGCCCCGCGTCGCCCGTGAATAGGCGAAAAACAGCGGGCGCGAATAGGGTTCGACAACTCTCTTCCAGTCTTCCATAAGCACAGGATGGCGGGATTGCGCGGCCGGCGCAAGACGGCAGTATGGCGCAACGTCATTAAAATATCGGTCATCCATCCGTGATTAAACGTGAACGGCAGAGGCTTGCCTCTTGTCTCCTCCGCGCAAGACGGTTATCAAAAAAGCAGTCCATCCGCGGAGTCTTCCCATGCTCGCCATCGCCATCCTCGCCTTGTTCCTGGTCTTCATGTCCGTCATGAACATCATCGATTTCGGCCGCATTGACTAAGGCAGCCCCGAAAAAGACAGCCCTGGTCACCGGCGCCGCCAAGCGAATCGGCCGCGCCATTGCCCTTACCCTGGCGAAGGCCGGCTACGATATCGGCGTCCATTACGGGCAGTCGCGTGACGATGCCTTGGCGCTGGCCGCCGAACTTGAGGCTTTGGGCGTCAAGGCGCACGCCCTTCAGGGCGATCTCAGCGATGTCGCCAGTGTGGCGGGCCTGATCGGCATGGCCCGTGAGACTCTGGGGCCGATCGACGTGCTGGTCAATAACGCCTCCGTCTTCGCCGATGACCGCGCCCGGAATCTGACCATCGAAAGCTGGCAGACGCACATGAACACCAACCTGCTGGCGCCCGTTCTGCTGTCTCAGGCCTTCGCCGCGCAGAAAGATATCCGCCCCGGCGCCTCGATCATCAACATGATCGATCAGCGTGTATTAAAGCCCTCCCCGCCGTTTTTCAGCTACAGCCTGTCGAAAGCCGGCCTGTGGCACGCCACGCGCACCCTGGCGCAGGCATTGGCGCCCCATATCCGCGTCAATGCCGTCGGCCCCGGCCCGACCCTGCGCTCGATCCACCAGAGCGAAAAGGACTTCGAGCGCGAGGCCCGGTCCACCCTGCTGCAAAAGCCGACCTCGCCGGAGGAAGTGGCGGCGGCGGTGATCTACCTGCTGAACGCTCCCAGTGTCACCGGCCAGATGATCTGCGTCGATTCCGGCCAGCACCTGAACTGGAAAACGCTGGATATGTTTGATCTATAATTATCCTCCCCTGCTCGCGGGGGAGGTGTCACGGCTTGTCCGTGACGGAGGGGGCTACCGGCTTTCCAGCCGATCCCGAACATACCTTACAACTCCATCGCTAACGTCATGCGCATCCGCCATGATATCCGCCGCCGGAATCCGCATGATCTCGATACCCTGTTCCACAAACCATTGATCACGCACAGCATCACGTTGCGGCCGGTCGTCGCGCTCATGAATCTGGCCATCGACTTCGATAACAAGCTTGACCTTGGCACAATAAAAATCGGCGATGTAAGGGCCAACCGGATGCTGCCGACGAAATGTGAATCCCTCGCGCGAATGGCCCTTCAATCCCAGCCATAACAAGACCTCCGCATGGGTCATGGCCTTGCGGAAATGACGCGCCAGTCTGATCTTCGCCCCATTGCGCATAAGCACCCCCTCCGTCACGGCCAAGCCGTGACACCCGGCGCGAAGTCACCGGCGGAGGGGGCAAAAACCACCTTACCGCCGCTTGGCGTTCCCCATCATACCCCGCACCAGCGATCCCGCGATGGCGATACCGATCGAGCGGATGATCGGCACGGCAATCGAACTGGCTGTTTTCACCGTCTGGTTGATGGCCTTCTGGCGCGCCTTTTCCTGTGCCAGACGCTCGCGCTCCTCCAGTTTGGCCTGTTGCGCGGCGGCTTTCGCGGCTTCCTTTTCAGCCGCGGACGGCGGCGCGGAAACCTGTGCGGCGGCCACCTTCGCGCTCAGGATTTCATAGGCCGACTCACGGTCCTTCACCGTATCGTAGACTCCCGCCACCGGCGATTTGGCGATGATATCGGCGCGTTCCTGATCGGTCACCGGTCCCATGCGCGAGGCCGGCGGACGGATCAGCGCCCGGTCGCAGATATTGGGGATGCCCTTCACGTCGAGCAACGACACCAGAGCCTCCCCGGTGCCCAGTTGCTGAAGCACATCGATGGTCTTGAAGGCCGGGTTCGCGCGGAAGGAATCCGCCGCCGCCTTCAGCCCCTTCTGTTCGGAAGGGGTATAGGCGCGCAGGGCGTGCTGGACGCGATTGCCGAGTTGGCCCAGCACCGTATCGGGGATATCGGCCGGGTTCTGCGTAATGAAATAGATGCCGACGCCCTTGGAACGGATCAGCCGCACCACCTGCTCGATCTTTTGCAGCAGTGCCGGAGACGCTTCATTAAAAAGCAGATGCGCCTCGTCGAAGAAGAAGACCAGGCGCGGCTTTTCCGGATCGCCGACTTCCGGCAGTTCCTCGAAAAGCTCCGACATCAGCCACAGCAGGAAGGTCGAATAGAGCTTCGGGTTCTGCATCAGGCGGTCCGAGGCCAGGATATTGACGTACCCCTTGCCGGAAATATTGGTCCGCATCAGGTCTTCGAGACGCAGGGCCGGCTCGCCGAAGAAATTGGCCGCGCCCTGGTTTTCCAGCGTCAAAAGGTTGCGCAGGATGGTGGCCACCGTCGTCGGCGAAATCTGGCCGTAGATCTGGCTCAGGTCTTTCGCATTATCCGAAATATGATTGAGCATGGCGCGCAGGTCTTTGAGATCGAGTAGCAGCAGACCTTCCTTATCCGCCACGGCGAAGGCGATATTGAGCACGCCTTCCTGCACATCGTTCAACTCCAGCAGGCGCGCCAGCAGGAGCGGCCCCATCTCGGAAATGGTGGCGCGGATCGGATGGCCCTTCTGGCCGTACAGGTCCCAGAAGATGACGGGCGCCGCCGCCGGCTGGAGATCAAGCCCCATGGATCCGGCACGTTCCAGCAGCTTGTCGTTCGGCTGGCCCGGCTGCGAAATGCCCGACAGGTCGCCCTTGATATCGGCGGCGAAGACCGGCACGCCGGCATCGGAAAACGCCTGTGCCAGGATCTGGAGCGTGATCGTCTTGCCCGTGCCGGTAGCCCCCGCCACGATGCCGTGACGGTTGGCGCGGCCATAGAGCAGTATTTCAGGCGCCGTGGCCTGTCCGACAAAAGCACCAGTAGAATCCGCCATGAGTCTGCTCCTTCAAAACCGTAAATCGTTTTAACCCGCCGTCGCCGGCTTCGCCAGACGCCGCGTCATCCAGCCGCGTAAAAAACGCTGCATGGGCATTTCAAAATAGCGGTGGCTTAGCCAGGCCAACCCGATAGCCAGCGCAAAGAAGGCGGCAAAGACCAGTGGCGAACCGAAGAATGCCGCCCGCGCGGCATAGGGCCAGTGCGCCAGCACCAGCATGATCAGCAGTTGCAGCGGGAAATGCAGCAGGTAAATGGAATAGCTGATATCGCCGATCCACGACCAGCGATGCAGAGACACGCGGCTGAACACGGATGTTTTCCAGCGGTCCCGCATCAAGCCAAACAGCAAAAGCGTCAGGGGAACGACGACATAAAGAAAGGCCGGGACGCCGAACACATATCCGGCCAGGCTGTAATCCACAACCGTGGGCAATTCACGCCAGCCACGCACGTAACTCACGCCCCAGACTATGGGCAGCCCTGTCATAAGCCCCGTGGCAATACGCCTGCCCAGCGCCTCATGCTCAGGCTTACGCAAGGCCTGAGCCAGATAGAAGACCAAAGCGCCCAGAAAGAAGCTTGGTATGCCACGGGAAAAGTCTCCGGCCATATCCATCCGGGAAACGCGATAGGCAATGGATACCAGAACCAATGCCGACAGGATCGGGATCGTGTTGCGGCGGGCATAACACAAAACGAAGAACAGCCCGTACAGGAAGACTTCGACGGACAGCGACCAGGCGGGACCATTGAATGACAGGACCGCCTTCGGCATCCATTGCTGGACCATGATCAGGTTGAGCAAAAAATTGACCGGCGTGTTATCCGTGTAGATAAAACTGCCGCCGTAAAGCCTGTGATAAACGGCCTGCAGAACGGCCGCCGCGATCAGGGTTATGAAATAAAGCGGATACAGCCGTGAAAAACGGGCAATAAAAAAACCGGCTGGCGAGGTTTTCCGTTCACGGACCGCCTCGGCATACAGCCAGAAGAAAACATAACCGGAGATGGCGAAGAACAGCTCAACAAAATACTTGCCGTAAGAAAATACCGGCATCAACACAATGCCCAGAGGCATATGATCGTAATCGAAACCCTTCGCATCGCTGATCAGCATGAAGTGCTTGTAATGGAACATCACGACGAGAATCGCCGCCACGCCACGCAGGATATCCAGCTCGTAAAAGCGGGCTTCCTTGGGATGCAGGGGCGGCGCGGCTGACAAAACGGCTCAGGTCTGGCGTTCGACGCTGTAAACGGCGAGATTTTCCAGTGCGTTCCGCCAGGCGCCCGGCTCGAAAACCGACAGGGCGGCGCAGGCTTCGCCGGCATAAGCGCGGGCGGCGGCGCGGGCCTGATCCAGCGCACCGGACGATTTCATCAGGGCCTGCGCGTGGCGGAAATCACCGTCTTTTTGCTCGCGCCTGCCGATGGCGCGCTCCCAGAAAGCCGCTTCATCCGGCGTGGCGCGCATGGCCAGGATCAGCGGCAGGGTGGCCTTGCCCTCGGCGAAGTCATCACCGGCATTCTTGCCGAGATCGGCGGCCGCGCCCTCATAATCGAGGATATCGTCCTGAATCTGGAAAGCGAGGCCAAGGTTCATGCCATAGCTGCGCAGCGCCGCGATCCTCTCTTCCGGCGCACCGGCGGCGACCGCGCCGCTTTCCGAAGCCGCCGCGAACAGCGCCGCCGTTTTCGACGAGATGATCTCGATGTAATCGGCCTGCGTCAGATTGAGATCGAAGGCCTTCATCAGTTGCAGCACTTCGCCCTGGGTGATGACGGCGGACGCCTTCGACAGGATATCGAGCGCGCGCAGGGAACCGGTTTCGACCATCAGCTCGAAGGCGCGGGCGAAGAGGAAATCCCCCACCAGCACCGAAGACGGCGCACCCCAGATCAGGTGCGCGGCCACCTTCCCCCGGCGCAGTTGCGAGGAATCGACCACATCGTCATGCAGCAGGGTGGCGGTATGGATGAATTCGACCGCCGCCGACAGATTATGATGGTGCGTATTTCCGGTGCCGCACAGGCGCGCCGCCGCCACGCACAGAAGCGGACGCAGGCGCTTGCCGCCGGCGGCGATCAGATGCGCCGCCAGCGCCGGGATAACCGCCACTTCCGACTGCATCCGCTCGGTGATCAGGGCGTTGATGTCGGCCATGTCGGGTTCGCACAGACGGACCAGCGCCCCGACATCGGCCCGGCCTAAATCCTGGCCTAAATCCTGGCCTAAATCCTGGCCTGAGTCCTGAACCGCTTCCGGCGCCGGGCGCACAGTGTCGATATTGGCCGAATCCAAAGTGGCTACTCCTGAACTTTAACCTTTAGGCCATAAACCGCCTTGACGGCGCAGGCAATGGGCCGCGATACTATTTAGGCACTTAACTTGTGACAGTTTGCGGCATTATCGCCGGAAAACTATCAGAAAACGATCGTAAACATGACCGGGGAAAAACCCCTTGCCCCTCCACATTCTGCCACAGGCGTGACATCCCGGCATCTATTGGGGACGCATCTATTGGGCGGGCGCGTCAAAGTGATGCAGCCGCAAAAGGGCTACCGCATCGGCATGGATGGCGCGCTGCTGGCCGCCGCCTGCGCCAGTCTGCCGAAGACAAAGACTGCGCTGGAACTGGGCTGCGGCGTCGGCGGCGCGCTTTTATCGCTGAAAATGCGCCGCCCGGCGCTGGACCTGACCGGCATCGAGCGCGAACCGGATTACGCCGCCCTGGCGCGGGAAAATATCCGCCTGAACGAGCTGGCCGGTGTAACGATCATCGAAGGCGATATAGGCCAAGGCTACAAAACCCTCTTATCCTCCCGCGCTAACGAAGGGGAGGTGGCGGGCGAGGTCCCGCCGGAGAGGGTAAAACCGCACCTTCCCCGCTTCGATCTCGTCTTTTCCAACCCGCCCTATTTCGACGATCCCGACACCCTGCGCCCGCCGCACGAGGCCAAACGCCCGGCCTGGATCGCCGATGACGGCTTGGAAGCCTGGCTCGATTTCGCGCAAGGCGCCGTGGTCGATCAAGGCCATATCGTCTTCATCCACCGCGCCGATCGGCTGGCGGATATCCTGATCGGCCTGTCGCAGAAATGCGGCTCATTCGCCGTCCGGCCGGTTCAGCCGTTCGCCGGCAAGGACGCCAAACGCGTCCTGGTGCGCGCGCAACGGCTCGGCAAAGCCCCTTTGCGCCTGCTGCCGCCGCTGATCCTGCATGACAACGGCGAACGAAAGCATACGCCTGAGGTCGAGGCTATTCTGCGCGGAGAAACGGAATTGGGCTGGTAAAATGGACCCTGTGCGCCGTCAGGAGGCCTGCCCCTTTCAGGCCCAGATGCTGGCCGTTGAAATAGAGCACACCCGCCGCCGGATCGTAAACCCGGCAGCGCCTGACATCGCACAACACATCTGATGGTTTTAGCGCGGCCACGCCATGCGCCTGAACGAAGGCATCCAGTTCGGCGATAGTCTGGCTGTTTTCCCGCTCGTACCGCGCCCGGCTCATGCCCACACTCGAAAGATCGCGCCCCAATCGCATCGCCAGCCCGACCTGTGACGGCGGATCGAAATCATAAACCGGCACAGGATAGAGCACCACCACCTGTTTGCCGGAGGCCTGTAAATCCAGCGCGCTCAACTCTAGCCCGCCCAGCATGGCGGCGCTGTTTTCATTTTCATAACGACGATAATTGACCGTCAGAAGGACAGTCCCGATCCGCGGGTCGGACTTCAGATGCAGCAGCATATCGGCATTATGCGCGCGGCAGGCACGATTATAGGCAATGGCATATCCCACGCTCGGCGGACAGGCCGAGGCGGTGATCTGGCGCACGGCCACCCCCTGATCCGCCAGCGCCCTTGCCAGTTCCACGCCTTCGCTGTCACCCCAGATGGCGACCGAAGCGGTGGCGCCCCCCAGGACACAGGTATCGCGGTAATCGCGGCGCGTATTCTGCGCCAGATGGCAGCGTCTGCGGTCGGGACTGAAATCGTCAACAGACGCAAACGCAGCCTGTTCGGCGGCATTGAAGCGCTGCGGCAACCCTTTGGCGTTGAAGACCAGCAGGGCGGAGACAAGCGACAGCGCCATGGCGCCACCGGCCCACAGCCACAGCCGGCGCGGACGCCTTTCCAGAAACGGTTGTTCGATATAGCGCCGCGACACGGTGGCCAGAGCAAAAGCGGCGATCACCACCAGCAGCGCCATCCAAACCGCCTCCCCGAACAGGACTCGCACCAGAACCAGCAACGGCCAGTGCCAGAGATAGAGCGAATAGGAAATGTCGCCCGTCCAGACCAGCGGCGGCGCGCTGATCAGCCTGTTGCCCCAGCCATCGGCGGTCAACAGCAGCAGCGCCGCGCCCAGGCACGGCGGCAGGGCATATAGTCCCGGAAACGGCAGGCGGTCATTAAGCCAGATCAGGCTGACGGTCAGCAGCGCCACGCCCAGCACCGACAAAAACCGTTTGCCCCTGCCGCTCAGGGTCAGATGCCCCTGCGCCCGGACGCTCAGCGCGCCGATCAGCAACTCGAACGCGCGCGTGCCCGGCAGGTAAAAAGCCGCTTCCGGACGCGCCATCATCTGCGCCGCGATCAGCGACAGCAGGGCCAGTCCGGCCAGAACCGGCCACAGGAAACGCCGCGCAAACCTGTGCAGCGCCAAAAGAAGCAAGGGAAAAACCAGATAGAACTGTTCCTCGACACCCAGCGACCAGGTATGCAGCAAGGGTTTCAGGCCGGACGCCGTGTCGAAATAATCCGCCAGCCGCGCAAAGGCGAAATTGGACAGGAACAGCGTGGTGAAAAACTGCGTATAGACCAGTTCGCTGAGCAGCTTCGGCGGCAGGATAAGCAGTCCGGCGGCGAGCGTGAAGGCCAGTACCGTGAACAGCGCCGGAAACAGCCGCCGCACGCGCCTCTGATAGAAATCGCGCAGGCGGAAAACGCCCGCCTCCATGTCACGCAGCAGGATTTGCGTGATCAGATAGCCCGAAATAACGAAGAAGATATCGACACCCGCAAACCCGCCTGGCAAGGCGCTCCGGCTGACATGAAACAGCACCACCGCCAGCACGGCGATGCCACGAAGCCCCTGAATATCAGCGCGTTTCGGGTGCGCGTCAGCCATTGCAAACTCCCCGCCAGGCTATCCGCCTCGCCGCCCTTCGAGCGCGGTTTTCCACCCCGCAAGCGGGAAGGTATAAGATATTTATACTCCCCCGCCTGCGGGGGAGGTGGCATCGCGCAGCGATGACGGAGGGGGGCCTAGCCGTCATTCGCCGCTTTCGCCACGCCATCGAGATACCGCTTGGTCGCATCCAGCCGGTTGTCCTCCAGCGAGGCGCGGCGGCCAAGCAGGTCCGGACTGCCGGCATTGTAATCACGCATCAACCGGCGGACGAAATCGCCGGACTGCACGTCTTTCAGCACCTCCCGCATGGCCTGTCTGCTGCTGTCATTGATGATGCGCGGACCGGTGAGATAGGCGCCGTATTCCGCCGTGTTGCTGATCTTCCCGAAGCCGCCGGACATGCCCAGTTCCCAAAGCAGATCGACCACCAGCTTCAGCTCATAGCATGTCTCGAACCACGCCACTTCCGGCGGATAACCGGCATCAATCAGGGTCTGGAACCCTTCCGTCACCAGATTGCGCGTGCCGCCGCACAGGACCACCTGCTCGCCGAAAAGATCGCTTTCGCATTCATCCTTCATGGTGGTTTCCAGAATGCCCTTGCGGCCGCACCCCAACGCGGCGGCAAACGACAGGCCCAGCGCCCTGGCATTGCCGGTGGCGTCCTGCTGGACGGCGAACAGGCAGAACACCCCTTCCCCCGCCATATAGATATCACGGATGCGCGGCCCGATGCCTTTGGGCGACACCAGCAATACATCGACATCGGCGGGCGGCGTCACCAGTCCGAAATTGCATGACAGCCCGTGAGCAAAAATCAACGATTGACCAGAACGCAGATACGGATTGATCTCATCATTGAAAAGCGTCTGGTGCGCCTCGTCCGAGGTCAAAACCACGATCACATCGGCCCACTGCACGCCTTCAGCCACGCTTACCACCTCGAAGCCATCGGCTCCGGCCTTGGCGCGGGTCGGTGAGCCGGGTTTCAGCGCCACCCTTATCCGTGTCACTCCGGAATCGCGGGCATTGAGCGCCTGCGTCCGCCCCTGCGATCCATAGCCGATCACCAGCACCTTGCGCGCGCGGATAACGGACAGATCACAATCGCGGTCATGATAAACGGGCAGTGGCATGGCGGCGGCACCTTCTATATACTCACTCAGAATCGTAAGCCCGGTATAATCCATGTTTGATCACCCCGAATACCAGTATCTCAATCTTGTCCGCGATATCATGGATAACGGCGTGGCGCGGTCCGACCGCACCGGCACCGGCACATTAGGGCTGTTCGGACGGCAAATCCGCTTCGATCTCTCGCAGGGCTTCCCGCTCCTGACCACCAAGAAGGTCCATTTCAAGTCGATCGCGGTCGAGCTTCTGTGGTTCCTGCGCGGCGACACCAATGTCAGATACCTGCACGATCACGGTGTCACCATCTGGGACGAATGGGCCGATGAAAACGGCGACCTCGGCCCGGTCTATGGCAAGCAATGGCGTTCGTGGGCGGCCCCCGATGGCCGCGTCATCGACCAGATGAAAAACCTCGTCGAGAACCTCAAGACCAATCCCTGGTCGCGCCGCCATGTGATTTCGGCGTGGAATCCGGCCGAGGTCGACGACATGGCCCTGCCGCCCTGCCATTGCCTGTTCCAGTTCTTTGTCGCTGAGGGCAAACTGTCCTGCCAGCTTTACCAGCGCTCGGCGGATATCTTTCTGGGCGTGCCGTTCAATATCGCCTCCTATGCCCTGCTGACCCATATGGTGGCGCAGGCGACAGGCCTCGAAGCCGGCGATTTCGTCCATAGCTTCGGCGATGTCCACCTCTATACCAACCATATGGAACAGGCGAAGACGCAACTGGACCGTACACCGTTCGATTTCCCCAAACTGGTCATTTTGCCTGATAAGAATGGGGCCCCAAAAACCGACCTGTTCGGCTTCGACTATGCCGATTTCGCCATCGAAAACTACCAGTCGCACGGCGCACTGAAAGCTCCGGTTGCCGTATGATCAACAAGATAAGACTGGCCCTTGTCGTCGCCATGAGCGACAACGGCGTGATCGGACGTGACGGCGGCCTGCCCTGGCACCTGCGCTCCGACCTCAAGCGCTTCAAGGAAATCACCCAGTTCAAGCCGATCATCATGGGATCGACCACCTGGGACTCACTCCCCCGCAAGCCCCTGCCCGGCCGGCTGAATATCGTCCTCAGCCGCGATCCGCGCATGGAGGCCGAGGGCGGCATCATCTGCACCACCCTGATGGAAGCGCTCGATATCGCCCGCGAACATGCCGCAGATGATGGGGCCGACGAAATCTGTGTGATCGGCGGGGCCAATGTCTACGAACAGACCCTGCCCAGGGCCGACCGGCTCTATGTCAGCCACGTCCATGCCGATGTCGAGGGCGACGCGCATTTTCCCGCCATCGATCCGGCGATCTGGCGGGTGACGTCACAAGAGTCATTCACCCGAACGGAAAATGACGATCATGACTTCACCCTGAAAATCTACGACCGGATGAAAGCTTAAACCAGTGATCCCAGCAGGGCGCGTTCAAAGCCCCTGGCATCCGCCCCGCGGCCGGCGCGGATTTTTTCCACCCATTGCGGATCGGCCAGCAGGGCGCGCCCCACCGCCACCAAATCGAACTCGCCGGCGTCGAGACGCCTGAGCAGGCCGTCGATCGAGGCCGGTTGCGACACTTCGCCACCGAAAGCGGCGATGAACTCCCCCGAAAGCCCCACGCTGCCGACGGTAATCGTCGGCGCGCCGGTGATCTTCTTCGCCCAGCCGGCGAAATTCAGGTCGGAACCGGCAAATTCCGGCTCCCAGAAGCGGCGCTGCGAACAGTGCAGGATATCGACACCGGCATCCAGCAGGGGCGTCAGCCACTGTTCCATCTCTTCCGGCGTCTTGGCGACCCTAGCGTCATAGACCGGCGACTTGAACTGCGACAGGCGGATGATGACCGGAAAATCCGGCCCGACCGCCGCCCGCGCCGCCTTGACCACCTCGACAGCGAAGCGCGTGCGTTCGCCCACCGTGGCCCCGCCCCATTTGTCGCTGCGCCTGTTGGTGCCGTCCCAGAAGAATTCGTCGATCAGGTAGCCATGTGCGCCATGCAGCTCGATCGCGTCGAAACCGATCCGCTTCGCATCCCCCGCCGCCCGTCCGAAGGCGGCAATGGTGTCGGCGATATCGGCTTCGCTCATCGGCGCGCCGACCGTCCGGCCATCGACGCCCACACCAGAGGGCGTGTCCATCGGCGTGGGACGATAATCCGGATTGCCACCGAAGGCCGCGCCAGTGTGCCAGATCTGCGGCGCGATCTTGCCGCCCTTCGCGTGAACAGCCTCGACCACCTTCGCCCAGCCCTTCAGCGCTTCGCCATAGATATTGGGAATATTGGCTTCGTTCTTGGAGGCCGGGCGCTCGATCACCGTCCCCTCGGTCAGGATCAGCCCGACATTGTTTTCGGCGCGGCGCTCGTAATAATCCGCCACCGCCTGATCGGGCACCCCGCCCGGAGAGAAATTCCGCGTCATCGGCGCCATGACGATGCGGTTGGGCAAGGTCAGGTTCTTCAGTATGAAAGGCGAAAACAGGGTATCAAGCGACATACGGCGGCTCCGGTGAAAGTGCATCTGTCGCTGATATGGTTACGGTATATTGCGGCGCAAGATGGCAAAGCCGGAAACCCCACTACCAATGCCTGAGAGCGCGTCTGCACGAACCGCGAAGCGGTGAGATGTGGGGGGGCTTACCTACCCAGCCCATCCAAAACCTTCTGCGCCATGACCTTGAACCGCGAAGCCAACGGACTGTCCGGCTCCAGCGCCGTTACGGGCCGCCCCTCATCGCACCCCTTGCGCATGGCCGGATCAAGCGGCACTTCACCGATAAACGGCACCTTCAAGGCCTCCGCCATGCCCTTCGCGCCGCCACGCCCGAAAATCTCCATTTCCGAACCATCCGGCGCCACCAGATACGCCATGTTCTCGACCACGCCCAGCACCGGGATCGCCGTCTTGCCGAACAGGGTCACGGCCCGCCGCGCATCGGCCAGGGCCATTTCCTGCGGCGTCGAAACCACCACCGCCCCGTCGATCAGGGTCTTTTGCGTCAGGGTCAGTTGCACATCGCCCGTGCCCGGCGGCAGATCGACCACCAACACATCGAGCGGGTCCTCCGCCGTGCCCCAGCGGGATTGCGTCAAAAGCTGCGTCAGGGCCTGGGAGGCCATCGGTCCGCGCCAGATCATCGCCTGATCGGGATCGACCAGGAACCCGACCGAATTGACCTTGAGACCGAAGGCTTCCAGCGGCACCATCAGCTTGTCGGCGCCGAATTCCGGAGGATGGCACAGGCCCAGCATCACCGGCGCGGAAGGGCCGTAGATATCGGCGTCGAGATAGCCCACCCGCAGGCCCAGTTGCGACAGGCCGATGGCCAGCCCCAGCGACACGGTGGATTTGCCGACCCCACCCTTGCCCGAACCGACGACGATCACCTTTTTCACATGGTGCGGCCGCGCCGAAGCCACCAGCGCCTTGGGTCGGCTGTCCTCGACGGCGCGTTCGGAGAGTTTGGCGGAAGGCTGTTTCTGAAGTTGCGGATTGGGCGCCAGTTCGGCGGTCAGCACCACCTGCGCCTTGGTCACGCCGTCCAGTTTCGCCAGCAGCTTTTCCGCCGCCAGACGCACCGGTCCATATTGCGTCACCCGGTCCTGCGGCACCTCCAGCATGAAGCCGACGCGCTCGGGCGAGACGATCAGCGCCCGCACCAGCCCCGCATCGCTCAGGCCCTGCCGGCTCACCGGATCGATAATCGTATTCAGCGCGGCCAGAACGGTTTCGCGGTCGGGATGGGCCATGGACTATCTTTCGGGAAGGCTTGGTTGTAGAAATCGCGTTCCACATAGGCTTTAAGCGCCTATAATTAAAGTCCAAAAGCCCGCCTGATGCAAAATGACGCGCCTCTTTACCTGCTGGCCGGCCCGACCGCTTCGGGCAAATCCGCGAAGGCGCTGCACTGGGCGGAACAGACCGGCGGCGTCATCCTCAATGCCGACTCGATGCAGCTCTATGCCGACGTACCCACCCTCACCGCGCGCCCCGACGCGGCGGAAATGGCCCACGCGCCGCACAGGCTTTACGGCCATCTCGACGGGCAGACGCTTTGGTCCACCGGCGACTGGCTGCGCGCCGCCCGTCCCTATATCGCCGAAGCGCTGACCGGCGGTCCGCCCCTGTGCATCGTCGGCGGCACCGGCCTCTATTTCAATGCCCTGGTGCATGGCCTGGCGGAAATCCCCGATATCGACGACAGCGTGCGCCTTGAAGCCCGGGCGGCCTATGACGAAATGGGCGAGGCCAGACTGCGGGACCTGATGAAACAGCATGATCCGCAGGCCGAGGCGCGCATCATGCCCAACGACCGGCAGCGCCTCTCCCGCGCCTATGAGGTCTGGCTGCAAACCGGCCGCTCATTGACCGACTGGCAAAACCATACCGTTCCCGAACTGGCGCCGGAGACCTATACCCTCGAAATCCTCCATCCTGATCGGCCGTGGCTTTACGAGCGCTGCGACCGCCGCCTGCAACTCATGCTCGATCACGGCGCGCTCGATGAGGTCCGCGCGCTGCTGGACAAAGGACTTGCGACAAACTGGCCGATCATGCGCGTGCTGGGCCTGGCCGAATGCGTCGCCTATTTAAAAGGCCAGACCACGCTGGAAGACGCCCTGGCCCTGGCCCGCCAGAAGACGCGCAACTATGCCAAGCGGCAATCGACCTGGTTCCGTAACCAGTTCAGACAACCGGGATAATCGGCGTGAAAAGCTTGCAAGTTCAGGTACAAGCCTATAGCTTTGCACGACAAAGACCTGAGGGGGGCTTTCATGGCATTCAAATTCGGCCGCCGCGTTTTTCTGCGGCTTTCCGCCGCGTCCTCGGCGCTTGGCTTGCTCCCGCCGTCTGTCCGGGCCGATGAAACAGCCGCAGCCGGTTCGCCGCCGCCAATCGAGACATACGCCGCCACGCCGCTGGTCGATAACATCGCCCTGTCGCCCGACGGCAAGCGCGTCGCCGTCATCAGCCAGTCCGGCGACGACAAGCGGCTGATCTATTTCGATGTCGCCGATCCGGCGCCCAAAAGCCTGCGCCTGGGACCGGCGAAAATCCGCAACCTGTTCTGGGGCGATAACGATCATGTCGTCATCGTCGATTCCCAGACCACCTCCCTGCCGCAGTTCACCGGCAGCAAGCAGGAACTGAGCCTGGCACGCGTGCTCGACCTGCGCACCAACAAGCTCAGGACGCTGTTCGACAGGGAAGACAATTTTTACGGTATCGTCATCGGGCCGGTCTACCGCGTCAGGATCGACGGCGTATATAATCTGATGGCGGCGAACTACCGCATGGCAGGCGAATACAATTACTGCCTCTACCAGTTCAGCCTCGATTCCGCGCGTGGCAAGCTGGCCTATGAATCCTCGCGCGACACCGAGCGGTTCGTGGTGGCGCCGGATGGCTATCTGGTCGCCTATTCCGAATTCGACGAACTGCATAAGGAATGGCGGCTGTATTACAATATGGCGCCGCGCGGCAAGATGGAGAACTTCAAGGTCATCCACAGGATGAAGGAGGCGCTGGACTATCCCTCGCTGGCAGGCCTGGACGCCGACGGCACGTCCGTTGTCGTCTATTTCAGCAAGGGCGAAACCAGCGGCGAATATCATGAGATTTCCGCGCAAGGCGTCCTCGGCCCTTCGCTCGACACCAGCGACTATATCAGCAGCGCGCCGTTGTTCCATCCGGTCACCCGCCGGCTGGCCGGCTTCTCCCATCATGATGACTGGGTGGCATACGACTATACCGATCCGCTGCTGAAGAAAATCGCGGACGCCCTGCCGCAACTGATGGGCGACGACTACCGCACGGCGATCATCGAATATGCCGAGGACCCGCGCAAGCTGATCATCTACGGGGAAAACGCCGAAGACGCCGGCACCTATTATTTCGCCGATCTCTCCACCGGCGAACTCCAGGTGCTCAGCCAGAACTACGCCAGCCTGCCGGCCGAATGGATCACCGAGAAGACCGCCCTCACCTACAGGGCCGCCGACGGGCTGGAAATTCCCGGCTACCTCACCCTGCCCCATGGCAAGCCGGCGAAGGACCTGCCGCTGATCGTGCTTCCGCATGGCGGCCCGCAGGCGCGCGATTATATCGGTTTCGACTGGCAGGCCCAGGCGCTGGCGTCGCGCGGTTATGCGGTCCTGCAGCCCAATTTCCGCGGTTCCGGCGGCTATAGCAGCGGCTTCGCCGTGGCCGGACACGGGGAATTCGGCCGCAAGATGCAGACCGATCTTAGCGACGGCGTGCGCTATCTGGTCAAGAAGGGCATGATCGACCCGAAACGCGTGGCGATCATGGGCGCTTCTTACGGCGGTTATGCGGCGCTGGCCGGGGCGACACTCGATCCCGGCATATATAACTGCGCCATATCCATCGCGGGCGTGGCCGATCCAGCCAGCTTCGTGTCGTTCATCGCCGAAAAGACCGACAGCCGCAGCAGTTCCGGCGTCCTTTACTGGAAACAGTTCATGGGCGATCCGAAGCTTTATGACGAGATTTCCCCCGTCAAACAGGCCGCCAGAGCCTCATGCCCCGTCCTGCTCATTCACGGCACGGACGATACGGTGGTGCCGATCGACCAGAGCCGCCGCATGGAAAGCGCGCTGAAACGGGCCGGCAAGCCGGTCGAGTTCGTCACCTACAAGGGCCAGGATCACTGGGAGACGGTCGGCTCCTCCCGCATCGAAATGATGAAGGCGGCCCTGGCGTTTCTGGATAAACACAATCCGGCCTGAGTACAAAACTTGCCGTTCGCTTTTTGGGAAGCCTCATGACTGTTACCTTCAACCGCCGCCATCTGCTGGTCGCTGCCGGTTCCGGCATTGTCACCGCCGCCCTCGCGCCCCGGTCATTCGCGCAAGGCACGTTTCCGCCGGTTCCGACGCCGGAACAATGGGCCAAATCCCCCGCGCTGGATTATGTATCCTTGTCGCCTGACGGCAATCATATCGCCTATATCAAGGAAGACGCCGGCACCAAGCTCCTTTACGAATACAATATCGCCGACAATAAATTCCAGACCTTCAATCTGGGCAAGGCCAAGATCGCCGGTCTTTTCTGGATAGACGATATTCATCTCGTCGTCTCGACCCTGGCCACCACCAAGGAGGATGCGTTTTCCGGCGGACGCAGCACCTTCCAGATTGTCAGTATCTATAACCTGAAAACCCAGACCATAAATGTCCCCTTCAGCCAGATCGAAGGCTTCAAAAGCTTTGTGACCGGCGGTGTGAATGTCATCACGCGTAAGGGCCAGCGGCAACTCACCGCCGCCACCTACCCTGTCAATTTCGATGAGGCGAAATATCTCTACAGCTTCGACCTCGATAAATCCCTGAAGTACGATCTGCTGGATCGCGCGCCCTGGGAAACCCGCAAATGGGTGCTCACGCCGCAGGGAGAGATGCTGGCCCGCAGCATCTATTACACCAAATCCAGCACATGGATTTTGCAGTATCGCAAAAATGGCGCCTGGAAAGATATCTATACGATGAAATCCGAGTTGGATTATCCCAGCCTTATAGGCCTAGGCCGCGACGGCGCCTCGCTTGTTGTCTACAGGGAGGGAGACGGCGACACGGATGGCCGCTACTATGAAGTATCGCCGGAAGGCGTGTTTTCAGAACCTTTGCCGATTGAGGGAACGGATTCCGGTCCGATGTTCGATCCCAAAACCTTCCGCCTATGCGGATATTACAGCTATGACGGCTGGACGCATTATCATTACGATGATCCGGTCATGCAGGATCTGGTCCGGAAGGCCCAGGCCGCCATGGAGGGGTATCGCATGGCCATTACCGACCATGCCGACGATCCACGCAAAATGATCGTTTATTCCGAAGGTGATGACGATTCCGGCACCTATTATTTCATCGATTTCACAACCGGCAAAACGATTACCATCGGCCTCTGCTACCCCGCCATTCCGGTGGAATGGATCGCGGCGAAGACCGCCATCAAGTATAAGGCCGCCGATGGTCTGGAGATCGAGGCCTATCTCACCCTGCCGCCGAACCGTGACGCGAAGAACCTGCCGCTCGTGGTCATGCCGCACGGGGGGCCGGTTGCCCGCGACGGACTGGGTTATGATCGTGAAGTTCAGGCTTATGCCTCACGCGGTTACGCCGTTTTGCAGCCGAATTACCGCGGTTCGGACGGCTATGGCGATGCCTTTATCTCAGCGGGCTATGGCCAGTGGGGCAAAAAGATGCAGACCGATCTGTCGGATGGCGTCCGCTATCTGGCCGCGAAGGGGCTGGTCGATCCGAAGCGGGTATGCATTGTCGGCGCTTCCTATGGCGGTTATGCGGCTCTGGCCGGCGTCACGCTTGATCCGGGTGTCTACAGGTGTGCGGTCGATGTCGCCGGCCTTTCCGATCTGCGTACATTCCTCGACTGGTCGCGCGACTATGATTCCGGCCGGAAATCGACCAGCTACAATGTCTGGAAGCGACGCTTTGGCGATGACAGCAATCTCGACAGCGCTTCGCCGATCCGCAATCTCAAGACTCTGAGCGTTCCGGTCCTGATCATTCACGGCAAGGATGATACCGTGGTGCCGTTCGACCAGAGCACCAGCATGGTTTCAGCCATGAAGACCGCCGGCAAGGATGTTACGTTTGTCCAGTACGATCACACGGATCACTGGGAAACCAATGAGGCCTCGCGGATCGACATGTACAAGACCATTGTCGCCTTTATCGAAAAGCACAACCCGCCCGCATGAAAAAGCCGCCGGATCGCTCCGGCGGCTTTTTTGTTCGGATTTTGAAAATCTTACAGCACGTTCACTTCCACCTTTTCCTCCGCCCGCGTGATCAGCGGATTGCGCAGGCCGTAGGCGTAAGGCGCGGCGGTGATCTCGAACACGTCGCCGTCCTTCGTCTGGACGCCATCGGCGAACGACGCCGTGGCCGTGCCGAAACAGTGGACATGGACATCGCCCGGCTGGCGGAACAGGTCGTATTTGAAGTGGTGATGCTCCAGATTGGCGAAGGTGTGGGACATATTGTCCTCGCCCGAAATGAACGGCTTTTCCCAGATGATTTCGTTGCCGCGCCAGATGCGCGAGGTGCCGCGCACGTCCTTCGGCAGTTCGCCGGTCAGGATTTCGACGCCGAGCGAAGCCGGGCGCAGCTTGGAATGGGCCAGCCACAGATAGTTCTGCTTCTCGGTGACGTGATCGGAAAACTCATTGGCCAGGGCATAGCCGATGCGGTAGGGCGCGCCGTCATCGCCGATGACATAAATCCCGGCCATTTCCGGCTCCTCGCCGCCATCCTCGGCAAACGACGGCGATTGCAGATCCGCGCCGGGGCCGACGAGCTGCGTGCCGTTGCCCTTGTAGAACCACTCCGGCTGGGCGCCGACCTTGCCCGGTTCCGGCTTGCCGTCCTTCACGCCCATCAGGAACATGCGCATCGAATCGGTTTGCGTTTCGGCGGCAGCGGCGGCCTTGTGCATCTTGTCGCGGCCCTCGGCGGACCCCAGATGGGTCAGGCCGGTGCCGGTGACGTGCAGGTGGGCGGCGTCCGGGTGATCGATCGGCGCCAGCACGCGGCCTTCCGACAGCGCCACGGCGACATCGACCTCTTCGCCCAGGCCTTGCACCGCCACCTGATCGTCAAGCGACTTGCCGGCGGCGATGGCCTTGCGCGCCAGTTCGTAGGTCGAGGCCACGCCGTTGATGACACGGGCGGAACCATCGTCCTGCCCCGCCAGAACGCGGCGTTCGCCTTCCTGTGTGACAATCTGTATAAGGCGCAGGGTCATGACGGTTTTCCTCCTCTTGCGGGTGTAATCCTTGCCTCACCCGCCATTAACTCAGACAAATGGCTATAGCAGCCGCTCTTTAGCTTGTAAATTCACTTTGTCAAACAGACAATTCAATGTCATGTGTGGAACATGAGGAAACCTACATCGAATGCGCCGCAGGACGAACGGCCTACAGACCGTTTGGGCGGCAACCGGTTGAAGATCAGCAACCCCCGCCCCCTGCGCGGTGAGGCCCACAATGCCGCCACCCATGGCCACACCATGTATCAGGGCCGCCTGCATGGCGCGCTGGCGCATCGGCTCGGCGTCGATATCCTGCGCGGCACGTTCAAGTCCGGCGAGATTTTGCCCAACGAAATCGAATCGAGTTCCAAGCTCGATATTTCGCGCTCGGCCTATCGGGAGGCGATTCGCATCCTGGCCGCCAAGGGCATGGTCGAAAGCCGTCCCAAGACCGGCACGCGCGTTACCGAGCGCGAACGCTGGAACCTGCTCGATCCCGAAGTGCTCGGCTGGATGTTCGAGACGGAACCCAGCCAGGACTTCATCAAGGCCCTGTTTGAACTGCGCCTGATCACCGAACCGGCCGCCGCCGAACTGGCCGCCATCCGCCGCACCGACGAGCAGGTCGAAACCATGCGCGCGGCGCTGGAGATCATGAAGCGCGACACTCTGCAAACCGAAACCGGACGCCGCGCCGACCTCGAATTTCACCACGCCCTGATCCAGGCCACGCGCAATGAGGCCCTGGCCTCGCTGTCAAGCTCCATCGAAGCCGCCGTCTCCTGGACCACGCGTTACAAGGCGCGGCATAACGCCCTGACCCGCGATCCCGTGCCCGATCACGAGCGTGTTTTCGAGGCGATCGAGCGCCGTGACGCCGGCGGCGCGCGCTGGTGCATGGAATCACTGATCCGCATGGCGCACGAAGATACGCAAAAAACGTTTTACCCTTAAAAAGGGGGCGGCGGCAGACGCGGCCCGCCGGTCCGCATGGCGGATTCGGTGCTTTTTGCGCTTTATTTTGTACGATATATGCTTTTTTTATTGTCTGACTAATGCCCGCGCGGTATGACGAGTCACGACAACAGATAAGCGCGCGTCCGCTTCAGGGATGCCCGCGATACAGGATGAACAGCCGGCGCCGTTCACAGGCGTCATTCATGGTCAGAGAGGATGTCCGAATGTCAGTTAAGAAGAAAATGGTGCTGGTCGCTGGTCTGAGCGCCCTGAGCCTGGGTGCGATGCTTGCCTTGAGCGCGTGCGACAACAAGGCCAGAACGGATAGCGCCGCCACGGCCGCCGCCGCCGGCGTCACCGCCACCCGCGCCGATTTCGGCAAGCTGTCCGACGGCACGGCCATCGAAAGCGTCACCCTGAAGAACACCAAGGGCGTCACCCTCAAGCTGATCACCTACGGCGCCACCATGCAGAGCCTGATGGTGCCCGACAAGACAGGCACGCCCGCCGACATCATCATCGGCTACGATACGATCGACGGTTACGAAAAGACCCCCAACTACACCAATGTCACGGTCGGCCGTTACGCCAACCGCATCGCCGGCGGCAAGTTCACGCTAGAAGGCAAGACCTACACCCTGCCGATCAACGACAAGACCAACACCCTGCACGGCGGTCCCAAGGGCTGGGACAAGCACGTCTGGGCCATCAAGGATGTCCAGCAGGGCGCCGATTCCGCCTCGGTCACCTTCACCTACACTTCGCCGGACGGCGATGAAGGCTTCCCCGGCACCGTGGTCGCCGAGGTCACCTACGCGCTCAATGAAAACAACGACCTGACGATCAGCTACAAGGCGACGACCGACAAGCCGACCGTGGTCAACCTGACCAATCACGGCCTGTATAACCTGGGCGGCATCCCGGCCACGCGCCTGGCCACCGACGCCGACCTGAAGATCGAATCCGACGCCATCCTGCCGGTCGATTCCCACCTGATCCCGACGGGCAAGGAACTGCCGGTCAAGGGCACGCCGTTTGACTTCACCACGCCGGCCGTCGTCACCGATCGCGTCAAGTCGACCGATCCGCAGATCGTCCTGGTCAACCAGGGCATCGACCACAACTATATCATCCGCGGCGGCGTGACCGCGGCGCCGAAGCTGGCCGTCACCCTGGAAGACAAGGTTTCCGGCCGCGGCATGACCATCTCGACCACCGAGCCGGGCATCCAGATGTATACGGGCAACTTCCTCGACGGCACGATCGCCGGCAAGGGCGGCCAGTCGCTGGTCAAGTACCAGGCCATCGCCTTCGAGGCCCAGCGTTACCCGGACAGCCCCAACCACCCGGCCTTCCCGACCACGCGTCTCGACCCCGGCCAGACCTACACTCAAACCACTGTCCATCATTTCTACACAGTAAAGTAAGCTACCCCAATGTCCGACCCCGCCACGCCGCCAAAGCTCCGTTCCCGCGCCTGGTTCGATAATCCGTCGAACCCCGACATGACGGCGCTGTATCTCGAACGCTACATGAACTTCGGTCTGTCGCTGGAGGAGCTGCAATCGGGCAAGCCGATCATCGGCATCGCCCAGACGGGGTCGGACCTCTCTCCCTGCAACCGCCACCATATCGTGCTGGCCGATCGTATCCGCGAAGGCATCCGCGAAGCCGGCGGCATCGCCATCGAGTTCCCGGTGCATCCGATCCAGGAAACCGGCAAGCGCCCGACGGCGGGCCTCGACCGCAACCTGTCCTATATCGGTCTGGTCGAAATCCTTTACGGCTATCCGCTCGACGGCGTGGTTCTGACCATCGGCTGCGACAAGACCACCCCGGCCTGCCTGATGGCCGCCGCCACCGTCAATATCCCGGCCATCGCCCTCTCCGTCGGCCCCATGCTCAACGGCTGGTACAAGGGTGAACGCACCGGTTCCGGCACCATCGTCTGGAAAGCGCGCGAACTGCTGGCCTCCGGTGAGATCGATTACCAGGGCTTCATCAAGCTCGTGGCGTCATCGGCCCCCTCCACCGGCTATTGTAACACCATGGGCACGGCTACCACGATGAACTCCCTGGCCGAGGCGCTGGGGATGCAGCTTCCCTATTCGGCCGCCATTCCGGCGCCGCACCGCGACCGCCAGGAAATTTCCTACCTGACCGGCAAGCGCATCGTCGATATGGTCAAGGAAGACCTGAAACCTTCCGACATCCTGACCAAGGAAGCCTTTATCAACGCCATCCGCGTCAATTCGGCCATCGGCGGCTCGACCAATGCCCCGATCCACCTCAACGCCCTGGCGCGCCATATCGGCGTCGATCTCAAGGTCGAGGAATGGCAGACCTACGGCGAGGACGTGCCCCTGCTGGTCAACCTGATGCCGGCCGGCGAATATCTCGGCGAGGATTACCACCATGCCGGCGGCGTTCCGGCGGTCGTCAGGCAACTGATGGGACAGGGCCTGATCCATGAAAACGCCCTGACCGTCAATGGCAAAACCATCGGCGAGAACTGCGGCACGGCGGCGATCGAGGACGAAAAGGTCATCAAACCCTTCGATCAGCCTCTGAAGGAACGCGCCGGTTTCCGCGTCCTCTCGGGCAATCTGTTCGATTCCGCCATCATGAAGGTTTCGGTGATCAGCCCGGAATTCCGCGAGCGCTATCTCAGCAATCCCGCCGATCCCGAAGCCTTTGAAGGCCGCGCCATCGTTTTCGACGGCCCGGAAGACTACCACCATCGCATCGACGACGAATCGCTGGGGATCGACGAGCACTGCATCCTGTTCATGCGCGGCGCCGGCCCGGTCGGTTATCCTGGCGCAGCCGAGGTCGTCAACATGCGCTGCCCAAACTACCTTTTGGCGCGCGGCATCCATTCGCTGGCCTGTATCGGTGACGGCCGTCAGTCGGGCACCTCCGGTTCGCCCTCGATCCTCAACGCCTCTCCGGAAGCGGCGGCGGGCGGCAATCTCGCCCTGCTGGTCACCGGCGACCGTGTGCGCGTCGATCTGAACAAGGGCACGGTCAATGTGCTGATTTCCGATGAGGAACTGGCCCGGCGCCGGGCGAAACTGGAAGCCGAAGGCGGCTACAAGTATCCGGCCAGCCAGACGCCCTGGCAGGAAATGCAGCGCCGCACCATCGGCCAGATGGGCACCGGCGCCTGCCTGGAAGACGCCATCGAATTCCAGCGCATCGCCCAGACCCGGGGCCTGCCGAGAGACAATCACTAAACCGGAAGCCATTGCCCTGAACGGCCGCGTTCTCCATGAACGCGGCCGTTTTCGTATGTCTTGCGGCGGTGGCGCGCCAATGGAATGACACTGTTTTTTCCACAGCGATCTTGACACCGGTGTCACCTTATTGCCTATTACCCCCGCAATGCCTCCGGCCCGCGCCGGAAAATCAAATAATGTGCTACAGGGATTCAAATGCCGCAGGAAAACGCCGCCGCCGGACCGGATGGATATGCCGAAAAACCGAGCCGCTACCGCTGGGTGATCTGCGGCCTGCTGCTGGCGGCCATCGCCATCAACTATGTCCACCGCCAGATGATCGGCGTTCTGAAGGATCCCCTGTCCACCGAAATGGGCTGGACCGAGGAAGGCTATGCCGATGTCGTTTTCTGGTTCCAGGCAGCCTATGCGCTGGGTTATCTCGCCTGGGGACGCATCCTCGATAAAATCGGCGCGCGTATCGGCTACACGGTGGCCTTCTCGCTGTGGACTTTGGCGCACATGTTCACGGGCGCGGTGACCTCCGGCCTGCAATTCACGCTCGCCCGCGTGGCCCTGGGCCTGGGCGAATCCGGCAGTTTCCCCTCCAGTCTCAAGGCCGTGACGGAATGGTTCCCGCAGCGTGAACGCGCGCTCGCCACCGGCATTTTCAACGCCGGCTCCAATATCGGCGCCATCATTGCCCCCTTGATCGTGCCGATGATCGCGCTCGGCGCGGTCAGCCTGAATTTCGGCTTCGGACCGATCGAAGTGCCCGGCCTCGACTGGGGCTGGCGCGGCGCGTTTTACGTCACCGGCGCCCTCAGCCTGATCTGGGCCGTGGTGTGGTGGGTGATGTACCGCCGCCCCTCGGAACACAAGAAGGTCAATGCCGCCGAACTGGCCCTGATTCAGAGCGATCCCGCCGATCACGTCGACAAGGTGCCGTGGTTCAAGCTGCTGCTGGTCAAGGAAACCTGGGTTTTCGCCCTGGGCAAGTTCTTCATCGATCCGATCTGGTGGCTGTGGCTGTTCTGGCTGCCTGACTTTTTCCAGAAAAACTACGGCCTCGACCTGAAATCCTTCGGCCCGCCTGTCATCGCCGTCTATCTCTTGTCCGACGTCGGCAGCGTGGCCGGCGGCTGGCTGTCCTCCACCCTGATCAAGCGCGGCATATCGGTCAACGTGGCCCGCAAGGTGACCCTGCTGATCTGCGCCCTGTGCGTCACACCGGTCCTGCTGGCCCAGGGCACCAGCAACCTGTGGGTCGCCGTGCTGATCATCGGCGTGGCCGCCGCCGCCCACCAGGCGTTTTCGGCCAATCTCTACACCCTGCCGTCCGACCTGCTGCCGCGCTCGGCGGTCGGTTCGGTGATTGGCATCGGCGGCATGGCCGGCGCCATCGGCGGTATGTTCATGTCGAAATTCGTCGGCTATATCCTCGACAAGACGCACAACTATTCGATCATTTTCATGATCGCCGCCTTTACCTACCTGGTCGCCTTCGTGATCATTCACCTGCTGAGTCCGAAGCTTAAGCGCAATACGACGATTGGATAGTAGCCCCCGGCGAAAATATGTGTATTCCTTACAGGTTCAGGTGACGGTCCCAGGCCGGCGGCGCTTGGGACCCTCCCTGACAATGCCGCGGAAAAACAGCGGTCACGGAGGGGTAGGTCATGTCTATTCGTACAAGAATTCTGATCCTGGTCGGCTGCTTCGCCCTGATGGCGTTCACGGTCACCGGCCTCGGCCTCATGACCATCGGCGATTACAATCGCATGATGAAGGATTACGACCACGCCTATGACCGCACCTGGCGCGGCGAACGCTTCAATCACCTGATCAGCAATATCGTCATGGAAACGCGCGGCATCTATATCGCCGACGACGAAGCCCAGCGCGCCGGCTTTATCCGCAACATGCGCGGCGACCTGGACGAGATGGAAAGCTTCATCCGCCAATGGCAGGCCGACGCCCGCCCCGCGGAACGGCCGCAGATAGACGCCCTCGCCGCCCAGGCCACAACTTTCATCGCCCTGCGCCGTCATGTCACCGACCTGGCCACGCAGGGCGACCTGGCCGCCGCCGAGGCGACGAGCACCGGCAACCGCCCGGACCGGATCGCCTTCCAGCAGCGGGTCGAGAGCCTGGTGCAGCAGACACGGACCGATCTGGCCGCCGCCAAGGCCGAGGCCGACCATTTCAACAAGCGCCGGGCCAGCGACTTCCTGCTGACCGCCCTGGTCGGCATCGCCATCATCATGGCCCTGTCGCTGTGGATCGTTTCGCACTTCATCACCGATCCTCTGCGCAATCTCGCCTCGGCGATCATCCGCACCTCGAAGGGTGAGTACGATCAGGTCATCGAGGAAACCGAAGGACGCGACGAAGTGTCTTCGGTATGGCGGGCGCTCGCCGTTCTCAAGGAACGCGCCATGGAGGCCGAACGTCTGGCGGCGGCGAAAGCGGCCGAAGAGCACGAAAAAGAACTGAAACTGCGCGAAATATTGCTGGATTAAGGCCAGACCGGAACGGATCGGCGAGGAACCGCGCGAAGCGCTAAATGCGCTGGTGAGGACAGTCGCAGCCGATAAGGCAGGACCTATCCGCAAATTTTTAGCAACTTACCAGCATATTACCGTTGAAATTCAGAGTTCGTGTCTGTTTGTGTGGTTCGTGGACAATCTCTTCTTCTTAACTTCATCAGCCCGCTCCAACGTGACGGACATACCGTCTCCGGCAGACGTTGGCTAAGATTGGTTTTGTCCACAAACCACACAAACAGACACGAACTCTGAGCCTCATCGTCCTGTATCGGGGAGTGTGGCCTCGCTCAAAAAGACCACACGGCAATAGCCGCGCGAAGCGCCGTCATGCCTAGGCCGGATCGACATTCAGTATATCTCCGGCCACACCATCTTATACCGCCCCGTTTACGGGGCGGGGGACCGCACGACGCGCGAAGCGCTAGATGCGGTGGTGGGGGACTGTCGGCTTGTGTACGTTCAGATTATAGGCAGATCATGGACCTGCCGATTTCATGTGATCGGAAACTCAAGCTTTCGTATTGACGGCGACACCCCCACCACCGCATCTAGCGCTTCGCGCGTCGTGCGGTCCCCCGCCCCACAGGTGGGGAGGTATAAGAAAGGGGCAGTTGCTGAATGTCGATCCGGCCTAGGGCTTGTCGACGATCATCTTGCCGACCGGCGCCAGGGCCAGTTGCGCCAGTTGGATATCCTTGTAGGCGAAGGGAATGCCGATAATGGTCACGGCCTCGGCGATAGCCGCCAGCACATGCGCCAAAGCGATATACCAGCCGGCGCAGACGAACCAGATGACATTGAGGAAAAGCCCCAGGCAGCCGGTGCCGAGGTCAGCCGCCCCGGTATGCGCCTCACGGTCAACAATCTGCCGGCCGAACGGCCAGAAGACGAAACCGGCGATCCGCCAGGCGGCAAAAGCCCACGGCAGGCCGACGATCGTGCAGGCCAGGACCAGCCCGCCGAACAGCCACAGGCAGCCGGCCACGAAACCGCCGAAGATGAACCAGAGGATATTGAGCAGAAGTGTCATGTAACCGTCCTGAGTGAAAAGCGTCAGGGTGCAGTATGCCCCGCCTCGCGCCAACGTCATGTTAAATTTCCGTCACTTGCCCGGCATCGATGCGATATCCGCCGCGGGAACAGGCTACCCGTCATCACGGATACGTGCTATGGACTTGCCATGCCCTCAGGCATATACTTGACGGTAACTGAAAGGTCACCTTTCAGTGCCGCCAAATGCTTCAAACAGGTTTATGTTCTTGATCAAGATTGCTGCCGGCCCCGCCTGTTTACTTGTTATGGGGCACAAAAGGCCCAAGTAATCGAACCGTACGGTACGGATTTCGGACATTCGCCCTCGCGGGGGGCGCACAAACGGATACCAGGACGAACACCAGATGGCAGAATTGATAAACCTCAACAAGGTGCGAAAAGCCAAGACAAAACAACGCGAAACCGCCAAGGCGGCGGAGAACCGCATCATCTACGGCATTTCAACCGTTGTTAGAAAACAGGAAAAAGCAAAGCAAAAAAGAGACGCCGAAAAAATCGACCACAAACTTCTGACTTCCGGGGCCGACAATAAAAAAGGTTGACGGCTTATAATAAAAGACCACAGATTAACTTTACTCAATGAGTACGAGGTCAAATAATACCAGAGGCCATCATGAATAAACGTCTCCCCATGGAATCCGGAGGCCAATCGGGCATTCCATACTCAGCGGAGGCCTGTCTTCATGAAATCGGAGGAAAACAATGCCTGGTCTGAAAAAACGTTCCGTAAACCTCGCCGGCCACGCCACATCGGTCGCCCTGGAACCCGAATTCTGGGCGGTTCTGGAAACGATGTCAAAGGATCGCCGAATCAGTCTGGCCGCCTTGATCGCCGAACTCGATTCAAAACGCGGCGAGAGTTTGCTGGCCTCTTTTTGCCGCTTGTCGGCGCTCGCCTATGTGCAGAACAGGGGAACGGCCGCCAAACGCAAGAAGTCCCAGGACGCCTGAAAACCGCTGCCCTTCCCTGCCGCTGATCGCGGAAAGGTTGAGAACAGCGGTATTTTTAGGCCCCACACAATAACATAGTTATGCGAAATGAGGCATCCGTAACGCGGATATGCCGCTGTCTTCTTGCGGCGCCATATGGAAAACGTTCACTTTTCGTACCGTTTTCCATTATCTCCGCCGTTTCCCTCTTGGCGCGGCCCGCAACTGCGATTAACTGAGGGGCATGACCGCTCCCGAAAACGCCCTCAGCATCAGCCAGATGGCCGCTGCCCGCCCTGATTTCTTCACCGGCCTCAACCCGGAGCAGGAGGCGGCGGTGCGCGCCGTCGAAGGTCCCGTGCTCGTTCTGGCCGGCGCCGGCACCGGCAAGACCCGCGTCCTGACCACGCGCATCGCCCATATCCTGGCCCTGGGCCTGGCGCGGCCGTGGGAAATTCTCTGCGTCACCTTCACCAACAAGGCCGCCCGCGAAATGCGCGAACGGGCGCAGAAACTGATCGGCGCCTCGGCGCAGGGGCTGGACAATCTCGGCACCTTCCACTCGATCGCCGCGCAGATCCTGCGCCGCCATGCCGAACTGGCCGGGCTGAAATCGAGCTTCACCATACTGGACGACGACGATCAGGTGCGTTTGCTCAAGGCCATCTTCGAGCAGGAAAACATCGACCAGAAGCGTTATACGCCGAAATCCTTCGCCTGGCATATCGACCAGTGGAAGAACAAGGGCCTGACGCCGGATAAAGTTAAAGGCGGCGAAGGGTCCGAGTTCGCCGGCAATCGCGGCGTAAAGCTTTACCAGATGTACCAGGACCGCCTGCGCATCCTCAATGCCTGCGATTTCGGCGACCTTTTGCTGCACAATCTCGATATCCTGACGAAACACCCGGATATTCTGGAAACCTATCACCGCAAGTTCAAATACGTGCTGGTGGACGAATACCAGGACACCAACGTCGCCCAATATCTCTGGCTGCGCCTGCTGACCAATGCCGATCGAAATCTCTGCTGCGTGGGCGATGATGACCAGTCGATCTACGGCTGGCGCGGCGCCGAGGTCGATAACATCCTGAAGTTCGAACGCGACTATCCCGGCGCGAAAGTCATACGGCTGGAGCGCAATTACCGCTCGACCGAACATATCCTCGCCGCTGCCGCCGGCCTGATCAGGGCCAATACCGCCCGCCTCGGCAAGACCCTTTTCACCGACCAGAAGGGGGGCGAAAAGGTGCAGGTGCAGGGCCTGTGGGACGGCGCCGCCGAAGCGCAATTCGTGGCCGAGGATATGGAGCGCCAGCACAAGGGGACGCGCGATACCGATCCGCGCAAATGGTCGGACATGGCCGTTCTGGTGCGCGCCTCCTTCCAGATGCGGGCGTTTGAAGAGCGCTTCGTCATGCTGCAAATTCCCTATACAGTGGTCGGCGGCCCGCGCTTCTTCGAGCGCGCCGAAATCCGCGACGCCATCGCCTACCTGCGCCTGATCCAGTCGCCCGACGATGACCTGGCCTTCGAGCGCATCATCAATGTGCCCAAGCGCGGCATCGGCGACGCCACGGTGCAAAAGCTGCTGCAACAGGCCCGCCTGGCCGGAGTCAGCGTCATGACCGCCGTGCGCGACCTGATCCAGACCGACGAACTGCCCGCCCGCGCCAGAACGCCTCTGGTCGGCTTCATACGCGATTTCACCCGCTGGCAGGCGCTCAGCAAGGAGATGCAGCAGGACGTCCTGCTCGACACCATCCTGACCGACAGCGGCTATTACGACATGCAGCGCGCCGACAAGACCTCCGGCCAGACGCGTCTCGACAACCTCAAGGAACTGGGCGATTCCATGCAGGCCTTCGACAATCTGGAAGCCTTCCTGGAGCACGTTTCGCTGGTCATGGACCTGGAGCGCGACAATGGCGGCGACAGCGTGCGTCTGATGACGCTCCACGCCGCCAAGGGGCTGGAATTTCCGGTTGTCTATCTGCCCGGCTGGGAGGAAGGCATCTTCCCGTCACAGCGCTCGATGGACGAGGGCGGACTGAAGTCCCTCGAAGAAGAGCGCCGCCTGGCCTATGTCGGTATCACCCGCGCCCGTGAAATGGCCCGGATCAGCTTTGTCGCCAACCGCCAGGTTTATGGCCGCTGGACCAACCAGATTCCCTCGCGCTTCGTCGATGAACTGCCGATCGAGAATATCGAGGCCACCTCGCAGACCGGCTATGCCTCGCAAGGCTGGCAATCGCAGCAAAGCCGCTGGGACCGCGCCGGATATGAGCCGAACTACACCAAAAAAGCGGCCACACCGGCCTATGGCGGCAACCTCAGCGGCGTCGATATGAGCCGGCTGGAACCGAAGGCGCGTCCGACCCCGCATCGCCAGCCAGCCCCGGCCAAACCCTCGGCCAAGAATTTCAAACTGGGCGAGCGCGTTTTCCATATGAAGTTCGGCTATGGCGAAATCGTCGAGATCGAGGGCAACAAGCTTGTCGTTAATTTTGAGACGTCCGGTGATAAAAAGGTCATAGACAGCTTCGTTGACCGGGCATAAGGAAGAGGTTTGCACCTGCGAAGACGGTACCGGGGGGTACGTCGCTTGCGGGGGCAACGGAGAAACTGATGGCCGATTCACAAGATCCCGGCGCAAAACTGCCTGCCCCTCCCCGCTTTCTGCTTTTTGAATATTCCGAACTGAACCCCGCCATGCGCGCCGATCCGCACGCGCTTTTCGATCCGCAGCGCCGGGAACGGCCGGTCGAGCACGACGGCATGATCCCCGCCATGCTGATCAGCGCCTATGGCGTCGGCCGCGAAACCCTGATGGACCGCTCGCTGTCGCGCAATTTCGATGACGCCGCGCCGGAAAATCCGGTCATCGCCAATGTCCGCCGCCTGAACGCCGCCATGGCCGCCGAATTCGGCAGGCACGATTCCATGCTGACGCTCGATGATCCCGATCATGGCCGGGTGCGCGGTATCGTCGCCGAAGCCTTCCTGAAACGCGCCGCCGGGGCGCAGGGGCTGGTGGCGCGCATCATCGACGCGCAAATCGACGCCCTGGCCGGCCGCGACAGCTTCGATGCGGTCAATGACTATGCCGCGCGCCTCCCCATCCAGGTGCTCGGCACGCTCCTCGGTTCGCCGCCGGAGATGTTCGAATCGCTGAAGGTCTGGACCGAGGCCGGACAACTGGCCTTCGATCCCACCAAGTCCGCCGAGCAGGAGAAACTGGCGCTGGAAGGCCGCCGCGGAATCCTGAGCCATTTCAAGGGCCTGATGGAAGCCCGCCGCGCCGAACCGGAAGACGATCTGGTCAGCGACCTGCTGGCGGCGCAAGCGAACGGCGCCGAGATCGATGACAACGAAATCCTGTTCAACCTGTTCGCCCTGCTGGTCGCCGGTCATCTGACGACCGCCGACCTGATCGGCAACGGCCTCTACCTGCTGTTGACCCATGATGCGGCGCGCCAGGCGATCCTGAAAGACCCGAAGCTGATCAATGGCGCAATCGAGGAAATCCTGCGCTTTGAACCGCCCATCTCCTTTTCGGCGCGCTTCGCCAAGGCGGATGGAAAAGCGGGCGGCTGTCCCTATCACAAGGGCGATGCTTTGGTGGTCAGCCTGATTTCGGCCAACCGTGATGAAGACCGCATCGACGATCCGCACCGTTTTGACATCACGCGCCGCCCCAATCCGCATCTGTCGTTCGGCGCCGGCGCCCATATCTGCATCGGCGCACCGCTGGCCCGCATCGAGGGCCAGACGGCAATCCTGAAACTGCTGCAACGCTTTCCGGCCTTGCGAAAAGCCGATGACGGCCCGCCCGACTGGCGCGTGGTCCCCGGCGTGCGCGGCCTGGCGAAACTGGACGTGCTGACTTGATTTTTCACCGCTTCGGGCTGATATTGATTGTATGAATATGCCCCTCGTCCAGAAGACCGCGCTGCCAAAGCGCCGTTCCAAGACCGGAACGCGCAAGTCCGAAGTGCTGGGCGTAACGAAGGACGGCGTGAAGATTTTGAAACCGGCCCGCGCGCCAACCAATTTCACGGTCGAGGAAGTGCGCGAGGCGGTTGCCCGTGTTCTGGGTAAAAGCATCTGATCAATGAATTCCGGAGACGTTTTTATAAACTGTCCGTTTTCGGATGATTACGATTCCTGTTTCAAAGCCATTTTGTTCACTGTCATTCGCAGCGGCTTTAATCCCCGTTGCGCACGAGAGGAGGATGATGGCGGCGATGTCCGGTTCGAGAAAATCTGCCGCATCATCGAAGATTGCCGCTATGGCATACACGACATTTCCAAAACGGAACTGGATGCTGCTTCAAATCTGCCGCGTTTCAATATGCCTCTGGAACTGGGCCTGTTCCTGGGCGCCAAAAAATATGGCGATGGCGATCAGGCCCTCAAAAAGGTGATCATTTTCGACCGTGAGCCGCATCGCTATCAGCAATTTATATCGGATATCGCCGGACAGGACATTCACGCACACCATAATGACGTCACCCAGCTAATTATCGGCGTCGCGGCCTGGCTGCGCCGGGCTTCAAAGCGAAAGACAATTCCCGGCGGCACGGCGATCGCCAGCGAGTATGCCGTTTTCATGCAAAATCTGCCGCTTATGCTCACCGCCCGGCACATGCAGCCGCAAGACCTGACCTATGACGATGACATTACCTTTATCGCGGAATGGCTGGTGAAAAACGCATGATGTGTCGCAAAATCCTGAAATCCAAAGCCAGCCGGCAGCCAGGACGAGCGGCCCCATGACCGAATGGATCATTTCCGGCAAGGTCCGGGCGCGCGAAACCGCGGATGGCATCGAGATCATGATCGACGGCCTGACCACCCAGGCGAAATATTACAAGCCGCTGGTCTATGAATTCTTCCGCAAGGAGTGGCGCGGCTCACGCCCGGCATGGGGCGATTACGCCGTCGAAATCCACATGGAGCATATCGGCGATCCGCCGTGGATGGACCTCGACAATCTCGCCAAAGCCCTGCTCGACGCCATCAAGGGCTTTGTCTTTCATGACGACTCACAGGTGGCTCGTTTGCTGGTCGAGCGTCATCCCGGCGAACGCGAGCAGATTCATATCCGCGTCCATGCCATCAGGCGCTGAGCATCCGCGTCAGGGTATCGGCATTCTTGATGGCGTAGCCATGATAATCGTTGTTGAAATAGGCCCAGATACGTGACGCGCCGCTCTCACGGATTTTCCGCGCCCAGACGGCCAGTTCCTCATCCGAATAGTCGTGGAGATACCATTTTTCCGTGCCGTGAAAACGGACATAGATTTCATCGGCCGTCCGGATCAGGTCATCCGGCAGTTTCGGACCGCTGCAAGAACAGAAGATGATGCCATGCGCCCGAAAGGCGGCGTAGACCTCTTCATTCCACCAGCTTTCATGACGAAACTCGACGACATTGCGCCGATTGTGGTCGAGTTGTGAAACGATCCGTTCCAGTCTGTCCGGCGAATAGCGGAAACTGGCCGGAAACTGAAACAGGAAACAGCCCATGCGCTCGCCAAGCAGGTCGGCGATATAGCCGAAATCCGCGATCAGCCCCTTCACGTCCTCGAACTGCCGGATATGGGTAATCAGTTCACAGACCTTGACGGTATAGACGAAATCCTTGTTCACCGCCTGTTTCAACCAGGTTTTCACCGTATTGACCGTCGGCCAGGCATAAAACGGCGCGTTCAGTTCCACGGTCGGGAAATGCCCGGCATAGTGCGCGAACCAGTCGCTGGTCGGCATCTGCGAGGGATAGAATAGCCCTTTCCAGTCCCAGTAAAACCAGCCGGAACAGGCGATATTGAGCTTCGGTAGTTTATCGCTGGGCGGCTTATGGACGTCGCTGTCGGCCAGCCGCGCCTTGTGCATTTTTTCCGCCCGGCCGACATTGGCGGCGCGTTGTCTGGCGCGGCGTTCTGCTTTCTTCGCCCGCTTTTCGTCCGGCGTCAGCGGCGGTTTTTCAACTGGATTTCCGTCCATATCGTCAGGATCGGACGAAAAATATCAGAATTCAATTACCGGCTTCCGATCTACCAAGACCAAGGTTCCAGCGCGCCCCAGATGGTCAGGATGAAGATATAGAACAGCCAGTAGAGCAGCATCAGGCCGTGCGCCACCTTTTGCCACGCCGGCCAGTCGTCGCCGTAACGGCCGCGGCCGCTGTAGACGAGATAATAGGTCGCCACCTGGTAGACCGTGCCGAGCATCGCCACGAAGGCCAGCGCCGAAGCCAGCCGCACCTGACCGCTCGGCCAGTGGGTGAACAGGGCGCCCGGATCGTCGGCCAGGGCGGTATGCCAAGTATGGAAGATAAAGATCGCCGCCAGCCACAACAGGGACAGACAGGCCGAAATGACCGTGGCGCGGCCCTGTTCCTCGGTCGGGTGTTCGTTGCGGCCCGGCCCCTTGGCCAGCATGATCCAGACGCAGATGCAGGTGGCGATCATGAATGCCGTCAGCAGGGTCACGACCGAGGGATTATACCACCAGCCGACGCGCTCATAGCGCGCCACATTGGTGGCCGTCTCGAAGCCGGAGACTTTCGTGCCGTTGGCGTTGAAGAGGAAATGCAGCCCGCCGGTGGCCGAGGCCGGGCCGGGGTCTTCGGCGTCCTGCTGGGTGAAGAAGCCCGTGGCCGAGGCCGGCACGAAGGCGGACAGGCCGTTCTGGGTGCTGAGGATCAGGCGGCCGTCGCCATCTATGCTAACATCCACCGTATTGAGCAGGCGGGTGACAGCCCCTTCCAGGCCGCCATAGGCGCGGCGGGTCGAAACATATTGGCCGGCGATGGCCTTGTAATAGGTGCGGTGCTGGACATAGGCATTGGTGGCGGAAGGCATCAGCGGCGGCTTGACCGTATCGCCGGTCAGGTGATCCAGCAGCAGGTTGGGATAACCGGTGGTCAGGGGCGCGCCGGTCTGGGTATTGGCGGCGATGAAGATGCCGAGATTCATCTCCGGCACGATGACCATGTTGGCGTTGAACCACAGGGTCGCGCCGCCGTGGCCATAGGTGGTGAAGCCCGCCGGCGTCTCGCGCACCATCAGGCCGGACGCCCAGCCGTTGTAGCCTTCGGGCATCTTCAGCAGAGGCTGGCGGAAGGCATTGGCCGAATCGGCATTGAAAAGCTGGATGCCGTCGATCTGGCCATTGCCCAGCATCAGGGCCATCAGCCGCGCCATGTCCTGCGCCGTCGAGGACGCGCCAAGCGCGCCCGAAAGCGGAATGGCGTGCTCGAAGGGTTGCGCCTCGTAGGTGGCGCCATCCCAGACGAAGCCGTCGGAAAGATCCTGCGTCAATTCGGCCGGGAGGGGCGCCGGCAGGTTTTCCAGATCGAGCGCCTGCGGGCTGTAAGGTTCGCGCAAACTCGTATGGGTCATGCCGAGCGGCTGGAAGATGCGCGCTTCCATCAGGGTCGGCACATCCTTCGCCCGCGCCGTCTGTTGCAGGGCGCGCGCGGCCAGCGCCGCCCCGAAATTGGAGTAGGAGGCGAATTCGCCGGGCTGGCGTACGCGTTTCGGCCGGTGAACGCGGAAATAGCTGTCGGCGCCGGTCAGGCGCGCGCCGTTGAGCTGGAACAGATGACCCAGGCTGGTGTCTTCATAGCCGCTGGTGTGATTCATCAGTTCGCGCAGGGTGATCGGTTTGAAGCGGCGGTCTTCGCTGTAGACATCCGTCGGCAGGTAGCTGCCGATCGAGGCGTCCATCCCGACACGCCCGGCTTCCAGTTCCTGACGGGCCACGATCCAGGTGAAGGTCTTGGTCACCGAGCCGATGCGGAACAGCGAGCTTTCGGGATCGACCCGGCGCAGCGGCGACAGGCGGTCATAGCCGTAGCCCTTGAGCAGCAGCGGCGTATTGCCCTGCACCACGGCCACCGTGACGCCCAGCACATGATCGCGCTGCATCAGGGTGCGCACCACCGAATCGGTGAAGGTTTCGATATCCTCGGCGCTGATCGGCGTGGCGGCGGTGCGCGGCGGCAGGGCGGAAGTCACCACCATCGGCGTGGCCGGCTTCGCCGCCGCGCCGGGAATGGCCGTCTGGTAACCGATCGGCCCCTCCGCCGGAACCGCCGCCGGAACAGCAGGCGAGGGTTCCGGCGTTGTAACCGGCTTCGGCTTCGGGCGCGGCTTTTGCGGCGCGGGCACGCCGGAAGACGCGGCTTCGGAGGCAGCCGACGGCACATAAGGCCTGAGATTGGGAGCATCAAGATCGGGAGCCGGCGCGGGAACCGTTTTGGGCGCTTCGGGCGCGGCGTTTGCCCCTTCGGCGGCCGGCGGCGTGGACTGGGTAACGGCGGGGCCGACGCAAATACAGGCGAAGCCCAGGACCGCGGCCAAGACCACAGCCAGGCGTTTGCCCGTCATTGCGAACCTGTGACCGGAACCCCGAAAAGCCATCTTCGATTCACTCCCGAACGCATATGTCTGTTATGCGAATTTAGGCGATTCTGATGACAGGCGTAGTGTCTTTTTCGGTAGCGGGCGTTATTTTTTGCGGAACTGATCCAGCGACACGATCTTGGGGGCGTCGCCTTCCGGTTCGGACGGCTTTTCAGCGTCCGCCGCCGGGGCGGTGACGATATCGCCGACCTCCTCCTCCTGGTTGATATCCTGGGCCAAATCCTGAGACAGCGCCGCCGGATCATCGACCTCGAATTCCAGCATGAACTGAGCATGCGGATCGTGAAAGCGGGTAATGGCGTTATAGGGCACGGTCAGGATCTTGGGCATGCCGCCGAAGGTCAGGGTCACGCGGAAGAAATCATCGGTCACGCGCAGGTCGCGGAACTGATGCTGCAACACGATGGTGATATCGTAGGGATAACGCGCCAGCAGGTCGGGCGGCACCGAAACGCCGGGCGCACGGGTCAGGAAGGTGATGTAGAAATGATGCTCGCCTGGCAGCCCCTCCACCGAGGCCGCGCGCAGCAGGCCCTGTTTGATCACGCCGCGCAGGGCGTTCTGGGTCAGGTTGGCGTAATCCATCTGGTCGATGATCAGGTGATCGTCGGACATGAGCAAGGGGCCTTTTGCGAGCGATATTGTGCGGTGCGTGCAGATTTAGCATGGCCACGCGGAAACGAAACAGCAAATTGCCGTGAAACGCGACATTTCTGTAAAGGCCACATTTTTTATGCGGAAAACCGAAGCGCTGGTAGCCATTCCTTAACCCTGATGGCGGATGTCTCGGCGTCACCTCCAACCGCGCCAGATTGAGTCCGCGTATGCGTATCGAAGCCTTTGAAAATCGCCTGGCCTTTGCCCGGATCACCCCCGCCGATACGGCGCGGCTCGCCGAAGTCTGGCAAACCCTTTCCCCGCATCTGCCGCGCATCATGAAGGCCTTTTACGCGCACATCGCCACCGAACCGCGCCTGGCGGCCCTGATTGGCGCGCATGAAAGCCGCCTGCAATCGGCGCAGATACAGCACTGGCAGACTCTCTTCACCGATGGCTTCACGCCGCGCTATTTCGAGACGGCCTACCGTATCGGCCAGACCCACCATCGCATCGGGCTGGAACCGCGCTGGTATATCGCCGGCTACCAGTTCGTCCTCGACCATCTGGTGGACATCCTGACCGCGGCTTATCGTTTCCGTCCGCAAAAGCTGGCCCGCGTCCTCACCGCCGTCAACAAGGCGGTGTTCCTCGATCTCGACATCGCGCTTTCCACCTACCAGCAGGCGGGCGAAGACGCCCTTCGGCAACGGACTCACGCCACCGAAGAGGCTATCGACGCGTTCCGGGCGCAGTTCGAGCAGATCACCCAGGCGTTCGGCGCTCATTCGGACGCCCTGCAGGCCACGTCGCATGATCTCGGCCATATCGTTGAAAACGCCGGGGAAAGCGCTCAGGCCGTCACCCGCTCCGCCACACGGTCCTCGCAGGATTCCGCCTCGGTCGCCGCCGCTTCCGAGGAACTGACGCACGCGATTCAGGCCATCAGCGGCCGCATCACCGAAGCCTCGCAGGGCATCCGCGATGTGGTCGGCATGGCGGACGCCTCCTCGGCTGAAATGGCGCACCTGTCCGAAGCCGTCACCCGAATCGGCGATATTCTCGGCCTGATCCAGAACATCGCCAGCCAGACCAACCTGCTGGCGCTCAACGCCACAATCGAGGCCGCCCGCGCCGGTGAGGCGGGGCGCGGATTCGCCGTGGTCGCCAGCGAGGTCAAGACCCTGGCCGGCGAAACCGCGCGCGCCACCACCGAGATCGGCCGTCACATCCAGGAAATCCAGACCTCGATGGATCGCGCCAACGGCTCGATCCACGGCATGATGAACGCCATCACCCAGGTGGAAGGTTCGACCACGCAGGTAGCCATGGCCATGGACCAGCAAAGCGCGGCGACGCTGGAAATATCGGGCAATATCCAGAATGTGTCTGCCGCCGCCGCATCGCTTTCCGGCCACATCGCCACGCTCGACGCCGCTGTCGGCCGCATCCGTTCGGCCTCGACGCAGGTTGACGGCTCCGCCGCTCACCTCAACGCCAGTTCGGAAGATTTGCGCAAGGAGGTCGAGGTCTTCTTCAAAAACCTGCGCGCGTCCTGATTTTCGGGAAAGGTACTTTTAGGGAAAAGGTGCTGGCCTTCTGTTGCAAGGTGGCCAGCATATTTCGTCAAGAGCGGAAGCGCCTTAACGGGCAGGCAAGGTGGGAAGCTTCTGTTGCAAGGCGCTTCCCTGGCCCCGCCCAGGAGGCTTAGTTCCTAGGAGTTAAGGTGGATTAGATCCGCCGCATTACGCAGCAAGAGCTTGATCCGAAGCGAAGTTATCGTTCGCAGTTATAAAATGAGGCGATCACAGAGCCTCACACTGAGGGAAAGCTTCACCTTTACACGCCTGTCGATGCTGATCGGCCCCATGAAGTGCCTTGAAGGAAGGCGGATGGTGGAGCCGCCGGGAATCGCACCCGGGTCCAGTTCGCTTATTACGTGGGCGTTTATCCCCATAGTCGGACCGAAACCCGACCTCTCCAATATAGGCGCACCTGACGGACAAGGGAAGAGAGGGCGGGACAAAATCGTCCTTATGGAATTTTTGTCACATACCCGTGAAGTCGCGGGGCAAATTTATACGCCCTGCCCTAGCGTGCGGTCATCCTACCGCAAACTGAGGAACTCCACCATGTCCCGATCGAACCATCTCCGCGCCGCAGCCGCCTGCGGCCTTATCTTCGCCGTATCCCTTGGCGGCCTGGCCGCCTGCAGCAAGTCCACCCAGGACAAGGTGGAGGACGCCACCGCCAGCGTGGTGGCCGATGCCTCCGCGGGCATCAGCAGCATCGCCGCCGACATGGACGCCAGCAAGACGCAGGATTTCGTCACCAAGGCGGCCATCGCCAACCTGTTCGAGATCAAGACCAGCGAACAGGCGGTCAAGACCTCCAAAAACGCCGATGTCCTGGCCTTCGCCAAGATGATGATCAAGGATCACACCGCCGCCGGCAAGAAATTTGAAACCGCCGTCGGCGTCACCTCCGGCCTGACCCCGCCGGCCGCGCTTGACGATGATCACCAGAAGAAGCTGGACGACCTGTCCGCCAAGACCGGCACGGATTTCGACAAGGCCTATGTCGATATCCAGCAAAGCGCCCATGCCGATGCCGTCAACCTGTTCGACGATTACGCGAAGAACGGCAAGGATACGGCCCTGAAGACCTTCGCCGCCGATACCCTGCCGACACTCCAGGCTCACAAGGACAAGATCGACGCCTTCAAGGAATAAGTTTTCCCCAGGTAACGCGAAAAAGCCCGCTTCAGGTCTGAAGCGGGCTTTTTTGTCGTCCGGAACCGGCCCCGAAAACGGCCCTTACACATCCTCGCCAGGTGGCGTCAGACGTATGCCGCGTTTGGCCAGGGCCTCACGCAACAGCATCTCAAGCTGGGCGTTGGTCGAGCGCAGTTCGGCCGCGGCCAGACGCTCCACCGCCGTCAGGACGGCAGGCGGCAGGCGCAGAGGATAGGCTTTTTTGTCAGGCGACGCCACGGATCAGCCCCAAAAGTCAACCGTAGAGCGTGCCGGTATTCACAACCGGCTGCGCTTCACGGTCGGCGCAGAGCACGACCAGCAGGTTCGATACCATGGCCGCCTTGCGTTCCTCATCGAGCTTGACCACGCCCCGCTCCGACAGTTGCTCCAGCGCCATTTCGACCATGCCGACGGCGCCGGCGACGATCTTCTGACGGGCCGCTATGACGGCCTCGGCCTGCTGGCGCTTGAGCATCGCCCCGGCGATTTCCGGCGCATAGGCCAGATGCATCAGGTGCGCCTCATCGACCGACACACCGGCGACCTCGACCCGTGTCTGCAAATCCGCCTTCAGCCGCTGGCCGACAATCTCGGCGTCGTCGCGCAGGGTCGGCTGACCGTCCTCGGCGTGATCATAGGCGTACTGGCGCGCGGTTTCACGCAGGGCCGTCTCGATCTGGATATTGACGAAGGCGGCATAGTCATCGACGTCGAACAGGGCCTGGGCCGAGTCGGAAACGTGCCAGACGATGTTGGCGGCGATCTCGATCGGATTGCCGCGCTGGTCATTGACCTTCAGTGCCTCGCTGGTGACATTGCGCACCCGCAAGGACACCTTTTTGCGTCCGTACCAGAAGGGCACCCAGCGCAGGCCGGTATTGCGGTCACTGCCCTTGTAACTGCCAAAGACGGTGAGCGCCACGGTCTGATTGGGCTGGACGGTGTAGAAGCCAAGCAGGGTGAAAAACACCGCCAGGCCCAGAGGTATGGAGAACAGGGGCATCCGCAGGAAAGGGGCCAGGATGCCGGCCGCCACCAGCACCAGCAAGACCAGCAGCACCAGGCCGCCGCCGCTGCCCGAACCGGGCCGTTCATGCGTGCTGTTTATCGGTTGATCGTTCATGTCAGCCTCCCTTGGATCTTTTTGCGCTGCCAGATTGCTCAAGAGGCTGTTGTCATCAGCCATTGCGGAGCTTTCCGGCTATATCAAAGTGATATCACTTTGATGGCATGATCTCAATCTTTTTCGGGTATGCGTCTTGTGGTTCTGAAACTGAACGACCGGTCGCCGGTCGCCGTTGAAATGGGATGCCGAAATTGTAACTGCCTGATAGCGGTTACATTTCATTCATGAACCCCTTTTAATTTGATTTCAGGGGGGCCTTCCTTCACTTTAGCGTCAAGTTCGATCCTTACAGATCGATGTTTCGGCTTCGGCTCATCGTAAAGGCCTTGCTCTGGCGCACTTTTCCGCGAACGCGACCCCAAAGGCGACATCGAGCAGGACAAACGCCGCGGCCTTTGGAGGTTGTAGTATGCGTACCCGTATCATCTATCCGGTCATGAGCGCCGCCAGCGCCATGACCCTGCTGATCGCCACCGGCGCCGCCGCCCAGTTGCGCCTGTTGAGCGACGGCCCCCAGATCGAACTGCGCGACATGGTGGCCCGCGTCGTGGTGACGCCTGAAGACCGCAGCGACATCGATATCCGCGTGCGTTACGGCAGCGTGAAGGTGCCGACCCTGATGGTTTCCCAGCGCGGCAGCACCACCGTGCTCAATGGCCATATGAATTCAGCCGGCCAGGCATCGCATTTCAATTTCCGCATCAATGTCAATGACGGCGACGCCGTTTCCAGCGGCAAGGTACGCGTTTCCGGCCTCGGTCTGGTAAATATTTCCGACCTGCCGCTGGTTTTCGTCCGCGTGCCGGCCAATGCGGTGGTCAAGGATTCGGCCTATACCTTCGGTCGCGTCGGCCCCAGCAAGAGCCTCGATTTCATCATGAACGGCAACGGCGAATGGGCCATCGAGCCGGTGGCCGGGCCGCTCAATATCATCAACAGCGGTTCGGGCGCGATCTCCGTCGCCAGCGCCGGCGACAGCATCGTCGATAATATGGGGTCCGGTGACATCAACCTCGGCACGGTGCGCAATCTCCAGGCCGTCCTGACCGGCTCCGGCAATTTCAATGTTACCCAAAGCAACACCACCCTGCTGCAAAACCAGGGCGCCGGCGACGTCACGATCAAGCGCAGCGGCGTGCTGAAGGTTCAGCTCAACGGGTCCGGCGACCTGTCGCTCGGCGATGTCATGGGCGGGCTGACCGTGATCAATAACGGCTCCAGCGACATATCGGTGCAGCGCGTCAACGGACCGGTCAATCTCGATATTTCCGGTTCAGGCGATGTTTCCATTGCCGGCGGGCAGGTGCCGGCCTTCAATCTGCGTGGCTCCGGTTCGGGCGATGTCGATTTCGGCGGCGTCACCCATACGGTCAATGTCGATACCAACGGCTCCGGCGATGTCAGCATCATGAAGGCCACCGGCCCGGTCGTCACCAAGGTGGTCGGCTCCGGCGAAATGCACATCGGGCATTAGGGACAGGTCATGCCTGTACCTCCCCGCCCGCGGGAAGGGGGGCTATCGCATATGAAGCAAGATTTTATTTCTTCCCCTCCCCCCACCTGTGGGGGAGAGGGGACTTTATGTGCAAAATCATCTGCATCCGTTTCATATGCGATAGTCCTGCCTGCGGGAGGGTGGTGAGGGCCTTGCTTGCGATGGGACTTAATCCCCGTGAATGCGCGTGCGCCATCAAGGCCGGATACGGACCGGCGGGGCGTTTTCTGAAAATCTATCCCCGCCGGACATGAGCGGCGCAAACTACGGGCATGACCTCTACAGACCCACACCCCCACCGCTCCGACCTGCGCCGCCGCGCCGACCGCCTGATCGCCGCCTTGGATACCGCGCCCGCGCCGCAAACCCTGCCCGACATCATGCGCGCCGCCCGCGCCCTGATGATCATCGACCGCCTGCTCAGTCAGCTATGGACGGCGGCGCCGACGAAGTCCGGACGGCAGCCCGTACCCCCGATTGCCCCGGAGGCGCCGCCTGAAGACACCACCGGAACGGCGCCCCCCGTCATGGAGACTGTCAAGACCGCCCCTCCGCCCCTGAACCGCCACCAGCGCCGCCTGCAGGCCGCACGGGACCGCAATGCCCGCCCGGACGGCGCTCCCCTTCCCCGCCGGCCAGGCTGAATGTCGACCTGTCCTAAAGCGGGATGACTGAGTTCGCTGACACACCTCTTTCGTCTCCCTTCTTCCCCCTCTCCCTTTCTATAAGGGGAGAGGGCCGGGGTGAGGGGATGGTAACCGCGAACGCTTGTGGCCGTAACCTCTCTCCGGATTACCGCCCAGGCTATGCGCTCGCCCGTCGTCCCGGCGTGGATCAGGATATACGGCCTGCGACAGCCTGCCGCACATATTTCATCCGAAATTACCGCTCAATTTTCGGAAATTTTCCGAAGCTGCAATACCGCACGCGCAGTCGTTATTGCATCGCACAATAATTCGTCAATATTAACATTTTGTAATTTTAACATATTGAATTTGTTCGATTATTACATCTTCTTCATGACATCGTATTCATTTGAAACAACCGAAAGGAAGGCGCATATAGTGTGCATCGCAACACACAGGAGATTTAGCGATGACCGCCCAACTCTACACCGCCACCGCCCTGGCCGCCGGTACGCTCTTCATGATCGCCGCCCTGCTCACCATCGGCCAGTTCTAACCCTTAGTCTGAAAGGAATATTCCAATGACCAGCACCCCAATGACCAGCACCTATGTCCCCTTTGCCGCCGCTTCGGCCCTCGCCGCCTTCACCCTGTTCATGGTGATCGCCCTCGCCACGGTCGGCCTGTAACCGATCATGTCCCACAGCGTAAAAAACAAGGCGCGGAGAGCCTGGCTCCCGCGCCTGTTTCTTTGCCTGATTGTCAGCCCGCCAAATCAGCCCGGATGGACCATGTTTTCCGGACGGACGAACTGGTCGAACTCCTCATTGGTCAGGTAGCCGCCGCCGACGGCTTCCTCGCGCAGGGTGGTGCCGTTCTTGTGGGCGGTCTTGGCGATCTTGGCGCAGGCGTCATAGCCCAGGCGGCCGTTCAGCGCCGTCACCAGCATCAGCGAGTTTTCCAGGCCGCGCTTGATATTGTCGAGGCGCGGCTCGATGCCGACCACGCAGTTATCGGTAAAGGACACCGCCGCGTCAGCCAGCAGACGCACGCTTTGCAGGAAGTTATAGGCCATCACCGGATTGAAGACGTTCAGCTCGAAATGGCCCTGCGAACCGGCAAAGGTCAGCGCCGCGTTATTGCCGAAGATCTGCACGCACACCTGCGTCATCGCCTCGCACTGGGTCGGGTTGACCTTGCCCGGCATAATCGAGGACCCCGGCTCGTTTTCCGGCAGGGCCAGTTCGCCCAGACCGGAGCGCGGACCGGAGCCTAAGAAGCGAATGTCGTTGGCGATTTTGAACAGCGAGGCGGCCACCGTATTGATGGCGCCGTGGCTGAACACCATGGCGTCATGCGCGGCCAGGGCCTCGAACTTGTTCGGCGCCGTGGTGAAGCCCAGACCGGTGATAGCGGCGATCTTTTCGGCCACGCCCTCCGCAAAGCCAATGGGGGCATTGAGGCCGGTGCCGACGGCGGTGCCGCCCTGGGCCAGTTGCATCAGCTTCGGCAGGGTCTGGTTGATGCGCTCGATGCCGTTGGTCAGTTGCTGGGTGTAGCCGGAAAATTCCTGGCCAAGCGTCAGCGGCGTGGCGTCCTGCGTATGGGTGCGGCCGATCTTGATGATGGCCTTCCACGCTTCGGCCTTGTCGTTGAGGGCGTTGCGCAGGGTTTGCAGGGCCGGCAGCAGGCGGTGAACGATCTCCTCGGCGCAGGCGACATGCATGGCGGTCGGGTAGGTGTCGTTCGACGATTGCGACATATTGACGTGATCATTGGGATGGACGGGCTTTTTGCTGCCCATTTCGCCGCCCAGGATTTCGATGGCGCGATTGCTGATCACCTCATTGGCATTCATGTTCGACTGGGTGCCGGAACCGGTCTGCCAGACGACCAGCGGGAAGTGGTCGTCGAGCTTGCCTTCCATGACCTCGTTGGCGGCCTGGATGATGGCCGCGCCGAGTGCCGGGTCGAGCTTGCCGAGCGCCATATTGGTTTCGGCGGCGGCGCGCTTGACGATGCCGAGCGCCCGCACCACCGGCAGCGGCTGCTTTTCCCAGCCGATCTTGAAATTGCCGAGCGAGCGCTGGGCCTGCGCGCCCCAATAGCGGTCGGCGGCCACTTCGATCGGGCCAAAGGTATCGGCTTCGGTACGGGTATTTTTAGTCATCTTGGGAGTCTCCGTGGGAGGTGTCGGATCGGAAGGGCCGGCCTGGATGGCGGAGGTTTCGAGTTCGGGCGTGAATGAGGTGGCGGTGATCCGCTTTTTCTTCGCCCCGGACAACCAGTCTAACAACCCCATAACGCCCTCCATAACCGGCAAAAACGTGCGCCTATCCGTTAGGTCCGCAAGGCTCAAAGCGCAATGAATTTATGCGTAACGGGGTATATTTTCCTCTTATACCTCCCCAACTTGTTGAGGAGCCGGGCGGCCGGTTGCCGGGAACCACACGAGCCGCGAAGCGGTGAGATGCGGTGGTGGGGTTTCTTCCTTCACAAAAAAAGCCAGAAGCCCCACCACCACGCTCTGCGGGCGCGGTTCCATAGCTGGCGAAGGCTATACTTTCGCTGGCGCTAAACCCCGGCAGAACCGGGGAGATACAAGAGGCAGCTACCTGTCAACCAAGGGCTTATATACCCAAATATATTTGAACTTCTTCCACCAGCCGCCGGCCGGTTGAGCCTTCATCTCTTCAGCACCTATCTTGGCATTCTTGAGAAACAGAATAGCGGTGGCCTTACCGAACTCCATGTCAGGTGGCGTTTCTTCAAGGACAGCACAGCGGCTGAGCGTGCCATCCGCCTGAACCTGGCAATCTATCACCGCCGAGCCATCGGCGTGCGCCTTGGAAGCTTTTGGTGGATAGTAATCTATCCGCATGCGCATTTTCCGCGCCTCTTCCAGGCTATAAAAGGCAGCATTGGCTGGAATATCCGCAGGGAGCGGCGCAGATACCACCTCATCTCTCGCAAGCGTTGCGACAAGGATAATGGCTATGAACATCTTTCCCCCTTAAAGCTTGAACAATAACCGATCCTGAACCTGGCGTCACCCCACCGTCTCCGCCAAAAACCCACCCGTCTGCCGCGCCCACAGCCGCGCATAAAGGCCACCGGCGCGAACCAGTTCTTCATGCGTGCCGACCTCCAAAATCCGGCCGCCATCGATCACCACCAGACGGTCCATGCGGGCAATGGTCGAGAGCCGGTGCGCGATGGCGATGACCGTCTTGCCCTGCATCAGTTCGAGCAGGCTTTCCTGGATCGCCGCCTCGACCTCGGAATCGAGCGCCGAGGTCGCTTCATCCAGCACCAGTATCGGCGCGTTTTTCAGCAGCACCCGCGCAATGGCGATGCGCTGGCGCTGGCCGCCGGAGAGCTTGACGCCGCGCTCGCCGACATGGGCGTCATAGCCGCTGCGCCCCTGGCCATCGTTGAGATCGGGGATAAAGCTCTGCGCATGTGCCCGCGCCGCCGCCCGGTCTATCTCCGCCTGCGAGGCGCCCGGCGAGCCATAGGCGATATTGTCGCGGATCGAGCGGTGCAGCAGCGAGGTATCCTGCGTCACCATGCCGATATGGGCGCGCAAGGATTCCTGATTGATCCCGGCAACATCCTGCCCGTCGATCAGTATGCGCCCGCTTTTCAGGTCGTAGAGCCGCAGGAACAGGTTGACCAGCGTGGATTTACCCGTGCCGGAAGGCCCGACCAGCCCGATCTTTTCCCCCGGCGCAATGGTCAGGCTAAAATCCTGAATGGCGGGCAGATCGCCATAGGAGAAGCCGACATGCTCGAAGCGGATTTCCCCCTGCCGGACTTCCAGCGCGGGCGCCTGCGCCACATCCACCACCGTATGCGGCCGCGCGATCGTCTCCATGCCGTTCTGCACCGAGCCAATATTCTCGAACAGGCTCGTCACCTGGAACATCACCCAGTTCGACATGCTGATCAGTCTTTGTGTCAAGGCCCCGACAAGCGCGATGGCGCCCACCGTGATCAGCCCCCGGCTCCACAGCCAGATGGCCAGCGCCGCCATGACCAGCAGCAGCAGGGCATTGATAACGGCGGTGCTGTTATCGAGGCCGGTAATCAGCCGTTCCTGCACCTGCCATTTGCGGCTGTTGGTCAGCAAACCCTCGCGCACATAGTCATCTTCATGGCGCGTGCCGGCGAAGAGCTTGACCGTCTGGATATTGGTGTAGGTATCGACGATGCGCCCCACCAGCGCCGAGCGCGCTTCCGCCCCTTCGCTGGCCGCCACGCCGAGCTTCGGCACGAAAAACGCACAGGTCAGGCCATAGACCACGCTCCACACCAGCAGCGGAATCACCAGCCGCCAGTCGGCCTGAAAGAACAGCACGATGGCGCTGCCGAAATAGATGACGACATAGAGCAGGGTATCGCACAGGGTCGTCAGCGTATTACGCACCGCCGAGGCGGTTTCGACCACCTTCGAGGCCACGCGCCCGGCATAGTCATTGGTGAAGAAGCCGATCGACTGGCGCACGACATGGCGATGCGACTGCCAGCGGATCAGGTTGGGGAAGTTGCTGGTGATGGCCTGGCGCAGGAACAGCGAATGGATAAAGCCAATCAGCGGCCAGGCGATGCCGATGATCACCGCCATGCGGATGAAATCGCGGCCATGTGTCTGCCAGAGATCGGCGGGCCTGGTATGGGTCAGGTAATCGACGATATCCGCCATGAAGCGGAAGACGGCCACCTCGGTAATGGTATAGAGAAACCCGGCGATCAGGACGGCGAGAAAGAGCGGCCAGGCCCGTTTGAGAAAGCGCCAGAAGAAGGGCATCAGCCTGTCGGGCGGCGGGCCGTCTTCATGGGGGCCAAACGGATCGATCATCCGCTCGAAGCGGCTGTAAAGAGCATTGATCAGGGACATACCCTGCATATGCCTACTGTCCGCGCAAAAAGAAACCCCGTGATGAGGGGCTTCTAATACGCCAATCGTATCTTGGTTCTACCACCCCTCTCCCCACCTGAGGGGAGAGGGCTGGGGTGAGGGGTTGGGAGCCGCGCAAAAAGAAACCCCGCCGGAAAAGAACCGGCGGGGCAACTCCAAACTTACGGGTGAAGGGCCTGTGGCCCTTCTACTTCGCGCCGAAGAGACGCGCCCAGAAACCGGGCTTCTTCTTCGCGGCGGTCGCCGTGCTGGCGGCGAAATCGCTGGCCTTCTGTGTCACGCTGGCGGTGACTTCATCGGCCTTCTTCGCCAGATCGTCGATGGCCGGTTTGGCGGCCTTCACGGCATCGTCGAGCTTGTCCTTCGCGGCATCCACGGCGGCTTCGGCCCTGGCGGCGGCGTCCTTGATCACCGGTTCGGCGGCGACCTTGATATCGGCGACCTTTTCAGCGACATCCGCCTTGGCTTCGACAGCGGCGACCTTGACCGTTTCAACCGCCTTGGCCACCTTGGCCTTGGCTTCGGTCACGGATTTCCTGGCGGCCGGCTTGGCTTTGGCCGGCGCGGCGGCAACCGCCTTGACGGCTTTCGTCTTGGCGGCGGTCGCGGATTTCTTCACGGCCTTGACGGCGGCTTCCGCCTTCTTCTCGACCTTTTTGGCTTCGGCGACGACCGGCTTTTTCACGTCGGCCACCAGCGACTTGGTGGCCGCGGCCGCTTTCTTCGGCGCGGCCTTCGCGGCGGCGGCGGTTTTGGAAGCGGCCGACTTGGCGGCGGCGGTGGCCTTGGCGGGCGCGGCTTTCACGGCGGCGACCGTCTTTTTGGCGGCCGGCTTCACGGCCTTTTGCGCAGCGGCTGCCGCCTTTTCCACCGGGGCCTTGCGCGCCAGTGTCTTCTTCACGCCGGCATCGGCCGGAATGTCTTTATTTTCGCCAGTCGTTGATTTTGTGGTAGCTCTCGCCATCGTCTGTCCTTAAATGCCCTGTTCAGGAGTGCGCACCCGCGCGCATTGAAGTGAAGTTACCCGAATCGGCCGATCAAATCAAATAAAGCCTATTCATAATCTTATCGCAGAGCCATATGACCTATAATCCGCAGCAAATCATCGCCCGTGGCCCCCGTTTAATCTCGGAATCGGCGGCAGACGCCATCGATGGCGACGTATGGCTGGAAGGCGCGACCTATTCGATTCTCGAAGAAGACGAAGACCGGAATATCTGGCGCATCGATGCTTTTCCCACCACCGAGGAAGAGGATACCCGGCTGCAGGAAATTCTGGCCGGCTTCCCTGAACTGACCGTCACCGCCGATCAGCTGGCCGATGCCGACTGGCTGGCCATGGCGCTGTCCGGTCTGCCGCCGGTCCGCGCCGGACGCTTCTTCGTCTACGGCATCCATGATCGCGGCAAAAAGCCGGATAATACGGTCAATCTGCGCATCGAGGCCGGCGCCGCCTTCGGCACCGGTCACCACGGCACCACGGTCGGCTGCCTGATCGCCTATAACGACCTGTTAAAGTCGAAGCGCTTTGAACGCGTGCTCGATGTCGGCGCCGGCACCGGCGTGCTCGCCATCGCCGCCGCCAAGACCGGCACAAGGGTCGCCGTCGGCACCGATATCGATCCGATCAGCGTGCGCATCTCGAATGAAAACGCCAGACTGAACAAGTGCAATGCGCGCTTTGTTTACGCCAACGGCCTGGATCACCGCCTGGTCCGCCAGGATGCGCCTTACGATCTGGTGTTCGCCAATATCCTGGCCCGCCCGCTGGTCGGCCTGTCGATGTCGATCCGTGACGCGCTCAAGCCGAACGGCCTGGTGATACTGTCGGGCCTGCTGCGCACCCAGGAACGCTTCGTCAAAGCCGCCTATCACAGCAAGGGCTTCCACACCGTCCGCCGCATCCACCGCGACGCCTGGTGCACCTTGGTCATGCAGAAGGTCTGATTTTTCTTGATCCTCCCCTGTAGCGAAGCGTACGGGGGAGGATCAATTGCGAAAAAGCCACAGCTATTATCAAACAGGTCTGTTCCCGCCTTCCAGATTAAATCGCGCTTGCAATTGTATGACAAAGGCGCACAATAAATAAATCAAATAGAAGAAACCCGCCAAATGGGTTTTACCGGGAGAGGCCAATGTTTATTCAAAAACTCATCACCGCCACGATTGCGTCCGCCGCCCTGCTGGCGGCTGTCCCTGCCCTTGCGCAGGACGCCAAGCCGGCGCCGCTGGTCATCTATGACGACGCCCTGCAAAACGACTGGCAGAACTGGAGCTGGGGCGCGACCGTTGAACTTTCCGTACCCGCCGGCGAGGTCAAGCCGATCAGGGTCGAAGGTACGCCGTGGTCGGCGCTCGACCTGCACCATTCGGCGATTTCGACCAAGGGCTACACCATGCTGACCTTCTATATCAACGGCGGCACAGATGGCGGCCAGCAACTGATGGTCAAGGCCAAGGCACAGGGCGGCGCGGCGATCGACTCCAACTATGTCATCGCGCCGAAGGTGAAAACCTGGGTGATCGCCGAAGTGCCGCTGAAGGATATCGGCGCCGACGACAAGATGATCGAGGACATCTTCATCCAGGGCGGCGCTGACGCTTACAAGCCCTATTACATCACCAAGATTCAGCTTGAGTAGTTATTGGCGGTGACGCCTTTGCCAGCGCTGAAAGAGTTCGTACCGCCACCACTCCACAGTCGCGTTCGAGGGCGCCGGGCCGCCGCCCTCGTCGTGATATGCCCCGTCCCAGCTTTCCGGCTGCCGCAAGTACTGGAACGGCCAGACCCGGCGTTGGCTGCGGCCGCACATCGGGCACCAGCCGCCTTTCGGCATCCGCGTCCACAGCTGCCGGCGTGGCGCGATCATGTCCCGGCAGCGCGGACAGCGCACGGCGCCGCCAACCAGCAGAAGCAGGCCGCCCAAGACGCATAATGCCGCCGATACCACGCCGATATCGCTCAGGATCAGCCGCGCGACTAGGAGGCCAATTACGATCACGACCAGCAGGCGCAACCATCCAGATATGGCCGACAGAAAGACCAGGAACAGCGTCAGAAACAGGAAGGGGATTTGGGAGGTCGTTGTGGCGGCTGCCAGGGCGAGCATGCCGGGGATAATGAAAAAGACCGGATAGATGATCATGTGTTCCCCCGAATGCCGCACAGACTACGCGCACTATAAACGGGGTCATGATATATTGCCATTGAAACCGGTTGCCGCCCGCCTATAGTGCGGGGCGATAATTTCTATCGTTACGAGATTCCCATGACCGCCGATACACTTCACGATTCTGGCCACTTCCAGCATTTCGATGTCACCACCCAGCCGTCGCAAGGCGTCAGCAATGTCGCCGCCCTGCGCACCGAGATGAAAAAGCTGGGGCTGGATGGCTTTATCGTCCCCCACGAGGACGAGCACCAGAATGAATACCTGCCGGACGCCAATGAGCGGCTGGCATGGGTTTCCGGCTTCACCGGCTCGGCGGGGGCGGCGATCGTCTTCATGGACCGCGCCATCCTTTTCGCCGATGGCCGCTATACCCTGCAATCGCGCGAACAGACCGATCCGTCGGTCTTTTCGGTCGAGGATTTTCACGCCACTTCGCTGGCCGATACGGTGGCCGCCGCGCCGCGCGGTTCGGTGATCGGCTATGACGCCGCGCTGATCAGTCCGTTCAGCCTGAACGCCCTGCAAGCCGCCGCCGATAGCGCCGGCGTGACGCTGAGATCCGTTTCGCCCAATCCGCTCGATCTCGCCTGGGGGGCGGATCGCCCGGCACAGCCGATGGCGATGATCGTGCCGCAGCCGCTGGAATATGCCGGGGTCGCCTCGGCCGACAAACGCGCGCATCTGGCCGCCCTGCTGAAATCCAACGGCATCGCCGCCGCCCTGATCACCGCGCCCTCTTCGCTGGCCTGGCTGTTCAATATCCGCGGCGGCGATGTCATCCGCTCGCCCCTGCCGCTCGGTCAGGCGATCCTGAAAAGCGACGGTACGGCGGACCTCTTTATCGAACCGGCCAAGATCAGCGATGGTTTGCTGGAATGGCTGGGCAATGAGGTGACGGTGGCTGGTCCCGGCGATGTCTCTCCGACGCTGAAAACTTTCGCCGGTCAGACCGTGCTGATCGACGCCAACCTGTCCTCCGCCTACTGGCTGGAAGCGATCAGGGCCGCCGGTGCCGCGCCGCTGACCGCCGACGATCCCTGCCTCTTGCCGCGCGCCTGCAAGAACGATGTCGAAATTGCCGGCACGACCGCCGCCCATATCCGCGACGGGGCGCTTTTGACCACCTTCCTGCACTGGGTGGCGACCGAGGCGCAGGAGACGCTTCCGACCGAGATCGAAGTGGCACGCAAGCTGGAGGATATCCGCAAATCCGGCAGCGACATCCGCGACCTGTCGTTCGACACCATTTCCGGCTTCGGCCCGCATGGAGCGCTGCCGCACTACAAGGTTAATGTGTCGAGCGACCTCAAGACGGCGAAGGGCAACCTGCTGCTGGTCGATTCCGGCGGGCAATATATGGACGGCACCACCGATGTGACGCGCACCGTGGCGATGGGCGAACCTACGCCTGAGCACCGCCGTATGTTCACCCTCGTGTTGAAGGGCCATATCGCCTTGGCGACGGTGAAGTTCCCTGCCGGCACCACCGGCACGCATCTCGACGCCCTGGCGCGGCAATTCCTGTGGGCCGAGGGCTTCGACTACGATCACGGCACCGGTCATGGCGTCGGCGTCTATCTCGGCGTCCACGAAGGCCCGCAACGCATCGCCAAGGCGCTGAACCGCTATGCCCTGCAAACCGGCATGATCGTCTCCAACGAACCGGGCTTCTACAAGGCGGGCGAATACGGCATCCGTATCGAGAATCTGCAATATGTCACCGAGGCGGAAATCCCTGAAGGCGGCGAACGCCCGATGCACCGCTTCGAGAACTTAACTTACGCGCCCATCGACCGCAAGCTGATCGACGTATCGCTGCTCACCCCCGCCGAGCGCGCCTATATGGATAGGTATCACGCCAAGGTGCTGGAACTGGTCGGGCCGCTGGTCCCGGATGAGGTGCGTGGCTGGCTGATGGAAGTGTGCGCGCCGTTATAGCTCACAACCAATTTGTTGTATTTAACAACAAAAGTTGTTGTATTTTACTCGCGTATTTTACACCTCGTGATACACTGGCTGTATGAAGATCGAGATCACCAAAGCCAAAAAGGCAGGCGCACGCCCCAAAACGGTCGGTGTAAAGACCATTATCCAGGATAATGGTGATAAGGTCCGTATCTATACGGTCAGCAGCAATAGCCCCAATCTGGGCGATGACCTGCTGTATGCCTTCCAGAAAGGAATCGACAAGGCGCGCGAAGAAAATCTGAAGGTTTTCGGTTCCCGATCCGGAAAATAGATTGGCGCCACTGCTTCCACAACCGCAACTATGGATCATCGCCGGCCCAAATGGTTCCGGTAAAAGTTCCGCCTATAGCCTGTTGGGTGTTGAATCGCCGAAGGATACCGTCTGGATTATCAATCCGGATTTGCTGGCCAAACGGATCGCGGACAAGGAAAATTTGCCCGCAGACGACGCCAATCTGCAAGCTGTCATACGTATTGAAGCCTGGCTCTATGCGTCGATTGACGCCTATCAGACTATCGGGGTCGAAACTGTTCTATCCAGCAGTAAATACCGCAGATTGGTTGAAACGGCGAAAGCGAAAGGTTTTGAAGTCAATCTTGTTTATGTTTATCTCGATGATGTCGAACTGAATATTCAACGTGTAAAAATGCGTTATGCCAAGGGTGGTCACGACGTACCGGAAGGCAAGATACGGGAACGGCGCGATAAATCATTCCAGCAACTCGGATGGTTCTTCGCCGCGGCAGACAAGGCTTTTATCGTCAATAACACCGGCGCCAGCCTGAGGATTGTTGCCTCCAAGGCCCCTGACGGCTTTTCAGTGGAAGACGATACGCTCCCCGAAATCATTGATGCTATCCTGCAATCCTATCCGGAATTGAAAGATTTACTCGATCGTTCAAATTAGATTCTCACGCGCCGATCATCGCCAGCCACTCGTCCTCGGTGAGCGTGGTGACGCCCAGTTCGGCGGCCTTTTTCAGCTTGGAACCCGCGCCGGGACCGGCCACCAGATAGTCTGTTTTGGCGGAAACCGAACCGGCCACCTTGGCGCCCAGGCGTTCGGCCTGGGCCTTGGCCTCGTCGCGCGTGAAGCGTTCCAGTGAGCCGGTGAAGACGACCGTCTTGCCGCTGACGGCATGATCGCCGGCCACGGCCTCGGCGTCCTGCACGCGCACCTGTTTCAAGAACCGTTCGTAAATTTCGCGTTGGTAGGGATGGGCGAAATAGCTGACCAGGGCGGCGGCGACCACCGGGCCGATCTGGTCCTGGTGTGAGATGCCTTCGCGCGCGGCTTCATCACCTTCAGCCGCCGCCACCATCACCTCATGAAAATGCCGCTCGCTGCCATAGGCGCGCGCCAGCAGACGGGCGGTGGTTTCGCCGACATGCTTGATGCCGAGGGCGGCGACGAAGCGATCCAGAGGCAGATCGCGGCGCGTATCGATGGCGTCGAACAGCTTGTCGATGCCGGCAAAGGCGCGGTTGGAATCGGCCAGGGCCTTGGCGGTGGCGGCACCTGCCTTTTCCTGCCGCAGGGCCGACTGGCGCTTGCGTTCCTCAAGCACAGCGGCGCGCACTTCGTCGGCCCGTTCGCGCAAGGTGAAGATATCGGCGGGTTCATTCAGCAGACCGGCGCGATGGAAGATATCGATATTGCTTTCGCCCAGGCCTTCGATATCGAGCACGCGGCGCGAAACGACATATTTCAGGTATTCAATACGCTGGTGCGGACAGGCCTGATCGCCGGAGCACTTGCGCGCCACGCCTTCCTCGCCCTTCGCATTGGTTTCGCGCACCACCTCGGTTTTCAGCGGGCACGGACAGACCACCGGAAATTCATAAGGTTTCGCCTCCTCCGGACGTTCGCCGAGTTCGACGCCGACGATCTGCGGGATAACATCGCCGGCGCGCTGCACACGCACCATGTCGCCGATATGAATGTCCTTGCGGGCGATCTCGTCGGCATTATGCAGGGTGACATTGGTGACGACCACGCCACCGACATTGATCGGTTCCAGCCGCGCCACCGGCGTCAGGGTGCCCATGCGGCCGACCTGTATATCGACGGCGGTCAGACGGGTCAGGGCCTGCTGCGCCGGGAACTTGTGCGCGATGGCCCAGCGCGGCGACCGCGACACGAAGCCCAGACGGCGCTGCCAGTCGAGCCGATCGACCTTATAGACCACGCCGTCGATATCGTAACCGAGGCCGGAGCGCATCAAACCGATATGGTCATAGACGCCGAGCAGGCCTTCCGCGCCCTCGATGCGGATCGAGTTCGGATTGACCTGGAAGCCCCATTGGCGGAACTTTTCCAGCGCTTCGGATTGCGTGCTGACAAAGTTTTCATCGCTGACCTCTCCCCAGGCATAGGCGAAGAAATGCAGGGGCCGGGACGCCGTGATGCCGGCATCGAGTTGCCGCAGCGCGCCGGAAGCCGAATTGCGCGGGTTGGCGAAGACCTTGGTCCCCTCCGCCTCCGCCCTGGCGTTCATCTCGGCGAATTCTTTCAGCGGCATATAGACTTCGCCGCGCACCTCGATACGGTCGGGAAAGCCCGCACCGCTCAGGCGATGCGGAATATCCCTGATGGTTTTGGCGTTTTCGGTGATATCCTCGCCGGTGCGGCCATCGCCGCGCGTGGCGGCGCGCACCAGTTCGCCCTTCACATAGAGCAGGCTGCACGATACGCCGTCGATCTTGGGTTCGGCGGCAAAGGCGACCGGTTCATCGGCAGGCAGCTTGAGAAACCGGCGGATGCGCTCCTCGAAATCGGTGACGTCTTCCGCCGCGAAGGCGTTATCGAGCGACAGCATGGGAACGCCGTGCGTCACCGGCGAAAACTTGGCCGAGGCCGTGCCGCCCACGGTCTGGGTCGGGCTGTCAGGTGTTTTCAGTTTGGGGAAATCGGATTCCAGCGCCCGCAATTCGGATTCCAGCGCGTCGTATTCCGCATCGGTCAGTTCCGGCGTTTCCTGATTATAGTAGAGGTCGCGGTGATACTGAATCTGCGCGGAAAGCTCGGCGTGGCGGGCACGGGCATCGTCGCGGCTTATATTTAGGGTCATGGAACTCTCTGTAAGTGGCGGCCCAGCCTAACTGCCACAAAGCTCACACATTGTCAGGATTATTCCATGGGGTATCGTCAGGGCCTTCAAGGCTGGAACGCGTGGCGCGATAGCACAGCAGCACCAGGCAAAACAACGCGCCGGCCACCAGGCCGAAATTGACATAGGTGTGCAGCTTTTCAGCAAATTCCGGCGTCAGGCGATACTGCCAGCCATAGCTATACAGGGTCACGGCGGCGCAGATGCCGGTCACCATCAGGCTGACGATGACGAATTGCAGGCAGAAAAAGAAGATACGGCGGATGATGGACATCGCTCAGGCCTCCTTAACCTGGATCGGGACTATACCACTTCCGTGCCTTTAAGTCGAATGGCCGCTGCGCGGGCTTCCGGCGTGATCTCGGCGCCGGAAAGCATCCGCGCCAGTTCCTCCAGCGCTGCGTCCGGTTCGAGCACGGTGACGGTCGAGCGCACGCTGTCGTCATGCTCGGCCTTGGAGACTTTCAGGTGCTGGTCGCCGCGCGCCGCCACCTGCGGGCTGTGTGTCACCACGATGACCTGCTGGTTCTGCGCCAGGCGCTTGAGCCTCAAGCCCACCGCATCGGCCACCGCGCCGCCGACGCCCTGATCGACTTCATCGAAGATCATGACGGGGCCTACGGTATCCTCACCGCCACGAGACGCCAAAGCCGCCTTCAGGGCCAGGGCGAAACGCGCCAGTTCGCCGCCAGAAGCGATGGCGCCTAAACCACCCCAGTCTGCTCCCGGATTGGTCTTGATCTCGAACTCGACGACATCGCCGCCGGTCTGGCCAAAGCGTTCCGGTTCAAGCGGCCTCAGGGCCACGCGGAAACGCGCCTTGTCGAGCTTGAGCGGCACCAGTTCATTCATCACGGCTGTGGCCAATATCTCACCCGCCTGCATTCGCTTGGCCCGCAAAGTCTCAACAGCCGCGTGGAAGGCCTTTTGCGCCGCGTGCATGGCGATGGTCAGGCGGCCGAGGTGGGCATCCAGGTCCTCGATCTGATTCAGGCTGGCGGCGATGCGCGTGCGTTCCTTCGGCAGGTCCTCGACCAGCACGCCGAGCTTGCGGGCCATGGCGCGCAGGGCGAACAGGCGTTCTTCGACGCGATCCAGTTGCCCCGGTTCGACATCGAGACTATCCGCCGCCTGATCCATCAGGGCCAGGGCCTCGTCGGCCGCGATCAGGGTGCGGTCGAGCGCGTCCGCCGCCGCCGTCAGGCGCGCCAGCACCGGATCTTCCGAGGTGGCCCCCGCCTGCATGGCGCGGGTGCGGGCGTGATCGAGCGCGCGGAAGGCCTTGACCAGCCGTTGCGACAACTGATCGCCGCCGACGGCATTGCGCGCTTCGGCAATATCCTCCAGCGCCCGCTCACCGGCCCCCAGCAGGGCGCGTTCGGAGGCCAGGGTCGCTTCCTCGTCCGGCTGCGGATTGAGGCGGTCGAGTTCCTGAAGGCGCAGGGTCAGGGTTTCCAGTTCGGCCTTGTCGGCGTGTGCGCGCTTCATCAGGTCGCGGTGTTCGTCACGGATGGCCTTCAGCGCCTTCCAGCTTTCGGATACCTGCGCCAGTTCCGGACCATTGGCGCCGTAATTATCGAGCATTCCCAGATGCGAACGGGCATCGAGCAGGCCCACCGTTTCGTGCTGGCCATGGACTTCCAGCAGACTGTCGCCCAAGGCCTTGAGCACCGCCACGCTGACCGGCTGATCGTTGACAAAGGCCTTGGAGCGGCCATCGCGCGACACCACGCGACGCAGCAGCAGGGCCTCACCAGGTTCCAGCGCCAGTCCCTTGTCTTCGAGGAAATCGTACAGCGGGTGGGTGGCCGCGATCTCGAATTCCGCCGTCACCGAGGCCTGCGGCGCGCCATTGCGAATCAGGCCGGTATCGGCGCGCGCACCGGTGGCAAGCCCCAGCGAATCGAGCAGGATCGATTTGCCCGCGCCGGTTTCCCCGGTCAGCACGCTCAGGCCCCGGCGGATATCCAGTTCCAGCCGGTCAACCAGGACCACATCGGCAATCGTCAAACGTGTCAGCATAGGGCACCCTAAGCGCGTTCCGAAAAGTGTAACGCACTTTTCGGTTAAAATGCGCGTTTAGAAAAAGCAAAGAGGCGACCGCCGAATTCCGGCAATCGCCTGATAAGATCACAGAAATGAGAACATTTCAAGAACTGGAATATTTGGGGCGAGAAGTAGCCCCCTCCACCGCTTCGCGGTCCCCCTCCCCCGCTGCGCAGGGGAGGATAAGAATTAGTTGAATTTCCAGAAGCTGAGCCAGCTTTTCTTTTTCTTGAGGTCCGGCGCTTCCGGTCCCTTCTTGCCTTTCGGATCGGGCTTTATGGCCGGCTGCGCGCCTTTTTGGGTCAGCAGCTTGTAGGCTGCGGCATACCAGCGGTCGCCCGGATAGTTATAGCCGAGCACGGCGGCGTTACGCGTCGCCTCGTCATGCAGGCCCATCATTTCGTTGGCTTCGACCAGGCGATACAGCGCCTCCGGCGTATGGCTGGTGGTCTGGTAATCGCTGGCGACCGTCTTGAAGCGGCCAATCGCGGCCAGCGGCTGGTTGTCGTTCAGATACCAGCGGCCGACGTCCATTTCCTTGCCGGCGAGCTGATCCTGCACCATGTCGAGTTTGATGCGGGCGTCCTTGGCGTATTCGCTGTCTGGGTAGCGGCGGACGACATCGTTAAGCAGGCCCCTGGCGCTGTCGGTATAGCCCTGGTCGCGGCCGACATCGACAATCTGTTCAAAGGCGCAGATCGCCTTCATGTAATAGGCGTAGGGCGTCAGCTCGCTGCCCGGATAGAGCTTGATGAACTGATCGGCGGCGGCGGTGGCCTCGGCATAGTGATCCGCCTGATACTGGGCGTAGATGATCATGACGATGGCGCGGCGCGACCATTCCGAATAGGGATGCTGGCGCTGGACTTCCTCGAAATAGTTGACGGCATCGGACCAGCTTTTCTGATCCAGCTTCTGCATGCCGGTCTGGTAGAGCAGTTCCACCGGACGCTCTTCATAAACCAGATGCTCTTTCGATCCCTTGTGCTGGCAGGCCGTCAGACCGGCTACGGAGACGCTGGCCAGCAGAATAACGACAGCCGATTTCTTGAGAAGCCCCACAACGCTCACGTAATCATCCTCTTGATGACAGCCATTAGACCGGCCGCTGAATCTTTGATCGAGGGATACATCTACACGAGCGCAGCGCGCGCGCCAACCGTAATTAACCAGTCAGCCGACATCCGCCAGAGCCGCGCCGCGGGTGACGATGCGGTAGGCATCCGGGCGTGACAGTAGGGCGCGGACCAAGGCATTATTAAGGCCATGGCCGGCGCGGATTCCTTCAAACCTGCCAAGAATGGGCATGCCCAGCACGTACAGGTCGCCGATGGCGTCCAGCGCCTTGTGGCGGACGAATTCGTCGGTGAAGCGCAGGCCGCCTTCGTTCAGGATCACGTCGCCGTCGATGACGATGGCGTTGTCGAGCGAGCCGCCACGCGCCAGACCGGCCTTGCGCAGGGCTTCGACGCCATCGAGGAAGCCGAAGGTGCGCGCCGCCGCCAGTTCCTCGCGGAAGGACTGTTCGGTGATGGCCAGATCGACGGCCTGATGGCCGATGGGCGTGCCCGGAAAATCGATCTCGAAACGGACCTCGAAGCGATCGGCCGGCAGCAGCACGGCGCGCTTGTCACCCTCGATGACTTCGACCGGCGCAAGGATTTCGATGACCTGCTGCGGCATGGCCTGACGGCGGAAACCGGCCTGATCGAGCAGTTGCACGAACGGCATGGCCGAACCGTCCATGATCGGCACTTCGGGGCCGTCCAGTTCAACGCACACATTATCGATGCTCAGGGCGGCGAAAGCGGCCATGACGTGTTCGATGGTCGACACCGAAACGCCGGCGGCGTTGGTGATGACGGTGCCGAGGGTCGTTTTGGTGACATTATGGGCCAGGGCCGGCACGCGGTTATCGCGGTCGGTGACATCGGAACGCACGAAGACAACACCGGCGCCCGCCGGCGCGGAACGCACGATCATACGCACAGGCACGCCCGTATGGAGGCCCATACCGGCGATAATGGCCGCATGGGCCAGGGTCTGTTCGTTCTGATCAGGTAACATAGCGCTCACCTTCTTGCCGCCCCCGCGCACAGTAAAAACTCGGCACAAAAAAAATGCGGGCACATTTCTGGCCCGCATTCGGTATCTCATTTTCAGCGCCGGATCACAAACGAACTTCTATTTCCATTTGTAACGCCTTACTTAATAAGGTTTTAATTAGCGAGGCGCCTTAAGAAAGAAGGGATTTCCAGATCGTCCTCCGTGTCCATGGAAGGCTGGATTTCGGCGCGCGCGGCCGGGTTCAGATTCGACTTGGCCTGAGCCTGGCCCGGCACATAGCGGTCGGCCTCGTCCTGAACGGGCGCGGCCTGGGCTGCCGGCGCGGCGGCGGGGGCGCTCTGGCGCTGCGGGAACAGGCCGCGCCAGAAGGATTCGCGGCCTTCATCCTCCGTATTCAGGCGTGGCGCGGGCTGGCTGGGACGCGGCGCGGCGGTATGGGCATAGGGCGAAGGGCGCTGGATCTGCGGCGCGACCGCCGGACGTGGCGCAGGGGCTGGCGCGGCGGTCACGGGCATTTCCTCGTCCTCGACCATCGGATCGACGATCCGGCTGATGACGCGCGGCTCGGAAACCGGGGCGGCCGCAGGGGCGGGCGCGGCACGTTCCTCAAACAGGCTGGAACGGGCGGGGGCTGAAACTGGCCCGGGTTGCGCCACCGGGGTCACCGGCGCGGCGGCGACCGGCGCCGGACGCGCTTCAGCGGCGGGGGCCGGTGTTGGGGCCGCTGTCAGGGCAGGCGCCGGGGTCGGAGCGGGCGCGGGAGTCGCCGCCGCCGGGGCTTCGGTGCGGCCATAGCCGAGGCCGAAGGTCGGCGGCGGGGTGGTCGCCTTGGCGGGCGTGGCCAGCGGGGTTTGCAGCGCCACGCCATCCATGCCGGTGGCGACGACGGAGACGCGCAGCTTGCCTTCCAGGTTCGGGTCGAAAGCGGCGCCGAAGATGATATTGGCTTCCGGATCGACTTCCGAGGAAATGGCGTTGGCCGCTTCATCGACTTCGTGCAGGGTCATGTCGAGGCCGCCGGTGACATTGACCAGCACGGCCTTGGCGCCCTTGAGCGAGGTTTCGTCGAGCAGCGGGTTCTGGATGGCGTTCTGCGCGGCGAGCAGCGCGCGGTCCTCGCCGGAGGCCTCGCCGGTGCCCATCATCGCCTTGCCCATGTCGGACATGACCGAACGGACGTCGGCGAAATCGAGGTTGATCAGCCCCGGCAGCACCATCAGGTCGGTGATCGAGCGGACGCCGGCGTGCAGCACCTGGTCGGCCATGCCGAAGGCTTCGGCGAAGGTGGTGCGTTCGTTGGCGATGCGGAACAGGTTCTGGTTCGGGATGACGATCAGGGTATCGACATAGCGTTGCAGTTCGGAAATGCCGGCGTCGGCCAGGCGCATCCGGTGGCGGCCCTCGAAGGTGAAGGGCTTGGTGACCACGCCGACGGTCAGGATGCCGCGCTCGCGGGCGCATTTGGCGATGATGGGAGCCGCGCCGGTGCCGGTGCCGCCGCCCATGCCGGCGGTGATGAAGACCATGTGCGCGCCGTCGAGGTGCTCGCTGATCTCGCTGTTGGATTCCTCGGCGGCGGTCATGCCGACTTCGGGATGCGCGCCGGCGCCCAGGCCTTGCGTGATGCCGACGCCAAGCTGAATCCGCGCATCCGTGCGCGAAAACTGGAGCTGCTGGGCGTCCGTATTGGCGACCACGAACTCCACACCCTCAAGGCCGGCTTCGATCATGTTATTGACGGCATTGCCCCCGGCACCGCCCACACCAAACACGACGATACGCGGCTTCAATTCTGTTGCGCGCGGCGCAGAAAGATGAATTGCCATGTTATCCAGTGAACCTTTCACGATCTCTCCCATTCGGGGTGCGAATGGCGCTTTTAGATCCCCGATGCCCAGGGTTCCATGAGACTACGACTATGCTTAACGAATAGTTACCCGATAACTTGAGTCGCCTAAAAAGGAAGTCATTTTGGTAAGATTTTTTAACAGAGATTACCAAAAAGTGACTTTTTGCCCCGCAGTGAGTCCCAAAGGACTCACAAGTGAGTCATTGAGGTTGCGCTTTTCAGCCGGAGGATGAGTCGCGGTTTCCGGAAAGTTAACGCATCGCTTTTGGCAACGGTACGCGGTTAGTGATTCACGCCGCCTACAGATTGCTTTTCAGCCAGTCGATGACGCGGGCGGCAATATTGCCCGCGCCGCCGGAGGGTGCGTCCTTCGGGCCGATCTTGGCGGCCATGATCTTCTTCACCGGCACCACGTCGCGCGGGCCGTAAAGCGTGCGCAGGATCACCCCCGCCGTGGCGGCGAAGGACGGGCCGGCGGCGGCGTCACCCAGGTGCGGCACGCGCATCGGCTTGCCCAGGCGGCACGGCCGGTCGAAGACGCGGATGGCCAGTTCGCGCACGCCCGCCAGTTGCGACGCGCCGCCGGTCAGCACGATGCCGGCGCCCGGTTCGATCTGGACGCCGGAGGCCTTGATCTTCTCGCGCAGCAACTCGAAGGTTTCCTCGACGCGCGGCGCGATGATGCCCTTGAGGATGGAACGCGGCACGATGATCGGCGCGCCGCCGCGATCGTCGCCGCGCGGCGGGGCCTCGACCGTTTCGCGGTCTTCGTGGGCCGAGGCGATGGCCGAGCCGTGCAGGGTCTTGATGCGCTCGGCCCCGGCCAGCGTGGTGGACAGGCCGCGCGCGATATCGGCGGTGACATGGCTGCCGCCGACATTCAGGCAATCGACATGGACCAGGGTGCCGTTGGCGAAGATGGCGGCGGTCGTGCTGCTCGCGCCCATGTCGATGCAGATGCAGCCCAGTTCCTTTTCGTCTTCCTCAAGCGCGGCCACGGCGGCGGCCAGCGGTGCGCAGACAATGGCCTGCACTTCGAGGTGCGCCAGCGCCACGCATTGATTGATATTGTTAAAGACGCTCTCGTCGATGGTGACGACCAGCAGTTCGAGGCCGAGATTGCGCCCGTTCAGGCCGCGCGGATCGCGCACGCCGTACTGGTCATCGACGCTCCACGACACCGGCAGCAGGTGGATGGCGCGGCGGTTGGGGAAGCGGACCTGGGCCAGGGCCGAGGCGATGGCGCGGTTGAGGTCATGGTCGGAAATCGGCTTCAGGCCGAGCGACACCTGCGCCGACACCTTGTGCGAGGCTGTCTGGGCGCCGGGAATGGTGACGCGGACCCCCTGGATCGACACATTGGCCATGGCCTCGGCGCGTTCCACGGCCTGGGCGATGGCCTGCGAGGCGGCTTCCATGTCGATGACCGAACCGGCGCGGATGCCCTTGGACTGGACATAGCCGACGCCGGCGACGCGGATCGACTGGTCCGACTGGCGCGCGCCTTCCGGCCGCATGATGAAGCAGCCGATCTTGGAGGCGCCGAGATCGAGCGAGGCGATCAGCCCTTGCGAAGCGGGCGGGCGGGCGGTGGCTTCCCCGCCGGCGACAAGCGCGGGCCGGGCGGTTTTCGCCAGTTCCGGATTGAGGGCGGCGGCTTTGGCGTTCTGGCGATCTTCAAATCTGGACATGAGTTTCTACTTTGTCAGACTTAGGGGAGGACGACGGCGGCGGGCGGTGACGCGGGATGCGCTTCAAGCGGCACCACGAGGAGGGAATCGGGATCGAGCAGGTCGATGGAGGCGAAGCCCTGATCGAGCACGCGCTGCTGCGTCATCAGCACGTCGAGCCGGGCGAGCGCCTGCTCCTGGTTGAGCGCCGGCAGCTTGATGACCGCGCCGTTCTTGAGCAGGATGTTCCAACGGCGCGTGTTGACGCGTTGCAGGGCGTAGGTCTTGTCCAGCAGGGCCGGACGCTGACGCATCAGTTCGATAATGGCCGGCGCGGCCTCGTTGGCGCCCTCTCCCACCACAAACGGCAGGCTGGTGAAAGCCATGGCCTGGGCCTCAGGTATGATATTGCCTTCATCATCGATGACGGTGCTCTTGCCGTTATGCTGCCAGACGGCCAGGCGCGGACGCTCGACGACCTCGACGATCAGCACGCCGGGAAACTGGCGGCGGATGGTGGCCGATTTTACCCAGCCGACATTCTCGACATCTTTCTGGACCTTGGCGAGATTCATCAGGGCGAAGGGCTGGTCCTTCTCGAATTTGAGCGCCCTGCGGATATCGGGCGAAGCAATCGGGCTGACATTGATAAGCTGGATTTTTTGCAGTTTCAGGCCGATGGAGGCCATGCGGGCATCGGCGAAACGGGTGACCGCGCCGCCCAGGGCCTCGGCGCGGTGGCCGGTCAGGAGCACGACGGAGAGAAGCCCGACAATGATGAAAACCGCCAGCCAGGCCGTCAGTTCGTTGGGCATGTGAACCGTGCCGATCACGCTGCCCTTGCCAGCCGGCATTCCCTTGCGGCTGCCGGAGCGGTTATTGGCGCGCGGCTTGCCGCCGGCGCGGGCCGCGGGCCTGGCCGGTTTCGTGTCGGCGGGGCTGGCTTGTCGTCTGCCACCACGAACGACAGCGGGCATGGGCACTCTCCAATTCATCCTGACCACGCCTTCTGTGGTCAAAGTCGGTCCGGAAAAGAGCGCATCCCGCCGCGCGCTCGATCAAGCACGCTTCGTCAACACTCCCGCCCGGCTGGTAAGCGCCTATAAAAGCCTGAACGTCCTTAATAGAGTGATAACGGGCAGGATATTTGTAAGGAAATTGTAACGATATTTTGCGAGGGCGCGGCCGGCTATCAGGGGAGAAGGTGACACCCAGCAGCGGGTAAGGGGTGGTAGCCGCAAGCGCTTGCGATTTCCATCCCCTCACCCCTGCCCTCTCCCCTTCTAGAAGGGGAGAGGGGGAAGAAAAGGGAAGCGCCCGGACGGATCGACATTCAGCGTATTTCCGGTTATTACCGTATCTTATACCTCCCCGTTTACGGGGTGGGGGACCGCACAAAGCGCTAGATACGGTGGGGCTGCCGGCTTGTACGTTTACCGGTCATGAGTGGATTATAGATTTACCAATTCATGTTGTCGGAAGCGCAGGCTTCCGTATTGACGGCGACACCCCCACCACCACATCTCCCTGCGGTCGTGCGCCCCCCTTCCCACAAGTGGGGAGGTATAAGAAAGGGGGGAGTTGTGAAATGGCGAGTTGGGCTAGTGGGCTTCGACCTGGAAACAGCCCCAGCCGTCGTTGCGGCCGCCGAGCGGCGTGGCGGCGTCCTGCAATTCGTCTTCAAAAGCGGTGATGGCGGCGTGATCCGGCGCCATGTGGTGAATGACCTGCACATTCCATTTACCGAAGTTGAGATCGATCACGTTGTCGGGATCAATCTCCCACGGACCGTAGTCCACCTCATAGCCCTTTTCGGCAAAAATCACGCAGAAGGCCTTGGCCGATTCTTCATCATTGAATAACAAAGAGAAATCGATATCGCGCGCCACGGACAGATCGTCGCCGTCGGCTTGCATGGCGCGCAGGACATCGCCGGTTTCATCGGCGGGAAAATCGATTGGCATGGCTAACTCCAAATAAAAAAGGCGAGTGAGACATCTCACCCGCCCTTTATCATATACTGACGCAAACGCTACTCGGCGATCACCGGCACACTGGTCGGGGCCGGCGCCGGGGCGTCCGTTTCCGGCACGGCGGAATTGGCGCTCAGTTCGATCGCCACGCCGGTATCCTCATCGCGGACGATTTCCTCGCCGTTGAGAATTTTGGCGATTTCGTCACCCGTCAGGGTTTCGAGATCGAGCAGGGTCTTGGCCAGGCGGTGCAGACCGTCGAGGTTTTCCGTCAGGATGCGCTTGGCGTCCTCATAGCCGGTATTGATCAGGCGCTTGACCTCTTCGTCGATCTTTTGCGCCGTCGCTTCGGAGACATCACGGCCCAGCGCGCCGTATTCGTCCTCGCCCTGCTTGTAATCGACAAAGCCCAGTTCGTCCGAGAAGCCCCAGCGCGTCACCATCGACTTGGCCAGGCGCGTGGCGGCCTGGATATCGGAAGAGGCGCCGGAGGTGATGTTATCCTTGCCCATGATGATTTCCTCGGCCACCCGCCCGGCCATCATAATGGCGAGGCGCGAGGTCATCTGGGTGAAGTTCATCGAATAGCGGTCGCCTTCCGGCAACTGCATGACCATGCCGAGCGCCCGGCCGCGCGGGATGATCGTCGCCTTGTGGACGGGATCGGCCTGCGGGGTTTTCAGCGCCACGATGGCGTGGCCGCCTTCGTGATAGGCGGTATTCTTCTTTTCCTCTTCGGACATGGCCATCGATTTGCGTTCCGCGCCCATCATCACCTTGTCCTTGGCGTCCTCGAAATCGCGCATCGTCACCAGTTTCCGGTCCTTGCGCGCCGCCATCAGGGCGGCTTCGTTGACCAGGTTGGCGAGATCGGCCCCGGAGAAGCCCGGCGTGCCGCGCGCGATCACCTTGACATCGACATCGACGGCCAGCGGCACCGGCTTCATGTGGACGCGCAGGATGGCTTCCCGGCCGGTCAGGTCGGGGTTCGGCACGGTCACCTGACGGTCGAAACGGCCGGGACGCAGCAGGGCGGAATCGAGCACGTCAGGCCGATTGGTGGCGGCGATCATGATGATGCCTTCATTGGCCTCGAAACCGTCCATCTCGACGAGAAGCTGGTTGAGGGTCTGCTCGCGCTCGTCGTTGCCGCCGCCATGGCCGGCGCCGCGATGACGGCCCACCGCGTCGATTTCATCGATGAAGATGATGCACGGCGCGTTCTTTTTCGCCTGCTCGAACATGTCACGGACGCGCGAGGCGCCGACGCCGACGAACATTTCAACGAAATCCGAACCGGAGATCGAGAAGAAGGGCACCCCCGCCTCACCGGCCACGGCGCGGGCCAGCAGGGTTTTACCGGTGCCCGGCGGGCCGACCAGCAGGGCGCCTTTCGGAATCTTGCCGCCCAGCTTCTGGAACTTCGACGGGTCTTTCAGGAAATCGACGACTTCCTGCAGGTCTTCCTTGGCTTCCTCGACGCCCGCCACCTCGTTGAAGGTGACGCGGTTCTTGTGCTCGGTCAAAAGCCGGGCCTTGGACTTGCCGAAGCCCATGGCCCCGCCGCGTCCGCCGCCCTGCATCTGACGCATGAAGAAGATCCAGATGCCGATGATCAGGATGACCGGCAGAAGCGTGGTGAGCACGTTCATCAGTATGCCGGCCTTGCCGCTCTGGATGACGGTCTTGACATCGGCGGCGATCAGGGCCTGATCCAGCGCCGTGTGATCATAGGCCGGAATGACGGCGTGGAATTCGCCGCCATTGGCCAGATTGCCGCGCGCCTCGTCGTTATGGATGGTGATATCCTTGACCTGCTTGTTCTGCACGCTGGTCAGGAGATCGGAATAGGCCAGTTCCGTGGTCTTCTTGGCGTCAGGCACCAGTGCGCCATGATTGGTGTTCATGACAACGTAAATGCCCAGCAAAAAAGCCAGTATCACGCCGATAATCGCCATGGACTTCAGGTTCATGCCAGTGTCTATCCTCAATAAGGCCCCGGACGGGCCGCCCCTCCACGGGGTTTTCGTAACATTACCTGCTCATATAGGATGCGGCGAGCGGTTTCGCTACACGTCATTTATCCGCATAAGAACGCAATCGTTTTTTGCGCGTTTTACAGCGCTTTCCGTCGGGATCAATCCCAGGGCGGCATAAAGCCGCGGCATCACCAGACAGGCCGCCTGAAAACCGCTGCCATCCGACGGCAGATACACATTTTGATCGCCGCCGGGTTCATCCGGCGCAAACACGGGCTGGTTGCCGCGCAGGGCTTCCGGCAAGCCTAGAAGCGCCTCCCGATCGGATTTGGAAAGCCCTGCGCGCGCACTGCCCGAAGGCCCGACATGGCCGGACCGCGACGACACCACTTCAAACCGGCCGTCCCACACGGATGTTTCTCCTGCCCGCACAGGCACAAGGCGACGGCCATTGCGTCCGATATCCCCTGTCTCGCGGCAGATCGTGACAAGCCCTTCCCACCGGCGGAGGCGCGCGCCGGCAAGGGTAAGGCTTTTCCCGGAAGGCAGGCGCGCGGCCAAGCCTTCCACCTTTTCCTGCTTCGGCAACCGGTCGCCGCCGCCGGCGCAGACCGCCGCCGCCGCCAGCAGCCTGAGCGCCGTTTCCCGCGGCAAGGCATCGAGCGCACCGTCTTTCAGGGCGATCAGGCCAAGCGGGCCGAAGGTTTCGGGCATATGCAGCAGGTCCCGCATCCGGGACGCCGGGATCAGGGAGTCCCTTTCCAGGGCTTTCGTTGCCAGGGGCTTGTCATACAAGGCTTTTCGCGTTCGGGCGCGCAGCGAATCCGGGTTGTCATTGGCCGGGTCATCGATCCAGCCGGCGCCGATGCCGTGCAGATAATCACGCAAGGCTTCCCGGCGGATATTCACGAACGGGCGGTAAAGGAAAATGCCGCGCCCTTCCGGCCAAACCGGCGAGGGCGACCACGCCCTGGGCGCGCCGACATTGGACCCCTGCCCCCGCATGGCCTGGGCTTCCGCGATATCATCGGCGGTATGGGCCAGGCAAAGAACCGCAATGCCCTTCCCGCGCGCCGCTGCCGCCAGCAGGCGGTGCCGCGCCAGCCGCGCCGCCGCCGCCAGGCCCGTCAGGGGCTTTTCGCCACGCCAGTGAAGCGCCGTAAATCCCGCGCCGACACGCGCCGCATGATCCGCCACCGATTGCGTCCATTGCGGGCTGGAAGGATTCAGGCCGTGATCGACGCAAAAGACTTCCAGCGGTCGCGTCTTCAGGCTTTTGCGGTTCCATTCCGCCAGCGCATACAGCAGCGCCACGGAATCGCCGCCGCCGGAAACGGCCACGCCGATTGGCCCTTCACCATCGAGACGGGCGGCAAAGTCAGGGAATTTGAAAAGCAGTTTGGAGATGATACTCACAGCCCACAAGACAACGTGATTTCATTGAACCACGAATGAACACGAATAGACACGAATGATTTAGAGCGCAATGCGGTAAAGTGTGCGGTAGTTCGGATCAATTGCACGCCAGAACTAAAACTTAGATCGGGTATTTTGCTTTCATTAAAACGCCCGATTTAGAGAACAATACGTTCCCATTCCAGCCTTGCATGTCTGAAATTCAGGATAATTCCGACGGAAAGGCCCGTGATTTTCAAATAGTTGATAACCTGGCCGCGTTTGATATTCGTGATCCGGTCAATGCACTTCACTTCGACTATGATTTGTTCGTAAGCAATAATGTCCGGAACAAAATCGCCGACATTAATCGTCTTGTAAATTACCGCGAAGCGGCTTTGCAAACGGCAAGGAATGCCCCGCAGGCCGAACTCGACGGCCAGGCTGCGCTCATAAGGCTTTTCCGTCAATCCATGACCCAGATTGTTCAGCACTTCCAGAGCGGACCCCACGATATTGAAAGACTTCCTCTTTCAGTCTTAATTCGTGTTTATTCGTGTCCATTCGTGGTTTTTTGCCAATCGATATTCCCGTCAGGCCGCCCCGCACCTGTTCTTGTCTTTCAATGTCTTGGCCTGGTTGCGCATCTCATTGGTGGAGAGTTTGGCGTAGACCTTATCGAACTGAGTCAGGGTGGCGCAGACATCCGCCGGGCGATTGCTGTCATTCAGCGATTGGGCCAGCTTCACGGTGGCTTCCGGCGCCCATGAGGTCTTGGGCCAGCCCTTGAGCGAGGTGGCGTAGGCCGATACCGCGCCGGACGGATCGCCCCTCATGGCGCGGACCTGCCCCAGCCGGAACCAGGCTTCCGGTGTCTGTGACGATTGCGGCCAGGCGGTGGTAAAGGCCTCGAAGGCGCGCCCGGCGTCATCGGTCTGCCCCGAAGTCATCAGGCTGAACGCCTGGTCGAAATCGCCCTGGGCGCTGCCGGTCGAGGCCGGTGGCGGCGGGGGCGGCGCCAGTTGCGCATCCAGGTCCTTCAGGTGGGCATCGGCCAGGTCGGCGCGCTTGGTCAGCGTGTCCATGCGGGCGTTCTGGTTATTGAGCGCCTGTTGCAGCAACTGGTTCTGATGCTGCAATTCCTCAACCTGCCCGATCAGGGTGGTGATCGATCCGGCCTGCTGATCCAGCTTGCGCGCCTGGCTGTCGACGGTCGCCTGAAGCGCCACTACTTCGGGATCCGGCTCGATCAGGATCGGCGGCGCGCCTTTCTTGTTCTCGACCCGCGACACGGCCCGCTCCAGCTTGCGGACATTGCGGTCCAGCTTTTGCAGCTTCTTGGCGTCCCACACCGTATTGTCGGTCGGTTGCTGGCCGGGGATTTCCTTGTCGTCCTCATCATCGAATATCTGGGCATGCGCCCCGGCCGGCGCGAAGGCCGACAGGGTAATCGTCGCCACAGGCAGGCAAAGGGGCAGGGAAAGCGCCAGGATGGACAGGCCGGCCGCCGACTTACTGCGCAAATCCTGGTTGCGCGAACCCTGGCCACCAAATCCGCGACGCGTGAATTTCTTGTCCGTCATATGCCTGACCGCCCTCTACTCGGTATCGGAATTTATCACATAACTAACAACATAGTCGGGCTGAAATAAGACGCAAATCCTAAATTGCATCCGGAGGCATAAAGGGCGCGGACCGGATGGCCGCGCCCTTTGATACCATTCCGATGACCGGCTTATTGCGAGGCGGCCAGGCTGTCGTTCTTCACCCAGCCGATATTGTCGTTGTCGTCGGCCACTTCCCAGTACATGCCGTCCTTGTTGCCGGTCGGGTAAACGGTCAGCCCCACCGGCAGGGCGCGCACGACCTTGCCCGTCGGGTTCGGCGCGGAACGCAGGGTGGTCGCGGTCTGGACGGTGAAGCTGCGGCTTGGCGCGGCTTCCTTGCCGCCTATATCGACGCCGCCGAGATTATTGACCATTTCCGCATAGGCGACGATGAAGGCCTGCGTCACGATCTTGCCGATGTCGGTATCTTCGTAACCACCGCCGACCGCGCCGCCGAAGCCGATGCCGCCGCCGGCGCCCCAGCTCAGGTCGTTTTTCGCGGCATGGCCTTCAAAGGAATTGGATTCCGAGGTCCGCACATCGGTGAGCGACAGGACGACATCCGCCTCGCTCTTCTTGGTGCGGAAGCCGCCGACAAGCGCGCCCGCCCGGCCGCCGACCAGACCGCCGATCAGGCCCGCCGCCCCGCCGCCGCCCGTATTGGAATCGGCGCTGCCGACCTCGGCCACCAGAACGAAATCCGCCGCCTTGATCTGGCCCTTGCCGACATTGGAGCCGCGTTGCAGCCCCAGATTACCGCCGATCTCGCGCTCACGCGCCGCCGCGTCCATGCCGGCGCCGCGATCGACCAGGGAAAAACAGCCGGATTTCTGGACAATCACCTTCAGCAGCTTTTGCGGCGCGGCCAGGCTGTTATTGGTCCAGCCCGACGCATCATCGCCATTGACCACGGAGATGGTGCCGAGCTTGGCCTGGCAACGCGGCAGCTTGCTCATCATGTCGTCCTGCGTTTGCTGGGCCTTGCTGGCCTTAGCCTGGGCAAGGGCCGGCCCGGTGACGGCCATGCCAAGGACGGCGGCAAACGCCGCACCGGTCAGCGCGCCCTTACGGATGGAATTGAAAGTCATGGAAAAGCTCCCCAATGGTCAGCCATTAAAGCAAGAATGAATACCGGCGGATCGGAAAGATATACCGTCCGCGCGATCAAACCGGAAATGTGATAAATACGCGAACGCCACGCGCCGACGCCGGGAATGAACAGCCCTGCTCAACAGCCCCAAAACGCATCATGCCTCCCGACCTTACGGCCAGGAGGCATGAGTTTCAATCCAAAAAACCAGTGGGTGCGGCTTATTGCGCGCCCGAGGTCAGGCTGGTGTGGGCGTTGCGGTTTTTCGCCCAGGCGTCTTCACCCGAACCGTTGTCGATCGGGCTTTCCTTGCCATAGGAGATGGTCGAGATGCGGCCCGCGGCCACGCCCCTGCCGGCCAGGAAGTCCGAAACGGCCTGGGCGCGGCGGGCGCCAAGGGCGAAGTTGTATTCACGGGTGCCGCGTTCGTCGGCATTGCCTTCGATGCGGATATTGACCTGCGGATAACGGACGAGCCAGGCGGCCTGCGCGGCCAGGATGCCCTGCGCGTCAGAGCGGATGTCGGAGGAATCGGTGTCGAAATAAACGCGGTCGCCGACATTGACGACGAAATCCTGCTGCGAGCCGGGAACGATGCCGGGCAGCGGGGTCTGGGCCACCGGCGGCTGCGGAGCCGGTTGCGGCGTCGGTTCAGGCGCCGGCGCCGGCGTCGGTTCGACGGCGGGCTTCGGCTTACTGGTACAGGCCGCCATAGACGCCATAACCAGGGCCATTACGGCAAACTTTGCTACGGACTTGGTCGATACCATGGTGTTGAATCCTCTCATTCAATTTTCAATACGTGATGTATCTCACTGTCTTGTGACGGGATTATGCACAAAACTTATAAAGATACGATGATATGCCTATTAACTTTTGTCAAACGAGCGTTGTCATTTTTCCAGAGAACTGGATATTTTTTTCATCTTGCGGTGAAATCAGGCAATTCTAGGACCAAACTACCACGCATCTCATGAATTTTCGGTTGGCGAACCTGGTTATCCAATCCTTATCAACACTTATAGATATAAAGCGTTTATCTATTTCAGCCGCGGTGACCAGGCCGGTTAGGTGCGCGCCGCCGGGATAGGGCGACACTTCAGGTTTTGTGCCCTCTCCCTATTTCAGCCGCGGTGACCAGGCCGGTTAGGTGCGCGCCGCCGGGATAGGGCGACACTTCAGGTTTTGTGCCCTCTCCCTATTTCAGCCGCGGTGACCAGGCCGGATCGGAAGCGCCGCCGGGATAGGGCACGGCACGCTCGACACGGCCGGTCACCTCGACCATCCAAAGCGACGGATTACCGCCCTGGGATTCGCGGAAGAACATGATGTAGCGGCCATTGGGCGCCCAGGTCGGCCCTTCTTCCAGATAGGATGAGGTCAAAAGCTTGGCATTGCCGCCGCCGGCATCCATCACCCCGATCGAGAAACGGCCGCCCGACTGCTTGGTGAAGGCGATCATGTCGCCCTTGGGCGAGAAGACCGGCGTGGAATAGGAACCGCCGCCGAAGGTGATCCGGCGCACATTGCCGCCATTGGCGTTCATCAGGTAGATTTGCGGCGAGCCGCCCCGGTCGGAGGTGAAGGCGATCGTGCCGCCATCGGCCGAGAAGGACGGCGAGGTATTGATGGCGCCGCCGCTGGTCAGTTTGGTCAGGCCGCGGGTGCGCAGGTCCATGACATAGATATTGGTGGCCCCGCCCTGACTGACCGAGAAGGCCAGCTTGGAGCCGTCGGGCGAGAAGCGCGGCGCGAAGGCCATGCCCTTGATCTGGCCCACGGCTTCCTGACGGCCGGTTTCAAGATTGTAGATATAGATGCGGGCGCTGTCGGCGGTCAGGGCCATATAGGCGATTTCCTGGCTGTCGGCGGAGAAACGCGGGGTCATGACCTTGGTGTTGTTGCCGGCCACCGGCAGATAAGAGGGATTGGCCCCGTCCTGGTCCATGATGGCCAGGTGCTTGACGCGCGCCGTTTTGTAGCCGCTTTCGGCCACGAACACGATGCGGGTATCGAAATAGCCTTCCTGGCCGGTCAGTTTTTCATAGATGGCGTCGGCGATCTTGTGGGCGATGCGGCGCCAGTTTTCCGGCGTGGCGGTCAGGGACTGGCCGAGAAGCTGGTTCTGCGAGAAGATGTCCCACAGGCGGAAATCGACCTGCAGGCGGCCGTCGGCGTCGACAAAGGCGCGGCCGTTGCTGAGATACTGGGCGTTGATCGTTTTCCAACTGGCGAACTCCGGCTGGACGGCGACATCGGGGTTCTGCTGGATGAAGGCGGCCGGATTGATCGGCGCGAAATAGCCGGAGCTTTCCAGATCGTTCATCACCACCTTGGAAATCTTGTTACCGAGATCACCGCCGGAAGCATCATTGCCACCGATGGCGATGGCGATCGGCAGGGGCTGGATATTGCCCTGATCGACCGTGCCCGTCAGTTCCCCCTGCGCATAGGCGCAGCTGGGGGCGAAGGCGGGCGCGCACAACAGTAAAAGCGCGCCGGACACCGCCGCCAAAATTTTATTCATCAGTCGCATATCTCGCTCCTTTGGTCGGGACGGGCCGCTCACCAGCGTCGCTGTCAGCGTCCCTGGCAGGCCTTTCGGGCATCAAAAATAATTTTCAGCGGACGGTTATAGAGGCCGTCGGGCAGGTCGATGAACGCGTTGGGCTGGCCTTTATTGACAGCCGCCAGCGCCAGATTAGCGCCCGCCTGCCACACCGGATCGTTGCGTTTGTTGACCCATTCCGGCCCATCGGTAACACGGCCGTTGGGCGAAAGTGTGAAGCGGATTTCCGGCGCCACGTCCTGGCTGCCCGGCACGTCGCAATTGAGCAGCCACAGCTTGTTGAGCCGTTGGGTCAGGGCGTTCATCTCGGTTTTCAGGCCGGCGTCGGCCGGGCCGGACCCCACAGCCGACTGGCCGGTCGTCTTCTGCGTGCTGGCCGAAGGGGCGCGTCGCGTCGGGGCCTGGGACGGCGTGGCGGCGAGACGGCTGAGGAGATCGTCCTGCGGCTTGGCCTTGGGTTCGGGCTTGGCGGGCGTCGGTTTCTTCGCCGGCGTTGGCTCCGGCTTTTTCAGGCCGTTCTTGTCGGGCGGCACGGGCACGGGCTTCGGCGGAGCCGGTGTCGGCTTGGCGGCCGGCTTGATCGGCTCAGGCACCGGTTGCGGCGGGGTCGGTACAGGCTGCGGCGGCACGGGTTCGGGCTGCGGGATCGGTTCCGGCGTCTTGACCGCCAGTTCGTCGACCGGCGCTTCCGCCATCTGGCGGCTCGGCATGTCGGAAATGATCGTCACCGGCACCGACGCCACCTTCACCGGCGGCGGGTTCAGTTGCAGGCTGATGAAGGCAAGCAGGATCAGGCCGGCATGCAGCAGCAGGGAGACGATAAAGGACGGTCCGAACTTCTTCATGCGTCTATGGGGTCGTGCTTTCGGGTTGCGCGGCGGTGGCCGCCGGCGTCTTGCCCATGGTGTCGGTGACGAGGCTGATCCGGGTGAAACCGGACGCGGACAGCTTGCCCATGACACGGGCGACGGCTTCCCAGGTCGCATCGCCAGACCCCCGGACATAGATCTGGGTTTCGGTATCGCCGCGGGTAATGGCCATGAGGCGCGGCGCCATCTGGTCGTAGCTCGCCGGATCGTCATTGACATAAAGCTGGCCGGTCTTGTCGATCGACACGGTGACCGGTTCGCCCTCGTCTTTCAGCGCGGCAGCCTCGGTCTTGGGCAGGTTGATCTTGATGCCCGAATTGAGCAGCGGCGCCGAGATCATGAAGATGATCAGCAGCACCAGCATGACGTCCACCATCGGCGTGACGTTGATTTCCGACAGGGCGGCGCGGCGGCGCGTGCGGCGTCCGCGGCGGCTGCCTGAACCTCCTCCTGAACCTCCCATGGCCATGGATCAGCCCCCCAGCTTGTCGCCGAGGCGGCGGGTCAGGGACACCATCAGTTCGTCGGCAAAACCCTCCATGCGGGCGGTGAAGCGCGCCACTCGGGCATTGAACAGGTTGAAGGCGATATAGGCGGGAATGGCGGCGAACAGGCCCATGGCGGTGGCGAACAGCGCTTCCGAAATGGCCGGAGCCACGGTGGTCAGGTTGGTGTCGCCCTGGCTGGCGATGGCCGAGAAGGCGTTCATGATGCCCCAGACCGTGCCGAACAGGCCGACGAACGGCGACGCCGTGGCGATGACCGCCAGGATGCTCAGGCCGTCCTCGATGCCATCGGCTTCATTGGCGATGATGTGATTCATTTCGCGGTCCACCTGAGACACCAGCAGGTCGCCCTGGGCGGCGCTCAGGGATTTGCCCTTGTAATCCTTCCAGGCGGACGTGACGGAAACCAGCAGTTTCTGGAACGGTTCCTTCGGCTGGGTGCCGAGCGTGGCGGCGATATCATCGAGCGCGCGGCCCGAATTGAGCGCGCCCTCGAAGCCGTCGGCCTCCTTGTTGACGCGGCCGAGCGCGCCGGTCTTCTGGATGATGATCGCCCACGACCACAAGGACGCCAGGGCCAGGCCCACCATGATCACCTGGACCACGATATCGGCGTGCAGGAAAAGGCTGACGAAGTTCAAGGCGCCGGGCAGGCTGTCGGTGGCTGAGCTGGCGGCGGAACTGACGCTCATGTCGCATCCCCAAAATTAAAGTTAATCCGAATAGTGAATCTGCAATGCGCCGTACCATGCCCGAAGAACGGCGACATTTCTATGGCGTCGGAACAGAAAATTGCGCTTTTACAGCGCCTTTTCCCCGGCCCGCGCCTTTATGGCGGCCTGCAGGTCTTTCGGCAGGCGTTTCGGCCGTCCCTTCAGATCGATGCAGACGACCTGGACCTGGGCTTCGGCCAGCTTTTGACCGTCGCGCTCCAGCCATTGATCAAGACTGAAGCTCGCGCCGCGCACGGCGTTCAGGCGGCTTTTGACGCACACCAGGTCATCGATCCGCGCCGGCGACAGGTAGCGGATATTGATGGCGCTGACGGCGAAGGCCAGCGGTTCATCGAGCGCGGCGAGCTGGTGGTGGTGGACGCCGATCAGCCGCATGTATTCGGAGCGCCCGCGCTCGAAATATTTGAGATAGTTGGCGTGATAGACGACGCCGGAAAAGTCGGTGTCCTCGTAATAGATGCGCACCGGGAGTTCGTGATGATCGCCGTCGATGCGGCCGGAGAGGTCTTGGCTCTGAAGGTTTGGGGTCATCCGGCTGTTTTAGCGGGAGTGATTGAAAAAAGGAAGGTTCGTGGTCAAACCTACGGCCGGTCCAGCAGCGCGCAGATGTGCGCTCGCATACCGTCTTCGGTCCGGCTACCTTTGCGGGTGAACTCGATATAGCGGCCCTTGTTATTCTTTGGACCGCCATAGGGCTTCCAGTCATCCAGTCCCTTGCGATTCGGATCGCCGGTTTTGGCGAACTGCACCCAGTAATCCATCAGCGGCGGCCAGCGGTCCGGCTTCACGTCGTTCGGGCGGCCATTGAAGACGAAGCTCAGTTCCGAGCCGTGATGGACATCGGTTTTGGGATCGGCGTCGATATCGAGCTGATACAGCCATACCGGCTGCCCGGCGGCGGTCGCCTGGCGCGCCATCCAGTCCGCCGGACAGCGCAGCATGAGATCGGTCGAGAGTTGCAGCGCCACATCGCCCAGAACCTTATCCGGCTTCGGCGTCTTGTCGATATCGAGTTTGTAGAACCGCAGGGCCTTGCCGCGGTCTTCGCCGAAGCGTGTGGCGATGGCGCCGTAAAGCGAGGTGCTGACATCGGCCAGCATGAGTTCGCGCGCCGAGATGCCGATGATCAGCGGCACCCTGACCCCCTCGCCGGCCCTGAAGATATCCGCCGGCGATTTCGGCAGCACATAGCCATCGATCGTCGCCTGATCCCAGATAAAACCGGCATCCTCCATCGGCGGCGAGAGTTTGTCACCGGCCTGTTGCAAGGTCATGGCGGGCGCCTGGCGCAGGTCGGCCAGGGCCTTCGCGCTGGCGGCCGGAGCGTTGCTGAACAGTTCGGCCAGTTCGATGCCGAGCGTTTCGTTTTGCGCAAGCGAGCGCGGCGCGAAACCGAACTGCGGCGTGCCGCTTTCCTCGATGGCCTTGCTGAACAGGCCGCGCGCCAGCGGTGAGGCCAGCAGCAGACCGACATCCTGCCCGCCGGCGCTATGGCCGAAGATCGTCACATTATCCGGATCACCGCCGAAACTTCTGATATTGGCCTTCACCCATTGCAGGGCCTTTATCTGGTCCATCAGGGCGTAATTGCCGGACGCGCCGTTTTGCTCCGCCGTCAGGGCCGGATGCGACAGGAAGCCGAAGACGCCAAGCCGGTATTGCAGGGTGACCAGCACCACATCGCGCTTGCCGAGGTCGGAAGAAATAGTGCCCTCGCCCGCGCCGGCGCGATTGGCGCCGCCATGAAAGAAGACCATCACCGGTTTTTTCGCGCCACGATCCAGCGACGGCGTGCGGATTTCGAGATAGAGGCAATCTTCCGAACTGGCCTGCGAGATTTTGCTCTGCCAGCCGTAATCGGCCTGCAGGCAACCTGGCGCGCTCTCTTTGCTGAAGCGAACACCCGCCCATGCTGGCACATCCTGCGGCGGGGTCCAGCGCAAGGCGCCAACCGGCGGCGCAGCGAAAGGCACGGCCTTGAAGGCGAAGGTGCCGTCGCTCCATGCCTCGCCGCCGATCTGTCCGCCGGAAACCGGCACAATGACGCCGGGCTTTGGTCCCGCTGATAAGGGAGCCTCAATCTGCGGCATGGCCGGAGATACATAGGGTTGCGTATCAGATTGCGCGGTTGATACGGTAGCCGGCTGAACGGGCTTCGCTGATTTATTCCCCGGCAGCACCATGCGGTAACGGCCATCCGGTCCGCGCACCGGTTCCTGAGCGGCGGCCGGCAGGGCAATGATCAGCGCCAGCAGACAAAAACCGGCCAGCCCCGCCTTCACCTTAGTGGCCTTGCGCCCAGAGATAGGCCGCGCCGCGCACGCCGGAGGAATCGCCCCATCTGGCGGGCACGAAACGGGCTTCCCAGCGGTCGGTGAAGACCAGCGGCTCTATGCGCGACGGCAGGCGGCTATAGATTTCCGGTACGTTCGACATGCCGCCGCCGAACACGAAAACGTCCGGGTCGAGGATATTGACGACCACCGCCAGCGCCTGCGCCAGGCGGCGAATCCAGCGGTCGAAACAGGCTTCGGCCTCGGCGTCACCGGCGCGCATGGCCGATATGATCTCTTCGCCCTTGAGCGACCGGCCGGTGACGGCGTGGAAATCGCGGGCGAAGCCGGAGCCGGAGATCCAGGTTTCCAGACAGCCGTGCAGGCCGCACCAGCATTTCGGACCGGGATTTTCTTCCGGCAGGGGCCACGGCAGGGGAATATGTCCCCATTCGCCGGCCAGGCCGTTGGCGCCTTCAACCAGATGGCCGTTGACGACCACGCCGCCGCCGCAGCCGGTGCCGATAATGACGGCGAAAACATTGGCCGCGCCGGCGCCGGCGCCATCCTTGGCCTCGCTGAGGGCCAGGCAATTGGCGTCATTGGCCAGACGGACCGGCTGGCCAAGACTGGCTTCGAGATCGGTCCGGAAAGGGCGGCCGTTGAGATAGGTTGAATTGGAATTGCGCATCAGGCCGTGACGCGGCGAAGCCGAACCGGGCGAACCGATGCCGATGGTCTTGCCGCCGAGGCCGGGCTGTTTGGCGCGGGCTTCCGCCTCGACGCGGGCGATCAGGTCACGGACCAGGATCAGGGCGGCGTCATAATTACCGGGGTTTGGTTCCCTGTGCCGGGCCAGGAACTCACCGGACGGCGACAACGCCGCCGCCTCGATTTTCGTTCCGCCAAAATCCACACCGATATGCAACATGCTTCGCCTCAACCCCGAATTTTCTTATTTTTATTTTATTTAATCGCAAAAGCAAACCCCTGAAAACACCGGGCAGGCATTTTCAGGGGCTTTTTTCAGGCGTTGGTATTAGTGACCGCCGGTCACGCCTTCTTCGATGACGTGGGTCGGCGCCTTGCGGCAAGCGAACGAGAACCACAGCACGTAGATGTAGCAGATCAGCGGGGCGATAAAGCCCATAGACATGGAACCGGTCAATTCCTGGATTTTGGCGAAAGCAAGCGGCAGAACTGCGCCGCCAGCGATAGCCAGGCAGAGCAAGCCCGACGTCGCCGATGTCGGCGCGGTCGAACGTTGCAGTGTCAGGGTAAAGATGGTCGGGAACATGATCGAATTGAACAGGCCGATCAGCAGGGCGGCGAAAGCCGGAATCAGGCCCGTCGTCACCGGCACGGATGTCAGGATGACGTTGATCATGCCGGTTGGCTCGGAAGGCACCATATCCTTGGTGAAGATGACGACCAGCGACAGGGCGATGGCGCCGACCGCCACGAGCGTCAGCATGATATAGTCACGCACGAACTTCAGCAGGGCGGAACCGGCGAAACGGCCGATCATGGCGAACAGCATGTAGTAGGTGGTGAGGTGGCCCGCCGACTGGGCTTCGAGGTTGAGAATCTGGGTTTGCTCGAGGAACAGCAGCAAGTTCAGCGAAATAGCGACTTCGGCGCCGACATAAAGGAAGATGCCGATCGAGCCGAGATTGGCCCACTTGGAACCCAGGGCGCTGAACGGCGACACCAAGTGGCCGGTCTTGGGGGCGGCGTCGGTGATCTTCTGACGGACCAGGAAGATCAGGAAGATGAAGGCGACCAGGGCCAGGCCGATGGCGAGATAGACATTGGTGACGAAGCCGAGGGCCTGCTGCTTCATCTCTTCGGTGATGACGATATCCTTCTTGAAGATATCGCCGTTCAGCAGGAAGGAGGCGCCGAAGAACAGGCCGCAGGCGGCCCCAAGGGAATTGAACGATTGCGAAAGATTCAGGCGAAAGGCTGAATCCTCAGGCTTGCCCATCGAGGCGATCAGCGGATTGGCGGCCACCTGGAGAAGGGTGACGCCTGACGCCATGGTGAAAAGGGCGACGAGGAAAATCGTATAGATATGCAGATTGGCCGCCGCGATAGCGATGAAACAACCCGCGGCGATACCGCCCAGCCCCACCATAACCGATTTGGCGTAGCCGACACGCGACAGGAAGGCCGCCGACGGCAGGGACATGACGAAATAAGCGATAAAGAAGGCGAAGCCGGTCAGCATCGACTGGACCGGAGTCAGGGTGAAGACCGTTTTCATGGTCTTTACGAGCGGGTCGAGGAGATTGGTGACAACCGCCCAGATAAAGAAGAGTACGGTGACGTAGACAATCGCCAGCGCGAGGCCACTGCCCCCCGATTTTGGCGCTGCTGCTGAGGATTCGGACATATAACCTGCCTGTTGCGTTGTTATGGTAAGGTGCGCGCAAGCTGCCCTCACCGATTAAATAAATCAAATTGCAAAAAACGTGTTTTTGCGGTGTTGGCAAATGAAAAACGTTGCGCAGTGCAGCAATTCGGCATTCGGCCAGACGCCAGAGGTATATTCAAATTAATTGTCTGACAAGTGTCCACGCGTCTCCGGTGAGCGTTTCGCCTTTATCGCTACAGGGAAAACGGGCAATCGAACAAAAAACAAGGCATACCGCTCATTAAGTATGACATTTTATTAACAGGAAAATAAATTTAGACAGCGCTGTCACGCCTTGCAGCGCAACATAAAATTAAACTTGACCCGGCGGGAGAATAAAGGCTTTGTCGCACGCGAAAAGCGCTATTCGCGCGGCGTCCGATGATAATGCCTCCCGCCGCCTGCCTTGTCTTTTAAATCCGTGAGATCAGAATTGAAAATCCTTCGCCGTCGTAAAACCAAGATCGTCGCCACCCTGGGGCCTGCGAGTTCCAACGCCGACATGCTGGCGCAACTGTTTCAGGCCGGCGCCGACGTTTTCCGTCTCAACTTCTCACATGGCAGCCACGAAGATCACGGCCGCAATATCGATCTGATCCGCGAACTGGAAACCAGGGCGAAGCATCCGATCGGCATCCTGGCCGATGTGCAGGGGCCGAAACTGCGTGTCGGCCGCTTCATGGGCGGCGCCGTGGTGCTGACCAACGGCCAGGCCTTCCGCCTCGACCTCAACCCGACGCCGGGCGACAGCCGCCGCGCCAACCTGCCCCATCCCGAAATCATCGCCGCCGCCCAGATCGGTTCGCACCTGCTGCTCGATGACGGCAAGCTGAAACTGCGTGTGACGCACGTCCGTGAGGATCATCTGGAAACCATCGTCGTCAACGGCGGACGGCTGTCCGACCGCAAGGGCGTCAATGTGCCCGATGTCGTGCTGCCCATCCCGGCCCTGACCAAGAAGGACCGCGAGGACATGGCTTTCGCGCTGGAACGCGGCGTCGAATATATCGGCCTGTCGTTCGTCCAGCGTCCGGAAGACGTGATCGAGGCGCGCGAGCTGATCCAGGGGCGCGCCTGGGTGCTTTCCAAGCTCGAAAAGCCGCAGGCGCTCGATAATCTCGATGAGATCGTCCGCCTGTCTGACGCCATCATGGTGGCGCGCGGCGATCTCGGTGTCGAACTGCCGCCGGAAGAGGTGCCGCTGGCGCAGAAGCGCATCGTTCAGGCGTCGCGCGCCGCCGGCAAGCCGGTGATCGTCGCCACGCAGATGCTGGAATCGATGATTTCCGCCCCGACCCCGACCCGCGCCGAAGCCTCCGATGTCGCCACCGCCGTCTTCGATGGCGCCGATGCCGTCATGCTGTCGGCCGAAACCGCCGCCGGCCAGTTCCCCAACGAGGCCGTCACCATCATGGACCGCATCGTTGCCCGCGTCGAAACCGATGACGGCTGGCGCAACCTGACCGACCGCCGCCGGCCGGAGCCGGAAAAGACAACCAATGGCGCCATCGCCGCTGCCGCCCGTCAGGTGGCCCAGACCATCGACGCTGTGGCCATCGCCGCCATGACCAATTCGTCCAGTTCCGCCCTGCGTGTCGCCCGCGAACGCCCGACCGCGCCGATCATGGGCCTGACGCCCAATATGGAAACGGCCCGCCGGCTGGCGCTGTGCTGGGGCGTCCACCCGATCCTGACGCCGGTCACCCATTCGATGACCGAAACCGTCGCCGTTGCTTCGCGGCTGGCGCGTTCGGAAGGTATCGCCGAACCCGGCCAGGATATCGTCATCGTCGCCGGGATGCCGTTCGGCAAGTCGGGCAGCACCAACTCCCTGCGTGTCGCCCGCGTTTCGCGCACCAATACGCAGGAAGCCGAATTCGACGACGGCGAGAAATAGGGCTTTACGCTAAATCAAAGCTTTCCCTTTAAGCTCCGGTGGTCAGACTTCCGGAGCTTTTTCATGTCTTTTGCCCGCCTCATTCATGCGCTCCGCCGCGCCGACTGGCTGAATACCGAGCGCGGGCGCGTCTACAGCCTGATGGGCCTGATCGCCTTTATTGTCATGGCCCTGTGGTTCTGGGTGCGCTTCGGCGTATTGGCGACCGGCCCGGAACCGCTTGGCGGCGATTTCGTCAGCTTCTATGCCGCCTCCAAACTGGCCCTGGCAGGCCATGCCGCCGATGCGTGGAATCCCGCCGCGCACGCGATTGCGGAAGACGGTCTCTTTCGCGGCAAGCACGGCTATCTCGCCTTCTTCTATCCGCCGCCCTATCTGCTGCTGTGCTGGCCGCTGGCCCTCCTGCCCTATGGCTGGTCCGCCCTTGCCTGGATGACCGGCACGACCGCGGCGGCGCTTTATCTGCTGCGTGCCTTCTTCCGCCGTCTGCGGCCGAAAGGCGCGATCCCTCTGGTGGTGATGCTGGCCTTTCCGGCGGTATGGATCAATATCGGCTGCGGACAGAACGGCGCCGTGACCCTGGCGATCCTGACCGGCGGCTTCCTGATGATGGAGCGCCGTCCGATCGTGGCGGGCCTGATCCTCGGCCTGATGGTCATCAAGCCGCAACTGGCCATCGCTTTGCCGTTCGTTCTGGGCGGAGCGGCACTGGCCGACCGGAAGCGGTGGCGCGTGTTCCTGGCGACCGGCTTCAGTGCGCTGGCCCTGTGCGCCATGGCTTATCTGGCCGTCGGACCGGCGGGCTACGCGGCCTTTTTCGCCAACAGCACCTACGCCCGCGAAGTGCTTAATCAGGGGCTTGTCGATCCCGCCCTGATGCAGAGCTTCTATGCCGGTCTGCGGGTGCTGAATGCTCCTGTAACAGCCGCCTATGCCGCGCAAGGGCTGCTATCCGCCGGTGTGCTCACGGCCGCCGCCGGTGTCGCTTTCAGATACCGGCCCTCCGGACTGGCGCTCGGCGCGCTGACGGTTTCCGCTGCCGTGCTGGCCACGCCTTTCCTGCTCGATTACGACCTGCTGGTGACGGCCCTGCCGCTCGGCTGGCTGGTGCTGACCGGCGCGAAGAACGGCTTCCGAAACTGGGAAAAGCTTCTGCTGCTGGGCGCCTTCCTGCTGCCGCTGGCCACGCGCAAACTGGCGCAGCTGGCGCATCTGCCCATCGCGCCGCTGGTCCTGCTGGTCGTGTTCATGTTCGTCGTCCGGCGCATCATGACCGCCGAAACCGCGCCGGCCACGCTGCCCGCCGCGCCCGTTTATGCCGCATGATGGCTGATCGTTTTCTTGCCTTTATCAGGGACGCAAGCTGGCTGCACGCCAAACGCGTGCGCGCCTGGTGCCTGATTCTGTTCGCCGTGAACGTGCTTGGGTTCGCCGTCTGGATCGGTATGTCGCATGGCGGGATCGATCCGGATGGCAAGCCGCTCGGCACCGATTTCATGAGTTTTTACGCCGCCTCGAAACTGGCCCTGACCGGTCATGCGGCGCAGGCGTGGGACCCGTATGCCCATCAGGCGGCGCAGGATGCGATCTTCGGGCGGCGGCTGGGCTACTGGGCCTTCTTTTATCCGCCCGCCTATCTGCTGGTTTGTGCGCCGCTGGCGCTTGTGCCTTATGGATTTTCGCTGTGCGCCTGGCTGGCGGGCACGACGGCTGCGGCTGTTTTGCTCGCCCGGCAGTGGCTGAAACAGCAGGCGCCCGCCGTCTTCATCGGCCTGATTCCGCTGCTGGCCTTTCCGGCTTTGTGGATCAATACCGGCAACGGCCAGAACGCCGCCCTGACCACTGCGCTTTTCCTCGGCGGCTGTCTTCTGCTCGACCGGCGCCCGGTCATCGCCGGATTGATCTTGGGGCTGCTGGTCATCAAGCCGCAACTGGGCCTGGCCCTGCCGTTCGTGCTGATTGCGTCGGGCCGCTGGAAACCCTTTGCCGGGGCGGCTGTGAGCGCCGCGGGATTATCCCTGGCCGGATGGTGGCTTGTGGGGACGGACGGGTATCTCGCTTTCCTGCATAATGGCGCCCTCGCGCGCGCGACGCTGGAACAGGGGCTGGTTTCGCCCGCCCGGATGCAGAGCCTGTTCGCCGCTTTGAGGCTGTGGCACGCGCCGCTGTGGCTGGCCTATGGCGCGCAAATCCTGCTGGCGCTGGGGGTCATCGCCTCCGCCTGTCTTATCGTCTGGCGTTACCGGCCCGATCGCTTCGGTTTAAGCGCCCTGATGGTGGCGGCTACCCTGCTGATGTCGCCGTTCCTGCTCGATTACGACCTGCTTCTGAGCGCCATTCCGCTCGGCTGGCTGGTGATGAGCGGCCTGAAAAACGGCTTCCGGCCGTGGGAAAAAAGCGTGGCGCTGGCCGTATTCATTCTGCCGCTGGTCGCGCGGTCATTGGCGCTGAACCTGCATCTGCCGCTGACGCCGCTGGTTCTGGTGATCTTTTACGTGATGGTGGCGCGCCGGATCGCCAGCGCGCCGTCCGAAACCTGATTACTCTATGTATTCCGGAGCGGCGATGCGCTTGCCGAGCAGCATGGCGTCAGCCACAAGGCGCAGCGGCGAGAAATCGGCGTCGGATTGCCCCTTCTGGATCAGGTTGTGGAAGTGGGCGTAGAGGCCCGAATATTCAGCCTCCTTTTCCTTGATCACGGTTTGGCCGTCGATTTCCAGTTCGGTGCCACCCATCGAGAGGGTCAGCTTTTCGCCGGCCGCCGATTCGATGAAGATGCTCCAGGTCTGGACGCCGGTTTGCAGGAAATCGTATTCGGCGCGGATCGGGAAACCGGCCTCGGTCTGCATGTCCATCTCGACCTGGATCGGCGCGTCGCAATTGACCGGGATATGCAGGTCCGCCTTTTTCACCATCACCGACTCCTTGAGGATGCGGGTCAGGATGGACAGCGAATTGATGCCAGGATCGAAGACCCCCATGCCGCCGGCCTCGAAAATCCACTTCTGGCCGGGGTGCCACTGGCGGACGTTTTCCTTCCAGTGGATGGTAATGCTCTTGATCGGGCGCTCGGACACCCACTTGCGCGTGGCTTCCACCGCCGGCGCGAAACGCGAATGCCACGAAGCCAGCAGCGAAACGCCCTTCGCCTGAGCCAAGGTTCTGATGGCTTCGGCCTCGCCAAGCGTCGCGGCGGGAGGCTTTTCCAGGAAAACGTGACGGCCCGTGGCGATGACCGCCCTGGCGATTTCATGCCGGATTTGCGGCGGGGTGCAGATGGCGATGGCCTCGATTTCCGGATGCGCCTTCAGCATGACGTCCGTATCGGGATAGGCGTTGACGCCTTCCGGACGGGCGTGCGGCGAGCAGCCGGCCACCAGTTCCAGGTTTTTATTGCCGCGAATCGAGGGGATGTGCTGGTCCACTGCGATCTTGCCAAGCCCGATCAGGCCGATTTTCAGGGGTTTCTTGCCAAACAATCCCATCGTCACGTTTCCTTAAGTACTTTCTTGCGGCCTCCATAGCGCGGAAGCCTCGATTTGTAAATTATACTATAATTTTAATTCTGCTCGCTGAGCGCATAAATCCGCTCCATCGGCAGCCATTTCTCGCCCGGCGCGGCGAATGGCAAGGCCTGCTGGAAATCCCACATCAGGGTTTCCCATTTCTGCACCTCGTCACTGGCCGCATCCGCTTCCGCCTTGGCCACCGGATCGAAGTCCGGTCCCGGCGTCAGGATCATGAACAGGCGATTGCCGGCCAGATAGATTTCCAGCGCCTCGATGCCCGCCTTGCGAATCGAGTCATTGATCGCCGCCGGCACCTGTCCGGGGGCATGCCACTGTTTGTAGCGTTCGATCAGGGCCGGATCATCTTTCAGATCAAGGGCATAGACCCGTTTTTCGGACAGGACAGGCATAAGTGTTTCCCAAAACTTCCGAAGCGTGACTGCCACGCTTCGGCAAGGGCAAGCGCCTGCCGCCGCTGTTGCGGCGAGCCTGCCCGGCCTCTGAGTTAAAAATTGTCTGAGTATATATTTGAGTTTTGGCAAGAGCGCAAATGGTTCGGAAAATTTCATATTTGACGTTCCGATTCATATGTGATGCTAATGCCCTATACATAACAAGGTCTTCCGGACCAGAATGGGGAATAACGAATGACGCCGAAATCCGCGCCCGCAAAGGGCTTCACCGCCCTTTGGCCTATCGTGCTGATCACCGCCCTGTTCTTCTTCTGGGGCATGGCCAATAATCTCAACGACATCCTGATCCCGCAGTTCAAGAAGGCCTTCGCCCTCAGCAACTTCCAGTCGTCGCTGGTGCAGTCGGCCTTCTATATGGGCTATTTCGTCTTCGCCCTGCCTGCCGGTTTCCTGATGCGCCGCTTCGGCTACAAGGCCGCCGTCATCACCGGCCTGTGCCTCTATGCCGCCGGCGCCTTCCTGTTCTGGCCGGCGGCGGAGGTGCATCAGTACGGCTGGTTCCTCGCCGCCCTGTTCGTCATCGCGTCGGGCCTGGCGTTTCTGGAAACCTCGGCCAATCCGCTGATGACCGTGCTGGGGTCCGAAAAGGGCGCCGCCTTCCGCCTCAACCTGGCTCAGGCCTTCAATCCGCTCGGCTCTCTGGCCGGTATCTGGGTCGGCCAGCACTTCATCCTGTCCGGCATCGAGCAGATGAACTCGACCGCCGACTATGTGCGCGAGGCCAAGGCCGTGCAAATGCCCTATCTGGTTATCGGCCTGCTGATCGTCGGCTGGGCGGTGCTGGTGGCCCTGTCGAAATTCCCGCAGGCGGCCACCCAAAGCATTCACGATCACGATGAAGCGAAACTCTCCGCCGGTCAGGCCATCGGCGGGCTTTTCAGGCATAAGCACTTCCTGATGGGCGTGGCGGCGCAGTTCTTCTATGTCGGGGCGCAGGTCGGCATCTGGAGCTACATCATCAAGTACGGACAGGCCGAACTGCACCTCGTCGACAAGGCCGCCGCCAGCTATCTCTCCTACGCCCTGACCGCCTTCCTGATCGGCCGCTTCGTCGGCACCGCCCTGATGAGCGTCATCAATCCGGCGCGTTTGCTGACCGCCTTCGCCGTCATCAATATCGCGCTGGCCGCCGTGGCGGTTTTTGTTGGCGGGCAGACCGGACTCTATGCGCTGGTGGGGGCGTCCTTCTTCATGTCGATCATGTATCCGACCATCTTCGCCACGTCGGTGCGCGGGCTGGGACCGCTGACCAAGATCGGCGCGTCCCTGCTGGTCATGAGCATTGTCGGCGGCTTCGCCCTGACCAACCTGATGGGCTATATTCTCGATACGGGCAGCGTGCGCCATGCCATCGCCGTGCCGCTGGCCTGTTTTATCGTGGTGGCGCTCTATGGCCTGATGACGCCGAAATCCGGCCAGCCTATAGAAACCGCGGGCATCGGTCATTGACCGCGCCCGACAAAGCCACAACGGCGCCGATCATCATAAGGGCGAAACAGCCCGCACCGCCATCAACTGCAAGGTCCCCCTATAATGCCCGATAAAGCCACCAGCAAATACCGCGCCCCGGCCCTGGAAAAAGGCCTCGATGTCCTCGAACTCCTGGCCTCCGCCAAATCGCCCATGACCCTCTCGCAGATTTCGGCGCGGCTGGAGCGTTCGGTCAGCGAGTTGTTCCGCATGGTGCAGGTGCTGGAGATGCGCGGTTATGTCGGGATATCGGCCGGCGGCGACGGCTTCGAGCTGACCAACAAGCTGTTTTCCCTCGGCATTTCGCGCGGCCCCAGCCAGAACCTGCTGGCCAGCGCCCTGCCCCTGATGCAGTCGCTGAGCGACCAGACCCGCCAGGCCTGCCATATCGCCATCGCCTCGGACGATCGCATGGTGGTCATCGCCCGCATCGAAGCCCCCGGCGACCTCGGTTTCTCGGTGCGCGTCGGTTATCAGCGCCCGCTGGCGCACTCGACCTCCGGCCTCGTGCTCTATGCCTTCCAGAAACCCAAGATCCGCGATCAGTGGCGCGCCATGCTGCGGCCCGGCCTGTCGCCCGATGAATGGACCGCCTTCGAGGCCCAGGCGGAAAAGGCTGTGGCGCAAGGCTATTTCGCCGCGCCTTCCAGCTATATCGATGGCATTACCGATATTTCGTGCCCGGTGATCAATGATGTCGGCGTCATCGCCGCCCTGACCATGCCGTGGATCCATATCGAGGACGGCATTACACTCGATAACGCCCTGATTCGCCTGAAAGCCACGGCGAAAACTTTAAGCAAGACATTGGGCGGATAGCCCTTGATTCATGTTAGCGCTATCGCTATTAATTTTACATATAAGAAATTTTTCAAACTTAAACAGTGCAGAGAAGACGCCCCGCCGTGACTCCCGTCCGCCCCTTTCCGCGCCGCACATTAAGCTCGACGCCGGTCGAAGTGACGGCGCTTGGCTTCGGCGCCGCGGCGCTCGGCAATCTTTATCGCGCCATTCCCGATTCCACGGCGCAGGCCTGCCTTGAGGCCGCGCTGGATGCCGGCATCGGCTATATCGACACCGCGCCGCACTATGGCCAGGGACTTTCGGAACGCCGCGTCGGCCAGGCGATGGGCGGTCGGGCGGGCGTTACCGTATCGAGCAAGGTCGGCCGTGTGCTGACGCCGGTGACGCCATCGCCGCCGGGAACCGAACGCCATGGTTTTGTCGATGGCGATCCTTTCGAGCCGGTGTTCGATTACAGTTACGATGGCGTCATGCGGTCCTTCGAGAGCAGCCGGAAGCGCCTGAACCGCGAACGCATCGATATCCTGCTGGCCCATGATCTCGGCCGCCAGACTCACGGCGCGGACGCCCCGGCGCATCTGAAAGCCTTTCTTGAAGGCGGCTACAGGGCCATGCGCGACCTGAAGGATCAGGGCCTGACCGGCGCCATCGGCCTCGGCGTCAATGAATGGCAGGTCTGCGAAGAGGTGATGGCCAGAGTCGAACTGGATGTGGTCCTGCTGGCCGGACGTTACACCCTGCTCGAACAGGGCGCGCTGGAAAGCTTTTTACCCTTGTGCGAAACCAGAGGCATTTCGGTGATTGTCGGCGGACCGTTCAATTCCGGCATACTGACGGGGGGCGACCATTATGATTACGGTGGGGCGCCGCCGGAAATCCGTACCCGCGTCACACGGCTGAAAGCGGTCTGCGCCCGGCATGATGTCCCGCTTGCGGCGGCGGCCCTGCAATTTCCGCTCGCCCATCCGGCGGTCGCCTGCGTCATTCCCGGCATGGCCGACGCCGCCGAGGTGGCCGCCAATACCGCCCTGTTCGCGCGGGACATTCCGCCTGCCCTGTGGGACGATCTGAAAGCCGAAGGCCTGCTGCCTGATCATGCGCCCGTCCCGCTTCATGTACCTGGCCCTCTGGCGCGGGTGCCGTCATGAATAACGGTCCCTTCATCCTGCTCCATCCGGACGACAATGTATTGGTCTGCCGTCAGCATGCCCTGCGCGGCCAGTCGATCCAGCTTGACGGCGAAACAATCGTGCTGCCCGATGAAATTCCGGTCGGCCACAAGATCGCGCGGCGCGGGCTGAAAGCCGGAGAAAAGGTCATCAAGTACGGCGCGCCTATCGGTTCGATGAAGACCGATGCCGCCCGTGCCGTCCACGTTCACATGCACAATATGCAAAGCGACTATATCAAGAGCCATACGCGTGAGGTCACCGGCCATGGACATTAGCAAACCGTTCCAGGCCTGGCTGCGTCCCGATGGGCGCAAGGGGATCCGCAATGTCATCGTCGTGGTCTACCTGGTCGAGTGCGCGCATCACGTGGCGCGGCAGATCGTCAACCGGTGCGGTGACAGCGAAGTCCACCTGATCGGCTTTCCCGGCTGCTATCCCAATACCTACGCCTACGACATGATGGAAAGCCTGTGCACCCATCCCAATGTCGGCGGCGCGGTGCTGGTGTCGCTCGGCTGCGAAAGCTTCAACCGCGAGGCCCTGTCGCGCTATATCACCGCCTCCGGCCGGCCGGTCGAAACCTATGTCATCCAGAACGAGGGCGGCACGCTGGAGACGATCCGCAAGGGCGTCGAGGCCGTCCGCCGCATCCAGGCGATTGCCCGCCAGACGCCGCGCGGCGATATGGATGTTTCCGAACTGATCATAGGCACCATCTGCGGCGGGTCGGACGGCACTTCGGGCATTACCGCCAATCCGGCGGTCGGGCGGGCCTTCGATACCCTGGGCGCGGCCGGCGCGGCCTGCATCTTCGAGGAAACCGGCGAACTGGTCGGATGCGAAAAGATCATGGCCTCGCGCGCCATCACGCCGGAACTGGGCGCGGAACTGGAAGCCGCCGTCATCAAGGCCGAGACATACTACACCATCATGGGCTATGGCTCGTTTGCGCCCGGCAATGCCGAGGGCGGGCTGACGACCCAGGAAGAAAAGTCGATGGGGGCCTATTCCAAATCAGGATCGGCCCCGATCTGCGGCATTATCAAGCCGGGCGACATTCCGCCATCGGGCGGATTGTACCTGCTCGACGTGGTGCCCGATGGCGAACCACGCTTCGGCTTTCCCAATATTTCCGACAATGCCGAAATCGTCGAGATCATCGCCTGCGGGGCGCACCTGACGCTTTTCACCACCGGGCGCGGCAGCGTGGTCGGCTCGGCCATTTCACCGGTCATCAAGGTGTGCGCCAATCCGGAAACCTACCGCAAGCTTTCGGGCGACATGGATATCGACGCCGGGCGCATCATGGAAGGCCGCGCCACCCTGGATGAAGTGGGGGCCGAGATTACCGACCGGGTGCTGCGCGTGGCGGCGGGCGAACAATCCTTGAGCGAACAGATGGGCCATCAGGAGTTCATCCTGACCTACAAGGCGTTCGATCCGGTTGGGCCGGCATGTTTGCCTCTGCGGACCACGCGATAATTTTTTGAAACCACGAAACGCAATCCTATTCCCCTCTCCCACCTGAGGGGAGAGGGTGACGCGAAGCGGCGGGTGAGGGGTTATCAGCCACAAGCGCTTGCGGTCGCCATCCCCTCACCCCGGCCCTCTCCCCTTATAGAAAGGGAGAGGGGGAAGAATAGCTTTGCCGGGTTTCGTTCACGATACCAGAACAGAGGTGTAAAACATGGGACGTTTAAACGGCAAGACCGCCTTGATCACCGCCGCCGGACAGGGCATCGGCCGCGCCACGGCGGAACTGTTCCTGAAGGAAGGCGCGACCGTCATTGCCACGGATATCAATGCCGGGGCGCTGGCCGGACTTGAGGGCGCGACGACACGGGTGCTCGATGTCACCGATGCCGAAGCGGTCAAGGCCATCGCTTCCGAATTTCCCGAAGTGAACGTGCTGTATAATTGCGCCGGCGTCGTCCATGCCGGCACCATTCTCGATTGCGACGAGGACCAGTGGCGGTTCGCGCTCGATCTCAACCTCACGGCGCAATACCGCATGATCCGCGCCGTCCTGCCGAACATGCTGAAACGGGACGGCGGCTCGATCATCAACATGTCGTCGGTCGCGTCCTCGATCAAGGGCGTCCCCAACCGCTTCGCCTACGGCGCCACCAAGGCGGGCGTCATCGGCCTGACCAAATCGGTGGCGGCGGATTTCGTCACCAGGGGCATCCGCTGCAACGCCATCTGTCCCGGCACGGTGGAAACGCCGTCGCTGCTGCAACGCCTGCGCGATACCGGCGATTTCGACAAGGCCTATGCCGAATTCAATGCCCGCCAGGCCATGGGACGCCTCGGCCGCACCAGCGAACTGGCCAATCTGGCGCTTTACCTGGCTTCGGATGACTCCAGCTTTACCACCGGCCAGATCCACATTATCGACGGCGGCTGGATAAACTAGTAAGGGATACGGCGCATTGACCCAAAAGGAGATGTCAGCATGTCCGTTTTCGCCAGCCTTATCCTGAGCGCCACCGTGGCCTCCGCCATGGTCGTGGTCGATGAAACCAGAATAAAACGCGACGAGCCGCCGCCGCATGGCAATATTGGCATGAGCACGGTCTCGCCCCTGACCGAAACCGTGGCCGGGCGTACCCTGGAGTTCCGCAAGCGCAGCCTGCACAGGGGGGCCGCCATCGGCCTGCACGTCATCAATCACGATGAGGTCTATTACGTGGTATCCGGCGAAGGTGAGGTCACGTCCGACGGCCAGACCCAGCTTCTCACCGCCGGCATGATGGCTTATCTCTATTCCGGCGCCAATGTCGGCATCACCCAAACGGGAGATGCCCCCCTTACCCTGATCATCAGCTATCCGGTGGTGAAGCCTTAAGCGAAGGTCAGGTCCATCCACACCATCGCCGTTTCGTCATGCTTCAGGCATTTCAGACCCGAATTCGGCTGGTTGAACGGATCGGGCATGTGATTGACCGGCTCGACGCAGAAATAATCGCCATCCAGCGGCACGAAGACGTGCAGCCAGTGGCAATCCGGCGAGGCGCGCAAGGTATGGGTCAGGCGTTCGCCGTCATAGATTTCGGCGCGACCCTTGAAGCCGGTATAGGCGTTGTCGATGGTGATGTCGTGCGCCACCGTATCGCCGTGCGTCCAGTCCTTCCTGAAGACACCGGCGTGCCAGTTGCGCGGCAGGGTTTCCTCATCGGAAATCCACACCCCGTCCACCGCCGCCCTGAGGCGCGAGTCCGGCGTGCGGATGAAATAGGGATGAAAGCCCAGGCCCACCGGCATGGTGGCCTTCGACAGGTTCTTCACATTGAGAAATGCGCGCAGGCCATCGGCGCGCAGTTCGTAGATCAGGGTCGCTTCATATTCCCACGGCCATTCGTCAGCGAAATGGTGATAGCCGAGAACCGCGCGGGAGGCCGTCGCCTCGATCACCTGCCACGGTTTGCGCCAGCCCTGACCGTGCAGCGTATGCGGATGGCCATCGCCGAGATTGGGCGCCAGCTGGACCTTGTGGCCTTCGAAAACGAAGGCGCCGTTACGGATGCGGTTGGCGAAGGGCACCAGCGGGAAACAGGCGGTTTGCAAAGCGTCCGTCGCCCCTTCCGGCGTGGGGCGCATGACATCCCGGCCATTACGGGTCAGGCGCGAAACGCTGCCCGCCACATCGGGGTTGATATCGAGGATCGTATCGCCGGAGCTTAAGCGCAGCATTTTATCTCTTTATCGCTTAACTGAAAAATAAAGGGCGGCGCCTTTCCCTGCGCCGCCCCATGGGACTTTAAGACTTCTTCCAGAGGCTTTCAATGGCCTCCAGTGTCTTGCCCTTGGTTTCCGGCACGAATTTCCACACGAAAAGCGCGGCCAGAACCGAGCAGCCGGCGTAGACATAGTAGTTCAGGCCGTGATTGAAGACCGCATTGATCGCCGTGTCGCCATCGACCACCTTGAAGGAGGCGGTAACGATATAGTTGGAAATCCATTGCGCGGCGACGGCGACGGCCATGGCCGGTCCCTTGATCGAGTTCGGGAACATTTCCGACAGCAGCACCCAGACCACCGGTCCCCAGGAGAGGGCGAAACCGGCGATATAGAAGATGGCGGCGTAAAGCAGGGCCGTGCCTTCGGTATGGGTCTGGAAGAAATAGCCCAGCAGGGCCATCGAAATCGCCATCATGATGGCGCCGAGGATCAGCAGCGGCTTGCGGCCCCAGCGATCGACCGTGACGGTGGCGACCAGGGTGAACAGCACATTGGCCGCGCCGACGATCACGGTTTGCAGCAGGGCGGTATCGGTGCCCGACCCCATGTTCTTGAACATCAGCGGCGCATAGTAGAGCACGGCGTTGATGCCGACGAACTGCTGGAAGACCGACAGGAGCACACCGACGACGATCACACCGGCGCCGAAAGAGAACAGCTTGCCGGAATGTTCCTTGAGGCTGTCCTTGATCTCGCTCATCGTATCCTTGGCGACTTCGGGACCGTCAAGCGCGGTGAGCAGTTTCATCGCCTTTTCCTCACGGCCTTTCATGACGTACCAGCGCGGGGTATCCGGCATGAAGAAGGCGGCCAGGAAGAACAGGGCGGCCGGAATGGCGCAGGAGGCCAGCATATGACGCCAGCCGGTGGCCAGCACCCAGGCGTCGTCACCCATTTCACCGATCTTCAGGTTGACAAAATAGACCAGCAACATGCCGCCGACGATGGCGATCTGCTGGAAGGTCACCAGCAGGCCGCGCTGCTTGGCCGGGGCGATTTCGGCGATATAGAGCGGCGAAATCAGCGAGGCCATGCCGATGGCGCAGCCGCCAAGGAAGCGGTAGACCATGAACGGGGTGAGCGCGTCAGGCCCCATGCCGCCGATCGCCCCCAGACCCAGTTCCGGATAACCGGCCAGGATTGACGAGATGAAGAACAGCACGGCGGCGATCATCATGCCCATGCGGCGGCCGATCTTGGTGGCCAGAGGCCCGGCGATCAGCGACCCCAGGAAACAGCCCCACAGCGCGATGCCGACGGCATTGCCGGTCATGGCGTTGCGCGCCAGTTCGCTCAGTTCGGTGCGCGGCTGGACAAAATTGTGGTCAATGGCTTCGACCGCGCCGGAAATGACGGCGGTATCGTAACCGAACAGCAGGCCGCCCAGGGCCGCGCCGATGGCGAGGCCGAGGACGAGGCCCATGTTCACGGACTTCGTTGTTGAGGACATACCCCTTAAACTCCCTTGTGAGCGGACGACATGTCCGCCTTCCCTAACCTGACGCGCCTCTCGCCGAATCTTTCCCTGTTTCTGGCCCTATGTCCGACGTTGCAGGCGCTTGATGAAAGCTTAATTCGCCCTTCGCTTCCACGCAAGCGCATCCGTCGAAAAGGACGATATAATCTAATAACTTAGGCGAAAATTCGCCTGACTACACGTACAAATTGTTAACGCTAACAATAACGAAGGGATGATGCACCGCACCATCCCTTCCGGATTACTAATGATTATGCCGGGGCATCTTCTCGGCAATTCTTTTATATTTCAACGCCGGTTCCATGACCCCGCCGGTGTGCAGTTGCGATACCGTGGCGCGGTAGATTTCCTGCCAGGGCGTCATGCTTTCGGGGACCGGTGGCAAACCGTCCTTCTTGCGTGTTTCGATAACATCCGGCGCGACCAGCATGTCGCAGGTGCCTTTATTAAGGTCGATGCGGATGATATCGCCGGTCCTGAGCCAGGCCAGACCACCGCCGACCGCCGATTCCGGCGAGGCGTTGAGGATGGACGGGCTGTCGGAGGTGCCCGACTGGCGGCCGTCACCCAGGGTCGGCAGCGAGGTGATGCCGCGTTTCAACAGGGCATCGGGCGGTTGCATATTGACCACTTCGGCCGAGCCGGGCCAGCCGACGACGCCGGAACCGCGGATGACCAGGATGGTGCGCTCATCGATGCCAAGCGCCGGATCGTTGAGGCGGTTATGGTAGTCGGTCGAGCCGTCGAAGACGACCGCCTTGCACTCGAAGACGTTCTCGTTGCCGGGTTCGCTGAGATAGCGCTGGCGGAATTCATCGGAAATCACCGAGGTTTTCATGATGGCGCAGTCGAACAGATTGCCCTTCAGCACCATGAAACCGGCGCGTTCCATGATCGGATCGGCGACCGTGGTGATCATTTCGCGGTCTTTGGTGTTCTTGCCGGCGTTGTTTTCGGCGATCGACTTGCCGGTGATGGTGGCGGCGGTCCCGTCAATCAGGTTTGCGTCGAGCAGTTCGGCCAGGATAGCGGGCACGCCGCCGGCGCGATGGAAGCGCTCGCCGAGATACTTGCCGGACGGCTGCATGTTGAGGATCAACGGAATATCGTGCGCCTGCATCCAGTCGGCGTCGGTCAGTTCAACGCCGGCATGGCGCGCCATGGCGATGATATGCGGCTGAGCGTTGGTTGAGCCGCCGGTAGCCGCCACCATGGCGATGGCGTTGGTGAAGGAGGCCCGGTTCAGGATTTTGGAGGGTTTCAGGTCTTCATAGGCCATTTCGACAATGCGGCGGCCAGTTTCATAGGCCATCTGGCCGCGCTCGCGGTAAGGCGCCGGAATGGCCGCGCAGCCGGGCAGGGACAGGCCCATGGTTTCGGCGACGGCGTTCATGGTCGAGGCCGTGCCCATGGTGTTGCAGTGGCCCGCCGAAGGCGCCGAAGCCAGGGCGGCGTCGAAGAACTCCTCCTCGGTAATCTGGCCCGCTGCCAGGGCGCGGCGCGACCGCCAGATGACCGTGCCGGAACCGACCAGTTCGCCGTCGTTCCAGCCGTCGAGCATGGGGCCGCCGGAAAGCACGATGGCAGGGATATCGATGGCGGTGGCGGCCATGATGCCGGCGGGGGTTGTCTTGTCGCAGCCGGTGGTCAGCACCACGGCGTCGATCGGATAGGCGTGCAGGATTTCGATCAGCGTCATCATCGACAGGTTGCGGTCGATGGCGGCGGTGGGGCGGCGGCAGTTTTCGAAAATCGGATGGACCGGGAATTCCATGCAGATGCCGCCGGCGTCGCGGATGCCTTCGCGGGTGCGCTTGGCCAGTTCCATATGAATGCGGTTGCAGGGGCTGAGATCGCTGCCCGATTGCGCGATGCCGATGATCGGCCGGCCCGAACGCAGCTCGGCGGGCGTGAGGCCGTAGTTCATGAAGCGCTCCAGATAGAGCGCCGCCATGTCGATATGGCCGGGAGCGTCGAACCATTCCTGCGAGCGGAAACGGCCATTGGCGGTGGCGGGGGTACGTTTAGACATGCGAAATCTCATTCTGCGGTAAGCCCGCGATATCGGTCCGGAAAGTGAATAGTCCGCCGGCGAGCGGCTGCTGTTGCAGGTCTTCGGCGCTCAACCCCTTGGCGGCCGTGGTGGCGTAGACGGTCTTGAGATCCGGGCCGCCGAAAGCGATCTTGGTGACGTTGGAAACCGGGAACCGGACGCGGCGGATCAGGCGGCCATCCGGCGCGTAACAGTTGACGCCCCAGCCGAAGAACAGTGCGTTCCATACATTGCCCTGGCTATCGACCACCGGCCCGTCCATATAACCGTCGCCGTGTTCGCTGTGCGCTTCAAACTCACCGGCATAGCAGACGGGGCTTGCGACATCGGCAGGGATATCCTGATCAAGCTGTGCGAAAATGCGTTTGTTGGAAAGGTGGCCTTCGGCGCTCAAATCGAAGGCGTAGATGATCTTTTTCAGCGTGTCGTTATGATAGAGCGTTTTACCGTCCGGCGAAACAGCCGGGCCATTGGTGATGACGTAATCGTCGTCCATCATCTTCAGGCCGCGCGCGTCATAGCGGTAAAGCTTGCCGGTCGGATGGTTCTCGTCGTCATCCATCGAGCCGAACCACAGGCGGCCCTGATGATCGACATAACCGTCATTGAGGCGATTGTCAGGCAGGCCGGGTTCGACATGGGTCAGGAAGGTGAAGGCGCCGCTTGTATCGTTTTTGGCAGGATCGAAATCGTAAAGGCCGGCCTTGCAGCCGACGATGAAGCCACCGCTTTTTTTCGGGGCGATGAAGCCGCAGGGACCGGGGGCATCGAATGTCTGTTTCGCGTCGGTGAGCGTGTCGTAGCGGTGGACGTGCTGTTGCTTGATATCGACGAACCAGACAGCGTGATCCTTCGCCGACCACACCGGTCCCTCGCCGAGGGTGGCCTTGAGGTCCCAGAGGCAGGTCGGTTGGAATAATTGGCTCATGAGCGCCTCTGGGAAAGTAAGAAACCCCACCACCACATCTCACCGCTGCGCGGCTCGTGCGGTCCCCCTCCCCGACAAGTCGGGGAGGTACAAGAAAGAACGCGTTACCGCCAGCCGGCGTCGATCCAGTAGCCGTGGCCGGTGCAGAGCGCGGCGTCGTCCGAGGCCAGGAACATGGCCAGCGACGCCACGTTTTCCGGCACGATGCGGCCCGGCAGGCACTGCGCCTCGACGATCTGGCGCTCGCCTTCCGGCGTGTACCATTTTTCCTGGCGCTTGGTTTTCACATTGCCGGGAATAAGCGTGGTGACGCGGATATTGTCCGGCCCCAGTTCGCGGGCAAGCGCCCGGGTGAAGCCTTCGATGGCAGCCTTGGCGGTTTCGTACAGCACCAGGTCCGGCAGGCCGAGGTGCCACGAGATCGAGCCGAAATTGATGATGGCGCCGCCGCCGGCCGCCTTCATGCCCGGCGCGATGACGCGGGTGCACATGGCCATGTGCTTGAGGTTGACGGCGATATTGGCGTCGAAAAATTCCGAGGTGACTTCCGACAGCGAATGACGGTCATCGCGCGCGGCATTATTGAGCAGGATATGAACCGGCCCGTCGGCGAGGATGGCGGCCAGGGTCTTTTCCAGCGCCGGGGTATCGGTCAGGTCGCATTTGTGGAAGACCGGCTTCTGGCCGATCACGCCGGGATCGAGGGTGGCGCTGACATCATCGATCAGGTCGATGAAATGGACGATCGCGCCCTGGCGGACGAACCCGGTGACCAGCCCCGCGCCGATGCCGGAGCCGCCGCCGGTGATCAACACCTTGCGGCCCTTGAGACTGGGGTAGATGGCAGACGGCGCGGGGGTAGTCATATGGACAGTACTCACTTTTGCAGGAGGTATCTTCTCAGTTGTTTTTTAAGCGGTCTTTTTATGCTTTTGGTCGGTATTGCGGCTTTTCAGCAGGCCACGGTCGGCGAGATTTTGCATCAGGTCGGCGATACCGAAATTCCAGTGGCGGGCGTCTTTCGAGGTCGTCACGCGGTTTTCCAGGCAGCCGAGCTTCGGCGTCGACACCTTCACGACATCGCCCACCTTGTGGGTGAAGCCCCGGCCCGGCACGTCGCGGTCCTGGGTCGGCGCGAACAGGGTGCCGAGCATCAGCACGAAACCATCCGGGTAGTGGTGCTCGCTCATCGCCTGGGCCACCAGGTCGAGCGGATCGCGGCTGATATCGGCCATGGTCGAGCGGCCGACCAGTTCGTAGCCTTCCGGCCCGTCGATCTTGAGGTCGAGCACGGCGGTGCGGACATCATCGATGGTGAAGCTGTCATCGAACATGCGGATGAAGGGGCCGAGCGCGCACGAGGCGTTGTTATCTTTCGCCTTGCCGAGCAGCAGGGCGGAACGGCCCTCGAAACAGCGCAGGTTGACGTCATTGCCGAGGGTGGCGCCGACGGCGCGGCCTTCCGGCGTGACGACCATGACGACTTCGGGTTCCGGGTTGTTCCAGGTCGAATCCGAGCGCACGCCAACCTCATCGCCCCAACCGACGCTGGAAAGCACCGGCGACTTGGTGAAGACCTCGGCGTCAGGGCCGATGGCGACTTCGAGATATTGCGACCACAGGCCATCGGCGATCAAAGCGGCCTTCAGGCGCGCCGAGGCTTCCGAACCCGGCTTCACCGAGCGGATATCGCCGCCGACGCGTTCGGCCAGATCGTTGCGGATGGCCTGCGCCTTGTCGGCGTCGCCGCGCGCGCGTTCCTCGATGACGCGCTCAACGGCCGAGACCGCGAAGGTGACGCCGGCGGCCTTGACGCATTGCAGGTCGATCGGGGACAGAAGCTGGTTGCCGGTGCGGTGGGCGGCCGAGCCGTCCTTCGTCCACACCTTGGAAAACTCGAAATCCTCGAAGCCGCCGAAGGGAAGCCCGCCTTCAGGCACGCCGGCCTCGGGCCAGGCTTTCAGCAGTTGCGAAACCGTCGGGGCGACCGGCGACATGTCGAACACTTCGCCATTTTTGATCATGATCGGGGTGGGGCCTTCAGCCGTTTCTATACGGCCGATCAGCGTCGCCTCGCGCCAATCCGCGGGCAACAGGGCGTCGGGCAGGAAATCAGGCATTCTTTCTTAAATCCTTCAATGCTTGGGCGGATGACCTCATCCGCATCTTCTCTACCCGTTTACAGCCGTCATTGGACCTTCGCAGGTCACGGCCCGTTTGTTAGCGCTACCAATCTTGCAGACAGGGCCATATGTCAAGGGAAAATACACATTTTCCGCCCATAAACATAATTTTACATGCGAATTAAACGGAAATACCGCTTCCGGCCACGGCCGCCGAAGACTGGCGTTCGATCAGCGAGAAATCCCTGACCTCGCGCACCGCCTCGAAAGGCCGGCCGGACCGGCGTCCCTTGATCTGGTCGAGCAGCAGCCGCACCGACAGGCCGGCCATATCCGAAATCGGCTGGCGCACGGTCGTCAGTTCCGGCCAGACGCTGGAGGCCATGGCGGTGTCGTCGAAGCCCACCACCGTCAGTTGTTCAGGCACTTCCAGACCCAGACGATGGGCGGCGGCCACGGCGCCGGCGGCCATGTCGTCATTGGAGGCGAAGATGGCGGTGGGCGGCGTCCGGTGACTCAGCAGGCGCTCGGCGGCGTCGAAGCCGGAACGGTAAGTGAAATAGCCCTGGCCGATCAGGTTCGCCTCGACCTCAAGCCCGGCATTGCTCATCGCCGCCGAGAAACCCTCGAAGCGGATCTGGCTGGCATAGGCGTTGGGGTGCCCCTTGATGAAGCCGATATGGCGATGCCCCAGTTCGATCAGGCGGCGCGTCATGGCAGCGGCGGCCTTGAAATCATCGATAGTGACGCAGGAAACTTCCGGATCGGGCCGCGCCATGGCGACACCGACGAAGGGCATCTTCATGTCCTGCAAAATCTTGGCGACGCGCGTCGAATCGCTGAGCGGCGGCGACAGGATCACGCCGTCGCAGCCGGCGGCCTTCATTTTTTCCATGGCCGCCGTGGCGCCTTCGGGACCTTCGCAGGATTCGATCAGCAATTGCGCACCGCTTTGCGAACTTTCCGACAATATGCCGAGCAGAAATTCACTGAGAAAGGCGACGGAGGGGTTGGAATAAAGCAGGCCGATGCGGGCGGAATCCTGCGTTGCCAGCGAACGCGCGGCCAGATTGGGCGAATAGTTCAGCGCCTCCACACTGGCCATCACCTTGGCGCGGGTTTCCTCACGCACATTCTTTTCGCCGTTGATGACACGCGATACCGTCATGGGAGAGACGCCGACATGGCGCGCCACATCATGAATGGTGACGATATTGCCCCCCCGCCGACCGACCTTGCGCGCCAAACTCAGTACCCCGTTCTGTTCCGTTATTTGCGAATCTATAGGATGCAATCGCTTACTTGGCAATCTATGCGCCAGATCCGATCTTTTTTGAAACCTGTTTCATCATATTTTACGAATGAAAATCATTTGGCAAACGAAAAACAAACGCAGAAAAGGCTTGAAAAATGGCGGATTGTTTGACGCTATGCCCATGACGCGGCGGACTACCGCCGTGCGTATAGAAAAATAAATCGAGAGGGAAGCGCGCCATGACACCCCATATCCGCCGAATCATGCTGGCTGCCACGACCGGCCTGCTGACCGCCTTGCCCTTCGCCCTCCAGGCACAGGGAACGGCGCCGCAGTTCGCCCGCATCTTCAGCGACCATGCCGTACTGCAACGCGATCAGCCGGTGGCCGTCTGGGGCGTCGCCGCACCGAATGCCGCCCTGACCGTAAGTGTGAACGGCCAGAGCATCACCGCCGCCGCCGGTGCGGACGGCAAGTGGCGCGCCAGCCTTCCGGCCCTCCCCGCCGGCGGCCCTTATGCGCTGTCCGTCTCCGATGGCCAAACCACGACGACGCTCAACGATATCCTGATCGGCGATGTCTATCTGTGCTCCGGCCAGTCCAATATGGAATTTCCCGCCCGGCTCTCGACCGGCGCCTGGGGGGAGATCGCCGCCTCGGCCAATCCGGACCTGCGCTTCGTCAATATCGAAAAGGACAGTTCAGCCGCCCCGCGCGACGATCTGAAAACCGCGCCCGTCTGGCAGGTGGCCGGTCCCGGCACCACCGGGGAAGCGTCCGCCGTCTGTTACTATATGAGCAAGGCCCTGCAAAAGGAACACAAGGTGCCGGTCGGTTTTATCGGCACCGACTGGGGCGGCACCACCATCCAGGGCTGGATCAGTCCGGCGGCCTTGCGCACCCTGCCCGCCTATACGGCCGGCGTGGACGCCGTGGCGCAGTATGGCGCAAGCCCCGAACAGGCGCGGGCCGCCCATGCGAAAGCACAGGAAGCCTGGTGGGACACGCATGACAAATCCGCGAAGGCGCAGCGGGCCTGGATTTCGCCGGACTTCAACGATTCTTCGTGGTCACATCTGAAAGCCACCGGCGGCTGGAAGGATAGCGGCGCTGCCGATCTGGCCAATTTCGACGGCGTGGTCTGGCTGCGCACCCGCGTGACGCTTACCGCCGATCAGGCCGCCAAGGCCAATGAACTGACGCTGGGACCGGTCGATACCTTCGACACCACCTGGGTCAATGGCCAGTGGGTCGGCAGCGCCGGCATCAACTGGGTGTGGCGCGATTACCAGGTGCCGGCGGGTGTCTTCAAGGCGGGCGAGAACGTCATCGTGCTGCGTGTGCTGGGTGGCACTGGAGGCTCCGGGGGCCTGACCGGCACGCCGGATATGCGCTTCGTCAAGACCAGCGACGGACAGGCCATTCCGCTCTCCGCCGACTGGGCCTACAAGACCGGCATGGCGGCAAAAGACCTCACCATCCCCGCCGCGCCGTGGGACGTGCCTTCCAGCCTCAACACTCTCTATAACGGCATGATCGCTCCGCTGGCGCCCTATACGGTCAGGGCCGCGGCCTGGTATCAGGGCGAATCCAATGCCGATGCCGCCAGCGAATACCGCACCCTGCTGCCGATGCTGATGGCCGACTGGCGCAGGAGCTTTGCCGCGCCCGACCTGCCCATGCTCATCGTGCAGCTTTCCAGCTATGGCGCGGTTTCGACCGCCCCCGGCGTGTCGCACTGGGCGGAACTGCGCGAGGCCCAGCGCCTGACCGTCGATGCCGATCCGCACGCGGCCCTGATCGTCAGCCATGATTTCGGCGACCGCAGCGATATCCACCCGACGCAGAAAAACATTATCGGCCTGCGCGCGGCGCGGGCGGTCGATCATCTCGCCTTCGGGCAGGCCATCGCGCCGACCGGACCGGAAGCGACTTCGGTGGCACGTTCGGGCGCGGATCTGGTGATCAATTTCCGCTATGCCGACAGCGGCCTGAAGACCTACAGCTCCGATACGGCCATCGGCTTCGAGGCCTGCGACGCCGGGGATGCCTGCCGCTATGTCACCGCCGTGGCCGAGGGCAGCCGTATCGTGCTGAAAGACGCCAACCGGCCGGAAACGGTCAGGGTGCGCTATGCCTGGTCGGATGCGCCCTTCGCCAATCTCTACAGCGGCGACGACCTGCCCGCCGTGCCGTTTCAGATGGATATCGCCCAATGAAGATGAACCGCCGCCAATGGCTGGCCACCTCCGCAGGCGCGGCCTTTGTCGCGCCCGCCGTGACCGAAGCCGCGCCGAAAGCCCCCTTCAAGGCAAACTGGGACTCTCTGGCCGAAAACTACCGGACGCCGGACTGGTTCCGCGACGCCAAGCTCGGCATCTGGGCGCACTGGGGGCCGCAATGCGTGCCCGAATGGGGCGACTGGTACGGCCGCCAGATGTACCAGCAGGGCAATCCCTTCTATGAGCACCATGTGAAGACCTACGGCCATCCGGCGCAGTTCGGCTTCATGCAGTTCCTCAATCAGTGGACCGTCGATCAGTGGAACCCGGACCGCCTGATCGGCCTCTATAAGGCGGCCGGGGCGAAATATTTCGTGTCGCTGGCCAACCACCACGACAATTTCGACATGTTCGACTCGAAATATCAAAACTGGAACGCCATCAATTTCGGGCCGAAGCGCGATGTCGTCGGCACCTGGGCGAAGGCGGCGCGAGCGCAAGGCCTCCGGTTCGGCGTCTCCAATCACGGCGCCCACGCCTGGCACTGGTGGCAGACGGCCTACGGCTATGACGCCGAGGGGCCGGTGCGCGGCCTGCGTTACGACGCCTACCGCCTGAAGAAAGAAGACGGCAGGGGCCTGTGGTGGGAGGGCTATGATCCGCAGGAACTCTATGTCGGGCCGGAAGGCGATATGGTGCCGCCGGACGGGATCACGTCGAAGGACGAGATGCAAAAATATCATGACACTCATTCCGGCCAGTGGCTGGAAACCGTGCCGCCGCATGATCCCTATTTCGTGAAAAAATGGGCGCTGCGCCAGCAGGATCTGGTCGACAAGTACCAGCCGGATTTCGTCTATTTCGACGACACCGCCCTGCCGCTGGAGCAGGCCGGACTGGACGCCACCGCCTATTTCTACAATGCCAGCTACAAATGGCACGGCAAGCTCGATGTCGTCGTCACCGGCAAGAAGCTCGATGACCGGCAGCGAAAAGCCATCACCGAGGATATCGAACGCGGCTATTCCGACCATCTGCGCGAAATCCCGTGGCAGACCTGCACCTGCATCGGCAACTGGCATTACGACCGCCCGCTTTATGAGCGCAATGGTTACAAGACCGCCAAGGAGGTCATCCAGCGGCTGGCCGACGTGGTGGCGAAAAACGGCAATATGCTGCTCTCCATTCCGGTGCGCGGCAATGGCTCGATCGATGAGAAGGAAGAACAGATTCTCGCCGACATGGCGGCGTGGATGGCGGTCAATGGCGAAGCGATCTTCGCCACCCGGCCGTGGGATATCTTCGGCGAAGGCCCCTTCGCGCCGCCTTCCGAAGGCCATATGGATGAAGGCAAGGCGAAACCTTTCAGCCATGAGGATATCCGCTTCACCACAAAGGACGGCGTACTCTATGCGCTGGTGCAGGACTGGCCGGACTTTCCTGGGAATGGGGGCTATGTCCAGGTCTATTCGATGGCCGAGGGGTCGCCGCAACGAAAAGGCACGATCGAAAAGGTCGAACTGCTGGGCCATGCCGAACCGTTGACATTCGAGCTGGGCATGGATGGGCTGAGCGTCAGACTGCCGGACGCGAAACCTACCTTTACGCCGGTATTGAAGATCAGCGGAACGGGACTGGTTTAAGGAAATCGTCAGACAGGGGAGTCTCATGCCGTACAGAACCGCCGCCATCATCGTTTTGCTATCCCTCGCCGCGTGTTCGCCGAAGCCGGCCGAAACGCCCGCGCCCGCCTCGGCGAAACCCGTGGACTTCGCCTATGACATCGCGCTGCATATCAAGCCGGAGGCGGCGGCGAAGGTGAAGACCCTGACCATATCCGCCAAATATTACGGCCTGCCCGTGCCGGAAACCATGCACCTGGCCAATGCCGGCGGGGCCATCGAATTCAACACCGATACGGTGACGGTCGAGGCGAAGGATCAGACCGTGCATATGACCGGCGATGGCATGCCGAAGGACCGCATCAAGGACATCAATACCGGTTCGCCGCTGGTGCAGATCACCGTGACGGACAAGGCCGGCCGGATCGGATGCAGCGTCTTCCAGGATTATGTGAAGACCGCGCAGGAAAAACCCGTCGGCATCTGGTGCGGCCTTAAATAATGTAATCGTCTCTGGCCTGATCGTCCGTCATCGGATAAAAGCGATGGCGTTTTCATGAGGTTCCAATGACGCGTTTCCGCTCTCTTGCCGCCCTGCCCGTTCTCGTATTGACCGGCCTGACGCTCAGTCAGTGCGGCGGCAAGCCGAAGATTCAGGCGCAGGATTTCAGCTATTCCGTCGCGGTCAGCTTCACGCCCGCCGCCGCTGAAAAAATGAAGAGCCTCGGCCAGAAAGCGACCATCGAAGCCTATTATTACGGCGCGCCGACGCAAGCCGAGAAGAGCAAGGTCAATGAAGACGGCCAGATCGATCTCGGCATGGATATGAACGACATCGACGCCACCGACCAGACGGTGAAACTGAGCGGCAACGGCATCGATCAGACGCGCCTGACCAGCCTGAGCGACGGCAAGCCCTCGGTGACGGTGCGCGTCTATTCCTCGGCCACCGCCGGCACGCCGAACCAGTTGGCCTGCACGGCATTCAACGGCACGGTCGAGGCGGCCAGGGCCGCACCGGTCGCCATCCGGTGCGATGCCGCCAAACGCTAATTCAGCCGCACCGGCCACTGGCGGATGACGATATGACCGGATTCCGCCGCCGCACGCACCTCCGGATGTTTTTTCAGGGCGAGCAGGGTGGCGATAAACGCCTCATCGCGGTCGCTGACGGAGATCGGCGGCAGGCCGTCCTGCATGAAGGCGATCAGGGCGTCACGCGTCGCCGGATCGCTCATTGCGGCGATCACGGTCTTCGCCGCGCTGTCATCATCGCCGGCGCACAGATAAGGTTTGATCCGCAGGAGCGTCTGCCCGGAAAGCGCCGCCATGCCGGCCTCAAATCCCGCTCTGTCGCCCATATAGCCTTTCGCGCAGGCCTCGTTCGCCGCCAATGTGGCCTGCTGCACCGCGTCCGGCGCGGTAATGCGGTTCCTGATCGCCAGCCCGGCCTGATCCTGTCCGCGGTCGATAAGAAAATTCATATAGGACAACAGCAGATCGGTGGATTTTTCCGGCCCCAACGTAGCGGCGCCGGCTTCATAGGCCTTGCCGGCTTCGAGGAAACGGCCAAGGCGGGCGTACAGTTCGGCGCGCGTCGTCAGCAGACCGGGGTAAGACGCCGGTGAAGCGAAATTCTGCAGGCCGTACTTGTCCACCAGGTCGAGTATGCCATTGAGCTGTGTCAGGGCCAGGGCGTTCTGGTCATTGAGGCTTTCGAGGTTCATCAGGTAGGCCAGCGCCGACAGGTTGGCCGGATTGGCGGCGATGAGGCCCTTTACCTCCTCGATTTCACGATTGAGCACCGGCCTGACCGGATCAGCGGGCACGGCGGCGGGGCTGATATCGCCATCGCCCTGGCTGACGATATAGAACAGGGCGTCGGTTTTCAGATCGGCGCGGTAAAGGTCCGCATGCAGCGTATCGCCCGCCTTCACGGCGGCGCGCAGGCCTTCGAGGCGCAGCATGCCCATCAGGGGACGGCCGGATACGTCATGGACCTGCCAGCGCCCCTCCTCCAGACGGTCGAGCAAGGCTAAGGCAGCATCGGGGGCAGCCTCGCGGCCGGCGATCAGCACGCCGATGACGCTCATATCGGTCAGGTCTGGCGTCTGCGCCGGGAATCGCGTCAGGGCGGCGTCGAGCGTCGCGGCCGCCTCGCTGGTCTTGCCGCTGATCAGTTGCAAGAAGACATGCAGGTCATAGGCGTTGATATCGTAGGCGCGGGTGACGTTCTCGGCGGAAAGCGCCAGGGCCGCGGGTATGCCTTCCAGTTCGGCGGTGCAGGCGATCAACTGAAAACGGAACCGCGCCGCCAGGGCCGGATCGTGCTGTTCGAGATAGGGATCGCGCCACAGTTGATTGAGCGGCGCCAGGGCGGTCCGGCAATCGCCGGACTGCGTGGCGGCGGTCGCCTGCATGATGGCGACGGCGGTGCCGCTGCTGCTGACGGGGGCTTCCGCCAGGACGGGACAGGACAGACCCAGCATCAGGGCCAGCGCGGCGAGGCCGCTCGTGATTTTTAAAGATACGCGCATAAGCCCCCCAGCCCGGCCGAAATGGATCGTTAACACAGATTAACGGTAATCCGGTTCGTCACAAGCGGAATCTTAAGCCGTGACCAGTTTGAAGCCGACAAGGGTGAGAACGGCGGCCAGCAGGGCGCGCAGCACCTTTTCCGGCACCTTGGCGGCGAACATCGAACCGATGATGATGCCGGGGATCGACCCCAGCAGCAGCGAGGCCAGCAGGCTTACATCGACATTGCCGATGAAGAAATAGCCCATGCCGGCGAGGAAGGTCAGCGGCACGGCGTGAGCGATATCCGAACCGACGATGCGCACCGTCGGCAATTGCGGATAGAGCAGGATCAGGGCGGTGACGCCGAGCGCCCCGGCCCCGACCGACGACAGCGACACCAGGAAACCGAGCACCAGCCCCGTCAGGAAGGTGAGAAAGGCGCGGCGGCCGGTATGCAGGGGCTTGTGCTCGGCGATGGCCTTTTCCTGGCGCTGCCTCGCCAGCCGGCTGATCAGGCCGCGCGTGACCAGCATGACCGCCGTGACGAACAGGGCATAGCCGAGCACATGGGTGATCAGCGACGACATGGCCGCGGACTTGCCGAAATGATGGATAGCGTAAAGGGTGGCCGCCGTCGCCGGAATGGAGCCGAGCGCCAGCAGGCCCACGATCATCCAGTTGATGGTATTGCGGAATCCATGGATGACCGTGCCGACGCCCTTGGTGATCGAGGCGTAGAGCAGGTCCGTGCCGACCGCTGTGGCCGGATGGATATGAAACAGCAGGACCAGCAGGGGCGTCATCAGTGAACCGCCGCCGACGCCTGTCAGGCCGACCAGCGCGCCCACCAGCAATCCGGAAAAGGAATAGAGCGGATTGATATGGATATCTGAAGCAAGAGTCGTCAGGTACGCGGGCAGATCGAACTGGGTCATGAAGCGGTGGCTGTCCCGTGTAGGCTGAGCTTTTCGTAGCCCGCACCATAAAGACCCCGCCGCATGAGGCAAATGAATTTAATTGACCCTACCCGTTAGAGGGACTTATTCGCCAGCCGTTCGCGCCCGGTTTTGGGGTCGGTTTCGGGGCCGGGGCGGCGTGCGCAGGCTCATGAACAGGTCGCCGTCAAAGGGGGTCGGCGCCCAGTCGGCGATATCGGGCGCATCCGCCGACAGATGCACATGGGCGTGCGTCCAGCCGCCTTCGCGGCGCGCCGTGCGGGCATAGGCGCCGAGCTGTTCGAGCAGGCGCGGACTGACCATGGCCAGCCTCAGCTTGGCCGCGCCGCGCGTCCGGGCAGCGGCCAGCAACGCCGCCATCAGGGCCGGTATGGCTTCAGGCGCGCCGGCCAGCGCCGCCAGGTCGATAATTTCCAGCACCAGCGGCTCGATCGGATTTTCCTTGGCGAACATGGCGCAGGCATAGCCGGCGATCTCGCCGTTACGCTCATATTTGAAGGTCAGCGGGCGCAGGTTCTGGTCCGGATCGCCCAGGCGCCAGCGCTGGATTTCCGGGCCGCGGTCGGCGATCAGCCGCCCCTCGCCTTTCAGGTTTTGCCAGAATCGGTCATAGGCCTGATCGAAACCGGTCAGCGGACTGACGCCGGCCGGCAGGACCAACGCGCTTTCCCGCCACAGCCGCCGGGGCATCAGCCGCTCACCGGCCCGGCGGGCCAGCGCCGGACGCCGGGCCAGTACGTGACGCAAGGCGTTGCCGATCAGGCAGGCAGCCGGATCGATCACCCAGGCCAGCCTGACATGGGCCGTGGCCGGCGGATGGGACACAAAGCCGAAGCGGCCGTAAAGCCGGTGCGACAGGATGTTGGCGTTCAGGGTATAGCAGGCGAAGAAGCCGGACTGGCGGATAATGCGGTCGATCATGTGGCGGCTCGCCCCGCGCCGGTCCGGTGACACCACAAGCGAGTGCCCGGTCAATCCGTAAAAGCAGTAGTCGCCGCGCCAGAACCTCTGGGCCACCGCACCGAGGACCACCTTGATCCCGCCCTGCGCGTCCGTCAGCACCCAGCCCTGCGGCGCGGCGCGTTCCCTCAGGACGGGATTGGCCTCCAGCCAGCGCCAGCCCGCCTCCGAACGCGCCGGCCACCACACCGATTCCCACAGGGCGTTGATCCCGCCATGATCCGCAACACCGATTTCACGCACCGTCATGCGACCGCCTCCCTGATGGACAGGCGCACAGAATATCAACCTAAAGTTTTAAATCTATAAAAATACAATCTCGATTAAACCGGCGTGCCGGCCTCGATCTTGCGGCGCAGTTCCTCCGGACGGAAAGGCTTGGGGATATAGTCGTCCATCCCGACACCCAGGCAGCGTTCGCGGTCGCCGGCCAGGGCGTGCGCCGTCATGCCGATGATGCGGACAGGCGGACGGCCTTCCGCCGCCTCCCATTCACGGATGCGGCGGGTGGCGTCCAGCCCGTTCATGCCGTGCATCTGGACGTCCATCAGCACGGCGACATAGGTGCGCGCCTGTACCGCCTCGAACGCCTCCTGGCCATTATTGGCGACATCGACATAATAGCCGAAATCCTCCAGGAAGGTGGTGGCGACGAGGATATTCGGCTCATAGTCCTCCACCAGCAGCACATGCGGGCGAACCTGGGCCTCGACCGTATTGCCGGCAGTGGCGCTGAGTGAATATTCCGTCCGCGCTACCTGATCGCTGGTGGCGACCCTGAGCGGGAGGCTGACCTCGAAGACCGACCCCTTGCCGACCTCGCTGCTCACCGAAATGCCGCCGCCCATGATCTCGGTCAGGGTCTTGGTGATGGCCAGTCCCAGGCCGGTGCCGCCGTATTTGCGGTTGATGCTGGTGTCGGCCTGAACGAACTTCTGAAAGATCGTCTCCATCTTTTCCGGCGGAATGCCGATGCCGCTGTCGCTCACCGCGATGCGGACGATTTCGGTATCCGGCACGTCGGACGGTTCGCAAGCGAGGCTGACATGAATATTGCCCCGGTCGGTGAACTTGATGGCGTTGCTGCACAGGTTGACGATGATCTGGCGCAGACGTGTCGGATCGCCGATGAACATGCGCTCATCGACGCAGGCCTCGACGCCGGCGCCGGTGAAGGTCAGCCCCTTGTCGCGCACCGACACGGCCATCATGCTGGCCACCTCCTGCATCAGGCGCGTCAGGCTGAAGGGAATCTGCTCCAGTTCGACCGTCCGCGCCTCGATCTTGGCGATATCGAGCAGGTCGTTGATCAGGGCCAGCAGACTGTCGGCGCTCATCGACAGGGTGCGGATATATTCGCTCTGGCGCGGGGTCAGAGGCTGGCTTTTCGACAGGATGGTGGACAGGCCGATGATCGCGTTCATTGGCGTGCGGATTTCATGGCTCATATTGGCCAGGAATTCCGTCTTGGCGATATTGGCGGCCTCAGCGGCGTTGCGCGCCTCCATCAGGGCCACCTGCGCCTGCTGCTGGGCGGTCATGTCGCGGCAAATCTTGATGAAGCCCTTGACCCGGCCCTGCTCGTCATACATCGCCGCCATGGTGCCCGACGCATAGAAGCGCTCACCGCCCTGCCGGATATGCCAGCGCTCATCCGAGGCGCGGGCATTGGTGGCCGCCAGGGCCAGTTCGGTGCGCGGCGCGCCGTGCGCACGGTCCTCCGGCGTGAAGATGACCTCGATATGCCGTCCGAGCACGTCCTGGGGCTTGTATTCAAAAATCTTCTGGGCGCCGGGATTCCACAGGACGATCCGCCCGGCCTCATCGAGCGAAATAATGGCGTAATCCTGCACGCTCTCGACCATGAGGCTGAAATAATCCTGACTTTCCTTCAGCTTCAGGGCCGCCGTCTTGGCTTCGGTGATATCCTGCACCATGCCGGCCATGTGCAGCGGCCGGCCCTCCTCATCGCGGCTGAATTCGGCGCGGCGGTATATCCAGCGCACCTCGCCATCGGGCCTGCGGATGCGGTATTCGGCTTCCGGGGGCGTGACCCCCATGGCGCGGTCGGCCGGGGTGGAGGCCGCGCCGCCATCTTCGTCCAGGATGAGCGCGGCCACCTCCGCCACGGGCACGTAAAGCGCCGGTGGCAGGCCGAAGATCGTGCAGAACTCCTCGGAAACGGTCATCCGGTCGCATCCGGCCGGAAGCGCGAACATACCGATGCCGCCGACCTTTTGCGCCATCCTGAGCTGGTAATGGCTCTCGTCCAGCGCCTGTTCGGTGCGTTTGCGCGCGTCGATATCGATGATGATGCCGGACTGGTTCACGGCCTTGCCATCCGCGCCCAGTTCCGCCTTGCCGGTGGCATTCACCCAGCGCCAGCCGTCGCCGTTACGGATGCGGTAATCGATGATGCAGGGATCACCAGACACCATGGTCTTTTCAATCGCCGACACCAGTCCCGGCAGGTCGTCCGGATGAACCGCCCGGCCGATCGCCTCGAACGGCACGCCTTCGGCCAGGGCGGCCGGATCGATGCCGAAGGTGCGGGCAAATCCTTCATCACCCGTCACCTTCTGCGCCGGCAGATCCCAGAACCAGGCGCCGATCACCCCGCCGGCGCTCTGCGCCAGACGCAGCTTGGCATTGGCCACTTCCAGCGCCTGGGCGGCCCGCTTGCGCGCATCTATATCGATCAGCACGCCCGGCAGGCGGACAGCCCGTCCGTCCGCGTCCCGCTCCATCGCGCCACTGGCTTCGACCCACCGCCAGTTCTCCCCGTGCGTGGCCTCCCCGTCGCGCAGACGGTATTCCGCCCGGAAATCGCGGCCTTCCGCCACAACCGCCGCGAGGCCGGCACGCAGTGGCCCGACATCCTCGGGATGCACGGAAAGCAGCATGTTTTCGAGCGGCAGCCCGGTCCGCCGTTCCTCACCGGCCAGGGCGAAGGCGCGGGCGAAGCGTTCGTCGCCGATCACCCGGTCCTTGCGCACATCCCAGACCCAGGTGCTCAGCACGGCGCCGGAATCGAGCGCCAGGGCGATGCGTTCAGAGGCTGAATCGGCCAATTTCTGCGCCGCCGCCAGGTTGGCTTCCTGCGCGACACGATCGGAAATATCGACGTAGCTGCAGATCACCCCTTTCAGCGCGCCGCCATGGCGGATCGGCTGCGCCCAGTATTCGACAGGAAAGCGGCTGCCGTCCTTGCGGCGGAACATATCCTGAAGCACATGCCGTCCCTCGCCGGACAGCACCATTTCATGGATGGAACGCGCCGCCAGCGGATCTTCCGCGTCATTCGCCGTCTGGTGGATGCGTTCATGGATGACCGTGCCGATGATATGATCCGCCTCGCTGAAGCCGAACATCGTCAGGAAGGCCGCGTTACACATGGTGACGCGGCCTTCCATGTCCATGGTACAAACGCCTTCGACGGTCGAATCGAGCACAAGCCGGAAAAAATCCGCCTGTTCGCTGGGCGAAAGTCTGCTGAGCGGCATAAGCCCCTGATCCTGCGATAAAACCCCACTGTGGCCCACTCAGATGAGGGCAATCGATATAAAGGGTCAATGAGGAAAAACAGTGGCCGCCGGGTATTTTCAAGGCCGGCAACAGAAAAGGCTCCGGACCTGCGCCCGGAGCCTTTTCGATGTCACTTAAAGCCGGAACGCCTAGTTGGCGTTGGCGGCCGGCTGGGCGTTGTTGCGCTCGATCGTCATGGCGATCAGTTTGTCCCAGGCCAGCAGGGAGTTCAGATGCGCGTAGATGTGCGTCAGGGCGCCGTTGTCGCGCAGTTCGACCAGCTTGTCGCCCGACAGTTCGGCCAGCTTCTTGTCATCGACGGCGAAATATTCGGCGATCTTTTGCGGTTCGCCCGGCGTGCCGTCCGGATTTTGCGGACGATAGAGGGTTTCACGCGGGGCCAGCAGGTTCAGTTCACGCAGGAGGCCCACGAAGGATTCCGTGCGGCGGCGCTCGTTCTCGAAGTCGGAGCAGAACTGCATGGCGTTTTCGACGTAGGGGGTCGCCTTGCCGCCTTCAAAGAACGGCACGTCAGGGTTCGACTTGGCCACCATGGCGGCGCCGGTATCGACGCACAGGATCATGCGGTCCTGGCCTTCGTCATTGGCGAAGACGAACGGATAACGGCGCGCAAAGGCCGGCAGGTAGCTGTCGGACTTGAAAGTGCCTTCGGGCGACACGAAGACGTTCTGGCCGGCCGACAGGCCCATGGCCGCGACGGGCATGTAGTTTTCGCCGATGAAGACGATCGGAAAGCTAAGCGAAGCCGCCGGGAATTCGGCCACGGTCAGAGGCACGACATTGGTTTCCGCCACGAAGGCATGCGGCGTCGGGATCGACTTGATGCCCATGCCGGCGTGAGCTTCGGGACTCAGCGGCTCAGGGGATTTGTAGAAAAGGACGTTTCCGGTGAGCGTCGCATCGTTGGTTTGTTCTTGTGCCATGGTCGCTTTAAGAAGGTTGGAATAAAAAAGGAGCCTCGCTTCTAGCGCAACCATTTGTATACGGCAAGCGCCGTGACGGTTTGGGGGAAAGACCCGCCGGTTTTTCGGCTTCCGGCGGGTGTTTGTACATGTTGCCACTCAAGCGCCGCGAGGCTCCTCACAACCGTTCGGGCGCGCATTGCGCTTGCCGAAGCTTAGTGCTTCGGAAGGTCAGAAGTTATAAACCAGTCCCACGCGCAGATTACGGCCTGGACCAACCACCGCGTCCTTGGTGCTGCTCGTCGCCTCGCGCATCTCGACATCGCCGATATTGCGCACCTCGGCGAACAGCGAGGTATCCGGCCGGATCTTATACGAGGTGAAGAGATTGGCCGTGACATAACCGTCGGTCGGCGTCTCGAAAGCGGCCAGCCGTTCCTTGCGGGCATCGACGCCGCGCACCTCGAAATACGAATCCCACTTGCCGCCCTTGCTTTCCAGCTTGAGGGTCAGGGCCTGTGGCGGGATGCGCACAATCGGGCCGATCGAGCTTTGGCCGTGCACATAATCATAGGCGACATCAAGGCTGACGGCCTGCGAGCCGAACGTAAACAGCCTGGTATTGGCTTCGATTTCCAGGCCATACAGATCGGCGTCGGTCTGGACATACTGGAAGACCGGCAGGTCATCATCGACATCGCCGGTGGGACGCAAGTCGATGAAGTTGTCGAAATGACTGGTATAGACGTGGGCGTCGATGGCGAAGCGGTTATCGTGATCGATCACCACATGGCCGGTCAGTTCGAGCGAATAGCCGATCTCGGTGCGGAAATCCGGATCGCCGATGATGAACTGGCCGGTGCCGTCATGCGGGCCGTCGGCCAGCAGTTCGACATCGGACGGCGCGCGTTCGGAGCGCGTCAGGCTGAGGCCGACAAAGCTGTGGTCCGAAGGCCGGTAGAAGCCGCCGAGCGAAGCGGACAGGGTGTTGAAATCCTTGTCATATGAGGTCGCCGCCGAGGTCAGCTTCGTGTCATCGACCCGCGCCCCGCCTTCCACGCCCCACACACCGGTATCATAGCGATATTGCGTAAACACGCCAGCCTGTTTGGTGGTGGTCGAAGGCACGAAGGCCTCATCGCCGATGGCCTCGAAATCGCGTTTCAGTCCGGTCAGGCCGACCGTGCCGCTCCATCTGCCCTGGCCGTCGCGGATCAGGGCGGTGCGGAATTCGCTGCCTTTCGAGAGGAACTGCGTACCCAGTTCGCCATCCTCGATTTCGGCATGGTTATAGTCCGAATAGCCCGCCGAGGCGTCGAGACGGTTGAAGCCGGCCCAGTTCAGGTTGAACGCACCGCGCGCATCCCAGCGCGTCTGATGCAGATCGATGGAAACGTCGGGATCGATGGCCGTGCCGTAGAGGTAGTCGGTCTTTTTATAGCTCAGGCCGACATAGCCGAAATCGCCGATATAGCTGACCCCGGCCCCGACGTTTTTCATGTCCTGGAAGGAATTGTGCTGCTTGGTGCTGGTATCCGGCGCTTCACCGGCGTCTTCGGTATAGGCCAGGGTTTCGGCCGGTACGGGGATGCTGTAGTCGGAGGTCTTGTGGCGGAAGGCGTCGAAGGTGAAGACCCACGGTCCCTGCCCGGCCTTGATATCGACCGCGCCCTGCAAACCCTGATCGACGGAAGACGCCTGGAGCGTGGCCGTGCCTTCATAGCCCTTTGCCGGCGCGACGGCGGGGATGCGGTCATCGATCACATTGACGATGCCGCCGATGGCGTTGCCGCCATAAGCGAGTGCCGAAGGTCCGCGCAGCACCTCGATACGTTTCGCTTCGGTGGGCGAGGACGGCACGGCATGGTCCGGCGACAGGGCCGACACATCGACCACGCCCATGCCGTTATTGAGCACCAGCACGCGGAAACCATCCAGTCCGCGGATCATCGGGCGGCTGGCGCCAGGCGCGAAACTGGAGGAGCGGATGCCCGGCAGATAGGCCAGCATGTCGCCCAGGCCCGCCGCCGGTTTCTGGTCGATCTGGTCGCGCGTCAGGATATCGACGTGCGACATCAGCGCGTCCTTGGAAATCCGGTAACCGGAGCCGGTGATGACCACCTCGGTCGGCGTGTCTTCGGCAGCCGGCGCGGGGTCATCGGCGTGCGCACTCCCCGCCACGCCCATGGTCAGGGCGACAAGAGACAGGCCGGCGAAAAGAGCGGATTTGGAAAACGACATGCGGACACCTCAGAATATGGCCCAATATTTGGGGACGGCGCACTTGTTATGTAATAATATAACGCGAGTCAAGGCGCATGTTACAATATTACATTAATTATACCGTCATGCCGGTGCGAAATTTCAGGCTCTGTTGCTGCGCGCGCACCAGCGGGTGCAATGGCTTGCGAAACCCCGCGAGTCCCCCTACCTTAAGGTCATGAGCCATAGTTGCGAACACACCCACGACCACAGCCACGCCCTGAGGCCCGACGCCCGCGCGGCCCGGCTTGAGGATGCGCAATTGCTCTGCGCCGATTCCGGCGAGCGCATGACATCCTCGCGCCTGCGCACCTATGAGCTGATCCTGGAGGCCAACGGCCCGATCAAGGCCTACGACGTCATCGACCGCTTTCATCCCGATGGCGCGGCCAAACCGCCGACCGTTTACCGCGCCCTGTCGTTCCTCGAACAGATGGGCCTGATCCACCGCATCGAGAGCCTGAATGCCTTCGTCGCCTGCGATACCCATGACCGGCACGCGCCTTCCGGGCATACGGCCGGTTTCCTCTTGTGCGAATGCTGCGGCCAGAGCGCGGAAATCGCCATCCCCAACAGGACGGAGATCGAGGCCAGCGCGGCGAAAACCGGCTTCACCATCAATCACATCACCCTGGAAGCGCGCGGCCTCTGCCAGGCCTGCCGCAGCGAGCCATAACCACGCCCGCGCCCGGCTTTAAAACCACCGCCGCGCCTTGAAATAGGCCAGCATCCCTATAATGATGGCGATCATCAGCGCGCAGACCGCCTCGAAGGCATAAGGCTGGTGCAGGAACGGCATATGCTCGAAATTCATGCCGTAGAGGCTGGCGATCAGGGTCAGCGGCAGGAAGATCGCCGAGACGATCGAGATCACCTTGACGATATTGTTCTGTTCGACATTGATCAGGCCGAGCGCCGCATCGAGCAGAAAAGCGATATGGCCGGAGACATGGTTTGAATGTTCGTTCAGGCTGCTGACGTCCAGGCTCATGGTGCGCAGGCGCTCGTGAAACGCCCGCAGTTCCGTGCTCTTCTTCATGCCGAGCACCTGACGCTCAAGGCTGGTGGCGAAGACGGTCAAGCGCGCCAGTGAAACCAGGGAATCGCGGATCTTGGCGATATCGTTCTGCGCCGCGCCGAGGCGGATCAGCACGGTTTCCAGCTTGGTGCGGCGGCGGTTGGTGAAGACCTCCTTCGACAGCTCGTCGATGGCCTGGCTGGTCTTTTCTATCAGATCGGCGGTGCGGTCGATGATAATATCGACAAGATTGAGGAAGGTCGTCGGTCCGTCGGCGCAATGCCCCGGCTGCTTTTCAAGCTGGTCGCTGAAAATCTTGAACGAGGCAGGGTCGATATAACGGATGGTGACCAGCCGCCCGCCGGTCAGCACGAAGGTCACAGGTCCCGATTGCAATTGCGACAGGCCGCCGAAAAAAGCGACCTGCGCGGTCATGAAAGCGGCGCCTTCATCGAGATAAAGCCGGCTGGAGGTTTCGATCTCGGCCATATCCTCGCGCGTCGGCAACAGGACGCCAAGCTGCGCTTCGAGAGTCAGTTCTTCATCGCGGGTAGGGTTGAACAGGTCGATCCAGGCCGTATGCGGATCAAAATCACCGGCCTGGGCCGCGATGTGAAATCCCTGCGAATGAAGTGTCAGCACGCACATATCCCTCCGGCGATCCGGAACTGTGTAGCTTCAAAGGGATAAGGCGTAAAGGCTTACTTCTTTTGGGTATGTTTGCGCGTCGCGGCCTTGGAAGGCGTCTGCGCCTTGGATGCCGCCTTAACCGGCTTGGCCGCCTCGGGCTTGATGGCCGTCTTCGCCGTGGCATGGCCGACCTTATCCGAATCGATCTGCGCCACCAGTTCCGCCGCGGGTTTACCGCTGACATGGGCGGCGACAGTGACCGGCTTGGCGGCGGCCTTGCCGTTGGCCGGGGTCAGCGCGGTTTTCAGTTCATCCGGTATATCCGCCTGGTCGGCCGAAGCGATCTGCAGATAAGGACGGGCCGTGGAAGGGGCCTCTTCCGGCTGGGCGATGGTCGTCACCTTGTCGCCCATGCGGACCTGCGACGGGTCCTGATAGATAAAACCGTAGGTCGTATAGACCGTGGTGCCGAGGTCGTTCAGCGGACCGTACCACACCTTGACCTTCGACCAGTCACCCTTTTCCGAGACGTCCAGCACGTTGACATTATCTTCCACCTGGCCGCGGCGGCCATTGACCGGCGACCAGTTGGCATGGGTGACCTGGATATAGCGGTCGGTGATGATCTGGGAAACGACGGCGACGTGACCGAGCTTCATGCGGCCTTGTGATTTAAAGACCAGGACCGCGCCGGGCTTGGGCGTGGCGCCTTCCTCATAGTGACCCGTGGCTTTTTCCCACCAGGTCCAGGCGTCACCGAAAATCTGCATGCCGGTAAACTGGCGCGCGAAGGTGACGCATTGCAGGTAGGCGGAACCGGCAGGAGTCTTCTGGGCGGCGACCTTGACGGCGGCGGTTTTGCTCGCTTTATGGGCCTTGGCCTTGGCTTCCACGGAGCCAGCGGCACACAGGGCAAGAAGGGCAAGGGCAATCGCCGGCACGGTTTTTTTCACGCAACTGACTCGTTAACTGTTAGTCCCGTGTCTTTGCTACAACAGAAAAATTAATTTTCAAATACTATTTCGCCTGTTCCGCGTAATAATTAACCTTGTTTAACCCACGAATGCGTGATCGTCCCGTGAAGACGTTCGCCATAATGGCGCACGATCCGGCGGAACGGCCGCTCGACCAGATGATGCGCCAGCATCGACAGCGGCACCAGGGCCAGCAGGCCGGCGAACCACCAGATGAACGGCAATGGCGCATGATCGGTGCCCAGCAGCGCATTGACCGCCTTGAGATAAACCCACTTCCACGGCACGTAGATCATATAGGTGGCGAAGGAGATTTCACCGAGATAGACGAGGGTCTTGTTCGACATAAGGCCCTTGCCTTCCTGGCCCAACCCGGAAATCGACAGGACCAGAAGGCCCAGGGCGATGACGGTCAGGATATCGGACTGGCCGAACGAGGTCGCATACACCACGGTCAGCAAGGCGATGCCCGTGCCGGCCAGGGCCACGGCGGGACGGGCAACGGCGCCGGAACGCCAGGCGAGATAGAGCGCGGCGCCATAGAGGAAATTCGGCACGATGCGCAGGGCGCCCCACTGGAAGGTGGCGTGGGTCAACTCGAAACCGGCGAAAGCAGCGAAGACCAGATTGACGACGGTCAGGAAAACCATGGCGAGCGACACGGCGGCAATCGGGCGCTCGCGCAGGCGCCAGGCGAGGAAGGCCACCGCCGGGAAGCCGAGATAGGCGAACCATTCCGCCGAAATCGACCAGGACGGATGGTTGAAGGCGGCGGCCGGCGCCAGTCCCCAGGCCTGGGTCAGGGTCAGGTGCGCCGGCAGGGCGGCCCAGTTGGCGGCGTTCTCGTCGAGCGTGACGCCCTTGAGGGCCGCGGCCAGGATCAGCAGCAGGGTGAACAGCAGGGTGGCGATATGCAGCGGATAGATGCGCGCCAGCCGGTGGATGACGAACTGTCCGTATTTGAAACGGCCCTCGCCGAAGCCCTGGAGATAGACATAGGAGAGGATGAAACCGGAAAGCACGAAGAACAGATCGACGCCAAGATACCCCTTATCGATCACGCCGAGGCTGATATTACCGCTCAACTCGTGGATATAAGTATACATCACCACCCAGAAAGCGGCGAAAAACCGTAAGGAGGTCAAGGGCTTCAAATGATCGTTCATGGCTCCGGCCTTCCCCTGCCCTTTTTCCCCGAAAAGAACAGTTTGTCTTCAAAAATAACGCCCAAGCGGGCGAACGGCTGGGTCCATGCAGGAAGTGTGCCGGAGAAGGTTGCAGATTTGGTTAACCGGTACACGAAACGCTACGTGGCGCAGGTCATTTTTAAGGGTTTAACCACGAACCACACGAACGGACACGAACTCTGGTTTCGCTCAAAAAGACCACACGGCAACATCCGCACGAAACGCCATCATGCCGCACCCGTTTTAACGAAAGGCAAGAATATCCACAGATTATGCAGATGACGCTGACTTTTCAGTGTTTTATCGCCCCGTGCCGGTGCGGGTTTTCCTCTGACGGAAGGGCGCTTCGCGCCGAAAATCATCTGCTGTTACGCAGAGAAGCGATAGCCAAGTAAAGGCGCTGAAAAATCTGCGTCATCTGCATAATCTGCGGATATCCTTCTTTCATTCACCGGCATATGCCGGTGAAACTCAGAGTTCGTGTCCGTTCGTGTGGTTCGTGGTTAAACCCATCTGAAATCCACCAAATTCACCCAAATTCACATTGTATCGCTTGAGCTTCTCCGAAAAGAGTCCCATGTGGTCTTAAGACCTCACATGAGACAAAACAATGCGCACCGATACGCCCCAGCCGATCCAGCTCAGCGATTACAAGGCCCCCGACTTCCTGATCCCCGCCACGGAACTGGATTTCGACCTCGCCCCCGAAACGACACGCGTCAAGGCGCGGCTGACGATCGAGCGACAGGGACCGGCCGGCGTGCCGCTGGTGCTGATGGGCGAGCGCCTGAAACCGATCAGCGTCACCGTAGACGGCCAGCCGGTTGATTACGCCCTCACCGACGAAACCCTGATCATTGCGAATGTCCCCGACCGGTTCACCCTCGAAACCGAGGTCGAGATCGATCCGCTGAACAACCGGACGCTGGAAGGGCTTTACATGTCCTCCGGCCGTTATTGCACCCAGTGCGAGGCGGAAGGCTTCCGCAAGATCACCTACTATCTCGACCGCCCGGATTCCCTGAGCAAATACCGCGTCCGCATCGAGGCGCCGAAAGCCGGTTTCCCGCATCTTCTTTCCAATGGCAACCTGCTCGAAAAAGGCGACCTGCCGGAAGGAAAGCACTACGCCCTGTGGGAGGACCCCTTTTTCAAGCCATGTTATCTCTTCGCATTGGTGGCCGGCGAACTCGATGTCCTTGAAGACCGCCTCGTCACCATGTCGGGCCGTACGGTCGATCTGAAAATCTATGTCGATACAGGCATGAGCGAGCGCGCCGCCTACGCCATGGACGCCCTCAAGCGTGCGATGAAATGGGACGAAGAGGTCTATGGCCGAGAGTACGATCTCGACCTGTTCATGATCGTGGCCGTGCGTGATTTCAATTTCGGCGCCATGGAAAACAAGGGACTGAACGTCTTCAACGCCTCGCTGCTGCTGGCCGATCCGACCACCGCCACCGATGCCGATTATGAGCGCATCGAGTCGGTCATCGCCCATGAATATTTCCATAACTGGTCGGGCAATCGCGTCACCTGCCGCGACTGGTTCCAGCTTTGCCTGAAAGAGGGCCTGACCGTCTTCCGCGACCAGGGCTTTTCCGCCGACCAGCGCGGCCACGCCGTCTCGCGCATCAAGGACGTCAAGGCTTTGCGTGCCCGTCAGTTCCCTGAGGATTCCGGTCCGCTGGCCCATCCGGTGCGGCCGTCCTCCTACGTCAAGATCGACAATTTCTACACCGCCACCATCTACGAGAAGGGTGCGGAAATCGTCGGGATGCTGAAGACCCTCGCCGGACCGGCCCTTTACCGGCAAGCGCTTGACCATTATTTCGCCGCCAATGACGGCACTGCCGCCACGCTGGAGGATTTCCTGGCCAGTTTCCAGGCCGTCACCGCCGATCATCCGCAACTGCGCGCCGATCTTGCCGGCATGATGGACTGGTATACCCAGGCCGGCACCCCGCAGGTGCGCATTTCCCGCCACTATGACGCCGACGCCAAAACCCTGACCCTGAATTTCGCCCAGGCCACCGCGCCGACGCCCGGCCAGCCCGAAAAGAATCCCCTGCCGATCCCCATCCGCTTTGCCGTGCTCGATGAAACCGGCGCGCCGCAGGCGCCTTTCAATGCACCCGATAACGAGTCGTGGCTGTTCACCCTACGCGGCGCCCAGGAAGAGATGGTGATCCGCAATATCGAAAAGCCGCCCGTGCTTTCGGCCCTGCGTCATTTCTCCGCGCCAGTCATCCTGCATCTCGACGAACCGCAATCCCACGCTTTCGCCCGCTTCCGGGGCGACAGCGATCCCTTCAACCGCTGGGAAGCGGCGCAGGGCCTGGCCCGGTCGGTCATGCTGGACGAAGCCCCCGACAAGACCCTGATCGAGGCCTTCGCCGAAGGGCTGGAAGCGACCTTGCGCGACGACCGGCTCGATGACGCCTTCAAGGCGCTGATCATGGGCCTGCCGACCGAGGCCGATCTGGCGCAAAGCCAGTCACCGATCGATCCGGCCTTCCTGCACCATAACCGCAAGCGTTTCAAATCGGCGCTTTCGCTGCGCCTGCATGACCCCCTGCGCGATCTTTACAATGCCCTGCCGGTGGCCAATACCTTCAGCCCCGACGCGGCGTCCGCCGGCAACCGCGCCCTGCGCAATGCCCTGCTCGATCTCCTTCTGGCCGGTTTCAACGACCATCCCAATCCGGGCGAACTGACCCTGCTGGCCGAGGCGCATTTCAAGGCCGCCACCAACATGACCGATATGGTCGGTGGCCTGATCGCGCTTACCCATGTGCAGGGCGCGCCTTACCAGGCCGCCCTCGACGCCTTCTATAACCGCTTCAGACATGAACCGCTGGTCATCGACAAATGGTTTGCCCTGCAGGCGTCGGCGGCGCATCCTGATACCCTGTCGCGGGTGCGGGAACTCAGCCATCACCCCGATTTCGATGCCAGAACACCCAATCGCTGGCGCGCGCTGGTGCAGGGCTTCGCCAACAACCAGAGCGTTTTCCACAAGGCGGACGGCGGCGGCTATGCCTTCCTCGTCGAGCAGATTCTCGCCGTTGACGCCTTCAATCCGATGACGGCGGCGCGTCTGGTCGAGCCGCTCAGCCGTTACCGTTTTTACGCCCATCCCTATAGCGAGAACATGCGCCAGGCCCTGCAAATCATTACCGCGGCCCCCAACCTGTCGAAAAACGTGCTCGAACTGGCGGCGAAGGCGCTGGCCGCCCCGCAATCAAATGAAACATGACTAACGTTCATTAACCACTCTTAAGCAATGCCTGCCTAAGATGCCGGATACGGGGCCTGCGCGCCCCGGTTCGCGTGCATTTTGGGAGAGACGATTGGCAAGCCTCGAACGGGTCCGGTTCCTGGTTGTGGACGATAACGCCCACATGATCAATATCGTCAAGACCCTGTTGCGCGGGTTTGGCGTGACGGAGATATTCGAGGCGCGCGACGCGGCTGAAGCCTTTCACCGCCTCAAGCACGACGCCATCGATATCTGCATCACCGACTACCAGATGGAAGTGCTGGATGGCGTCGAGTTCGTGAAACTGGTGCGCAATTCATCCGACAGCCCCAACCGCTACGTGCCGGTCATCATGCTGACGGCCCATTCGGAACGCTCCAAGGTAATTGCCGCGCGCGACGCCGGCGCCAATGAATTCTGCTGCAAGCCGGTGACGGCCATCGAACTGCGCCGCAAGGTCGTCGCCATTGTCGATTATCCGCGCCCCTATATCAAAACCGCCACGGGCAGCTATTTCGGCCCGGACCGCCGCCGCCGGCAGGACCCGAAATATCATGGCGAGGAACGCCGTGAGGGCTGGAGCGAGGACCATCGTCCGCCGGTCAACGGCCGCAGGCGCAGCGCCCCGGCCGGCAGCGAAACCGGCTGAGCTATTCCAGCCGGTCGGCCTTCCACAGCACCGGAAACAGCTTGATCCAGATCAGGGTCACCAGCAGCGAGCCGATGCCGCCGAAAAGCGCCGCCCCGACCGGCCCCATGAAGCGCGCCACCGTGCCGCTCTCAAACTCGCCCAACTGATTCGACGCGCCAATGAACAGGAACGAAGCCGAGGACACGCGGCCGCGCATATGATCCGGCGTCACGATCTGCACCAGGGTCTGCCTGACGAACACGCTGACCATATCCGCCGCGCCCAGCACCGCCAGCGCCGCGATCGACAGCCAGACACTGCGCGACAGGCCGAAAACGATCGTCGCCACACCGAAAAGCGCCACACAACTGTACATCCACGGACCGGCGTTGCGGCGGATCGGGAATTGCGACAGCGATATGGACATCAGGATCGCCCCCGCCGGCGTCGCCGCCTGCAACAGGCCGAAATAGAAGGGCGACACATGCAGCACATCGCGCGAAAAAACCGGAATCAGCGCCGTAGCACCGCCCAGCAGCACCGCCGCCAGATCGAGCGACATGGCGCCCAGCAGCAGCCTGGATTTCCAGATGAAACTGGCCCCTTCCTTCACCATTTCCGTCTTTGAGCCGGAAGGCGTGGCCGGCCGGGTATCGGCCCGGATGGCGAAAATCAGGCCGGTGGCGAGCATCAGCATGACAGTGCAGACAATATAGGCCGCCTGGGTGGAGATGGCGATCAGCATCCCGCCCAGCGCCGGCCCGACAATGGAGCCGACCTGCATCGACATCGAGTTCATGGCGATGGCTTTCGGCAGGGCCTGGCGCGGCACCAGCATCGGCCCCAGCGCCGAGGTGGCGGGCGCGATAAAGGCCCGCAGCGCGCCCTGAATGAAGCCCAGAACGAACAGCCCCCAGATCGGCGCGTCAGGCAGCAGCGAATAGGCGCAGAACACCAGAGACAATATCGATTGCAGCAACAGGGTGATGAACATGACATTCTTGCGCGCCACGCGATCGACGATGATCCCCGCCGGAATGGTCAGGCAGAACAGGGCCACGAACTGCGACAGGCCGAACATGCCGAGATAGAAGGCCGATTCATTGACCCCGCTGTGGCGGCGCGCCAGGGTATAGACTTCCCAGGCGATGGCCGCGCCCTGCGCCGTACCGCCCAGCACGGCGGCCATGCGCGCCAGCCACAGCAATCGGAAATTGGGAATCTGGAGCGGATGCCGGTTATCGTCCGGGTCGAATTCGGATATGCCGGTAGCTGGCCTATTCACGTCAGGAAGCCTTGGTTCAAAAAAACAGACAACAGAGCCATATTTAAGTCTTTCCCCGGCCGGGAAAGGGTCTTAGAGCATTGGCCATGGCGAATACAGCAAAAAACCCGGCAAAGAACCTGGACGTGGTTCAATTCACACAAGCGCTTATTACAAGGCCGTCGGTCACCCCGGCCGACGCCGGCGCCATGGATACGGTGCAGCGCACGCTGGAATCGCTCGGTTTTACCTGCCATCGCCTGAAATTCGGCGAAATCGAGAACCTCTATGCCCGGCGCGGCGCGGCCTCGCCCAATCTCTGTTTCGCCGGCCATACCGATGTGGTGCCCGCCGGCGTGCATAATCTGTGGCGCTACGATCCCTTCGGCGCCGAAATCCATGACGGCATGGTAATCGGCCGCGGCGCGGTCGATATGAAGGGAGGCATCGCCGCCTGGATCGCCGCCGTTTCGCGCCATGCGGATCAGGCGGGATCCCAAAAAGGCTCATTGTCCTTCCTGATCACCGGCGATGAGGAAGGCGTGGCCACCGACGGCACGGTGCGCGTGGTCGAATGGCTGAAGGCGCGGGGGGAAGTCATCGATCACTGCATCGTCGGCGAGCCGTCATCGGCGTCGCAACTGGGCGACATGATCAAGGTGGGGCGGCGCGGCTCGATCAACGCCACCTTCACGGTCAGCGGCAAGCAGGGCCATGTCGCCTATCCGCAGCGCGCGCTCAATCCCCTCCCCGTGCTTGTCGATCTGCTGGCAGCACTGAAAAGCCGCGTGCTCGATGAGGGTTACGATCAGTTCCAGCCGTCGAACCTGGAAATCACCACCATAGACACCGGCAATACGGCCACCAACATCATCCCGCAGGATGTCCGCGCCCGCATCAATATCCGCTTCAATCCGGCCCATACCGGTGTGGCCCTGAAGGCATGGTTCGAAACGCTGGCGGCGGAGCATGCCGCACGGACCGGCGCGAAAATCGAGGTGCAGACCGCCATTTCCGGCGAGGCCTTCCTGACCGAGGCCGGGCCGTTCGTCGATCTGATCGCGGGGGTTATCAGGGACCGGCTCGGACTGGAAACCGACCGCTCGACCACCGGCGGCACATCCGACGCCCGTTTTATCCGCGACCTGTGCCCAGTGGTTGAGTTCGGCCTTGTCGGCCAGACCATGCACCAGATCAACGAGTGCGTGCCGGTGGCCGATCTCGAAGCCCTGACCGATGCCTATTCGGCTCTGATCGAGGCGTATTTCTCGAAATTCGGCTCAGCCTCGTAGGTTACATGGGTCAGGTATAGCCCGTGGGCCGGGGCCACCTGCCCGCAGACCGTACGGTCCGCCGCCGCCAGGGCTTCGGCCATATAGTTTACCGGATAGCGGCCCGTACCGATATCGACCAGGGTGCCGACCATCGAGCGCACCTGGCGATGCAGGAAGGAGCGCGCCGCGAAGACGCAGTGAATCTCCTCGCCAATCCGCCTGACCCGCGCGATATCGAGCGTGCGCATCGGTGAATTGGCCTGGCAGCCGATAAACCGGAACGTCGTGAAATCATGATGACCGATCAGGGCATTGGCGGCTTCGGACATGGCGGCGGCGGCGATCGATTTCTTGACGTGCCAGACGCGGCCCTGATCGATGGCCGGCGGCGCTTCCCGGTTGAGGATACGATAGAGATACATGCGGCCGGTAGCGGAAAAGCGGGCGGAAAAGTCGTCATCACATTTTTCCGCCGCCAATACCGACACCGGTTTCGGCATCAGCCAGGCGTTCATGGCGTCGCGCACCACCTTTGCCGGGAAATCCTTTTCCAGATCGAAAGTAACCACCTGGCCGGTGGCGTGAACGCCGGTATCGGTACGGCCGGCCACGGTCAGGCGCAATGATTGCCCGCTGAATTTGAAGATCGCCTCTTCAAGCGCCGTCTGGACGCTGGGCTGATCGCCCTGCGCCTGAAAGCCGTTGAAGGGACGGCCATCATATTCGACGAGAAGCCGGTAACGGGGCATCAGAGCAGAATATCGCCGGGTTCGAGCGCCGCGCCATTGAGGAAATCGGCCGCATCCTGCGCCGCCTTGCCTTCGCGCTGGACACGCAGCAATTCGATCACGCCATCACCGGTGGCGATTTTCAGGCCGCCGATGAGGCGTGTGCCGGGCGTTTCGCCGCTGACCTCGCCACTGCCCTCATTCGGCAGGCGCGACATCAGCACTTTCAGACGTTGTTCGCCCTTCGGCGTTTGCAGCAGGCACCAGGCACCGGGGAATGGCGACAGGCCGCGGATATGGAAGTCAAGATCGCGCGCCGGGCGGTCCCAGTCGATACGCGCCTCTTCCGGCGTAATCTTGCGGGCATAGGTCGGTTCGCCCACCTGCGCCTGACCCGCCGCCGCGCCGCGTTCGATGGCGGCCAGGGCCACGGGCAAAAGCGATGCGCCCAGCGCCGCCAGCTTGTCATGCAGGGTCTGCGCGGTGTCCTCGGCGGTGATTTCCTCACGGCCCGTAAGGATGATCGGCCCTTCGTCCAGCCCCTCGCTCATGCGCATGACCTCGACGCCGGTGTGCGTATCGCCGGCCATGATGGCGCGCTGGATCGGCGCCGCGCCGCGCCAGCGCGGCAGCAGGGACGCATGGAGATTGAAACAGCCGAGGCGCGGATGATCGAGCACGGCCTTTTTCAGGATCTGTCCATAGGCGACGACAATGCAGGCATCGATATCCAGCGCCTGGAAATCGGCGATGGCCTCCGGCGCCTTCATCGATTTCGGCGTGCGTACCTCGATGCCGAGGCTCTGGGCGAAGGCATGAACCGGCGAAGGACTGAGGATTTGTCCGCGGCCTTTCGGCGCCGGCGGCTGGGAATAGACGCAGACGATCTCATGACCGCTGGCCACCAGTTCGGCCAGCGCCCTGACGGCGAATTCGGGCGTGCCCATGAAAGCCAGACGCATAAAGAAAAACCTCGCCACACAAGCATTTTAGAAAAAGTGGCCGCCACTTTTCCGTTGAAAAATGCGATCACTTACAATGTGCGGCGAGGTCTAATCTCAATTGACTTTGGGGGCAAGCCTTATGCCGCCTTGCGCAGCTTCTTGACCTTGGTCACCGCGCGGTCGCGTTTCAGCTTGGACAGGTGATCGATGAACAGGACGCCGTTCAGATGGTCCATTTCGTGCTGGATGCAGGTGGCGTACAAGCCGCTGGCCTCTTCCTCGACCTGTTCGCCCTGATAGTTCAGATAGCGGATCCTGACACGCGCCGGACGCTGCACCTCGTCATAGACTTCGGGCACCGACAAACAGCCTTCTTCGTAAGGCGCCAGGTCTTCCGAGGCCCAGACGATTTCCGGATTGACGAAATAGCGCGGATTTTTCACGCCCTCGGCGTCTTCCGCCGCGCCTTCCGGTTTTTCCTGCAAATCCATGACGATGACCCGGACCGGTTCGCCGATCTGGATCGCGGCCAGGCCGATGCCCGGCGCGTCGTACATGGTTTCCAGCATGTCGTCCATCAGGGCGCGCAAGGCATCATCCACCTTCTCGACAGGTCGGGATATCTGCTTCAGGAGCGGGTTCGGAACAGTAATGATTTCACGTATAGCCATAGGCCTGATTTAATATTTGCCGCCCTAAAAATCAAGTTTCGCCGCTTCACTGTCTGCCGATTGCAATGATTTCAACTTGTTAGGTTCGCGCGGCTGACTTTCAACGGCCGTCAGTTCCGGCAGGGGCTTGCCCTGATGCTCGACCTGCAATTCCTCGAACCGCCGCGCCTGAGTCAGCACCTTGCTTTCCAGGGAACCGATGAAGGCATTGTATTTCTCGACCGCCCGGCCGAGCGCGGCCCCCATGCCGGACACATGATCGCCCATCACCGACAGGCGGGCATAAAGCTCCCGGCCAAGATCGGCGATATGGGAGGCATTCCTCATCTGGTCCTCCACCCGCCAGCCATAGGCCACCGCCTTGCACAGGGCGAACAGGGTGGTGGGCGTGACGATGATGACCTTCTTGTCCATCGCCTCATTCATCAGTTGCGGCATCCGGTCGAGCGCCGCCGCCAGAAAACCGTCGCCAGGAATGAACAGGGCCACGAAATCCGGCGACTGGTCCTTGAACTGGTCCCAGTAGGCCTTGCCGGCCAGGTCGCGGACATGGTTGCGCAATCCCTGCGTATGACGCTGCAGGGCGGCCTCGCGCGCCTCGTCATCGAGCGCTTCCATCGCATCGAGAAAGGCCGTCAGGTTGACCTTGGAATCGATGACGAAGACACCGTTCGATTTGTCGCCCGGCATCCGCACCACCACGTCCGGGCGGCGGCGACCTTCATCCGTATCGAGATTATGCTGCTCGATGAAATCGAAGCGCGTCAGGCCCGCCGCCTGCAGGACATTGCGCAGGGTTTCCTCGCCCCAGCGTCCCTGCACGCCGGCGCCGCGCCGCAGCGAATTGGCCAGTTTCTGCGTCACTTCGCGGGTCTGGTCCGAAGCGCTCAGAAGCTGTCTGATCTGTTGTTCCAGTTCGCCGCTGTTCTTCGAGCGCGCTTCCTCCATCGCCTTCACCTGCGCCTCGAAACGCGTCAGGGTTTCGGACACCGGCCTGAGGCTCGAAGTCATCCGCTCCAGCGCCAGTTTTTCCCGCGCGGCGAAGGATTCCTCGGCTCTTTTCAACAATGAATCCGACGAGGCCTGCATGGCCTGATGCGACACAAGCTGGAACTGCTCGCTCATGGCGGCTTTCGCGTCTTCCAGGTTGCGCGCCCGTTCCTTCGCCACCGACAAATCGGCGGTCAGGTCGGTCAACCGGTCCGACAGATCCTCATTACGCGCCCGCAAGCGTTTGGCTTCGGTAAAGGCCAGAAACCACGCCACCGCGAAAACGGCGGCCGCGCACAGGACGGCAATCAGGCTGACGATTGACATGTTCATGCTATGTTCCTAGCGTTCAGAATCGGACTTGGCAAGTCCTATTTCGCTGCTACAGTCGGCTTATGAATTGGAAGGAGCACAGATGACCGACGCCCGGGCGGCCGCGGGAAAAGCCTTCACCGGCCGCGCGCCGTGGACTTATCTCTACCTGTTTTTGATCCCCTTCATCAACTGGGCCTATGCGGCGGTGCCGACCATTCCCCTGCCCGATCACGGCGAATGGACGCCGCTGGCCATCGTTACCGGCCTGGTGCTGGTGGTGCGCGATTTCGCCCAGCGCGAGATCGGCCACTGGATATTCATTCCGCTGATCATCGGCCTGGGGATTTCCTTCAAAATGGCGCCGGCCGAAATCGCCCTGGCCAGCGCGGTGGCCTTCGGCATCAGCGAGTCAGTGGACTGGGGCCTGTTCACCTTCCTCAAGCTGCCGTTATCCAAGCGCGTCTTTATTTCGGCCGCCATCGGTTCACCGATCGACACAACGGTCTTTTACATGATGGCCGCGACGGCAGTGCCCGGCATTTTCAACATCTGGGCGATCGGCGCGTCGATCCTTTCCAAACTGGCCGGCTGCGTGATCGTCTATATCCTGATGAAAAACCGCGAACGCAAGGCGGCGATGGCGATCTTATAACGGCTCCCGATCACCTGCCGCTTTCAGGTAACGGTTTCAATCCGCAGCTTTCCAGAAACGCGTAAGTCTCATCATAGAACCGTTTCGGCCGGGTGTGGTCAGCATCATCGCCGGCCGGCACGAAGATCACCATGCCCTGACGCGCGCGCGTGAGAATGACGCGGTAAGCGTTTTTCAGATACAGTTTGCGAAAGCGGTCATTAACCGATTGCCAGCGCGTGCCCTTGAAATTATAGGCGCCCCAATGGCCGTCTTCATAGCGCCAGTCGGCATCCCAGCAGACGCCGGTAAAATCGAGTTCCAGCCCCTGCACGTCAAACTCGCTGGCCACCTCCTCCAGACAGTATGACGAACGCACATCCTGGCGATCATTGAGAAACCAGTTGGCGGGATCGATAGCCGCCTTGATATGAATACCCTCCGGACGCAGCCGCAAAGCACCGGAAGACGCCACCAGTCCGTAACGTTCCGAACCGCGCGCCGTTCGGCGCAGCCAGCGCCGGGCGGCATTCAGATCACGTGTCAGGTGGATAGGATAATTTTCCAGCTTTTCATGCGCCCGCCACGCCGCCGCGGCATCGTTATTGAGCAGATGAGAGATGAAGTCCGACAGGGTTTCCGCGCGAAACGAACGCATGGACACACCAAGATGCAGATCATCATGCAGGCTGACCTGTTCGCTGGCGATAAAGGCTTTGGCGTCATGATTCAGGTCGTAATCCGGTTGGACGATCTGCGCTGAAGCCTGAACCCGCCAGTGCGGGAAACGGTCACGGATCGCCGCCATCCATTCGGACAGCCCCGCTTCACCTGTATTGATCTCCTGTCCACCGCCGATCAGACAGACCACCGTACACCAGTCCGTGTGACGATCCATGACGCCCAGCAGGAATTCCGGCTCGGACATGTCGAAATCCGCGAGGCCGCGCTTGGCCTGCATGAACTTCGACGCCTGCGCCCTTGTCCAGGCGCGCTGGGCCTCGTTGAACACCACCACATGCTCGACCGGCGCATTCGGCGTATGCACATATTCATCGCGGAATTTGTGGATGTTCTGGATAAAGGCGCGCACCTTGCGCTCGACATGGGCTTTCGACTGGTCGGTGCGGCGGGCCTGATCGCGTGTCAGAGCCTCGCGCAGCACATCGACCAGCGGACCATTGCCGGAAAGGAAAACCGCATGCTCATCGGCATGGGTTTCGCTGCGCTGGGTGGCGATATTGAGTCCCGCCAGGGTTTTGCCGGCGCCGGGCACACCCGTGACGAAACAAATCGATTTGCGGCGATGGGCTTTCGCGTCTTCGATCACCCTGGCGATGATATCCTGCGTCCGCCCCAGATTGATGGCGCCAGCATCCGAGCGCGTGATATCGGCCACCTCATGCCGGGCATAGAGCGCCCGCGCCGCCTCCACAATGGTCGGAGTTGGACAGTAACCGCTGGCGGCCCATGCGGCAGCATCGAATGGCGTCTGATGGTGCGCGGCGATCATGCGGATAACGGCGTCGAGATCGGTGACCGCCAGGCACAGGGGTGCCGCCACCTGATCGAGCGCCAGTTCGAGCTGGATATCGCGCGAAGCGTCCGCCCTGGTCGCCACCAGGATCGGCACGATCGACAGGTCATGGCTGCCCTCGTGGAAATTTTTCAGATCGAGCGCATAATCCTCGACCTGTTCGACGGCATGGCGGTCGAAAGTGACGCTTCCCACCTTGAACTCAATGACGAAAATACAGTCACCGATAACCACAACGGCGTCGGCGCGCTTGCCCATGCGCGGGATGGAAAACTCGAAATAAAGGGTGAAATCCGGCGCATCCTTCAAGCTGCCGCGCAGGATATTGATTTGCTGAAGCCAGGCGCTTTTCTGGTTTTCTTCAAGATCGTAACAATGGCGCAGAGTGAGTTCGCCGATGATATGCGCATCGGAATCACTGAAGAATTTCGTCCAGTCAGCAGTATAATAGGCGCGCATATCTCCCCCTGCGTTCATAGACCAGGTGCGGGCGATGCGGTCAAGTTGCCACCAGCCTCTTGTGCATGGAGGAGCATGCCAATCTGGAACAAAGGGAGACGACAATGATTGAAGCGAGACTCAACGGCTTTATCCGCCGCGATCTGGTGACCGATGGGCCGGTGCTGATTCGAGTCAATGGCCCGGCCGACGGCCCCATGCCGTGGGAAACCGCACCGCCCATACCCATCAGTGATGCCCGCACCCTACAAGCTGGCGGCGTGTCCGAACATGACTTTCTTGAGGCCAATGGTTTTGTGCTGATCGATCATGTGTCTCAGGTGGTCGACTGGGATTCCGGCGCGTCGCAGGACCGCGACACAAACGATATCCTGCGCCTCTATATGCCGGAAATCGAGGCGCTGATCCATGATCGGCTCCTGCCCGATCGCAAGCTGGAAATCCGTCAGGGGCCGTATCTGGTGCGGCGCGGCCCCGGCACGAATGGCTATGCCCAAGGCGTCCATCAGGATCACGGCCTGATGCCGGACGATTACATGGAAAGCCTCGAAGCCTTTTCGACGCCGGAATATGCAAAAGCGTGGCGGGCGCGGTATGATCAACCCGATGTCGCCGGCTTCATGGTGCTCAATTTCTGGCGCACCGTCTATATGGACCAGCCCTTGCAGCATATGCCTCTGACGGTCTGCCATCCGGCGTCAGTAGCGGCGGCGGATCTTGTGCCGGCCGCGCTGGTCGATTTCGCCCCCAGCGGCAAGAATACCAACCAGCTTTCCCTGCGCTATAATCCCGATCATCGCTGGTATTACTACCCCGAAATGACCACCAGTGAGGTACTGGCGTTCAAAATTTTCGAGCATTTCAAGAACAAGCCGGAAGCGAATTTCAAGACGGTCTTCCATACCGCTTTCGCCCATCCGGACACACCACCTGACGCACCGGAAAGGCAAAGCTGCGAGCATCGCGTCGGGGTGTTTATTCTGCGGGATTGATGTTCGCCGTTAACCTTTCTTAAGCTCTCGTTTACCATAATCGACGCCATGCAAGATCTGGTTGAACTGGTGCAAAATATCGATCCACTGCGCGTTTACGGACGCGTGGCGGTGGTCAACGGCCTGCTGATCGAAGCCCGCGGTGGCCTTTCCTACATGCAGGTCGGCGCGCGCTGCGAAATTATCCGCCGCCATGATACGCCCCTGCCGGTCGAGGTCGTCGGCTTCCGCGAGGACCGCGCCCTGATGATGCCGTTCGGCCCGGTCGAAGGCGTCACTCCCGGCGCCGAAATCCGCATCTCCGCCGAAGGCGCCAAGGTCTATCCCACCACGGCGTGGCTTGGCCGCATCGTCGATAGCTTCGGCGAGTCCATCGATGGCTTCGGCCCCCTGCCGCAAGGGCCGGAAGGCTATCTGCTGAAAGCCGCCCCACCGGCGGCCCATAAGCGGGCGCGGGTTGGCGAGCGCCTGAATCTCGGCGTCCGGGCGATGGACGTCTTCACCACCTGCTGCCGCGGGCAACGTCTGGGTGTCTTCGCCGGCTCCGGCGTCGGCAAGTCGGTCCTGCTCTCCATGCTGGCGCGCGAGGCCACCTGTGATGCGGTCGTGGTGGGTCTGATCGGCGAACGCGGCCGGGAGGTGCGTGAATTCATTGAAGAAACCCTGGGGCCGGAGGGCCTGAAACGCGCCATCGTCGTGGTCGCCACCTCGGACGAGCCGGCCCTGAAACGCCGCCAGGCCGCCTATATGACGCTGGCGCTCAGTGAGTTTCTCCGCGATCAGGGGCTGGAAGTGCTGTGCCTGATGGATTCGGTCACCCGCTTCGCCATGGCCCAGCGCGAGATCGGCCTGGCCACCGGCGAACCGCCCACCACCAAGGGCTATACCCCCACCTGCTTCGCCGAACTGCCCAAGCTGCTGGAGCGCGCCGGTCCCGGTCCGGTGCTGGAGGACGGCACTCAGACCGGTCCGATCACCGGGCTTTTCACCGTCCTGGTCGATGGCGACGACCATAACGAGCCGATCGCGGATGCCGTCAGAGGTATTCTCGACGGCCATATCGTCATGAGCCGGACCATTGCCGAGCGCGGCCGTTTTCCGGCCATCGACGTGCTGAAATCGATCAGCCGGACCATGCCGGAATGCCAGTCCATCCCCGAACGCGAAGTGGTGCGGCAGGCGCGCAAGGTGATGTCGGCCTACGCCAACATGGAAGAACTGATCCGCATCGGGGCCTATCGTTCCGGCGCCGATCCGGATGTTGACCGAGCCATCATTCTCAACCCGGATATCGAACAATTTCTGCGTCAGGACAAGGAAGATTACACCCCTCTTGACGAGTCCTTTACTCTTTTGGCCGACATTCTTAGCAAGGGTTAATTTTACCCGATTTTCCGAAAGCCATGCTTTCGGCAAGGCCGACCGGCCACCGCGCACTTTTGCGCGCAAAGCCTGCGTGGCATCTGAACGTCAGGCAAAAATGGAATGGAGTGCAGCGGAATGACCAAATGGGCCAAATCATTAATTCGCCTGTCCACGTTCGAGGTCGAAACCCTGCAAAAGCGCCTGGCGGAAGTCGTCACCCGCCGCACCCACGCCGAAATGAAGCTGGCCACGCTCGATGCCGAATACGAACTGGAATGCGTGCGCGCGGCGGAAGACCCGATGCTGTCACACAGCCTGGCTGCCTACAAGCGCGGCTTCCAGCACCGCCGCGATACCGCCTCAAGCGAACTCGACCTGATCATCCGGGAAGAAGACGGCGTACGCGATTCGCTGGGGCTGGCCTTCGAGGACCTGAAGAAGTTCGAACACGTCGCCGAGATCACCCACCTCAAGCAGGTCGCCAACGACAAGCGCATCGAAAACGCCTTGCTCGATGAGGTTTCCCAAAGAAGCTTCACGGGCGCGAAGCGTCCCGCCTGATATATGGACCGGCGCGGCCTTCTGGGCGGACTTGGCGCCGGTGCGGTCGCCCTGGCCCTGAGCCAGACCCTTCCGGCGGATGCGCAGGGTTTCGGGAGCCTCCCGCCGCTCAAATCCGTCACGCCTTATCCGCTGGGCGTTTCCGCCACCTACCGCAAGCTGTCAGACCCCGGCTGGACGAAACTGGCCGCCACCCATTTCTCACGCCTGACGGCCGAGTGGGAAATGAAGATGGAGTACATTCTGCAAGCGGATGGCCGCCTGCAATTCGACCGCGCCGATGCGCTGACCGCTTTCGCCCGCCGCAACGGCATGGGCATCCATGGCCACACCCTGATCTGGTACGCGCAGGACGGCGAGCATTTCCGGAAACTGAAGAATAAACCCGACGCGTTCCTCCTCGCCTATACCCGTTATATCCAGGAGGTGATCGGCCATTTCACCGGTTTCATCAAGGGCTGGGATGTGGTCAACGAACCCGTCTGGAATGACGGCCGGGGCCTGCGTCCCTGTTTGTGGCGGGAAGTCCTGGGCGACGACTATATCGGCCTGGCGCTGGAGGCGGCGCATCAGGCCGATCCAGCGGCCGTTCTTTTCCTAAACGATTACAATCTCGAACTGACGCCGAAGAAGCGCGCCACCTTCCTGAAACTGTGCGAAAAATTACTGAAAGAGGGCGCGCCGCTGTCCGGTATCGGCACGCAGACCCATATCGATTCCGGCATCGCGCCCGGTCTGATCAAGGCGGCGATCCGCGACATCGCTTCGCTGGGCCTGAAGGTGCATGTGTCCGAGGTGGATATCAGCCTGCGTGAGGATAATCCGGCCAATCTGGTCGAGCCGCGCGTTCATCAGGTGCGGGCGCTGAATGAACTGCTGGATGCCTATCATGACGTGCCGCAACGCCAGCGTTACGGTCTGACGATGTGGGCCTTGCGTGATTCCGATTCCTGGCTGAATACGGCGCAGGGCGGCAAAGGCTTGCTGCCGGATGAGCCGGTATTGTTCGATACTCTGGGCCGGCCGAAGCCCCTGACCCAGGCGTTCGTCAGTGCGATAAAATAAGGAATGATCCTCCCCCGCTTCGCAGAAGAGGATAAGGGTTACAAATCCTTGCGTTCAAAACGCGGGCGGAAGAACGGATCTTCGAGGATATTGTCCTTGCTCCTGACCGTCGGTTCGGGCGCGGCGACGGCCGGTTCCGGCGGCGCGGCCTCGACCGGTTCAACCGGCGCCGCGAAAGACTGTGGCGTCAGCTTTTCCTGAAACTGGCGCAGATAGCGCAGGTCCTCGGCGATATTCATCACCGCCATATAGAATTCACACAACGACCGCCAGGCCAGTACGGCGATCAGGAAACCGAGGAAACCGATGACGATCAGGCCGAACGACAGCAGCCACCCCATGACCGAGGCGTCCTTGATGCCGGTACCGATCATGATGCCCAGCCAACCGAGCGCGAAGATGAACAGCAGCCCCAGGCCGCACCAATAGACGACATGGATGATCGGCCGGGTCAGTATCTGATCGAAGGTGAACAGGTTGAGCCAGACATCCCTGGGGCGCGTCGTGCCGAAAACCTGCCTGATGGTACGCTTCATTATGCCGAATTCCCCGCAAAGACGAATTTGTCTTCCGACGCCCTGTTAAGGTCGTTTACGACGAAATTGTCAAGCACCGTGATTGGTTAACCGCGCGCCGCCCAATGGCCGCCTGAGAGATCCGCTTGTGTTTCCGACGGATCGAAACCGGGCTGCCACGGCAAAAGTCCGGCGGAATCGGGCACGATCATTTGCAGGCAGTCGAAATCGTAACCGCCATAAAACCACACGCTCCAGCCGAGATAGCGATCATATTCACGCTTATTGACCGGCTGGAACCAGACCTGGCAATCATCGAAAAAACCCTCATGAGGCTTGCCAGGCGTCAGTTTGACGCCCGATCTCATCTGGCGATAGGCCTCGGCCAACAGATCACGCGCCACATGGGAAGGCTGGCCGCACACCACGATTTCCGGCGCCTTCAGGCTCCAGCCAAAGCCGGTGGTATAGGCGTGACGGTCGTCCGGCGCGAACGCCCAGCCGTGCAGTCGGATGGTAGTCAGCACATCGCGCGCACCGGGCGGCAGATCGGGTTCGTGGCGGTCGAATGCGTTGTTCGTCATAGATATCAATTCAGGCTTTTTCCACCCCAATGCCCTGCCGATAAATCCGGCTGAAGGTTAAGCAGATTTGAGTTGAATCCGATTTCCCACGGGAATTTACCCTGTTTGTCAGGCCAGATCAGTTGCCAGCAGTCGAAATCGTCGCCAGCATAGAACCAACGGCTCCAGCCTAGATGCTCATGATACTGCGACTTGTCGACAAGCTGAAAGCAGACATCAAACCCTTCGAGGAAATCAGGATAAGGCTGACCAGTTTCATAACGCTTACCTGCTTTCAAATCGCGATAGAAATTCCACAATACATTATGCGCTACCTGCTCCCTGAAACCGAAGAGGATCACTTCAGGCACACCCAGGTTTACCTGAAATCCCGTTGTGAAATTAAACTGCGGCCCTTCTTCGCTTGCCAGAATGTGCGTATTAAACCAACCGTGCTCACGGATGCTGCTAACAAACCTCAGTTCGGCTTCATCCAGTTTATCCTCGTCTGAATCCAGCGCAGTCAGCATCACACCTGCCCGACCGTCTTGAGCTTCACCTTCGGATGGATTTCGTTCTGGCTCATGACCACCGTATTGGCCCTGAATCGCTCGATGATCGAGCGTACGAACGGCCGGATGGTGGGCGAGGTCAGGAGCACCGCTACTTCGCCGTTCATCGACACGCGCTCGAAAGTATCGCGCACCCCGCGGATGAAGTCCTGCAAATGCGACGGCGCCATGGTCAGTTGCCGGTCCTCGCCCTGCCCCACCAGCGACGAGGCGAAGGCGTTTTCCCAGTCAGGCGACAGGGTGACAATCGGCAAGCTTCCGTCTTCCGAACGGTTCTGCCAGCACAATTGCCGCGCCAGACGCGAACGGACATGCTCGACCATCTGGGTGATCGATTTGGTGTGCGACGCCGCCTCGCCCAGCGCTTCGAGAATGGCCGGCAGGTCACGGATCGACACGCGCTCCTTGAGCAGGGCCTGGAGCACACGTTGCAGGGTGGCGGTCGAAACCACCTGCGGAATCAGGTCTTCCACCAGCTTCTTTTCATCGCTCGGCAGGTCGCGCAGCAGCTTGGACAGTTCCGAATAACTGAGCAGGTCGGCCATGTTGTCCTTGAGGATTTCCGTCAGGTGCGTGGTGATGACGGTCGCCGGGTCAACAATCGTATAGCCCAGGAAGGTCGCTTCCTCGCGCAGGGCGTTGTCGATCCAGGTGGCCGGAAGCCCGAAGGCCGGTTCCTTCATGTGCTCGCCGGGCAGTTCGACCTGACGGCCGGTCGGGTCCATGGCCATCAGCGAACCGATGCGCACCTCGCCCGCGCCGGCTTCCATCTCCTTGATGCGGACAGCATAGGCCTGATTGCCGAGCCGCATATTATCGAGAATACGCACCGACGGCATGATGAAGCCGTATTCCTGCGCCAGCGTCCGGCGCAACGCCCTGATCTGGTCGGTCAGCTTGCGGCCGTCGAGGTCATTGATCAGGCCGAGCAGGCCGAGGCCCAGTTCGATCTTTACGTCATCGATGGCCAGCGCCGCCGAGATCGGCTCTTCCTCCGGCGGGGCATTGGCGGCGTTGGCGGCATCCAGTTCCGCCTGAGTAGGCTTGGGCGGCTGGCGTCCGATCCGCCAGGCCAGAGCGCCCGTCCCCAGGGCGATGGCGCCGAAGAACAGGATCGGCATGCCGGGGATCAGCCCCATGACGCCGGAGGCCGCCGAAACGACGCCGAGCGCCACCGGATTCCTGGCCAGTTGCAGCACGATCGCCTTGTCGGCCGAACCATCGACGCCCGCCTTGGAAACGAGAAAACCGGCGGCGATCGAAATGATCAGGGCGGGAATCTGCGTCACCAGGCCGTCGCCGATGGTCAGCAGCATGTAGGTCTTGGCGGCCTCGCCGGCATCCATCTGGTGCGAGAAAATGCCGATCAGGATGCCGCCGACGATATTGACCACGGTGATGACGATGCCGGCGATGGCGTCGCCGCGCACGAACTTGGACGCACCGTCCATGGCGCCGAAGAAGCCGGATTCCTGCTCGACCTCCTTGCGGCGGATCTTGGCCTCTTCCTGATCGATCAGGCCGGAGGAAAGGTCGGCATCGATCGCCATCTGCTTGCCGGGCATCGAATCGAGGGTAAAGCGCGCCGCCACTTCGGCGATACGGCCCGAACCCTTGGTGATGACCACGAAATTGACCAGCACCAGTATGGCGAACAGGATCGCCCCGATGATGAAATTGCCCTGGGTCATCAACAGGCCGAAGGCATGGATGACCGCGCCCGCCGATTCCGCGCCGTCCTGGCCATGGGTCAGGATGATGCGCATCGAGGTGATGTTGAGCGCCAGCCGGAACAGGGTGGTGACCAGCAGCACGGTCGGGAAGGACGAGAATTCCAGCGGCTTCTTGATGAAGAGGCCCGTCATCAGGATCAGGATGGCCGAGGTAATGGAGAGCGACAGCAGGATGTCGAGCACCCAGCTCGGCATGGGCACGATCAGGATCACGATGATCGAGATCACGCCGACGGCCATGATGACCTCGCCGCGCTTCAGCCAGCCGCCGATTTCACCGAACTTGAAGGGAATGGGGACAGTGGAAGCGGCAGCCACGCGGTTCTCCGGAGCACAAAAACTATCCGGCAGCCGGACTAGGCAAAAATTACCCGATCCGTGGTGAACAAGTGGTTAATGTCTTCGCTGATGACTGCGGAAAGAGCGCCCGCCCCGGCGGGACGGGCGCACGGCATCAGGCTTCGATGCCCTTGGGAATGACAAGCCCCATTCTCGGCATCAGTGCTTTCAGGAACGGCCCGGTCATGAGGGTGCTCGCCACCGCCATGATCACCAGCATGGTGAAGATTTTCTGCGGAATAAAGCCCATCTCGAAGCCGATATTAAGCACGATCAGTTCCATCAGGCCGCGCGTGTTCATCAGCGCGCCCAGCATGGTCGCTTCCCGGTTATCATAGCCGGTGGCACGCGCCGCCAGAAAGACCGGAATGATCTTGCCGAGGGTCGCGCACGCCAGGATGATCAACAGCCACATCAGGTCGGCGCCGGTGGAGAGGCCCAGCACATTGGTGCGCAGGCCGGTGAAGGTGAAGAAGATCGGCAGGAAGAAGACCAGCACGAAGGCCCCCACCTGACGGCGCCACGCCTCGACGAAATCATGATCATGATGGAACAAAAGACCGGCCGCGAAACCGCCAAAAATGGCGAAGATGCCCAGCTTGAAGGTGCACATGCCCATTCCGAAAACGAAGATAAGCAGGATCGCCATCAGGCTCGGATCGATCTGGCCATCCTTCACCGGGAATTTTTGCAACAGCCAGCGTGCCAGCGGCTTCAGCGCGAACAGACAGATCAGTCCGAAGGCGATGACCCCGCCGACTTGTAGCGTCATATGCACAGGCGTGAAATTGGCGACGGCGAAGGCCGAAACGCCAGCCAGCAACAACCAGCCCACCACATCGTTGACGGCGGCGGCCGAAATGGCCATGACGCCCAGCTCCTGGCGGTTCAGACCGTATTCGGCGAGAATGCGCCCCAGCACGGGCACCGCCGTAATCGCCGTGGCGACACCGCAGAACAGGGCATAAACGGTCGGGTTGATATTTTCGGCGAACAGGGGTGCGGTAAACTTGCCAACCAGCAAACCAAGCCCGAACGGCACAGCAACGGAGGCAAAAGCGATCGGCACCAATCCTTTCTGGGTGCGCGCCTCTTTCAGGTGGCCGAACTCAAAATTCATACCGATCTGGAACATCAGGAAGATCAGGCCGATTTGCGACAGGATGACGATAGGCGTCGCCGGCTTGTCGCCAAAAACGGCGATGGAGAATTCGGGGAAGAAGTGCCCCAGCAGTGATGGCCCCAGCAGCAGGCCGGCGACAGTCTCACCGATGACGCCGGGCTGGCCGAACTTGCGGAACAGCAGGTTCAGCGCGCGGGCGGCGCCGATCATGATCACCAACTGGATCAGGATCGAGAACAGAAGCTCCTCGGTCTTGTGGTTTGATGTTTCATGAACCGATTTCACCGCATCGGTGACGGCTGCGGCGGATGCCCCGACGGATGAGGTCAGGACGGCGGCGTTTGCGGCCGCTTCCTGGAGAACAGCCAGTATCATTTGGCCCCCTGTAAGATGTTTATTATGCGAAATTTTGCTTACGGCAATGACCGCAAGATAGCGGCCAATAATAAATTGGTAACGATGCAATATGGGAATGTAAAGCGCGTAAAATCTATATAACTATCTAAAAAATATAGATATTTGATTCAAAAAAAGAAAATATTGGTTACAAAATATATGTAGCAATGTAGACTCGAATATTTTCCATATTTGTAGAAACATTGCCTACAAAAAATCAATCCTCGTCAGGCGAAACAGACCCACCCTCGAAGAACATGTCCGGCGTCTGCCTGGCGATATCGGCGGCCCTGACCAGCGCGACAAGCCCCGCGGCCAGCTGTTCCATCTCTTCGGCGGGCAATGACCGGACGGCCGCCATCAAACGATCATGCGCGCTGGGCGGGCTATCCTCGACCAGCCCAACCCCGGCTCCGGTCAAGCGCACCTCCACCCGCCGCCTGTCTTCGGACGCGCGGTCGCGTGTCAGCAGGCCCTTGGCTTCCAGACGCGAAACCACTTCGGAAACAGTGCTCTGGTGCGTGAAGGTCAGGGCCGCCAGTTCATTGACCGACACGGCGCGCTTGTCGTGAATCTGTTTCAGCACCAGCATCTGGGCGGCAGTCAGGCCGGTCGCGGCTTCGCTGTGGGAGGCGGAGGCGCGCAGGGCCTGAACAATGCGGCGCAGGGCGTTCATGACGGTATGGGCGGGATGGTGCGATCTGGACATGCCGGCATTGGAGCGGATTATACCGTCAAGAGCAAGTCTATTGCGTCGGCATCCGGTTCTCCAGCGCCAGCAGATGCGCCTTGGTTTCCAGTCCGCCGGCGAAGCCGGTCAGCTTGCCGGAGGCGCCGATGACGCGATGGCAGGGGGCGATGATCGAGATCGGGTTCCGGCCATTGGCGGCGCCGACCGCCCGGCTGGCAGAGGGCTTGCCGAGTTGCGCGGCAATCTGGCCATAACTGCGCGTTTCACCAAACGGAATGGTCAGCAGGGCCTGCCAGACGGACTGCTGGAAACCGGTGCCGTTGAAATCGAGCGGCACGGTGAAGGCGCGGCGTTTGCCGGCAAAATAGTCCGCCAGTTCGGCTTCCGCCTGGATGAGAAACGGATTTGAGGAGTCTTCGGCCAGAACGCCCAGCGGGACACGCTTCGGATTATCGTCCGGCCACAGAACCGCCGCCAGTCCCTTGCCGCTGGCCACCAGCTTGAGGCGCCCAACCGGCGACTCCATCCATTTGAAAACGTAAGTCATGGTTCATCCTGCTTGCCACTGAAGCGGCGGCGCTTTATCGCATTCGGCAAGACGTGTTTACGTCAGTATGAGGGGCATTTCCTCTCCTGATTTATCGGGGGAGGTGTCAGCGCCCAGTTCTTTGGGCGAAGCCCGAAGGGGCTGGTGTCGCTGATAGAGGGGGCGACACCAAAATGAGCAAAAAGACGCCGCCTCCGTCGTTGACTGCACCGCGACACCTCCCCCGTTTCACAGGGGAGGAGAAAAAAGTTTAAGCCGCGCTCGAACCCGATTGCGGAGCCGGGACGCTGATGCCAGCGGCCGTATATTCGTTCAGCTTGTTGCGCAGGGTGCGGATCGAGATGCCGAGGATATTGGCGGCGTGAGTCCGGTTGCCGAGGCAATGCGACAGCGTATCGAGGATCAGCTTCTGCTCGACCTCGGCCACCGTCGAGCCGACGAACGAGCGGGCGGCGCTTTCGGCGGCCTGGGCGGCGCGATTGACGTAATCCAGGCCGATCGGCGCCACCGGATTGAGCGGCTGGCCGTCCGGCAAACGAATGGCTTCGGCGTCGATTTCCGCACCGGTTGAAAGCAGCACGGCGCGGTGCATGGCATTTTCCAGTTCGCGCACATTGCCCGGCCACGGATGGGCCTGCAAACGGCGCTTGGCCTCCGGCGAGATCGGCTTGAGCGCAATGGCGTTGGCCTCGGAATATTTCTTGGCGAAGTGTTCGGAGAGCGCCAGGATATCCGCCGGGCGCTCACGCAAAGGCGGCAGGGCCAGATTGATGACGTTCAGGCGATAGAGCAGGTCCTCGCGGAAAGTGCCATCCTTGACGGCCTGGGCCAGGTTGCGGTTGGAGGTGGCCAGCACGCGGATATTGACCGGCACCGGCTTCGCCCCGCCGACGCGATCGATGACACGCTCCTGCAAAGCCCGTAGCAGCTTGGCCTGCAAGCGGGCGTCCATTTCGGAAATTTCGTCGAGCAGCAGCGTGCCGCCATCGGCCTCCTCGAACTTGCCGATACGGCGGGCCATCGCCCCCGTAAACGCCCCTTTTTCGTGGCCGAACAGTTCCGATTCCAGCAGATTATCCGGGATGGCGGCGCAGTTGACCGAGATAAACGGCTTTTGCGCGCGTTTGCTCTTTTCATGCAGGTAACGCGCCATCACCTCCTTGCCGACGCCGCTTTCACCGGTGATCAGAATCGAGGCGTCTGACGCCGCCACCTGATCGGCCAGTTTCAGCACCGCCTGCATGGAGGGATCAGCCGTCACCAGCGGGCGCGAATCGTCGGATACAGCGGCCAGCACGGCGGCGATCAGTTCGGCATCGGGCGGCAGCGGAATGAACTCTTTCGCACCCTGCGAAATGGCGAAAGCGGCCTTGCGCGGATCGGGATTGACGCCGCAGGCGACGACCGTGACGAATATATGCTCACGCTCATTGGCCTCGATCAGCGCCTTGATATCGAGTTCGTAATCGACCATCAAGAGATCCGCGCCCTGGCCTTTCAGCAGGGCGGCCGTGGCTTGAGCCGGCGTTTCGACATGCGCCACCTTGGCGCCGGTTTCCATGGCCATCTTGACCGCGACGGAGAGCTGGCCGCTCAGCTTGCCTACAACTAACAGTCTCATTGACCCGCATCCTCGCTCTTGATGATTTCCGTCATGGTCACGCCCAGACGATCATCGACCACCACCACTTCGCCACGCGCGACCAGGCGGTTATTCACATAAATATCAATGGCTTCCCCGACCTTCCGATCGAGTTCCAAAACGCTGCCCTGTCCCAGTTTCAGCAGCTGCGAAACGGACATGTAGCTCTTGCCCAGCACTGCCGAAATATTGACCGGCACATCGAAGACCGGCGCCAGATCGGCGGCGGACTTGTCGCCTTCGTCTTCCGGACCGACGCCCGGTATACCGGCGTCTTCAAAATCTTCCAGACCCAAATCGGCCATGACTAAACTTCCTTACGGGTGCGCGTCGTGTGTGCGCGATTGGTGATAAGCCTCGGCTTCGAGGGCTTCATTCAGGGCATGTTCGAGCGTTTCGAACACCTGTTGCGGATTGTATTCGGCGCGCCCGTCGCTCCACACGACCTCGAAACCGCCTTTCGGCAGGGTCGGATTGTCGCGGAACTGCACGGCGCCGATGTAACCGGCCAGCATGGCGGCTTCCTCGGCCGCGGCCTTGAGTTCATCGCTTGGATTGCCAGCGAAAAGGACAAGACGGGTGGCCGGTTCGATTTCCTGGCTCAAGGCATCGAGCGCGGCGGTCAGCGGCGCTTCGGGGAAACGCTCCAGCGCCTCGGCGGCGATCTTCTGCGCGCAGACGAGCGCCAGCCGGACAGCGGCTTCCTTGTGGGCATGGATCGCTTCGGTCAGGCCGCCAAGCCCCTGCTGCGCGGCGTCGGCCAGGGATTGCAGGGCGGCGGCCTGGGCCATCTGGGCGCGGGCCAGCGCCGAGTTTTCACCGGCGGCGTGAGCGGTCTGGCGGATCTCCTCGACCTCTTCCGGGGTATAGGATTTCTTCTCGCGTGGCGGCGGCGCGGAAACAATGCGGCCGCCATCGCCGAAAACGGTCCCGAACTCGAAACGCTTGTGAACGGGCTGGGTCATACAGCCGCTCCCATTTGCAAAAGGCAGCAAGAAACCCCACCACCACGAACCATTCTTTGCGCGGCATACTGTAAGAAGGTTCGCGCCTCCCCTCCCCGACAAGTCGGGGAGGTATAATAACAGGCAATCTTATTGTACCTCCCCATCTTTGATGGGGAGGGGGACCGCACGAGCGAAGCGAGATGTGGGGGTGGGGTTTCTTGCTTAAATTTCGAAGCAGCGTGACTAGTAAATAAGCTCATCTTCGCCGGTATTTTTCCGCTCACGGCCAAGGGCCTCCGCGAGGGCGGCGAAACATCGCCGGGGCGCGCTTGCGCCCTGTCGGCACCGCTGATCTTAATAAATAAGCTCATCTTCGCCGGTATTTTTCTGCTCACGGCCAAGGGCCTCCGCGAGGGCGGCGAAACATCGCCGGGGCGCGCTTGCGCCCTGTCGGCACCGCTGATCTTAATAAATAAGCTCATCTTCGCCTCCCTGGCCGGCCAGCATGATCTCGCCCTTGGCGGCGAGGTCCTTGGCCACCTGCACCATGGCCATCTGCGCGGCATCGACATCCTTCAGGCGTACCGGCCCCATCGACTCCATATCGTCGCGCATGATCTTGGCGGCGCGTTCCGACATGTTCGACATGAACATATCGCGCAAGCTGTCCGACGCCCCCTTGAGCGCCAGCGCCAACTGGTCGCGCTCGACGGCGCGCAGCAGGGTCTGCACCCCGCCCGGATCGAGCTTGGCCAGATCCTCGAAGACGAACATCAGCGCCCGGATACGCTCGGCGGATTCGCGGTTGCGTTCCTCCAGCGCCGCCACGAAGCGGCTCTCGGTCTGACGGTCGAAATTGTTGAAAATCTCGGCCATCAGTTCGTGCGAGTCGCGCTTGCTCGTCCGCGCCAGGTTCGACATGAATTCGATGCGCAGGGTCTGCTCGATCTTGTCGAGAATCTCGCGCTGCACCGGTTCCATGCGCAGCATGCGCTGGACGCATTCGAGCGCGAAGTCCTCCGGCAGGGCGGAAAGCACCCGTGCGGCGTGATCGGCCTTGATCTTGGAGAGCACGACGGCGACGGTCTGCGGATATTCGTTCTTCAGATAGTTGGCCAGCACCGCCTCGTTGACGTTGCCCAGCTTGTCCCACATAGTCCGGCCGGCCGGGCCGCGGATTTCCTCCATCAGCGCCTCAACCTTGTCGGGCGGCAGGAAATTGTTGAGCAGGCGCTGGGTCTGCTCATACGACCCCATGATGGTGCCGGAGGACGACATGCCGGAAACGAACTCGACCAGCAGTTCCTCGACAACATTGGACGTGACCGTGCCAAGCGCCGACATGGCCTGCGAGACTTCCTTGATCTCTTCCTCGTCCAGCGCCTGCCACAGCGAAACATGGTCCTCGCCAAGCGCCAGCAGAACCACCGCGGCTTTTTCGACCCCGCTCAGTTTCTTGGGATCATCGATGACATTCCTGCGCGCGCCGAGAGCCATGACCTATCCCTCGTGCAGCCAGGAACGCAGGATCGACACCGATTCCTCCGGGTGGCGATCGACGAATTCCGACACCTTCTTGACAGAGGAGGCCTTCACCTGGCCCTCGATGCGGGCGATGTCGATGACGCTGGCGTCCGCCATCACGGGCACCACGCCGTTATTGCCGATCTGCGGCATATCGCCGGCGGGCGCGCTGATACCGGGTGACGACGCAGAAGCTCCGGCCAGGGCCAGGCCATCGGGCGCGGCCAGCGCGCCGCCGGGACCAGTGACCAGATAGTTGGTCGGCGCCGTGGTGATATATTTGAGCAGCGGACGCGCCACCAGGAACAGGGTCAGCAGGGCGACGACGAACAGCACGGCCACTTCGAGGGCGCGCATGATGTCGTTCTTGTCGAAATCGAACATCGAGGCCTTGCCGCCGGTGCCGCCGGCCACATCGATATCGCCGTGGCTGAAGCGAATATTGGCCACCTGGACCTGATCGCCGCGCGTCTGGTCATAACCGATCGCCGCCTTTACCAGGGTATCGATCTTCTGCATGTCCTCGGCCGAACGCGGCGCATAGGCCGGCGCGGATTTACCATCCTTGGCGGGCGTCAGGAGGCCGTCTACCACCACCGCCACGGCCAGTTTCCTGATTTCACCCGGTGCGGTTATCGAGGTCGTCTTGGTGGTCGAAATTTCGTAATTGGTCGTTTCGGACGTGGTGCCGCTTTGCTGAGTGGCCGTGGAGGCGCCGGGCGTTTGCGCGCCGCCGGGTATATTGGCCGAAGCCGTCACCGCGCCGTTGCTGTTCGGATCGCTGGTCTTGTCATTGCTTTCGGAGGTCGTGGTCGAGCGCACCACCTGACCATCGGGATTATAATCGACCTTTTCCTGGGTGACGGTGGTCTGGTTGAGATCGGCGGTGACGGTGACGCGCGCCGCGCCCGGCCCGACCACACCCTCGACGATATCGGTGATACGCTTGCGCAGAGTGTCTTCCACTTCGTCACGGTGCGCCGCGCCCAGGCCATTGGCCGCTTCATCACCACCCGCCGCCAGCAGGTGATTGCGGTCATCGACGATGGTGACATCCGACGGTTTCAGATTGGGAACGGCCGAAGCCACCAGGTTGCGGATGGAGGCGACCTGTTCGGCATTGGGATTGCCGCTGGAAAGCCCCAGCACGACCGTCGCCTTGGCCTGCTGGGCGGAATCGCTGAACAGTTCGCGCTTGGGCATGACCAGATGGACGCGGGTCGAGGACACACCTTTCAGGGTATTGATGGTGCGCGACAGTTCGCCTTCGAGGGCGCGCTGGTTGTCGAGGTTCTGCACGAATTCGGTCTGGCCGAGGGTCGGGGCCTTATCGAAGATTTCATAACCGACCGAGGCGGCGGTGGGCAGCCCCTTGGAAGCCAGCATCATCCGCGCCGTGGCCACCTTGTCCCGGTCGACCATGAGGGTCGATCCGTCGCCCCTGGCGGTATATTTGATGCCTGCCTGATCGAGAGTCTGCGTGATCTCGCCGGCTTCCTTGAGATCGAGATTGGAATAGAGCAGGGCCTGCGGCTGGGCGCTGACATGCAGGATGATGGCGGCCAGAACCGCCGCCGCACCCGCCGCCGCGCCCAGAATGGCCGTCAAGCGGCCGATGCCGAACTTTTGCAAGCTTGCGAAAAAGGATTCCACGCGTTCAATGCCCCATCACCAGACAGGCGGACGGACGCGCTTCCGGCACGTCAGCCACCAACTAGGCAGTAATTTCCCAGTGGGGGGTTAATTAGGGATTAATTTTCAGCGGGCGTTTTATGAATTTAATCAGGCCGCTGCGCAAAATCTCTTAGCGGACAAGGCGGCGATGGCATTGACTTTTTAACACGAACACAGGCCTGAGGCGAGCGCCACCGGATCAATTTCCCGTCATGGGCGAGACATCTTGCTTTTAACCCACAGGCAGCCCGCAAAAGGCCAGCGCATCGCGGACGAAATCGGGCGGGACCTGATCAGCGGACCTATCCAGCATCAGAATCGCACCGTCGTATTTCAGCAGGCCGATGCAGCTTTTTATCCCGGCATCCGGCGCGGTGCAGACGATCAGGTCAAAAGCCCCTTCCAGCGCCCGATGCGTGACCGGATCGTTGGTGGCGAAATAATGATCCGCGCCCATCCACAACCGGTCAATGGCCGAAATCACCGGGCTGAGCACGCTGACCTCGGCGCCCGTGGCGCGGGCGATGCGGATCGCCACATGCGCCAGTCCGTCCGTGCCGCAGATGGCGACGCACTTGCCCGCCCCGGCATGGCGATGACGCAGGAACGAACGCGCGGAGATGGCGGGACGGCGGGCGGCCGCGCCACAGGAGGTTATGGAAGCCATGTCATATTCCGGATATAGTGGATATCCCAGCATGCACCGGTCATCGCGCCAGGCGGTATAGCGATCCTGCAAGCCTTATGCACGATCCTGCAAAACCGGCGCATCAGCCATTCCTTCGGCGCGCGGCTCTGCTATGGTCGGCCTTCCACACAACACACGGTTTCCGTATGAGCCTGCCCTTTACGCCCTATCGTGAGCTTGCCGCGCTCATTGCCCGTTTCGCCACGGCGGACGGCGATATCCGCACACCGATCGACGGCCTGTTCATCGGCCGCCGCTCCGCCCCTTCGGAACCGGTTCACAAGGGCCAGCACGCCTGTTTCGCCCTGGTGGCGCAAGGGGCCAAGAGTGTGACGGTCGGGCCGGAAACCCATCATTACGGCGTCGGGTCCTGTATCGTTTTGTCGCTCGACCTGCCGGTGATTTCCCGCGTCACCGAAGCCAGCCCGGAAGTGCCGCAACTCGGCATGGGGATGCTGATCAATGCGGACCGCCTGCGTGAGGTCATCGCCCGCCTTCCGGTGCCGCATCCGGCCTTCACCCCCGCACCGGTGCGCGGGGTCGGCGTCAATCAGGCGGCGCCGGAACTGCTCGACGCCGTGCTGCGCCTGTTGCGCCTGCTCGACACGCCAGCGGATATTCCCGCCATGGCGCCGCTGATCGAACAGGAAATCCTCTACCGCCTGCTGACCGGCCCCGACGGCCCGCGTCTCCTGAATATCGCCCGCGCCGACACGCCGGGCAACCGTATCGCCCGCGCGGTCGCCTGGCTGCGCGAACACTATGCCCGCCCCCTGCGCATCGAGGACCTGGCCGGTGACTGCGGCATGAGCATTTCCTCGCTGCACCATCATTTCAAGGCGGTGACGGCGCTGACGCCGGTGCAATACCAGAAGCAACTGCGTCTGCATGAAGCCCGCCGGCTGATGCTGGTGGAAAATTGCGACGCCGGCACGGCGGGCCATCGCGTCGGCTATCTCAGCCCGTCGCAGTTCAGCCGCGAATACAGCCGGCTCTATGGCTGCCCGCCGGCGCGCGATATCGAAACCCTGCGCGTACGGGCTTAGACGGCCGCCGTCGATTGGCGGATGACCAGCCGCGGACGGGTCATTTCATACGGCCGGTTTATGCCCTTAATGGCATCCGCCAGAATATCGACCGCGCGCGCCGCCATGGTGTCTATGCCCTGCGACATGGTGGTCAGCGGCGGCGACAGAAGCGGCGCGAAGGGCGCATCGTCGAAGGCGGCGATGGACAAATCGGCCGGCAGGCTCAACGACTGTTCGTGTGCGGCATGGATGGCGCCGGCGGCGGATTCGTCATTGGCGCAGATCAGGGCCGTGGGGCGGAAAGCCGACGCGCTGATCCGCTGGAAAGCCCTGTAGCCACCGTCAAAATTCAGTGCGCCCTGGGCTTCGACAACATGTTCGGCCCCAAGGCCCTGTTCGGCCATGGCGCGGCGGGCGCCGGCAAAGCGTTCCTGCGCCGACAGATGATCCGGCAGGCCCAGCGAAAAGCCGAAACGTCTGTGCCCCTGTTGCATCAGATAGGCGGCCATTTCGTAACCGGCACGCTCGTCATCCATGCCGATACCGGACGCTAGTCCGCGCGCCGCACCGCCGGACGCCACCAGCGCCACCGGCATCTGCCGCGCACGAATGGCCGCGATCAGTTTCGGATCGTCGGAAAACGGCGCCGCCAGGATAACACCGATGCACTCACCGGCCAGGATCGGTTTCATGACCCTGGCCTCGTGCGCCGTCGAATCCGGAAAGACGAAGTGGGGCTGAAGCTGGAAACCATGCCGCACGCAGCCGCGCAAGGCCCCCGCTTCCAGCAGGTGGAAATACCAGGTCAGCGGCGTATCGATCATCGGATGCACCAGCAGGACCGCGTTCGGACGGCCGCCGGCCAGAAGCCGCGCCTGGGCATTGGGCCGGAAGCGCAGGGTTCTGGCGGCAGCCAGCACGCGCTCCCGCTTGGCAACGGAAACGCCGGCGCTGTTGTTCAGCACCCGCGAAACGGTCGCCTCACTGACCCCGGCCAGACGGGCGACATCCTGAATGGTCTTGCGATCGGACATGACCGCAACAAAGCCGACAATCGGAAGACGCGCAACTGTCGTGATGGATTTGTCACAGAATATGACTCGATTTAAACCAACTATTTGATTTAAAAAAGTTTTATGACATTCAGAAAGCCTGATCTTTCTGAAAGCGCTTTCAAAAACCGGCATTGAAATTGACAGCCGGCTGAAGATTTTCCGATGTATTAGCAAAACAAGCGCAACCGCGCCGATAAAGCAGTGAGGACAAATGACCGCTGAGACAACCCTCGACACCACCGTCACCGGCAAGCCGCATTACGAAGTGCTCGACGGTCTGCGCGGCAGCGCCGCCATACTGGTGGTGCTGTTCCATATCATGGGCATGACCGTTTCCTGGGCCGATACCGGCCAGTTGCTGCATCACGCCGCCCTCGCCGTCGATTTCTTCTTTGTCCTGTCCGGCTTCGTCGTGGCCTTCGCCTATGACGACCGCTGGAAAACCATGTCCACCGGGCAGTTCATCCTGATCCGTCTGGTCCGGCTGCATCCGCTGGTCCTGCTCGGCGCGGCGCTCGGCCTGATAAGCTTCCTGATCGATCCCTTCGCTACCAACCAGAAGACCATTCCGCTCTCTACGGTGCTGTCCTACTTCGCCCTCGCCTGCCTGCTGCTGCCCTATCCGGCCCTGCCCAATCGCTGGACGGATACCCATAGCCTGAACAGCCCCGCCTGGTCCCTGTTGCAGGAATATATCGGCAATCTGGCCTATGCGCTGGTGCTGCGCCGATTGGGCACGAAAACGCTGGGCGTTCTGGTCGTTCTGGCCGGCGCGCTGCTGGCCTGGTGCGCCTGGGAGAAGAACACGCTCGACCTCGGTTCCTACTGGGAAACCCTGTGGCAGGGCACGGCGCGCATGGCCTTTTCCTTCATAATGGGCCTGTGGCTTTATCGTGTTCGTGATCGTTTTCCGAAGATCCGCCAGAGACTTCATTTGGGCTGGATCGCGGCAAGCCTCGTGCTGATTGCCGTCTTCGCCATGCCGCTGATGCCTAAGGAATGGCCGCACGCCAACGGCATATATGAAGCGGGCATGGTGATCGCCGTTTTCCCGTTGCTGATCCTTTGCGGCGCGCATTCGCAGATCGGCAAGCTGGAAATGGCGGTGTGCAGGTTCGCCGGACGCATTTCCTACCCGGTCTATATCCTGCACTATCCCTTCCTGCTGATCTATATGAACTTCGTCACCTTCACCAGGCCGGACTTGCGGACCGCGCACATCGCGGGGGCCGCGTCATTCGTGATCGTGATGGTCTTCGCCTGGCTGGCGGTGAAATTCTTCGACGAGCCAGTCCGTAACTGGCTGAAACCGCTGACACGGAAGGCGAAAGCATAACATGAAGCCGGGCCTTTACGCGCCCGGCTTTTCCCTCTATAAGCGCCGCCATGTCCATGATGACCACCACAAAACCGACAATGACACCGACCCGTATGCGGGGCGGTCCTGTCGTGCTGGCGGTTTAAGCAGACACCGGACTTTAGCCCTGCGAAAGCGCGGGGCCGGTCCATTCCACGACCATCGCACCTCGCGTTTCCGCCTAAACTTCAAGGAGACGTGACTTATGAAAAAGATTCCCAATATCGGTATTGTCGGCGCCAGTGGTCTGGTCGGCGGCATGATGCTGGCCCTGCTGGCCGAGCGCAACTTCCCGCTGACCTCTTTGCGCCTGTTTGCCTCCGCACGATCGGCCGGCAAGCACGTGCCTTTCAAAGGCCAGAAAATCACCATCGAGGATGCCGCCACCGCCGACTATGCCGGCCTCGATATCGTCTTCTTCTCGGCGGGCGGTTCAACCTCGAAGGCGCTGGCCCCGAAAGTGGCCGCGGCGGGCGCCATCGTCATCGACAACTCCTCCGCCTGGCGCAGCGACCCCGACGTGCCGCTGGTCGTCTCCGAAGTCAATCCCGAGGCCCTGCGCCACCTCCCCAAGGGGATCATCGCCAACCCCAACTGCACCACCATGGCCGCCATGCCGGTGCTGAAACCCCTGCACGCCGTTGCCGGGCTGAAGCGCCTCATCGCCAGCACCTACCAGGCGGTATCCGGCGGCGGCATCGAAGGCATCGACATCCTGCGCGACCAGATCGTCGCCGGAGCGGCGGATTGCGCGGCTCTGGCCCATGACGGTTCCGCCGCCGATCTGGGCGAAGTGCGCAAATGGGCCGTGCCGATCGCCTATAATGTCGTGCCGCTCAACTATGTGCTGGGCGAGGACGGCTATACCGAGGAAGAACTGAAACTGCGCGACGAAAGCCGTAAAATCCTCGGCATCCCCGACCTTAAGGTGGCCGCCACCTGTGTGCGCGTGCCCGTCTTCACCGGTCACTCGCTGTCGATCAATGTCGAATTCGAGCGGCCGCTCTCGCCCGAAGCCGCGCTGGAGCTTCTCCGTCATGCGCCGGGCGTGGAAATCGCCGATGTGCCCAATCCGCTGGCGGTCACCGGGCGCGATCCGGTGCAGGTCGGCCGCATCCGCCGCGATCCGTCGGCCGATAACGGTCTGGTGCTGTTTGTGGCGGGCGACAACCTGCGCAAGGGCGCGGCGCTCAACGCCATCCAGATCGCCGAAGTCCTGCTGCAACAGGCCTGATTGATAAAATAGCCTGCGGCCAAAACCGCGGGCTATTTGATGACCTTGCGTAGAGACGCTTCAATCCGGCCGCCGCAATAGGCATCGCCGAAGCGCTCTTTTGAAAATTCAGCCAGATCCAGAAACGGCCTGGTCGCCCACATCCGTCTGGTCAGGCCGGCGATCAGAGGCGCCTGTTCATTCAGGATATCGCCGATCTTCGGGAACCTGTCCGCCAGCGTGCCCCAAAGCGTCGCGGTGACGATATCCGCGATGCCCGCCTTATCGCCGCCCAGCAGGAAGCCGCCCTCCGGCGTCAGGCCGTTACGCCGGGCCGTCACCTCGAAAATCTCCATCCAGCGCCTGAGCCGGGGAACAAAAGCCTTCCAACTATCCGGCGTCCACATTTCGCGGCCACCGTCATTGGTTATCTCGTCGATGACATCATTGGCGTCATTGACGACCTTGATCGCCATGGCCCGCCCCTCGGCGTCCGCCGGCAACAGGTCGAGTGTTTCGCCGAGATAGAAGGCGATGGCCGGCATTTCCGACAGCCGGAAACCTGAACGCTCATCGATCAGCACCGGCGGCCCCATGAAAGGAACGGGCTGGTCTTCCGGCGCGGCACCGGTCAGTTCCGCCACCCTGTCCGACTCATCCCATGCCTTGCCGGCATGGGCCAGGATGGCGCGGATAAACTGCCCGCGAAAGGGCACCGGCCAGTAAATAAGGGTGTAATCGGCCATATCTCACCTGTTCGCCGCCCGAAGCAAACCGGTAAAGACCGCGGATGACGATAAAATCGCAATGATGATTGGCCAAAACGACAACGGCCACACCCGATCACTCAGGCGTGGCCGTCAAATTTCGCCGAAAGCGCCGCTCAGGTCTAGCGGTAGCTCTGGATGCGCGTCGTGCGCAGGCCGGCCATGCCATGAGTCTCGATGGCCTTTTGCCAGCCCAGGAATTCTTCCGAAGTAATGCTGTAGCGCTCACACGCCTCATCGAAGGTCAGAAGACCGCCGCGCACGGCCGCCACCACCTCAGCCTTGCGGCGGATCACCCAGCGTTCCGTGCCGGCGGGCGGCAGGTCGGCCAAAGTCAGTTTTGCCCCGGTAGGACCAATCACGTATTTTTCGCCTTTGTTATCGCGGCGTTGCTCTTGAAGCATGGCGTTTTGCCTTTGTTACCATCACATAAGAGCATCCTATATGACCTCCTTAAATATCCGCTTAATCGCCATGGTAAATATGGTGTAAAATTTGCGGAAAGGTCTTGTTAATACTCTGTTTAATATGTGTTAAGGCTTCACTTTCAAGATTAACGCGTATTAATCGTTTTCATTCATATAAGTATAGAGCGAAAAGAGCGATTAATATTTTAATAACCACTCTTTTTAGCCTGTTTAACGCTGGCCGGTTTAACGCTTGATGGCCAGCAGTTCCTGCAACATGTCATCCGCCGTGGTGACGATCTTCGATGCCGCCGAATAGGCCCGCTGCGTGGTGATCAGTCCGGTGAATTCCTGGGCGATATCCACGGTCGAGGCTTCGAGCGTATCGGCCTCGATGCTGCCGGCGCCGTTCGCGCCGGGCACCTTCAGCGAATAGGCGCCGGAATCGGTGGAGACTTTGTAGGCATTGCCACTCACCGCCGTCAGACCGTTGGCGTTAAGGAAGGTGGCCAGGGCGATCTGAGCCAGGGTCTTGGTGTGGCCGTTGTTGTAGATGGCCGTTACCAGACCGTCCTTGCCGATCTCGACAGAGGCCAGGGAGCCGAATTCCGTGCCGTCCGCCGTGATCGACTTGGTGGTGGTGTCACTGGCCAGTTGAGTGATGGTGCTGGTGCCCGATGTGCCGAAGCCCATGCTGATATCCTGCCCGGCGGCGCCGACGGAGGCGTTCCAGTAGGCGCCCGCCCCGGTGGCGGCGGCGAGATCGGCCGAAGCGCCGATGCTCAGCCCATTCAGCAGCAAGCCGCTGGAGTTGCCTGCGATGAGACTGCCGTTGGCGTCGAAAGAGAGCTTGCCGGTTGCGAGCTGGTGCATGCCGTCATCCGTGCCGGTGCCGTCCGTACTCGTCACATCGGGGGATGAAACTTCATAATACCATTCCGTCTCGCCGGTCGTGGAATTGATATTGCCCTTCAACAGCGAGATGGTGATGGTGTGTTCCTGTCCCAGCGAATCCGAGATGCTGGCCGAGATGGTGGCATCCGGTTTGGTGCCGGTGCCGGCGGCCGCATTGTAGGTCGACATGGCGGTGGCGGCATCGAGCGTGCCGCTCGCAACGGCATCGGCATAGGGGCCGGTATCAAACGTCGTCGAATCGTCAGGGTCGGGATTGACCGCGGCCGAAACCGTGGTTTTAGAACTCAGGTTGGCCGTAAAGCTGACATTCGTGGTGGCGGCCGCCTTGTTGGCCAGATCGCTGACATTGATCGGCGCCAGCAGGTTGGCGTCGGTGGCCGAGGTGGTGATGGCTCCGGTGGAATCGGCCGGCCAGCCTTGCAGGTAATAGCCGCCGGAATTGACCAGATTGCCCTCGGTGTCGGTCGTGAACGAACCATCGCGCGTGAACAGCAGCGAACTGGAGGAATCGACCTCGCCGGCCACATCCGAGACGACGAAGAACCCCTGACCGTTAACGCCGAGGCTGTAGCCGGAGGTGTCGCTGTTCAGTTCGCCCTGGGTCGTGTTTGTCTGGCGGTTAACCGACACCACGCCGCCCGACGTATAGGAGTGCTTGTTGCTGGTGCCGCTGACCAGATCGGTGAAGCTCGTGGTGACGCGTTTGTAGCCGGTCGTATTCGAGTTGGCGATGTTGTTCGAGATGGTGGCAAGCGCGGTGGCGTTCGCGGCGAGCGCGGTAACCCCGGATTGCATGGCGCTGTTGATACTCATGTGTGGAACTCCCGGAAGCGGTAAGATGGATAAGAGGGAAAATCAGGAAACGCTGGTCACGCTATCGAGGGCGACCGACGAATTGCCGATCTTGAGAACGGTTTCGCCATTCTCGGTTTCGGCAGAGGTAACGATACCGGTCAGGCCGACTGAAGCATCGATCGAACCGGCACTATTAGAGGCGGAAATGCTGAGCGTGTACTTGCCGGCGCCGACCGAATTGCCCGAACTGTCCTTGCCGTCCCAGGCGAAACTATGTGTGCCAGCGGTCAGATCGTCGGCAGAATCCGACCAGACAGTCTTGCCATTGGCGTCCTTGATGGTCAGGGTCGCGCCCGTGGCATCGGTGCCGAGCGTATAATTCCAGGTGGTTGTACCCCCATCCGTTATGGCGGCCGTAGCTTCGTCACTGCCGATCGTCTTGCCGATATAGTTGACAGCCAGGGTCATGGTGTTCGACGCGCCGGAGGCATTTGCAATCGTCTCCAGATAGCCGTTTGCCTTGATCTGCTGCTCGACCGAGGAATACTGCACGAGCTGGTTGGTCCACTCGGTGGTATCCATCGGCGACAGCGGGTCCTGGTTCTTGATCTGCGCCGTCAGCAGATTGAGGAAAGTCGTATAGTCGGTGCTGAACTTCGACATATCGGTCGAAGTCGTGCTCGTGTTGGTTTGGGTGTTGGCGACGCTGGTGACCATGGCTGTTTCCTAAACGCTGAGATCGAGCGCGAGACGCGACGGGGATTGACGGTATTTCAGGCGGGCGGAGGCGGCATCGATCGCGCTGTTGAGCGCTTCGAGATCGGCGTCCGCCGCGGCCTGATCGGCGGCGGCCTGGCGGCTGGCCAGCTGCGCCAGATGCTGGCTGTGCGGGCGATGGTGTCCCTGCTGGCTGTCCGGCTGGGTAAAGGCGTTTTGCTGTTGTTGCGGCGAATTGCCCGAAGAGGAGTCATCGGCGCTGCGGGCATTGGCGTTGACCGCATGGCCCTGGACCTGCGCGATGGTATCCGTCTTGAGGCGCGTCGAGAAGCTCAGGGCGTCATCGGAAAGCTTGAGGCCGGTGGCGCTCAGTTGCTGGCGCAGGTCGCTTTCGTGCGCGCTGAAGGCGGCCTTCGTCATATCGGAATCGAAGGTCATGTGCGCAGTCAGCTTGCCGTCACGGGCAATGGTGAGCGCCACATCGACCTTGCCGAGATCGGCGGGATGCAGTTCCATGGCGAACTTCGTCACGCCCTCGGCATTGCGCTTGCTGATCTGGACGCTGAGGGCGCTGAGGTTATCCACGGCGGTTTGCGATAACAGGCTGGTGGCCGGTGCCTGCGGAGCGGGCGTCGCGGCGGGGCTATAACCGGCAGCATTGGTTACCGGCGCGCTGGTGAGCGAAAAGCCGGTGGAGGTGGTGGTGGCTGGCGGACCGGCGATCTCCCGGCTGTTTTCAGTCGGGGCCGAAACGGTCTTACGGGCGGATGCCTGCGGCGCCTCGGTCTGAACGTCTTGAACCGCCTGCGCCTGCGCGTCCCCAACTGCCTGATTTTGGCCCGCCTGGTTTTGCACTATCTGGCTCTGTACCGGCTGGCTCTGCGTCACCGCCCCCTTGACCACAGGTGCGTCAGCCTGAACCACGGCGGCCTTATCCGGCGTCACCGGCGTTTGCGGCGTACTGTCCGGCATGGCCGGAATCGTTGATGCGGTTGCGATACGGGTGGTGGCCTGAGCCGGAACGTTCGTGGCGGACGATGGCGCGGTACTCAACAGATCGGCGAATTTCGGCGCGGACGGTTTTTGCCCCTCTGACACCGCCGAAGCGTCGGCAGCGGACTCCGCATCGTCAGCCGTATCAGGGGCCTGAGCCTGCGGGATCGGCGTTTGCGGCGCAGCGGGCAACGGCGGGCGAACCGGCGCGGGCGCGCTATTCTCACCAGTCGCGGCGGCGGGCGCAATGACCGGCGGGCGAACCGGCTGGGCGATCGGCGGCGCAGACGACACAGGCGGCGCGATGACCGCCAGGCTGACTACGGTGTCCGGGGCCTGAACCGGCGTTTCGATGGCATCCTCTCCGATGGCGGATGTATCCGTTTCGGTTTTGGCGGCCTTAGGCGCGGGCTTCGCCTCCGGCGTTTTGACCTCCGCCGTCCCGGCTTCCGGTGGGGCCGCAACCGTGACGGCAACCGCCTGAGTCGGAGCGTCGTCGGTTTCCGTCACGGTTCTTTGCGTGTTTTCCGGTGTGGCTTCCGTTGCGGACTTCGAGACAATCTTAGGCGAGACAACCCTGGGCGCAGCCGTATCCGGTTCGGGCATCACCGGCGCGCTTTCCACCTGACTGACGGCCGGAAGCACAGACGTCACGTCTTCAGGTGTCACATCTTCAGACCGGACCGTTTCAGCCTGCACCGTCACGGCCGCCGCTTTTTCAACCGGCTTGGCCTGCGGATTCACGACCGGCGCGGCGGCCACAATCGTTTCTGTAACCTTCCCGGACACCGGAACCGGCGGCGGCAGGATCCGGGGAAGCGCCTCACTCGCGGATTCGGCCTCTGTTACAGGGCTGGCCACCGGCAAAGCTTCCGGGGTCGTCATGGCCTGTGACGCAGCAGGCAACGGCATGTCTACCGGCACGATAACCGGCACAGACGTGGGTTCAACGGCTTGGCCAGCGTCGATTTGCGGTGCAACAGCCTGAATATCCCCGGCCTGAGGCGCAACCGCCTGGAGCACAAGACTTTGGGAAGCCGCCACTTGAGGCGCAGGCATCTGGGACACAGGCATCTGGAGGGCGGGCATTGCCGGCGCATCAGCCGATGGCGCGGCGGTCAGGCTGGACAGCAGGCTGGCGAACGCCGCTATTCCCGTTTCCGGCGCCGTTCCCGAAGCGGACGCAGCCGTTTCCCCGCCGGTGGCTGCACCGGTCGCCGCTATCGGCAAAAGGGAAAAATCGAACGACATGGGCATCCGCGAAAACAACGGGAACAGCCGGTCGCATCTTGCGGCGGGCGGTCGGGGCGAAGTCAACGCATTTTGCGCATCTGATCCGCAAGCGCCCTGCAAACGTCGGGCCAGTCATTAACTATCTGATTTAACTACATTTATGATAGAATGAGCGCGCCTGAAACGGCGGCATTTGCCGGGAGCGGCGGACAAATTTGCCTAGACCGGCGGCGTTTTCCGCCCATCGGCCCGCCAGACCGCCCCGCGATCTGGTGATCACGCGCGCGCACGCGAACTTTGACGATACGCGAAGCGGGCCACAAACTGGCACGCGACTTGAAACTGTTAATGCAGATAACCGTCATCCCGCCATGAATGAAATGCTAAGTTTATGAAAACAAAATGTTTTTTAAAATTCAGCCATAAAGCCTCCCGGCTATTTTTGCCGGGTCGCGTGCAGGGTTTGCCTATGAACGCCCGCCGGGAGGCCCGCGCATGTCACTGACTTCCATCATGAATATCGGCGTTTCGGGGCTGATGACGGCGCAGGACCAGCTGCATGTCGTTTCCGACAATATCGCCAACCTCAATACGCCGGGCTATATCCGCAAGGTATCCAAGCAGACGAGCGTGGTCACCGCCGGCGTCGGCATGGGCGTGCAGTCGGGTCAGGTCACCCTGGCCGCCGACAGATATCTTCAGGCGGCGGCGCTGAAAGCCACGTCCAACGCCGCGCAATCGGACGCCAGCTACGAACTGCTCGACCAGATCCAGTCACAGTTCGGCGACATCACCGACACCAATAATCTCTTCGGCCAGGCCAGTTCGGTGTTGTCCTCCATGGCGCAGCTCGGCGAGGACCCGACCTCCAGCGCCGGCCGCCAGCAGGCCGTCAGCTACCTGTCCGGCTTCCTGTCCGAGGCCGACCGCATTTCCACCCGCATCCAGACCATCCGGGGCGACGCCGACGCGCGCATCGGCACCGATGTCAGCGCCGTCAATGACCTGCTGAAAAGCATCAGCGCCCTCAATGGTTCGATTTCCGGCGCGGCCGTTTCCGGCGCCGACTCCACCGGCGCCCAGACCACCCAGATGAGCTATATCGACCAGTTGGCCAAGCTGATCGATGTCAAGGTCAATCAGGAATCGAACGGCGGGGTCAGCATCCGCACCCAGTCGGGCCTGACCCTGGTCAGCGCCGGTACTTACGCCACCCTGGCCTACCAGCCCGCCGCCGGCGTCACCGCCGGCACCAGTTTCGGCCCCATCACCGTCACCGGCGTCAATGGCGAAACGCGCGACCTGGCCGACAGCCTGACCTCCGGCGAGATTCGCGGCCTGCTCGATATCCGTGACAAGACCTCGGTGGCGGTCAATGACCAGCTCAACGAATACGTCACCCAGTTCGCCGCCCAGATGAACGCTGCGCATAACGCCTCCAGCGCCGTGCCCGCCCCCGCCTCGCTGACCGGCAAGAACACCAGCCTGACCGAGGAAGAGGCCATTACCGGTTTCCAGGGCGAGACGAATATCGTCACCCTCGACCAGAACGGCAACATCACCCACAAGATGACCCTGACCTTCGATACCGACGGCAGCGGCAACGGCAGCTACCTGATGGACGGCATCGCCGGCACCTTCTCGGCGGCCAGCTTCGTCAGCGACATCAATACCGGCCTGGGCGGGACGGCGACGCTCGACTTCACCAACGGCGTCATGAAACTGACGGCCGGGGGCAGCGACGGCGTGGCCGTGGTCGATTCCCCGACCGACGGCACGACCACCGCGTCCAGCAAGCTCGGCCAGGGCTTTTCGCAATTCTTCGGCCTGAACGACCTGATCACCTCGGATGTGCCGACCAATTTCAAGACCGGCCTGACCGGCGCCAGCGACCACGGATTCACCGCCGGCGACCAGATCGGTTTCGTCATCAAGGCCGCCAGCGGCGCGACCGTGGCCAATGTCCAGTTCGCCATCCCCTCAGGCGGCACCATGGCCGATCTGGTCAACGGCCTGAACGACACCACGTCCGGCCTTGGCCGCTACGGCACCTTCTCGCTCGACGGCAACGGTCAGCTTACTTTCAAGGGGTTCGGCAATCCGGCCAATACGCTCGGCATTTCCCGCGACGAAACCCGGCGCAACGGTACCGGCGCTTCCTTCACGCAGTTCTTCGGCCTCGCCGGCAGCAGCGGCGACGCTGCGACGCATTTCAGCGTCACCTCGCGGATAGAAAACAACGTCGGCAACCTCGCCCTGGCCCAGGTCAATCTGAACGCCGCCACAGGCGTCAACGCCCTGGCCGGCGGTGACGGCGCGGGTGGTCTGGCCATGGCCGCCATCGGCACTCAGCCCACCACCTTCAATGCCGCCGGGCTGAACGGCGGCGGCGCATCGACTCTGGAGCGCTACGCCGCCGATCTGGCCGGCCAGGTCGGTAACCTCGCCGCCACCGCCAAAACCACCAAGGAAAGCAACGCCTCCCTGCTCGACGAGGCGACCTCGCGCCGGTCCAGCCATGAGGGCGTCAACCTCGATGAGGAACTCATCAATCTCACCACTTTCCAGCAGGCTTACAGCGCCGCCGGCCGCCTCGTCCAGGCGGCCAAGGACATGTATGACGTCCTGCTCAACATGATATAAGGCCGCGAACATGCGTATCTCGACCGCCGAATCCTGGTCCAATGCCCTGAACAACCTGATGACGGCGCAGATCCGGCAGGAAGCCGCCAATAACCAGGTTGCGACCCAGAAGATCGCCACCGACCTGGCGGGCTACGGCCGCACGTCCGAAATCATCGCCTCCTACCAGTCGTCCCTGTCGCGCACCAATTCCTATATCGACGTCACCCAGACGGTCGCCGACCGCCTGAACAGCCAGGATATCGCGCTGACCACCACCGGCGACGCCGTAACCAGCGCCAAGGATTCGATCATGAGTTCGCTGGCCAACGGCAGCGGCGTCACCCTGATCCTTGACCTGCAGGGCAGCTTCTCGGCCGCGCTTTCCGGCCTGAACTACCGTCATAACGGCCAGTACCTTTTCAATGGCGGCAATGACAACGATCCGCCGGTTGCGGTCAACAGCCTGTCGCAACTGGCCGCCCTGCCCGACGCCGCCGACGCCTTCACCAACGGCACGGTCAAGAAAAGCTCGCAGATCGACGCCGGCACCACCATCCAGACCGGCATGCTGGCCTCGGATATCGGTACGAACCTGATGGCCCTCTACAAAGAGATTCAGGATTATAACGACGACCCCGCGACCGGTCCCTTCGGCGACCAGCTTACCGACGACCAGAAGGACTTCCTGACCACCAAGGCCCAGGAATTCAGCAAGCTGTATGACCAGACCCTGCAATTCAGCGCGCTCAACGGCACCATGCAGAAACGCGTCGAAAACACCCAGACCTCATTGCAGGGCCAGGCGGATTCGCTGTCGCAACTGGTCGATGACCGCACCTCCGCCGACATGGCGACGGCCTATTCCAACCTGCAACAGGCGCAGGTGGCGGTCCAGGCGTCAGCGCAGGTGCTGGCCAATCTCAGCCAGACCAGCCTGCTCAACCTGCTGAAATAGGCAGCCCTGCAAGTGGCCAAAGCGGATAACCCTGTTTTTATTCCCTTTTTGGGGTAGACCCTCCCGCCATCTTTGCTATTTTGCACTGTCCGCTCCTGTCAGGAGCGGCGCCGGGGGACATCGCGCCATGCGCGTCCATGAAGGGCCTTTGCCGGTTAAGGCCCGCTTCACGGAGGAGTTCCGCCCTTGATCAGCCTTCTGGCCAGCCTGCTTATCGCCGCCGCCGCGCCTGCCGCCGGCGATGCGGCCGTCACGCCTGCCTTCACCGTTCTCGACCCGTCCGCCTGCGAAGGCGATGACGACAACAGGCAGTTGCCGCGGCAAAAAGCAATCAGCCAGCTTTTGACGCGTTACCCGATCGTGATCGATGCCGCCGATTTCAGCAGCCCGCAAACCCCGCTGGCGCAACGCGTCGCCGCGGCCTGCGCCGATAATGCCTGCCTGACCGACGCGCATCTGACCGCCGGCCCTTACGCCGCCCTCAACCGCACCGTCGGCGCCATGCTCGATGCGCGCGATGACGGGCAGTTCCGCATCGTGTGGATCGGCTCCGGCGCCGAACCGGCATCGCGCGCCGAACGGATTGCCGCCTTTTTCGACCTGTCGCACGATACCTACGCCCTGCAATGCCTAGCCGCACCGCCCCCGCCCCCCATCAGCGCACCGGTGATCGCCGCCGTTCCCAGCGAAGACGAAGCGCCAAAGACAGGGTTGCGCGCCGCCATCTCGCACTGGCGGATCGCCTCCACCGTCAACGAAACCGAGAAGAACGACTACACCAAGCGCGATCCCGCGCGGCTGTCCTATGTCGATAACGCCGCCGACAGCGCGCCGGTGATCTCGGCCAAGGGCGTCATCGCCGCGCCGGCCATCATCACCTGGGGCGATCAGGCGGTGGCCACCAGAGGCTTCGGCGACATCCGCCCGTTCGCCGGTTATGAGCGCATATCGAGCGTGAACCCCTCAAGCGAGGTCAACAATCTCGATTTCGGCCTGCGCGGCCATTTCCGCTTCGCCCGCAACGACGGCAAGGAAGCCTATATCGGCGGCCTGACCGCCGCTTACGAAACGGACGACCGTTTCCAGTCGGCCCTGACGCGCTTCGAGGCTTCGCTCAGCCTGCCGCTCAAGGCGTGGACGGACCGGACCTTCCCCGGCAACGGCTCGTCGGAGTGCCTCATCTGCCAGACCGCCAACATGACCCTGGTGACCGATTATGTCGATGTCAGCGATCCCGGCGAAAAGCTGGCCCTGGTCGATCTGCCGCAATACGCCCGCGCCGGTTTCGACGCCCAGTGGGACGTGCGCCTCAATCGCGGCAAGGACAAGCCAAGCTTCGGCCTCAACGTGCAATACAGCCGCCGCGACGATCTGCGCAATGACGGCGCCACGGCCAGCCGGATGATTTCGCGCGCCGCCTATTACCCGACACCGCAAAGCCACTATGTTTTCGGACTGGAATACGACAAGGGCCAGGACCTGATCTCCTTCAGCAATATCGACCGCTGGATGCTGACCTGGGGCTACAGACAGTAACAACTTTTCCTCCCCTGCGCAGCGGGGGAGGAGAAAAAGTCCGTCACCTTACCCTAGCAATTTACTCGGTTTTGCCCTATTTACCCGCGCATGACCGCCTGCGCCATTCCCCTGATCCAATCGGCCGATCTTGACGCCGCCATCGCCGCCACCCGCCAGAGCGTCGGGCTGCCGCAAGGCGCGCGCGTGGTCGCGGCCATGTCCGGCGGGGTCGATTCCACCGTGGTCGCCGCCCTGCTGCACCAGGCGGGCTATGAGGTCATCGGCGTCACGCTCCAGCTTTACGACCACGGTGCGGCCCTGAAAAAGACCGGCGCCTGCTGCGCCGGCCAGGATATCCACGATGCCCGCATGGCCGCCGAAAAGATCGGCATCGCCCATTATGTGCTCGATTACGAAAGCCGCTTCCGTGACTCGGTGATCGAGGAATTCGCTGACTCCTACCTGCGCGGCGAAACCCCCGTGCCGTGCATCCGATGCAATCAGTCGGTCAAGTTCCACGATCTGCTTGATGTCGCCCGCGATCTCGGCGCCGAAGCCATGGCCACCGGCCACTATGTCGAACGCTCCCCGGACGGCCAGTTGCGCCGCGCCGCCGATCAATCGCGCGACCAAAGCTATTTCCTTTTCGCCACCACACGCGAACAGCTCGATTTCCTGCGCTTTCCGCTGGCCGGCATCCCCAAGCCGCAGGTGCGCGATATCGCCCAGCAACTGGGTTTGAAAATCGCTCACAAGCCTGACAGTCAGGACATCTGCTTCGTGCCCGAAGGCAAGTATACGACGCTGATCAACAAGCTGCGTCCGCAAGGCATGGAAAAGGGCGATATCCGTCATATAGACGGCCGCGTTTTGGGCCAGCATGATGGCATCACCGGCTATACCATCGGCCAGCGCCGAGGGCTGAATGTCGCTGTCGGTGAACCCCTGTTCGTCACCCGCATCGATCCGGACACCCGGGAAATCATCGTCGGTCCGCGTGAAGCCCTGCTGACCCGCGCCCTGATCCTGAAGGAAACCAACTGGCTGGGTGACGAGGCCGACCTGCTGGCCGCCGCCCGCGCGAATAAGCCTGTATTGGCGCGTGTCCGCTCGACCCGCCCGCCGGTGCCGGCGCGCCTGATCGCGGAAAACGACCGTATCGAAGTCGCATTCGATGGCGCCGAGGAAGGCGTGGCCCCCGGTCAGGCCTGCGTGCTGTACGATCCCGCCGACGATGGCCGCGTGCTCGGCGGCGGCTTCATCGCCGCCACGCGGGCGGCAATGGTATAGCGCCGCCTCGCTTTTTGCATTTACCCTTTCGCTACGCTCAAGGTGGGCGGCGGCTTCGTCGCCAGCACCCGTGCGGCGATGGCCTCATAATACCGGTTGCGCGTACAGGTTCGACAATATATCGTATACGAAACATTGCCGTGAGCCTGTCATGAAGCCGTTTATTCGCCTCACCCTCCTCCTGTCCGCCCTATGGCTGCCGGGCGTGGTTCACGCCCAGGATGCGCCGGGGGCCGAAGCACCGGAAATCACTATCGCAGTCACCGAAAGCGCCAATCTGCGCGCCCTGGCCGACCAGAAAGGCTATGACGGCCATTCGGCGGCAAACTACCTGTTCGTCGTTCCGGCCAATACCAATATCCTCGGCAAACAGGGCGGCGGCCCCGGCATCGATACCGGCAAATGGCCTGAGGACGCTTCGCTGGTCCTGCTCATTCGCGGCCATGTTTATGGCGGTGGCGGCAATGGCGGTGACGGCGGCGACACCCCCATGATGCGCGACGGCACACGCGGCGGCGACGCCATTTTCGTCCAGGCGCCGATCGGCATAGCCATTGCCAAGGGCGGCTCGGTCAAGGCCGGCGGAGGTGGCGGCGCGGGCGCTGACGGCACCGGGTCGGGCGGCGGCGGCGGCTTTCCCAACGGCAAGGGCGGCGAAGGCGGCAGCGCGCTGCAAGGTGACGGTGGCCTCATCGTGGCCGGCAATCGTGGTTATTACGGCACGATCGGCGGCGGCGGCAAGGGCGGTCAGCGCGGCAATCCGGGCGGCGATGGCGGCAATGCGGGCCAACCAGGACAATCGCTGAACCGCATGGGCGGCGGCGAAGGCTTCGCTATCCGCACCAATGACCTCCCCGTAGCGCTTGATAATAAAGGCGATCTGCGCGGCCAGATTGGCTAATGCAACAGGTCGGCCGCAAGCTACATGGATTTTTGAAACCACGAATGACCGCTTAATCTATGCTGGCGCTGTACCATTGGCCGCGCGCCCTGACCTCGACCGGCATACCGAACAGTTCCGTCAGGTGCGCGCTGTCGAGCAGGTCCGCCTTGCCGCCTTCGTGCAACACCCTGCCGTCGCGCAGCATGACGATATGGCCGATCTCCGGCAGGATTTCCTCGATATGGTGGGTCACCATGATCAGGGTCGTATCGACCGCCAGCCGGCGCAGCGACTCCAGGAACACCCGCCGCGAAGCCGGATCAAGGCCGGCGCATGGCTCATCGAGCAGCAGCGCTTTCGGCTTATGCACCAACGCCCGCGCAATCAGCACCCGCCGCGCCTCACCGGTGGAAAGGGTCGACATATCGCGTCCCGCCAGATGATCGGCGCCGGTCTGCGCCAGGGCTTCCCGGCTGCGCTGGCGCATCTCTTCGGTGACGGCGTGCTGCTTCCACACCCCCCGCGCCGCGAAGAAACCGGAGACGACGCAATCGAAAACCTCCAATGACGGATGGGCATCGAAATCGAGCTGCATGGAAGACGACACGATCCCCATCAGGCTGCGCAGTTCGGTCACGTTCCAGCGCTCATGGCCGAACAGGCTGACATGCGTTTTACCATCTTTGGCGGCCAGTGGATAAAGCTGTCGCGTGATCAGCTTGACGAGCGTGGACTTGCCGGAGCCGTTCGGCCCCAGGATGGCGGTATGCTGGCCGATTTCGAGCGTCAGGCTCAGGCCATCGAGCAGATGGCGTTTGCCGCGCACCACGCTGGCGTCGCGTATGGTAAGCAGGGACAGGTCGGACATGAGCCGTCTCTTACAGCGTCTTTTCGAGAAAGACCAGACGCGCCCGTTCGGGAAAACGACTTACCGGCGGCTGCGGAAGGCGTGGGCGATCGTATTGTCATCGAGCCAGTCCAGTTCGCCGCCCACCGGCACCCCGCGCGCCAGAAAGGTGATTTCCACCTGATTGTCGAATGATTTCAGGCGGTCGGCGATATAGTGCGCCGTGGTCTGCCCCTCCACCGTCGCCGGCAGGGCCATGATGATCTCACGCACATGCCCCGATCGCACGCGCTGAACCAGCGCATCCAGCCGCAGGTCTTCCGGCCGGATGCCATCCAGCGCCGACAAAAGCCCGCCCAGCACATGATAGGTCCCGGTAAAAGCGCTGTTTCCGGCATTCGTGGCACGCTCCATGGCCCACAGGGCGCTGTCTTCCTCCACCACACAGATCATGGTCTGGTCGCGCGCCGGATCGGAACAGGTCGGGCAGGGATTTTGCGTCGAGAGCCGTCCGCAGATGCGGCAGGTTTCCACCTTGTCGGCGGCCTCCTGCATGGCCCGCGTCAGGGGGATCAATAGCTGATCCCTGCGCTTCAGAAGCGCCAGGGAGGCCCGCCGCGCCGAACGCGGGCCAAGCCCTGGCAATTTCGACAGCAGGGCCATCAGGCGTTCGATTTCAGGCCCGGCGCCGGACATTCAATCAGAAGAATTTCGGCAGGTTGGGCAGACCGCCGCCGGGGCCAAGGTCCTTGGCGGCTTCGGCCATGACCTGCGAATTCAGTTCATCGAGATGGCGGCGCGCATCGGCATGGGCGGCGCGGATCAGATCGGCCAGCACCTCGCCTTCGCCGGGCGCCATCAGGCTTTCGTCGATGGTCAGGGCCGACATGTCGCCGGAGCCTTTCAGCTCCATCTTCACCAGCCCCGCACCGGCCGAACCCTGCACCGTGCTTTCACTCATCTTTGCCTGCGCTTCATGCAGCTTTTGCTGCACCAGTTGCGCCTGCTTCATCATGGCGGCAAAATCCATCAGTCGTTTTCCTTATCAATATCAGGGCGTTCATCTTCGGGCACAATCGGCTCGATGGCATCCACCACGGGTTTCGGCTTGGCGCGCACGGCGGTGATTTCAGCACCGGGAAAAGCCTCCAGAACCTTGGAGACAAACGGATTGGCCTGCAAACGCGCCTTGGCGGCGTCGCGTTCGCGGTTATCGCGCTCCATGATCGATTCGGCGCCGCCCGTGCCTTCGGTGGCGATCAGCCAGCGCTGGCCGGTCCATTCACGCAGGCGCTGGGAGAGCTTGCGCACCAGGTCGCCCGGCGCATTCGGCGCGGGTTCAAAGGTAATGGCGCCCGGCCGGAAAGCGACCAGCCGCACGAAGCGCTCGACATCGACGCGCAGGGATATGTCGCGCTTGTCGGCGATCAGCTTGAGCACCTCGTCGAAGGTCTGCGGATTGGGCATGGCCTGCTGCACGGGGCGCATCTGTACCGCCGCGTGGGCCGAAGCGCCACCACCGCCGCCGCCCGGCAAACCGCCATTTGGGCCGCCAGGACCGTTCGGCATCAGCGGCTCGCCATTTTGCAGGCGCTTCATCAAGAGTTCCGGTCCCGGCAGATCGGCGGCATAGCACAGCCTGACCAGCGCCATTTCAAACGCGGCGCAAGCATCCGGCGCGCGGCGCAATTCCTCGAACGCCTTTAGCATCAGGGTCCACAGGCGGCTGAGCGTACCCGGCGAAAGCTGCGACGCCAGCGCCGTCACCCGCATGGCCTGCGCATTCGGCAGGCGCGTGGCGTCCGCGCCGAGCACCTTGGCGACCGAGGTGGCATGGGCGTATTCCAGCATGTCGCCCATGATCTGCGACGGATCGGCGCCGAAGCCGTACAGCGTGCGGAAGGCCAGCAGGGCCTCGCCAATCTGGCCGGAAATGATGTTTTCAAAGAGTGACAACGTGGCTCCGCGATCGGCCAGGCCCAGCATGTCGCGCACCACTTCGGCGCTGGTCGCCTCACCGCTCTCGCCCTGCACCAGCGCCTGATCGAGCAGGGACAGGCCGTCGCGCACACTCCCTTCGGCGGCGCGGGCGATCAGGGCCACGGCGTCCGGCTCGATCCTGACGCCTTCCTGTTCACAGATTTTTTCCAGATGCGGAGTCAGGGTTTCCGGCTCGACGCGGCGCAGGTCGAACCGCTGGCAGCGCGACAGGATGGTGACCGGCACCTTGCGGATTTCAGTCGTGGCGAAGATGAACTTGGCGTGGGGCGGCGGCTCTTCCAGCGTCTTCAGCAGGGCGTTGAAGGCGCCGGTGGAAAGCATATGCACTTCGTCGATGACGTAAACCTTGTAGCGCGCCTCGACCGGGGCATAGCGCACGGATTCGAGCAGGTCGCGCATGGCATCGACGCCCGTGCGCGAGGCGGCGTCGAGTTCGAGCACGTCGATATGGCGGCCTTCGATGATGGCCTGGCAATGGACGCCCATGACCGACAGATCGACGCTGGGGCCATGCACGGTGTCGCTCTCATAATTGAGCGCGCGGGCCAGCAGGCGGGCGGTCGTGGTCTTGCCGACGCCACGGACCCCGGTCAGCATGAAAGCGTGGGCGATCCGGTTGGCGTGGAAGGCGTTGGTAAGCGTGCGGACCATCGCCTCCTGGCCGATCAGGTCCTCGAAGGTGCGCGGGCGGTACTTACGCGCCAGGACGGTATAGGCCTCGGACTTTTCAATCGGCTTGGCCACCGCAACGGGTGCGGGCGTTGGTGCACCACCGAACATATCGTCCGTATTTTCGTCGCGCTCGGGAAGGTCTATTTCCGCGGCGGCAAAGGGATCATCAAGGTCGGGATGTTCGGACATGACTTCTATATAGTGGCTTTTTGCACAGGCGTCATCACAATGCGCGATTCTTCAACAGGTGCAATTGTCAGCAAAGAAGGAAAGCCATCCGGCGATTGAGGCAAGCACAAGGTGCGCCCGAGCCGATGCGAGGAGCCATGCGGCGCTTGAGCTGAATCACCCTGCGCTATGCGCAGGGTGAGACGACTGACCCGAAGGTGAATTCGTTGTGGCTGCTGCCTTCCGGCCCTGACCAGATTGGCGAGGCCTCCGCCCAGCCGTCTCACGGCCTATATGCGGATTTTTGATCGCCATTGCAAGAGGGGAATTTTGCGGACAAATTGGGCGGCCAAGAGGACATGCCATGACTGAAGAGATAACCCCGAACGGCTATATCAAACGCTGGTGGAAAGAAGCCGTGGTCTATCAGGTCTATCCGCGTTCGTTTTACGACAGCAATGGCGACGGCATCGGCGATCTGCGCGGCATCATCGAAAAGCTCGATCATATCAAGGGGCTGGGCGTCGATGTCATCTGGCTGTCGCCGCATTTCGACTCGCCCAATGCCGATAACGGCTACGATATCCGTGATTACCGCAAGGTGGGTGCAGAATTCGGCACCATGGCGGATTTCGACGACCTGCTGGCGGCGATCAAGGCCCGCGGCATGAAGCTGATCATCGATCTGGTGGTCAATCACACCTCGGACGAGCATCAATGGTTTGTCGAGAGCCGGCTTGGTTCAAGATTGAAGGATGGACGCGATAATCCGAAGCGCGACTATTATATCTGGAGCGATCATAAGCCGAACGACTGGGCCTCGATCTTCGGCGGCCCGGCGTGGACACGGGATGAAAGCGGCAACTGGTATCTCCACCTGTTCGATCCCAAACAACCTGATCTCAACTGGGACAATCCTGAGGTGCGCGAAGGCGTTTATGACCTCATGCGCTTCTGGCTGGACAAGGGGATCGATGGCTTCCGCATGGATGTCATACCCTTCATTTCAAAGGATAAAACCTTTCCGAACCTGCCGGAAGACCTGCGCGCCAAGCCGCAATATGTCTACGCCAATGGCCCGAAGGTCCATGCCTACCTGCACGAAATGAACCGTGAAGTCCTGAGCGAGTACGATGTCATGACCGTCGGCGAGGCATTTGGCGTGACCCTGGAGGATACGCCGAAACTGATCGACGAGCGGCGCGAAGAACTGGACATGATTTTCCAGTTCGCCGCCGTGGAGGTCGATCGCGGCGCGGATGGTCGCTGGAAGCCGTGGACCCTGCCGGAATTCAAGGCGGTCTTCACGCGGCAGGACCAGGCACTGGACCGCCATTGCTGGCCGACGGTCTTCCTCAGCAATCACGACAATCCGCGCATTGTTTCGCGTTTCGGCGACGACAGCCCGCAGTGGCGCGAAAAATCGGCCATGCTGCTGGCCACCCTGACGCTGACCATGAAGGGCACGCCCTTTATCTATCAGGGCGACGAGATGGGCCTGACCAACCGGCATTTCACCGATATCCGCCAGTTCAATGATCTATGGACCAGGAACGCGTGGGAAGAAGAGGTGATCAACGGCCAATGGAGCGCCGACGCCTTCTTCGCCAACCAGAACCAGGTCAGCCGCGACCACGCCCGGATGCCGATTCCGTGGACGGCGGAAGGCGGTTTTACAACGGGAGAACCGTGGTTCGCGCTCAATCCGAACTTCGCGGAGGTCAATGCCGAAAGTGGTCGGGCAATCTACGATCACTATGCCCGCCTGATCGCTCTGCGCCACGCCGAACCGGCGCTGGTCTATGGCGATTACAAGGACATCGCGCCGGATCATCCGCAGGTCTTTGCCTACAGACGCGCACTCGGCGAGAAGACCTTTCTGGTGGTGCTGAATTTTTCCGGCAAGCCTGCGGTATTCGGATTGCCAGACAGCGAACCGATCATCGGCGAACGTGGCCCCCTGCAAGGCTGGGACGCCCGCATTTACCGGCTTTGACATACAATTTGATCCTCCCCTGCGCAGCGGGGGAGGTGTCGCGGCTTGTCCGCGACGGAGGGGGCACTTCCTCCCCCGCTGCGCAGGGGGAGGATCAAGATCTCCTTCCAAAAAATCTGGGCTTTTCGGTTTCATTATGCCATAGCGTGCGCGATGAATGATCCTGTTTTAGACACCCTGTTCCTGCCGCTCAAAGAAGGCGCCATCGACTGGCCCGCCAGCGGACCGGCTCTTTTTCTGCGTGCCCGCAGCGGCGATGCGCTGGATGACATACCGCGTGACAAACTCGTTTGTGAACAGAGCTTCAAACCGGCTTACGACGCCCTGCTGCGCGCCGGCTTCCGGATGCGCGAAGACCACACGTCCTCGTCGCTGACGCTTGTCCTGCCGCCGCGCCAGCGCGAGGAAAGCCGCGCCCTGCTCGCCCGCGCCCTTCAGGAAACAGTTCAGGGCGGTATCGTCATGGCGGCGGTATCGAATACCGAAGGCGCCAAGACAATCGAAGGCGATCTCAAGGCACTGGCGGGCCATATTTCCAGCCAGTCGAAGAACAAATGCCGCGTTTTCTGGGCGACGGTCGATGCGGCGCGAAATGACAAGGCTTTAATCGACGAATGGGCGCAACTGGATGCGCCGCGCCCCATCGAAAATGGCCGCTTTACCAGCCGCCCCGGCCTCTTCGCCTGGGACCATATCGACGGCGGCTCCAAACTGCTGGCCGATCATCTGCCGAAAACGCTCAAGGGCAAGGTTGCCGATCTCGGCGCCGGATTCGGCTATCTCAGCGATGAAGTGCTGATGCAGAATCCCGCCCTCACGCATCTGGATGCCATCGAAGCGGAAGGCCGCGCCGTGGAGATGACGAAGCGCAATCTGGCCAAATACGGCGAACGCGCCACGGTGCATTGGCTCGACGCCATCAGGGTCCTGCCCGATACCTACGACGCCATCATCAGCAATCCGCCGTTTCATGTCACCGACCGCGCCGACCGCCACGATGTCGGCAAGGCCTTCATCACCTCGGCGGCCAGGGCGCTGACCTCCGGCGGCCAGTTATGGATCGTCGCCAACCGCCACCTGCCCTATGAGGAGACGCTGGAAGCCGCCTTCAAGCACGTCACCGTCGTGGCGCAAAATAATTTCTACAAAATCTTCAAGGCGGTCGGGCCAAAGGGCAAGACCAGATGAAGCTGATCAGGCGGCTCGCCAATCTTGGCTATGGCTCCCGCAAGGAGATGCAAAAGCTGATCCGCATGGGCGCGGTCACCGATGCGGCCGGGCAACGGCTCGATGAGGATGGCGACCTGCCGCACGAAGACATTCGTTACAAAGGCCGCCCGCTCGATCCCGATTTCGGCATGGTGCTGATGCTTAACAAGCCGACCGGCTATGTCTGTTCGCTGAAGGATCGCGGCCATCTGGTCTATGAACTGCTGCCGCCACGCTTTGCCGAACGTAAGCCGGTGCTGTCCACCATCGGCCGGCTTGATTCCGATACGTCCGGCCTGCTGCTTTTCACCGACGACGGCGATTACCTGCACAGGATCATCTCGCCGAAAAACCATGTCGCCAAGATCTATGAAGTGACCTGCGCCCGCCCGCTGGAACCGCACTATGGCGAGGTCTTCGCTTCCGGCACACTCATTCTGGAAAGCGAGAAGGACGCCCTGAAACCGGCCTTTCTTGAGGTGACCGGCGAGAAAACCGCCCGCCTGACGCTTTATGAAGGCCGCTATCATCAGGTGCGGCGCATGTTCGCGGCGGTCGGCAACCATGTCGAAACCCTGCACCGTGCGCAGATGGGCGACCTGACATTAGGCGGCCTCGCCCCCGGCAAATGGCGGCTGCTAAACTCAACCGAGGCGCAAGGCCTGCTGAAAGCTTAAGTCACCCCATGCGTATCCAGAATGGCGGCGCTGGTCGATTTCAGCAGTTCGGCCACTTCCGCCGGGGTGCGGCTTTCGATCAGGATGCGGAACATCGGCATACTGGTGACCCCGAACAGAAGATCGGCGGCGTCGGCCTTGGCCTTGTCATCGCCCGTCATGCGCGTCAGAAGGCTGGTAAAAAGCAGACGGCGGCGTTCATTGCGGGCATTGATCGCCTCGGCGAAATCCGGATCCAGACCGGCGGCGCTGTGCAGCTTGGCGAAACCCGGATGACTGCCCCAGAATTCACACATAAGCTCTATACAGGCGAACAGCGCCGCCCTGGGATCCGGTAACTGCACCAGCTCCCGAAAACGCATCAGGCCGCCGCGCTCGGCATTGGCGTCAAAGACCGCTTCCAGCAGGCCGCGCCGTGAGCCGAACTGCTTGTAGACTGTCAGGCGCGTTACGCCCGCCGCCTTGGCCACCGCTTCCATCGACATCAACGCCGGCCCGTCATTGAGCAGATGACTGGCCGCCTCTATCACCGCCTCGCGCTTTTTGGCGGCGGCGGCGTCACGTTTGGCGCTGCTATAGGGACGGGATTCGGTAGCTTCGGGGCACATGACGCTTGCAATTCAATTTACGACGTGTATATCTATTATTTCAGTAAACGCATTGTATATCAAAATTTACTGACCAGACTGGAGACTGCCATGCAAATCCTGATCATCCTAGCCCTTTCCTTACATGTTCTGGCGGCCATTTTCTGGATGGCCACCACGGGGATGCTGGCGCGCGGCGGCGGACAGGGCGCGGAAATGTTGTTTCCCCGGCAGATGATCGCCGTGAGTCTGGCCGTGCTGACAGGCGGGTATGTGTGGAGCCAACTCCACACGGGTGGGTTCGGCACCTATGAAAAGGTGCTGGCGGCGGGGGTGGCGTGTGCCCTCCTGGCCGCCGGTATCCAGGCCATAGGCGTCGGTGTCAGCTTAAAGGCGCTGAAAGGCGAGCATGGGATGGCGGCGCGCAAACGGATCGCGGCGGTTCATCGGATCGCCGCGCCGCTTCTGGCCATCTGCCTGCTGTGCATGGTGCTGGCGCGGTATATCTAGCGCCGGATCAGGCCGGACGCGGACTGGCCAGGGCGGTATAGAGTTCCGGGCGGCGGTCGCGGAAGAAACCCCAGGCGGCGCGGTGGGTATTGAGGAAATCGAGGTCGAATTCCGCCACCAGCACGCCTTCTTCCTTCGCGCCGAACTCGGCCACCTTATCCCCGCGATGATTGGCGATGAAGCTGTGGCCGTAGAAGGTCTGTCCGGCGCCGTTCTGCGGCGAGATCAGGCTTTCGGTGCCGATGCGGTTGGACGCGATCACCGGCATGACATTGGCCACCGCATGGCCCTGCATGATGCGCTGCCACGGCGCGGCGGTATCCAGTTCGGCGTCATGCGGCTCGGAGCCGATGGCGGTGGGGTACATCAGGATTTCCGCCCCCTGCAAGGCCATGGCGCGGGCCGCTTCCGGATACCACTGGTCCCAGCAGATGCCGACGCCGACCTTGGCGTATTTCGTCTCCCACACCCTGAAGCCGGTATCGCCGGGGCGGAAGTAGTACTTCTCCTGATAGCCGGGGCCGTCAGGGATATGGCTCTTGCGGTAGACACCCAGCAATTCGCCGCCGGCATCGATCATGACCAGCGAATTGAAATAGTGCGGGCCTTCTTTTTCATAGATCGAGGTCGGGATAACGACATTCAGTTCCTTCGCCAGTGCCTGCATGGCTAAAACAGCGGGATGCTCGCGCCACGGAAAGGCGGTGGCGAACCAGCGTTCCTCTTGCGACACGCAGAAATATTCGCCCTGGAACAGTTCCGAGGGCAGGATGACCTGCGCGCCTTTTGCGGCAGCCTCGCGCACGAAGGCTTCGGTCCTGGCGATATTGGCGGCCATGTCGGGACCGTATGAGGTCTGGATGGCGGCGACGGAAACGGTACGGGTCATACGGAACTCCAAGGGGAAGCAAGGCCCCCACCACCCCGCCCTTCGGGCGCGGTCCCCCTCCCCACAAGTGGGGAGAAAAATTAAGCCTTGATCAGCGGGACTTGCTGGCTGATGCAATGGAACGAACCGCCGCCGGTCAGTATGGCGCGCGACGACAGGCCCAGCACCTGGCGTTCGGGGAAGAGGCTTTGCAGGGCCTCCACCGCCAGTTCACCCGGACGGTCCTTGTAAATCGGCACCACCACGCAATCATTGGCGATCAGGAAATTCATATGGGAAGCCGGCACGATTTCGCCATCCTCGTCGAGCACTTCACCGGGCGACGGAATGCGCACCACCTGCAAGGGCTGGCCGCGTGAATCGGTCTGGCCGGAAAGCAGCTTCGCCGTGGCGTCATAGACATCGGCATTGGGGTCTTCGCGGCCAAAGGCCACCGGGCAGGCGACGATGCCGGGCGCCACGAAGCGCGCCAGGTTATCGACATGGCCGTCGGTATGGTCGTTCAGCAGGCCATCATCCAGCCAGATGACCTTGCGGATGCCGAGCGACTGAAACAGCGCCTTTTCGGCCAGGGATTGCGTCCAGCCGGGGTTGCGGTTCGGATTGAGCAGGCACTGGCGCGTGGTGATGGCCGTGCCGTGGCCATCATGATCGAGCGCGCCGCCTTCGAGGATGAAGTCCTCAAGTTGCCGCGGAAAACCGTCCGCCGTGCTGATTTGCAGCGCCACCTCGTCGTCATGCTTCAGGTGATATTTGCCGCCCCAGCCGTTATTGAGGAAACTGACCGGCAGGGCCTGATGCAGGTCGTCGTCATCGGCGTCGTCGCTGACATAGATCGGGCCGGTATCGCGGAACCAGATGTCGCCGAAGCGGCCATCGACGATTTCAAGCCGGGTCAGATCGCCCAGCAATTCCTCTGCCGCCGCGCGGGCTTCATCTCCCATGACCATCAGCTTGACGTGTTCATCGCCCAGTTCACACAGGGCGCGCACCAGCGCCGCCACCTCGGCCTGAGCCGGAATCAGGTCTTCCTGCCACAGGTTTTCATGGCTGGGAAAGCCCACCCACATCGCCTTGTGCGCTTCCCATTCCGCCGGAACAAATCGTGTCATTCTGGATATTCCCTGCCGATTGGCCTCTACGGTAACCATTCCGCTGCGGCGCCGGCGCATGAGGGCCTATTAGCACAGCCCTTCCCGATTTGGCCACCGCCGCTATAAAAAAACGGCCCCCGCAAGGAAGGCCGTTTCTCAGGTCTTAATGCTTCCAAGATTTATCTTGGCAAGGCCGCCACGCTTCCGAAGAACTGGCCGCCCGAGCTGATGCGAGGCAAGCCCATTACCTTTCCTGGAAAATGGCGGCGCTTGAGCTTAGAAAGCGGTGTGCAGCGACATCATGACCGTGCGCGGCGCGCCGACGTTGAACTGAGCGCCGGAACCCGAAACCGCCGTGCTGATCGAACCGAAATAGTATTCGTCGGTCAGGTTGATCACGTTAAGCTGGGCGTAGGTGCCTGACTTGAGGAAGGCGAGGCCCGGCAGATCCCAGCGCACCGAACCGTTCCACACCGTATAAGACGGCGCTTCCGCATCGTTGAGGTCGGTGGCGAAGCGCTTGCCGACATATTTGCCATTCAGGTTGAAGGTGAAATCGCTGAGCCTGTAGGTCAGGCCGGCGGTCACCATCCAGTCCGGCACTTCCGGCAGGGCCTTGCCCTTGGTGTTGACCGTCGAAGTGGCGCCCGATGTATAGTCGCTGAGGATTTCGGTGTCGGTATAGGTCAGGCCGCCGAAGAGCGACAGACTGGAGGTCGGCGCCCAGGCAGCCGAAGCTTCGAAGCCTTTCAGATCGACATTGCCAACGTTGCGGTCGAAATAGCTGTCCGATTCGGCGTCATAAGACGACACGATGCGGTTTTCATATTTCTGCGCCCAGACGTCCGCCGTGGCGGTGAAGGTCGGAGAAGAGAAACGGTAACCGAGTTCGATCGTCTTGTTGGTTTCCGGCAGCGGATTGGCCGGCTTGACCACACCATCCTGGAAGATGACACCGTAATAGTTGTCGGTCCGCGGAGCCGACATGGCTTCCGAATAGTTGGCATAAACCTGGTTGGCGTCGGTGATCTTGTAGGTCAGGCCGAGGCTGGGCAGGGTCTTCGTAAAATCAACCGTGGTGTGGTACGGCTTGATAAAGTTGGTATGGGCCACGCCGTTGGAGGTCAGGTAGGTGTAGCCGAAGCTGACCGTGCCGTCGCCATTGTCAACCGTCGGGGCCGCCGTGGTGCAGAAGGGCGCATAGGATCCCGAACCGTCATCCGGCGAGTAGCAGTACTGGTTCAGGTCGCGTTCCATCTTCTGTTGCTTGACGCCCAGCGAGACGAACAGCTTGTCTTCGAGGAAGTGGCCGCGATATTCGAGGAAGAAGGTATCGACATTGGCCAGCGAGAAACGGTAGCGGCGTTCATGGGTCGAACCGTCCTTGCCGATAATGCGGATGCTCTTGTCGTTACGGCCGCCGAACGGATCGATGTAGATGCCGCTGCCGTTGTAATCGCCGTTATCATCGACCAGCAGGGTGCTTTCACCCGACTGACGGGTGCGGCCGCGGTCGAACGAGGCCCCGAAGCGGATCACGTCGCCGCGATCGAAGCTATAGACGCCGGTCGAGGTGATCGAATAGCGGTTGGTCACCGTCGTATTGGGGTTATAAATGGAAACGTTCGAGAAGGTGGATGTCGAACCGTCGCCATTGAGGTATGGCCCGCCGACGTGGCCGTCGCCGTTGATATCGACGCCGCCCAGTTCGTAATAACGGAAGGTGCGGCCCGAAACGCTCATCTGGGCATAGTCGGCGCCCTCGGTGATACCGGCCGAGCCGCCGCCATTGGCCATGACGTACTGATAGGTCGGGTCAACGGTGAAGAAGAAGTGATCGTTGATCACCCACTTCGAGTAACCACGGATATTGCCGGTGTTCGACGGGTTGATATTGTTGATGCCGGCGCTGTTGTAATACTTGCCCTTGCTGGCGAAGGTGGCCAGGTTGTTGCCGAAGATGAAGCGGTTACGGTTTTCGTTGTAATTGCCGCGCACGCCGAAATAGCTGCCATTGGCCAGAGGCTGATAGATGTTGAAGTTGTACTGCTGCTTCTTCAGCTTGCCGGTATCGGGCACTTCGGTCGTAAAGGTGTCGTAATTCTGGTTCGAGGCGGCGAACCAGGCGCGGGTGCCGAACGGACCGAACGCACCGGTGTTCAGCAGCAGGAACTGACGGTTATAGTTGAAGGAACCAGTCGAAATCGTGGCTTCGACGCCAAATGTATCCGAAGGCTTGCGTGTGGTGTAGCTGATCGTACCGCCGGAGGCCGAAGCAGTCATCGAGTCGACGTCAGTGGCGCCGGTAAGGACCGTCGCCGACTGGATCAGTTCGGGATCAAGCTGCTGGTTGGTATAGATGGCGTAGTTGCCGGCGTCATTGAGCTGAACGCCGTCCATGGTCAGCGACACGCGCGAACCGTCGAGGCCGCGCAGGCGCACATTGCCGCCCGACGAGCCGTAAGGGTCATTGTTGGTGAAGTTGTAGCCGGGCGCCAGGTTCAGGGTTTCAGCGATCGTCTGGCCGGCGGTTTGCGCACCGATATAGGCCTGGTCGATGGCGGTTTTCGTCTTGGTGCCGGTTTCCTTGTTAACAGGACCCAGCCCCTTCTTCGCGCCCTTGATGACGACTTCGACCTCTTCGGTGGCGGTCGATTGCGCCAGGGCGGCGGTCGTGGCGAACACGCTCATCAGAGCCGTGCCGGCCAGAATGACTGATTTATTCAACTTCATGGGAAGTATCCCTCTTCCGGTTAAAACAAACAAGCAATCACCGTTCGGGCCTTATTCGGGGCGCAGTTTCCCGTCGCGCAAAACGGGGGTTTTGTTCCGTTCGTGCGCGTGAATGACCTTCACCGTGATTTTTTGCTGTCTCGTCTTTTAGGGACTTCTGTGTCGATTTTTTTACAAGAGCTGCGAACCTTTTGTGACGGTCGTCACAGTCGCAACCGGTTGCGCCCTAAATGTCACAAGCCACTCCCTGGCATACGGGCAAACGAAAAGCCCGGCCTGATTGCTCAGGCCGGGCTTCTTGTCTTTTATCGACTTAACGTCGCGTTCTGGAATTAGAACGTGATGTCGATGGTCGAACGACGGTTCAGCGGTTCCTTCACGCCGTCGCCGGTAGCGACAGCCGGAGCCGATTCACCCTTCCAGTCGACAGCCAGCTTGGAGCCGTCAACGCCGAGGCCGGCAAGGGCGTCAGCAACGGTCTTGGCGCGGCGTTCCGACAGCTTGATGTTGTAAGCGGCCGAACCGGAGGTATCCGTGTGACCGACGACAACGATACGGGCGGCGTTACCGGCCTTGGCGTAGTCAGCGGCGGCGGAGACAACCGACTGCGCATCAGCGGTCAGGTCGGACTTGTCGAACTCGAAGTACACGATGAACTCGCGGGCTTCATAAACCGGGGCGACAGGCGCCGGCGGCGGAGGCGGCGGAGGCGCTTCTTCAACCGGCGGCGGGGGCGGCGGCGGAGGCGGCGGAGGCGGCGGGGCCGCTTCGGCGCCGAAGGCCCAGCGCAGGCCGACCGTCAGGGTCTGGTCGCTGAACTTGCCGGTGAAGGTTTCGGGTTGCGTCCAGCCGTCGGCGATACCAGCGGCCGAAAGCGGCGCGATGCCCGCGTTGAACTTGGCCTTGCCGGCGTCGAGGTAACGATAGGTGACGTCGAGGCTCAGGCGATCCGAGAGCGCCCAGGCCACACCGGCCAGCAGTTGGTAGGCACCAACCGTATCCTTGCCGACCATGCTCAGGTCGGAAACGCCGCCAGCCGGGCTGGTGGACAGTTGGCCGAGCATTTTCGCCTTCACGCTGTCGAGACCGACACCGGCGCCGACGAACGGATGGAATTGCGATTCCGGCAGGATGTCATAGTACAGGTTGACCATGACGGTGGTTTGCTCGAACGAACCCTTCGGCGAACCGCAGGGATCGCCGGCGGCGCGGATCACGCCGGTGGTGCAGATCGCGGTATCGACCAAGGCGGCCGAACCCGGATAGGTGCGCGGGAAGCCGACAGCCGAGCTGATGTCGCCCGGACGGTAGCCGCCTTCAAATTCAACGCGCCAGTTGGGGCTGTAACGGTAACCGAGACGGGCGAAGCCGGCCCAGTCGTCGTCGGTCGCCACGTCATAGACATAGGCGCCGCCGTCCGGCATGGCGCCTTGCGAACGCGCCTTGTAATCCGACTTCCAGTTGTAGCCGAGGTCAACCGCCCCGTACCAACCGTTAGCCTGTTCGGCCGCAGCGGAACCCGCTACCGCCATCGCAGCGAGAGCAGCGCTCGCCAGCAAAATGTGTTTCATGTTATTGCCCTCTCATGGCCATCCAACGAACAGCCGATCATCTCGACTGAAACCTTAGTACGGTGCTTCATAACTATACCAGCCCGTTTTGCATAGCACCCAAATGCAACTTTGGTTAAATTCATGCTGTTTTTTAGCCTCTTTGGCGATAACTGACACCAGAAAGACACGCTTATGGGAGTGAAGCCGTACAACGCCCCATATAGGTCAAACTTGACCGTTAAAAAGCTATAGCGCCCCCACACCTCATTATAAAAATATCATAAAGGTCGTAAAAAGGCTTGCGGTTTTCACGGGCTTTCAGTAGAGACACGCCCTCTGATCGACCCTGGCGGTGCGAACCGCCCAGAATCAGGCGCGGATTGTTCCTTGTTTTCAAGGCCTTTGCGCAATTCCCCCTTACGGAGAGGTGGCAGAGTGGTCGAATGTACCGCACTCGAAATGCGGCGTAGGTGCAAGCCTACCGTGGGTTCGAATCCCACCCTCTCCGCCATATTTCAGCAAAACGGCTCCCCTGTCCCAGGGGAGCCGTTTTGCTGTGGTGCATCTGTCACAGGGTGCGGCCCCATCGCGGGGCGCGAAGACGATTGCGGCCTGTTTTTCGCGCCGCATTCACCGCGATTGCGAATCACCCGCACACTTTAGAGATGCCACCTTAGCGCGATCTGAAACTGAGTCTGAGCCTGCTGCGCCGGCAGCCCCTGCGTCAGCCGCGCCGGGCGGTCGCTGATCACATGCAGGGCCTCGACGCCCATATCGAGGTGATCGCCTACCGGCTTCATCCACGCCGCCATGGCGCTGTAGCCGGTTTCGCCATTGTCATCGGCGGCGCGTCTCGAATGATCCTTGACGGCGAAGTAATCGATTCGCCCCGTCAGGCGCGCCCCGTCATCACAGCGGTGCGACAGCATGAGATAGGCCGATTCGAAGCCGGCATCGACGGCGCGCCGCCCCTGTCCCACCGGCCAGCCGGTCGCGGTCTGCCCCGTCATGTACTGGCCGAGCCATTCATCCTTCGCCGTCCACCGGTAAGCCACGCCCAGATTATGGAAACGCGTCGCCCAGCCCCACTGGCCATGGCGCACCGCCATCGGGTCGCCCTGATTATCGTAAAATTCGAGATTGACCGCCACCGGCGCCGGCGGCCGCCAGTCCAGCCGGACATAATAACCCAGCCGCCCGTCCAGTTCGACCATCGGCTTGCTGACCGGCGCCTGGTTGGTCCCGAACGTCCGGTTCCACCCCTGATTGCCGCCATCCGGCAGCTTCAGTTCGCTGTTTTCGGCGGAGGAGATATCGTGCAGCGCCCAGCCGCGCCAGCTCAGCAACGTGCCCGCCGTATCGTCACGCGTGAAGCCGCCGAGGGTCAGGCCCAGCCTGTGGCCGCCAAGGGTCTGCTGCACATTGATCTCCAGTCCGCGCACCAGCACCTCTTCGCCGATCCAGCTATTGATCGCCGAAGGCGTCAGGCTGCGCGGCGATGTCCAGCCAGGGCCGTCATGCTCCATGGAAACGGGCGGAAACATCTGCCCCAGGCGCAGGCCGTAGCGAAAACCGGATTTCGGCACCGGCTTCCATTGCAGATAGGCCTCCTCGATCCCGACCGGGACCTTGGCGTCGGACACCCCCTGAAGCAGGACATAGCCGGAAAAGGTATCGGTCAGATGCGGCTGCCACAAAACCGCCGCCTGGGCGATATCGGCGGCGCTTTCATCACCGTGACGCAGCTTGCCGAAACCACCGTCAAGCCAGCCGCGCTCGCCATCCGCCCGGCTGAGGCGCAGGTCGATCCAGGCCGTATAGGTCGCGGAACCGAACAGGCCGCTTTCCGCCTGCGCCGAAACGGCAAACCCCATGCCCGCCGCCAGCAGCGCCGCCATCAGGGCCGAAATGGACCGTCCCCCGCCCCTCACGCCGTCAGAGCGCCTTCCGGCTGCGATAGGTCGGCATCTGCGTTTTCGTTTCGGCCATGCCGCTGAAGTCGTTCAGGAAAAGGATCAGGTCGCCGAAAGGCATGGGCCTGGCGATGCCGTAGCCCTGCGCGATGTCGCAGCCCATGGATTGCAGCAGGGTAAAGGCCGCCGCCGTTTCCACCCCTTCGGCGGTCACCTTCATACCGAGGCCGTGGGCCAGGTCGATGGCCGACCGCACCAGCAGGGCGTCGCGCTGGCCGCTTTCGATTTCCATGATGAAGGACCGGTCGATCTTCAGTTCATGCGCCGGAATCTGCTTGAGATAAGCGAGCGACGACAGGCCGGTGCCGAAATCGTCGATGGAGATTTCCAGCCCGCGATCGGCAAAGCTATTGATCGCCGCCAGGCCGATCTTCGGGTCCTCGATGACCGCCGTCTCGGTGATTTCGAGGCAGATCTGCCCCACCGCCTGATCGCAGATGCTGAGCGCCTTTGCGTTATAGGCTTCGTCGCTGAGCAGGCGGCCGGAATAGTTGATGCTGATATCAAGGTCGAAACCGGCCGATTTCAGGCGCGCCTGATCGGCGATGCAGGTTTGCAGGACCTGGGTCGTCAGGTCGCGGATGGCGCCGGTTTCCTCGGCGATTTGGACGAAGCGCTGCGGCGAAACATAGCCGCGTTCGGCGTGATTCCAGCGCACCAGCGCCTCTACCGAGGTAATCCGTCCCTCACGATAGCTGAACTTGGGCTGATACCAGACCTGCAAAGCCCTGCTTTGCAGGGCGGCGTAAAGCTGATCGGTCAGCAGCAGGGTATCGGCCAGTTCGGAATAGATGCGCGGATCGAACAGGGCGATCTTCGTCTTGCCGGCGCGGGCCTGATCGAGCGCGATCAGGGCGCGTTCGATCATCTCGTCAGGCGTCGGGCGGGCATTGGCCATATGATAGACGCCCAGGCTGACCGCCACATCCAGGCTCTGGTCGTCGGTGACCTTGATGCGCTTGTCGAGGCGGGCGGCGATGGCGCGGGCCAGCGGCAGGGCCTGTTCGGCCTCGCACGGATGCAGGCACAGACCGAGCGTGTCGGCCGACAGGCGCGCGATATAGGCGTTGGCGAAAATGCGCACGAGGATATCCTGCAAACGCGCGATCAGCGTATGCGCGTAGGAGACGCCCCAGACGGCGCGGATATGGGCGTACCGGTCAATGCCGATGCAGATGACGACCACGCCGCTCTCGATGCCCTTCTCCCGCAGGCCGCCGATACGGTCCTCGAAGGCCGACCGGTTGGGCAGGCCGGTGGCCATGTCGCTCTTGGCCAGGCGGGTGATATCGCGCTCGCGGTCCTCGATGGATACGGCCATGTCGTTGAAGGCCGAGGCGAGATCGGCCATTTCATCATGCGTGGTGATCCGCACCTGCCCCGGCCGGCCGTCGCGCAGGGCGAAGGCGGCATTCTTGAGCGCCAGGATCGGGCGGGTCAGGTTGCGTGCCAGGTACAGGCTGGCGGCCACCACCAGGCACAGGCCGAACAGCCCGATGCCGAGCAAGGCCGTCAGCAGCGGCTGATAGGATTGCAGCGCCGCGCTGAGGGGGTAACTGAGCAGCAGCACGCTTTTCTGCTGGCTGTCGAGATTGGGCAAAGGCGTGGCGACGGCGATCATGGCGCCGTGGCTGGAGCCGACCAGGCTGGCGGCTTTCGTTTGCAGGCTCTTGTCAATGAAGAAGCTGAGCGAACTCGGCTTGTAGTCGCTGGTCTGCTCCTGCGGCCCCAGCCACAGACCGCCGCGCGTCTGGGTCAGGATGGCGGCCTTGATGGGAATCGACGACAGGCCTTGCAGGTTCCGCATTTCGCCCTCATCGAGGCGCTGGGCGAAAACGACCCAGCCGAGGCGATCCGGCGCCATGACCGGCGCGGCCACGGCCTGATAAGGGTGGCTGTCCATGGCGATGACGCCGTTGACAGCCCCGAACTCGTCCTTGTTGCGCAGGGCGCCGGCCAGCGCCTGACCCAGGGCGCCGCGTTCGCCCGCCATCGGCCGGCCATCGCGGTCTATGACCAGGCCCGTCTCGATATTCAGCCGTCCCTGCAGATTGTCGAAGGCCGATTCGACCGTCAGCGCGTCCTTCGTCGCCAGGGCGGACTTGAAGCCGAAATCGCGCGACAGCAAAACGGCGTTGGTTTGCAGAGCGTCCGATTTCAGCGTCCAGATGCGCTTGAAAACACTGGCCGAAGCCTGCAATTCCTTCTGCACCGAGGCGCGCGCATAGGAAACCACCGCCATGTAGCTGGCCAGCGCGATTAGCAGCAGGGCCAGGACGAACAGCCCGCCGAACATCACCGCCAACCGGGTGCTGAGACGTTTGAAAATCAGCATGGCTCAGTACTGACCCGCCGTCGGCGCGGTCTGGCGCACCTTGATTGTGAAGGTCTGCGCGGCGGCCGTCTTTCCCATGGAGATATGTCTTGCGGACTGGTGTTCGGACGCCTCCAGGGCCGGATGCCAGACCGTCAGGCGGCCCGCCCCTTCCGGGACGTTCAGCGTAATTCGGCCATCGGCGCCGGTTGTGGCGTAATAGGGCGTGTCGACAACCCGGATATAGGCGCTCATCGAATCATGGATATTGCAGCCGAGCGCCACGGTGCCGGAGTGACTGAAGGTCATCTCGTGGCTCTTGCCCCTGCCATAAAGCGGGAACTGGAACGGCTGGACCGGTGAAAACGAATAGACATGATGGTTGATCCGGTCCTGGTTGGGGAAGGCCACCGTCGCGCCGGCGGGCACGGCCAGCACATAGGGCGTGAACCGGATATCCTTTTGCGCCATGACGAAGGCCTTGCCCTTTTCCACCGCCGGTATGGCCGCACCACCGTCAGGCGCCCAGGTCACCACGGCGAAGGCGACCGGCCGGCCCGACGGGCCATTGACCGTCACGGTCAGGTCAGCCGCCATGGCCGCGCCGCCGGATACGGGCAACAACAGACCAAGAGCCGCGAAAAACTGTTTCATGCGCCCGAAATATCACAACAGTTATAAAACTCGGTTAAGCTTTCATTAGAGACAAAAAAGAATTGAAAACCTGTTTTGAACCGTAAAATGTACGCGTAAGACGCCATGTAAACTATAGATGCTTTACAAGGGATAGAGGCACGCATGAGCATCATGAGAGTGAATGAATTCAAGGCTTTGCCGGGGAAATTCGAGGAACTGACCCGCCATTTCGAGAAGATAGTGGCGCAAATCCGTACAGTAGAAGGCAATGAGCGCTGCGAGCTTTACCTGAAGGTTGCAGATGAAATCGACAAATACGGCAAGTTGATTATTCTGGAAGTCTGGAAAGATATCGAGGCGCACAAGAACGCCGCCGCCGCGATCGATCCCGAACAGTTCAGAACGGTGATGGCCCTGCTCAGCGACCGGCCTTCGGGGCAGTATTATACGCCGCTGGAGGCGTAAAACGGCTTCTCAGCCAGCCGCCGCAGCCCTATAGGTATCGTTCCTTTTGTATCGAGACTGCCATGGCCAATTTCGCCAGCGACAATACCGCGCCCGTCCATCCGAAAGTGATGCGGGCATTGATCGACGTCAATTCGGGCAATATGCCGGCCTATGGCAATGATCCGGTCACCGAAAAATTGCAGGAAACGGTCCGGATGACGTTCGGCGCACCGCAGGCCCGGCTTTTTCCGGTGTTCAACGGTTCGGCCTGCAACGGTCTGGCCCTGGCGCGGATGATCCGGCCGTACGAATCGATCCTGGCCCACCGCCAGAGTCACATCAATAACGACGAATGCGGCCTGCCGGAATTTTTCACCGGCGGCAAGATCATCGGCCTTGAGGGCGACCACGCCAAACTGACCGTGGCCGGCATCGGCGACCTGATCGGCGCCACGCTCGGCCATGCACCGCATACCTCGCGCCCGAAAGTGATCAGCCTGACGCAATCGACCGAACTGGGCACGGTCTATTCGCTCGATGAATTGAAGGCTTTCTCCGCTTTCGCCAGGGCGCATGGCCTGTACATCCATATGGATGGCGCACGTCTCGCCAATGCGGTGGCGTCGCTTGGCTGCACGCCGGCGCAGGCCGTGGCCGGGGTCGATATCCTGTCGTTCGGCGGCACGAAAAACGGCGCCATGCTGGCCGAGGCGGCGATCCTCTTCAATCCGGACCTGATCGCGGATTTCGCCTATATCCATAAGCGCGCCGGACAACTGCCCTCCAAGGCACGCTATGTTTCGGCGCAGTTGCAGGCCCTGCTGGAAGACGGCCTGTGGCTTGAGCTTGGCCGCCACGCCAATGCGATGGCGCAAGCCTTGCGCGCGGGCCTGATCGACCGCATGGGGGTCAGCCTGCTGCATCCGGTCGAGGCGAACGAACTGTTCGTCACCCTGCCGAAAGCCACCGCCGATAAGCTGTTCGCCAGGGGCCACAGCTTCTATGGCTGGCCGAATGAAGGGGCTGACGCCTATCGCCTGGTCACCAGCTTCGCCACCACCGAAGACGATGTAAACACCTTTCTGAATGACTGCTGATGTCCAAGACCACCCCCGGCACATTAATGATCACCAAACTCGGCGTCGCCTTCGACCTGCATCCCTACGCCTACGACCCCGACGCCCCGCGCGTGGGACTTCAAGCGGCGGAAGCACTCGGTATCGACGCCTCACAAACCTTCAAGACCCTGATGGCCGAGGTTGATAACAAGCCGGTCTGCGTGGTGGTGCCGTCGGATTGCGAGGTCAGCATGAAGAAGATGGCCGCCGCCTTCCATGGCAAGTCCGGCCACATGATGAAGGTTCCCGACGCCGAACGCCTGACCGGCTACAAGGTCGGCGGCATATCGCCCTTCGGCCAGCGCAAGGCCACGCCAACGGTGATCGACGAAACGGCGCAACTGTTCGATAAAGTCTATATCAATGCCGGCCAGCGCGGCCTGCTGCTGAGCCTCTCGCCGGACGCCGCCGCCAGGGTCCTGAACGCGCCGTTTGCCGATCTGACGGCCTAGGAGGGATCGACATTCAGCATATCCCTCTTATACCGCCCCGTTTACGGGGCGGGGGACCGCACGACGCGCGAAGCGCTAGATGCGGTGGTGGGGGGTTGCCGGCTCATGTACGTTCAGTTTATGGGCGGATATAGACCTGCCGATTTCATGTGATCGGAGACGCAAGCTTACGTAATTGACGGCGGCGCCCCCACCACCGCATCTCCCTGCGGTCGTGCGGTCCCCCTCCCCACAGGTGGGGAGGTATAAGAAGGGGGCAGTTGCTGAATGTCGATCCGTCCTAAAGTTCCGGCCGCGCCACAACCGTTTCCAGCTTGCCGAGGAAACCTTGCCAGCCGTGCAGGGCGCCGCCGAAAGCCTGCGGCTGATCGGACCGGAAACCCGCCTGCTCCACGCGCAGACGCGTCCCCTGCGCCGTCGGCGTCAGCGTAAAAGTAACCACGCTCCTCAGATCGTAGGCGGCGTTCTCGTTGGCGAAATCCCAGCGATAGGCCAGGGTCCGCGCCGGTTCGAGCGTGAGGATTTCGCAATCCAGCACCCCGCCCCACTCGCCGCGCAGGCTGAATTTGTGCCCGACGGTGGGCTGAAAATCGTTTTTCATCAGCCATTCCTCGATCAGGTGCGGCTGGGTCAGGGCGCGCCACAGCTTTTCCGGCGGATGCGGAAAGTCACGTTCGACAACGACGGAGCGGGTTTCGGTATCGGTCATCAGGATTTGGCTTTCTTTGGTTTGGCCGCGGCATTCAACTCAACGGCGGTACGGATCAGGGCCTTGAAGGCGTCTGCATTTATGGCGTCGCCTTCACGGAAATCGATGGCGCGGCGGGTGGCGCCCTCCAGGCTGGAATTGAACAGGCCGGCGGGATCGGGCAGCGACGCCCCTTTTGCGAAGGTCGTCTTCACCGCTGCCTTGTAGGTTTCGCCGGTGCAGAGAATGCCGTCATGCGACCAGACGGGAATATTCCATTTCCATTCCTCGACCACCTCCGGATCGGCCTCCCTGATCAGCCGGCGCAGGGTGGCCAGGGTTTCGCCGCGCCAGCCCGGATATTCCGCGACGGCTTCATCGATCAGTTGGGAGGCGGGTATGCCTTCAGTGCTTTTCAGGGGCTTTTTCATGGCGTTTCCTTACATGCGCTCACCAGGCAGCAAACTGGCCTGTCGTATCCATTCGGTCAGTTGCGTCTCGTCGATCGGGTCGTTTTCGTGGATATCCAGATAGCGCACCTTCTTTTGTTTGGAGGCGCCCGGCGGCACAGGCTCAAGCGCGGCGCCGTTAAAGAAAGCGACCTTGACATAGCGGGTATAACAGTGGACGCCGAGGAACCAGACATTATCCGCCATGCCATAGAAAGGCGAGTTCCACTTGACCGCCTTGCATACGCCGGGAACCGTGTGCTCGATCAGCGCATCCAGCCGCGCCCCGACCGCGCGTTTCCAGCCGGGCATGGCGGCAATATAGGCCTGCACCGGCGCGTCGCCATAGCCTTTGCCGATCTGCGGATTGCCGCCGGAAAGCATACGCGGTTCATCGGTCATGATGAGCTTCCCGCAGCCGGGTTTTGGGGCATCCGGGGCCGCAGATAGGGCCGCACGAACATGTAAAGCCCGGTGAACAGCAGATAGAACAAAGGCGGCAGCGGCACATAGTTCAGCCACAACATCTGGTGCCCCAATCCCATCGCCACGAAGTTGGCGGCGACGGTCAGGGCGAAGATGACCGACACCCAGCGGTGGCTCTGGCGTATCCAGGCACTCCCGTTTTTTGGCCAGTTTTTTGGCCAGCTTTTCGGCCAGTTTTTCGGCAAATTCATTGGTCCATCCTGTTCAAGAGGTTTTCAAGATCATCGAGCCGGTCTTGCCAGAAGCCGGTCATCTGGCCGGTCCAGTCGATCAGCGGGGAAAGCGCGCCCGGTTGCGCGCTGTAATGAGTCTGGCGGCCTTCATGGCGGCCCCGCACCAGACCGGCCTCTTTGAGCAGGGCCAGGTGTTTGGAAACGACCGGCTGGGAGACGCCCGCCTGTTCGGTCAGGCCGCCGACCGTGGTTTCGCCGTCGCGGCACAGGCGCTCGAAGATCGCCCGGCGGGTCGGGTCGGCCAGGGTGCGGAACAATATGTCAGATGATGGCGTCAATTCATACCTCAACGGCTATGAATTGACATATAGCTACTTAGCTATGAATGAGTCAAGGGGGGACAGGCCTGTTATTCAGCTCTGCGTATTGACGTGATTATGCGTATAGGGCGCCGGCAGGGCGACATAGCTCAGGCCGGTGACGAAATCGCCGACCTCGAAGCGGGCATAGCGCGGGCCGTTTTCGGTCGATACCTCGATGACGATATCCTCGCGCGGATCGAGCTTGGCGATAGCCAGCCAGGCGCGCGTGGGAAAATCGAAGCGCACGGCCGCTTCCGGCTTTTGCGCGCCGGCATAATTACCGGTCAGGGTAAAGCCGGCGAGATTGGTCCGCACGCCGGGATGCAGGTCGGCCATGACCTCCGCCTTGCCACTGGCCATGAAGCTCAGCGAACTGTAGTCGGAAAAACCGACCGGCAGGCTGTCGCTGAGGCCGTAAGGCGCACGATTGATCACGCCGGTGGCCGCGATATTGGTATTGCGCACCAGAAGGCGGGCGCTGTAAGGGCGCGTGCCGTCCCTGAAATGCGTCATCAGGCTGAAGCTGTTTTGCTGCAAACCGCCATAGAGACCGAATGCCAGATCGGCCCGGTCGCTGTTCTGATATTGCACCAGCCGCCAGACCTGATCATCGCCATAGGCGCGGTTGGCCAGCCATTGGGTGCGCCCCGACGCCAGTTCCAGCCGCGGCACGGCGATGAAACGGCGGAAGCCCCCCTCGGCGGTATCGACCTCCGCCACCAGCGACGGCGCGGCGCAATCGGACCGTTCGGCGGCGGTCTTCGCCTTCTCCAGCCACGGCGCGAGATAGGCCATGCTGAGGCCGGCGCGCAGGGCGTCGTTGCGCGCTTGCAGGTAACCGGCCTTGAGCGCCTGGCCGGCGGCATCATCGAGCAGATGGCAGCGGGCGTCCGCCTGGACCATGAACCAGCGCTTGACCACCGGCAGGGTATAGTCGTCCGCCGTCCGGGCCAGCAGCGGCGCGGTCACGCACACGCTTGCGGCGGCAGCCGTCAGGGCAAGCTTTTTAATCAATGGACTGAGGCGCATAAACGGTTTTACAGGGTCTTTGAGAGATGTCTTTGCCTGCCTTATAAGCCATCGGGCTTTAGACGGCGTTTCCAATCAAGGTTAGCCAAATGTTACTTTCATCGGATATCTGGGTCAGCGCCCTCATACGGCGGGTCGAGCAGGCGGGCAGCTTCGCCTTCATCGCCCGGCGGGGCGAAAAGTCATTCGGCGCCGTGCTGGTCAAGGTGCTGAACCTGAAAACGCGCGAAACCTATGTGCTGCGCGAGGCGCAAAAGGGCGAGGAAAGCGTGTGGATGCAGCCGGTCGAAACGAAGGACGAGGCCGATCTCGATGAATGGATTGCCCGCCAGGCCAGATACGATCCGGATATCTGGGTGGTCGAAATCGAGGACGCGGAAGGCCGCCATTTCCTGACCGAAAAGGTCGAGATCTGAGGCGCAATATAATGAATCGCCCGTTTACCCTGTCTTTCAACGGAATAACAAACCCTGTGCGCTAGTGTGGCGGCCGACCACAACTCATGTACAGGTAGCGTTTTTGTATTTTCTGCTGAATGACCTCATCCTCGACATCGACCCCACGCGCATGATGCAGCCGCTGGACGCCGAACGCTTTTCCGCGCTCAACGTCGATTACATCGCGCAACTGGGCAAGGAAATGTTCGCCGAGGACGTTCAGGCGCACCGTAACAATCCGGAGCGCGCCCGCCGCCTGTGCTACCTGCTGCACCTCAAGATGCCGCGCGTCAACGCCGCCCAGTTTTTCGTCACCGCCGGCAGCGGCGGATCGGAAAGCGTGGACGCCAGTTTCAAATCGCTGAACGAGATGGCGATGGAGCTGATGTTCGCGCAGCAGGCGCTAGGCCAGCTCGATACCCGCAAGGTCGATTACGAAGTCTGGCACAGACTGGCGGCCTGACGCGTTTTACGCGACCAATTTCTTGTGCCGGCAATTTCTTGTGCCGACAATTTCTTGTGAATGTGCGCAGAAGGAAAAATCGGGTATCATTCGCGCTTTCCAAAAGGCCGGTGCCGCTTGAACCGATGCCAAAAGCGCAAATATTGTGATCACACAATGACTTGCGCAAGCGGGATCCATCCGGCAAAAAAGCCCGATGCGCCGCCGTTCTTGAAATCACATTTTTTTGAATGATTTCAGCCGCTAAACCATACCTGGCCGTCAAATAGCACCGCTAATTCCAGCCATTAATTTAACTCGCTAATGCGGGCCGCTTATTTGTGATAACGTTGTCATAGTTAACAGGCGTCTGCCTGATCCACTCAAACCTTACCACCTCATTTGTTTCACCCCTAACCCTCGATATGCGGCTGTGCAGAAACGGCCGGTTCGACCTCTGGTCAGACTGGCGCCCGAATGGCGCGCACGGCGGCGCACAGCCCGCATACATGAAAGACTTTGTTAGCCTGATGATCAGTTCCGATACCGCAATCGATAGTCAACACGGCTGACCGCGCGGCAGATTCCTCTGGCGCGCGGTGGAAAGCCGCCCTCCGGAGGACATTTTATGCCTGACAGGGACGACATATTCGGACGCTACTGGCTGAATTACCGCTGCGGCAATATCGATGCGGCGGAAAAGACAGCCGGCATCGCGTCGGACCTTCTGGAAAAGGGCCGCCTGTACGATGGCCTGAAGCAGACCCTTTATTGCCAAACCTCATACCGGATCATCCATCAGGCGATGACGGCAGCCGAGGGGCGCGCCGATCTCGAAGCCCGCATGGTGCGGAGCGAGGAAAGCCCGCCGGCGGGACCGTCCGGAAAAGCAGAAGGCCCCGCTTCTCTCGATTTCGCTCTGGATACCAAAATGTTTATCGAATATCGCTACGCGGGCCATACCGAAGACCCTTTGAGTGGCGTGGCGATGCGCCGGACCATCAAGGGCGGGCAGGTTGCTTTCCATCGGAATCTCACCAAATTCTGGCAACTCAAGGCGGCGGCGCACCGACGGGGCATCAATAGCGCCCTGATTCTGCCGCTGCCGGCGCTGGCGATGCAGATATCCTTGTCTTTCATACAATCCCGGATCGGGGAAGCGGGCGGTTTCCAGGCCCTGGGCTATTTCGGCCTTGCCGCCTGCACCCTGCCCCTGCTCTTTCCGGCCGTGACCTATGCCATCGGCACGGCCTGGCTGGCGGGGGCACGCGCCGATCATGAAAAATGGACCAATGGCGTGTCGGTTTCCCGCCGCAATGCCCGCCAGATAGCGACGGATATGGCCGGCCAGAAAGCCGCCACTCTGGGGCTGATCGACGAAATCCTGGACCAGGCCAGCTATTATACGGACGAGGCGCGGTTGCATGGCCGTCTGGCCGAAGCGCCGGATGAAAAGGCCTTTCATCACCGTCTGGCCAGATGGCTGGCTGATGTTCTGACGGGGCAATACGATTATCAGCGCATCTGCCACTACCTGATGGAACTGGCTAACGAAGGCATCGAGAGCACCGCCCTCTATCGCGCCTTCTATTTTCCCTTGGGGCCGGCGATCCGTATTCGCCGCACATTTGTACGTCATCTGGCGCTGGCCGCGCTGGCCATGGTTTCGGTGGGCTGGACCGTTCTGCACCGGCAGATGATGACGAATACGCCGGCCACGATCTGCGCCCTGGCCGGACTGGGCGCCTGCCTGCTGTCGATTTTGCAGGCGGCGCGCCTGACAGCCCGTTTCGACCGCTGGATGGCGGAGCGCCTGCCCGCATCTTTTATCGCAGAGATAACCGGCGGCGGCCCGTCATCGGGACCGTCACCGGATGCCCATTACGAGCATCGCCGGACCCGCGCCGATCATGCGGCCACCACGCGCATCCTGGCCAGGGAAGAACGCCGCCGCCGGTAGGCGCGCTATTCCGGCCTGAAAAGGCCGAGCGGAATGGCCGCCGCCATGGCCGCCGCGCCGGCGTCATTGGGGTGCAGATGGTCGCCGGCATCATAATCCGCCCGCAGATGCCCCGGCTTGTCCGTCGATTCCACCGCCCGCTCGAAATCGATCACACCGTCGAAGACCGATTGCCGGCGTATCCAGGCATTGACCGCCTGACGCCGGCTTTCCTTCTCCTCGGAAAAATAACCCTCGAACACCGTATCGCGGAAAGGCGTCAATGTGGCGGCATAGATTTTCAGACCGCGCTCATGGGCGCGTTCGGCCAGTTGGCCGAGGCCGCCGATCAGGTCTTCCACCGAGACATAGCCCTCGGACCCCGGCCCTTGCGCATGGCCGAGATCATTGATGCCGATCAGCACGATCACGGCATCGGCATTCGGCTGGGCCAGCACATCGCGGTCGAAGCGTGACAGGCCACCGTCACCGAAGCGCGCCCAGGTGCCATGATTCAGCAGGCGGTTGCCGCTCAGACCGGCGTTGACGACGCTTAAGCCTATGCCCGCTTCATGCAGACGGCGGCTCAAAAGCTCCGGCCAGGTGCGGCCCTGGTCGGGCGTAATGCCGTAACCATCGGTGATCGAGTCGCCGAAGGTAAGAAGCGCGCCCCTGGCTTCGGCGCCGGACACCTCGACCTCGGCCAGCCACGGAAAGGCGTTGCCAATGCCGACATCGGCTTTCGTTTCGGGCAATTCGGCGGCGCCGGCGGCCCGCCCCTCAGCGACATAGAGCACGCCGCGCTGGATATCATGGACCGTCGCCAGCGGCGTTTCCTCCGGCACATAGAGGCTGACCGCCAGGTCGGAATCGGCGGCAACGGTCAGGGGAACAGGATCGCTGAGAATATAGGCTCCCGGCGCGATGGTGACGTCCGGTCGGCCATTGAAGGTAACCGCGCTGTCGCTGGCCGCATCGATCCGGCTGCCGTTCATCCGCTTCGCCACACGGATATCTTCCAGCCTGAGCGGGGCCGCGCCATAGGCATTGGACAGGCGCAGGCGCACAGAGGTCCCTCCCCCGCTGATCCGTACGATCTGCCGCAGGGTCTTGTCCCCGATCTTCGCCTCCGTGCCGGAAGGCTCCGGCGCGGCGTACCAGGTGGGAATCCACCGTGACGCCGCATCCTGCGCCACGGCGGGCAAGACAGGCAAGGCCATCATCAGGGCGAGAGACAGCATGACGGCGCGGCGTGTGGTCTGGAACATCGTGGTTTCCCCTGTTAGACACCCCGCAGACATCGCACAGCCGAAAAAGGCCGTCAAATGTGATGTTATAATATTTTAACCCGTTGATTTCGATATTTATTTTACGCCCCCCTCTGGCCTTGTCCCGGTGATGCGCCTAAGCTTCCGCCATCCCCTTTCCGCGAGTCCCGTCATGGCCCACGATCATCATCACCATACGCACGATCAAGGACACGGCCATTCGCATGGCGGGCACGGCCATCATCACCCTACGCCGGTGGATTTCGGCGCGCGCTTTTTGTGGGCGGCAGCGCTCAATACGGCCTTTATCCTCGCCGAGGTCATCTATGGCCTGAAAGCCAATTCGCTGGCCCTGCTGGCGGATGCCGGACACAATTTCAGCGACGTGATCTCGCTGATCCTGTCATGGGCGGCCTGGTGGCTGGCGAAGAGGAAACCGGTGGCCGGGTTCACCTATGGTTTTCGCGGCGCCTCGATCATGGCGGCCCTGTTCAACGCCATCCTGCTGATGGTGGCGGTCGGCGGCATCGTCTGGGAAGCCGTGCAGCGCTTTTCATCCCACGAAACCGTGCAGGGCGATCTGGTCATGTGGGTGGCCGGCGCGGGGATCCTGGTCAACGGCTTCACCGCCTGGCTGTTCGCGCAAGGGCAGAGCGACCTCAATATCAAGGCCGCCTTCGCGCACCTGGCGGCGGATGCCGTGGTTTCCGCGGCGGTGGTGATCGCCGGACTGGCCCTGATCCTGACCGGCTGGACCTGGCTCGATCCCCTGCTCAGCATCGCCGTGTCGGTCGTGATCGTCTGGGGGACCTGGGGCCTGCTGCGCGATTCCGTGCGTCTCAGCCTGCAGGGCGTGCCGCCGCACATCGATTTCAACCAGGTCAAGGCGTTTCTGGCCGGACAGCCGGGTGTCACCGATGTCCATGACCTGCATATCTGGGGCATGAGCACCACCGAAGTGGCCCTGACCGCCCACCTGACCATGCCGGACGGCCATCCGGGCGACGCCTTCCTGCATGAACTGGCCGAAGAACTGGCGCACCACCACGGCATTATCCATGCCACGATCCAGATCGAAATGAGCGACGGCGCGCACCCCTGCGCCCTCGCGCCGGAAGAGGTGGTGTAGAAGGATCGGCATTCAGCAACTCCCCCATCCTATACCTCCTCACCCGTGGGGAGGTATAGGATGGGGAGTCGCCGGAAATACACTGCCGGAAATACACTGAATGTCGATCCATCCCAGGCTGTTCGTAAAAATGCGTCACCTGTCTTGATGGCGGACGGTCTTTACCTGGCCATATTTTCCGTTTACGTAAAGGTTAGCTTTCGCAAACGCATCATTGTGATTGGGAAGCCCGCCGCCCGAAGCCTAAAATACGAACATGACCATAGAGCAACTCACCGAAAAACTGGCGCACTACCCCACCAGATGGGCGCGCCATGCCGACCTGATCGTGCATATCGTGGCCCTGACCTTCGCCCTGTTCGGCGGCGGCATGGCGCTGGGTCTGGCGGTCAGTCACGGCCTGCTCGGCAAGGTGGCGGCCATCACTATCTACGCCATCGGCATGATCGCCATGCTGGCCTTTTCGACCGCCTATAATTTCGCCGTGCCGCGCTGGCAGCCCTTCCTGCGCCGCCTCGATCACGCCGGCATCTTCCTGATGATCGCCGCCAGTTACACGCCTTTCACCACCCAGGCGCTGAAAGGCGGCTGGGCGCTGTGGATGAGCATCGGCGTCTGGTCGCTGGCGGCACTGGGCATTGTCGCCAAGATGCTCCTGCCCGGTCTTGGAAAGGGTTTCTGGATCGCACTCTATCTGATTCTGGGCTGGCTGGTGGTCATCGCCATCGGCCCGATGATCCGCGAAGTGCCCCTTCCGGCTATGATCCTGCTGGCGCTGGGCGGCGTGGCCTACAGCGTCGGCACCATTTTCTACGCCATGAAAAAGCTGAAATTCCGCCGCGCCATCTGGCATGGCCATGTCCTGACCGGCGCGGTTTTGCATTATGTCGCCATCCTGGTCGGCGTGGTGCTGGTCGGCTCGAATTAACTGTTTTCTTCTCCCCATCTTGATGGGGAGGAGATTTTTCAAGCCGGCAATTTCACCGTCAGCACCAGATGATCCGGCTCGACCGTGAAATCGAGCGTGCCGCCCGCTTCATGCACGGTCGACCACAGCCAATGCGGCTGAATCCACTGGCCGTTCAATCCATCACCGAGCGGCAGTCCCTTGAGGCCTTCGACCGCTTCAGGTTTCAACCGCGCGCGCGGACCGGCCGCATCGGCGGTCAGGGTCAGGCCCGCTTCATCCGTCACGGCGGTCAGGGTCGCCTTGCCGCCGGTCGGCAGCGAATTACCGGCGAGCAGGCCGAGATTGAGCAGGGCGCGGGCCGCCGGTTTCCGGAACAGCATGTCGCCGGGGATGGCGAAATCAAGTTCGGCGCGCATGGTGGCGAACATATCGCCGAGGATTTTCTCAAGCTGGCCGCCGTTGAAGGCTTCCGAGGTGCTGGCGGCGCCGAAGGCCACGCGGGCGAAATGCACCAGCGTCACCATCTTCTTGGCCGAGGCGGCGATCAGGTTGAGCGCATCCTGCTTCATATCCTGCGCCGAGGGATCTTCCAGCAGGTCGAGGCCCGACATGATGGCCCCCGCGGGCGAGATGAAATCGTGACACAGCTTGCCGACCAGTTGCGTTGCCAGGTCGTGCGCCCCCAGTTCGAAGGCCTGGTTTTCCGGACTCTGGCTTTCCGGCCCCTGGTTTTCGGGCGCAGACGAAACAATGGCGGTATCCTCTGCATTGTTCAGGTTCGGTGTTGACAGATCGTCCATGCTCATCTTCTTATCCGTTCGCTCAGGTCGGGCTTCAGTTTAGTATGCCTGATCCGAAGTGTGAGGTGATTTGCCTTACTCTGGAAGCCAGGAAGAGCTAAGATGTTTTCATATATCTTAACGAGCGGTTTACAAAGCGTACGCGCGCGGGGCCGTCCGTCCGAAATCCCCCTGCCCATTTAAAAAAAACAACCTGGAGAACCCCCTTATGGCTGACGCTCAATCCTCCCTGTCACGCAAAGGCCGCGGCAAGATTTTCGATTCGATTCTCGACACCATGGGCGATACGCCGCTGATCCGCCTGCCGCGCCTGTCCGCCGAATACGGCGCGAAGGCGACGGTGTTGGCCAAGCTCGAATTTTTCAACCCGCTCGCTTCGGTCAAGGACCGCATCGGCATTTCCATGATCGAGGCGCTGGAAGCGGCTGGCAAGCTGAAGGCCGGCGGCACCATCATCGAGGCCACTTCCGGCAATACCGGCATCGCCCTGGCCTTCGTGGCCGCCGCCAAGGGTTACAAGTGCATCCTCGTCATGCCGGAATCGATGTCGATCGAGCGCCGCAAGATGCTGCTGCTGCTGGGCGCCAAGCTCGAACTGACCCCGGCGGAAAAGGGGATGCGGGGGGCCATGAACCGCGCGCAGGAACTGCTCGACGAAACGCCGGGCGCGGTCATTCCCCGCCAGTTCGAGAACGAGGCCAATACCCTGGTTCACCGTGTCTCAACGGCCGAGGAAATCTGGAACGACACCAATGGCGCGGTTGACGTGGTGGTGTCGGGCGTCGGCACCGGCGGCACGGTCAGCGGCGTCGGCGAAGTGCTCAAGGCGAAAAAGCCGTCGGTGAAGATCGTGGCCATCGAACCGGAAGCCTCGCCGATTTTGTCCGGCGGCGAACCGGGTCCGCACAAGATTCAGGGTCTGGGCGCCGGTTTCGTGCCCGCTATTCTCGACCGCGCCGTCATCGACAGCGTGGAGACGGTCAGCAATGACGCCGCCTTCGCCATGGCGCGCAAATCGGCCCAGACCGAAGGCCTGCCGGTCGGCATTTCATCGGGCGCGGCGCTGGAAGTGGCCTTCCGCCTGGCGGCAAAGGACGAATATGCCGGCAAGACCATCGTGGCGATCATCCCGTCCTTTGCCGAACGTTACCTCTCGACGGCACTGTTCGAGGGGCTGTAGAACCATATCCTCCCCTGCGCAGCGGGGGAGGATTTTTCAGCCGAACTGGAACGCGCTGATGGCAATGCCGGTATCGCCGAGACTATCCTCGTGATAGGTGCGGCGCGCGGTATCGCCATCCGCCGCGCCGGCCACCACCATCAGCGGGATCAGATGCTCCTCGCGCGGGTGGCAGTCACGGGCGTTCGGCGCGCCGGCCCAGTCGTTCAGACCGTTTATATCTCCCGCCAGCGTCTCATTCAGCCAGTTATCGAAAGCGCGCGACGCCGGACCGCTGCCGGAACCACGCCCCATCAGGCGGGGAATGGAATGGTAGCTCATCCCCGAACCGATGATCAGCACACCCTCCTCACGCAAGGGCGCCAGCGCCTTGCCCAGCGCGATGTGTTCCGCCGGACTCAATCCCTTTTTCAGCGATAACTGCAAGGTCGGGATTCTGGCGTCGGGCCAGGCCAGCAGCATCGGGATAAAGACGCCATGGTCGAAATCGCGCTGACTGTCGGCTGCCACCGTAATGCCGGCTTCGGCGGCCAGCGCCTGCACCCGCGCGGCCACGGCCTCAGACCCGCGCGCCGGATAGTTCAATTCGTAGGTATGCGGCGGAAACCCGTAATAGTCGAAAAACATGCCGGGCGCCGGCTTGGTCATGACGGTAAAGTCCGCCTCTTCCCAGTGCGCCGAGACGATCAGCAAGGCCCTGGGCGTCTCCCCGGCATCGGACGGCAACCGCCTGAGATAAGCGCCCATATTGTCCCACATGCCGGCGGGATTCCAGTCCATGAAAAAGCACGGCCCGCCGCCGTGAGGGATATAAACGGTCGGGGTTCTGGTCATGTCTCTCAATAAGCTTCCGCGTCTATGATCAGGTCGATATCGTCGCCGACGATCGGTTCATAATTGCCAAGCCCGAAGGCCTTGCGGCTGAGATGCGCGGTGGCGGAAAAGCCGTAACCCGTCCTGAAAACGGCCGGATTGAAGGCCTTTTTGTTAAAGGTGACGGCCAGCACCGCGCTTTGGGTGACGCCATGAATGGTCAGGTCGCCGGTGACGTTCGCCGTATTCTCGCCAGTCAGCTCGATCTTCGTGCTCTTGAAGGCCGCCGTCGGGAATCGCGCGACATCGAAATATTTTTCGCCCTTCAGCAGGGTATCGAAATCCGGCAGGGCGGTGGTCAGGGTCGCCATGTCGAGCGTGATATCGACCGCGCTTTTCGCCGGATCGTCGCGGTCGAGCATCAGGGTGCCCGCAGCCCCCATGATCTTGCCCGACGGATGCGACAGGCCGAAGTGTTCATACTGGAAAATGACCGAAGTATGAGCCGGCTCGAAGCGCAGGATGTCGGCAGCCATGGCGGGCATGGCCGTCAGGCCCAGAACCACCGACATGACTGCCGCTGCCTTCATTGAATCGTCCCCTCAGATCCTACTGCGCGATGGCTTCCGCTTCGATATAGAGATCGATCTGGTCGCTGACCATCGGCACATAGGCGCCGATGCCGAAATCCGAACGGTTGATCGTGCCCGTGGCGGTAAAGCCGGCATCGACCTTCTTCATCATCGGATGAACGTCCTTCTTGTTCAGCGTCACCTTCAGGGTCACCGGTTTGGTGACGCCATGGATGGTCAGATCACCGGTGACATCGGCCGTGGTCGCGCTGGTCTGGGTGACCTTGGTGCTCTTGAAGGTGGCGGTCGGGAACTGGGCGGCGTCGAAGAAGTCGGCGCTCTTCAGGTGCTCGTCCAGCTTGGCGACGCCGGTATTGATGCCGTCGATAGCGAAGGCCACCTCGACCGAGCTGTTGGCGGGCGCGGCGTCATCGAGCGTGACCGTGCCGACCGCATTCATGAATTTGCCGGAAGGATGCGAGAAGCCGAAGTGGGTCCACTGGAAAGTCACCGAGGTGTGGGTATCGTCCAGCTTGTAGGTGTCGGCGGCGAAGGCCGGCGCTGAAACGGACAGCAGAGCCAGGGCAAGGGCCGAGGCGGAAAAGATGGATTTAAGGGCGAACTGGGTCATGGGACTTCCTCTCTCTGAAACAGAAACGTAACAATAATAGTTACCGTTATGAATTTCAAGTGCCGCCGTCACCATTCTGATTAAATTCATCCCCCCGTTATACGGCGCAATTGCGGCGGCGGACACTGGAAACGGCGATTGCTCCGGAGAAAAAAGTATGGTCTGCTGGCCTGTCAGCACAGGGGGATATCCATGATTTCGATACGCATTACAGGCCTCATAGCCGCCGCCTGCCTCATGGCGTCTCCGGTCCTGGCAGATACACCGGACATTCAGCCAGATATTCAAATCGTGGACTGCCGTACCCATGACGCCGCCCAGGAAAAGGCCGACATGGCCCTGGCGATGTCGGCGCTCGATCTCATGCAGGCGCACGACATGGACCGTCTGGACGCCATGCAGCCCGATCTGGAAGCGGCGCTCGCCCATGCCCCGGACACCCCCTCCCGGCCGGAACATTGCGGCGACAGCCTCATTGTCTACTCGGATGAACTGAGCGACATGCTGACGGTATCGGCCCTGATCCAGGATCACGAAAAGGACTTCGGCGCCTCGAAGGTGGAGCAGCGCGAAGCTCTGCCCTATCCGCTTCTGGCCTTCATCGTCGGCTGGATCGCATTCGAGAATGAGGATTTCCAGTCGGCGCACGACGCCTATGCCAAGGGCCTGCTGAACGATCCGGATTTCAATTCACTGATCATGGAAGACACCCTGGCCCTGGCGGCGCTGCATCGCAGCCCGGAGGCCCTGGCCCAGCTTGACGCCTATCTGGCGCGCAATCCCGGCCTGCCGGACGAAATGACGGCCAACGCCCTGCGCAAGCGCGGCTATGTGCTGATCGAACTGGAGCGCTGGGATGAAGCCGAAGCGGCTTACAAGGAGTCCCTGAAACTGGAACCCGATGACGAGACAGCCCAGGGCGAACTTGAATATATTACCGCCAACAGGCCTTCCGGAAAGACCAACTGATCCCATATACGGACCTCCCTACCTGACAACCAAGAGGAACGATAATGTCTGAGGCGGTTCAAATCGATATGTACAGGGCCAGCGTGCCGGTGGTGCTCAATGCGCTTGCCAACCTGAAGGCCATTCTCGGCAAGGCCGAAGCCTGGGCGGCGGAAAAAGGCATCAGGGACGCCACGGTTCTGAACGCCCGCCTGGCGCTCGACATGCTGCCTTTCTCGAAACAGATCCAACTGGTCAGTGATACCGCAAAGGGCGTGGCGGCGCGTCTCGGCGGCGTTGAAAATCCGTCCTACGCCGACGAGGAAACCACCTTCGCCGATCTGCATGACCGCCTGCAAAAGACCATCGATTTTGTCAAATCGGTCGATGCCGCGGGTTTTGCCGGTTCGGAAACCCGCGAGGTTGTGCTGAAGTTTCCCAACCGCACGATCGAGTTCAAGGGACTGGATTACCTGACCGGTTTCGCCATCCCCAACCTGTTCTTCCACGTCACCACCGCCTACGCCATCCTGCGCCATTCCGGTGTGCCCCTCGGCAAGAGCGATTACCTCGGCGGTTAAGCCTCAAACGTCTCGATATCGAAACGGCTAAGTTCGCTCAGATAATCTTCGAGTTTGATCAGGCCGACGCAGGGAGAGGCTCCGGTGGCAATGCCGGAGTCTTTCTCATGCAGACGCTTTGCCAGCAGAATGGCGGGCACGCAGGGAGTTTGCGGCCCGTCACCGGATCTGGCGACGACAAACCACGAACGCTCAAGCGGCGCGCCGGTGTGATCAATGCCGCTGATCGTGACATGCATTCCGCCGGTATCACTGCCCATGAAATTGAACCCGTCACTGATGGCCAGCAACGGCCTGGCCAGGGCTGGCAGGTCAATCGGCAGGCCGCCCCGCACCAGCCACGACAATCCCCACAGCCCCAGGTGCATGAAACCCAGTTCCAGCCCCGCGCCGAAGCGGATCGATTTGAAGCCATAGGCCGCCGGCAGCAGGTCGAGGTCGGGAATATCGCAGGTGCTTAAAAAGCGCCGCCCCATGACCGGATAGGCCTGTTGATGCGTATCCTGCCAGCCGTACGGTTTCGGGTGACCGGCAAAGGGATGCAGCGGCTTGCCGACATAGCTCAATATGGCGCGTGTGGTCGCCAGTCCGCGCTCGGCCTTCTGCCCCGGAGAAATGCCGAAATCGAGCGTATCCATGCGGGCGAATTGCGGCTTCAGATGATCAATCACCGCCGATGACAGGCCGGGCACCGTGCTCGCCCCGCTGACGAGCGTTACGCCCGCCGCCTTCGCTTCGGCATCGAGCCAGAGGAACTCGCGGACAAAATCGCGGCCATCGGCGAGATCGATATAATGAACACCGGCGGCAATGCAGGCCCGCGCCACGTCATAATCGCTGTTCTGAAACGGTCCACTGGTATGAACGACCACCGAGGGCTTTTCCACCGCCAATACACCCGCCAGACCGTCATGAATATCCAGCCGCAAAGGCCGCGCTCCCGGCAGTTCATGGCACAGCGCCTCGGCTTTCGCCAGGTCGCGCCCGGCGATGACCAGAGGCAGACCGTGGCGCGACAACGCTCTTGCGATGCGCTTGCCGAAATTGCCGTAGCCGCCGAGGATCAGGATGTCATGCGCCACAGGCCATCTCCGTCACGGTGAATTCGCCTTCGTAGCTATATTCCGCCAGTTCCTGAAACAGCCCGCCATACAGCGCCATGCGCATTCTGAAGCTGTTTTCATCGGTCGCCTGTTCATAAGCCCCGCCGTGCCCCATCAGCAGTTCGCCGATCCCCGACACGGGAATATCGACGCCGAACAGCCGCCAGACATAGCCCCTGTGCTGCAACAGCACCTTGTCCTTGTCATAGTAATAGGCGCAGCGCCAGCCGATGCCGTTGGCCATGTATTCAATGACTTCGTGCGGCCGCTGCATGACCATTTTCGAGCGGAAAACATGCGGCGGGCGTCCGGGAAATTCAAACCGGCGCTCGAAGATGAAGGCGCGGCTGTCTGGTTCGCTCAGGAAAGTCACGGTGCAGGGGATATCTTCGCCTTCCCATGGCGTCAGCATCCCGCAGGCTTTCAGCAGCGGCGAAAACCACCGCAGCAAAGGCCCCATGCGTATGGTCAGGACGCCGGTCACCGTCACGCGGTCATGCGAGAAGGGCCGGTTGGCGTAGCGCGCTTTCAGGGCGGGCGGCAGACCATCCCACTGTTCAGCGAAGATATCCGCGAAAATCGGCGTGGTGTTGGGCGTGGTCATGCGTTACCTTTCGCGGCAAGCTAACACGAGAGCGCGTCGCCACAATGCTTTATCTCTGCGTCAAATGGCTGCATATCCTGTCCTCGACCGTGCTGTTCGGCACAGGGATCGGGACGGCTTTCTTCATGCTGATGGCCAATCTGAGCAAGGATACCCGCGCCATCGCCTTCGCCACGCGCACGGTCGTGATCGCCGACTGGGCTTTCACCACACCCGCGGTCATCTTCCAGCCCCTGAGCGGCTTGTGGCTGATGCGCCTGACCGGTGTAACGATGGGAACCGGCTGGCTGGCCGCCGCCCTCGCGCTCTATGTCTTCGCCGGCGCCTGCTGGCTGCCGGTGGTATGGATGCAGATCCGCATGAAGCGCCTGGCGGCCGAGGCGCTGGCGGCGGAAGCGCCCCTGCCTCAAGCCTACTGGCATTTGAATACCTGGTGGATCACGCTTGGCAGCATGGCCTTTCCGGCAGTGGTGGCGATCTTCTGGCTGATGGTTTTCAGGCCGGTCTAGCTTGCAAGCAGGCGGTAAGCGCCTATCTTGGAGGGATAATCATCGAGAGGAATACCGCCATGATCCATCTGTATGCCTGGGGCACCCCCAACGGCCGCAAGGCCACGATCATGCTTGAGGAACTGGGGGTGCCTTACGAGAGCCATCCGGTCAATATCGGCAAGGACGAACAGTTCAGGCCGGAATTCCTCGCCATTTCACCCAACAACAAGATACCGGCCATTGTCGACGATGCGGCCGACGGCGGCCCGTTGAGCCTGTTTGAATCGGGCGCCATCCTGATCTATCTGGCGGAAAAATACGGCCGCTTCCTGCCTGCCCTGCCGCACCAGCGCCATACCGTCATCCAGTGGCTGATGTGGCAGATGGGCGGCCTGGGGCCGATGATGGGCCAGCTCGGCTGGTTCGTGGTGTCGGACAAGGGCCAGACGCCCACAGGCGTCAACCGCTACGCCGCCGAGGTCGAACGCCTGTTCAACGTGCTGGAAAAGCGCCTCGGCGAATCGCAGCATGTCGGCGGCGCGGAATATTCCATCGCCGATATCGCCGTCTATCCGTGGATAGAGCAGTATCGCACCCGCGTGCCCGATCATGTCGAACCCCTGATCCAGGCGCGGCCGTTCATCGCCAACTGGCTGGCCGAGGTCGGCCGCCGCCCCGCCGTCGAACGCGGCATGAAACTGCCTTAGAGCGTTTTCCGATCTGACAGGATCAGATCGGCGCTCTATTTTTTTGCTTTTACGCACTTTTCGGAAAGTGCTCTAAACCGCTTTCGGGAAATCCTTGCGGCGGACATAAAGCGTCTTGTGAACCTTCGCCACGATCACGCCTTCGCTATCGACGACATCGACCTCGTATTCCGGTTCACACTTGCCTTGCGTATCCGCCTCAAGCTTCACGCGGGCGATGTCTTCCGGCGGTATGCGGAAATACGCCCGCACCGTCTTGCGTCCCGGCTTGAGGAAACGGATCGCCGCTGCCTTGTCCCAGACGATATAATCCCGGCCCAGTTTGGTCATCAGAATGGCCATGAAGAACGGATCGCACATCATGTAGAGCGAGCCGCCGAACTGCGTGCCGACGACATTGCGATTCCACCAGCGCAACTTCATCTCGACCGTGATGGCGGTGAAATCCGGCGCGGTTTCGATCACCCTTATACCGGCGCCGATCATCGGCGGATACCAGTTGATCAGCTTGAAACGTTCGACCTTGGCCACGGCGCGCCCCTAACTCTTCGGCGGACGGATGACGAAATCGCCGAAACGGCTCAAGGACTCCGGCGTGCGGCTGATATCCTCCAGCGGATTATGCGCCGCGTGCTGTGTGGCGGTTTGAGCCGCCCGCGCGAAAGCCTCCAGCGACTGGACAACACCCTGCGGGGCCGGCGGCGCGGACGCTTCATTTACCTGTCCCATATTCACTGGCCCCATATTCACCGGCCCCATATTCACTGGCATGGGCATCGGCAGTTCCGGCTGTTCGTCCGCCCGCACCACCGGCAGGGAAACCGTCACCGTCGTGCCTTCGCCTAAGATGCTGGCCAGCGTCATGCCGCCGCCCAGCAGGTGCGCCATGGCCTTGACGATCGACAGCCCCAGCCCCGTTCCCAGCGCCCTTTGCGCCGCCGGCCCCGACTGTTCGTAGGGCTGACCGATCCGGCTCAGGTCCTCGGCCGAAATGCCGATGCCGGTATCGCTGATGACGATATCGACCACATCCTCGCGCTGGGTGAGGCTCAGGCGCACATCCCCGCCCTGCGGCGTGAATTTCACCGCGTTCGACAGCAGGTTCAGGCAAATCTGCTTGATAGCGCGCTTGTCTGCCGTGACCGTCAGGGTTGTTTCCGGCATGTGGCTGATGATGTCGATGGCCTTTTCATGCGCCTGCCCGCGGATCAGCCGCAGCGCCGCCGAAACCGGCTCGCGCATATCGAAGCTTTCCAGCGCCAGTTCGTATTTCTGCGCCTCGATCTTCGACATATCGAGCACATCATTGATCATATCGAGCACATGCTGGCCGGATTCCCAGATCAACTGCGCGTATTCGGCATATTTCGGCGGCAATTCACCGAACATCTTCAGCCGCATGATGTCCGAAAAACCGATAACGGCATTGAGCGGCGTGCGCAGTTCATGGCTCATGCTGGCAAGAAACTGCGTCTTGCCGATATTGAGGGCCTCCGCCTCGGCCCGCGCCGCCTCCAGCGAAACCTCGCGCGCATGGGCCAGCGAACCATCGTGCATGACGCCGTACACCCGGCCGTCGCCGCCCTTGCGCAATGACAACAGCACATAATGATCCATGGCGGCATGCGGCGTGAAACCGATATCGGCGCGCCCCTCCAGCGCCGCCGTTTCGATCGCCGCCTTGACCGGCATCCGGTCCGGTACATGGGCCGTGGCCGGCAGGCCGAATTGCAGCAGGGCCTTCATGTCCAGCCCCGCCGGCGCCTCGCCATAGGCCGCCACCATCCGGCCGTCGCCATCGAGGCAGATCAGCAGCCCCGGCTGTTCGGTCAGCAGTTTCAGCAGGCGGCCGCGGTCTTCCTCAGCCTCGCTGGCGCGTTCGGAACGGGTGCGCAGGGCCGGCAGCACCGCCAGCCCCAGCCCGGCGACGATGGCGACATTGGCGATGACCGACAGCCAGAAACCTTCCTGCTCATCGGGCAGTCTGATGCCATGCCACACGCTGATCATGATACTGAACAGGGTAATGCCGAAAGCCAGCGAAGCCCCCAGCGTGACCAGGGTCCGCTGGTTGAGCACCACCGCCGCCAGCAGCGGCAGGGCGCACCAGACGGCCAGCGGCCCGGCAATGCCGCCGGTCAGCCCCACGGCCATCAGGGCCGCCGCCGCCCACAGCCACATCAGGGCCAGGCGCATAAACCGGCTGTCGCGGCTGAGCAGGATGACACAGGCCGCGCCCGGCACGGTGATCGTCACCAGCGCCGCGATGACGAACGGCGAGGCCGGAAGCAGCAGCAGGCCCAGCAGCCCGGACAGGCAGTAACCGGCCCAGCACAGATGCCAGACCATGACGCTCAAGCGCAGGCCGGGCACGCCTTCGGCGGCGTTCGGGGCTTCATCCTGAAAATACGCTTTAAGCGACACGCCGGTTGATTTCCTTGAGAGGCGGGAACAAATTCCCGCGTCCTGATAATAAGCAACTGAATTTTAGCCGGAAATGTGACATTGCCCAAGCATATCCCTCACGGCGGGAGATTCCGGGGGCGTCATATTACAAAACCGGCTCTTTTTAACCATGGCACGAAGCGGGGTAACCGATGCTTAATACCCCCTGCCTAAATTACGATTTTATGCCGCGCGTCCTGACCACCGCGCCGCATTCAGGGTATAGCATGTCCTTCACGCAGCCGGCCGAAGCTCCCATCTGGCCCCTGGAAGCCGCCAGGGAAGCCGCTGCCGAGGCAGCCCTCAGGGACTCCGCCAAACGCGCCTTCCTGCGCATGGTCAGCCACGAACTGCGCACCCCGCTCAACAGCATCATCGGCTTTTCCGATATCCTGAACCAGGAACTCTACGGCCCCCTCGGCTCGCCGCAATATGTCGAATACGCCGGCATTATCCGCGACAGCGGCCGCAAGCTGCTGTCCCTGTTCAACAACGTGCTCGATATTGTGCGCCTCGAAGGCGGCGGCGGACTGAACCCGATGAAAGAACCGGTCCTGCCGATCATCGAAGAGGCCACCGGCAAGCTCCATCCGTTGGCGGCGGCGGCGGGTGTCACCCTGTATAACCGCGTCGTCGATGAAGACCTGCATGCCTGGCTCGATCCGCGCGGACTGGCCGCCTGCCTCGATCACCTGCTGCGCAACGCCATCGAATTCACGCCCCTGGGCGGAACCGTCGAGATCAACGCCCGCCGGGCGGAGGGCCATGTTTCTGTTACGGTGTTCAACCGCGGCGATGCGCCCGACCAGAGCGAAATCGAACGGCTGATGAAGCCCTTCGAGCAGGGGGAAAACGCCGAAAACCGGGGCCATGAAGGCGCGGGTCTGGGCTGGGCCATCGTCAGGCTCAACGCCGAAGCCATGGGCGGCGCCTTCGGCGTCGTGTCACGCAAGGGCGAGGCGCTGAAGGCGATCGTGCGGCTGAAGGCGGCCTGACTATTCGGCGGGCAGCGGCGCACGGCGCGCCTTTTCGCCTTCAGGTTCGGCCGTGGCGATCGAACCGCCCGCCGCGACCACGATCGCGCCCACGGCGATCCACTGCGGCGCGCTCAGATATTCATGCAGCATAATCAATCCGGCCAAAGCGCCGACAGCGGGTTCCGCGCTGGTGATGACGCCGAAGGTGCGCTTGGGAATCTGCCGCAGGGCGTTCATATCGAGCACATAGGGCAGCGCGCTGGAGAAAACGGCGACCGCCAGCCCGGACAGCAGGATACCCGGCTGCAACAACGAGACGCCCGCTTCCGCCACCCCGAACGGCACGACGACCACGGCCGCCACCGTCATCCCCATGGCCACCGACTGGCCCGCCGGAATATGCGACAGGTGCTTGCCGAAAACGATGTAAAGCGCCCAGAAAACCCCCGCCGCGCCGGCCAGCAGCATGCCGCCCGCATCGAGCGCGTGGCCGCCGCCGATCGGCAAAAGCAGGGCCAGCCCCATGGCCGCCAGCCCGACCCAGGCGAAATGGATCAGCCGGCGGGAATGGATCAGCGCCAGGGTCAGGGGGCCGCTGAATTCGATGGCGAGCGCCAGGCCCAGCGGAATAGTTTTGAGCGACATGTAGAACAGCAGGTTCATCGCGCCGATGGTCCCGCCATAGATCACGATATGCCTCAGGTCCTTGGCGCTGAAACGGAACCGCCACGGACGCCATATCGCCAGAAGAACGGCGGCGGACAGGCCGACCCGGTAGGCCGAAGTACCCTGCGCGCCGATCACGGGGAAAAGGGTCTTGGCGAAGGAGGTGCCCAGCGCCAGCGAAATCATGCCGGCCAGCATGCCGACATAGGGCAGCACGGTGCGGAAACGCGGCAGGTGCGTAAGGGGGAAGAACGTGTTCATGCCGGCAATATAGCCAAAGGCGCATTGTGTTTCCCGGCGATTTCAGCTACTTTTTCACCTGAAAAAGTCAGAAAAGAGTCTAATATGACGAATTTCGTCACACTGGATGAATTTGATCATAAACTGCTCGCCCGTGTCCGGCGCAATAACCTGGAGCCGGCCCGCGTCACGGCGGATGCGGTCGGCCTGTCGGAATCCGCTGTGCTGCGCCGTTTGCGCCGCCTGCGCGCCGAGGGCGTTATCGTCGGCGACGTGGCGATGGTCGATCCGGGACGCATCCAGCCGCGCATCCTGATCCACGTCCTGATCACGATGACGACCCAGGCCCGGCCGGTCACGGACGCCTTCAAACGCGCCATGGCCCGCTCGAAGGAGGTTCAGGGCGCGTGGGACGTGACCGGCGAAACGGACTTCCTGGTGACGGTCGCCGTCGGGTCGATGGCCGATTACGAGCGGTTCTGCCAGCGCGAACTCACCACCGAACTGGGCGTCGGCGTTTTCAAGACGATGATCGTGATCCGCGAAGTGGTAGGCTTCGATCCCGCCCGCGCCACGCTGGCGAAATAGCGCCATATCCGCGCTTGAACCGCGCACCGGAAACCGACATATAGACGCCAGTCCCACCACGAGCGCTCACATGTCCGAATTCCAAGCCCGCCTGAACGACCTGCTCGATGAGTTCGAGCTGTTCGATGACTGGGAGGAGCGCTACCGCTACATCATAGATCTCGGCAAGGACCTGGCGCCGCTGAAACCGGAGGAAAAGACCCCCGCCACCAAGGTATTGGGCTGCGCCTCGCAGGTCTGGCTGGTCATGGCCCCCGCGCCGGAAGGCATATTGCGTTTTCGCGGTGAATCCGACGCCTTTATCGTCAAAGGCCTGATCGCCGTGCTGATCCGCCTGCTCGACGGCCTGCCCTACAGCGAGATCCAGGACTTTTCCATCCGCGACACCCTGACGAAGCTGGGCCTGAACGAAGCCCTCTCCTCCCAGCGCACCAACGGCCTGATGTCGATGGTCGAGCGCCTGAAGAAGGCGGCGGTTTAGGACGGATCGACATTCAGCTGTTTTGTACCTCCCCCGCAAACGGCAGGCTATCGCATATGAAGGCAAGATTTAAATTCTTCCCCCCTCTCCCCTTCCTGAAGGGGAGAGGACGGGAAACAAGCCGCGTCAGCGGCGCAGGTGACCGGGTGAGGGGCCAAAAATCACGCGCGGCAGATCGTTCTGCCCCTCACCCTAACCCTCTCCCCACAAGTGGGGAGAGGGGACTTTATGTGCAAAATCATCTGCATCCGTTTCATATGCGATAGCCCTGCCGTTTACGGGGAGGGACGAACAACTGAATGTCGATCCGGCCCAGGCCCTATGCCACCATCTCGGTCAGGTTGGTGCAGAGCAGCTTGACGTCGAACGGGGCCGGCGCGCTTTTCAGGCAGGTTTCCAGATGCTCCAGCCGGGCGTCGAACGCGCGGTCGTCGCGCAGATCCTCAACCAGCCGGCAGGCGTACCCCGCCGTGGTGCGGTCACGTCCGAACGCGGCGCCGATCCGCGTCAGCGGCCATTCAAAACTGACATAGGCGAGATACATCGAAATCTGCCGCGCCCGCGCCGCACGGGCCTCTCCGCGCGTTTTACTACGGATCTGCGCCGCCGGAACGCCCGTCGCCAGCGCCACCAGATCCATCACGAAAAGCGCCTGCGCCACATCGCGCCGCAGGCCATCCGCCCGCCGCCCCGAATGACTCCGGATATCCATGACCTCTGCCCTATCCTGTACCTTTATCATCTCGTCTCCCATCGCCTGCCGGCCGGTTTTGAACCCATGGCCAGATCATAGGCGCCCCCCAGAGATAGAGGATAACTTTCCTATATTTAAATGTGAATAGGTATAATTTCCTTTACAAAACACCTTTATGTGGTTATTTTATAAAAATATAATTTTAGGTTGTATTTTTATCCGCCGCATATAAAAGCGGGCATTGGCTGCGGGGTAGCCTCAGGGATAAACGGCAATAAAAATGTTTGAGAAGCGTCGGGGGACGTTTACGACGCCGCGCGAATGCCCGACTGCAGCAGGTCGACCTTGCCGATCAGCGCGTCATGGCCCAGGATCATATCGACATTGACGCCATCGGACGCCAGCGGCAGCCGCAGCCAGAACAGGCTCAGCCCCTTGGCGCCGCGCCACGCCATGGAATGCAGGCCGACATTGGGCTTGCCGGTTTCCACCACCAGGGTCAGGTGTTCCGCCCAGTATTGCGCTTCCGGTTCGGTATAGATGCTGTCGAGCCGCTTGCCGGTGATTTCCTCGCCATAGGCGGTGAAAAGCTCGGTGCCGGCGAGGCGCTGGCGGAAAACTTCGGGATTGTTTTCGGGGTTGGGGGCCAGTACGTCGATCAGGCTGATGGTCGGCAGGCGGCGTTTGATCGCCGCCGGGTCGAGGTCCTGCCGCGAGGGCAGCCTGCCGCACCGGCGCAAACTCTTCCAGTAACGAAAGATGTCCTCATGCGAGCGCAGGGCCGCCAACATATCGGAAGCTAAACCAGCCATAAGTAAAAGTTCGTTTGCCCCTTTGCTAATTCTTTTTCCATTGGAAAAACCAAGGATAAGACTTTCGCATACACACCTACAAATGGGAACAAGACGCGAACACTTGAATCAAGTCTGTAAAATACAGCCCATAGCCGCGAATCACCCAAATTCACCTTCTCTTAACTGGTGAATCCTTGGCAAGCAAAAAAGGGTTAACGCAGACTTTATCCAGAACCGGTTCAGCGACGGTTTCATGGGGATTAAAGAGAAGCCGCGTCTTTCAGGCCCATGGTTCATCCGGGATATGCGCCGGCTGAGTCATATTGGCCACAGGCGGCCCGGCGTCATGATCCGTTCACAGCAATAAAAAACCCGGTCCGCGAACGAACCGGGGTTTTGCAATTCGGTGAGCCGAAGCCTGTTTTAACGCACTTTCCGAAAAGTGCCCTAGGCCTTGGTGGCGCGGGTCTTGCGGGTGACCTGACGGCCGCCCTGGCCCAGCCCCATCTGCTTGGCCAGATCCGAACGCGCCTTGGCGTAGTTCGGGGCGACCATCGGATAATCCTTCGGCAGGTTCCACTTGGCGCGGTAATCTTCGGGACTCATGCCATACTTGGTGCGCAGGTGGCGCTTCAGCGACTTGAACTTGCGGCCGTCTTCGAGGCAGACAATAAAATCGGAAGAAATCGACTTCTTGACCGAAACAGCCGGTTCCTTGGGCGCCTCGACCTTCGTCTCTTCACCGGAAGAAATAGAGTTGAGCGCAGCATAAACGCTTTGGATCAGCGAAGGCAGTTCGCTGGCCGGCACGGAATTATTACCGACAAAGGCAGAAACGATATCCGCCGTCATGTCTAGGGTGTCCGTCTTGCTTTCCATTATATAATCCTTTGCACTTAATGAGCTTTACCTAGGCCAGCGGTTTGCAATATTCAAGCCTTATCTTCAAAAAAAACGCATACCTCCCAGATGTAGGTTACAGATTACTTGATATAAGGAGAATTGAAGACAGTTCAGTCCGGTTAATCGGAACGACACACTGTATCCGTGAACCGCCTCAGCCCTTTAAATCTTGCGCAAAGGCCAGCATGGCGGCGCGTTGCGGTACGCTCAGCGAATCGAGATCGACATCCTCGCCCGAGGATATGGCCCGCAGCATGACATGGGTCAGGGCCGAGGAAAGCGACCAGTTCCAATAGCGCAGCACGGTCTGGGCACGGTCGACTGCCAGTATGTCGTAAGTAATCAGCACCTCGGCCAGATGCGGGTGCATGACGCCTTCGGGCGTGCGCAGGGGCCGGCGCAGCGCCTTCCACAGGGCCTTGAGCGCCTTTTTCGACAGGCCGGTCGCCTTGCACAGCACCGCCAGCCCTTCGCCGCCATGATCGCGCATGATCTTGGCGCCGGTCGCCGGCTTGATGCCCGACATATAGGAGATTTCCTCGGCCATATGGCGCGTCATGCCCAGTCGCGCCGCCTCAGCGATGGCGGCTTCCAGCGAGGTGTAGGGGCTTTTTTCCAGCGCCTCGCGGTTGCGCTGACGGCGTTCGATGAACTGCAGCGCCTTGCGGGCCAACGGGTCCTGCCATTTCTCGGCCGCCATCATGGCGAAAACGTCCGAGGCCATGTCCTGCATGATTTCGCGGTTGACGGCGAAACGGGTCAGTATCTGCCGGCGGCAATCGGCGTCGGCCCACCAGAACATGACATAGGCCGATGACGGGCGCAGTTCGGCGCGCTTCATGATCAGCGGGATCAGTTGCGGATGGGTCTGGCTCATCGCCACCGCCGCCTCCAGCGCCGGCTGCGACAGGCGGGCGCGCGGGTTTTTCAGCAGGGTTTCGATGACCGGCACGTCTTCGCTGTCTATCAGGTATTCGCACAGGACGCCCGGCAGTTCCTTGCGCGTGGCCAGAAGCATGTGGTGATGACGGTTGCCGAACCGGGCGCAGTAATGCAGGTCGGCGTCGCTCAGGGAATCGCAGTCCTCGATCAGCGGCCGCGCCACGTCGGCGTCGTCGGTGATCAGCATCCGGATCAGCGAATTGGGAATTTCGGACAGAATACTGACGCGCCGCGCCACACGCATTCGGTCATGCAGGGCCGATTCGCGCAGCATCTCGACCAGCAGGTCGGCGGTGACGGCGCGCTCGAAGGCATTGATCCGGCTTTCCGGCAGGCAGACCACATCGGCCAGCCGCTTCAGCAGGACGTGGCGCGCCTGATTTTTCGGCGGCGGCGCCTCGGCGAGAATATCATCGAAAATCTGATCCGGTTCAGCGGATTGCGCCGCCTGAACGCCTTCTCCCTCCTGGGCCGCCTCGGCTTCGGCTGGGGAATCGGTACGGGCGGCGGAACTGATCATCCGGGCATCATGGCCTGCATCCGTTAATCTTTTGTATAAGATGTGTTTTGGCCGGAACTTGCCTCTTTTTGGCAGGAAAACCCTCTGGAGATTTTACAGGTCTTGCGACATCTTCCGCGCATTCGGAAACGCCGCGGCAACAAAGGAACCCCTCCCATGTCAAATGCCCCCTACGAACTGCATATCGGCAACAAGAACTATTCCTCATGGTCGCTGCGTCCGTGGATACTGCTGAAGGCGCTGGACATTCCCTTCATCGAGCACCAGCATTATTTCACCCCCGATAACAGCGCCTTCAAGACCTTTTCACCCACCGCCCTGGTGCCCTGCCTGATCGACGGCCAGGACACGAAAAAGATCACCGTCTGGGATTCGCTGGCGATCGCCGAATATATCCATGAGGATCATCCCGCCGTCTGGCCGGCGAACCGCGAGGCCCGCAGCTTCGCCCGCTCGGCGGCGGCCGAAATGCACTCAGGTTTCGGCGCCCTGCGCAGCCTGTGCTCGATGAGCGTCGGCATCCGCGTCAAGATGTTCGACACGCCGCCCGCCCTGATCCGTGACCTGGCCCGCATCGACGATATCTGGCGCACCGGCCTGAGCAGTTTCGGCGGCCCGTTTCTGGCCGGCAGCCGGTTCACGGCGGCGGACGCCTTCTACGCACCCGTCATTTTCCGCATCCAGACCTACGGCGTCGGCTTCGATCTCAGCAAGACGGCGCGCGCCTATGTCGATTTCATGTTGCAGCAGCCCGCCATGCAGGCATGGTATGAAGCCGGCATCGCCGAAACCGAACGCGACGCCGCGCATGAGGCCGAAATCGCGGCGGTTGGCGAAGTAATCGCCGATTATCGCGCCAAATAGCTTGCCCAGAAAAGTCGTACAATTTAAGCTCCCGGAAAATATAATCTTCGGGAGCTTTTTCATGTCACCTTACCTGCCTGCCGTCAGCCTTATCGCCCTGTCCGCTGCCCTGTCTATTGGCCTGTCCGCCGGTGCGGCTCAGGCCGAAACCGTCACGGTCGCCTCACCCGACGGCCGCAATGTGGTGACGCTCGATAGTGAAAAACTGACCTACGCCGTAACGCGCGACGGCAAGGCGGTCATCGATCCCTCGCCGCTCGGCCTGAATCTCGACATCGGTTACGTTGGCGCGGGCGCGGCCTATGCCGGCCATAGCGAAACCTCCGTCGATACGTCATGGAACCTCGTCGTCGGCAAGGCGGCCACCGCGCCCGATCACTATAACCAGTCGGACCTCGCCTTCACCACCGGCAAGGGTCTGAAATTCGATCTCGTCGTGCGCGCCTATGACGATGGCGTGGCCTTCCGCTACGCCGTTCCCGAACAGGCGGGCGTCACGGATTTCAAGGTGATGAGCGAAAACACCCAGTTCAACTTCCCGAAGGATTACGATTGCTGGGGCGCCAATATGGGCCGTTTCGACACCAGCTTCGAGGCCGAATACGATCAGATCAAGGCCTCGAAAATCCGCAACTTCAACAACTACATGGCCCCGCTAGTGTGCAAGACCGGTCCAGAAGAAGACAGTGCGCAAACCACCTTCGCCCTCGCCGAATCCGACGTGAAGGATTATCCCGGCTTCTTCCTTTCCGGTCGCGGCGATGCCGGGCTGGGCGTCAGCGTCACCCTGCCGCCGCGTTTCGATAACGACCGCGATTTCCGCGGACGCAAGACCGTCTCCGCCCAAATTCACATGTCCGGCGACGGCTTCCGGACGCCATGGCGCGTGGTCATGCTGGGCGATACGCCCGGCGACCTGACCGTCTCCAATCTGATCCCGACCCTGGCCACCCCTTCGCAAATCAAGGATACCTCGTGGATCAGGCCCGCCAAGACCGCCTGGGACTGGTGGAACGACTGGGCGCTCGACATGCCTGCTTCCGGCCCGAACGCCGGCATCAATACCGCCACCTACAAGGCCTTCGTCGATTTCTCCAAGGAGATGAAGCTCGACGATATCCTGATCGATGAAGGCTGGTCCGTCGGCAGCGATATCGAACCCAATCCGGCGGCGGACGTGACGAAAGCCAAGCCGGTGATCGATATGCCGGACCTGCTCAACTATGCCAGATCGAAGGGCATCGGCGTCTGGCTGTGGGTGCAGTGGCAGCAGCTCGACAACCAGATGGACGCGGCGCTGGCGCAGTACGAGGCCTGGGGCATCAAGGGCATCAAGGTCGATTTCATGAACCGCAACGATCAGGAAATGGTCGACTGGTATCACAAGGTGCTGGAAAAGGCGGCGGCCCATCACATCATGGTCGATCTGCACGGCGCCTATCCGCCCAACGGCCTGAACCGCACCTGGCCGAACTACGTCACTCAGGAAGGCGTGCTCGGCGCGGAAAACAGCAAGTGGAGCGCCCGCATCACAGCGACGCATAACGTCACCCTGCCCTTCACCCGCATGATCCTGGGACCGATGGACTATACCCCCGGCGGTTTCCGTTCGCTGACTCCGGCCGAGTTCGTCAGGCAGCAGCGCTATCATGCGCCCTACGTCATGACCACGCGCGGCCAGGCTGTGGCCATGTACGTGGTTTATGACAGCCCGTTCCAGATGGTTTCCGACAGCCCCGACGCCTATAAGAACGCCGACGGCACCTGGGCCGACGGCGCGGAATTCATCCAGGCCGTGCCGACCTCATGGGACGAGACGCGCGTGCTGGCCGGCGATATCGGCCAGTATATCGTCATGGCCCGACGCAAGGGCGGCACCTGGTATGTCGGTGCCATGACCAATGAAGAGGGCCGCACGATTGAGGTGCCTCTGGGCTTCCTCGGCCAGGGCAATTACCATGCGCACGTCCTTCAGGATGGCGCCGATGTGAACCATCTGGCGGCATCCGATCTCACCGCCGGTTCCGCCCAGTCCCTGACCCTGACACTGGCCTCTTCCGGCGGCGCGGTCGCCGTGCTGACGCCGCAGGCCAAAGGCGGAAAAAAGATCAGGCCCGCCGTGAAGTAAACCAAAAAGAAAGGCAGGACCCGCGTCCTGCCTTTCCTGTCCTTACATCGCGCCACCCGGTCCGCCCCAGCCGCCGGGGCCGCGCTGACCGTTCCAGCGGCCGCGGTCGTCGCCGTCCTTGCTCGCCGCCGGACCGCCCAGCGTGTAGCTGAGGCCGACCATGAAGACCTGCCCCTGAAGGCTGCGCGACGATTCCGAATAGATGGTGTCGGTATCGACGACCGTCTTGAATTTCGCCGTGCGGAACGGATCCTGCACCGTCACCACCAGCGCCGCCTTCGGCGTCACCTGATGGCGATAGGACATATTGCCCATGCCGAACGGCGCGGAATAGCCCTGCCCGGTCAGTTGCTTGCCGCGCGCGAAATAGCTGAGCTGGAAGCGATCCTTGGCCGAGGCCGTATAGTCGAAGCTGATCCGGCCGCTGAGGGTGGTCGCCTCGGTGTCACGGGTCTGCGAGGCCGCGTTCAGCTTGGTATAGGCCAGGTTGCCGTTCAGGCGCAGGGAAAGCTTGTCCGTCAGCTTGCCGTCGAAATTGCCTTCCAGGCCGCCCGACTGGCTGTCGCCGAAATTGCGCTTGGTGGTCAGGAGCACCTGCGGCGCATCCGGATCGGTCGAAGGCAGGTAATAGCTGTAATCGGTGATGCTGCTGTCGGTCTTCCGGTAATAGGCGCGGACCTGATAATTGATCTTGCCGGCGCTCTTTTCGTAACCGGCCTCGAACGAGTCGGTTTCTTCCGGTTTCAGGTCGGGATTGCCCTGGCTGTAATTCTGCTCGTCCCGGTAGGTCCTGAACGGATTGAGGTCCTGGGCCTGCGGGCGACGCAAACGGTGCGAGTAGGAAAAACGCAGCTTGGTGCTGTCGTTCAACGCATAGGTGGCGAAGGCGCTGGGGCTGACCTTGGTGTAGTTGATATGGCTGGTGGTATCATCCGCCGATGTAGCCGGGTCACCGAAATTCTCGGTGTCGAGGTCGAGCGCCTCGGCGCGCAGCCCGCCCATCACGGTCCACTTCTCGCCGATCGGCTGCTGCCAGGTGATGTAGGCGGCGCTCAGGGTCTGCCCGTAGGCAAAATCATTGGTAAGCGCCGCCGCGTTCTTGCCGGTGGCGAAATTACTGAAGCTGTTATCGTCCTGTGTGATCTGGATGCCGGTGGTCATCTGCGCGTCGCCGAACGGACGGACATAATCGACGCTGAAGACGGCATTGTGGAAATCGCTCCGCGCAGTGCGGGTTTCCCGGTCGGTCGAGCCGTCGCTGTTATTGTTGACCGCTTCCGAAGCCGAACTGCCGGTCGAGCGGCCGAAGCGCAGATCGGTCTTCAGGCTTTCGCCGGTCAGGGCGCCGGTATGGTTCCAGTTCAGGTCGAAGCTGAAATCGTCACGCGGACCGGTATTGTGCGCGGTGCGCGTATAGCCGCCCTGATAGACGCCGGCAGCATCGTAATTGGCGTAGGTTTCCTGGCTGTCATTATCCATTTCGCGGCGCGACCAGGCAATCTGCGAGCCGATGCTGTCCTTTTCCCCCAGATTGTAATCGATGCCCGCATTGGCCGAAACATTGTCATTCTTCCCCTCGGCATTGCCCGATTGCTCGGTATGCCTCAGAACATTGCCGTCGCTGTCGAGACGGTCCATGACCGAGCCGGAACGGTTGGGGCGCTGGTCGTGACGGATATTCAGGCCGCCGCTGATGGTGTATTTGCCGGTATTGCGCGCGCCGTTGAGCGAGGCGTTGTAGCGGCCGTCCCCGACATTGACATTGAGCGCGCCGGTATTGCCGGGCTTGCGGTTCTTGCGCATGACCAGGTTGATAATCCCGCCGGAACCTTCCGATGAGAAAGCCGCGCCGGGATTGGTCATCACCTCGATGGAATCGATATCGCCGGACGACATGGATTGCAGCGCGCCGGCGCGGTTATCGCCCTGCATCATCACCGACGGCTTGCCATCGACATAGACCTGCACATTGGAATTGCCGCGCAGGGTGACATTGCCGGTCGGATCGACATTGACCGACGGCACCTTGTTCAGCGCATCCGCCGCCGTGCCGGTCTGGCTGTCGATATCCTTGGTATTGTCATAGACCTGCCGGTCGATCTTGTTCTGCGGCTTCTTGCCCTCGACCACGACGGTCTGGGTCGGCTCATCCGTCTTTTCAGCCGTATCCTGAGCCGGCGCGGCAGTGGCGGCAGGGGCTTCCTGCGCCATGGCGGGCAGCGCGCCCGTCACGCAGCCGAAAAGAACCAGGCCGTACAGGCCCGTGGTCGTCAATCTGTTGAAACGCATTATTTTGCCTGAACTATGAATAATCCCCGACCCGCCCGCATAGCCGGCGAAAGCGACCGTCAGAGGGCGGAAGTGTGTCTGTAACGCAAAAAGTCTGACAATCCGTCGGGAGAATACGGACGGCCGAACCTTTTGCCTGAGGACCTATAACGGCGGCACTGTGAACCGGACCTGAACGGCCGGTAAATGTTTCCCTTTGGTAATCCTTACGGCGCTATGGCGGCGGTCACGTCCAGACGCGCCTTCCACGGATCGGGAATAGCCACCGGCGTCCCTTCGGCCGAGAAATTCATCAGCACATCGGCCTTCGGATCGTATCGCGGCCATTCCGGCAAACCTTCGCCATTCGGATTGCCGGTCCTGGCGAAATTGGCCCAGTAGCTGTTGGTCTGGTCGGCGATCCTCGCGTCCTTTTCCGTCAGTTTGTCGCCATACTTGGCCCTGACCGTATCCATGACATAGGGAATTTCCGTGGCGTGCGGCGTACCGGTCTTCCACTCCGCCTGCATCGAATCCGCCACATATGAATAGCGGTATTCGTAAGCCGGCACGCCCTGGTCGGCGAGCGTGGAGGCCACAAACCGCGCCGGCTCGATCATCATGGCGTCCATGCCCATGAAATAACGGATGACCTCGACCGTGAACTTGCCGAGCGGATCATAGGCGGCTTTCGCGGCGGCGATATTGGCCCCGAAAGGCGCGAAGGCCGCTTCCTTGGTCTGGGCGAAATTGAAGCCGATATCGGCATTATTGGCGCCGATCATCAGCGGCACCTTGTTGTAGCGCCCCGCCAGATAGGCGGCCTGCGGGGTTTCCACTACGATGCGGCCATCGACCATCGGCCCGCCATAGGTATCGGACGCCATGTTGGCGAGATTGAGCTTATCGACAATCGCCTCCGCCGGCAGTGCGCGCAGTTTCGCCAGGGCCGCCGCATCCGTGCCATCGATACTGTTCGCCTTGGCCAGCGCCACGCCGAGCGTTTCCGATGACGGCAGGTTCGGCAGGTCTTCATGCAGGCGGCGCTCGCCCATCAGGTTTCCGCGTCCGCCGCCGGATTGCACAATCGCTTTCGCAAAAAGCCCTTTCGTCAACGGAGACGTCATCAGCATATGCACGCTGCCGCCGCCCGCCGACTCGCCGAAAATCGTCACATTCGCCGGATCGCCGCCGAAGGCCGCGATATTGGCCTGCACCCATTTCAGCGCCGCGATCTGGTCCATATAGCCGTAATTTCCGAGCAGGCCGTCCTTGTCCTCCGCCGTCAGGGCCGGGAACCCGAAGAAGCCGAACCGCCCCAGCCGGTAATTGAAGCTGACCATGATGACGTCTTTCCGGGCAAACGCCGAGCCGTCATAGACCGCCGGTGACGAACCGCCATTGACGAAACCGCCGCCATAGATCCACACGATCACCGGCAGCTTGTCGTGAGCACCTGCCGGTCGCCAGACATTAAGCACCAGACAGTCTTCCGAAGGCGTGGTCCCCAGCGGCGCGGCGTCCCCACCGAAGGGTTCCTGCATGCAGTCATGGCCATAATGATCGGCTTTCAGCGTCGCCGTCCATTTCACGGCCGGTTGCGGCGCCCGCCAGCGCAGATCGCCCACCGGCGGCGCGGCGAAGGGGATGCCCTTGAAGCTTTCGACACCATCGGCGGTCACACCCGAAACCGGCCCGCCGGCGGTCTTCACCGGTGTCTGGGATAAGACCGGAAACGCAAAAGCGACAGTTAAGGCAGCAACGCCTGCCAACACATAACGGGCACCAGACACCATGACAGCCTCCCTTGGTTTATAACGACAAGGTACGCCCGTAACCCTTAACCGGCAATAGGTACAAAAAAACGCGGCGGGATCGCGCCCGCCGTGTTTTCTTTTGGTAACCCCGCAAGCCCTACCAGAAGTACCAGTAGAGGCCGACCAGGATCACGATCACGCCGATGGCCAGGGCATTGACCACCGGGGTCGTCTTGAAGCTGACGCCTTCCAGCGTAAGCGTCGAGACTTCCTTTTTATTCGGCGCCACCAGCGAGACGGCGACGCACAGGCCGAGCGCGATCCAGAAGACCCAGCCGACGCGGTTCATGAACGGCATGTCCGGCACGGTGGTAGCCATGAAACCGTTGCTGAAGCCGAGGAAATCGGCGTGGGTGTGCAGATACGACGCCACGTAGAAGAAGCACGACATCAGGAACCCGCCGGCCACGGCGGCGAAAGCCCCCGCCGTCGAGCAGCGCTTCCAGAACATGCCGAGCGCGAAGATGACCACGATGCCCGGCGTGAAGAAGCCGGTGAAATCCTGGATATACTGGAAGGCCTGATCGAAGGAGCCGACCAGCGGCTTGGCGACGATGACCGCGATAACTACCGAAACGATGGCGGCGACACGGCCGACCATCACCAGCGTCTTTTCACTCAGGTCGCGCTTGAGCGGGGCCACGATATCGATGGTGAAAATGGTGGCGATCGAGTTGATCTTGGAAGCAGTCGAGGAAATGACGGCAAAGGTCAGGGCCACGAAGACAAGACCGAGCAGGCCGGTCGGCAGCAGGGTCATCATCTGCGGATAGGCCTGATCCGGCTTGGGCAGGCCGGGCGCCAGGATCAGCGCGGCCATGCCGGGCACGACCACGATCAGCGGCATCAGCAGCTTGAGATAGGCGGCAAACGCGATGCCCTTCTGCGCCTCCGGCAGCGACTTGGCGGCCAGCGCCCGCTGGATGATATACTGGTTGAAACCCCAGTAGGAGATGTTCATGATCCACATGCCGCCGACCAGCACAGCGATGCCCGGCAGGTCCTTGTAGTGCTCGGACGACTTGTCGAGGATCATGTGGAAGTGGTCCGGGAAGCCGGCCCGCAGCTTGTTGAAGCCATCGACAAAACCGGTGATATTGGCCTCGCCGCCGATCTTGGAAAGCGTCAGCCCGGCGATGATCAGCCCGCCCAGCACCAGCAGGGTCACCTGGACGATATCGGTCAGGGCCACGGCCTTCAGGCCGCCGGAAAGCTGATACAGCAGGGCGAAGGTGCCCAGGCCGATCAGCACGGTCAGGGTATCGAGGCCGGTCACCGTCGTCACCGCCGTGCCGCCCAGCCACAGGATCGAGGTCAGGTTGACGAAGACGTAGAGGATCAGCCAGAAGATGGCCATCAGGTATTTCACCGACGGGCCGAAGCGCTGCTGCAGGAAACCCGGCATGGTCTGGACGCCATTGCGCAGGAAGACCGGCAGGAAATATTTCCCGACGATGATCAGGGTGATCGCCGCCATCCATTCATAGGAGGCGATGGCCAGGCCGATCTTGTAGCCCGATCCCGACATGCCGATGATCTGTTCGGCGGAGATGTTGGCGGCGATCAGCGAAGCGCCGATGGCCCACCACGGCAGGGTGTTTCCGGCCAGGAAGTAACCGTTGGACGTGACCGCCTCGCCGGCCTTGCGGCGGGAAACGACCTGGGCCAGGACGAAGATGGAAATGGCGTAAAAGAGCACGATCCAGATATCGAGACTCTTCAGAAAGCTGCTTGCGGGCAGCAGCGTAGCTAAATCAGGCATGTTTCCCCTCTTGAGCGCGTCAGGCAACGCTCTTGATTTATATTATCATACAATTGACACAGCTTTTAAACTGAATCAACGGTTAAATCCCAACGATCGCCTCAGTCGAGGTGAAACGGCGACGATTGCCCTCGCCACTCTGTTCTTCAAAATCCTCCCCTGCAAAGCGGGGGAGGTGTCGAGCAAGCGTAGCCCTCAGGCGAAGCGACGTCGAGACGGAGGGGGCAATTCCCCCGTCAGTTCGCCCTCTCCGTCAGCGACACCGGCTCTACGAGCCTCGCGCTGCCACGGCACCGGCCGCCCGGCTCCCCGCTATGCAGGGGAGGATCATTTCATCACTTCGCCGGACACACAGCGTCGCCCTCGTCCGAAGCCAACCTGACGTCGCTGTAGCTGATCGACAGCGGCGAGGTCGTCGACAGCGAGAACGGCACGCCGACCTGCTTCACATCGAGGCCCGCCGCTTCATAGCAGTCGAGTTTCACCTTGAGCGTGGCCCACTGGCCCACCGGCGCTTTCAGAACCGGCGCGATGTCGAGCGAGGTATAGGTTTTTTCGTCCTTACCCATGGTCAGCATGACCGGCCCGGAAACAGCGGAATCGAGGCGGTAGGTGACGGCCAGCGCCATCTTGCCCGTGGTCTGGCGGCTGAGATCGACAGGTGATCCGAAAATGGCCACCGCGCCGATGCCCTCGCCCTTGAAGACCACCGAACGGCCGGATTCCTGCTTGTCGGCATCCACCGTCGTCTGCGTCACGTTACCGCTGGCGCTTTCCACCGAGGGGCCGCTGATCATGGTGATGCCCTGGCTGTCCAGAACCGCCGACTGCCACGGCGCTTTCACACGGCCCGCCGCGAAATAGGTATCGACATTGACCACGGCCACATCGCGCAGGCCGGAATCTTCCGAAAGCTGCGGCACGTCGCCGATATCCTTATAGGTCAGGCCGTAACCATAGGCGAACAGCGGATCATAACCGGCGGTACCGACATTGAGCGGTCCCTGATTGGCGGTCTTCGGCCACGAGAAGGTCAGCTTGCCCCGGAAATCATAACGCGGCTGCCTGTTCAGATCACCCACGATAACGTCTGCGATGCCGCCGCCTTCGGTGCCCGGCAGCCACGCGGCCACGAAAGCGTCGGAGGCGTTGATTTCCGGGTTGGTCCACAGCGGCCGTCCCGACAGGAAGACGGTGACCACCTTGATCCCGGCCGATTTCAGCTTGTGGATCATCTCCAGGTCGGTGCGGTCGCCGGTCTGGTAATCGAGATTGGCGCGGTCGCCCTGGAATTCGGCATAGGGGTCTTCCCCGATCACCACCACGGCCACGTCCGGCTTTTCCTTGTAGACGCCGTTATCGCTGAGTGTCGCCGTTCCCCCGGCCTGCTTGACCGCCTCGGCGATGCCTTCATAGATCGACTCGCCGTTGGGGAAATCGGCGCGGGTATTGCCGGTGCCCTGCCAGGTGATGGTCCAGCCGCCCGACTGCTTGCCGATATCATTGGCGCCCGAACCGGTCACCAGAATGCGCGCCCCCGGATCGAGCGGCAGAACATGATTCTCGTTCTTGATCAGCACCAGCGATTCGCGCACCGCCTGACGGGCGATGGCGCGATGTTCGGGCGAACCCAACTGGTCCCACTTGCCCGACAGCGGCCGGTCGAGCGGCGCGCCCAGGGTAAACAGCCCGCCCTTGATCTTGGCGCGCAGGATGCGGCGTACGGCGTCATCGAGGCGCGCCATCGGAATGGTGCCCGCCTTTACATCGGCCAGGGTATTCTCATAGAGCGGCTTCCACGAATCCGGCGCCATGAACATATCGACACCGGCGTTCATCGCTTCCGGGCAATCGTCCTTGGCGCAGCTTTCAAGCTGGCGGTGGGCGTCCCAGTCGGTGACGGTGAAGCCATCGAAGTGCATCCGCTGCTTCAGCGCGCCGGTGATCAGGCGTTTGTTGCCGGCCATCTTCTGGCCGTTCCACGACGAGAACGAGATCATGACCGAAAGCGTCCCGGCTTCGATGGCCGGCGGATAGCCCGCGCCGTGAATGCGCGCCAGATCGGCCTCGCTCATCTCGGCGTCACCCTGGTCCTTGCCGTCCTGCGTGCCGCCATCACCGAGGAAGTGCTTGGCGGTCGACATGATATGGCCCGGCCTGATGCCGTCACGGCCGCCGCCGACGCCCTGCAACCCCTCGACCATGCGGCCCGCATAGGCGGCGACATCGGCCGGGTTTTCCGAATAGCTTTCATAGGCGCGGCCCCAGCGCTTGTCGCGCGCCACGGCCACGGTCGGCGCGAAGGTCCAGTCAACACCCGCGGCAGCCATTTCGGCGGCGGTGGCGGCCCCGATCTTCTCGATCAGGTCGGGATCATGCGTCGCACCCAGGCCGACATTGTGCGGGAAGATGGTGGCCCCCACCAGATTGGAATGGCCATGCACGGCGTCGATCCCGAACAAAAGCGGGATCGGCGCACTTGTAGGGCGCTCGGCGGCGGCGCGCCAGTAGTCATCGGCCAGTTTCAGCCATTGATCGGGCGTGGCCCGCTCATTCTGGCCCGGCGAGGAATTGCCGCCGGCCAGGATCGACCCCAGAGGATAGATTTTCAGCTCTTCCGGCGTGATGAAGTTGATATCGGCCTGGATGGTCTGGCCGACCTTCTCCTCCAGCGTCATCCGGCTCATGATATCGGTGATCTTCGCCTCGGTGGCGGGATCGACCAGACCGGCCGGCGCCAGTTTCGGCCAGGCGGGATCGACCGCGATCAGCGCCGAAGCCCCAGCCTTTTGCGCCACAGGCTTTTTCGCCACAACCTTTTTCGCGGTCTTTTTGACAGTCTTGTGCGCGACGGGCTTTTTCGCGGCGGCCTTGGCCTCCGCCGCATCGGGCAGGCCGAAGCTCAGGGCGCACAACACGCCGAGCGCCGCACCGAACATCAGGGCCGATCTCAAGACAGGCCTGACGGATGATTTATGGGACACGTTAGACAATTGGAGCGCTCCTTAGCCGTTCTTCCACAACATTATATTTTTTATCGATCTGTAACACGGCCCCGCGGTCAGCAAAAGCCGCCGGTTATCGCCCCGCAAATCGTCATTTTGCCGGCCCTTTTGCAGCGTGTGACGACAGGGCCGGTACCTGTTTAATGACAGCGCTATCAAGGCCCGTCAAGCCATCACGCCCGAAACGCGTATGGTTGCAGCGCAATATATTCCGCGCCTTGCGGTATGCTCGGCGGCAAAAAACATATTTGCTTTCATTATTTATTTGACAGCGTTGTCAGATTTGATATGAGTATCTCACCCTGTTTTCCCCGATGGGCCGGTTTCCATGAAACCTGCGGATCGGGATCTGTGTTTAAAACCATTACGCGGCCGGTTTCTTTCCCTTTTTCATAGCCGTTTCGCTTCCGTGGTTTTAAAGCGCCTTCTTAAATGTGGCATTATTTGGAAGGCACTGGCCTTATATCCCGATGGACCTTCCTGGTTCATCGGGTTTTTTTTGCGCCTGCTCTATCCCTGCACCGGCGGCAGCACCAGCGCCGTGCGCAGGCCCGGTCCCCGGCCGTCGAAAACGCCCGGCCCCTCGGCCACTTCCAGCCGCCCCTTGTGCGCCACCGCCACGGCATCGACCATGGAAAGCCCCAGCCCCACGCCCGGCAGGGTGCGTGAATTTTCCAGCCGCACGAAGCGCTCGGCAATGCGCCGGCGGTCCTTTTCCGGCACGCCCGGCCCGGTGTCGGTGATCGAAAACTCGATCTCCCTTTGCGAGGTATGGCGCATGCGGAAGGTCACGCCGCCCGGCACCGGCGTATATTTGATGGCGTTGTCGAGCAGGTTGGCCAGGGCCTGCGCCAGGAAATCACGGTTGCCATAGGCGCGCACCCCTTTTTCGATCTCGGAATCGAACTCCAGCCCCTTGTCCGCCGCCACCGCCTCGAACAGTTCGGCCATGTCGTCGGCCAGTTCGGTGGCGGAAAAAAGCGCCTGATCCGGCGCCTGCCCCTGCGCCTGCAAACGCGACATCGAAAAGACCGTCTGGAAGGTGCGCAAAAGCTGACCGGTTTCCTCCAGCGCCCCCGCCAGCGCGTCATGTGCCTGCGAAGGGTCCTTCCCGACCTCCAGCAAGGACACCTCCAGCCGTGTGCGCAGACGCGACAGGGGCGAGCGCAGGTCGTGCGCGATGGCGTCACCGGCGTATTTCAGGTTGCCCATGGTCTTTTCCATGCGATCGAGCGTCTGGTTGATGCGCAGGGAAAGCGCATCGAACTCATCGCCGGAATCACGCACCGAGATCCGCGCCTTGAGATCGCCTTCCTGCACCCGTTCCAGCACCGTCGTCACCCGCGCCACCGAGCGCGTCACCTCCTGATTGATCAGGGTGCCGGCGAACAGGCCGAGGATCACCACCAGCAAACCTCCGCCCGCCACCGCCTTGATTTCCTGCTGGAAGCCATGATCGGCCCACGACATATCCATGGCGACATAGATGTAGAAATTATCATCCAGCCGCACCACGCGCCCCTGGAACCGGCAGCAGTTCGCATCGCTCGGCGAGGGGGAAAAGAAGTTGACCGAGGCCACCGGATTGCCGGAACTGACCTGTTTCAGCCCCTGCTGGATCACCATATCGGGCAGGGCCTTGCCTTCCATGCGCGCCCGGCCGTTCTGCGCCAGCACCTGCCCGGAATTATCGAAGGCGCCCTTGGCGAAGACCCATTCCACCGCGTCGTCACCGAGGATTTTCGCCACCACCGCCGCATGGCCGTCACGGGCGTCGATCTCCTTGAGGGCTTTGACACGGGCATCGACCGACACATTCCCCCAGGCGCGCGATTCGGTCGAGGTGGCGAGATAGATATAGCCGAAGACCAGCGCCGCCACGAAAACGTAGACGCACAGGAAGACAAGCGTCAGCCGGAAGGGCGTCTGGCGGAAGAAGTTGGGCCTCAGGATAGCGAGCGCATCCACCCGCCGCCAGATGGCGTCGATCATTTGCTTACGGGTATCGGCAGCAGAATCTGTCATGTCTAACCTTATACCTCCCCATCTTTGATGGGGAGGGGGACCGACGCGCCCTTGCGCGTTGGTGGTGGGGTAGCTTGCTTTCTTTGCAACGCCAGCAACCGAACACCATCGGCTACATCATCCGCATTACGATACACCCCGGCAGCAGGCACACGATAAACGAACAAACCTTTCCCCACCAGGAACCGGTCACGTTTTTCATCCGCCACACGCTGCTCTTCCTCGCCATGCAGACCGCCATCAACCTCAATAGCCAGCCGTGCGGCGAAACAGTAAAAATCAAGGATATAAGGCCCATACGGCTTCTGGCGCCTGAAAATCAAACCATCATCCGAGCGCAACTTCAACCTTTGCCACAGCAGCCATTCCGGTTCGGTCAGGTTACGCCGCATCTGGCGAGCGAGTGCGATTTTAGGCCGAGGCGTTTGCATCTGATGATCCAAGTAAGAAACCCCACCACCCCGCCCTTCGGGCGCGGTCCCCCTCCCCAATAAATTGGGGAGGTACAGGCTAGGCCTTCAACTGATAACCTTCACCGCGCACGGTATGCAGCATCGGGCGGTCGAAATCCTTGTCCAGCTTCGAGCGCAGGCGCGAAATATGCACGTCGATGACATTGGTCTGCGGGTCGAAATGATAGGCCCAGACCTTTTCCAGCAGCATGGTGCGCGTCACGCTCTGGCCGGCATGACGCATCAAAAACTCCAGCAACTGGAATTCGCGCGGCTGCAAATCGATCACCTTCGTCTGACGCTTCACCACGCGCGAAATCAGGTTCATCTCCAGATCGCCGACGCGCAAAACCGTCTCGACGCTATCCTTGTCCTTGCGGCGGCCCAGCGCCTCGACGCGCGCCACCAGTTCCGAGAGCGCATACGGCTTGACCAGATAATCGTCCGCCCCGGCGCGCAGGCCCGAAACCCGATCCTCCAGTTCACCGAGCGCCGAAAGAAACAGCACCGGCACATCGACGCCATCGGCCCGCAGGGTTTGCAGCATGGTCACGCCGTCCATCACCGGCATCATGCGGTCGAGGATAATGACGTCAGGCACTTCCGCCTTGATGGCGTCCAGCCCCTGCGCGCCGTCACCGGCCAGACGCGCCTCGATGCCGGCCTCTTTCAGGCCCTTCTGCATGTTTTGCGCGGCTTCGGCATCATCTTCGACGATCAGGACATTCATGGCGGCTCTCGCTCAATCATAAGGAAAAGGCATAAGGAAAAGGGTCATAACATGCGTTACGACCCTTTTCCTCTTAAAAATTGGCAATTAACCGAACCCTCCTTCCTGCGAAGCGGGGAGGAGAACAGGATAAACCTACTTCTTGACGACATCGTCCTTGAGCGACAGCGGCAGGGCGATATTGCGTCCGTCGCGGCGCACCAGCAGCAGGATGCTCGGGCGGCCCGACTTCTTCAGGTCGGCGACGATGCCGCTGAACTGCGCCTGACTGGTCACTGCCTGGTTGTTGGCCAGCACGATCACGTCACCCGGCTTGAGGCCCTTTTGCGCCCCGTCGGAATTGCCGGCCACATCGGTAATGACCAGTCCGTTGCTGGTGTCGTCCAGCCCGAACGCCTTGCGCACCTCCGGGGTGATCGCCTTGACCGACAGGCCGATGACCGGCGCCGATCCGCTGACCGAACCGCTCGACGAACTGTCATCGTCGTTATTCTGGCCGCTCAGTCCCTTGAGTAGGTCTTCTTCCGAAGGCCGCAGGGCCGCGGTCAGGGTCAGGTTGATCATCTTGCCGTTGCGCAGCACACCGAGCGTCACCTTCTCGCCGACCTTGACATCGGCGATGCGGCGGGTCAGCTCGGTCGGACTCTTGACCGAATTGCCATCCACCGACTTGATGATGTCGCCAAGCTGGACGCCCGCCTTTTCGGCCGGACCGCCGCGCGTCGTTTCGGCGACATAGGCGCCGGTGATATCGGTGATGCCGAGCGCCTCGGCATTCTCCTGCGTCACCGACTGGATGGTGACGCCGATATAGCCGCGCTCGATCTTGACGCCCTTCATCAGCTGGCTGGTGATCTTGGCGGCGACATCGGCCGGAATGGCGAAGCCGACGCCGGCATTGGCGCCCGAAGGCGTGACGATGGCGGTATTGACGCCGATCACCTTGCCGTAAAGATCGAAGGTCGGACCGCCGGAATTGCCCCGGTTGATGGCGGCGTCGATCTGGAGATAATCGGTATAGTCCGGGCCGGAGGAATTGTCGCGCAGGTCGCGGCCATAGGCCGAAACGATGCCGGCGGTGGCGGTATTGGAGAAGTTGAACGGATTGCCGACGGCGATCACCCAGTCACCGACGCGCGGCTGCTTTTCCAGTTCCCAGCGCACGAACGGGAAGTCCGTGCCCTCGACCTTGAGCACGGCCAGGTCGGTGCCGACATCGCGGCCGACCACGGTGGCCTTCAGTTCCTTGTCATTGGTCAGCTTGACGGTGATTTCGTCGGCGCCGTCGATGACGTGGTTGTTGGTGACGACATAGCCATTGGCCGAGATGAAGAAGCCGGACCCCGCCCCGCGCACTTCCTGCTCACGCTGGCCGGACCCGTCGTCCTGGCCGGGGAAGCTGAAACCGGGCAGCGACGGAATGCCGGTGTCGATCTTCATCTTGCCCTTCGTCTCGATCGAGACGACGGCGGGGGAGACACGCTCGATCAGGTCGGCGAAGGACATCGGCGCGCCGGCGGGCGGCTTGACCGGAGTCAGGTCGGCGGTCTTGACAAGCTGCGCCCCGTCATAGCCCGCGACAACGCCATGCGTGCCGATTCCGGTGATGGCCGCGCCGGCGACGCCCGCGCCCAGCACCAGACCGGCGACGGCGCCCGCCACTGCCGAACGGTTCTTCAGCAGCGTTTTGAAATTCCAATTCCCCATAGTCTTACCTTTATCCGTACGAATAAGCCGCGTTTAGTCAGATATCTGAGCGTTAAGCGGGGCGATTACAACTACAAACCCTCAGAGACTCACGAAAGAATCCCTGTTCCCGCCCATGTAATCAAAGCGGTGAGGCAAAATCGTGACATCAATCGCGTTTCTTCAGGAGATCGTGAAGCTTTTTCTCTTCGTCCGCGCTCAGGGCGTAATCGATTGATTTTTCAGGTTTCCGGCGCCCCAGCCACAGCCATGCGCCGCCCAGCAGGGCGATCAGCGGCGGCGTCAGCCACAAAAGCAGGTTGGCAAGCGAAAATCTCGGCCGAAAAAGAACATAATCGCCGTAATGGGCCAGCAGTTCCTTGCGAATCTGCGCGTCGCTCTTGCCACTGGCGATATCGGCGCGGATCTCACGGCGCATATCGCCGGCAATTCTGGCGTCCGAATCGGCGATACTCTCGCTCTGGCACTGGACGCAGCGCACCTCGGTAAAAAGCTGCCGGGCGCGCGCTTCCTCCTGCGGCGTGGCGGCAAAGGCGTGACAGGGCAGGAGGAGGCAGATGAGCAGTAAAACCTTATACTCCCCCGCCTGCGGGGGAGGTGGCGCGACGCTCTTGCGTCGTGACGGAGGGGGGCCTTTCTTAAGTCCACCATCACCATTCGCTTCGCTCATGGTCCCATGGCTGGCGAAGGCTATACTTTTTCTGACGCCAGACCCTACAAGCGGGAAGGTACGGGAGAGTAACCTTTTCATCCCTTTGCCGCCTTCCGCACAATCCCCAGCCGCAGCCGCCGGTCACACAGCGATAACGCCCCCCCCAGCGCCATCAGCAATGGCCCGAAGAAGATCAGCCGCACCCACGGATTATAGAAGAAACGCACCTGCCACGACATCGCGCCATCTGCCCCGGTCTGCGGCTCGGCCATCACCACATAGAGATCGTCGAGCGGCGTGAAACACAGGGCCACCTTGCTCTGCACCTGATTGGAGGCCGGATAAAACCGCCGCTGCGGCTTCGGCCGGCAGATGACCCGGCCATGCCCGCCCCTCACCTCGAACACCCCGCCCTGCGCATCGTAATTGGTGCCCGTTTTCTGATAGAGCGAACGGAAGCTCAGCTCATATTGCCCCAGCCTCACGCTGTCGCCGATGGCCATGCCTTGCATGACGCTGAGTTTCTGATGGCCTTCCACCACCGCCCCCAGCACGAAGACGCCCAGGCCCACATGTGCCAGGACCATCCCCCAGGTCGCCAGCGGCACGCCCGTCAGGCGGCGCAGGGCCGTCCCCACCGCGTTCAGCCGGAAATCCATCGCCTGCATCAGCGTGCGGACCGTGCCGAAAATCAGCCAGAAGCCGACGATCAGGCCGATCAGATACTCCGCCTCGCCGAGAAACGTCGCCCCGCGATAGAACAGCGAACCGATCGCCGCCGCCAGCACCGCCACGGCGAAGGCCGCCGCCAGCCGCTGCAATACCCCTTTCAGGTCGGCGCGCTTCCACGCCATCAGGGTCGAGAGGGGAACAAGCAGCAGGGCCGCCACCATGATCGGGCAGAAGACCAGCAGATAATAGGGCGCGCCGACCGACATGGTTTTATCGAACAGGGCCTGCATCAGGATCGGGTAGAGCGTCCCCAGAAACACCGCGCACAACGCCGCCGAGATCAGCAGGTTATTGAGCACCAATGTGGTTTCGCGGCTGACCGTGGCGAACAAACCGCCGGGCGCAAGCGCCGGCGCGCGCAGGGCGAACAGGGCGAAACCGCCGCCCGCCGTCAGCAGCAAAATCGCCGCCAGCAATATGCCGCGCTGCGGATCGACGGCGAAGGCATGCACACTCGTCAAAAGGCCGGAGCGCACCAGGAACGCCCCCATCATCGAGAAGGTAAAGGCCAGCAGCCCCAGAAACACCGTCCAGGCCTTCAGGGAATCGCGCTTTTCCATGACGATGGCCGAGTGCAAAAGCGCGGTCGCCGCCAGCCAGGGCATGAAGGAGGCGTTTTCCACCGGATCCCAGGCCCACCAGCCGCCCCAGCCCAATTCATAATAGGCCCAGAAGGCGCCGAGCGTGATGCCGATGGTCAGGCAGCTCCACGCCAGAAGCACCCACGGCCGCACCCAGCGCGCCCAGGCGCGATCGAGCCGCCCCTCGATCAGGGCGGCAACCGCAAAGGAAAACACCACCGACATGCCGACATAACCGAGATAGAGCATGGGCGGATGAAACGCCAGCGCCGGATCCTGCAAGGCCGGATTGAGCGACTGCCCTTGCAGGGGGACCTCAGCCAGCCTTGCCAGCGGATTGGAACTGAACAGGGTGAAACCGACAAAGGCCGTGCCCAGCACCCCCTGGACGCCGAGCGCCTTCAGTCTCAACCCTTCCGGCAACGCCTGCCCGCGCAGGGTGATCAGCGCGCCATAGACGAGCAGGATGGTGCACCACAAGAGCATCGAGCCTTCGTGCGATCCCCACGCGCCGGAGATTTTATAGAGCAGCGGCTTGTCGGTATGCGAATGCTCATAGACGTTCACCACCGAAAAATCGGAACGGATAAAGGCCAGGATCAGGATGGCGAAGGCGATGAAGATACTGACCGCCCCGGCCAGCGACGCCCCTTCGGCATAGCGCGCGATTCCACCGCGTCCCTTGCCCAGCCCGACAAACACCGCCTGCGCCAGCGAGAAGCAGAAGGCAAGCACAAGACAGTAGGTGCCGATTTCGTTGATATGGGTCATGCGTGACCGGCCACAAGAAAGTAAGAAACTCCATCCCCATCCGTCTTCGCTGCGTTTCGCCGGACGGTCCCCCTCCCCAGCAGAACCGGGGAGGTATAAGAAACTGTACCTCCCCAACTTGTTGGGGAGGGGGACCGCACGAGCGAGCGCAGCGAGTGAGATGTGGGGGTGGGGTTTCTTACTTTATTCACTGAAATGGCCTCGGCGCTTCGGGCTTTTTATCCATGCCCGCGTCGGGCCGCCATTCGCCCTGCTTTTCCAGTTCCTTTTGCACATTCTTCGGGAGATATTTCTCATCATGCTTGGCCAGCACCTGCACCGCCCTTAACGACGCCGCACCGGTCACCTCGCCCTCGCAAACCACCCCCTGCCCTTCGCGGAAAAGGTCCGGCAGTTCGCCCTTATAAACAACGGCAATCTCTTTCAGCTTGTCCTGCACGACAAACCGCGTCACCCCGTCCGGCGTCTTCACCACGCTGCCCGGCTTGACCAGACCACCCAGCCGTACCGTCTTGCCGGCCGGCACTTTCGCCTCGACCCACTGCGCCGGCGTATAGAAATAGACCACCGTCCCTTTCAGGGCATACAGGCTCAAAGCCACCGCCCCGGCGAAAACCGGCGCGGCGATCAAAAATATCGTCAGCCGGCGACGCGCCTTCACCGATTTCGGCCAAAAGCTCATTAATAAACCTCCAGGCGGCGCGTCGCATTTTTGCATTGCGCTACCGCTGCGCTGCTTGAGCGCGACTGCGCCTTCACCGATTTCGGCCAAAAGCTCATTAACAAACCTCCAAACGGCGCGTCGCATTTTTGCGTTGCGCTACCGCTGCGCTGCTTGAGCGCGGGCGCGCCTTCACCGATTTCGGCCAAAATCTTACGTTCCCCTGGCTCATTTCGCCTCCCCTTCCGACCCGACGCGCGTCTGCGCCCTGGTCAGGATATCGGCGATGACCTCCGGCCGGCCGGCGTAATGCGCCTGCATGGCCGCCCGCGCCCTGTCACGCGCCGCCCTGTCGCCCAAAACGTCATAGGAGCGCAGCAGCCGCGCCCAGCCGTCGGCATTTTCCGGGTCGGCCCGCAACTGCCCTTCAAGCGAAGCCACCATGCCGGAAATCCGTTCGCTCACCGCCTTCGCCGCCGTCTCCGCCGGACCAACGCTTTGCAGCGCCTCCAAAACCTGCGGACGGCTGACATCCTCCGGCGTCATGATCGCCAGCGCCGCCTTGAAATGCCCCCGCGCCGCTTCGTACTGGCTATCCGCCAAAGCCTGCTGACCCAGATAATAATGCGCCCGCGCGTCGTTCGGGTTCAGTTGCAACGCCTTTTCAAACGCCTTGACCGCCTCCGGCCCGCTGACCCCGCCGCCGACAAAGGTCAGGGCCTCGCCCAGTTCCGACCAGGCGGCGAAAGTGTCCGGCGACAGGGCGCGCGCCTTTTCATAATCCTGCGCGCCATCGTAATTATTACCGGCCAGCATGTCGATCCGGCCGAGAAACAGCCAGTAATCGACCTCATTGGCGTGATCATGCCGCCCCTGCCGCAACACCGCCGCCATGGCCTGCGGCGGCAGTACGTCCGGATTGGTCCGGGCCAGCCGCGTCCAGGTTTGCAGGCGCTGTCCATAGGGCTGATCCGGCTGGCCCGGATGCCCGGCCATCAGATAAAGCGCCAGGCTCAGAACCGCCACGGCGCTCAGGCCCAGCCAGCCATACAGGGGTTTGACCGCCACATGCCCGGTCACGGTTTCACTGGCCTTAAGCAGCGCCCGCGCCGCCTGCGCGCGTTCTTCCTGCGCCTGTATGTCATCGATCTCGCCCCTGGCCGCCCGGCGCTCGACATCGGCGGCGAAACCCGCATAGAGCGCCTTTTCCCGCGCCAGACCGGACGGGTCTTTCCGCGTCCGCTGCCAGGCCATGGCCAGCGCGATCAGCGCCGCGCAGATCAACACGCAGGTCAGGGTGAAAAGAAGCATATGGCCTCAATAGCCGATTTCGGGCCGAAAGGAAGGGGGATTGTTGTCGCAGGCCGCTGCCGGACCGACCGGCCTTTGCGTTGCAGATATGGATTAACCACGAACCACACGAACAGACACGAACATCATGGTCATCCCTGAATTATGTGCCTGTTTCTGATACCCCGATGACGACCAAGACCATCCCCAGGACGAGTCGATCTAAAATCCGGAAACAGACACGACCGGAGCGGAACGTAAAACGTTCGTGCCTGTTCGTGTGGTTCGTGGTCAAATCTTCACGCCACGTTTTTCGACGGATTCATCACGTCCGAGGACGCCACCCGCCGCCGCGCCACCTGCGCCTTTTCCTCGCCGCACAAGGCTTCCATCAGATCGGTGACGCGCTCGAAACAACCCATCAGCACCTCAGCCTCGAAAGGCGCCTCGCCATTGGCCACCGCCAGCAGTTCGCCGAAATAGGCATCGAGTCTCAGTTCGCAGGCCTCGGCCGATTTGGCGTGCAGGGCGGCGAACCCGCCGGTCATGGCGATAGGCCGCACCTTACGGATGAACAGCAGCGCGCCCCTTGCCCTGGCCAGCGCCGCCTCATCGGGCACGAGCGCCAGATCGGGCACCGCCTTCTTTACCCGGCCATAGATGCGTTCGGTCCGCTCCGGCAGGGCGCCTTCCAGCGTCTTTTCCGCCGTCTTGAGCTGATACCCCACCAAGTCGGCGATCGTCTTCTGCGCCTCGGTGACGCGTGTGCCCCACGGCCCCTCGCGCGTCAGTTCGACATAATGCCCGAAGGCCTGAAGCTGGCTGAGGCACTGCGACACCCGCTCGCCGGCGGCATCGAGATCGTCGCACACCCGGCCCTTGCCGCCCATGAAACTTTTCAGGCCGCTCAGGTCCGCCTCGATCCGGTCGAGGATGCGCGTACCGAAATCCGCCAGCTCCGACATGGCGAGGAAGCGGTCGTTCGGCCGGTCGGAAACGATGGCCACGAACTTGATGATCTGCGCCCCGTCTTCGAGATTGGCGAAGATGATTTCCAGGAAACGGGTGCCGCCCGCCTTGTCGAGATCGCTGGCATCATTGAAAAGCACGCGCAGGGCGGCGGCCTTGTCGGCATCGATCCGCCCCATGAAATCGCTCAGGCGCCCCAGAACCTGCCGTGCCAGCCGGTGCAGGTCGAGATAGCGCCCGAATTCCTCCACCGCCGCGCGGTCGGCCGCGCTCTCCTTATCCGGCAGAATAACCTCCGGCGCGGTATGGCAGAGATGCGCCGCCGCCGTCACCAGCCGGAAAAAGACCACCGGCGTCGGATCTTCCGTACGCAGGCCGCGCAGGACGAACTGCGCCTGGGCCAGCAGATCGGGTTCGCTTTTTTCCAGTGCCGCCCACAGGCCGTTGACGACCCACGGCGCGAACGTCACCCCGGCCAGGCCGTCGGCGCGGGACTGGAAAAGCGGCATGAAGGGGGCGAATACCGCCTCGCGCACATGGCGGAATTCCATTTCGGCGGCGATCAGTTCGCGGACCTCGGCCATCTTCGCGTCATCGGTCAGGCCAAGCGCCATTTCGAGCGAGCGCAGGGATGCCTGAGGCAGGGTGCGAACCAGCCCCTTGAGCATAATCCTGCGCTTTTCGGCTATCATGTCCACCAAACCGGAATCCCTTACGGCATAAAGCTTTCGGAAAGCCGCATCATAGTAACAATCCGGTTAATTTTGTCTGACGGGTATCTTCTCACCTCAGCCGCCCAGGTTCGCCGGCAGCTTCGCCACCACTTTCAACCCGCCCCAGAGGGAGCGCTCGAAGTGCAGCCGCCCGCCATAGGCCCGCACCAGTTCATCGACAATGGAAAGCCCCAGCCCCGATCCCGGCACGCTTTCATCGAGCCGCGCCCCGCGTTTCAGCACCTCGTCGAAGCGCGCTTCGTCCAGCCCCGGCCCGTCGTCCTCGATCGCCATATCCATGGTCTGATCGGCCGCCACGAACGCCGCCGTGATCCGCACCTTGCGCTGGCACCAGATACAGGCGTTTTCCAGCAGATTACCGGCGATTTCCTGCAAATCCTGCCTTTCCCCGCGAAACGCCAGTTCCTCCGGCGCCCGCCAGTCGATGACCACGCCCTTGTCGTGAAACACCTGCTCCAGCATGACCGCCAGTTCGTCGAACACCGGTTCCACCGGCGTGCGCTCGCCCATGGCCTGTGAGCGCGCCGCCGCCCTGGCCCGGCGCAGGTGGTGATCGACCTGCGCGCGCATGGTTTCGGCCTGTTTGCGCATGGTTTCCGGCAGAACGCCCTCCGCCTCGCCCGCCGTCGCCATCAGCACCGAGAGCGGCGTTTTCAGCGCGTGCGCCAGATTGCCGACGTGCATGCGCTGACGCTCCACCACCTCCTGCGAATAGTCGAGAAAGGCGTTGAGCTGGGTCGCCACCGGAGTGATTTCCGCGGGATAGGTCTTGATCAGGCGCTGCTGCCGGCCGCCCTGCACCGCCGCGATCTCCCCGGTCAGGTCGAACAGCGGCCGCAGGCCGACCCGCACCTGGATGAAGATGGCCGCCAGCGACCCCAGGGCCAGCACGAACAGCGCCGCCGCCGTGATCAGGGCGAAACGCCGTACATCCTTGTCCATCGGCGCGCGGTCCTCGGCCGAAAGAAAGACAAAGGCGCGCGAATCGATCATCGAGAAGATGGCCGCCACGCGCAGCGGTTCTTTATTCGGCCCTTTGCTGTCATAAAAAACCGCCTTGCCCGAATGTTTTCTAGCCTCGTCCAGCACAGGGGCCGGCACGACGATCCGCTCGTTCCACAGCGAACGCGAACGCGCCTGATCGGTGATGGCGCCTTTCGCATCGATCTCGCTGACCTGCCAGTAAAGGCCCGAATAGACGCGGTTGGTGCGGGTGTCGAAAAACACCGGCGTTGTGATCCGGCCGTCCGCGCCGATATCGGTATCGGCATAGAGATTATCGGCAATCTGACCGACATTGAGCTGGAACCGGTGCAGGGCCGCCTGATGAAAATAGGCGGTGAGCGCAATGCCGGTGATGACCAGCGAAAAAATGAACCATACGCTCGCCAGCCGGATCAGCCGCCCGACCAGCGAATTCCTGCGCGTCAGCCGCCGCCACAGCTTGGCAGCGGCGCGGGCAATCGGAGCGGTGTCACCATTAGTCATTGCCGTCCGCCTTGATCCCCCTCTCCCCGTTCACGGGGAGAGGGTTGGGGTGAGGGGCAGCTTCGTTTGATACTGTCACAGGCTGCGCCGGATAAAACTGAAAATCATGCTCGATTATATGATCCGTTATTCGCCCTTCGCAAATAGCGGCGATGGTTTCCAGAACACCGTCAGGCTGGGAAAGCATATGACCGCTTGGGAAACGCGCCACCGACCATCCATAGGCGGTCATAAAAGCATTCCGGATCCGGTCTTTCGGATCATCAATATGCTGGCTGCCATCCAGTTCGATGACCAGCTTCAATTCGCGGCTGGCGAAATCAGCGATGTACGGGCCTATCGGCACCTGACGGCTGAACTTGATCCCGTTCAGATTGCGATTACGCAGGGCCAGCCACAATTTATCTTCGGCAACATTTCCCGCTTTGCGAAGCGTTTTTGCCAAAGGCATCAGGCGGGATTTGATGTCGCGCATACAGTTACCCCCTCATCCGGCCTGCGGCCACCTTCTCCCCGCAAGCAGGGAGAAGGGACAACGCCCTCGCCCCTGGCACGGGGTGGGCGCTCCCTCGCTCATAGATCGCTGATCTCATCATGCAGCGGCTTCAGCCGGTAGCCCAGACCACGCACCGTCTCGATCCGGTCAGTGCCGATCTTCTTGCGCAGGCGGCCCATGAAGACCTCGATCGTATTGGAATCGCGGTCGAAATCCTGATCATAGAGATGCTCGACCAGTTCGGTGCGCGAAATCACCCGGCTCTGGTGCAGCATCAGGTAATGCAGCAGGCGGTATTCCAGCGAGGTCAGGCGCAGCGGCTCGCCATTGACCGAGGCCCTGGCCGCCCGCGGATCGAGCCGCACCCCACCGCATACCAGCATCGGCTGGGCATGGCCGGCGGCGCGTCTGACGAGCGCGCGCAAACGCGCCAGCAGTTCCTCGGTATGGAAGGGCTTGGTCAGGTAATCGTCAGCCCCGGCGTCGAAGCCCGAAACCTTGTCGCTCCAGGCGCCGCGCGCCGTCAGGATCAGCACCGGCGTGGTCTTGCCCTCGCGGCGCCAGCGTTCCAGCACCGACACCCCGTCGATCTTCGGCAGGCCGAGATCGAGGATGACGCAATCGTAAGGCTCGGTATCGCCGAGGAAGTGCGCTTCCTCGCCATCCGGCGCGTGATCGACCACATACCCCGCATCACTGAGCGACGCCTTCAACTGGCGCGACAGGTCGGGATCGTCTTCGGCAAGTAAAATGCGCAACTAGCGTTCTCCAATGATACGGCCGGAATCGGCATCGACCAGCAGGTCCACCCTTCCATGGTCGGTCGCCACGCGCACCCAGAAGACGGAACCGCCCTGCGGCCCGGCGTCAAGCACCCGTCCGCGCCGGCCGGCCACCGACATGGCGCGGTTGATGCGGTCGTCGCGATTCTGAAGCTGCCCGCCATTGCCGCGATCGAAGCGCTGCACAGCCGGCTGACGGTCCCTGGACTGGCGATCCCCAGACTGGCGATCCCCGGATTGGCGGTCATCGTCCTGCCGGTTGTCGCGCCGCCCGTTATCCTGACGATCACCGTTACCACGCTGACGATTGCTGCCGCTGTAGCGGCGGTCATCACGATCTTTACTGGCCGCCAGAATCATTACGGCCTCGTCCGCACCGGCGCGCAAGGTCACCGGCTCCGCCGCCGCGACAGCCGGCGCGGCCAGGGACGCCGCAAGCGGCGCGGCGGTCAGCGCAAGACAAAGAAGGGGCCAAATCTGTTTCATGACACCGGTTATAAAACCACAGACCTGAACCTTATCTGAACAGACCCGTCAGGGAAGCCCTTTTTACGCTTATTTCCGTCTGGCCGTCACAGCCGGCGTATAATCCGCCTTTTCGCGCCAGCGCTCCAGCAGGCTGGTAAGCTCCGTCTTCAGGTCTTCGGGCATCCCGTCCAGCCCCTTGTCGGGCATGGCCAGCACCACATGGGCGAACAGGTCGCCACGCGTACCGCTTTTGGCGTCCAGCGCGCCGCGCCCCTTCAGACGCAGGATCGCCCCCGAATTGGAGCCTTTCGCCAGCTTGACGCTGACCGGTCCATCCGGCGTCGGCGCCTGCACCTTGCCGCCCAGGATCGCATCCGGCAGGGAGACGAACAGGTCCATGTGCAGGTCATTGCCATCCATGCGGAAGACCGGATGCGGCTTCAGATGCAGTTCGACCAGGGCGTCGCCATGCGGTCCGCGCCCCGAAGGCGAGGGTGCCCCCTGCCCTTTCAGGCGCAGGGTCTGGCCATCGCGCGAGCCTTTGGGAATATTGACATCGACCGTGCGCCCGTCGGAGAGCAGCACGCGGCGCGTATTGCCGGCGATGGTGTCCAGAAGGTCGATATCGAGTCTGATCCGGATGTCGCTGCCCTTGGCCGGGGCCTGTTCGCGCTGCCCGCCAAAGCCCCCGAAACCACCGCCGAACGGACTGCCGCCCCGGTTGCCGCCGCCACCGCCGAACATGCTCATGATATCGTCGATATCCATGCCCTCGAACTGCGCGCCGCGCCCGCCGCCCGCGCCGAAGGGCGAACCGCCGGCGCGGCCTGTTCCGCCACCTCCGAAGCCGCGGAAAATCTCGCGCCCGTCGGCATCGATCTCGCCACGGTCATACTTCTTGCGCTTGTCGGTATCCTTCAGAAAATCATAGGCCGCCGTGACGCGCTTGAAACGCTCTTCGGCCGACTTGTTATCGCGGTTGGTGTCGGGATGCAGTTCCTTGGCCAGCTTGCGGAAGGCCTTCTGAATCTCCGCATCGCCGGCCCCTTTTTTCAGGCCCAATTCGGAATAGGGATCATTTGCCACTGTAAAACATACCTCCGCGATAGAGGTGTGTCCTACTCGCTATCGTTTCAAGTGGCAAGCATCGCTCAGGCGGTGCTTGCCACTTGAGTCTTTCGGAAGAGATACGCCGCAACGGTGGCGGTGCCCCATCTTGCGTAAGAATTGGCGCATGGTGGTGGAGTTTCTGACTTTCCTAAACCTTCCCGTAATAATGGGAGGCTTAGTCCGTCGCCGATCCGGCAATAATCGTAAGCTTTTGCAGGTCGGGAATGTAGATACTGAACAGGAAAACACCCCACCATTCCTTGCCCGCCTTGAAGTAGTTTGACACCTTGTCGATGGACGAACTGGTCCAATCAAGGATGGTTGCGGCATGCCCTTCCGGCAGAATAGCTTCACGAATATCGTCGAACGTTTTCTGAATTTTGGCAGGTGAGCCTGTCAAACCGTAAGGCGGATTGAGATAAGCATAGGCAAATTGTCCGCCTGCGCCGACGTCTACGCCAGGGCTACCGCCAGACACTACCTGAAGCTTCTCAAGCGACAACAGTTTTGTATTGGTGAAACTCCGGCCATCGGTCGTCGTGACGTTTCCCAGCTTAATCAGGCTCCCATCTGCCGGGTCATACCAGTCACCCCAAAACTGCGCCTCCGATATCTTTCGGCCCGTGAGCTTTTCAAAAGCACTTTCATTGAGACTGCCTGTATTGACCAGCCCATCATGGATCGCCGCCAAAGCATCGATTTCCGCATCTTGCGCGCCATCATAGACGACGAACTGCAAGACGCCGCCCATTTCGTAATAGGGCTTGAATACCTGCATGGCGCCATCACCAGCCATGCGTAATGTGAGCGATCGGGGTATATCTGCGGCGAACGAATTGAGCGACAAGATTTGAGTCCCCACTACAGAAGCCGCTGTCTTCAGCAATAACCGTCTGTCCAATGCATTGCCCCCGATATCACGATCCAATGATACGCCGTCACAGCACTACAGGCAATGCACACCGGCTCGACGTTCGCATGCGCTCTACCTCTACCCCAACCCCAAACTCAGCACCGGCCCATAGCCATGGACTTGCGACTTTTGCGCAATCTCCACCCGCGCCCCCGCCCCGAAGCCAGCCGGGAAATCCACCGCCCGCCCGGCATACACCCATTCCGGCGCCGATACCTCCACCTCCCGCACCATCGCCTCCCCATCGAACACCCGCACGCGATAAAGCTCATAGTCCTCGCACAGGGGCGGCTCGACCTCCCAGCTATCCCCGCCATACCGCGGCGACCTGAGCCAGCTGATCACATCCCCCGACACGCGCCCGAATACCGGCGCACGCGGCCGCAAGGCCAGCCCGGTCCAGGCCACCGATACATCCAGCGCCCCCGCAGCCGCACCTCCGAAACCGCTCCGCCCCGCGCGCCACAGCCGCGACAGCCCCAATTCCTCCAGCGCCATATCCGCCCGCACAAATCCCGCCGGCAGCATCACCACCTCCGCCCCCGCGCTCATCCCTGCCGTCAGAGCCTGCTCGGTCCCCCACTGCCCCCGGATCAGCCCGGTCAGGCGATATTGATCGGCGCCCAGAACCGTCGCTGTCAGATACTGGATAATCTCCCACTCGCCGTTCTCCGCCTGCACGCACAGGAAATTCTCGCCCGCCAGCACCTCTTCCTCGCTGCGGCTCACGGGCGCCGCCCCCTCCAGATAAATATCCAGAAAAGCCCCGCGATGCAGATAATGCGCCCGCTGCACCGGCAAAGCCAACATGACCCGCCCGACCGACACCGCCTCGGCCACCCGCCCACGCAAGCGAAGACTGGCCGCGCTGATCCCGGCATAGATATCCGCTCCACCCCACGGATCGGCCGAAGGCGCCAGCACCGGCCGCGCGTTCGGCTCATCCGTCCCGAAACAAGGCAATTCCAGCAGCCTGAAACCGGTGATAACCGTCCCCGACACCACCGCATTCACCGATCCCGCCACGGACGGATCGGCACTGACAAAGGCCCGCGTTTCCGGCGAAGGCAGCAATGCGATCGTCGGCGTCTCCCCCTGATCGATACCGCCGAGCCGCCAGTCCGCCCCGCCAAAGCTCACCCCGTCACCGATCTCCAGCTCCAGCAGCCGCAGCGGATCGGCATCGAGCGTCAGGGTCCGGCGCGCGCCCTCCATGGCCCGCAACGCATAGGCGGCATAATCCATCGCCTGCGCCGCGCTCAAAACCAGCGGCAGGTCCACCGCCGCCTGCGACGCCCCCGCCGCATCGCCACGCACCGTCACCGCCAGAAGCTGATAATCGCGGTCTATATCATAGCAACGCAAGGTCAAACTGGCCGGCGGCTCGACCAGATCACGCCGCGCCAATACCGGATTCTGATCATTATAAGCCAGGTCGCCGGCAGCCAGCACCGCATCCACGCCATGCGCCGACCCGACCAGTTTCAGCCCCTCGCCGCGCTCGGCCACGCTCAGGCCGAGATAGCCCAGCACCGGCGCCAGCGCCTCCGCCGCCGTCATCGGCTGCGCGATGACATAGCCGTCTATCGTGCCCGTCACCTCGTCGAGATCGAGTGCATACGCTCCCGCCTGCGCGGCGATACCGGCGATCAGGTTCTTCGCCTCACCCGCGCCGACCCGCCCGTTCAGCCAGTGACCGGTACGCCAGTTCAGCGTATCGCCCCAGACATCCGCCCTTTGCGGAAAATACGGATAGGGCCGCGCATCGTAAGCCCAGACCGCCATGCCGTCCAGCATCGGCCCGCCATAAACCGTGCTGACCGGATTATGCACGGCATAATACTGCGCGAACGCCTTGAGGCAGGCCCGTTGCGCCCTGTCATCGCGTTCACCGGTCGAAAACGGCGGCACGGCGCTTTCCGAACTTTTCGGATCGAAAAACAGATTCGGCGCGTTCGGTCCCTTGTCCACCGCCCCGCAACCGATCTCTATAAACCGGATCGGCTTGGATTGCGGCAGCCATGCCGTCGCCGTGACGGACCGCACCCCATCCGGCCGGTCGTGATGGGCATTCGACCACCACGACACGATATCCTTTGGCCGGAAAACCCACGGCTCGCCATAAGCGCCATCCGAAATAACCGAACGCACCTGCGCCGCCCGGTCGGCCTCATCCGCATAATACCAGTCGAAGCCCTCGCCCGCCGCGATCCGCCCTTGCAGATAGGCCTCGTCATAGATCGAAGCCGCCAGCGCGCGGTCGAGATGATCCTCGCCGTCGCGCCAGTCGGTCAGGGGCGCGTACCAGTCGATGCCGACAAAATCGATATTGCCGTCCGCCCACAACGGATCGAGATGGAAGCTGACATGCCCCGTGCCATCCGCCGGCTGATGGCCGAAATATTCCGACCAGTCCGCGCCATAACCGATCCGCGCACCCGGCAAAATGCCGCGCACTTCCGCCGCCAGGGCGCGCAGGGCGCCAACCATCGGATAGGTATTGACCGCGCTTCTCAAAGTGGTCAGCCCGCGCAATTCAGACCCCAGCACAACCCCGCTCACCCCGCCCGCTGCCGCCCCCAGGGCCGCCACATGCTTCACAAACCGCCGGAAACCCCACTCGCCATCCATGAACGCACTGACCGCCGTGGCCGCCCCCGCCGTCATATCCGCCGCCGATGTGATCCGCCCCCGCCACGGATAACCGGCGCAATCCATCAGGATGAACGGGATCAGCGTCACCTGATAACCCCGCGCCTTCAGTTCGCGGATCGCCCCGATCACCACCGCATCCGCCGGTGTACCGCCATAGGCCGGACGCCCCCCAATCTGCGACACGACATACGCCTCCGCGCGCGTCACGCCATCGACTTCCCAAACAAGCGGTGTCGTCACCTTGTCGCCGACCTCGACGCCCGGCCGGATCGTGCATGTGGCCGCATCGAGACTGCTCCCGAACCAGCTCACCACCAGGTTGACCATCTTCACATTCGGCAATTGCGTCTGCAACTGATCGAGCGACACCATGAAATCCGTCCGCCCGTCGCCGCTATGCTGCGTCTCGAAACCGGCCCGCGTCATCCCGCTCAAAACCGCATTCGGCTCAGTGGCATAGATGAATTCCCCCGCGCCGGGGATCAGGCATACGCCTTCGATCAGGCTTTCCAGATCGGCATATTCCCCCGCCGGACGCCTGAAAACCTCCACCGACAAATTGGGCGGACGATTGCCGAACGGCGTGATATCGAGATCCTCGAACACCAGATAGGCCAACCCGCGATAGGCCGGCGCGCTCCCTTCCACCGCCGCGATCAGCGTATCCGGCGCCTGGCTTTCTTCCCCGCGATAAAGCCTGTACGCCACCGCCGACTGGTCGAGCAACTGCCCGTCAGCCCAGATGCGGCCGATCCCGTCGATCGGCCCTTCACACAGCCCCACGGCGAACGACAGCGTATAACTGAAGCTTTCCGCCTTCCCCGAAGTCTTGCTGGCGCGCGTGGTCGAACGATTTTCCTTCAGCCGCGCCGCCCAGATGACCGTGCCGGCCACCCGCGCCCGGCCATAGACCTGCCTGACCGGATCGCCCTGCGCGCTTCCGGTCAGTTGCAGACCCGTCAGGCGCGCCCCGACCTGCCGCGCGGGCGACAACGAATTGATCGCCGTGCGGTCGATGGCCGAACCGATCTGCGCGCCTATCCACCCGCCGACCGGCCCGCCCAAGGCCTGCCCCACCGCACTCAAAACCACCTGCGCCAAATCTCACATCCTTCTTTCTTGTACCTCCCCAACTTATTGGGGAGGGGGACTGCGCCCGCAGGGCGTGGTGGTGGGGCTTCTTACTTTTCTTCAACTGCCCGAAACCGGAACGCCCCCACCATCGCCTTCCGCCAAAACGGTCCCAGCCAGCTCTCCACCACCGCATGCCCCCAATAGGCATGAATGATCTTCGCTCGCGGATCACCCAACCCATCGCCCGCGCTCAAAATCGCCACATGCTTGGCCACCGCGCCCGGCCTCATGCGAAAGGCAATGACATCTCCCGGCCGCGCCTCATCCACCGCCTCGAAATGCGCGCTCAATCCCGCAATCAACCGGTCCTCACCCCCGACCTCCGCCCAGTCTGGACCATAGGCCGGCAAGGCACACGGCTCCCCGCCATGCAAGGCCCGCCACACCCCACGCACCAGCCCGATGCAATCGCACCCGACACCCTTCAAACTCGCCTGATGCTGATAGGGCGTACCGATCCACGACCGCGCCTCGACAATAATCCCGAAAGGACTCATCGCCCCGCGCTCTGCCGCCTCGACGCCCCGTCCATCACATCGCCATTACGCGGATAAACAGTGAGGAAATCCTCACCCGGCAGATCGGGAAAACCGCGAAAGTTCAGCACATTATCGAATATATTCAGACAGGTGCCGTAGCGCTTGTCGCAACTGCCCGCAGGCAAACTGCCCGTCAATCCGCAGCGCGCATCCCCCAAAGCCGCATCGCACAGAAAGCCGAACCGCCGCCCGATCACCCGGTCGAGTTGCGCCGCCGGCCCCTCGACATGGGCGATAAACGCACCGCCGTCCACCACGCCGCCCCGGCATTCCAGCCGCGCCAGAGTTCCCGCGCCGGTCAGCACATGGGCCTCCGGCTGCGTCCAATCGACCGTATAGGTCCGCACCCGCGCCGCGTCATAAAGCCCCCCGGCAATATCCTCAGGCCTGATCGCGTCGGATGAAATCACGCCCGAAACCGCCGCGCTGCCCGCCTCACCGATATCCGCGCCCGCCGCCCCTGCCGTCAGGCCCGATTGCGCCTGACAGGTCACGCCCATAAACACCAGCGCCCGGTCATGATCGGTAAAGCCAAGCACCACCCCGTCACGCCGTTCGATCAGCCAGACATGGCAAAACTTCGCCGCCCCCTGCGCCAGCGCAGAGGCCATAGATTCAGAAATCTTCCGCAAGATTTTTTCCCTTTTCTTAAACCTCCCCGCCTCTGGTGGGGAGGGGGATCGCGCCGAAAGCGGGGTGGTGGGGTTTCTTACTTTCTCAAACCCGTATCTCGATCAGCGACACCGCCGTCAGCCGCCCCGCATCGACACCTTCCAGGGTCAGATCGATCCGTTCCGAATCGAACCGTACCGGCGTATCGAATTCAAATCCCGCCGTCACCGTCACGCCCACTCCCGGCGCCTCGGCCAGCGTCACCACACCTGTCGTTTCATCCACCGCAAACCCGGCCTCAGCACCACCAACCGCCACCCTGACCGACCCCGCCACCGGCTTTGCGATATCGCGCACAACCCCGCCATAGGCCTTCACCAGTTGAAACGCTGTCGTCACCCCATCCCCGGTCCCGATCCCCTGATCCGCCGCCGCCGGACTGGCGTTGAGCGCACAGCTCTTGAAATCGGCGAAATCCTTGAAACGGAAGCCAAACAACCGCCCCTCCCGCGCCTCAAAAAAGGCCAGCAGTTCCGCCGCATCGACCAGCGATTTGACGCCCGCCCCGATCAGATACCGCCTGCGCCCCAGCGCCCAGGGGCTGATCCGCCGCTCGTATCCCGAAGCCAGCGATACGATCTCCGTCTTGCGCTCGATTCCCGATCCCGACCCGAAGGCCAGCCGCGCCGGAAACCGCACCTCATGAAAATGGCTCATGAAAATCCCTCTTGAAACCCCCTCTCCCCCACCTGAGGGGAGAGGACTGGGGTGAGGGGTCAGCCAACCGCAACCACACACCCGGAAACCGGTTATCGCATCCCCATCCGCGCCGCCCGCTGCAAGGCCGTCGCCACCTGCGCCTCCGACCGCGCCAAAGCCTGCGCCCCACCCGAAACCATCACCGTCACATTGACATTCGGCGCTCCACCCGCCTCGACCGTCCCCGAAACCGCCGGCCGGAAAACCTCCGGCCCACGCTCCCCGACCAGATAACTGCCCCCCGCTCCGACAAATCCGCCATCGGCCCGCGCTCCAGAAAACGATGCCGATAACACCCGCGACAACACCTCCCCCAACCCACCGGCGGACGACGACACCCCCGCCGCCGAATTGACCGCCGCCAATACCGCCGAGGCCAGTTCTTTCAGGCTGATCCTGCCGTCCGCCGCCGCCCTGGCCAGCGACCGCGACAAACTCTCGCCCGCTTTTGAAAACGCCTGGTCGATCGCCTCGGCCGTCTCGGACGCCGAGGCTTCCAGCGCCTTGATCGCCTCAGCCCCCTCCGCCGCCTGCGCCACCCACCCGCCTGAAAACGGATCACTCATCCGGAAACTCCCGCATCAAATCCTCCAGAGCCGCCCGGCCCAAAACCGCCATTTCCGGCACGGCATTCAGCATCTGCCACTCCCGCCAGCTCAACCGCCAGAAAACTTCCGGCGCCAGCCGCAAACCCAAAACCCCATGCCGGAACAACACAGGCCAATCCATCTATATGCCCCCGCCTGCGGGGGAGGTGGCGGCCCGCAGGGCTGACGGAGGGGGGCCTTCGCCATTCATCGCCTCGAACGCCCTGACCACCGCCCGGACCGCCTCACCAAACCCGATCCCCTCCGGCAGTTCATCCATCGCCAGCGCGCGCAAAACAAACATCAGATCTGCCGCCCCCAGAACCTTCAGCCGCTCGCCCAGGGCCTCAAAACCCGACACCCCGAAATGCCCTTCCAGCACCGCCAGCGCCCCCAGGGTCACGCAGAGACGCACCTCAGTCCCGCCCAACGACACTGAAACTTCTCCCCTTGCGGCATTACACAGCGGCAAAGCTGACCTCCCCCGCCGACGCCAGGGTCAGTGAAAAACTGGCCTCGCCGTCATGCTGCCCGGCATATTCCAGCGCGGCGATCAGGAACGGCCCCTCGAACACGCCGAAATCCGGCACGATCACCTGCCAGTCCGCCTGACTCTGCGCGAAAAACGCCTCCCGCATCAACGCGTCCGACGCCGCATCCCGAAAGACGCCCGCCCCCGAAACCGACAGCGAGCGCACCCCGGCCCCCGCCAGCAATTCCCGCCATCCGCCCGAACCGGAATCGGTGACATCCACCGTCTTGGCATTGAGCGAAACCGTCCGCGCCCTTAAGCCCGCCACGGTCACAAACGCTTCGCCATCCGAAATCTTGAGCAGCATGTCCCTGCCCTTTTGCACAGCCATCACGGCCTCCTATCTTCTTGTACCTCCCCATCTCCGATGGGGACCGCGCCCGCAGGGCGTGGTGATGGGGTTTCTTGTTTAAGCCCCCTCTCCCCGCTTGCGGGGAGAGGGCTGGGGTGAGGGGCTTCTTTAAACCGCCTCAATCACCGCCCTCAGCCGCACCAGCGCATAAGTCGTCCGCTGATCCGCCGCCCGAAATGCATCGACATAGCTCACCCGCAGACTGACCAGCCCAGGCACCGCCAGCAACGCCCCATCGAGCAGCACCCGCAATTCCGCCGCCATCGCCTTGACCTCTTCCGAGCCGTCGAAACGCGACACGCACATCAGGTTCAGCACCTGCTCGGTCACCTCCGCGCCAACCCCGCCGATGGATTGCGCCGACACCCGCCCGAAACTGATATACGGATACAAAACCCCCGCCGGCGGCTGGTCATAAACCCGCGCCGGTGTCCCCAGCCACACCGCCAGCGACGCCTGCCCGCGCAGATAAGCCAGCAGTCCCGCCTGCAAATCCAGAAAACCGCTCATGCGTGACTCCTTTCCAGCCGCACGCGCACACCGCCATCCGCGCCCTCATCGAAACTGACGATCCGCCAGTCGAACCCCTTGAGACTGAGCCGCCCGCCGCGCGCCATGCCCGCCGCCGACCGGCAAATGAAATAGGCCGACTGCACCACCGAAGCCTCATCCGCCGTGCTTTCCACATTCGGCGGATCGGGCCGGAAATCACCCCAGACCGTCGCGCCCGGCGCCAGCGAAAACGACCGCCCGCCATAGACGCTTTCCGTCCCGGTCACGGCATAAAGCCGCGCCGGCGTTTGCAAAGTCATAATCCTCACAGCCTCACCTCCCGGTAAGGCGAAAGCCAGACCTCCAGCGGCTCCAGGTCCATCGCCGCCTCCCCGCGATTCTGGTAAGCCTGCGCCACCAGATAGAGCAGACTTAGGCGCAGTGGCGCAGGCGACGCCTCATCGAGCGTTACGCCCGCCTCCCCCTCCAGCCGGATTTTCGCCGCATCTATCAGGGTGGCGATCAGCACATCCTCGGCCTCATGCGACACGCGCAAAAAGAGCTTGGCCTCATCGAGCGAGACAGGTTCAGCCATTGAATTATCCTTGAAAAAATCGATCAGGCCCCAAGCCTAAACCCGCCCCGAACAACGGGGATTATTTGCCGGAAGACGCCCCCTCTATCCTCCCCTGCACAGCGGGGGAGATGTCCGCGCAGCGGACGGAGGGGGCCTTCCTTACTTAACTCGCCGCCACCTTCAGCAACTTGATCGCATCGAAATTCTGCACGCCGCCGCCGACACGCTTCGTCGTATAAAACAGCACATAGGGCTTGGCCGAATACGGATCCCGCAGCACCGAAATCCCGGCGCGATCGACGATCAGATACCCCTTGGCGAAATCACCGAAGGCCACCGCAAAGGCATTGGCCGCCACATCCGGCATGTCCTCGATCTCCTGCACCGGATAACCGAGCAGCAGCGGCAGGCTGCCCGCCACCGTCGCCGGCGACCAGATATAGTTGCCGTCGGCGTCCTTGAACTTGCGGATCTTCGCGGCCGTCCGGCGGTTCATGACGAAGCTGGCGCCCGGCCGATACTGCGCCTTCGGGGCATAGATCAGGTCGATCAACGCGTCGGCCGGATTGCTGGAGGCGAAATCGCTCGCCGCCCCCGAAGCGACATAGCCGATCTGCCCCCAGGTCGCCGAGGCATTGGCCGCCGTGGTATAGCTCAAAAAACCCTTCGGCTTGCCCGAACCGTCACCGGAAACAAAGGCCGTGGTTTCCTGGGCGGCGAAACTGTCCTCGATCTCCGACGCCAGCCAGTCATCGAGATTGATATAGGCGTCGTCGAGGATATCCTGCGTCGCCGAGGGCGAAGCATAAAGCTCACCCGAAGCAAAGGTGATCAGGTCGAGCGTCGCCGGATTGGTTTCCGGGCGCGCGGCCGTTTCCGCCACCCAGCCGGAAATCACCGAGGCCGTCGTCACCGGCTTTTTGAAGGTGGCCGCCCCCACCTGACGCACTGTGGCCAGCGAACGAAAGGGCGACACCTGCGCCAGACGGCGGTCGATAAAGGTTTCCGTCTCGGTCGGCGCCAGCACCCCCGAACCACTGCCGGAGGAAATACCCGCCTTCAGTTCGATCCCCATGCGCCCCGACTTGAGATACCCTTCCCACGCCGCATTGGCCTCATCCGGCTGAACCAGACGCCCCTCTTCCAGCACCGGCCGCGACTTCTGGCTCATCAGACGCTGCAAACGCCCTTCGGCCGATTGCAGCGCGCTTTCGATGCGTTCCAGCTTGTCTTCCAGCAGACCGTCGCCGCGCTTGTGCTCGATCGCATTCAAACGCTCATCGTTCGCCGCCTTGAAGGCCTCGAAATTGGCCAGCACCTCATGCAGGGCCGCCCTGACCTCCGGCGAGGCCGCGGCCTGTTTCACTTCTTTCATCCATTTTCTCCAGTTGAAAAACACACTCTCTCGCACCTCCCCGCTTGCGCGTTGGTGGTGGGGTGTCTCGCTTTAAACCCCCTCTCCCCGCCTGCGGGGAGAGGGCTGGGGTGAGGGGCAAACCCTTAAGCCGCCACGCTCTCCTCCCGCATCGCCGTGATCCGCGCACTCGGCAGCATCGGAAACGTCACAATGGAAATCTCCCACAATTCCACCGCCGTCAGCACCCGCAGGCTCCCGCTGTCACGCCGGCTTTTCACCGCGCGAAACCCGATGCTCAACCCATCGACCACGCCCGCCTTCACGAGCGAACCGACCATCCGCGCCTCGGCATTCAGGTCGAGAATCCGCCCGCGCACGAACAACCCGATGGCGTCCTCGCGGATCTCGTCCCATACCCCCACCGGTGATTTCACCTGATGCTGATAAAGCATCCGCACCCCCTTCGGCCCGGTCTTCACCAGCGTGTCCCGAAAGGCCCCGGCCACCACCACATCGTCATTCAGATCGCGCAATCCAAAGCGCGAGGCATAACCTTCGATATAAAGGGTCATGAATATTCGCTTTCTAATCAGAGATTGGCCAGTTTCGTCTCGATCCGGTCCAGAGTGGCGCGCTGCGCGAACGCCTGCTCCTCCAGCCGCGCCAGACGCTCATTGACGCCCGCCTGCTGCTCCAGCCTCTGCTCCATCATGTCGAGCCGCGCCCCGGCCCGCCCGACCCACAAAAGGACAAACGCCGTCTGGATCACCACCGTCACCACCACGGCCAGGGGCGCCGCCTGCCAGAATATCACTCCCGTCATACGCAGTGCTCCACCTCGCTAAGTCCCGCCAGATGCCGCCGCTCGGCATCGGTCAGGAAGCTCGCCGCCTCCAGCCTGGCCCACAGCGCGTCACGCTCCGCCGCAAGCGCCGGCAGCGCCTCGATATCGTTGACGATCCGCGCCCCCGGAAACTTCCCTTCCAGCCACGCGCTCAAACTGCGCGTCGTCTTCTCGGCCAGCGGCAAAACCGCATTGCGCCAGAAGGCGGCATTGGCCTCCTTGTAATTGGCGTAGGAATTATCTCCCGGAATCCCCAGCAACTGCGCCGGCACGCCAAACGCCAGAGCGATCTCCCGCGCCGCCGCGTTCTTCCCCTGGATAAAATCCATATCCGCCGGACTGAGCGACATCGGCTTCCAGTCCAGCCCGCCTTCCAGCAGCAACGGCCGCCCGGCATTGTCCTGCCCGGAATAGGTGTCCGCCAGTTGATCCTTCAGCCGCGCGAACTGATCTTCGGTCAACCGTTCCGATGCTTTCGCACCATAGACCAGCGCCCCCGAAGGCCGCGCCGCATTATCGAGCAACGCCTTGTTCCACGCCCCCGACGCATTATGCACGTCGATAGAAAACGCCGCCGCTTCCAATGGCGAAAGCCCATACCAGTCATCGAGCGGATGCCACAGCTTGAGATGCAGCACCTTCAGCCAGCCCTCGCCATCGCGGCCGATCACCGTCTTCGCGCCGCCCGCCGTATATTCATATCCTTCCGGCCAGCCGCCCGCGCCCGGCACCACCTTCATCCGGTCAGGCCGCAGGCTCCACAGCTCGCCGGGGACCTCGCCACCCAGAAACGCCGCCTCGACATAAGCATTGCCCGCCGTCTGCAAACCGCCATAAAGCGCCTCACGCAGATCGGCCCCGCCCTGCTCCGGATTGGGCCGGTCGATCAACCTCTGCAACGGATGATCCGGCGCACGCCGCCCTTCAAATTCCACCCGCAGCGGCACCGATGCACACGCCTCGGCGATCATCCGCACACAGCGATAAGCGACAGCATTCTTCGCAAATCCCTCACTGGCCAGCGCCACATAATTGCGCGGCGTCCACACCGGCCGCCCGACCATAGTCATGGCAATGACCGTCCCCGCCGCCGACTGCTTCTGCTCCCGCCCGAAAAGGCCACTCAATTTCTCAAACATCAAAAAATCCTTCTTGTACCTCCCCACCTAGTGGGGAGGGGGACCGCGCCGCCCTTGCGGCGTGGGGGTGGGGTATCTTCCTTTCTTCCCCCTCTCCCCACTTGAGGGGAGAGGGTCGGGGTGAGGGGTCCTTTCTTATTGCTCCTTCCCCGCGCAGCGGACGGAGGGGGCACCCCCTAAACCCGCCGCAACCTCGGCTCCGCCCGCCCGTTCACCAGCAAGGCCGACAATGCCCAGACCAACGCATCGGCCCGATCAGGACTCTTCCCAAACTCCCCACTCCCCAGGGCCATCAGTTCCTCATCCAGTTCCGCAAATCTCGCCCGCCCGGAAGGGCAATGACTCACCCGCCCCTGCTCATAGAGAGCCGCCACCGGCTCCGCCCGCGCCCGCTTTCCGGTTCTTGCATGAACCAGCTCGATCGGCACATCACAGCCCGACATGGCCAGCAGCGAACGCACCATCTCCCCGCCCTGATTGGCCTCGGCAATCACCCGCTGCACACCATATTCCGCCACCACCGACGCCACAGCCTGCGCCCAGCCAAGCGGCGATTGCCCGGAAACGGTCGCATCCGCCAGCACATATCCCCGCTCCCCAAACCGCCCGGCCACCACAATCCCGCAGGCGTCGCCATGACTCGACGCCGGCGGATCGACCGCCACCATCACCATGTCAAACCGCTCCGGCCGCGCCCCATAGCACCGCGCCAGATCGTCGGCCCGCCACAGGGCGCGATTGTCATCATCGACCACCAGCCCTTCCAGTTCCTGCGCCGCCAGCCGCGTCCCGCCATAAAGGCCGCGCAACCCCTCCAGAAAAGCCGGCGCCAGATTCTCGGCATTGTCCCGTGTCGCCGCCCGCGTAACAGCCACCCCCGGCTCGGTCATCAGATGGCGCAAGGCCCTGATCGGCTTGGGCGTCGTGGTCAGGCACAGCCGGGGCGTCTCCCCCAGCCGCAGCCCCATCCGCAACATGGCCAGCGTCTCCGCCGGATGCCGCCAGGCGCAAAATTCATCCGCCCAGGCATAATGAAACTGCGGCCCGCGCAAGCTCTCCGGGTCTTCGGCGGAAAAGGCATAGGCCACCCCGCCATCGGGCCAGCGCAGCCGCCGCCGCGACACCTCGTAACTCGGCCGGTTGCCCTTGCGCGCGGTGCGCTTCAGCCCCGATGGCCCTTCGATCATCACCTCGCGGACATCATGCAGGCTCGGCCCGATCAACGCGCACCGCACCCCGCGCCCGGCCAGCGCCGCCAGCCATTCGGCCCCGGCGCGTGTCTTTCCCGCGCCGCGTCCGCCGAGAAACAGCCAGCTATGCCAGTCCCCCGCCGGCGGCGTCTGCGCCGGATTGATCCAGAACCCCCATTCCCTCACCTCGTCCGGCGCTTTCGGTCCCGGCGGCAACGAATCCACCCAGGCCGTGATCCCTTCGGGCGGCAGCGAGGCGATGGAGTTTGCGTTCCAGTGCTGCGCGCCAGTCCCGGCCTGCCAAATCGTCATTCATTTCATCTTCCCTTAAATCATCTGGCTCAACATCATCCGGCGCGTCTTCATCGCCTTTGAAAATCTGCTCGATGGCGGCGTCGGCCGCTTTCAGGGCCTTGCCCATGCGCTCGGCTTCCAGCGCCGAGGTCGGTTCAGGCAAACCCTCGATATGCCCCACCAAACGCTCGGCCTGCACCGCCAGCCTCAGCTTCAATGACTGCTTCCACAGCGCCAGATCGTCCGTTTTCCGTTCCATGCCCCCACTCTACCCCACGCCGGACCAGCGGGGATTTTTCGCACAAAAAAGCCGCCCCGCTTTCACGGAACGGCTTATCTGATCGTTAGCGAACGGAGGGAACTAACCCTGCCCTGAAACGGATCACATTCAGGGTTCCTGCTTCGCCTCCCTTCTTCCCCCTCTCCCCTTTTATAAGGGGAGAGGGTCGGGGTGAGAGGATGGTGGCCACCAACTTCCATGGCCAGAAGTCTCTCCGGATTGCCCCTTCAAGCTACACGCCCAGCCCGCCGGCTTCATTTCCCCCTTTATCTCCTGCACAAAGCCGCTGAATGCCGACCCGCCCTAAGGCTCCCAAACAAACGTCGCCACCGCCCCCGCCGGCAGGGTATACCCAAAGACACTGCCGCCCGACTTCACCGAAAACGCCTTCGCCGCCGCATTGCCGTTCAGCGCGATCAGCACCAGCGACCCGTCCGGATTCTTAAACGCCACATTCGCAATCCCATCCGCCTCATTGGAAGCGACCCTGACCGCTCCCGGCCTGACGAATTTCGACGCATGGCCGAAGGCGTAATATTCGATATTCTTCGTCACCTCCCCCGTGCCCGAATTGATGGTCACGATGCCCCGGCAATCGCCGCAGCCCCCCTTGTGCGGCCCGAAAGTCTCATCGAGCGCCAGGTTCCACATCAAAACGCCCTTCGCCCAGTTGCGCGTCGATCCGATGATCAGATTCTTCACCGTCCAGTCGAAGGTCGAGGCAAATTCCGGCGCCCATTCCCCGCCGGAACATTCGGTGAAATAGGCGTCCTTGTCCGGGTAAGCGTCATGCACCGGCCCTTGCGCCGCCACATCCCCGGCATAGCAGTGCCAGGCCACCCCGGCCACATACGGATTGGCTTTCGCATCGCCCAAAACAGCCAAAGGCGAGGACGGCAAATCCCAGTTATGATCGTAATCGAGGATCTTCGTCAGCCCGCCGTCCGCCGCCAGTTTCGGCCCCAGAAACCCGCCGATAAAGGCCGCCCGCGACACCGGCTCGACCCGCATCCCCGGATAGGAATCCGGCTCGAACCCCGGCTCGTTCTGCAAGGTCAAAAGCGTGATATCGATGCCTTCCGCCCGCATATCCTTCAGGTACCGCGACAGATAATCGGCGAAATACGGATAGGCTTCCGGCTTCAAAGACCCCTGTATCAGACTGTCTGTCGTCTTCATCCAGCCCGGCGCCGACCACGGCGACGCCATCACCGTCAGCTTCGGATTCAGCGCCAGCGCCTGCTTCACCGCCGGGATCACATCCACCTTCGCCGCATCGATCGAGAAATGCGCCAGGCTCGGATCGGCCTGCCCCGCCGGCATGTCATCGTAAGAGTAATGCGCGCTGGAAAAATCCGACGCGCCGATGGTCAGGCGCATAAAGCTGAACCCCAGCCCCGCCTCGCCGAACAGGTCCCCCATCAACGCATCGCGCTGGCCCGCCGTCATCCTGTTACGGATCAGATAGGCCGAGGCGTCGGTCATCGATGCACCGAATCCCACCATGGTCTGGTAGGTCTGCCCCGGATCGACCGTGATCACCGTGCCCGAAGCCGTCGTGGTGTTGAAAACCACATCGCCCTGCGCCGCCAGCAGCTTGCTCCTGTCGGCATCGGTTTCCCACACCTTCGCCACAATCATCGACGCCGGGGCCGATGACGAAGAAGACGATGCCGAGGATGACGATCCGCCACCACCGCCGCCACCGCTCCCACCGCAGGCCGTCAGCGGCGCCGCCAGCGCCGCCACAACCAATAACGAACCCGCCAGCAGGCGGCGCTTGAACTTCCCGGTCATCGTCTTCTCCCGTTATAAGGTTTGTTTATCGTTATATTGCCTGGCAGGTGGCCTCTATATACGCCGCATGGCTCGGCATGGCGGCCACGCATTTACCGATCACACCACTGATATCGTTGAGATATTTCACCACCTCGTCGTCCGGCCGCAGATCGGCGAACGGATCGTATCCCGCCGGAATCGCCCCCTGCCCGATCAGCACCTGGATCCAGCTTTCATCGGCGAAAAGCTCCTCGCCGTCCTTGAAGAAACGCCCCGCCGCCGCCCACAGTTTCAATCGCTCGGCCAGCCCCTCCGGTATCTCCATATCGCGGCAATACCGCCACATCAGCGTGTCATCCCGCGTGGTCAGCTTATAGTGCGCGATCAGGAAATCGCGGATGCGCGTATATTCAAAATCCGACTGCGCGTTGAAGGCGTCGCGCTGCACCGGATCGAAACCACTGTCCGGAAAAAGCGCCACCAGCCGCAAAATCGCGCTCTGCACCATCTGGATCGAGGTCGATTCCAGCGGCTCCATGAAGCCGCCGGCCAGCCCCATGGCCACCACGTTCTTCAGCCACACCTTGCGCCGCTTGCCAGTCTTGAATCGTATGACCCGCGGCTCGGCCAGCGCCTCGCCCGGCAGGTTCGCCATCAGCACCGCCGTCGCCTCGTCCTCGCTCATGAAACGCGATGAAAACACATGGCCGTTGCCCATCCGGTGCTGCAACGGAATCCGCCATTGCCAACCCGCCGTCCGGGCGATCGAACGCGTATAGGGCAGCGGCTCCCCGGCCGGCATACACCCCACCGCCACCGCCCGGTCGCACGGCAGCCAGTGCGCCCAGTCCTCGAAACCCGCCCCCAGCGTCTGCTCGATCAGCAGCGCCCGCATCCCCGAACAGTCGATAAACAGCTCCCCCGAAACGACCACACCGCTCTCCAGCACCACACTTTCGATAAAGCCATCCGCCGCCCGCTGATTGACCTTGACGATCTTCCCTTCCGTCCGCTTCACCCCCAGCGCTTCCGAATATTTGCGCAGGTAAAGCGCATAAAGCCCGGCGTCGAAATGATAGGCATAGGCGATATCGTTGAGCGGCGAGGCCTTCATGTCCGGCCGCGCCCGCATGAACTTGTTGGCATAGGCCGCCGCCGTATTGATCGAATAGTCGGCGAAGGTATCCGACACCTTCCCGGTGCCGCGCATTTTCAGCCAGTAGTGGTGCATCCTGAGCCACCCCAAGTCCTGGCCGATCTTGCCGAAGCCATGAATATAGCTGTTCCCCACATGCCCCCAGTCGGTGAACTCCACCCCCAGCTTGAAGGTCGCCTGCGTCGATTTGATAAAATCCGTCTCGTCCAGTTCGAGCAGATGATTGAACCGCTTGATCGCCGGAATCGTCGCCTCCCCGACCCCGATGGTGCCGATCTCCTCCGACTCCACCAGCTCGATCTCCAGCCCCCCATTTTTCGCTTTCCGGCGCGCCAGCTTGGCCAACAACGCCGCCGCCATCCAGCCCGCCGTCCCGCCCCCGACAATCACGACTTTCCGGATTGGGATCATTCACGCCACTCCTTGTACTCCCCCGCCTGCGGGGGAGGTGGCACGGCAACGCCGTGACGGAGGGGGGCCTTAAGCCAGCGAAGGCCCCCACCACCACGCTCTTCGAGCGCGGTCCCCCTCCCCGTACACGGGGAGGTACAAGAAATCATCAGCTTCATTTGCACTCCGCCACCGCCGCCGGCAACTGCCCCACCGCTCCGGTTTTAGCATAGCTCAGCCCATAGCCCAAGGCGAACAGCGGCGCCGCTTCCCCCGGACATCCCGCCGAAGGCCAGTCAAACGACAATGTGCCCTTAAAGTCTTTCGCGCCAAACAACACATCCGTCACCCCCTTGCCTTCCGTCCCCGGCAGCCACGCCGCCACGAAGGCGTCCGACAGATTGATCAGATCATTGGCATAGACCGTCCGCCCCGATTCAAACACCGTGATCACCGGTTTTCCCTTGCCCGAAACCGCCTGCAAAACCTTCACATCTTCCGGATAGCGCGTCGTATGGGCCAGCACCGGAATATCCCCCGCCGTCTCGGCATAGGGCGTCTCGCCGATCACCGCGACCACCGCATCATATTGCGACACATCGACACCGGAACCATCCGCCGAATAGGTCACGCTCCCCGCTTCCGCCCTGATCCCCGCCAGAATGCTGTCCGCATTGGGGAAATCCGCATTGCTGTTGTCCGTCCCCTGCCAGGTGACGCTCCACCCGCCGGTCTGGTTACCCAAACTATCGGCGCTCTTGCCGACCACCAGAATCTTCGCCCCCTTTTTCAACGGCAGCGCCGCCCCCTCGTTCTTCAGCAACACCAACGACTCGGAAACCGCCCGCCGCGCCAGATCACGCGCCTGAATAGCCGAAATCTTCCCCGCATAGGGATTGGCCGACGGCCGCTTGCCGAAAATCCCCGCGCGCATTTTCACGCGCAGAATCCGCGTCACCGCATCATCGATGCGCGCCATCGGAATGGCCCCGCTCTCGACATCCGCCACCGTCGCCTCGATGAACTTGTCCCACTCCAGCGGCACCATCATCATGTCGATCCCGGCATTGATCGCCTGCGGACAATGATAGTTGAAACACCCCGGCAACTGCCCCACGGCGTTCCAGTCCGAAACGATAAACCCGTCAAAACCCATCTTGCCTTTCAGCACATCGGTCAGCAGGTATTCATCCCCGTGCATCTTGCCGTAGTCCTTACCCGTCGCCCCGTCGGTCCATGACGAATAGGAGGCCATCACCGTCTGCACCCCCGCGCCCAACGCGCCATAATAGCCCTGCGCGTGGATATTCATCAGATCGGCTTCCGACGACATATTGACGCCCTGATCCTTGCCGTTCTGCGTGCCGCCATCGCCGATATAATGCTTGGCCGTCGCCACCACGTTTCCGGCTTTCGAGAAATCCCCCTGCATCCCGGTCACATAGGCGAAACCATAATCCTTCACCTCCATCGGATCAGACGAAAAACCTTCATAGGTCCGCCCCCAGCGCTGATCCTCCACCACGGCCAGCGTCGGCGCGAACACCCAGTTGATGCCGGTGGCCCTGACCGCCTTGCCCGTCGCCGCGCCGATCTCGCCGATCAGTTCCGGATCGTGCGCCGCGCCCAGGCCGATATTGTGCGGGAACAGCGTCGCCCCGATGACATTGCCGTGGCCATGCACCGCGTCCGTGCCCCACAAAAGCGGAATCTTCGTCTTCATGTCGGTTGTCATCGAAGCATCATAGAAGCCGTCCGACATAACCACCCAATCCCTGAGCGTCGCGTGCTTCATCATATAGGGCCACGACCCGCCGCCATTGAGCACCGAACCGATATAGGATTTGCGGATATCCTCCGGCGTCACCGCCTTGATCTCCGCCTGCGTCATCTGGCCGATCTTCTGCCTGAGCGTCATCTGGCTGACGATCCTGGCGATCTTCGCCTCCATCGCCGCATCCGGCCTGATGGCCGACTCGACCCGCGGCCAGTCCTTCAGTTCCTGCCCATAACTCAACGGCGCAAACAACAGATACAGCGAGATCGATCCGAGCAAAGCCCGGCGTAAAGACAACTTGGACATGGAAAACTCTCTTATACCTCCCCGCCTGCGGGGAGGGGGACCGCGCCATTCTTCATGGCGTGGTGGTGGGGGCCTTACTGACTCAAAAAAAGACATCCGGGAGGATTCAGGGAGTGAAATCCCCCCGGATAGTCACCGTTTTCCGCCGCACGCAACGGCACGGCGGAAAGCGCTCGGACTTACTGGAACCTGTAGCTGACGCCAAAGAGGATGGTCGAGCCATACTCCTCGTAATTTTCCGGATAGGAAGACCCGTCCGCCGTCTTGTTTTCCGTCACCTTCAACTGGGTCTGGTAATTGGAATTGGCCAGGTTATACCCCTGCAACAGGAAGGTGACGCCCTTGAGCGGGCCATCCTGCATCTGGTAGCTGATCTGGGCATCGACCTGCTTGTCCGCCAGGATGCGGGTCGCGGCGCGATTGGCGTAGAGCGCGTAGGTTTCACCCAGGAAGGCCGAACGGTAACGATAGCTCAGGCGCGCCGAGAAACCGCCCTTTTCAAAGTACCCCGTCACATTGGCCACATCGCCGGAGAAGCCCGGCAATTTCGACGGATCGACATCATCCCCGGACCGGATATTGGTCCAGCCGCGCGAGAAGCTGCCGATCACACCGAAACCATCCAGCCTGTTCCAGATCAGCGAACCATCCAGCGCACCGCTGAATTCGATACCGGAAACATTCTTTCCGCCGCCCAGATTGCCGACCGTGCCGTCATCATTGATCGGCATGGTGAATGAGCCAATATTGCTGTCCGGCGTGATACCGCTGGTATTGACCCAGCCGGTAAAGTCGAAATCGGATACGGTCAGGTTGCGGATATAGCTGCGCATAACCTTCTGGAAGCCCGCGACGCCGATATAGCTCGTCTTGTTGAAATAGTGCTCGTAAGACAGATCGACGCCATCGGCGATCCACGGTTTCAGATTCGGGTTACCGCCGGAACCGCTCCACTGCCCCGTCACGCTGACGCCGGCATTGCGGCTGGCCCGCATGTCATCCATGCGCGGACGGGCCATGGCCCGGCTCATGGCGAAGCGGAGCACCGAATTGTCATTGATATCGTAGATCAGGTTCAGGCTCGGCAGGAGATCGCCATATTCCTTGCTGGTCGATACCCATTGCCCGATCGCGGGAATACCATTGGCCGCATCGCTCTTCTGGATGACTTCATTACCCGCCGATGTCTGCTTGGCGCTGACATATTGCAGGCCCAGGTTTCCGCGCAGGCCATGCCCGCCCATGGTCGTATCGATATTGAGCTTGGCGAACAGGGTCACCAGTTCCTCATCGACCTGCCAGTACTTGTTGAGGTTATCCTCATTAAGGATCGGGCGCAGGTCGTAATACTTGTTGATCACGTCACCCAGATCGTAAGACAGCACGCTGCCGAAACCGGCGAAATCGAGATTGGTCGGCGTCTGCAAATCGGCGGCATCCACCGCCACGCGCGTGCCATGGCATCCGCCATTGGAATCGATCGTATAGCCCTTGAGGCAGAGATCCCATTCCGGCACCGCCTTGGCCTTGGTGCGATGCGAATAATCGACACCCAGCTCGATGCTCTTGAAGCCGCCCCACTCGACATCATGCACACCGCTGAAACGCGCCGTCGCCAACTGGTCGGTGACCTTCGGCTGACGAATGGCGCCATCATGGCCCCAGCCGCCCCATGGCGCCACATCGCCGAGATAGACATTATCGGCGTCGGCATAATCGAGGCCCGGATTGAGGTAGGGGAAATCACCGAAAGCGATATCCTCGTCAATCGTATCGAAAGTCCGGCTGACCGGCGTCGGGTCGGTGCCATAACCGGCATAGGTTTCGGCGATGCTTTCCTTGCGCACCGACCGCGAATAGCCGAAATCAATCACCGACCGCCACGAACCGATGTTGAATCGGTTATTCGAGCCGAAGCTGAACATCTCGTCGCGGCGCAGATTGTTGTCATTGCGGATGATCGGCGCGATGCCGCTGATCGTCGCCTTCTGCACCACCGGCGTGCCGCCGCGTTCCGACAGCACCACATTCGAGAAGTGGATGTCGTCGGTCCATTGCGTCTGATACCACTGCGCGCCGTGCGTCACTTCATTCTGGTCGAAGACCGAGTAATAGAAGTCGTTCACGCTGCGGAAATTGTCGTTCGGCTTGAAATCGAGCACGGCCATGTAACCGTCGCGCGTCTGGCGGCGGGCGGTGGACCAGATTTCAACGCCGTGCAGCCCGAAGGCATCGGCATTGCCCAGGCGCGGTTCATTGGTCACCGAGTCATCGCCCTGCTTGTCCCACCACCAGCTCTTGGAGTGTTGCAGTTCCGACGGATCATCGAGGTGCGCATAGGAGAAGGCGACCCCCAGCTTGCCATCGAGGAACTGATCGATATAGGCCAGGCTGATGCGGTTGCCGTTGGGGCTGTAACCCGGCACGACCTCGCCATTGGTATTGACCGAACCGCGCAGGTTCACCGAAATGACGCGCTTGTTGTAATCGAGCGGGCGCACCGTGTTGAGCACCACCGTGCCGGAAAGCCCCTGCCCGGTAATGCCGGCGTCCGGCGTCTTGTAGACGATGGCCGAGGACACCATTTCCGACGGATACTGATCGAATTCGGCGGCGCGGTTATCGCCGGAAGAAACCTGCATCCGGCCATTCAGCAGCGTCGTCGAGAAATCGCCCGAAAGCCCGCGGATGGAGATGGTCTGCGACCGGCCGCCGACGCGCTGCGCCGCCAGGCCCGGCAGACGCGCCAGAGATTCGGCGATCGAAGCGTCCGGCAGCTTGCCGATGTCTTCGGCTGAAACCGCTTCAACGATCGAGGTATTCCGCTTCTTGATAGTCAGCGAATCCTGCAACCCCCGGCGAATGCCGGTAACCACCACGACCTGCGTGTCTTCGGCCGCCGCCGTGGCCTCGGCCTGCGCCGACGCCTCGTCCTGAGCATGGGCAGCGGTCGCCAGGCCGCCGAGCGCAACCGCGCAGGCGGCCGTGCTCATCAGAACCGCTTTGATGGACGCGGAACCGCGTCTTGTGACAGATTTCATCATGTTCCTCCCCTAGTCGGGTTTATGTGCTGTTTGCGGCGGGTTGATCCCGCCATTGGAAGCGCTCTCAATTCCTGGGCCACGACACACCGTTCTGTCAAGCGCGATGCCGCCAACAGCCCCGATTCACGCCACATTTCACCCGATATTGAGAGGGGATGTGTTCAATATGACACAAAGTTAATCTTGGAACCGCCCATGGGAGCGCTCCCATAGTGCATCCTCCCTTGCGCAGCGGGGGAGGTGGCGCGGCTTGTCCGCGACGGAGGGGGCCTCTTACCGTTCTGAATATCTGCGGGGAAACGCCACACGCTCAGCGCTTCTTTTTTCACCCCTGCGGCTTGCTGGCGCTTTCCCGCATGACGACCTTGTGCGCCACCACATCGAAGCGCACCGGCAAGGGACCGTTGGCCGTCTTTCCGGCCTTGATCCGCTCAACGATCATTTCCACCGCGCGCTGGCCTATGGTTTTCAGCGGCTGATGCACGGTCGTCAGCGGCGGCCAGATGATTTCCGACACCGGCGTATCGTCGAATCCCACAATCGAAAGATCCTGCGGGATATTCAAACCGATCTTGTGCGCCGAAAACAGCGCCCCCACGGCCATGTCGTCATTGGCGCAGATCAGGGCGCTCGGCCTTTGGCCATTGTTCAGCATGGCCGCCGTCATCTCGACGCCCGACCGGAAGGTGAAATTACCGCGCATCACGGTTATGTCGCCCTCGCCGATCCCCGCTTCAGTAATGGCGCGCCAGAAACCCGAATAGCGCTCCTCGGCCGAGAGGTGACCTTCCAAGCCTTTGATAAAACCGAACTTTTTATGCCCCAGCTGAAGCATGTAACGGGTCATCTCATAACCCGCCACCTCGTCGTCGATCCCCACGCCGGAGGCCACCTTCTGCGCCGCCAGTCCCGGCGAAATGCACACCACCGGACAGTTGCGCGTTTCCAGTTCGCGCAGCAGGTCGCAATCGTCAGAAAAGGGCGGCGTCAGGATCAGCCCGTCGCAGCGCCTGGAATCGACCAGTTCGATGATCTTCGCCGTCTTGCCAAGCGAATGCTGGTTGACCGTGTGCATCAGCAACTGGAAGCCGGCCTCGGTGCAGCCCCTCAGCGCCCCCAGTTCCAGGCCCGAATGATAGAAGGAGTTCGGTTCCGAATCGAGGTCGGAGGCATAAACCAGTCCCAGCACCTGCGTCTTGCCGCCGGCCAGGAAGCGCGCCTGCATATTGACCTTGTACTTCAGCTTGTCGACGGCCTTGAGCACGCGCTGGCGCACTTCCTCGCGGACATTCGGCCCGCCATTGAGCACGCGCGACACCGTGGCCCGCGCCACACCTGAAAGCGCGGCCACATCGTCGATGGTCGGTTTACTCGTCGTCTTCAGCTTACCGGCACTCAAAGGAAAGTCTCGCTCGCCACATTCATTATGTCTGCGTTTATGCGATGACTTGATGAATGACACAAGCCCCTATTACCGGCTTATTGAAAGCGCTCTCAAATCGTCAGTAGCGATGCCCCCGATCATGCCCATTACCATGCCCATTACCATGATTGCCGCCACGGTCATGGTGGCGGTCATTGCGGCCATGGTGATCCCAGCCATCTGTGGCGCAGGCGCTCAAGGTCAGGGCCGAGGCGGCGGCAAGGAGCAACAGTATCTTTTTCATGGTCAGAATACCTTTCGTGGTCTGCTGTCTTCCCCGGACAGAGCACTTTCCGAAAAGTGTGATGCACTTTTCGGATTAAAAAGTGCGTTAAAACAAGAATTAGAGCGCCGATTCGATACAATCGGATCCGTGCTCTAATATTTCAACGCCGCAAGCCTAATGATCCCGTCGATCGTGACGGCGGCTGTCGTTGCGCCGCTCGCCGTGACCATTGTCGCGTCCCCGGTGCATGCGCGAGGCATGATAGCCGTCCGCCGCATCCCGGCGGAAATGGCGCCCGTCGTCGCGGCGGTACTGACGGCTCGCACGGTCGCGGTAATAGTACCAGCCGTCATTGCCCCAATAGCCATAGCTCACCGGACCATAGTAATTGTCATAATAGAGATCGTCGTAAGCGTTATAGCCGTAACCGGCGTCGGCACCGCCGTAATAACCGGCGCAGCCGCCAAGCCCCGCCAGGGCGCCAAAGGCTATCGAAAGAATGAGTGCGCGTTTCATGACCGTCTTCCAGAAGCGTTTCCTTCGGAAAACCTGCGTGAAACGCCCTAAGCGCGAAAGACGGAAAAGCCCCCGCTTCGCAAGGATATGGTAAACTGGTCCTGCGCCTTCCCGCCAACGACAAGGCTATCGCACATGAACGGATGTGGGTGATTTTGCACATAAATCCTCCCTCCCCAGATGTGGGGAGAGGGTCAGGGTGAGCAGCCAAACGATCTGCCACCTGTGTTTTCCCCCTCCACCGCTACGCAGGAGGAGGATCAAGAGGGAGGACTGCGCCGAAAACGGGGTAGTGAAGGCCCTAATTCATCCTAATCGATATCCTCGGCCGGCCAGTCCGACCGGTCCTCGTTCAGGTCCCAGGCGGCAAAATCGAGCGCCTCTTCCGGATCGCCGAGCGCCAGTTCCGAAATCGTCTGCCCACGGATCGAAACGCCCGAGCGATGGACCGTCCCGCGGTCGCCGGTGATCAGATGATGCCATTCCGGCAGGGTCTTGCCCTCATGCAGCCGGCGATAGGCGCAGGAGCGCGGCATCCATTCCAGCGCCTCGATATTGTACGGCGTCAGCTTGATGCAGTCCGGCACATGCTTCTTGCGATGGGCGTAATCCGAACACGAACACCGGTCCGGATCGAACAACTTGCAATGCACCCGCGTCGGGATGACCTCCAGCGTCTCCTCGTCCTCGAACCGCACCAGACAGCACAAACCGCAGCCATCGCACAGGCTTTCCCACTCCTGCGGATTCATTTCGGCTAAGGTCTTGGTTTCCCAGAAGGGCTTTTGTACGGCATTATCGTTCATCCGCGGGCTTATAATCCCCTGCGTCCACTTTTGCACCCAAGATATTGCCTAAACCGGCTTGAGCGTCACCAGCACCACATCATTGCTCGCCATCGGCAAGCTGACAGACGCCTTGCCATTCGCACCGACCGTCACCTTGCGAATCTCCGGCGTATCCGCCGTCAGGGCCTGCAATTGCGCCAATTGCGCCGGGGTCAGCGACTCCGGCGCCTTCATGTCGATATAGGCCGAATAGGCGTCATTCCTGCGGAAACCGGTGCGACGGATTTCCAGCGCATAGACGCCCGGTTTCAGCCCCGCCACGCTCAAATCCACCGGTACGGACGGCGCATTGGGCACAATCCGGCTGTAGAAGGGTTTGTTGCTGACGGTCTGCACCGGCTGCCGGAAGTCCCAGACCACCGCCGCCACCCTGTCGCCATCGGCCGCCGCCCATACCTGCGCATCATCCGAAGGCAAAGCCTTCCCCTGCAAGGCATGGAGGTACTTATAGGCGAACCAGGCCGGCTTGCGGATGCCCTCACGCGTCATCAGGCCGAACCCACCATGGAAAGGCGTCGGCGGCGGACCGGGTTCCTCAAACAGGTCGGTATAGACCCAGTAACTCATACCCTGCAGAAGCCCCTGGCTGGCCTTGAGCTTGCTGAGGATATAGGGCGCCGACACATAGGAATCGTGGATCAGGTCGCGCGGCGTATAGCTGGTGCTCCATTCGGTGAAATAGAGCGGCAGGCCGGGATAAGCGGAAGCCTCGATCTCGGCGCGCACCCGCTTCACATCGCCGACAATCGCCTCCGGCGACGGATCGAGTTTGGTATCCTGCTTGCCCTCTTCATCGAGGAAACCGCCCTGCACGCCATAGGTATGGGTCGTGACGAAATCGACCGGCGCATGGGTCGCTTTCGTAAAGGCCAGAAATTCCGGCACCCACGCCGCGCCCGCCGTCGCAGGCCCGCCGACCCGCAAACCGGCATCGACCGCCTTCAGCGTCCGCGCCGTCACGCCATAGAGCGCGAAATAGGCCTGCTGGTCGGCATACTGGAAGAAACCATCGAGGTTCGGCTCGTTCCATACCTCGAAGAACCAGGTCCGCACCTCGTCTATGCCGTAGCGATCAATGACATGACGCGCGAAGGCATCGATCAACTGCGCCCAAAGATCGAAACGCGGATGCGAGGTATTGCCCTTCCAGAAGAAGATCGTCTGATCCGAAGTCTTCAACGCCTCCGGCGTAAAGCCCAGTTCGACAAACGGCCTGATTTTTTTGGCCAGCAACGCATCATAAAGATAATCGATCTTCGTCCAGTCACAGATCACCTTGCCATCGACGACCTTCACCGTGCCCAGCACATCATGGAAAATATCGTGGAAACGGATATAACGGAATCCCAGCTCATCGACCGTGGTTTTCAACTGCCCCTGACTGTCATCACGGATCAGCGTGCCGGGAAAATCCGACCCGACCGACAGATCGAAGAAACGATCCAGCGGCTGCGTCGCCTGTGCCAGATCGAGCACCACCTGACGGGTCTTTGTACCCTTGGCAAAGGCCGCTGACGGCACCGCCACGCCCAGCAGCATCAACCCCGAAAGCGCACGCCGTGAAATCCCCTGAACCATCGCCTCTTCCCTCGATTATTTTTGTACGACAATTGATAGCGCTAACAGTTTCAGCGCACAAGAGGCAGGCTCCTCATTCAAGCAGACTATGAGCACAATCCAGGACGGTCTGTTCGTCGAACAGAGTCGGCTGGACGACGGCAAAGCCCAATAGTCGATCGGGTTCAGGCGTTTTTGATTTTATTCACACCGATACATCGAGCCACGCCGGTGTCGTCCTTGAAACTGCATCGCCGCTGTGCAATGGTTGACCGATTGTAACGTGTGGCCAGGGGGAATAAATGGGGACAGACGAAGCGCTGGGGTTGATGAATCATCTCTTTCTGAGTGCAGCGGTTATCTCGGCGCCAATCCTGATCGTGCTTCTCCTGGTAGGGCTTTTGGTCAGCGTTTTGCAGGTCGCAACCCAACTTCAGGAGATGACGCTCAGCTATGTCCCCAAACTGCTTGCCGCGGCTTTCGTGTCCGTCGCGCTGGGTTCGTGGATGGTTCATAAGCTGACGGAATTCGCCGTCTCGATGATCCAGCTCATCCCCTCCATGGCTCTTTAGCGCGAAAGCTTTGATTGTCGTGCTTGATGTTCAGACCTGGGTTTGCACCTGCTTGCTGACCGGCCTTCGCGTCGCACCTGTATTTACCCTCGCGCCGCCGTTTTCCCTGATGCGTGCGCCGGTCCTTTTCAGGGTGCTTTTCGGATTGGGGGTTGCCGTTTGCCTGGTTGGATCCGTCCCCGGATCCATGCGGCTTGGCGATCCAGGGCCGGCAATTCTCATTCTGATCGGCGCACGGGAGCTTTTGCTCGGCATGGTTTTCGTCATGGCCTTTCAGTTCATGTTCGGCATGCTGCACCTTGCCGGCCGGACCATAGATATACAGGCCGGTTTCGGGCTGGCCCTGCTTATCGACCCTAGCACAAAAGGCCAGGTGCCTCTCGTCGGCACCTTTTTCGCCTATGCCGCCGCGCTTGTATTCTTTGCTATGGGCGGCCCGAACGACCTTCTCAGACTGATGGGAGAGTCGCTTCGCGTCATCCCATTGGGAACCGGTCTGCTTCCTTCCGATGAGCTTGTCCGTATCGCGGCATTGCTCGGAGCGTTGTCGATCACCAGCTTCGGCGTTGCCGGCACCGCTGTTCTGACTTTATTTCTCACGGATGCATCCATCGCGCTCCTCTCCCGCACCGTCCCGCAGATGAATGTCCTGGTCCTTGGTTTTCAGGTCAAGACACTGTTGCTGCTGGTTATTCTGCCAGTTACCTTCGGCACTGCCGGCGCGCTGTTCGCCCGCATATCCACGCTAACGCTCGAAGCCCTGCCGGACCTTTTATGATGGCCGAGCAATCCGAACAGGACAAGTCTGAAGCCCCCACCCCCTTCAAGCTCAATCGCGCTCGGCAGAAAGGCACAATTGCCCGCGGCATGGACCTGGGTTTCGCTACAAGTCTCACAGCGCTCCTGGGTTACCTGTGGCTCTCAGGCCCGAAGCTGTTCAGCGCCATCTCGCTGACATCGCAGCGCGCCTTCGTCTCAGCAACGACGGCCACATCCGGCTCGAACGAAATTCTGCAACTGATCGGAAGCACGTTAAATGCCGTTGCGCAGCCGATCCTGCTTCTGATTGGCGCTGTATTCTTATGCGTCCTGATTTTCGAGGTCATCCAGACGGGCTTTGTCTTTTCGTTTGCGCCCCTTACCCCCGATTTCAGCAAGCTTAATCCGGCCAACGGTATCAAGCGTCTGTTCTCAATGCGGCAACTTATTGAAACCGGCAAGAATATTACGAAGCTGGTTGTCTATTCACTCCTGGCCGTTCTCGTCATGCTGGACGCGGTAAAGCGTGCGGGACCGACGCTCCAGGATGCTAACGGCCTGGCTCGCGTTCTTGGCCAGATGGGATTTAAGCTGCTGGTTCTCTTCGTGGGTGCTGCAATTATAATCGCGGCCATCGACCAGTTGATCTCGCGGCGCGACTTCCTGAAACGCATGCGGATGAGCCGCAGCGAAACCAGACGCGAGACCCGTGACCGGGAGGGAGACTCCCGGTTCAAGCAACGGCGCCGCCAGATCCACCGCGAATATGCCAAGCTGAGCAAAAGCCTCAAGAACGTACGCGGCGCGGATATTCTCATCACCAACCCGACGCATTATGCGGTCGCCCTCACCTATAACCCAAAAACAATGGTTGCGCCCAGAATCGTCGCGCAAGGCGCCGACCAGATGGCCCTGAGGCTGAAGCGGATAGCTTTTCTGTATGGCGTTGTGGTGGTCGAGGACCGGCCCTTGGCCAGAAATCTATATCACCGGTGCGAAATCGACCAGGAAATTCCAGAAGTCTACTTCCGGCCTGTTGCCGGTCACTATCGCCGGATACGTAACCGAATGACGTCCTCCTCTTATGCCTGATTCCAGAATGAAATCCTTTTTCCAGAAAAACCATGATCTCGTGCTTGTCGGTGGCGTCGTCGGCATCCTCCTCATTCTGTTCGCGCCTATCCCCCCGGTTCTGCTGGACCTGCTGATTATCACGAATTTCGCCCTGGGTCTGAGCATCTTGCTGATGACTTTCTATGTCGACAAGCCCGTTTCCTTCTCGACATTTCCTTCCCTGCTTCTCGTGGCGACCCTCTACCGCCTGGCCCTGAACGTGGCGGCCACCCGGCTGATCCTGACCCAGGGCCATGCCGGTGAGGTAATCGGAGCGATCGGGGCTTTCGCTGTCCAGGGGAGTTTCGTTATCGGCCTTGTGGTGTTCTTTATCCTGGTGATCGTTCAGTATGTTGTTGTGACTTCCGGCGCTCAGCGTGTGTCTGAAGTCGCCGCCCGCTTCGTGCTCGACGCCGTTCCGGGTCAGCAAATGAGCATCGATGCCGACCTGAATATGGGCCTGATCGATCAGGAGGAAGCCAAACGCCGCCGCAAGGCCATCGAAAAGGAAGCCGCCTTCTATGGGGCCATGGACGGCGCCAGCAAATTCGTCAAGGGCGATGCCATCGCCGGCATTATCATCCTGCTGATCAACATCATCGCCGGCTGGATCATCGGCGTCGCCCAGATGGGGATGGACTGGCTCACGGCCTTGCAGACTTTCAGCCTGCTGACTATCGGCGACGGCATTGTCAGCCAGGTGCCCGCCCTTATCATTTCAACGGCCACGGGCATCATCGTCACCCGCTCCTCGGCGGACCGCCAGTTGAGCGCCGAGATTCTGTCCCAGCTCTCGTCCGTTCCCAAAATACCCCTCATTGTGATGGGCGCCCTGTTCATCCTGATGCTGTTGCCGGGCATGCCTAAATGGCCCATTGGTATTCTCGCCCTGTTGTCGATCGGCATCTGGTTCACGTCCAGACGCAAAAATCAGGCAAGTCCTGAAGATATCGAAGCTGTCCCCGTTGACACTGCGGTGGAGCGGCGGCATGCGCCGGCGGCCATCCAAGTTCTGCTGGGCCGTGATCTCAGTCTGCATTGGATACCGTTAAAGCCGCTTTTGAGCGAACGCATAGAGGCACTCAGAACACAAGTCGAGAAACGCTCGGGTTTCATCCTGCCGCCCGTGACCCTTCAGGACGGGTCGCAATTGGCTCCCAACGAATGTGAAATTCTCATTCATGGCGCCCGCAATGCCCATTCCCGGCTTTATCCGGACAAGACCCTTGCGATTTCAACCTCAGCCGCCACCGAACCCTTGCCTGGTCTCCAGACCCATGATCCGGCGTTTGGTATTCCCGGCGTATGGATAGAGGCCGATCTTCGGGAAAAAGCGGAGCGAACCGGCTATACCCTCGTGGATCCGATCACGGTCCTGATGACACAACTGACCGAGGTCGTCCGCACTGAAGCCGCGCAGTTGCTCACCCGTTCGGCTGTTCTTAACCTCCTGGATGAGGTTCGGGCCAGACAGCCGGGCATGATCGAGGAACTGATCCCCACTATCATGACCGTCACGGATGTACAGCGTGTCCTGCAACACCTGCTTTCCGAGAATGTCCCCATCCGTAATATGGACTTGATCGTCGATGCGCTGGTCGACGTTGGCAGGCATACAAAAGATCATGCCGATTTGACCGAACTGGTCCGGCAAAAGCTTAATCACGCGATCTGCCATGACCTGCGCGCCGGCGGGGAGCAATTGTCCGTGCTCAGCCTCAATCCCCGTCTTGAGGCGCAAATCACCGATACCATCCGCCGCAGCGACGGCAAGGGCAGTTTTGTCATAGAGCCGAGGCTGGCCGAGCAGCTTATCCGTAATCTCATGCTGCTTGCCGACAGGATGATGCAGCAGGGCCTGACGCCGGTCCTGCTGTGTGGACCTGACATTCGGCGGCATCTCAAGGCTTTCACGCGTCGAATGGTTCCGCGCCTGGCTGTCGTATCGGTCAACGAGGTGCCGTCGTCCATCGAACTCAAATCCTTCGACGTGGTGACAGCCGGGGAATAGACACGCTTTACGCACCAGCCGGCATCAACCTGCGCTACTCCTGAGTTCCGCGACTATGCGGTTCAATAGAGCCGCCCCCTTTTTATCCTCGGACAAGGCTTCGGTCACACGTTCGACGACCTGCTGGAATTTCGTGTCGTTGACCAGATGTTCCCCGAACTGATCGGCAAGAATGTTCTGTACCAGGGCACGACGGAGTTGCTGATCATCCGCCGTCTCCAGACCGGCCAGGGCCGCGAGTCCGTCAAGCGTTTGCGGTTTGGCCGCCGGGGATCGTGGATCCTTGTTCTTCACACCTGTAGATCTGGCGCGTTCGAGCATGTGCTGGCGCAGAACCATGACCAGACGATCAACATTTGATACCGGGTCCATAGCCTTTGCTCTCAATGCCGGGTCGGTTTGAAGCTGAACTGTTTAAGCAGGAAATTGGCATCGGATTCAATCTGGGCCTCATCCGCCCGTTCCTCTATTTTCCGGGCCATTTCATCGATCAACATCTTCATGTCCTTATTGAGAGGGGGCAGCAAGGTGTTCCTGGCGATGCCTTCCTGAAGCAGGCGTGTGGCCTCCGTGAAGGCATCTTTGACCATATGCTGCAGTCCTTCAACAAATAACCTTAAAGGCTGATCGGCCGCCCGGTCTAGGAGCGGCGCCCATGTCGCCTCGGCGGCTGCCCCGTCGCCGGAGGTGAGTTCGAGGAGACCCAAATGGAAACGGGCCAGATCATAACCCGGCGCTATGGTCACGGCTGCGCGCATAAGGGCGTGTGCTTCGGCGTATTGCCCCAAACCCGCGAGGACCGATCCACAAAGGTATGGTAGCCGGGCGTCTGCCCTATACTGAGGAATCAACGCCCGCAGGTGTTCCACGGCCTCTTCCGGGACGCTTTCGATGTCCGCCAGGATTTGGTTCATGATATCATCCGGGAGCAGGGCTTCGTCGGTCATATCGGAATCCTTATCGCTCCAAAGTAAAAGTGTGCCGTGCGCACAATCGGGTCTTCAGGGTCAGAAGCGCGGTTTTGTGGATCTGCGAAATCCGGCTGCGGGTCAAACCGAACGTTACCGCGATCTGCTCAAAACTGAGGCCTTCGATATAATGATGCCGGATGACCCGGCCCTGTTGTTCCGGCAAACCAGCCACCTCACCTTGCAGGGTAGCGGTCATTTCCTTCCAGGCGAGACTTTCATAGGGGGAGCGGCGTTTGTCAGTCTCTTCCCGGTCGATATATAGACCGCTTCCCTCGATCATGAAGCCGATCGCCAGACCCGTGGCCAGTTCAATGAGGGCCAGCATGGTTTCGGAACCATCCAAAACTGACAGGTCTTTGTCTGACAATGAAGCTATTCGTTCCTTGCGCGTCCGCTGCCGAAAGGACAGTTGTTCGCGCTTTTCGCTTAAGTGAGTTAGTCCATCCAATATACTGCCCGATATCCGGCGGCGCGCAAATGGACGAAAGGGAATCCCCCTTGCTGGATCAAACCGGTCCAGGGCTTCAAGTAGCCCTGCATAGGCGAACTGGCATAAATCACTCAATTCGAGATCACCGCTCTTGCGGTCCAGGAAGTGTTTGGTGGCGATCTGGCGGGCAAAGATTGTGTGAATCTCAAACAGTTCACCACGAGCGGCCGCCGAACCGTCAGCTTTGAAGGCATGCCACAGCCGGCCTTCAAGGCCATCAATGGCCACAGGCGCGGATTGGTTTGACGAGGGGCTATCTAAAGCTGCCAACGACACCCTCAAGAACCAGGCTCCACCCATCGATCAGGACGAACATCAAAACCTTGAGCGGTAACGACAGGGTGGACGGCGGCACCATCATCATGCCCAGCGCCAGCAGGATGCTCGACACTACCAGGTCGATAAGCAGAAACGGAAGCAGGATAACAAAGCCGATCTTGAATGAGACGCGCAGTTCATTGAGCATGAAGGCTGACGCCAACGACATGGTTCCGACATCTTCAGCCCTCGCCGGCAATGGCTGCCGTGAAATATCGTAAATCGTCTTGATGTCCTGGTCATGTACCTGATGCAGCATGAAGGTGCGCAAGGGGGCCGCCCCGATCCGGGTAGCGCTTTGCAGGGAAGCTGATCCATTGAGATAGGGCTGCAGCGCGTCCTTGTTTATCTGGGTCAGGGCCGGCGACATGATGAGCATGGTCAGGATCAGCGCCAGGCTGATCAAGACTTGGTTAGGTGGTGTTTCCGGCATGCCAAAGGCATGCCGCAACATCGACAAGGAAATAATGATGCGCAAGAAAGGGGTCATGCAAATAAGCATGGCGGGGATCAGCGTTAGCAAACCCAGAGTGATGGCGATCCGCACCGGTTCGGCATTTCCCCCCAGATTGACAACCGTGCCCGCGCCATCAGCCGCAGCCTTGGCAATGGCCAGGCCCGGGCTTGCCAGCAGAGTTACTCCGGCAAGTGCGGCAACGGACAGAAATCCGCGTTTCATGACGGCTCTATTCCCTTTTGCGGCGTGTCCGGATTGACGACGAACGCCCCTTGCTGACTGGTGACCATCAGAATCGTCGCCCCGTCGCAGGTGAGGAGGGAAACGTCGACCTGATGCGAGAGGCTGACAGTTTCGACCACTTGCAGCCGTGAGGGCGTATCGGTCTTTGTTCCTGGCTTGATACGAAAGAGGGGTAAAATACGCGCCAGCGCCTGACCGGCCAAGCCTGGCATCCTGGCGTCCGCGCCGGCTTTCAGCCTATGGCGCAAGGCCAGCGCACCGGCGAACCCCAGCAAACAACAGAACAGAAGCGCGAGCAGGACGCGCCACGCCGGCATTTCATGCCTTGGCGCCAGGCCAAGAGTCTGCGCGGCCGCCGGCAGTGCCATCATCGTCATAACGACAGCCGCACCCCAGGTTCTTGATAAGCGTGAATAACTCATGACGATTGCGCGATCTCGACGATCCGGATGGCAAAGCTGCCATCGACCGCGACGATTTCGCCGCGTGCGACCAGGGAGTCATTCAAACGCAACTCCGCGAGATCATTGAGCCTGGCGTCCAGCTTGACTACAGAGCCGGATTTCAGGGCAAGCACCTCCTGGACAGAAATCTCTGCGCGCCCAAGCGCTGCGTCCAGCTTGACCTGGACGTCCCTGAAGATGGGCGAGTTCACGGAAACAGCGGCGGAACGTCCGTCACGAGGCGTCGAGGCCTCGGTTTTGCTGAGGACTTTGTCCGAGCCGGATACAGATCGGTTAGTCATGTATTTGTTCACTCATTTCAGACTTTAAACTCCAGAGCCATCTCGTCGTCGATTTGGATCAACTGAGCGCGGGCGAAAATTCGATGGGTGTCCGCGATGGCGACTTCAACAGGCGCATCGATGGCGCGATCGAGGACGAGGACATCACCGACAGACAAATCGGCTAATTCCGCCAGATTCAGTTCGGCGGAGCCGATCACGGCCTCGATCAGCAGGGGAACCCTGACCAGCGCTTCGACCGGGGACTGGACCGCTTCAGCACGCGGCACAGAGGCGCCCAGGGTTGATTTCACATGGAGCGCGACAACATGGCTGGGGATAGCCAGGCCCAGTATCTCACGTCCCGATGGATCGGTCAGAATGCAAAGCATGCCGCCGCCGTCCGCCAGGGGATCGCGGACAAGCCGCAGCTCCGAAGCCGTCTCGCCTGCCAATCCGAAAGCCACCTCTATCGTCTCGGCCAGGTCGGCGATCATATGCTGTCCCAAAGCCTTCAAAAGCATATGATCGCCCTCGGACAGGTGCAGTCCCGACGTTTCCATATCGACCGCACGATCCGTCATGCAGGTTGGGGCTGCGGTCTTACTCCGAATGGCAACTGCCGTGCGGTATACACGCCATCCAGTGTCGTCCGTTTCATTGCGAGCAGCGCCGGAAGAACTCTTCAAGCCGGCCACACAGGCATAGTCACCGACAAACCAGCGCGCGTTCCACTGCGCGACGGCCCGCGCGATAGGGTCGCGCACCGCTTCCGGCACGATTGCGTCATCGGGCAGCCAATGGCGATAGGTCAGGTTCAACCGTGGCCCCGCATGCCGAACAGGGCCTGGATCATGTCGTTCGTGGCGCTTACAACCTGGGATGACGCGTCGAAACCGCGCTGGATCAGAATCAGGTTGCCAAATTCCGCCGTCAGGTCAACATTCGAAGCCTCGACCTGGCCACTTTGCAGCTTGCCGCCGCCGTCCACGCCACTTGTCTTGTAGGCAAAGGCCGCACCGCCCGTATTCTGGAACAATCCGTTGCCGACGCGTGTCAACTGTTGTTGGTCCTGAAAATCGGCAATGGCGATGTCGCCTAGCTCGACTCTTTTGCCGTTGGAATAGACAAGAATCAGCTTGCCATTATTATCGACATCCAGATTGTTGAGCGCCCCGACAGCATGCCCATCGGCGCTGGCCTGTAACAGGCTGGAAGCGCTCGCATTCATTTTAGCGGCGGAAAAATCAAGAGTCACGGACATGGCGGCCGCATTCACAGGGAACGCATTGATCGAGAAGGTTGCCGGATCGATCACCGCGCCATTCAAATTGTCGAAGGAAACAGTACCATCGACCCCCATCTGGGTATCGCCCTCGAAGACCTTGACTATCCAGGTCGTCTCGCTGGAATCTGTTGTTGAAGTCTGTTTGCTGAGCTTGAACATCCAGGTGTGAGCGCTGCCCATGGCGTCATAAACCTGCACATTCTGTATTTGCGCGTCTTCGGTCATCCCACTGCCTATGGCCTGGGTGATTGAAATCGTCTGAGTCGCCTCGGGATCACTGGTCAGATGATCATTGACATTGACTGTCTCGGGGGACAGACCTTCATTCAGAATGGTCAGGCGATCGCCATTCTGGTTGGCGATATAGCCATCGGAACCCACGGAAAACTGACCGGTCCGCGTATAATAGATATTGCCTGCGTCGTTCCTGACCACCAGAAAGCCGCTGCCGAGAATCGACAGGTCCAGGGCATTATCCGTCTGTTCGTAGTTGCCTGGCCGGAAGTCGATGCGCTCAGGATTATATCGCACGCCACGACCGGCTGATCCGCCCAGTTGACTGGAGCTATAGTTCAGACCGTTGCCTGAAACGCCCGACAGGTCGCTGAATGAAATCGTCGAAGCCTTATACCCCAGGGTATTCATATTGGCGACGTTGTTGCTGATGGTCTTCAGGCCCTTGGCGTAGGCCTGCATGCCGCTGAGACCTACAAATATTGCTCCGAGCATCTTCGCTTCCTTATTACTGGGCTAAAATCTGAACAACAGACGACAGGGTTACGTCCTTATAAATCGTCTCTGCAGTGTCGGCGCCCTTGAGCGTCAATGTGGGCTGCCCGCTCGAAAAGCCGACGGCCGTCACCGTGGCGCCGGTGATGGTGGTCGATGAATCCGTGAGGAAGTCGACCTTGCGCCCAAGCAGCCCCGTTGCCTGAAGCGACGCCTGCGAGGTCAGCAGATTGCTGATGGTCGTGTTCAGTGTTTGAGTCTGCTGCAATTGCGAGAATTGAGCCAGTTGCGAGACGAACTGGAAGTTATCCATCGGCTTGAGAGGATCCTGATAGGTCAGTTGTTGCAGTATGATCTGCAGCAGAGACTGGAAGTCCAATCCGTTCCCGTTTTGAGTGGACGCCGTGCTGACGGGAGTAATGGTCATGACGCGCTCCGGCCGGACTGTTTCTGAATATGAACGGGTGCGCCATTGAGAACAAACCCACGGATTTTTGCACCGGTTTCATCGGCGAGCGTCTCCGCGATGACACGGATTTCCAACCGGGACGCCTCCGGCAAATCGGGGGCCGCGCCGGTTATTTGCAGTTGGCCATCGATATCAACGATCGTCAGATTGACCGGTTCAGGGGCCGATGAGGACCGCAAGTCGCGGATTAATCTCGCGGCCGATCCTTTTGCCGGCATGGCCGCTGTCCCATCCTCGATCTCGCCAAAGCGGAAAGACGCCGGTTCATCGATAACGGTGGCGGACAGGGAATCCACATCGACAATCACCTTGCCTGGCAGGCTTTGACCAGGCGTGGAGCGGATGCCGGCAAACGAGGCCTTGTTATCCGCCTCGAAAGACGGTGCGCGCGGGGTGCCTAATGATAAGGGTTGGGACGCCCGTGCATCCGGGACCTCAATATCCGCTCCGGGCGTTGCAGCCGGGCCGAACGGCATGACGGAGGCAACAGATGCTGCTGATGCGCTTTCATCACCTGCAAAGCACCCGCCTGCTCCCAGTATGCCTAAGGCATTAAAGCTAAAGAGTTGCGCACCGTTTCCCATCCCCGTCGCGGCTGAAATATCTGCTGCCGCCGCATCAGAATTCAGAATGTCGCTAAACGGCGGTCCGCTCCCTGCAGGCAACGCGAGCGGCAAAGATTGAACAGCAGAAACGATTTGCGATCCCTCGATTTTCATTCAGTCCTCCACCCGCTAAGTCTTGCGGCGCCATATGCGTCCAGACACATTTCGTCTTCGAGACGTTGGTTCCGACGTATGGCGGCGCTTCTCATCTTATCGACAGCATCTCTTTTGGCATTGAGCGAGGCTTGAACAGTGATTTCATATTCAAGCCGTATGTCAGTTGTTTGCTTGTCTTCGCTCAGGCGCTCAAGCTCAGACGCATTGCGCTGCCATTGCGCCGTCCAAAGGACGGCGGCGCCAACTTGTAAAGATTGACCGGCCACGGCGGTTTCCCAGCCTTCCTCAATATCCTTACGCCTTCGCTGTTCCAGGGCGTATTGGCGGTCAAGGTTCGCGGCCGCATTACGGACCACGGATACGGTGCGCGTCTGAGTGGAAGCGCGCACCGCGAATATTGTCCGGATGTCCGTAAGAATCTTGATCTGATGTTTGTCAAGCGCCATGTCCGTGCCCTTCCATCAGCCTGGTCAGGCCATCGAGAGTCGCCTCGAAGCGCGAGGCCTCGCTGGAGGCCTGCCTGAGATAATCCATCAAGGCCGGGCGCCGTTCTATAGCCCGATCGATGTCCGGACTTGAGCCGGCAACATAGACGCCACTTTCGATCAGGGTGCGCGAGGCTTCAAATATGCTTAGTAGCGCTACAGCGGCTTGCGCGTTCCGGCGGTGGGGTTCGCTCATCAGGTTTCGGGACAAACGGCTGATGCTGCGCGGGATATCGATAGCCGGAAAATGCGCGCGCTCGGCAAGGGCGCGCGACAGGATAATATGGCCGTCAAGCAGGGATTTGAGCATTTCCGAGATCGGATCATCGATATCGTCCGTCTCACTCAGCACCGTCATGATGCAGGTAATGGCGCCGCCTGATTTAAGCGCCCCGCAACGTTCGACGAGCTTCGGTATTGCGGCAAATACGCTCGGCGTGTAGGCGCGCAAGGTGGGAGGTTCACCCGCTGCGAGACCGGTTTCGCGCATCGCCATGGCCAGGCGCGTCACCGAGTCGAGAAACAGGAGGACATGCTGCCCTTGCTGCGCCCAATGCTCGGCGATAGCGAGCGCGTAATCTCCGGCCCGCACCCGCATGGCGGCGGCCTGGTCCGAGGTTGCGGCCACGAGCGTGGTTCGTGTCTGTGCCTTGGGTGATAAGTCCGACCACAGGGCTTCAACCTCCCGTCCACGTTCTCCGACCAGGCAAATAACGCATCGGTCGGATTTGGCCTGGCCCGCGAGTTGCGTCATAAGACTGGTCTTTCCGACGCCGCTGGCCGCGAAAATGCCGATTCTCTGTCCTTCTCCCAAGGTCAAGACCGCATCGATCGCCCGGATACCGGTTTCGAAGACACGATTAGGTGACCGGCGGTTCAGTGGCGTAACCACCGACGGTTTCGACGGCGCCTGATGCAGGGAACGGACGGCGCCCTTGCCATCCAGCGGCCGGCCTAGCGCATCGACGACCCGTCCCAGCAAAGCATCGCCAACACAGGCCTGGTCCGTGTCGACGCAGGCCTCTACCCATGCGCCGGAAAATGTGCTGGCATCCATATCGAACGGCACGAGAATGATGGAATGAGGGCCAATACTGACCACTTCGGCCAGAATGGATGCCGGATGCGCCTCCACACGACACAAGGCGCCAAGCGGCAGATTGGGACCATCGGCTTCAATATAGGTTGGCAGGATTTTCTGCACGCGGCCCGTCCGCCGAACCAGATCGGCCTCCCGTAATCGCTCGATAAAAAAGTGCTCACCCATTGCCGGTCGTCTCCGGCAACGCCAGATCCAGCAAAATCGTGCTGAGGCGGCCCCACTGCTGATCAATCCCGACCTCCAGCGTGCCGAGAGCCAGCCTGATACGGCACTCACCGCTCTTCAGGCCGCCAAGACGCTGAATTTCAATACGTCTGCCGCCATGAGCCGAAGCAAGATCCGCAAGGGCATCATCGTTGGCAAAGTCGGTGGCCGAAACCTCGATCCGGACGATGGCGTTGGCATCTATCGTTGCGATCTGATGACGGATAATATCTGCGACGAGTTCAAGGCGCGTTTCGGCCTGACCGAATATCCCGACAAGTCCCTCCCGTGCCAGAAGCGGAGCCAGACGTTCCAGCCCTGTTATCGCCGTGTTGAAATCAGCCAGCGCCTGAGTAAGACCGGCATCCAGTCGCTGCAACCGTTCAGCCGAGCGGTCGTCCGCTGCATGCATGCCGGCGTCCCGGCCTCGCCTTTCGGCTTCATGAACAGCGGTTTCTGCCTGGGTGTGCAGTTGCACCATTCTGGTTTCAGCCTCCTGCAGCCGCTGATTGAGACGCGCGCACTCATCCCGCAAGGCCAAAAGTTCGGATTCGCGAGCATCGTGACCGGCCGAAGGGGCCGCTCTTTCAACCTGGAAGGCGGAATGGAAAGGCTGGATGCCGACGCCGCTTCGGATTTGATCGTGTTTCAGGACGCGGCTCATTCCCCGCCCTTCCTGCCGAATGATGATTGACGCCGGTCTTTGCCATCAGAAACGTTGGACCCCGCGCTGACCGAGATCCCCATAGCAGGCATTGACAGCGAACACGCCAGCTCACGCAAAACACCGGCACAATGTGGCGTCATCTCAAAGCGACGGGCGCCGTCTGAATGCCGGACCTGAACCCGGTCGCTCAGCCACTGGGACAATCCCGCAATACTGACTGTATTTTCCTGAGGCTTAAGGTCGAACAAATTTTCCATCCGCGCATAGGCTTGCAACAGCGATCGCACTTCTTCTGCGGATTCCAGGTCGAGCAGACTGAGAACGGCGTCTATATCCTCGGAGTGGATGGACGCAAGTTCGGCCACGAGTTCGCGCAAGTCGTCTTCGAATTCAGTCGGCCGCATGGTCGGCTCCCCGTTCCAGGAGCACACGGAAGCGGTCCGCAAGGGCACGGCGCTCGGTTTCGCTTAAACGGCGCTGCGGCCGAACCCTTTGCATCAATTGCCGCACGAACCGGAACGCGACATAGATCGAAGCGATGAGAAGAATCGCAAGGAACGCGATCCATACGCCAGGCCCTGATGGCTTTGGCAGGGTCGGAGACATACCCTGGTCTTTCGTGGACAGACCGGGGATAGGCCGCGGTGATGCGCCCGTAGCGTTTACTCCGGCGGCATCGGCGGATGAAACAAGAATCTCGTCGCCAAGTTGGGTATCCGTGCCGATCGCAGCGCCGACAGCCAACCGGATGTTTTGTCGCGCCGCCGGATCGCTGGCCAGAGAGGTATATACCTTGACCGTCAACTGGAAATGACGCTGCGACGGACTCCACTGCAGGAAGGGTTCCGCCGTGGCGTTGGAGGAAATGTCCGATGTCTCCGTATCGCCGCCGGATGATGGAAAACGCGTTACCGGAGATGCAACCACCCGCACCACGAATGCACCTGACGGATAGCTGGACGCCAGGACCCGCTGGATCGTGTCGGTATAGTAGATTTCCGCGGCATGTTGACCGGGTGACGTCCAGTTGGTCACAATTGTGCTCGTGTCCGAACTGATTACTTCACCCTCACCATCGACTACGACGACATTGCCGGCATCGAGATCAGGCACGGCTGCGGCGACCAGCCGGCGAATACCGGTGACCGTTCCCGGGGCCAGGTCCTTTCCTGGTTTGAGGATCAGTGCGATCGAGGCCTTGGCAGGGCGTTTGTCATCCCGAAAAATGGTCGGTTCCGGTAATGAAAGATGAACACGCGCTGTATCTATGGCATCCATAGCCATGATGGTGCGAGCCAGTTCACCCTGTAGCGCTCTTTGATAATTGATTTTCTGTGCGAATTCCGTCAGCCCGATATCAGACTTGTTGAACAGTTCAAACCCGACCGAACCCTTGAGAGGCAGATCCTGACTCAATATGGCCAGACGTGTGGAATCGACCTGGCTCTGCGCAACAAGAATGGTCGTTCCGCTATCCGCGAGATGATACAGAACTTTCCGCTTGTCGAGTTCGGCAACGATGGTGGCGGCATCCATCGGCCGTAACTTAGAAAACAGAACGGCATCCGGCTGCCGCAGGAAAACAAGGTAGATGGCCCCTATGACAAAGGCCAGAATCGCAAATACCCCAATGGCCAGGGTAAGCTGACGCTGCGACGGCATTGCCCGGATTTTATCGAAGGCGTCCATATTCTAAAGTTGCATCCGCATGATTTCCTGGAAGCCCTCGACCAGGCGGTTACGCACCTGAAGCATCATCTGCAGCGACAATTGAGACTGCTCAAGGGCATACATCACCCTATGAGGCGGAATTTCGTCATTCAGAATGAACGCCTTGACTGCGGTGTCCGCATCAACGGCCTTCTGGCTGACTGTGTCCACGCCGTCGAAGATCAGTTGAGAGAATGAGATCTGCCCCGTGGCCTGAGGCGGTATTGCGGCAACAGGCGATACAGCTTCTGACGCGTTGGAAGCCGTTATGGCCGCAATCGCGGCTACCGGATGGGCGCTCACGATTGACGTCCCATATCCAGCGACTTGACATACATCTGCCGGGCCGCATTCATGGCCACGAGGTTAGCTTCATAAGTCCGGGCTGTCTTCACCATCAGGACCATCTCGGCCGCATGATCGACATTCGGATAGGAGACATACCCATCAGCGTCGGCCAGAGGGTTGCCAGGCTCGCGTACCTTGCGTGGCGCACCGTCCTGTGCCTCGATGCCATAGACTGTCACGCCATTGAGTCCCTTGCGATCCACGCCCAGGTGTCCCTCAAACGTCGTCTTCGGCCCGGAAAGCAGCCGTAAGGCCTTGTAAGGGCCGCCTTCCGGCGTCTGAACCGTATTCATGTTCGCCAGGTTGTCGGCGATGATTTCAAGGCGGCGCCATTCGACGTCAAGGCCAGTCAGGCTGATTTCCATAGCTTTCATATCAGTTCCCCATCGCTATGCGGTATTGCTGCATCTGCATCGACAGAATCTGGATCAACGCCGCGTGACGCGCTGTCGTCATGGATAGCGTCGCCATTTGCAGATCGAGCCTTACGTCCGCGTCCTGAGAGATGTTCGCATCTGTTTCGATACTCGGCCGCAAGGCTTCCACGGCGCCGGGCCTGTTGGCGGCAGCGTCGGCCAAGGCATTTTCAAATGTTACCTTAAGCGGCCGATAACCGGCCGTGTTGGCATTGGCGATGTTTTGCGACACAACTTCGGCCCGCACCGTCAGTCCATCGAGCGCCTTCAGGGCCAGAATTGATGTAAGCTCCGACATCTCCCCCTCTTACTGTACAATGATTTCGGCGTGCAGGGCGCCCGCCGTTTTGAGTGATTGCAGCACCGATATGATACCGCGCGTATCGACATGCGCCGTCTGTAAGGCCTCGACGACATCGGCCACAGTCGTATTGGGAAAGCGAATGACTGTGTCCCCGCCTGTATTCGCTTCAAGTTTCTTGCTTGCCACCATCACCCCATGCCAGCCGCCATATTCGCTCATAAAGGGCTGCGCGGCATCGTTGTCCTGGCTTACGGAAATCTTGATGTCGCCCTGTGACACAACCGCGCTCGAAATCTGAACGGCACCGCCAGCAACCACCGTGCCCGAACGCTCATTGACCACGACAACCGCACGTGAATCCGGCGTGATACGTACGTTTTCGATCTGGGCGACCAGCCCATAGATATCCGTGCCGTAAGCTCTGGCATCGACCGTCACAGTCGCGGAATCCGAGACCCTCGCCAGGCTGTTTCCGAGCGCGCCGTTCACTCCGTCCTTGATGCGTTCAGCCGTTGTCGTGTCTGGATCGCTCAATACAAAAACCAGTTCTCCGTTTTCGTTCAGAAGACTTGCGGAAACCGGGGTTTCGATCGTCGCACCCGCCGCGAGGACGCCTGAGGTGGGATAGTTTTTTTGCTGACGGTTGAGTTGGGCATCGAAACGATACCCCCCCACTACGAGCGGCCCTTGGGCCAGGGCATAGGTCCGCTGGTCTGGTCCAAGCAGGGGGGTCATGAGCACGGTCCCGCCCACAAGACTTCTCGCGTCACCAATGGAGGAAACCGTGGCATCGATGCGATCACCGACATGAGACGACGCCGGCAATACGGCCGTCACCATAACAACCGCGACATTACGGCTGCGGACGTCATCCGGCGAGATATTGGCCCCCATGCGACCAAGGACGTTCTTGATGGCCTGACGTGTGACTTCACTCGTCTGGGAATCGCCGGAGCCCGCCAATCCGGTGACAACACCATAACCGACCAGGGCATTGTCTCTCCACCCCAGAAAACGCCCGAGATCCTTCACCCGAACAGGTTCGGCTGATACCGGAACAGGCAGACAGGAGAGGAAAACAGCAATGAAACCAATGAATGCGAGACACTTCATGGCTTCACCCATGAAAACATGCGTGTGAGGACACCGTGCTTTTCCTTGCCGCCTGCCAGACCAGGCCCTCCGTAGACAATATTGAGGTCGGACAGGGAGCTGGAATAGACCCAATTGGCGGGGGTAATATCCACGCGCCGCACACGACCTGTCAGGTGTATTTGGGTCTTTTCGCCATTGATATTAATCAGTTGGTCACCGGCGATATGCAAATCGCCATTGGGCAGAACATCGTCAACGACCACGCTGATCTGGGCGATCATCTGTCCCGACCGACCGTGTTGCCCCGCTGCCGAAACCCTGTAATCCCCAGACAGTCCCGCCTGGCCATTGTTGGCAGACGCTGAGTAACCTCCCAGCAGACTTCCGCCTCCCTGGTGAACCGTCTGGGTGGAGTCCGATGCCTGAGAGGCTTCCTGGATCAGGACCGTCAATCCGTCGCCGATACGCTCAGCCGTTCGGTCACCCGCCAGGTTGGACCAGCTTCCGGGCTTATAAAGAGTCTCCGCGAAAAGTGGTCCCGCCAATAAGCCGCTCAGCATGACCGCGGCACCAACGGTATAGACGCCTGCCTGCAGCCCGCCCCTCATCGACCGTCTCCGGCATAGGTCGCACTCATGACCTGACCGTCCACCGTCCGCACAAAAAGGCTCTGTCCCGGATTGGCCGGCTGCAGAGCCTCGACTTCGCGCTGCACGACAACCGGACCAACCCTGACAGAGACATAGATTTTCTGCCCCGGGATAATGACGGTCATTAAATCACGGGGAATCGCAGCAATAATTTCGTCTGCCTGGACCGGACGCGTAAACCGGACCGCCCGCAGGTCGGCATCATAGCGCACGACCGAATTGGGCTTACTGTCACCGCACTCCGCCACCACCAGATCGCCCGCCGCCGGGACTTGTCCCGCTGCCAGGCTGTGTGTCGCCCGCATACAGGTTTGCGCTGCCTCGGCCCGAGACGCGAAAAGCGCAAACACTACAAACAGAAGACCACGCGGGAACATAGAAAGTTATCGTTTCAACTCATTGGCGATCGACATCAGCTGATCTCCCGCCTGCACAACCTGCGCATTCGCCGAGTAGGTCCGCTGCAGCATGAGGAGTGAGACCATTTCCTTGGCGAGATCGACATTGGATGTCTCAACAAAGCCTTGCGCCAGAAGACCAGCACCGTCTTCTCCGGGAACCGAGTGCATAAGGTCGTTCTCTGTCGCCGGCAGATAAACGCCTCCGTTCATCGCCGTCAGGCTGGCGGGCGAAACATCCTGTACCAGGCTGATCTGGCCGATCATCATGGCCTCGGCACTACCGTCGACTAATACTGTAACCTTGCCGTCATTGGCAATGTTCAGCGACGTAGCGTCACGCGGTACGGAAATCATCGGCTGCAAGGGCATACCATTTGCGGCTGCGAGATAGCCGTCCGCATTGACCTTCAAGGTACCGCCGCGCCACAGGACCGTTTGCCCACCCGGCCCCATCAACTCCATGAACCCCGTGCCGTTGATCGCCACGTCGAGCGCGGAACCGGTTTCAGTCAATGTGCCTTGCGTGAAATCCACCGGCGCGGCATCCATTTTAACGCCCAGGAAAACAGGCGAGACGGCCACAGTCGAATTGTTCGCTTCGGTATTCCGGATTGGGGCCGCCGCCATGATCTGCGAGAACTGCGCATGGCTTTGCTTGAAAGTCGGTGTGTTCAGGTTGGCGATATTATTCGCCACGATTTCCAGCCCGCGCTGCTGGGCGTCAAGGCCGGTGGCTCCGATATAAAAAACCCCGTTCATTCCCCTACCCTTACCCCTGCCCGAACGTCGTAACGGCCCGGCCCATAAGATCGTCGTACATATTCATCAGGTGCTGACCAGCCTGAGCCTGACGCAACGCGGCCATGATGGTCATCATCTCGACACCCATCGAGACATTCGACGCCTCGAGCGCTCCCTGACTTACCGACGGATCATCCATGAATGAGACTGCGGCCTCGGGTGCGCTATAAAGTCCGTCTTCGGTATACCGCACAGCCGACCGATCCTCGAATTCGGCGATTACAAGCCTGCCCATCGCTTCACCCGATTGAATGACCGTGCCATCCGTGAGGATAGAAAAATCGCCCGGCTTCAACACCAGGTCACCTCCGCCGCAAAGTTGGAGGCTGGCGCCTTGCGCATTGACCAAGCGCCCGTCACTATCCCGCTGAAATTGTCCCTGGCGTGTGTAGAGCAGCGCATCGCTCTTCGTTCTGAGCGCAAAAAAACCCGCACCGGCGATAGCCAGATCCGTGGGATTACCGGTGACCTGCAACTGCCCAGGCGTAAAATCAAGCGCAAAGCCGGAACTGGCAGCGCTCTTACCGGTCAAATCGGAAGACATATTGGCGTGAGATACCCCCGCCATGGCTTCAAAGCTCATCCCCCGCTTAAATCCCGGCGTGGCCGCATTGGAAACATTTTGCGCCGCAATCTCTACGCGCTTTTCCACACGTGATAAAATGCTGCTAACGCTGTCGACAAAGGCCCCCATGGTATCCCCCTGCCAGCATAAATTCATACTTCAGGACGCCATACAAGTGTTCCGTGTAATTTTTTTCAAACAGTCCACAATTCAGAATCCATCTCCCAGGCCGTTGGCCTCGGCCAGCAGGTACCACAGGCTGGAATCCCCCCACAGCGTCTCCGCGATCGATTGCAGCGTATCGCCCGCGCTCACCGTCGCGCGTCCGGTCGCCGTTTTCGCAGTCCATGTAAAGCTGTAAGTCACGGTCTGGCTGGCAAAGCTCACCGTCTTGCTGACCCGGCCCTGCAGGTCATAATCGGTGATCTCCGCCGTGCCCAGGAAGTTGTTGCTGTGCTTGATGCGCTGGCCCAGACCGTCATAGGTGCAGGTATCGACCAGTTGCGTGATCCCGCCGGAAGTATAGGTTGTGCTGGTACGCGCGGCGTGGGTGACGGTTTTGACGCGGTTGTCGCCGTCATAGGTGTAGGTGGTGACGGCGCCCGCGGCGTCGGCCTGGGTCTTCAGGTTGCCGAAGTATCGTAGGTGTTGGTCGTGCTGCCGCCGTCGGAGTTATATTGGGCCGTGGCTAGGGCCTCGCTGTCGCCGTAACCGCTGCCGGCGGTGGTCAGGATATGATATCAAGTATGCAATTGATATCATTGCACCGAAATTTTATAAATATGATAGCGATGACATTAAGCATTATAATTAAATTGGCACAATTTCATGCAATCAAGACAGCATCTTACTGCAAAAATTACAATTTAAGATTCCCTGAATTCCATAACTTTAGAGTCATAGCTGCATCAATGCCAACAAAACCTTTCCGATTAGAAAGTAATTTAAGTGTACGAACACCCAATTCACTATCTATCGGCAGTATGTATGTTGCAGCCCAAATTTTTACATAGTCATTATCGTAGTTACATAAAAATGAAAGCATTAATCTTCCGGAATCATATTCATGACTCATTTCAATCAATGTATCCATCAATAGATCATAGGATATATTTGCTCCTTTTGAATCCCCTACCTCCGTACAGGTACCGTGAGTAACAGCAAATTCAATGAATTTATTTTTCAAATTCTCATTCATACTTATACCTACCTCAATAACCGTATTGAGACAATACCCACTGACCAAACTCCCGTTGATCTTGCCATGATTGCCCTTTTAGCCAGTTCCGGACAGTTTTCCCTCCGGTAAACGGGCGCTTTGATGAATAAAATCCGCTAATGCGACGATGATCTATCCAAGAAACGGCAACAACGTTATCGGGACTATGAATAGCTTCACGACCAAACTGTCCAATTTTGCTTTGCTCTACAATATGATGCCACTCATTGCCGAACCCGGGAGATCCAAGATATCGTTTCAATGCGCTGAAACTTCTGAAACCATATCCTCCGCAGTCTGCGTTGTGTACCCAAACGCCTAATTTGCCGACATAGTAAGTATGGAAACCATCCACTTCAAAATTATAGACGCGCTGTAATTCACCTATGTCATGGATTGATACGACACTCGCAGTGCCACCATTCTCAAGTTCAAGCACATTTCCTGTTTCCAGGAATTCAGCGCCCGTCCATCCAATTTCTTTTACCCAAAATGGGTGATTAGGCGTGGCCTGCGTGGTTTCAATCCGACCATGTTCATCTTGGTATTTAACTTCGTAGATTTCCTTGTCTTCAAAGACAAAGGTCTCATTGATGCGACGATAGGCTCTCTCACCGGTAGTCTCAGGCTGCGAAAGTACAAAATCACCGACTTTCAAGGTCTCAATTGCTTTTAGTCCCTCACGTGTATGTACTAAAGTCCCTGCGACAAAGCACCCACCGAGACTATCGACTGAGCGCGCTCCCGTAACATCCGCCACTTCGGCAGCGGCCTTCCGTTCGGCCTGAGCCGCGCCGGCCTCAAGCAGTTCGCGTTCAGCGGCTTTGGCTCCGCCCTTTGCAAGCGCGGCCTCGCCACCGACCCCAGCCGTCAATGCCATATCGACCAAGGCAGGCACAGCATTGCCAAGCTGATTACCAACATAGCTCGCCAGCCTATGCTCCCGCCGGGCTTGATTTACCTCATTTGCAAAACCGGAAACCCCCTGAACAATGCCCTCGACTGTCTTGATCCGTCCCTCACGGGTGCCTACAGCCTGATATGCGTTCCACAAAACAGCGGGCGCAGCCTTCACCACATTGGAAGTAAATGTTACCGGATCATGCGCAAACTCGGTAATGATATCCCTGTCCCGCACCCCTTGCGCTGAAAACACCGTAATCGCGCCATTGAGAAAGGAATCCACGAATTTTTGACGCACCCCAGCATCGGTTGGCGAGGCCACAATAATGGTGCCCATATCGCCAAAATTCAGTTCCGACGTCTCACCATATCCGGGCGTCTGAAGAACCTGAGATGCAGAGGTTTCCCCAGTGTGAGGATCGATCAGACTGATATACAAATTTGTGTCCGCGCCATCCTTTGTGGTGACGAGAACATTCATCGGATCAGATGACACCAGATAAACATCCGGTGCACCGCCAAAGGCCGGAACGGTTACGTTATGGCCATCCAGGCCGGAGTTCGGCACCACATTTACCGGTTTTGCCTGTCCCTTCACCTTTTGGAGCACCTTACCTCCAGGCGTATATCCTATTACATCCGTGTTCGTAGCAACCTGAGTTGGAAACGGACTGTTCTGATACTGCAGACCTACAGAACCATCATCCAGAATCGATGGCAAACTGTCCGTGAACTCCACGATATCGCGGTCATGCAGGGCTACAGCGGTATCCTGAACGATAGGCGTTATCGCATTTGCCGGATCATTTGCGTCCCAGACCTTCACTTTGAAGGCATCCTTTGTTTTCGCCTGTATCTTCCCTGCGATCAGGCCTCCGACGGTTTGTCCGATGGCGTCGGGCAGGGCTTCCTGCAAGCTATGGCCGAAGTCCTGGCCGGTCATCAGGGTGCGCGTGGCGGCCCCGGCCAGCAGCGCGGCGGTTCCCGTTGCCACGGCCTGCGTCACCGCGCCGTTGGGCGCTTTGCCAAGCTCCCC